>BNJU01001884.1_pt1 | contig 461048 bp, 392 predicted proteins | sample 8539281 | NCBI WGS metagenome assembly BNJU01 (sample SAMD00202456, study PRJDB9452) | human saliva metagenome | isolation source: human saliva | place: Japan
GGAGCGCCCGAGGCCTCGGCGCGGGAGAGGACGTAGCGGTCAGCCTTGGGCGTGCCGGTACGCGCGTCGGCCTTGACCAGGGGGTTGTATCCCAGCTGCTGGCCCGTGGTGCCGTTGTAGATGCCCGAGGCCAGGGTGTGCGCTCCCCCGTCGGAGGCGAGGGCGTCGAAGATGGGGGCCTTGCCCCAGTCGCCATAGAAGCCCATGTAGGGCACGGTCAGGTCGGGCTGACCGTCGGTCTTCGAGGTGAGGCGCACGAAGCCGTCGAGGAACGTGCCGTTGGGCGCGTTCTGCGCGACGTAGGAGTCGAAGGCGGCGCGAGGCGTGACGTCCACGCCCACGGTCGCTTCGCCCGAGGCGGGGACGGTGATGGTCGCGCCTTCGCCGGTGCCGCTCACGGCCGCGCCGGAGTAGGCGATGTCCACGCCCTTGCCTCGCCAGTCGGAGGAGTGGCCGGTGAAGAACCCATCCTCAACGAACTCGGAGAGCGCCTGCGTGTTCAGAACGTAGGTGGCCTCGACGCCGGAGAGGTTGTGGAGGGTGACGTCGAAGTGCCATCCCTTGGTCCCATCCCCCAGGTCGGCCTTGGGTCGGGAGGACTCGGGGGCACCCGCCACGGTCGGGTATACGGACGAGGTCGTGGCAGCCAGGACGTTCGCCAGACCCGAGCCCTGCTTGCGCGGGGAGTACGGGTCGCCGGTGTCCTGGAGCGGGTCGGCGATGGGAGCGGCCGTGCCCATGATGAGGTTCTGGACGACGTCAACCTTTTCGCGTGCGCTCATGGACGCGAACAGCGGATCATTCTGGACGCGCTGCAGGACGACCGCGCTCACGCCCGCCATCTGCGGGGTCGCCATCGACGTGCCGGACATGAACTCGTAGGTGCCTCCGGGCACCGAGGAGTAGATGTTGCCGCCGGGTGCGGCGACCTCGGGCTTGAGGCGCAGGTCGGGGGTGACGCCCCAGGAGGAGAAGCTCGACATGGAGTACTTCGAGCTGGGGGCGACGACCTTGCCGGGGGCGACGCTCAGGTGGTGGTCGGCGGCGGCCAGCATGGCCTCGCCGTCCGCCTGCGAAATGAATGCGGCGGGCACGCCGTCCGTCGCCAGGCTCATGACGACGAGGGAGTCACCGGGAACGTTGTTGTAGACGATGAAGCCGGCGGGCTTGGAGCCTGCGATGTTGTCGAACTTGGTCTGGAAGGTGAGGGAGCCTCGCTTGACCAGCACGATCTTTCCGGCCAGGCCCTCGGGGTACTTGGCCTTGAGCGCGGCGCCGTCCTCGGCCGAACCGATGCCGCCGTCGACATATTCGAAGGGGGCCGCCGGTCAGGTCGGACAGGTCGGGCATCTTCTGACCGTCAGCGCCACCGGCCCGCTGGAAGGGGAATGTCGCGGTCGCCGACGGTGAACGCGCTGTGCGCCAGCGAGTTATCGACGGAGGCGACGGAGACCACGGAGGAGTAGGTCGCTGGCTCGCACTGGGTGGAGGAGTCCGGGTCGGACGCGAAGGGCAGGTTTTTGCCGGAGGTATTGCCGTATCCGGCCGTGTAGTGGTTGCCGGCTGCCGCGTTGACGGTCACGCCCACGTCCTGCAGGCTCTTGAAGACGGTCGCGTAGACCGAGTCGGCCTCGTTGTCCATACCTCCGAGCTGGCCGAGCGACAGGTTGATGACATCGGGGTGCAGGATCACCATGTCGTCGAGTGCGGCGAGCAGCCCGGAGTCGGTGATGTCGCCCTCGACGCTGCGCGCGACTTTGGCGACGATGATCTGCGCGTCGGGCGCGATGCCGACGATTTCGCCCGCGTTGCCCGCGGTGATGCCGGCGACGTGCGTGCCGTGCGATCCGGCTTGTCCGGTCGGCGAGGCGTCCGGGTCGTTATCCGCGTAGTCGTAGGCGAAGGGGAACTTCTCCGACACGTAGGTGCCGGTCTTGCCGTCGCCCAGCTGGGGGGTCAGGGACGCCACCTTGTCCGCCGAGAGCGCGGGGGTCCCCCCGAGGGCGCCCGCGAACGCCGGATGCGTCATGTCCACGCCCGTGTCGATGACGGCGATAACCTTCCCGTCGCCCTTCTGGGTGATCTGGTCGGCGTGCATCATCAGCTGGGCGCTGAGGTTGGCGGGGTCCTGGGTTGAGGTACGGGCGGAGTTCGTCGCTCCCTCGCCAGCGACCTGGTCGTCGGCATCCTCGACGGGGGTCTCGCGCTCAATGAAGGCGGCCTTGACGCCATTCGCGGCGCGGATCGCGCTGAGCGACCCGGCGGGTGCCTTGAGGGCGTAGCCGTCCAGGGCGTTGTCATACTCGCGTTCCACCGTGGCGGCGGATCCAGGGACGGCCCCGGCCACGGCCTCGTTGATGGAGGCGAGCGCGGAGCTGCGGTCAGCTCCGTCCTGGAGCTGGACGATGATACCGACGACGCGCGCCGGATCCTGGTCGTTCACCGTCGCGTCCGCCTCGGGCGTCGCGGTCTCGCCGTTCTTCGAGGTCAGCGCGGTGTCGATGTCACCCACGGGCAGGGACGAGGCCTGGGCGTCCTGGGTGGGTTGGGGCGCCGTGGGCGTCGGCGGAGATGCAAGGGACGCGGGTCCCGTAACCGCCAGCGCACAGGCGCCGACGAGCGCGAGGAGCGCCGTAGGTTTCTTCGTTGTCATGTGCGTAACTCCAATGTGTCGACAAGCGGCCGCCCTTGGGCGTGAAGGAGACCGCGCCGTGTCGGCCGCCACACCCAACATACATGACAAAAGGCTTATGACAAACTTTGTTTCACATTGGGAAACGATTGAAGAATATTTTACTAATAAACCGGACCCGGGCCTCGAAACGCTTACATAACAACGTTCCGAGGCCCGGGCCGATTCTTCGTCAGACGCCGACGCTCAGATCACCTGACCCGCGCGCCCGACTCATCAAAGACGTAGGTACGTCCATTGATCGTGTGCGTGCCGGTCAGCATCGCGCCGGAGTAGGACAGGTAGTACCAGGAGGAACCCACCTTCACCCAGCCAGTCTGCATGATGCCGTCGGCGTTCATGTAGTACCAGGACCCGTCAACCTGCACCCAGCCGACGGCCATCGCACCGCTGTCGGACAGGTAGTACCAGGAGCCGCGGTCGAGCAGCCAGCCGGTGCGCATGACCTTGGTAGCCGGATCAAGGTAATACCAGGAGGCACCGTCACGGACCCAGCCGCCCGCCAGGGCGCCCCTCGGAATCCGCGTAGACCCACTCGCCGGAGGGACGCTGGAGGAAACCGGTGGATATGTAGCCGTTGGGACCGAACAGGTAGTCGGAGCCATTGATCGTGAACCAGCCACCCTTGAGGTAGTCCGTGCCACTCGCGCAGGCGTACCACCAGCCGGTGGAGTCGTGGGCCCAGTGTCCGCCCGTGGGGCTCACGCACGGAGCGATCGGACCCTCGTTGTCGGAAGGCAGGTCAATCGTGACGGCCTCGGAGTGGTTGAGGCCGTAGTCCCACGCCATGACATAGGGGTGGGCGATGATGTCACCCGTGCCACCCTGCGCAGCCCAAGCGCTCTCTAGCTCACCCAGGGCGAGGCTCAGGCTGTAGTAGTACCTACCGTTGTTGAACCACTGATCGGAACTGTTATCAACGACCTCGCGGTAGAACCACAGTCCGCTTCCGGGGTCGTGCACGGTAAAGCCCGCAATGGGCGATTCATCACTGATCTCCAGGCTGAGGGTAGGACCGCCGACATCGGCGAGGTCCACGTTCACGTTTTTCAGAACCGGGGCCTTCGTGTCGACGCGGAAGTCATAGGAGATGGACTGCTCGGTGGTAGAAGGGCCATCGTTGCTAGCAGCAATCGTCAGCTTGTACGTGCCGTCGGGTAGGTTCTTGAACTCGTCGGACATCAGGTCCAAGCCTCTGGACGTATGGCCTTGCTCCACAGCGGTCATGACCCCATTCGAATCCAGGGCAGACTTCCAGTTCTGGTGCGACGTGTAGGAGGCGACGACCTCGCCGGCCTCGTTCGTGTAGGTCGTGGTCATCGTGTGGACAGACCGCAGCGTGCCCGTGCGAGGGTAGACAGCCGTGGGCGCGAACATGCTGTCGGAGCGAGAGATCACGTAATTCTTAGCGTTGGGGCGACCCTCACGCTTCGTCGCATCGTCGAGGGGGTTGTAGCCCAGCGAACTGCCGTTCACCCCGTCGTAGATGCCCGAGGCCAGGATGTGCCCATCACCCTCAGAGGCAAGCTGGTCAAAGATCGCGGGCTTACCCCAGTCACCGTAGAAGCCCAGGTAGGGCACGGTCAGATCAGACTGACCCTGCGTGCGCGACGTGAAGCGCACGAAGCCCTCCAGGAAGGTACCCGACGGCGCATTGTCTGTCACGTACTGGGCGAACGCGGATCCGGGGGTGACGTCGATGCCGACAGCGGCCTCGCCCTTCGCGGGAACGGTGACGGTCGCGCCCTCGCCGGTGGCCGAGGCAGCGCCGGAGTAGGCGATCTCCACGCCCTTGCCACGCCAATCGGAGGAGCGCTCACTGAAGAAGCCGTCCGTCACGATGTCGGAGAGCGCCTGGGAGTTCATCTCATAGGTCGCCGAGGCGTCGGACAGGTTGTGCAGGACGACGTCGAAGTGCCAGCCCTTGGTGCCATCCCCCAGGTCGGCCTTGGGTCGGGATTGTTCGGGGGCACCCTTCACGGTCGGGTACACAGACGAGGTCGTAGCAGCCAGAACGTTCACCAGGCCGGATCCCTGCTTGCGCGGAGAGTAGTAGGCACCAGTGTCCTGGAGTGGATCGACGACGGGGGCGGCTGTGCCCATGATGAGGTTCTGGACGACGTCCACCTTCTCACGATCACTCATCGAGGCAAAGAGCGGATCGTTCTGAACGCGCTCAAGCACGACGGCGCTCACGCCGACGATCTGGGGCGTCGCCATGGACGTGCCGGACATGAACCCGTATGCGCCGTCAGGCACCGAGGAATAGATGTTGCCGCCGGGGGCAGTCACCTCGGGCTTGAGCCGCAGATCAGGGGTGACGCCCCACGAACTGAAGCCGGATATCGAATGCTTGCTGCTGGGCGTGATCGTCATGCCCTCAACGAGGGTCAGGTGATGGTCGGCGGCAGCCAGCATGGCCTGACCATCGGCCTGCGACATGAAACCGGCGGGCACGCTCAGCGTCGACAGGCTCATGACCATGAGCGCGTCGCCGGGGACGTTGTTGTAGACGAGGACGCCAGCGGGCTTGAGGTCTGCAAGGTTCGACACCTTAGCGTCGAAGGTCAGCTTACCGCGCGACACGAGCACGAACTTACCGGCCAGCCCGTCCGGGTACTTCTCCTTGAGAGCTTTCACATCTTCTTCGGAGGCGATTCCACCGTCAACGAACTCGTAGTCGCCAGCGGGCAGCTCGGCGATGTCAGCGATCTTGTCACCGTTCTCCGCGCGCGCACGCTGGTAGGCGACGTCTCGTCCGGCTGCCTTGAAACCGTTGGCCTGAAGCACGTTATCGAGGGAGGCCACGGCAACCACGGGGGCGTAGGAAGCGGGTTCATCCAGGGTCGAGGAGTCGGGGTCGGAGGCGTAGGCCAGGTTCTTACCCGAGTTGTTGCCGTAGCCTGCGGAGAATTCGTTACCGGCGGCCGCGTCGACTGCGACCCCCTTCTCCTGCAGCGTCTCGAAGATTCCCGCGTAGACGCTGTCGGCGGCGTTGTCCATGCCGGCTGTCTGGCCGAGCGAAAGATTCACGACATCGGGGCGCAGGACCGCCATGTCATCCAGGGCGGATAGCAGCGCGGAGTCCGGGATACCGCCGCGGTCGCGTTCGACCTTCGCGACAATGATCTGCGCGTCGGGGGCCACGCCCATGATCTCACCGGCGTTACCCGCGGCGATACCGGCGACGTGCGTACCGTGGGAACCTGCCGGAGACGCGTCGGCGTCATCATCCGCGTAATCGTAGGCGAAGGGGAACTTCTCAGAGACGTAGGTGCCCGTCTTGCCCGCACCCAGCTGCGCGGCCAGGGAGGCCACCTTTCCCGCATCCAGGGCGGGAGTCCCGGACAGGGTACCGGCGAAGGCCGGGTGGGTCATGTCCACGCCCGTGTCGATGACGGCAATAACCTTGCCCGCGCCCTTCTGGGACACCTGGTCGGCGTGCATGATGAGCTGGGCGCTCAGGTTGTCGGGATTCTGGCCCGCCAGGCGCGCGGCCGCGAAACCGCCCTCGGCGTCGGTCGTCACGTTATCGTCGACCTGAATCTCACGCTCGAGGAACGCGGCCTTCACGCCGCTCACGCTGCGGATCGCGTCAAGCGACCCAGCGGGGGCCTTCAGCGCGAATCCGCTGAAGGCGTTGGTGTACTCGCGGCTCACCTCGGCGGAGGCACCCGGGTCAACCCCAGCCACGGCCTCGTTCATGGCGGCGAGGGCGGCAGCGCGGTCGGTGCCGCTCGCCAGCTCGACGATGATGCCGGCGACGCGCGCGGAGTCCTCAGCAGCGGAGGCCTGGGTCGGCGCAGCGGCCGGGGTCTGGCCGCTCTTCGAGGTCAGCGCGGTGTCGACGTCGCCGACCGGAATGATCGGTTCGGTCGCGGACGGCGCGGGCTGTGGGGTGACGGGGGCGGGGGCGGGCGGTGCCGCAAGGGCAGCCGGAGCCGCGACCGCGAGCACGCACGCCCCAGCGAGCGCAAGCAGCGCCACTGGTTTCTTCGGTGTCATAGTCGTAAAACTCCCATGTGTTGATGACAGACCGCACGGGCGCAGTACAAAGTCCGACCCGTCGGTCATTACTTCGTAGGGTACACGACACAACACGCGAGTTTGACACCGTTTCACGGATGACACAGCACCCGCCCACAACCAACGAGGCCTGAGCCCGGAAACGCTGTCGCACTAGCGTTCCCGGGCCCAGGCGGTATGTTTCACGAAGAGGACGTCAGATCACTTGATCCACTCGCCAGATTCGCTGAACTCGTAGGAGTTTCCATCGATCGTGCGGATACCGCTGTACATCGCACCGTCGGAACCCAGGTAGTACCAGCGGCCACCGATCTTGACCCAGCCGGTCTGCATGGCACCGTCGTTGCCCAGGTAGTACCAGCGACCATCGCTCTTAACCCAGCCGGTCTGCATGGCACCGTCGTTGCCCAGGTAGTACCAGCGACCATCGCTCTTAACCCAGCCGGTCTGCATGGCACCGTCGTTGCCCAGGTAGTACCAGGAGCCTTTACCGCGCACCCAGCCGGAGCTCATGTAGCCGTTGCCATCGAAGTAGTAGTAGCGACCATCGATGAGGTACCAGCCGTTACGTAGGTACGCACCGTTGTTGCACTGCCACGCCCAGCGGTAGCCGTCGGTCACCCAGCGCCCACCCATGGAGGGGCTACACACGTTGCCGCCGTTACCGCCGTCATTACCGGGCTGATCGCCGGTGTTTCCACCGTTATCGCCGCCGCCGTTACCGGGCTGGTCCCCGGTGTTGCCGCCGTTATCGCCGCCGCCGTTACCGGGCTGGTCCCCGGTGTTGCCGCCGTCGTTACCGGTAGCCGTCCCGATCGTGATGGCCTTGGAGTGGTTGAGGCCGTAGTCCCACGCAAGCACGTAGGGCTTGTTGTTGCTGCCGCCGCTCACCCTGCTCATGTCGACGGTAGCCGTGTAGTGGTAACGACCGTTCGAGTAGGTCTGGTCAGCGTCGTTACGGATGACGTCGCTGTAGATGTACTGGCCGCTGTTCGGGTCGTTCACCGTGAAGCCAGCCAGCGGCGACTCGTCGCTGATCTCCACGTTGAGGGTGGAACCCCCGTTGCTCAGCGTGGCACGCTCGACGACGGGCGCCTTGGTGTCAACGCGGAAGTTGTAGGTCAGGGACTGCTTCGTCGGCGAGGGGCCGTCGTTGGTGGCGGCAATCGTCAGCGTGTACTTGCCGTCGGGCAGCCTCGAGTACTTGTAGTCGTTGAGGTTGATCGAACGCGACTCGTGGTTTTCCTCAACCCAGGTCATCCGACGCTCGTCGGAGTTATACACCGACTTCCAGTTCTGCGTGGAGGTGAAGGAAGCGACGCTCTTGCCGGCTCGTTCGCGTAGGTCGTGGTCATCGTGTGGACGGACCGCAGCGTGCCCGTGCGAGGAGTGATGGCCGTGGGCGCGCCCGAGGCCGTGGAACGGGAGATCACGTAGCGGTCAGCGTTGGGACGACCCTCGCGATCCCTGCCCTTCACGAGGGGGTTGTAGCCGAGGAGGCTGCCGTTCTGGCCGTTGTAGATGGCCGAGGAAGCAGCGTGGCCGTCACCCTCGGAGACCATCTGATCGAAGATCGAAGGCGTGCCCCAGGATCCGTAGAAGCCCAGGTAGGGCACGGTCATGTCGGACTGGCCATTCGTGCGAGCCGTGAAGCGCACGAAGCCGTCCAGGAAGGTGCCCGAGGGGGCGTTCGCGCTCACCCACTGGGCGAACTGGCTGCCGGGGGTGACGTCGATACCAACGGTGGCCTCGCCCTTGGCGGGGACGGTCACGCTATTGTTGGAGAAGGAGACGCTGACGCCCTTGCCGTTCCAGTCGGTGGAGCTGCCGGTGAAGAGGCCGCCCGAGATGTTCTCAGACAGGGCCTGAGCGGAGAGATCGTAGGTCGCCGCCGTGCCGGACAGGTTGTGCAGGGTGACGTCGAAGTGCCAGCCCTTGGTGCCATCACCGAGTTCCGCCTTGGGGCGGGAAGAGTCGGCAGCACCGTTCACGGTCGGGTACACGGACGAGGTCGTGGCAGCCTGAACGTTCACGAGGCCTGCGCCCTGCTTACGCGGGGAGTAGTAGGCACCGGAGCCGGCGTTCGGATCGGCGACGGGGACAGCGGTGCCCATGATGAGGTTCTGGACGACGTCGGCCTTCTGGCGCGCGCTCATCGAGGAGAAGAGCGGGTCGTTCTGAATGCGCTCAAGCACGACGGCGCTGACGCCGGTGATCTGCGGGGTCGCCATGGACGTGCCTGACATGTACTGGTAGCCGCCTCCGGGCACGGAGGAGTAGATGTTGCCGCCGGGGGCGGTCACCTCAGGCTTGAGGCGCATGTCAGGAGACACGCCCCACGAGCTGAAGTCAGACATCGTGTAGGCACCGCGACCGTTCCGCGCGTTTTCGATGGAGGCCACCGACACGACGGGCGCGAAGGTGGAGGGTTCACCCAGGGTCGAGGAGTCCGGGTCGGAGGCGTAGGGCAGGTTCTTGCCCGACTTGTTGCCGTAGCCGGCTTGGAACTCGTTGCCTCCAGCAACGTCGAGAGTGATGCCCTTCTCCTGCAGCTTCTCGTACACGCCCGCGAACAGGGTGTCGGCCGCACTGTCCATGCCGGCCGTGCGGCCGAGGGACATGTTCACGACGTCAGGCTTAATGACCGCCATGTCATCCAGGGCTCCGAGCAGCGCGGAGTCGGGGATGCCGCCACCGCGGCTGCGCGCAACCTTCGCAACGATGATCTGAGCATCGGGGGCAATACCCATGATTTGATCACCGTTGGCTGCGGTGATGCCGGCAACGTGCGTGCCGTGGGCACCCGCCGGGGAGGCATCGTTGTCACCGTCCGCATAGTCGTAGGCGAAGGGGAACTTCTCGGACACGTAGGTGCCGCTCTTGCCCACCTGTCGCGCCAGAGCAGCGCCCTTGGAACTGTCGATCGCGGGAGTTCCGTGCAGGGCTCCCGAGAACGCGGGGTGGCTCATGTCCACGCCCGTGTCGATGATGGCGACGACCTTGCCAGCGCCGGTCTGGGAGATCTTATCGGCCTTCATCATGACCTGGGCGGACAGGACGTCGCCGTGCTGCGCGGCGCGCATGGCTGCCATGGGGTTGCTCTCGGCGTCGGCGGCACTGCCGGAGTCGGCCGAGGCGTCGGCACCGCCGGTGCCCTCCGCGTCGGCGGGAGTGTCATCGCCATCGTCGCTGACTTGGGTCTCGCGATCAATGAAGGCGCTCTGGACACCGCTCACGCCGCGGATCGCATCCATCGAGCCGATGGGGGCGCTCAGCGCGAAGCCCGTAAAGGCGTTGGTATACTCCCGCGACACCTCAGCCGAGGCATCCGGGTAGGCCGCAGCAATAGCCGCGTTGATAGAGGCGAAGGCGGCGGCAGTGTCGGTGCCGTCCTCGAGCTGGACGATCATATCCACGACGGTTGAGGAGTCTTCTTCGGTCGTGGCCGGGACCTCTCGTCGAGAAGGGACTCGCCGTCGGCGGAGGTCAGCGCGTTGTCGACGTCGCCTACGGGGAGTTCGGGAGCGGGTCCGCTCGCCGCAGCCTCGTCAGCGCCCGACTGTGCGGACTGTGCGGCATCGGCTTCAGAGCCGGCCTGGTGGAGGAGCGACCCCGGCATGGCCAGGGACGTGGGTAGTGCGATGGCAACCGCGCATGCGCCGGCGATAGCGAAAAGCTTCACCGGTTTCTTCGGTGTCATGTGTCTAACTCCAATGATGTGTCGGGAGACCCGGACGGGCCTGCCACAAACTTTGACCGAATGGCCACTGGATATCAGAGTACAACACTTATCGCGGAATCTAGAAGCCCTTTGGCAAAATTCCCAACACTTTTTCAACAATGAAGCCGGGTTCGACTACCTCACACAAGATACTATCAAACTCAGGATTTGCAGGATTTTCTCCCCTTAGGCTACCTCACCAAGGCACCCGAAGGGTCGAAGGTGCAGGTCCGTCCATTATCATTTGCACATCGGTCAGCATCGTCCTGTCAGACTCTCCAGCCTGTGTTATGTGGAGGGTTGTTGAGGCGACTTTCTTTTGCCTTGTTGCATGTTAGCTACCTGCTTGTTGTGGTGCGATTCCACCATGAGCGAGGGGGCGGCTTGCGTCGTCAAGCCAGTCAACTGTTTCACAGGCGACACGGCACCCGTCCATCAACGAGACCTGGGCCCGGAAACGCCGTCATGTCAGCGTTTCCGGGCCCAGGCCGTGAGTCGTCAACGGTTGTCAGATCACTTGACCAGTGCACCCGAGTTATCGAAGGTGTAGGTCTTTCCGTCGATGTTGCGCGTGCCCGTGCACATCGAGCCACCGTTGCTGGGATCCAGGTAGTACCAGGTGTCTCCCTGGTTCAGCCAACCGGTCTGCGCGTTTCCGTCAGGTCCGACAAAATAATCCTTGCCGCCGATGTTAGACCACTGGTTGCGAGGGAGGCTCTTCCCACCAACGCAGTTCTGCCACCAGCCGACCGGATCGCTCAGCCAGTATCCGTTCAGGAAGTCGCAGTAACCGGAGTTACCGCCGTTGCCCGGGTTACCACCGGGCTGGCCGCCACCGTTATCCCAGCCGTCACCGGGCTGGCCGCCACCGTTACCGGGCTGGCCGCCACCGTTGCCCCAGTCATCACCGGGCTGGCCGCCACCGTTGCCCCAGTCATCACCGGGCTGACCGCCACCGTTACCAGGCTGGCCGCCACCGTTGCCCCAGTCATCACCGGGCTGACCGCCGCCGTTACCGGGCTGATCGTCGCCCCAGTCATCACCGGGCTGACCGCCACCGTTACCGGGCTGACCGCCGCCGTTACCGGGCTGATCGTCGCCCCAGTCATCACCGGGCTGACCGCCACCGTTACCGGGCTGATCGTCGCCGACACCGGGCTGACCGCCACCGTTACCGGGCTTGCCGCCGTTCATCGTGACGGGCTCGGAGTGGTTGAGTCCGTAGTCCCACGCGACAACGTAGGGATTGTTGCTGGCGCCACCCTGAACCTGGTTCAGGTCGATGCTGGTCTTGTAGTGGTACCGACCGTTCTCGTAGGTCTGGCTGTTCTCGTCACGAGCAACCTCGAGGTGGATGTAGCGACCGCTATTCGGATCGTTCAGCGTGAAGCCGGCCAGGGGCGACTCATCGCTGAGCTCCACCGAAAGGGTGGAACCATTCACCTTGGCGCTGTCCACAACGGGGGCCTTGGTGTCGATACGGAAGTTGTACGTAATGGACTGTTCAGTAGACGAGGGGCCATCGTTGTTGGCGGCAATCGTCAGCTTGTAGTTGCCGTCGGGAAGGCTTGCGTACTTGCCTTCCTTCAGGTCGATGGACCGAGGCTCCTGCCCCTCTTCAACCCAGCTCATCCGTTCTTCTTCAGGATCGATGGTCGACTTGAAGTTCTGGAAGGAGGTGAAGGAGGCAACGCTCTTGCCCGCCTCATTCGTGTACGTGGTGGTCATCTTGTGAACACTGCGCAGCGTGCCCGTGCGAGGGCTGATCGCTGTGGGCGCACCCGAGACCGTGGAACGGGAGACCACGTAGCGCTCGGCGTTGGGACGACCCTGGCGTTCCCGCCCCTTGAGGAGGGGGTTGTAGCCGAGGAGGCCGCCCCGGTCACCGTTGTAGATGCCCGTGGAAGCAGCGTGGGCATCGCCCTCGGAAACGAGCGCGTCGAAGATCGCCGGCTTGGCCCAGGATCCGTAGAAGCCCAGGAAAGGCACGCCCAGGTCGGGCTGACCGTTCGTACGCGAGGTGAAGCGCACGAAACCGTCCAGGAAGGTGCCCGCAGGTGCGTTGGCGGAGACGTACTGGGCAAACTCGTTGCCGGGCTTGATATCAATGCCGACAGTGGTTTCACCCTTGGCAGGAACCGTCACGCTCGAGCCAGAGAAGGAGACGCTGACGCCCTTGCCGTTCCAGTCAGTGGAGTGACCGGTGAAGAATCCGCCCTCAATGTTCTCGGACAGAGCCTGGGAAGAGAGCTCGTACGTAGCAGGAGTGTCGGACACGTTGTGCAAGGTGACGTCGAAGTGCCAGCCGTTGGTGCCGTCACCCAGGTCCGCCTTGGGACGGGAGGCGTCGGTCGCGCCGTTCACGGTCGGGTACACGGACGAGTTTGTGGCAGCCTCAAGGTTAGCCAGGCCTGCGCCCTGCTTACGCGGGGAGTAGTAGGCACCGCCACCCTGTCCGGGATCCACAACCGGGACCGCAGTTCCCATGATCAGGTTCTGGACAACATCCACCTTCTGACGGTCATTCAGCGACGAGAAGAGCGGGTCGTTCTGAACGCGCTCAAGTACGACGGCGCTGGCACCGGTCATCTGGGGCGTTGCCATGGACGTACCGGACATCATCTTGTAGCCGCCGCCGGGCACGGAGGAGTAGATGTTGCCACCGGGGGCGGTCACCTCAGGCTTGAGGCGCATGTCAGGAGACACGCCCCACGAGCTGAAATCGGACATCTTGTAGTTGCCGTTTGCCCCGTTCCTCGCGTTCTCAATGGACGCGACCGTGACCACAGGGGCGAAGGAGCCAGGCTCGCCCAGGGTCGAAGAGTCCGGGTCAGAGGCGTAGGGCAGGTTCTTGCCCGACTTGTTGCCGTAGCCGGCTTGGAACTCGTTGCCTCCAGCAACGTCGAGAGTGATGCCCTTCTCCTGCAGCTTCTCGTACACGCCCGCGAACAGGGTGTCGGCCGCACTGTCCATGCCGGCCGTGCGGCCGAGGGACATGTTCACGACGTCAGGCTTAATGTCCGCCATGTCATCCAGGGCTCCGAGCAGCGCGGAGTCGGGGATGCCGCCACCGCGGCTGCGCGCAACCTTCGCAACGATGATCTGAGCATCGGGGGCAATACCCATGATTTGATCACCGTTGGCTGCGGTGATGCCGGCAACGTGCGTGCCGTGGGCACCCGCCGGGGAGGCATCGTTGTCACCGTCCGCATAGTCGTAGGCGAAGGGGAACTTCTCGGACACGTAGGTGCCGCTCTTGCCCACCTGCTGCGCCAGAGCAGCGCCCTTGGAACTGTCGATCGCGGGAGTTCCGTGCAGGGCTCCCGAGAATGCGGGGTGGTTCATTTCCACGCCCGTGTCGATGATGGCGACGACCTTGCCTTCGCCCTTCTGAGTAACCTTGTCAGCGTGCATCATGATCTGCGCGCTCAGGTTATCGGGGTGCTGCGAACGTGACGCAGTCGTTGCGGAACCGCTGCCCGCATCGTCAGAGTCGTCGTTTGCATCGTCGCTGACTTGGGTCTCGCGATCAATGAAGGCGCTCTGGACACCGCTCACGCCGCGGATCGCATCCATCGAGCCGATGGGGGCGCTCAGCGCGAAGCCCGTAAGGTGTTGCTGTACTCCCGTGTCACCTCGGCGGAGGCATCCGGGTAGGCCGCAGCAACAGCCGCGTTGATAGAGGCGAGGGCGGCGGCGGTGTCGGTGCCGTCCTTCAGCTGGACGATCATATCCACGACGCGCGAGGATCCGTCATCGGTGGAGGCCTGAGTTTCCCCATCAACCACCTGCTCGCCCTCCTCTGAGGTCAACGCATTTTCAGCGTTGCCCACGGGCAGTTCAGGCTCGGGCTCAGGCTGCGCGACCACTCCGGCTGCGGATTGCGCAGCCTCGGGGTCAGAATCAGCCTCGGGTCCAAAAGACCCGGGCAGCGCAAGAGACGTCGGCAGCGCGACTGCAACCGCGCATGCGCCGGCGATAGCGATGAGTTTCGCCGGTTTCTTCAGTGTCATATGTCTAACTCCAATGTTGGCGTCTGGGGACCCTTACAGGCCTACCTAAAGTCTGACCTATTGGTCACCCGGAATTAGAGTACAACACTTATCGCAGAATCTGGAAGTCCTTTTGCAAAATCCCGACACTTTTTCAACGACAAGGCCTGGGTTCGGTGATGTTCTCACGAAGCACCATCGAACCCAGGCTTTGTGCGGTCTTCTCCCCCCTCACATCACCCGACTAACGCGCCCGAAGGGTCAAAAGTATAGGCGCGCCCATTGATCTTTTGCACACCGGTCAGCATCACCCCATCGGACCCCAGATAGTACCAGGTGCCCCTCTGGTTGAACCATCCAGTGCGCATCGCTCCAGTTGAGTTCAGGTAGTACCAGGAGCTGCCGTACGTGATCCATCCAGTGTGCATGTTGCCGGACACTCCCAGATAGTACCAGGAACCGCGCTCGAACAACCATCCTGTGCGCATGACCTTCGTGGCTGGGTCGAGGTAATACCAATAGGGTCCTCCATACACTCCATCGCGGACCCAGCCGCCCACCAGAGCGCCCTCGGGGTCCGCGTAGACCCACTCTCCGCTCACACGCTTGAGGAACCCGGTCATCATGTAGCCGGACGGACCGAATTGGTACTCCGAGCCATTGACGGTGAACCAACCCGCCTTCAGGTAGGTCACACCGTCCGCGCAGCGGTACCACCAGCCGACGGAATCCTTCACCCAGGAACCACCCGCAGGATCGGCGCAGGGAAGCCGGACGTTCGGATTGTTATTGGTGGGCAGGTCCAGGGTCACAGGATCGGAGGGGTTCAGGCCGTAGTCCCATGCAAGCACGTAGGGGTGCGAGACAACTCCCCCCGGTTCCGCCCTGATTCTCCCACGCCTGCATGATCGTCATGATGGGCAGCTCCACGTGGTAGCTGTAGGCCCCATCCTCGCCAACGCTGCCCTCGCTGGGGGTGAAAATGTGGCGGTAGAACCACAGGCCGTCGACAGGATCGTGCAGGTCGATGCCAGCCAGGGGCGAGGCATCGGTGACGTCGAAGGAAATGACCATGTCTGGCCCCTCACCCCCGTACGTCAGGTTGGAGATGACGGGCGCGGTCGCGTCGAGGCGGAACTTGTAGGAGATCGACTGCTCTGCGCTTGACGGCCCGTCGTTGCTCGCCTCAATCGTCAGCGTGTACTCACCGTCGGGCAGGTCCTTGTAGGCGTCAGAGCGTGCGTCCAGCGCGGTGGGCTCGTGGTAGGCCTCGACCCACGTGTTCTCTTCGGTGCTCGTCAGATACACGGACTTCCAGTTCCGATGGTTCGTGACGGAGGAGACTTTCTCCCCGGCCTTGTTCGTGTAGATGCTGGTGAGCGTGTGGACGCTGCGCAGCGTGCCCGTGCGCGGTTCGAGGATCGTGGGCGCACCTGGAGCCCCGGAGCGCGAGATGACGTAGCGGTCGGCGTTGGGCCGACCCTCGCGTGCACCCACCTTGATAAGGGGGTTGTAGCCGAGCTGATTGCCGGTCGCGCCATTCACGATCTGTGAGGCGTGAGTGTGCCCGTAGCCCTCGGAGGCGAGTGCGTCGAAGATTGCCGGCTTGCCCCAGTCGCCGTAGAAGCCCAGGTAAGGCACGGACAGGCTGGGCTGGCTCTCGGTGCGCGAGGTAAAACGCACAAAGCCATCCAGGAAAGTCCCCGAGGGAGCGTTGTCAGCGACATACTGGGCAAACTCGAACCCGGGCACGATGTCAACACCAACGGTGGCCTCACCCTTCGCAGGCACAGTGACAGTCGCCCCCTCCCCCGCTCCCGACACCGCACCACTGTACGACACAGCCACGCCACGACCTCGCCAATCCAAGGAATGCTCCGTAAAGAAACCACCATCGACGATCTCAGAGAGCACCTGCGAGCCGAGCTCATAGGTCGCTTCCGCGTCGGACAGGTTGTGCAGGGTGACGTCGAAGTGCCAGCCCGTCGTGCCATCCCCCAGGTCAGCCTTGGGCCGGGAGACCTCGGGGGGCACCCTTGACGGTCGGATACACAGACGAGGTCGTAGCAGCCAGAGCGTCAACCAAGCCAGAACCCTGCTTACGCGGAGAATACAGCACCCCGCTATCCTGAGCCGCGTCGGTCAGGGGACGGGCGGTGCCCATGATGAGATTCTGGACAACATCCACCTTCTCACGCGCACTCATCAAGGCAAAAAGAGGATCAGACTGGACACGCTGCAGGACGATCGCACTGATACCCGACATCTGCGGGGTCGCCATCGAGGTGCCCGAGGTCTGCTCGTACGCACCGTTCGGTATCGCGGAGAAAACGTTGCCACCGGGCGCAGCGATTTCAGGCTTGAGGCGCAGATCTGGGGAAACGCCCCACGAGGAGAACTCCGAGGCCTCGTAGACGGAGGACTGCGGCAGAACCTGGCCCTCAGCCATCGTCAGGTGATGATCAGCGGCCTCCAGCATGGCCTGGCCATCCGCCTGCGAGATAAACGCGGCGGGCACGTCCTGGGTCGTCAGGTTCATGATGATGAGGGAACCGACCGAAACGTTGTTGTAGACGAGGACACCCGCGGGGTGCAGGTCGTACAGGTTCTCGACCTTCTTCTGGTAGGTCATGTTGCCGCGCGAGACAAGCGCAATCTTGCCGGTGAGGCCATCCGGATACTTTTCCGTGAGGGCGGCCACGTCCTCCTCGGAGGCGAATCCCGCATCTACATACTCGTAGGTGCCGGCGGGCAGGTCGGAGAAGTAGGCGACCTTCTCGCCGTTCATGCCGCGCGAACGCTGGTAGCCGATATCCTTCCCGGCTGCCGTGAAAGCATTGCGGATGAGCGCGTTCTCGACGGAGGCGACGGCGACCACCGAGGGGTAAGTCGCGGGTTCGTCAATGACCGAGGAGTCGGGGTTTGAAGCATAGGGCAGGCCCTTACCAGACATGTTGCCGTACCCGGTCGAAAAAGCGTTGCCCGCAGCCGCGTTGACGGTGATCCCCGCCTCCTGCAGCTTCTTGTAGACGGTCGCATAGACCGTGTCCGCCTCGTTATCCATTCCGGCCGTCCAGCCCAGCGACAGGTTAATGACGTCCGGATGCAGGATCAGCATGTCGTCGAGTGCGGCCAGCAGAGCGGAATCCAGCAGCGCATCATCCTCGGTGCGCGTTACCTTTTCCGACGATAATCTGAGCGTCCGGGGCGGTGCCGACAATCTTGTCGGCGTTACCCGCCGCGATACCCGCGACGTGCGTCCCATGGAAGCCCGACCCTCCCTCGCGCGGCGAGGCATCGTTGTCACCGTCCGCGTAGTCGTAGGCGAAGGGGAACTTCTCATTCACATAGACGCCGGTCTTCCCCTCCCCCAACTGGGCCTTGAGTTCATCCACTCTGTCCTCCGACAGGGCAGGTGTGGCCGTGAGCGCGGGCGTGAACGCCTGGTGCGTCATGTCGACACCCGTGTCGATGATGGCGACGACCTTCCCCTCGCCCTTCTGAGTCACCTGGTCGGTGCGCATCATGAGCTGGGCACTCAGGTTTGCGGGATCCTGCCCCTCGATCTGCGAGGCCCTGGTGCCGCCCTCCGCGTCAACGGCGGCCGCATCACTGACGTGCCCCTCGCGCTCCAGGAAGGCCGCCTTGACCCCCGCCACACCGCGGATCTCCTCCAGGCTGCCGGCGGGGGCGCTCAGCGCGAAGCCATCCAGGGCGTTGGCGTACTCCCGCTCCACCCGAACCTGCACTCCTGGAAACGACGCGGCCACAGCCTCGTTCACGGACGCAAGAGCAGCGCTACGATCAATCCCTTCCTCGAGTTGCACGATGACGCCGACAAGTCGCGCCGAGTCCCGGTCGACGACTTCGGCAACCTCCGGTGCCTGCCCGTCCTTCGAGGTCAGCGCCGTGTCAAGGTCACCGACCGGCAGGGACGAGGCCGGGGTATCCTCCGCGGGAACCGGACCCGCGCGCAGCGGTGAGGCCACGGATGCCGGACCCATGAACGCAAGCGCGCACGCACCGACAAATGCCAGGAGGACAGCTGGTTTCTTCATTGACATAAGCCTTCTCCAATTAGTGTCACAGACGACCACTGCCAGCGTGGGCGCTCCCACGTCGCAACCGCCTAGCACAACGCTACCGAAAAAGACGCGACTGACAATCTTCAGATTGCTAACGAAACAATTGAGACGATCTGAAATGTCAAAAGGGCCGGACCCGGAGACGCTTGGGTGTGACGTCCCCGGGTCCGGCCCGTGTTGTAGAGACGATCAGGTCACTTGACCCACACGCCGTTGGCGTCCAGGTAATACCAGGTGCCACCGAGGTTCAGCCAGCCAGTCGCCATCGCACCCGAGGCGTCCAGGTAATACCAGGTGCCACCCAGGTTCTGCCAACCGGTCGCCATCGCGCCGTTCTCACGCAGGTAGTAGTAAGTACCACCCAGGTTGAGCCACCCGGTCACCATGTAGCCATTCGCGTCGTGGTAGTACCAGGTGCCGGACTCCTCGACCCAACCGGTCCGGACGTAGCCGCGAGCATCGAAGCGGAAGACACGCCCGTCAATCGTGGCCACGGTGTCCTTCGGGTAGGAACCGTCAGCGTTGCGGTACCACCAGCCGATTGTGTCCTTTTCCCGCGTGCCCGTGGGTGCGGGCTGGGGCTGCGGGTCCGGCTGGGGCTGCGGGTCCGGCTGAGGCTGCGGGTCCGGCTGAGGCTGCGGATCAACCCACGGCGCGGGAGCGGTCGCATCCTGCTTGACGGACTTCACGACGACAATCATCGTCGCCGTCGCCTCGGTTCCGTCGGCCAGGGTGGCGGTCAGGTTGACCTGATCCCAGTCAAGAGAGTTACCGCCGGTAATCGTGGCGCTCTTGCCGTCATCGGCCGCCTTCAGAATGGCCACACCGTCGTACTCCAAGCCCCAGGACAGGGTGGCATCCTTGAACTTTTCGGGCAGCAGCGGCTTGAGGGTGACGGTCTCACCCTCCGCCAGGTCCACGCGGAGGTGATTGACGGCGATCTCGTCCTCGCCCAGCTCGGTGACGCAGACGTTGACAGTAGCCATCACCGGATCGAAGACCATCGGATCCGCGTAGTCGGCGACAGCCCGGACGTCCGAGCAGCCTTCCTTCTGAGCAGTCACGAGGCCCGACTTTTCATCGACATTCAGGACGTCGATGTCGTCGCCGGACCAATTGATCTTGGTCTTATTTGCGTTCTCAGGCTGGTGCGTGACACCGATGTTCGTCTGCTGGCCGACTCGCAGGTCAAGCTTGCCGGACTCGATGCCGAAGTCAAGCGAGGTCATGGCCACGGGTTCGAGGGCCACATCGGCTCGCTTGGAGGGCAGGCCATCACTGCCCCACGCAACGAGCTTAACCGTAGCGGGCAGAGCATCCGTGTGGCCTGCTTTGGTCCAAGCGGCCTGTATGTCGGAGAACTTGATGTCGAACGTGTAGCGGTGGACACCGTCAGCCGAAACATTGCCAGGGAAGTCGACGACGCGGCGATAGAAGATCGCATCGGTCGAGGGATCGCGCAGGTCGATGCTGGACAGACCGGGGATATCTTCGACGACGAAGGAGACCGAACCGCCGAGACCTTCACTGGTGGTTTCGACGTCGGAAATGGTCGGGCCGTACATGTCGGGGGCGGGCGCCGCGAACGCGGGGCACCGAAGGCTGCACCGGACGCCACCATCGCGCCGGTCGCCAGGGTCGCCAAGAACGCCTGTGAACTAACTGGGACATACTCACTCCAATGTTGATTCAACGGACCATACCGTATGGTTAGGCTTGGGATCCGCATAATGAACACTACTGCGTAAATGGATACCTAGCAACGCGTTACTGACTTACCATCATGTAGCCACAAGTTAATTTGCGGTATTACTAATAATAGTTTCGTACGCTTTTTGGCAGTTTTTCATTGGGAACCTGACCAATGAACAAATGTTCTACACCCGCCGCACGTTTTCTCACACACACTTTCCTTCAATCCCTTAACATCTCAATGAAAGTATCACCTATTTGCTCGGTAAGTCTGCGGGCGATCTGAAACCAACAAGCACAAAATGATCCGTCACCTGCGCATTTACGATCATTTTGCGATCCCACACCTGTCAAGCACCGCGACTGCTTGACGCATGCCACCACAACACCCGCCAGGTTCCGAAGGGAACAGAAGGGACAGCTGCAGTACTCGGGGGCAGAATCGGTGCCCGGGGGCGGCGGCAGGGCCTGGCCGGGCTTCGAGATCGACCACTCCGAGCCGCAGGCTCGCGGCACGCTTACTGTCGGTCGGACAGCTTCAGGTTCGCGCGCACGACAATGCCGATACGTTCAACCATCGCATCGTCCACCCAGCTACCATCCAGCGCAGCCAGGCGCGGGTGCACGGGTGCCTCGTCGAAGAGGCGATCAAACCCGAGGATCGCGCGCCACAGGGGGATGAGTTCCTCATGGTAGGTGTGCCCGTGCCCGCCGGGCGCGGTCCCGGCGACGAGCAGGTCGGCGAGGATCTGGATGTAGGTGGCGAAGCGCGTGAACTCCACGTCCCGCGAGACGTCGCGCCCGGCTCGCTCGCGCAGCCAGTCGGGCTGCGTCCAGATGAGCTTGTTGTTCCACCAGACGACCGGGTCGGAGGGGTGTTGGGCGTAGACGATGCGCGGGAAGCCCCACGGGCCGAGTTCGCGCCCGTACAGGTCTGTGCGCAGGTCGGAGGGTTCGTTGACGAAGCGCACGCGGCGCCCATTGTTGACGACGGGCGCGACCTCGGGACTGCCCGTGTGCCGCGCGGCGGTGAGCGCCTCGTGCATGGGGGTGAAGGCGGGGGTGCCTACCCACAGTGCGCCGTCCACCTGGGTGAGCGCGTCTTCAACGGAGGAGAACACGGACTGCGACGCGAAGGCGCCGAGGGGACTCGCCGCAGACGAACAGCGCGGGGCGTGAGGCCTCGTCCATGAGGTCCAGCTCGGCGCGCACGGCGGCGAAGAGCGCGGCGGAGGCGTCCTGCGCGGGCTCAAGTCCGGTGAGCCAGTTGAGCACGGACGGCACGTAGGAGTATTGCAACGAGGCCGTGGCGCAGTTTCCGCGCGTAAGGAACTCGAGGGGCTGGACCTGCCATTCGTCGACCCACCCAGAGCCGGTCGACGCGGCGATGAGGATGACTGCACGATCGAAGGCGCCCGTGCGGTGCAGCTCGGCGACAACGGTTGCCGCGGCCTGCTCGATGCCGGTTCCACCCGTGGGCATGCCGGAGTAGACGCGGATGGGTTCCATGGCGTCGACGCCGCACACTTGCGTGATGTCGCGGCGCGAGGGACCTCGCCCGAGAAAGACACGCCCCTGCCCGCCGACCGATTCCCAGGTGACGGGCGAGGCCGGGGAGGCGGAGCGCTCCGGGACGGTCGGCTTGTAGATGCCGCGCGCGGTACGCATGTTCAGCTGCTCTGCTTTGCGGCGGAAGAAACCGATGCCGCCGCGCAGGATGACTTTTGAGGTCAGGAAAAAAGATGATGACGAATAGGATGGCGACTCCCGTAATGATGGCGGCGGGTCGGGGCATGAAGCCCGCGAGGGTTGCGATGAGAATGCGACCAAGATGGTTGAAGGCGCGCACGATCATGAGCAGTGTCCAGGCGACGGCCACTGCTCCTGCTGTCCCAAGGAGGTATTCGCCGATGGTCTCCCCCGGCATGTTGACGAGTGTGGAGGCGACGCGGTCGCGGCGATACGACTGGATGACAGCGTAGAACCACCAGATGGCGAACAGGGCGGCGGCGGCAACGCGGAAGCCAATTTCGGCGGGATCGGAGGCCCTGACCGTCAGCCCAGTGAGGCGGATGACGAGCAGTCCCACGTTCTGCACGACGAGGCCGGCGACGTAGCCGCAGGCCACCAGGATGCCGGAGGCGACCGCGTGCCACGTCCACGAGCGCGCCATGAGCGAGGGGGACACACTCACCGCATACATGGCGAGCGCCGCAATCACTCCCAGAAACGACAAACCCATAACACCCATTGTGCCAGGTGGTTGGTACCTGCTCAGGACTGGGACGAGGCCTGGGCCGACTCCCGCGTGTACACTTGCCCGGATGCACCTGACAAATGGGTCAGAGCGCGATGCTAACGGCCGGGATTTACGCGCGCGAAATGGACGAGAAAAGGGCGGAATAACGGCGTATTCTTGCCACCAGGTTAACGTTTCATCTACAATGAAAATCTCTACTGGTGGGAGGTGACAATGTCGCTATTCGAGGATGATCCCGGCCTGATTCGCCGTCAGGAAGGTCAGGTTCGAGAGCAGGCAGAGCGCGCCCACGCAATGCGTCGACGCATTGAATCTATCCACGGGGTGGGCGTCTCACCTAGCCGGGGCGTGACGGTCACCGTCGACTCCGCGGGTACCCTCCTCGGCCTCGCTATCGACGATGCCCCGACTGAGCTGTGCGACGCCATTGTTGCCGCCTACGCGGCCGCGCGCCGCGACGTCGGCGAACAGGTCATCACCGCCTCCCAGGACGCTTTCGGCGAGTCCTTCCCGGGCATCGAGCGCTTGCGTTCGCTGTACGGCGTCCCCTCTCCCGACGTCCCGCTGGCCGAGGCCTCGGATCCCCGGGTGCATCAGCGGAGGCTCTGAGCGTGTCTGAGCAATTTCCCGCCGATCCGGCGGCCATTACGGCGCACGCTCTTCGGATTTTTTCCTACCAGAGCGACCTTGAGCATGCCTCGGCGACACTGCGTCAGGCGTCCGCCTCTGACGGCGCGTTCGGCCTCATGGCCGGACCTCTTATTGCACCGCTGTTTCAGCTCGTAGAAGTGGGCGAGCATCTCGCGATCAGCGGTGCCGAGTGCGCCCTCGACAAGCTCGGTCAGACGCTCGTGGCCAGCGCGCGCGCCGTCCAGGTGGGCGAGTCGTCGCAGGTGACGATTCCCGAGGCCGGGGCTGCCCTGTGGGGAGACGGTCGTGACAGCTGACATGCGCCCTGTGACCGCACGGGTGCCGGGTGATGGTTCGGCGTTCCCTCAGGCGGGCGTTTTGGATGGAATCGCGGCACTGAGTTCGGCGATCGTCGACAAGTCGTGGGTGAGCGGTGACCTTGCTGGCGTCGCTATGGGAGCTGACATGCTTCCCCCCACGCCCGATCCTCGTGCCACCCTCATCTCCTGGGGGATGGGGTGGGTCTTCGACCTCATCGCGCCTTTGAAGGGGTGGCTGATTGAGCTGGCTGGGGACGCCGACCAGCTGCGCACCCACGGGCGTACGTGGAGGAACGTCGGCGCACTGCTGGAGGCCACGGCGCACAACATTGATGACGACGTCCGGCTCTCCTTCCCGGATGGCGCGTTCGCGGGTTCTGCCGTCACCTCGTATCTGGCGGCGTCGGGAGCGACGACCCGCGGCATCGGCATGACGGGGGCGTTGTCGCGCGCGGTGGGCACCGCCTACGACGTGTGTGCCGTCATCATCCAGTTCGTGTACGACTTCGTACGCGACGCGATCAATCAGGTCGTCGAGGCCATCACTCCCTACGCGGTCGAGCTGACCTCGTCCTTCGTGACGGCGTTCCCCCTGGTCATGACACAAATCGCTTCGTCGGTTGGGGCACTGATCGAGGGGGTGGCTGCGCGCATCATCGCGTTGAAGGAATCACTGTCGAACTTGGGCGTGAAGCTCTCCGGTGCCGACCAACTGCTGAAGTCTCTGAAAGAGTGGCTGCACAACCTCTCCCACGGCGGCGAGCCGATGGGTGGTCCGTTCGCCATGGCTTGATAGCCTCGCAGTACATGCTCGCGCCGACGCGTGGCGGCCTTCCACAGAAAGTGTGACATGACCCAGGACTTTGAAGAGAGCGCACGCAATTTCCTGTCGCTCCTGAACAAGCTGCCCTCCACACCGTCGATCACGTTTCGAGGCTTCGTCGACACGTCCGTCACCCAGGCGCGCATCGTCGTCTCCCCGGCACTGACGGCGACCTCGCATAGCATCGCGATCGCCACGAACAACCTGCGCACGCCCCATGTCGGTGTGGTTGTGGGCGCGAATGGACGCGACTTGACGGCCCTCATGGCGGGGGCACCGACTGTCAATCTTCAGGAGGTCACCTACCTGCCAGGTACCTACTTCTGCCAGCACCCCGCACAGGAGTTCGCGGGGGTCACGATCCAGGTCTACGAGGAGATGTGCGTGAGCGAGGATGGCACGTCCCTGAACACCGCTCGGCCTCTCGACTCGTGGGATCCGATCCTCGCGGTCCTGGAACCCGCGCTGCGCGACGCCCGCGCGCGCTGCCTCACCCTGCCTGAGGGGGCCTCGCACCGTTTCCTGGTCCCCGTCCAGTAACGACCGCCAGCGGTCGCCGGGTCGACAGCGCCACGCAGCGCGAGATTACCTTCCAGTAGTTTCAGGAGCACGCGGTCGCACGAGTGCTCACTCGGGCGCAGATTCCCCCATCCACACGAGGGTCGTGTACGGGATAGCAACGTTCTCCCTCGGCGCGTAACCGAGGTGCTCGTAGAGGTACCAGCGCAGGTTCGCCTGCATGCGGTCCCGACCGGCCTGCGAGGATCGGATGAACGAGGAACGGGTGGTCCCCAGGGTGAGGATCTGTTCGGGGGTCATGATGTCCTCCCATGTGATCTGGGTGAGGCGCATGGGCGTGAATCCGCCGCCGGGCGTGGGCGGACGGTCGGGCCGGTGCACGTCGCCGGAGCGCATGATGCGCGTGAGCCGATGCACCCACGGGATCGACACGTCCATTTGGTTCCACACGATGCCGAGCGTGCCCCCGAGCGTGAGAATGCGCGCGGCCTCCCGGCCCGCTAGCTCAGAATCAACCCAATGCCAGGACTGAGCAAACACGACGATATCGAACGCTCCGTCCGACAGTCCCGTGTCCTCGGCGACACCGCCGTGCCACGTCACGCCGGGAACCGACGAGGCCTGGGCGCGCATCGCCTCCGAGGGTTCCACCGCGTCCACGACGACACCCGCGCGCGCCAGGAGCTCACTCATCTTGCCGGTGCCGGCACCGATGTCGGCGACGCGCAGCGGCGCGGACGAGGTGGGGACGGTGGCGAGGGCCGCGGGAGCAGGGACGACGGGAGCTTCCTCGACGGAGGGCGAATCGGCAGGATCGCCAGCCGCAGGCTCGATACCCCCCGTCACTCCACCGCGCGACCGAGCGGACGCCAGCAGCGCGGCCACGGCCCCGTCGGGGTAGGCGGGGCGCACGGAGGCGTACGCGCCGCCCTCCCCCACGAAGGGATTCGCCTCCAGAGAAGCGGACGCTGCGTTCGATATTGTCATAGAATCCTTGTTCCCACACGCATCTGATCCAGCGAATCTGACCGTGGCCTCGTCCCCGGAAACGCTCACAGGAGTGAACTCCACAGTCGGCACACGTTGTCAACGTAGTGCACGTGCCAGGGTTGATCGCGCCACTCGCGGTAGGTGAGTTCGCGCGAGCGCTCACGGTTGCGTTCGTCGTTACCGCGCAGCAGCTCAACCAGGTACGCGTCGTCGGCGATGAGCGTGATCTCGTAATTCAGGCCGAAGGAGCGCACGTCCATGTTGGACGAGCCGATCGCGTACAGGCTGCCGTCGACGATCACGTACTTGGAGTGCAGCATGGTTGGCTTGCGGTACAGGTGGATGCGCACGCCCGCCCTGAGGAGTGCCCCGTAGTAGGAGCGCTGTGCGTGGCCGACCAGGAACTGGTCGAATTGCTCGGAAAGAAAGAGCTCGACCTCGACGCCGGATAGGGCGGCGTTCGTCAGCGCGGTCATGAGGGCCTCGTCGGGGATGAAGTACGGACTCGCGATGGACACGTGCGTGCGTGCCGATGACACCATGTGCACGAAGGCACGCAGGTTGGGTTCGCCGCGGAACGCGGGTCCCGACGGGATGATCTGCATCGACGAGGCCGGGGTGTCCTCGCACTCGTCCTCCTCCCGCGCGGTGGGCGGGGTGAGGTCGGCGGGGGTCAGGACTTCCTTGCAGGCGTAGTACCAGTCGAGGGCGAAGACGGCCTCGATCTGGGTGACGATCCGGCCGGTGAGGCTCACGCTGGTGTCGTCGTAGGTGATGCCGGCTTTCTGGAAGGAGGGCGTGTCGTAGTCGGGGGCGACCAGGTTGTGGGAGCCGATGTAGGCTTCTCGCCCGTCGACGACCAGGAGCTTGCGGTGGTTGCGCAGGTCGGGGCGGCGAATGTGTCCGCGCAGGGGCGCGAAGGGGAGCATCTGGTGCCAGAGGATGCCCATGTCATCCAGGCGACGCCGGAAGCGCCTGTGCCCAGGTATGGTGCGCATGCCGTGGTGGTCGACGAGGAGACGCACGGTGACGCCGCGGGCCTTCGCGCGCTCGAGGGCCTCGTAGAAGGGAGCGGAGTATTCGTCCCAGGAGGTCTGAAAGTAGAGGACGTTGACGTGGTGGGTAGCCCGATCAATGCTGGCGGCCATCGCACGGAAGGTGTCGGCCGTCTCGTTGTGCAGGGCGACGACGTGGCCGCAGGAGTCGGGGAAGCCGCTGAGCGAGCCGGTCAGGCGCATGAGCGAGGCGGTGTCGTCGTCGGAGCCGTCGGGGGTCTCGTAGGCGGTCGGCTCGGGCTTGGCGGAGTCTTTCAGGATGGCCTCGACGAGGGCGCTGGCCTCGGGGTCGTCATCGAGGCGTCGTCCCATGGCCCACCAGGAACCGAAGATGAAATAGAGGGGCACTCCAAGGAAAGGCCACAGGAAGATGAGGAGCAGCCACGCGGTCGACGTGGAGGCGCGCCGGTGTTTGGGCACGACACCCAGCGCCACGATACGGATGGCGAATTCAACGGCTCCAAGGAGGAGCCACGCCCACAGCGGTGGTTCGGGGTGCGGGGCAAACATACACCTATTTTACAAAGCGCCCTTTGTCCTGATCAGCCCAGCGTTGCCAGTGTGGCGCGTAGGTCGCTCCGTCGCGCGCGAGGGCCCGCCTGCGGCGTTCGTCCTCCCCGGGGTCCTCAGTCCAGATGGACAGGTCGGCGTCAGCGTCCCACGCGCCGCAGCCTTCGATGATCGTGGGGACCACAGGTACGTCTACAACCACCCCGGGCGCGTCGGCCTCCCAATCCCAGGCCTCGTACGAGGACGGGCACCCGGCGCGCAGATCCTCGCAGATGCGCCGCGCAACCTGCGCGCCGACCGCCAGCCCGTCCCACCCCGGGTACCAGTCATCCAGGTGCAGGACCTGCCAGCCCGGCAGGAGGGACGCGAGCGCGGCGGCCAGCGTGGACTTGCCCGAACCCGAGTACCCGTCGATGGCGACGACGGGGACGCGGCACGGCGTGATCGCAGGATCGGCATAGGTGCCGCTCCCGTCGGGGTATGCCTCGCCGGACGAGGCCGGGGCAGCCTCGTCGATCAGCGCGCGCAGGCGCGGGGCGAGGTCTCGCGCGGCCTCGTCGGGAGCGAGGGACACGGGGACGGTGACCCGCACTCCCTCGCCCAGCGCCCCTGCGGACGCACCCTCCTGGCCGTTCATCGTCCCACCAGCGCGAAGGTACCGGCCCAGACGCTGAGCGCCAGCGCGATGGTGGGAACGGCGATGGCGACTGCCATGAGGGCCGCGTCGGCGGCGCGCAGGCGCGAGGGGCGCGCCCAGGTGCGCGCGCCGGAAGCACCAAAGCCCCTCGCCTCCATCGTGGTCGCGAGTTTGCCGGAGCGTCGCAGCGCAAACACGAGCAGCGAGAAGGAGCCGCGCAGGAAGGAACGGATGCGCGAGGCGTCGCCCACGCCTCGGGCGCGGCGGGCTCGCTCGAGGGCCTTCCAGTCGGCAGCCATCAGCGAGGTCATGCGCACGCCCGCAAGCGCGGCCAGCACTGGCCGGGCAGGCAGGTGCAGGATCTGTGCGAGGCCGTCGCCCATGTCGGTCGGGTCGATGCGGTCGAGCAGGGCGATGGCAGGGATGACGAGTGCGCACATGCGCAGGGCAATGCCGAGGGCCAGCCACATCGAGTGGTCGGAAATCGCAGCCGGCCCAAACGACCAGTAGACGTGCCCGCCGGGCGCGGCGTAGAGCAGCATCGAGAGGGCACCGAGAGGCGCGGCGATGAGCAGCGGCGTGGCCTTAAGGAAGAAGCTGCGCGCCGACACGCCCGACAGGGGGATGAGGGACAGCTCGAGGGCCAGAGCGACCCCCGCGCTGACAGGGTCGATGGTGATGAGCAGCGGCGTGGTCGCCACAAGGAGGGCGAGCACACGGGCAACGGGATTCGTGCGGTCGAGCAGGCCGCGCCGGGGCGCTCGGGCCGAGGCGGGCGCACCCATCCGTGCGGCACCAGAGGTCGCCGCACTGGCAGGCACCTCGCCCGCAGGCGCGTCGTCCGCAGGCACCTCGGTACCCGTCGCGTCACCGATCATCGTCGCACCGGTACTGTCGCCAGATTCTGACCCGACACTCGTGCGGGACGCGCGACCCGAGTCGGCCTCGTCAAGTGGGGAGGCGAGCGCAGACTCGGCGCAACCGCACGGCTTTCCCCCGCCTCGGCTCCCGAGCGACCCCAGGTCGACGACGCGCTGGCCCATCGCGGCCACGAACGCGGGGTCGTGCGTGATCGACACCAGGGTGACGCCGCGCGCGAGGGCGGCGCGCAGGAGGCGCACGAGGCCCAGCCACGTGCCGCGGTCCTGCCCGAAGGTCGGCTCGTCGAGGATGAGCAGCTCGGGGGCGCTGATGAGCGCAGTCGCCACCGATAGGCGGCGCTTCTCGCCGCCGGAGAGCGTCATGGGGTTGGCGCGCGCGAGGGTGGTGAGGCCCAGGGCCTCCAGGTGTTCCTCGACGAGGGGGGCTATCTCCTCCTCGCTCATGCCGGCCGCGCGTGGGCCGATGGCGAGCTCCTCGGCGACGGTGGAGGCCAGGAACTGGTACTCGGGTTCCTGGAAGACCATCGACATTCGGCCCAACAGCTGCTTGCTCGACCACTCGTGGGGGTCGCCGCGCGTGCCGTCGGAGGTCTCGACCTCGACCGTACCCGCGATGTGTTTAAGGAGGCCCGCCAGCGTGAGCGCAAAGGTGGACTTGCCCGCGCCGTTGGCACCCACAATGCAGGTGGACACGCCACGCTCAAGCGTCAGGTTGATGCCGCTGCGCACGGGGGCATCCTGGTCGTAGCCGATCATCAGGTCGGTAACGCGGGCGATGGGGGTGTCCGCGGACGAGGTCGGGGCGGGCTCGGGCGCGGGGCCGACCTCGGCTGCCACGTCGTCCCCGGGCAGCCAGATACCGCGCTCGCGCAGCGCCTCGCTTTGCTCTTCGAGGACCTGCCTCAGGGGGCCGTCGGCGGCAATACGACCGTCGGCCACCACGATGACGCGATCCACGAGGGAGGCCCACACATCCACGCGGTGCTCAACAACCACCAGGGTCGCGCCCGTGCGTTCCACGACGGAGGCGACGACGTCGCGCACCTCGGAGACGCCGCTCGGATCCAGGTTCGCGGTCGGCTCATCCAGGATCAGCAGGCCCGGACCCATGGCAAGGATCGACGCCAGAGCCAAGCGCTGCTTCTGCCCGCCCGACAGCTCCGTCGTCGAATGATCAAGGGACACGTCCAAGCCCACCGCGCTCAGGGACTCCTCCACGCGAGGCCAGATCTCCTCGCGGGGAACACCCACATTCTCCATGCCGAAGGCCACGTCATCGCCCACGCGAGCCAGGACCACCTGGGCCTCGGGGTCCTGCATGAGCAGGCCCACGCGGCCCCTAGCGTCCGCCGGGGCGACGCCGTCCACGGTGAGCGAACCCGAGGCCTCGCCCTCCTCAGCACCGCCCAGCAGGCCCGCCAAGCCACCCATCAGCGTCGACTTGCCCGAGCCAGACGGCCCGAGCACCAACACACGCTCACCCGGCGCAATATCGAGATCAATACCCGACAGCGCGGCGTTCTTACGCCCAGCGTGACGCCATCCCCATCCGCGCGCGCACACGTGCGCGCCCGTCCCCTCACCCAGCGGCACCTGGCCATCCGGGGAGGACACGGGGCGGGAGAAAGCGGAGGAGGCCTCGTTCATGGAGCCGGAATCAGACAAGCTCACGCGCTCCGCGTCCCGAAGCGAAACGATCCAACGCACCTGTCTTTGCCAGCGCGTTCGTCAGCGCCCACGCGAGGACGCCGGCCAAAACGATGCCCGAGAGCGCGCCGGACACCAAGTAAATGGCGTTGTAGAGGGGCCCCTTCTCGAGGTGGCCGTAGAGGAAGAGTTCGAGGACCCACTCGCAGACGAAGGACAGTGCGCCCGCGGCGGCAGCCACCCACACGTTGAAGCGGCGGTAGCGAGAAACGCGAAAACAATCTCGGCACCGATGCCCTGCGCAAGGCCCGAATACAGCGTCTCAACCGCCCACTGCGAACCCAGTCCCATGGAGACGGTGGCGGCCACCAGCTCCACGAAGAGCGCAGCACCCGGCTTACGGATGATGTAGCCGCCAAGCGTGCCGCCAAGCAGCCAGATGCCCGTCGCAAGTCCGTCCAGGCCGGGGGTTATGGCCTTGAGGCCCTCCAAAGCGGCATTGCCCACCTGGTTCCACACAGCAAAAATAAGGCCGCATGCGACGCCCAGGACGGCGGCGGTGACGATATCGATGACCCTCCAGCTAAGGGACCGAGCAGTGGTAGCCATGCGAGAATACTCCCTTCGTGTTGCACGGCGGCCACGAGGGAAGAGCCTTCCTACGCCGGTATGATCCGGATCAGGTTCTACGGTCGGGGATGGTCCCCTCTCAGCTCGCGTCGAGCTCCCGTGGCACAGTGGTGAGCATAGTCACTTGGTATTTATCACGCTACTCATGCAGGTGAGGACCCTGATGGGGACCCTCGCCCGTACCGCCGTCGCCCAGGACGCCACGCGCCGCGCGACGCAGCAGGAAGTGACGGTTCGCGAAGGCCGCGCCCACGATGAACGCGATCCACACCAGGGAATAGACGAGGCCAGGGCGGGTGTCGTCCCACATCGCCAGAATAAGGCCCATGGCCCCCATGAACGCCAAGACCACCCACGCGCCAACGGCACCGCCAGGGGACTTGAAGTGCGATTCCTTGTGCAGGTGGGGGCGCTTGCGCAGATAGACCAGATAGGACACGACAATGACGACCCACACGCCCATGAAGAGGGTGGCCGACACCGAAGTCACCAGCGTAAAGGCCGCGGAAATCGAGCCGCCCGTCGCCATGATGACAATAGCTGTCAGCAGGCACACGCAGGACAAGAACAGGGCGTTCAGCGGTACGTGATGCTTCGACAGGCGCGCGAAAATGCCAGGGGCCTGCTCCTGGCGGGCCAGACCGTACAGCATGCGCGACGTCGAGTAGATGCCCGAGTTCGCGCTGGACGCCGCCGAGGAGAGCACAACCAGGTTGACGATCGTCGCCGCCGCACCCAGACCCGTCAGGGAGAACATCGTGACGAAGGGAGATTTCTCCGGGCTCACCTGATCCCAAGGGGTCACCATCATGATGGCCGCAAGGGCCGCCACGTAGAAGAGCATGATGCGCACGGGGATCGAGTTGACAGCCTTGGGGAGAGTGGTGTCCGGGTCATCGGTCTCGGCGACCGTCGTGCCCACCATCTCGATACCAATGAAGGCGAAGAGCGCGATCTGGAAACCGCCCAGGAAACCGGTGAATCCGTTGGGGAAGAAGCCGCCGTGGCTCCACAGGTTCGAGACGGCTGCGGCCGTCCCTTCCTCATCGACCGTGCCCATGGCGACCATACCGAAGCCGACGACGACCAGGGCGATGATCGCAATAATCTTGACGAGCGCGAACCAAAACTCCGTCTCACCGAAAGCCTTAACTGTCATCGCGTTGAGAGCGAACAGCAGCAGGGTCGTGGCGGTGATGGGGATCCACGCAGGCAAGTTCGGCCACCAGAAGTGCGTGTAGCCGGTGATGGCGATCATGTCCGCGACGCCGGTGACAACCCAACACGCCCAGTACGTCCACCCCGTCACAAAGCCCGCCCACGGGCCGATCAGGTCGCGCGCAATGTCCGCGAAGGTCGCGTACTTACGATCCGACAGGAGCAGCTCGCCGAGCGTGCGCATGAACAAGAACAGGACAGCGCCGATGATCATGTAGACCAGCAGGATCGACGGACCCGCGACGGAGATCGTCTTGCCCGAACCCATGAACAGGCCCGTCCCGATTGCGCCGCCGATCGCAATCAGCTGAATATGGCGATTCTTCAGGTTTCGCTGGAGCTTTTCGCCGCCCTCCTGACGGGGCTCGTCGTGCACGACTGGCTCGCTGCTCATTCGTTTTCCTTTCCGCTGGTACCGCCTACAGGCAGAGTTTTGCGCGGTCTTTGCGTGCGCACGGAGCACACTTGACCCTCCAACGCTACCGCAACGGCCCGCCCGCAACCGAATCGTGGGGATGCATGGCACACAACGCACAGCAGGGTTAGGTTAGCCTCATGAAATCTGACGCGACGCACTCCCCTGCCCCGGCCTCGTTCCCCCTGGTCTCGACCGCGAACGTGCCCACGCAGCGCGCGGCGCGTTACGGCAAGCAGCTCGTGACACACATGGCACACAAGGTCACCGGCGAATGGAACGAGGAAACGGCCAGCGGTTACCTCCTCTTTGACCGCGAGGGGCCCGCGGTCGGACGCTTCGACGTGAGCGCAATACCGTCGGCACTGGTTCTTGAGCTGCGCACGACCCCCGAGCGCGCTGATCACCTCGAGCACGTCGCGGGCATTCACCTGGCGCGATTCGGCGTGCGCGACGCCCTGACCATCTCGTGGCGGCGCACCGACGGCAGCGCCGGCACCACGCAGGGTCCGCTCACCCCCGACGAGGTCGAGGCCCACGCCCGCGCCAAGAAAGCAGCCCACGAGGCGGCGCGCGAGGCCGGGCAAGCGGAGTAGTCGCGGCGCTCACCGCGGACTAGGCCCGGCGGGGCACCCAAGCACGGCACGCGCGACGCTAGACCGGGCATGTGCCAGAGCAGGCACATATCAAAGCACACACGACGATGCACGCAACAACCGGGCACGCAGCAGCGTAGGCCCGGCAAATCCATCAATTCCGCATGCAATTCTCCGACGACCACACACAACACCACCTCAAAAACCGCGGAATTTCAACGTTCTAACTTAAAAAGTTGAAACACCCTCAGGGGAATTGCATGCGACTTTGAAAAGGGACGCACAATCGAGGGAGCATCGCACCTCTTACTGGGATCCTGAGCGACGCCGCCGCAAGCTCTGCACTAGTTAGCGAGCATGACACCGTCTCCCGGCTAGTGCATTGCTCCCTAAAGGGTGCAACACCACTGAGGAACAAGCCCAGACACGGCGGGACGACTATCGAGGCAAACAATGCACCACTTGGGTAGGTATTACGCTACCTAGCGCACCGCGCCACTTGCTAGCTAGTGCATTGCTCCCCGAAATGGCGCAGCGCTTCAGAGTCACAAGCTCCACCATGGTTCGCGCAGCAACTCCTACACCCGGCACTGCACCCGTTACGGGACGCTGCACCTCTTACGGGACGCTGCACCTCTTACGGGACGCTGCACCCGTTACGGGACGCTGCACCTCTTACGGGACGCTGCACCCGATCAGAACGGGTGCACTGCCTACGGATCGGGTGCAGCACCCACATTCACAAGCACAACCGCGGACCAAATCGGGCAGTGTCATAAGGTGTCAGCAATTTTCGTATAGCGGTGATGCTGGTTGGAGGCTGGTCATGGGGTGTCGTCGGATGCTTGGTGCCCTGGATCACGCTGCGATCATGGCGGGGTTGGAGGCAGGTTTGTCCCACCATTGTTGGGATGCAGCTGATTGATTGAAGCGCCCCGACATCGCTGATCGGAAATCCCGGGCAACTGCCCCAGAGCCCCCTCGGCTACCACACCCCCACCCAAGCATTCAACGAACTTATCGCTACCACCCATTGACACCACCCTCCATTGAGACGATCAACAGCCCCCGCTTCAATGCATGTACAGGCATCTCCCTTGTCCCGACAGATAGCGTCAACGTCACTGGCCACACGCTCAAACGAACCCCCGCAGCCGTGAGACTGCGAGGGTTCAAAGTCTGGAAATGCGCTAACTCCGAGTCATTCACCGACGCAATGCTGCGATGACGGAACATCAACAACGCCAGCGGATACCGAAACGGCGAAACCTCAACGGCATCAACAGATGCGAACTCAAAAGCCTAGAAGCTCAGCGGCCCTCAAGGTAGCTCTTCGCTGCGGCCAAGACCTGCTCCCACATGCCGACCGCATCCTCGTACGCCTGACGAGCCACGGCCTCGTCGTCGGAGACGGACGCCAAGCCAGACTCCTCGACGTGGATGCCGACGCCGCCGCGCTCCTCGGACAAAGAGATCTCGACGCGTGTTGCGTACTCGTCGGGCAGCTCGTCGTCGGCCAGCGGGTACCAGCGGAAGGCGACGACATCCATGGGGTCTTCGTCGGCCTTCTCGATCAGCCAGTCGCCAACGTCCGGGTCGCTCACGCGGTAGATGCCGTCGTCCCCGAGGCTCACCTCATGGTCACCCAGCGGGCCATCGTTGACCCACCAGCCCGGCTCCGATACGAGCGCCCACGCGGCCTCACTGTCACAGTCCACGACGACGTCGGTCTCGACGCGGTCCAGCTCGTCCTCAACGTCACCGTCAGAAGTCCTGTCAAAGATGCTCATACCTCAACGGTACCGGCTCGCACGCGCTCCGTCACGCGAACGAGGTCACAAAATTGCTGCCGATCTGCGCTCGGATACGACGAGGCCGTGGCTGGCTCCGCCGGAAAAGCAGAGTCAACCACGGCCTCGTGTCAAGAGGCGTGTTTAGGCCAGGCGCGTGATGCGGTAGCGCCAGTCGATGGGACCGGCCTCGAGGGTCTCTACGCGGTAGTGCTGTTCAGAGTTCTGCAGGTGCGCGAACAGCGGCTCGGGCTGGTGGGGTGCGCAGATCTGGAGATTCTCGCCCACGGGCAGGTTGTCGACCGCGGCGAAGAGGACCGCGTGGCGCACGACGTGGGGGATCGAGTGAATGACAAGCTCGTCCGCACCGGGGCGGTGGATGACGCCAGCACCGCCAGCGTGGACCTTGCCGTGGCCGCCACCGTGGCCATGGCCACCGCCGTGACCACCGCAGCCGCAGCCGCCCGCCGTGGAGGCGATGGGTTCAGCGGCCATCTCATAAGGGCGCTCGGCGGGGGTCTGCGCGGGTGCCTCGGCCTGTGCGGCGTGGCCGTGGCCGCCGCATCCGCAGCCAGTGTGCTCAGCAGCGGGGGCCTGCTGGGCGGCAGCGGCCTGCTCGGCGCGCTCCTTCTTGCCTTCGCCGCCGCACCCGCACCCGCAGCTACCGCCCTCGGAGGGGACGGTGTTGGCGTTGACCAGCTTGAACATCTGACGATCAGTCATATCTTTTCCTTATCCTTCGGCCCGCAGGGCCACTTCAGTGAACCTTATCCAGTGTAGGCGCGCCTCAGCCGAGCACGCGCGTTCACTTAATGAGGAACTCGGCTTCGACCTCGACGCTGACGTTGAGGGGCAGCGCGGCGACGCCGACGGCACTGCGCGCGTGCTGGCTGCCGAAGATCTCGCCGAACAGCTCGGAGGCACCGTTGATGACGCCGGCCTGCCCGTAGAAGTCGGGGCGCGAGGACACGAAGCCCACGACCTTGACAACGCCCGCGAGATTGTCGATGCCGCCCGCGACGGAGGCCGCCGCTGCCAGAGCGTTAAGGGCGCACACGCGCGCTGCGTCCTTGGCATCCTCGGGGTCCGCGCCATCCTCGCCGACCGCGCCGATGCACACCGGCTCACCGTTCACGACGGGGATCTGACCGGAGGTGCGCACGACACCGCGGTCGATGACGGCCGGCACGTACGCGGCGACGGGCGTAGCGACGGCGGGCAGTTCGAGGCCAAGCTCGGCGAGTTTCTCGGAGGGGAGCATGAGGGGTCCTTTCGTTCTGATTGACGAGGCCTGGGCCTCGTCCTCTGGTTCCAGTTTAGTTGCGCTCTTCCAGGGGGTGGTGAGCGAGGGTGCTGGCGTGAGATCCCGGTGCCGACCTCGTCCGCCTCCTCGGCACCTGCGACTGTGCCCCGCGTGCTCGTGAGCGCGCGGGGCACAGATTCTTGGAGACGTCAGTTCACACTGACTCTGCGGCCACAACGACTGTCGGGATCGGGCCTACACCCGGGCCGACTGGCTTCCAGCTCCAACCGCCCGTCGGGGCTGGAAGCCGATCAGAGATGACCGTCAGTTCTGGGCGCAGCCGGGGGCTGGCCCCCCTCACCCGGACCACCGGCCGGGGGTTGGCCACCTTCACCCGGACCACCCGCCGGGGGCTGACCGCCCGGGCCTCCGGGTCCGATACCGCCGCCCATGCCGCCGCCCTCACCGGCGGTCGCCTCAGTGGCGCTTCCATCGACGCTCACCGTATAGGTGGAGCCGTTGGTCATGCCGGAGGTCGAGTAGATGACGTTGCCGAAGGCCTTGAGCGAGGTGTAGGTACCCAGGACGGTGCCAGAGGAGTCGGTGATCGTCACCGTGGATCCGGCGGAGCCGGTCGCGGAGGCCGAGACCCACCCCTGGCCGTCGGTCGTGGTCGGCGTCTCCACCATCTCGTTGGTGGCGAAGGCGATGACCGTGCCGCCCGTGATGCTCATGGCACCGTTGCTGTCCAGGGCACCGTTCGCGCCGGAGGTCGGGCCGTAGACGGTCGTCGTACCGCCGCTGATGGTCAGCGAGCCGTTGGAGTCGAGGCCGTCGCCATTTGCGTTGACGGTCACGGTTCCACCGGTGATGGTGATCTGCTCGCCGGTGTCCTCCATGGAACCGCCGCCGTCACCCGGGCCTCCGGGGCCCATGCCGCCGGGGGCCATCGGGTCGGTAGCCGTGGTTGTGTCGGTGCTGGTCGAATCGGAGCTGGACTCGGTGGCGGCGGCCAGGCCAGCCTCGACCGTGATTGAGCCCGAGGCGTTGATGCCGTCGTCGCTTGAGGTCAGGTCGACCGTGCCGTCGGAGATCGTGATGAGGCCGCCCTCGAGGGCTTCGTTTGACTGCGTGACGGTCACGTTCGCGCCGTCCAGGACGGCCGCAACCTCGGTGTGCACGCCATCATCGCCGGAGGCGGCACTGATCGTGCCGGAGCTGAGGCGCAGGGCGCCATTGGAGTGGATGGCGTCATCCCCGGCGTCGATGGTGGTCGTGCCGCCGTCGACGATGATGTAGGTCTGAGCCTTGATGCCCTTGGCCGAGTCCGTGGAGGGCTTGCCGGTCGAGGCACCCCCACCCGAGGTGATCGACAGGGTGCCGCCGGTGATGATCGCGTCGGTGTACGCGTCGATTCCGTCGCCGCCCGAGGTCAGGGTGACGGTGCCGTCCACGATGGACACGTAGCCCTTGGTGTCGTCGTTGTCCTGGTCGGACTTGAGGGCGTCGCCGCCGGCGTTCACGGTGACGGTGCCGCCGGCAATCGTCAGGGAGTCCTTGCCGCGCAGGCCGTCATCCGAGGCGGTCGCGTTGATCGTGCCGCTCAGGACGTACAGGTCATCCTTGGAGGTGATCGCGTCCGACACGCCGGAGGTCACGTTGAGAGTGCCCGAGCTGGTGATCGTCAGATCCATGTCGGCGTAGATCGCGGCGTTCGCGTCCTCGGTGCCGGTGTAGGTGCCGTCGGTGACCGTCGAGGTGCCTTCAAGGGACAGGACGAGGTCGTCACCGCTGGTCGCCTCAATAGCAGCACCCGCGGACGAGGTGATGGTTGCGTTGTCGAGGATCAGGACGACCCGGTCCTCGGATCCGGCTGCCACGACGACCTTACCGGTGAAGGATCCGCTGAGCTTGTAGACGCCCGCCTTGGAGATGGTCAGCACGCCGTCGCTCACGCTCACGGCATCGGACGAGGAGGTCGCGGTCGTACCGCTGAGCGTCACGTCGACGGCGTCCGAGGCCTTCCAGTCGCTGTCCTTCACGTGGGAGGCCTTCGCGTTCGAGGCCAGGGCGTCGGCCGCAGTGGGCGGTGCGGTCGTGTCGCCGTTGGTTCCAGCGGCCGCGACGGCCGCGGTCGCGCTCGTCGCGGTGGAAGCAGAGGAGGCCGCGCCCGAGGAGCTGCAGGCACCCAGCGCCAGCGTTCCGACGAGGGCGATCACGCCGATCGTCCGGGCGGGGGTCCAAATTTTCTGAAGGGCTTTCATTGCTATGTCTCTTTCATGCAATTAACGCTTGTATTTCTTATGCTCAGCGCTTGCGTGTCGTGTGCTATCGATGACTCGCGCGCCGGTATGAGGTCGTTCAGGCGGCCATCGCGAGGGACTCCTCGCGGGTAAGCTCAGGGGCCTCGACGTATTCGGGAAAGTAGCGGCGCAGCGTGCGGTACCACTTGTTCGCGGGCAAGTCGTGCATGGCGGCCATCGCGGTCCCGTACTTGGAGATCTTGACGGGTCGCACGCCCCCCTCCCACAGGAGGTGGTCGACGATGGACGGGGTCGCTCCCGATTTCGTTTCGATGATGACCAGGTCGGGGCGTGCGACCTCGGTGCCATCCGTGCGCAGCGAACGCCACATCAGCTTTGTATCCACCGTCGCGCGGCCCGCGCCACCGGGCAGGAGCAGGGTGTTGCGCTCGTAGGTTCCGGCGAGCACAGGCTCAAGCGCAGGAACCAGGTGGCCATACCCCGTCTTCTCAACCTTGCTCGTGACCCACGAACGGCGCTCACCCGCGAGAGGGGCCCCGGCCTCGTGCTGCTGAATCGACATGCGCTTCTTGACGGTCAGTCCGCGCGGTCCCCGGGTCTTCACCTCGAGGAAGGAAGTGCCGGTGGACAGGTAGGTGCGGGCGCGGACCTTGAAGCGGCGGCGGCGCTTGAGGGCGGTCAGCAGGTACGAATCCATGTCGGGGGTGTCGTAGTAGGTGGACGCGTAGCCCTGGGACACCTGGCCGGCGATTTGGAGGACCAACGCGTCCTCGGGGAGCCGGCTCAGAATCGCCAAGGCCGTGGCCGCGTCCAGCGCGTACTTGCGGTCCACGCGAGTCAGCATCGCCGCACGCTTGTTGAGGTCGTCGAGGCCGATCACGTCAAGGTCGGCGAGGAGCGAGTTCAGGGTGGCGTTCATGAGTCGTGTCCTTAGTAGAGGTGGTCTGCGGGGTGGTGGCGACGAGGCCGGGGCCGAGGCTGCTGCGAGGGCGGGCTCGGGTGGCAGGCCGGTGCGTCAGGAGACCTTGAGGGTCAGGCGACCTTCGAGCGAACGTCCACGAGAGTCAGGTCGTTCACAAGGTCGAGCTTGACGACGTTGACCGAGGCGACAGACGCACCGAGGCGCTGCTCGAGGGCGGCCTTCAGCTCCGCCGGGTCGGCAATCGCGCGGTCCAGCTGCACGGTCTGCGAGGTGTAGCGGCCGAAAATCAGCTTCGAGTCACCGAAGGCGAGGGCAACGAGGATCAGGGCAATGAGTCCACCCAGCAGCGGGGTCACCGCCGAGGACATGCCCGTCAGCAGGCCAAGAGCCAGCGACGCGAAGTAGTAGGCGATTTCCGTCTGCGAGATCTGGTCGGACCGCAGTCGGATGATCGAGAGAACACCGAAGAGTCCGAGGCCGAGGCCCGCGCTCACGGTCGAGTTCGCGAGGATGATCGTGACGGCGAGGACGCCGACATTCACACCGAGGAAGGCTGCGACCAGGTCGGCGCGGCGGTGCCGTGGGAAGTACAGGCCGAACACGAGGGCGGCCATGGCGACCAGGTCAATGGCAATCAGGATCAGGGCGGTCATTGGTGTCTCCTTTTGTCGATGCACCTATTTCCCCACGCAACCCTATGAAAAACCTATGAACACCTCATTCGTGCCTTATGACTTTCCTGGGAAAATCCTGAATATTAAACTCACCCGCGCACCGCGGCGTGCGCTGGCGCACAATGTAACCTATGAGCACCCGACCCGGGGCCATCGGTGCCCCCACTGACCAAGAACTGCGCACACTCACGGAGGAAACCCCGGCCTCGGGGCCAGCGCGTTCCGTGAAACTCCTGGCCGCCATCGCGACCTTCGGATCCCTCCTCTTCGGCTACGACACGGGCGTCATCGCGGGCGCACTCCCATATATGTATATGCCGCACACGGCCGGCGGACTCGGGATCAACGAACTCGAGGAGGGCCTCGTCGGCGGCGTCCTCGCCATCGGCGCAGCGATCGGCGCGATTGCCGCCGGGCGACTGTCGGACCGCAACGGGCGACGGCACAATATCCTCCTCCTCGCCCTCATATTCATCGTCGGCACGCTCGGGTGCACGTTCGCGCCGAACGTCTGGGTGCTGTACCTGTTCCGTTTCGTGCTCGGCCTGGCGGTTGGTGGCGCGTCGGCGACTGTGCCGATCTACCTGTCCGAGTCGGCACCCACGCGCATGCGCGGTGCCCTGGTGGCGCTCGACCAGTTCATGATCGTGTTCGGCCAGCTCCTCGCCTACTCGATGAACGCAGCACTCTCCCACGCGCACGGCGGCCCGCGCGTCCTCGTGAGCGCCGACCCGTCTGGCACGCTCACGCCCGGCCAGTGGTACTCGTGGGACGAGGTCTCCCGCGTCGCGACCGCCGTCGTCTCCGAGGGTGATGGCGCGGCGTGGCGGTGGATGCTCGTGCTCGCCACGATCCCCGCGGTGCTCCTGTGGGTCGGGATGCGCCTCATGCCCGAGTCGGGGCGCTGGTACGCGTCGAAGGCTCGTTATTACGAGGCCGTGGGTGCCCTCAAGCGGATCCGCGACCCCCAGCGCGACGACGTCGCCGCCGAGATCAGCGAGATTGTGGCCCTGCACGCCGCCGAAGCCAGCCAGGGGCACTGGACACTGCGGCGCACCGCGTCGGTCGCGTGGACCAGGCGGCTCCTGTTTATCGGTATCGGCCTGGCGTGTTTCGACCAGCTGACAGGCATCAACACCGCCATGTATTACCTGCCCAAGATCCTGGCGGCCGCCGGCTTCAGCTCCGCTGACTCCATCACCCTGAACGTCATTACGGGAGCCGTCGCGTGCATCGGCGCGGGATTTGGCCTGTACCTCGTGTCGAAGCTTGCTCGCCGCCACGTCGGCATCTACCAGGAAACGGGCGTCACCCTGTCCCTGTTCGCCCTCGCCCTCATTTTCGGACTCGGCATCGGTCCCTACACGCTGGCCGACGGGAGTATTTCGCCCGAGATTCCTTCTTATCTGCCGTGGCTGGTCCTCGTCCTCGTGTCCCTCTTCGTGTTCGCCAAGCAGTCCGGCACCGTCAACTGGGTGCTGGTCTCCGAGATCTTCCCCGCCCGCATCCGCGGCGTCGCCCAGGGTTTTGCCGTGGGCTGCGGCTGGATGATGAACGCGGTCGTCACGTGGCTGTTCCCCATCATGATCGGCCACCTGGGTGCCACGTGGACATACATGACCTTCGGCGTCATCAACGTCGTAGCCCTGTGCTTCTACCTGTTTATCGTGCCCGAGACCCGGGGCGTCTCCCTGGAGCAGTTCGAGCACGACTTCTCGAGGCGCTACGGGGTGTAAGCTGCATCCCTGCTGCGTGCGAGGCCCCGCGTCCCTACGGACGCGGGGCCTACTTTACCGACGAGACCCGTTTTCCCGCCGACGCGGAGCCTGCCCGCCCGCGAGATCGCCACACGCGAGCCTTCGGCTCGGAGTGGTCGATCTCGAAGCCCGGCCAGGCCCTGCAGGCCCCGCGTCGGCGGTACCGTCCGGTACGCCCACGGCTCAAACCGCGTGTGGCGTACACACACGCCACAACGCCGGTAGCACACTGGTCACATGACTGACGCCCCCGCTCCCACAGCCCGCACGAACGAGCCAGCCCAGGCCTCGTTCCTCCCGCCCCTCGCGATCACCGGCGCATCCGGAAACGTCGGCGGCGTGGTCGCCCGACTCCTATCCGAGCGTGGCCTACCCCTGCGCCTGCTCGCGAACACGCCGTCGCGGGCACCGAAGTTGCCCGGCGCGCATACCGTCCAGTGCTCGTATGAGGACACCCCGGCCTCGCGGGAGGCCCTCACGGGCGTTGACGTCCTCTTCATGGTGTCCGCGCCCGAGAGCGAGGATCGCCTGGACAAGCACATCGCGTTCGTCGACGCGGCGGCCGCATCCGGGGTGCGCCACATCGTGTACTTGTCGTTTATGAACGCGGCTCCCGATGCAACATTCACGCTGGCGCGCACACACTTCCACACGGAGGAGCGCATCAAGGCGTCCGGCATGACGTACACGTTCTTGCGCGATAATTTCTACGCGGACTTTTTCGTGGCGCTGCCCGACGAGGAGGGCCGCATCCTCGGGCCTGCGGGCGACGGGCGAGTCGGCGTGGTCGCGCGCGAGGACGCGGGGCGCGTGGCCGCCGAGGTCTTGGCAGACCCGGGGCGTTACGAGAACCAGACCCTTGACGTGACGGGCCCGGAGGCCCTCACCCTCGACGAGATCACGCAGCTCCTCACCCGCGTGCAGGGACGCCCCGTCACGTACGTGCGCGAAACCGTCGAGGAGGCGTACGAATCGCGCAAGAAGTGGCCGGCCGCCCAGTGGGAGTACGACTCGTGGGTGTCGACCTACACGTCGATTGCGCGCGGCGAGATGGACGTCGTCTCCACTACTGTGCGCGACGTGACGGGCCGCGACCCGCTCACCTTCGAGGAGGTCGCCCGGGCGGCGCTCGCGTCGGGTCGCTGACTGCCGCGGTTGTGGCTGGCTGTGCCCCGGTTTCGCTTCTCTTCTCAGGGACGAGGCCGGGGCTGGTTCGTGCGCTCATAACCTCAGTACGCCAGCCCCTTGGGCTGCTCCGCCAGAACGGTGCTGCCCGGGTCGACGACCTCGAAGCCATTGGCCTTATAGGCCTCGTAGTCGAAGTTTTCGCACTCGTCGTACCCGATGCGGTGGTACTCGTAGAAGCCGTCCCAGGCCTCGTACCCGGACCCGAGGGAGGACTCGAGGAATGCGTCGGCCATGGCCATCGCGGTGCGCGGCGCGACGTAGAAGGCGCCCATGGCGAGCAGGTTCGCGTTGTTGGCGGCGGCGCAGCGGCGCGCGGCGGGCACGGACTCGCAGACGGCGGCGTGCACGTGGGGGCACTTGGAGGCGGCGATGTGGATGCCCATGCCGGTGCCGCAGAACGCGAGTGCGCGTTCGAACTTTCCTTCGGCGATCTGCGCGCCGAGCATGAAGCCGACGCGGTGGTACATGGGTGCGGTGTCAGCGTCGGGCGTCAGGTCGGTGACGGTCCAGCCGCGCTCTTCGAGGTGGGCTTTGACGGCTTCCTTGAGGGGTGCCCGGCGAAGTCGGCACCGACGACGACGTGCTTGTCTTTAACTGTCAGCATGGGAGCGTCCTTTCAGGAGTTTGCGCAGGGAGGTGAAGGAGAAGAGGCCCTCGTTCATGCAGATGACGATCAGGAGCACGCCACCCCATATGAGGGGCCGGTAGAAGTTGGAGATGTTGGGGAACATGTTCAGGCCCGAGGAGAGGACCTGGAGCATGAGGATGGACAGGAGGACGCCGCTCAGGCGCCCGGAGCCGCCGTTGGGGTTGACGCCGCCGAGGACGACGATGAGGACGGTGAGCAGCGTGTAGGAGGTGCCGTAGTCGGCCTTCGCGGAGTTGTAATTCGCGAGCATGACGACGCCCGCCATGGCCGCCATGACGCCAGAGAGCACGTAGGTGCGGATCAGGAGGCTGTTGACCTTGAGTCCGGAGAAGCGCGCCGCGGTGTCGTTCGTGCCGAGCATGAGGATGGTGCGCCCGAAGCTGGTGCACGCGACGATAAATCCAGCGACGGCCGCGCACACGAGGAACACAACGAGGGGGGGATGGGCACGAGGCCTACCACCTTCGCGGTGAACACGGTGCTGAACGCTGGGGGCAGTCCGGAGACGGGTTTGCCTTCGGTGAGGACCAGGGCGACGCCGCCGAAGAGTTCGAGGGTGCCGAGGGTGGCGAGGATGGGTGGGATCTTGAGGATCGCGACGAGGATGCCATTGATGAGACCGCATACGACGCCGACGACCAGGGCGACGCCGAGCGCGATGAGGACGGCCATTCCCATGGACGAGGCCGTGGCTGGCCCTGTGAGGGTGGCGCGCAGGGTGAGGGCGGCGCAGATGCCGGTGACGTTGGCGATGGCGACGACGGACAGGTCGATGCCGGCGGTGAACATGGTGAACATGACGCCCAGGCTCATGAGGCCGAATTCGGGGAATTGGACGGCCATGGACTGCCAGGTGCGTACGGCGAAGAAGGGGCCGGGGCGCACGGCGGCGAAGAAGATGAGCAGGAGCAGGAAGACGATGACGAGGCGCGCCATGTAGCTGTCTTTTTTGAGGAAAGCGAGGCGCGGGGAGGCGAGTAGCGTTGACATGTGGTCCTCCTATGCTGCGTTGCGGCGGCCGCGCATGACCTGGAGCGCGGAGACGCCGGTTCCCACGATGATGAGCAGGCCCAGGGCGAAGCCCTGCCAGAACGTCTTGATGCCCATGAGGATCATGGAGTTTTGGACGATGACGATGAGGAGTGTGCCGAGCATGACGCCGGTGAGGGAGCCTTTGCCGCCGGTGATGGCGGTGCCGCCCAGGACGACGGCGGCGATGACCATCATTTCCATGCCGAGCAGGTTGGTGGGGTGCATCTGTCCCATGGCGCAGGTGCGGACCATGCCGGCGAGGGCGGCGATGATGCCGACGATGACGTAGAGCCAGAACTTGGTGGCGCGTACTTTGAATCCGACGCGCGCGGCTGCGCTTTCGTCGCCGCCAATGGCGTAGAGGGATCGCCCGAACATGGTGTATCGGGTGACGACGAAGGCCACTGCGACGACCGCGACGAGGATCAGGAAGGACACGGGCATGGATGATTGCAGGCCGGAGCTTTCGTTGCGGGCGACGAATAGGGAGGATGACCCGAAGGCGCGCATGGAGGCGGGGATCGTGTTGATCTGCACGGATTTGAGCGCGCCTTGCATGACGCCGTTGAAGACGTTGGCCGTGCCCAGGGTGATGATCAGTGTCGGCACGGTGAGCCTGGAGGTGAAGATGCCGTTGAAGGTGCCCAGGAGCGCGCCGAGGCCGGCGGCGATCAGGAAGGGCACGATGACCGGGCCGTTCCACCCGTTGTCTACCAGGACCTTCGTGGTCACGTAGACCGCCAGGGAGGCCAGCGCCGGAAAGGACACGTCGATGCCGCCGGAGACGAGAACGAGGTGCGCGGCGACGGCAAACAGGCCGGGGACGACCATCGCGCCGGCCAGGTCGACCAGGTTGTTCGCCGTGAAGAACTGCCCGGAGCGCGCCTGGATGACCAGGCTCAGCGCTGCGATGACCAGGAAGACCCAGAATTCGTTGGCGTGGAGGACTTTCGTGATGAGTCGGGGCATTAGTTCTCTCCCCCCTTCGGTGGACGAGGCCGGGGCGCGGTCCTCGGACAGGAGCCGGGTCAGCTCGGCCTCGGTGAGGGTGTCGGGGCTCATGGCTTCGCTGAGGTGTCCGGCGCGCATGATGGCGATCGTCGAGCAGTTGGTGAGTACTTCGGCGATGTCGTCGGAGATGATGATGACGGCCATGCCTTGGGAGGCGAGTTCGCGCAGGATCGAGTGGATCGTGAACTTGGAGCCGATGTCGACGCCGACGGTGGGGCCGTTGAGGATGAGAACGGAGGGTTTGGTGGCCAGCCACTTGGCGAGGACGACCTTTTGCTGGTTGCCGCCCGACAGGGTGTTGACGGCGTTGGCAGGGTCGGGGGTGACGACTTCGAGGCGCGTCACCCATTTCTGTTCTTCGGCGCGAATGGCTTTCTTATCGATGAAGCCGAGTACCTTGGTGAAGTTCTCCATCTCGGAGATGGTGATATTTTCGCCGATCGAGCGGGATAGGAATAGGCCTTCGGTGAGGCGGTCTTCGGGCACGTAGGCGATGCCGGCCTCGATTGCGTCGCGCACGCCGCGCAGTGTGACGTCCTGTCCCTTAACGCGGATGTGCCCCGAGTCAAGGGGCAGCATCCCGAAGAGGGAGAGGGCCAGCTCGGTGCGGCCCGACCCCAGCAGTCCCGTGATGCCCAGGATTTCGCCGGGCCTCACGCTCAGGGACGCGTCGGCGAAGGCACCGCTCACCGTCGCCCCCTCCACCTGGAGGACCGGGGCCTCGTCAATAGTGCCCGGCTGGTAGCGTTCCTCCGCGAAGTCGCGCCCCGTCATGTAGCGGGCGAAACTCGCGCGGTCGAGCTCCTCCTTCGGGCAAGTGATGACCTTATGGCCGCTGCGCAGGATAGTGAAGCGCTGCGCGATCTCGAAGACTTCCTCGAGCTTGTGGGACACGAAAAGGATCGCGATGCCGCGCGACTGCAGGTCGCGGACGATGTCGAAGAGGGCGGCGACTTCCTTCTTCGTGAGGGCGGTCGTCGGCTCGTCCATGATGATGAGCTTCGCGTCGCCCATGAGGGCGCGGCTGATGGCGACGAGCTGTTTGTCGGCCACGGACAGGTTGCCGACCAGCTCGTCGAGGTCCACGTCGAAGCCGATCTTCGCCACGGCCTCGCGCGCGACCTCACGCATGCGGGAACGGTTCACCAGGCGACGCCCGGCGGCCACTTCGCTGCCGAGCGCAATGTTCTCCATAACGGAGAGGTTCGGGAAAATCGAGAAATCCTGGTAGATGACGCGCACACCCGCGTCGATGGCGGCCGCCGGCGTCAGGCGCGTGAAGTCGCGGCCGTCAATCGAGACCGTCCCGTGTTCGGGGGTGTGCACGCCCGAAATGACCTTGATGAGCGTAGACTTGCCCGACCCATTTTCCCCGGCCAGGCAGTGGATTTCTCCGGGCGCAATCTCCAGGTCAATGTCGACCAGGGCTCGCACGCCCGCGAAGGATTTGCTGACGTGTCGTACCGCCAGCACTGGGGTGTCCATGTGGTGTCCTTTCCGACGCATGCCACCGCCCAAAGGCCACCCCCACGCGCGCGGGCGTCGCGCGCAGGAGGAACAAGGATGCGCGAGCGTCCGTGCACGCGCGGGAGTGGCCCAGCCACGGCCTCGTCAATGGAGCGAGGGACGAGGCCGTGGAGCCTCGGTGGTCGTCGCCTGTTTGCGGATCAGAAGCCGAGGGAGTCGACGTTGTCCTTCGTGATCTTGAGCCAGCCGGTGCCCTCGAGGACCTTGGTGGAGCCGGACGAGAAGTGCATGCTCTCGTAGCCTTCGACGCCTAGGTTCACACCGTCTTCGATGGTCTCACCGTTGAGGATCTTCGTGGCCAGGGAGGCCATCGCGTAGCCGGCGTTTGCGGGGTCCCACAGGGTCAGGGTGGAGACGGAGCCGTCCTTGAGGATCTGGGCGTTCGCGGCGGGCATGCCGGTGCCAGCGGTGAAGACCTTACCCTTCAGGCCCAGCTCATCGATGGCGCGAGCGGTGCCGGGCGCGTCGAAGGAGGAGGTGCCGAGGATGCCCTTGACTTCGGGGTACTTCTTGAGGACTTCCTTGGCGGTCTGGTAGGCGGTCTCACCGTTGTCCTGGGATTCAACGCGGGGCTCAGCCTCGAGCAGCGTCATGTTCGGGTACTTTTCCTTCTGGTGGGCCACGGCACCGTCCGCCCACTCGTTGTGGGAAGCGTTCGTGACGTGACCGACCATCGTCGTGTAGACGCCTTCCTCACCCATGGCCTCGGCGAGGTTGTCCATAATGAACGCGCCGTATTCCGTGTTGTTGAAGGCCTCGATGTCGTACATCGTGTTTTCCTGCGAGGCACCCTCGTGGGTGACGACGACGATGCCTGCGTCCATGGCTTGCTTGAGGACGGGTTCGATGGCACCGGGGTCGACGGGGACCACGCAGATCGCGTCGACGCCTTGGGCGATGAGGTCTTGGATGACCTGGGCCTGCATGGTGGCGTCAGTTTCGGCGGGGCCCTTCTGGAAGACGTTCATGCCAGTGTCCGAGGCGTACTTGTTGACGCCCGTTTCCATACGGACAAACCACGGGTTGGTGGCGTCCTTAGGGACGACGGCGATCGTGTAGTTGCCGTCTCCGGCGGCCTTGCCGCCCGGGGTCGTGGTGCCCCCGTCCGTCGTGCAGGCGCCGAGTGCGAGGGCGCTTGCCGATATGGTGACGAGTGCTGTTGCTGCGAGGCGGGACTTCATCGGAACTCCTCTGGGTGTGATCAACGTCGGTGTTGGGGTTGTGGTTGTGCGCGCGGCGACCGTGCGGGGTGCCGCCGCGGTGGTGCGGCGGCGCGGTGGCTCGGCGCTGCTGCGTGCCGGGTCGCGGCTTGCTGGGTCACGACGGGCTGTCGCGGCTGGCCGCGGTGCGGTGCCGCTCCCCCCGCCGTGCTCCGGCTGCGCACGGTTGCGACGGTGCGTCCGCGCTGTGCTGGCCTTGCGGTCTGTTGGTTGGTGTGTTGCTGCTGCGTTGGATACTGTGGTGTGCCGGTCGTTCCCGTCATTGGGGTTCGTCGGCGCGCCCACCATCCTAAGCCATTTTGAGTGGTGGCGTTCACTTTTTGGCTCTGCTTCGGACGAGGCCGTGGCGGGGTTTCGGGGCAGGTTGAGGCTGGTTGTGGGCTGATTTGTCGGACCAGTTCGGCGCGTGGCGCACACGAACCCCCATCTTCCACCTCGAACCCTTACCAACCCGCATACGCACGCACCGAGCCAAGAACATCCGTTCCGCGACATGTATCGCATGTGCACGTCTGTGCGACAACGGGACAGCGTCTAACCCGGTACAACGCGAGATAAGACGCTGCCCCCTCACCTGAGTAACGTTCAGTACCGCTGACAACGCGGACGAACGCCCCTGTTAATCTTCTTTGCTAAATCAATCAGTTCCTTGGGATTTTCTTCGCACCATCCATGAGCAGCTGCCCACTCAGCCATCTTCTTCGGAGGAAGAATAATCCCCTCGTCATGTAGGCGAAGCAGCGGCTGAACCACGTCTCTCTTGTCACGGCCCGCAGAGATTGTGTTGTGATGGTTGATCATCTGAGTTATCCGCTCGAGCGCATCAATAATTGTCGGGGTGAGCTCAGTTTCAGGCTCAAGCCCTGGGAGAGACCCGCGATCCACAACCGGCTCGAAGGTGTGAACGACCTCAGCGTTAACTTCCTGGGCCCAGGTCTCCAGCGGACTTGACAACTGGACGACTGCCAGTGCCGTCACTCCCCGCGCTCCAGCTGGATATGCCAGATCTTCAGCATCGGGATACATCGCAAGAACAGGGCCATTGACACGGTGTATGTCTTTCCCTACCGCAATCTCAAGATCCACCCCCTCATGTTTCGATAGATCCTGCAGGAACTCATTGCGATTGAGGATTCTCCTCTGCGTGACCCACAGCGTGAGCATTTGCCCTGCACCCGTGTGTTGGCGTGCCCACCGCAGTGCTGCTTGAGCCCCTTCTTTCGTCTGGTCCGCGATGGCACAGGGGTAATCGATCGGTCTCTCAAACATGGTGGTAGCCACCTCCGTTTTGTCGTCGTCATGTTGTGTTTTCAATCGACGTGACCAGGGTTCCATTCACCTTGCCCCTTGAAGGGTTTTACCGTCATCGACAGCTCATCCTCAACAGCCCTAGCCGACAAACGACACGTTAAAGAGGGCCATGCTCATCTGCGTCCACCCCAACCAGCAACACTTGGAAATGACCACGGCTGCTCGTTCAGTCGCCAAATCGATACGCCACCAATAGGACCGAAACATGCACAGATTAGCCTCCAACACAAGACGCATGGGCACATCGCTCTCACATCCATCGAACAGCAAGTCATCCTGTTTGGGAACTCTAGCTTCATCAACAAAGTGGGCTTTGCTATCCTTCCAAACGTGGCCGTCATCGGATTCGGGCGGGACACGCACCAGCGGTGCCACAGTGACCTTGAGGGTTCAGCGAAGCGAAAGAAAACCCTCATGAATGGCCTGCTAGCAACCTCAAGACCAACCAGACCGTTGAGCAAGTCTTCCGGGACAAATGAAGATCTCCATCCCGAAGCGCGCGCGCTCGGCTAGGATGATACCGTCACGACCGCAGCGTTTGTGTGTATCTGTGAAGCGTTGAACTGCCAGTTGATGGAGATCAATGAACTGAAGCTACCTACACATTCGCTGTATCAAGAAAACTACAGGTTTGGATGACTCATATGGCGAGTAAAAAGGGCGATGAAATGACTCTCGAGCGAACTCTCTGGGAGACCGCCGAGTCGATGCGTGCCAAAGGCAATCAGGAGGCATCCGAGTACAAGCATGTGGTACTCGGACTCGTGTTCCTCAAATACGTCTCCGACAAGTTCTCCGAGCGACGCCAACACCTCACACAGGAACTGACGAACGAGGGTATCGACGAGGACCAGATCCCATCATTCCTGGAAGATCGGGACGAATACTCGGGTAAGAACGTCTTCTGGATTCCTGATGGCGCCCGCTGGGAGCAGTTGCAAGCCAAGGCCAAGCTGCCAGGGATCGGTCAGGCCATTGACGAGGCAATGCGACTCATCGAACGTGAGAACCCCACGCTGATGGGTGTCTTGCCGCGCAATTACGGTCGCGAGGACCTCAAGGACGAGATGCTCGGCGAGCTCATTGACCTCATCGGCTCCATCGGTTTCGGTGCGGACAGCGATCATGGGGCTGACGACATTCTCGGCCGCGTCTACGAATACTTCCTTGGCATGTTTGCTGGGGCAGAGAAGGGTAAGGATGGCGGCGAGTTCTACACGCCGCGCAGCGTGGTGAATCTTCTCGTCGAAATGCTCCAACCTTTCTCCGGCCGCGTATACGACCCTTGCTGCGGCAGCGGCGGCATGTTCGTGCAGTCGGCTCGTTTCGTAGAAGCACACGGGGGTAGCCGGGATGCACTGTCCATATACGGACAGGAGAAGGCCGCCTCTACCTGGCGTCTAGCCAAGATGAACCTAGCACTACGCGGCATCGAGGCTGATCTTGGCCCGCGTGATGCGGAGACCTTCACCGAAGACCAGCATCCTGACCTGCGAGTGGACTTCATCATCGCCAACCCACCCTTTAATCTGAAGGGGTACTGGTCAGCGGTCTTGGAGGATGATCCACGCTGGGCCTATGGCACCCCGAACAACTCCAACGCCAACTACGCATGGATCCAGCACTTCCTCTACCATCTCGCACCCTCAGGCTCGGCGGGCTTCGTCATGGCGAACGGCGCGCTGTCGTCCAAAGCAAAGACGGACGGCACAATTCGTCAGACACTCGTTGAGGCAGACCTCGTGGACTGTATCGTGGCACTACCCGACAAGCTCTTCTTCAACACAGGGATTCCTGCGTGCCTGTGGTTCCTCTCGAAGAACCGGCACGGTAACGGCCACCGCGACCGCCACGGTGAGGTGCTCTTCATCGATGCTCGCAACATGGGTGAGATGATCACCCGTGCGCAACGCCAGCTCACCGAGGCCGACATCGAACGCATCGCCGGCACCTACAACACATGGCGCTCGCGCGACGCGCACGAGAACTATGAGGACGCGGCCGGATTCTGCAAAGCAGCCACCCTCGAGGAGATCCGCGACAACGACTTCATCCTCACCCCGGGACGCTACGTCGGCCTCGACCAGACAGAAGATCCCAACGCCGAGCCCGCCGAGCAGAAAATCAAGCGCCTCACCGCCGAACTCCTCGCCGAACTCGACCGCGGCCGCGAACTCGAGGAACAGATTAGAGCTCTGCTGGGGGGACAGCGATGAATTGGAAAGCCAAACCTCTAGGCTCATGCATTGAAGTATTCGACAGTTGTCGACGCCCTGTTACCAAAAAAGATAGAGTCCTTGGTCCCTATCCATACTATGGTGCGTCTGGCATTGTTGATTACGTAGATTCCTACATATTCGAAGGGCTCCATGTATTAGTTGCAGAAGATGGCGAGAATCTTAGGTCGAGAAAATTGCCGATTGCATACCTTGCAGACGGCAGATTCTGGGTCAACAATCACGCACACGTTCTGCGTGCGAACGACGAAAATGACACACGTTTTCTTTCTTACATGATTGAGTCTCTTGATCTAAGTGGGTTTATCACCGGATCGACACAACCGAAGCTCAGTCAGGCAGCTCTTCTGTCGATCCCTCTGAGATTACCTAAGCTCGCGGAGCAACGGCGGATTGCTGGTGTGCTGGGTGCACTGGACGACAAAATCAAATCCAACCTACGGGTCCGAAACCTGTGTCGAGACTTAGGCGGAAATCTTGTAGCCGATACGGTGCGTTCAGCTCCAAGCACTCAGCTTGAGCATTATGCAGCATCCATTTCAAGAGGCGTCACACCACAGTATTACAAAGATGAAGATGCGTCGCCAGTATTGGTGCTGAACCAAAAGTGCATCCGCGATGGATGGGTCACACCTGAATTGGCTCGTCTAATGACTCCCCGCGCACGTGAAAAATCACAAGCCATCGCGCGATTGGACGATCTTCTCGTTAACTCAACTGGCCAAGGAACGCTTGGCCGTGTAGCTCGTTGGGACTCAGATGACCCCATTTATGTAGATAGCCATGTGACTGTAGTGAAAGCGGATCCTCGGCGAATCTATCCAGTGCTAATGCCGTACCTAGTATTCCCTCTCCAAGATGAGATAGAGCATATGGCAACCGGGTCAACAGGGCAGACGGAACTATCACCGTCACGACTAGCTCAACTCAATGTTCCATTGCTTTCACTGGAGGAACAAAGGCCGCTCTCTGCGAGGCTGGTTGCTCTCGAGGCGCAGGCACACTATTGCCAAGTTCAGTCACTTAAACTGACTGAACTACGCGATGCACTCCTGCCCGAGCTCATGAGTGGGCGGATGCGAGTGGATGAGGCTGGGTGCCTGGTCAGTGAAGCCCTAGATGAGGAGGTCGCGGATGTCTGAGAACAAACACGTGGAGGTCTCCGCCTCACAGTTCCTCCTCTTCACCAGTGAGACGAACGGGGCGATCGAGGTGCGCTATGAGGACGGCACCATCTGGCTCAGCCAGAAGCTCATGGCTGAGCTGTTCGGAGTTTCTGCGCCGACCATCAATGAGCATCTCGCCAACATCTACGACTCCCAAGAGCTTGTGCGGGAGGCAACTGTTCGGAATTTCCGAATGGTTCGAACCGAGGGGTCGCGGCAGGTCACGCGCGGCATCGACCACTACAACCTCGACGCCATCATCTCGGTCGGCTACCGGGTAAACTCCATCCGTGCCACAAACTTCCGGCAGTGGGCGACCAAGGTGCTCAGAGACTTCACACTGCGCGGCTACGTCATCGATCGTGCGCGTATGGAACAGGGTGAGATCCTCGGAGTGGACTACTTCGAGCAGCTCCTCGAGGAGATCCGGGAGATCCGTCTCTCCGAACGGCGCTTCTACCAGAAGGTGACCGATATCTTCACCACCGCTGTCGATTACGAGTCCTCCTCGCCGGTTGCAAAACAGTTCTTCGCCACCGTGCAGAACAAAATGCACTACGCGGTCCACGGTCACACCGCCGCCGAACTCATCAAAGAGCGTGCGGATGCGTCCCAACCGTATATGGGTCTCACCTCGTGGAAGAACAGCCCAGACGGCAAAATTCTTCGGAGCGATGTCACCGTCGGTAAGAACTACCTCACTTCCGATGAACTCAAGGATCTGGGCCGCCTGGTGGAGGCATATCTTAATCTGGCAGAATCTCGAGCACGCCGCCAGATCGCCACCACAATGGAAGACTGGGTGGAATTCCTCGACCAAGTTCTCACACTGGATGCGCGCGAGATTCTCGACAATGCCGGGACCATCAGCAAGAAGATGGCTGATGACCATGCCCTGCGGGAGTTCGCGGTGTTCCGTAAGGTTCAGGACGCCCACTACGTCTCCGACTTCGACCGCTTCACCACTGAAGCAGCCAAAGCCATTGGTCCAGGTAATGATGATGCGCACTGATCGCTTCGATGAGTCGACTGTGGAGCAGGCGGCGAAGGAGTGGCTTGCTGAGATTGGTTTCCACACGGGGTATGCGCCCGTGGATGCCGCGGTGGACGATGTCAGGGATTCCCTTTGGGGACTGTATCCTGTGGAGCCACGTGGCTGACGCACTCAGCCGCCTGAACCCGAGTGCTGATTCCGACCTTGTTGGTTCTGCCGTGGCGCGCATCCAGCGCGCCGAATCACAGGACGTGATGAGTGAGAACCAGCGGTTCCACGAGTTGATGGTGCGCGGCGTGCCGGTTGAGACCACCGGTGAGGACGGCAGGCCCACCACCGTGCGCCTGCGACTCGTGGACTTCAATACCCCGGGGAACAACGACTGGCGGGCGCTCAACCAGTTCACCATTATCGAGGCCGGCCACAACCGCCGCCCCGACGCTCTCGTTTTTCTCAACGGCCTGCCCGTCGGCCTGTTGGAGCTAAAGAATCCGGCTGACGAGAACGCCACTCTCCGCAACGCCTGGAACCAGATCCAAACCTATCGGCGTGAGATCCCCAGCGTCTTCATTCCCAACGTCGTCACAGTCATCTCTGATGGCACCAGTGCGGCGATGAGTTCCTTCACTGGCGGATTCGAGCATTATGCGCCGTGGAAGACCATTGACGGGCGTGACGTCATCACGAACCGGCCTGCCCTCGAGGTGCTGCTCAAGGGAGTGTTTGCGCCTGCGCGTTTCCTCGACATCCTGCGCAATTTCGTCGTCTACTCCGACGAAGCGGTCACCGACCATGCAACCGGGCAGCGGCGCCGTGCCACCATCAAACGCATCGCGAAGTACCACCAGTACTGGGCCGTCAACGCCGCGGTGGAATCAACCGTACGCGCCGCCGGTCCCGCTGGGGACAAGCGTGGTGGCGTGGTGTGGCACACCCAGGGCTCCGGCAAGAGCTTTGAGATGGTCTTCTACGCCGCCAAGCTCATGCGTGACCCGCGCATGGCCAACCCCACCCTCGTGTTCATCACCGACCGCAACGACCTCGATGACCAGCTCTACGGTGAAGTATTCGCGCCCGCACAGATCCTTCCGGAAACCCCGGTCCAGGCAACTGGACGAGACGATCTTCGCCGTCTGTTGACCCGCGCTTCGGGCGGGATCATCTTCACCACCCTGCAGAAGTTCGCGCCCGGCCAGGACGGTGACACCAACCCGGTGCTCACCGACCGCCGCAACGTTGTCGTCGTCGCTGATGAGGCCCACCGCTCCCAGTACGGTTTCGAGGAAAGCCTCGACAGCCAGGGCAGGTTGAAAGCCGGACTGGCCAAGCACCTGCGTGACGCACTACCGGGAGCCACCTTCCTCGGCTTCACCGGCACCCCGATCGAGAACAATGACCGCTCCACCCGCGCTGTCTTCGGCGACTACGTCGACGTCTACGACCTCACCCGCGCAGTCGAGGACGGAGCCACCGTCAAGATCTTCTACGAGTCCCGCCTGGCAAAAATCGCCCTTGATGACGAACAGCTCAAAGATCTGGACGCACTGGTGGACGAGACCACTGAGGCGAGCGAGACAGAGTCTGAACAGGCCAAGAGCAAGTGGTCTCGCCTCGAGGCTCTCGTCGGTGCCGAAGCGCGGCTGGATGCGATTGCCGCCGACATCGTCGCCCACTGGGAGAAGCGCCGCTCCTCCATGGCCGGCAAGGCAATGATCGTGACGATGAGTCGGCGCATCGCCGTCGCCCTCTACAACAAGATCACAGCCCTGCGCCCCGAATGGCATTCCGATGACATCGACAAGGGTCGTATCAAGGTCGTGATGACAGGCTCTGCTGCTGACCCCGCCGAGTTCCAGCCACACATCCATTCCAAGGATGAACGGCGTGACCTCAAGCTCCGGGCGAAGAACCCTGATGATGAGTTGGAGATCGTCATCGTTCGCGACATGTGGCTCACCGGATTCGATGCGCCGTCCATGCACACGATGTACGTGGACAAGCCGATGCAGGGCGCGGGCCTCATGCAGGCCATCGCCCGAGTCAACCGGCGCTTCAAGGACAAGCCCGGCGGACTCATCGTCGACTACATCGGCCTGTTCGCCTCCCTCCAGCAGGCACTGAGCGTGTACTCACCCTCAGACCGTGAGCAGGCGGGTGTGCCCATCCAAGAGCTCGTCGATGTCATGCTGGAAAAGCATGACGTGGTGCGGGGCATACTCCACGGCGTCACCTTCGATTCCTCCCCGGACCTGCCAGCCAAGGAGCGTCTGTCGCAGTACGCCGCCGTGCTTGACCACGTCCTGTCTGACCCGGACCTCACCGCCAGGTACAACGACCAAGTGCTCGCCCTGGCGAAGGCGTTCGCGCTCGTGGCCTCACGCCCCGAGGCTGAGGCCATCCGCAACGACGTCCGCCTGTTCACCGATGTGCGCGCCGCAGTATTGAAGATACTCAACCCCGACTCAGGTGAATCACGGCGCGGGGGCAGCAACCTTGATACCGTCCTCGGGCAGATGCTCAATGACACGGTCACCGCAGACCAGGTCATTGACGTCTTCCAGTTCGCCGGCATGGACTCCCCGGAACTGTCCCTGCTCTCGGATGAGTTCCTCGACTCCGTCGCACACTCCACCACTCCCAACCTTCAGCTGGGACTGCTGAGGCGACTGCTGGGGGACCAGATCCGCACCGTCAGCCGGAAGAACCTAGTCAAGGGCCGCAAGTTCTCCGAGATGCTCAATGATGCCTTGACCCGCTACACCAACCGGTCGCTCACGACGGCAGAGATTATCGCTGAGCTGGTCAGCCTGGCCAAGGAGATGCGAGCGGACAAAGAACGCGCCCAGCAGCTGGGACTGAGTGAAGCGGAGATCGCCCTCTACGACGCCATCATCCAAAACGACTCCGCTATCCTCGAAATGGGCGACGAAACCCTGAAGATGATCGCGCGGGAACTGGTGGCCACGATCCGCTCATCTGCCACGTTGGACTGGACGGTCAAAGAATCCGTGCGTGCCCGCATGCGTTCACGCATCAAACGACTACTTGCCAAGTACAAGTACCCGCCGGATAAGCGTGAACAAGCCGTGCAGCTCGTCATCGAACAAGCAGAACACTTAGCTACTGGAGAGCAGGATTAGGTGCGAACCGTGTCCCTTTTGCGATTTTCGCAAAAGGGACACGTGACTATAGCTACCTATTCATAATTAGTTAGGCGTGGGCGACGACAACTGAGCCTGGGCAGTGTCATGAGTAGGCTTAGGCTGGTGTTGTTGACATTTCGTTAAGCGGGCGTGTGCCTGCGGTGATGAGGAGCCTGCAGAGTCCGTAGTTGGTGGGATTGCAGCAGCCTCTGGCGGCGCGTCTTCCCAGCTCGATGATTCCGTTGATGGCTTCTGTTGGCCCGTTGCTGGCTCCGCCGGTGTCGAAGTAGGCGTCGAGTGCGTCCTTCCACTTGCGTAGGGTTCGACCCAGGCGAGCGATTTCGGGGATGGGACAGGCTGGTAGGCTCTCAACGAGACGAGCGGCCAGGCGTCGGCCTTGGGCGGGTGTGGCTTGATGGAAGACGTCGCGCACTTGCTGGGCGCAGTGGTAGGCGACGTCGACACTGATATGCGCCTCATCTGCCACGAAGGCCTCACGGAGTCGTTCTTGTTGACGTGGGGTGAGCCTGCGTGTGTGAGGCGCGCAAAAGATTGCGGACCTGGATAGAGGGGATCACCCTTGCGCCCGCGGTGACCGGTCGTGTCTTGCTGGACGCGGCTACGCACCTCACCTGGAGCGTCGCCAGCGAGCTTGACGATGTGAAAGGCATCGAGCACGCTGGTGGCGTCCTGGAGCTGGTCATCGATGGCGTTCTTGCTGTCCCTGGAAGGGATCCAGCGTCGCGATCTGGATACCGGAGCGGAAGTCTTCGCCACGCTCTTCTAGCCAGTTCTCATGCGCGGTGCCAGACCTTCCCGGGACCAGGTCCACTCAAGCGGGCCGTGGGATGATCCTTCCCGCGTGTCAGGTCCACGATGCCGGTGAGCTCACGGGGCCCCGGCGGCGTCGGTCCTGGTGGTGCCACACATGCTCATCAACCCCCAGCACCCGCACCCCTGCGAAACGAGCGGGGTCATCAGATGCGGCTTGCAGACACGGCTTGATATGGGACCACACGGTATTCCACGTGGTTGCGAGTTGTCGAGCCAATCCTGCAATGGTGGCTCCCTCGAAGCGCAACTGTCGGATCGCCCAGCGGATCGCCCGCACACCCAGGCGCGCCCTGGGAGCACACACCGAGTGGTTCTGCTCGATGAAGGTCGCGATCTGGCAGGTGTGTTCGCGGCATAGCCAGCGCCGCTTAAACCACCGGATCCGCGCCGGAACCCCGGCCCAGGGCGCGTCGATCACCTCCACCACCATACGCCCGTGGCCTTGTGCGATTCAGCCCACAACCAGGGCAGCCAACCAGCTGGTTGCACGACTCAACATCGAGCACGAGAGCATCTGAGGGGCGAGCCACGCCCATCAGATGGAAGCCCTCCAAACCGACGAGCAGATCACACCGATCACACCGATCAAGCGACGCACAGCAGCAGGTAGGGTGAGACACCGCCCGAGGTCCCTTGACGACAGCGGGGGTAGAAGTCCGCTCATCACCTGGGACCTCGACCTCTACACGCAACCCCCGACCAACAACCGGTCACCCACACTCAACTCGGAAGAGCCACCAAATGCATGTCAGCAGTCCCCGTGACTGGACGGCGCAGATTAATTCGAAACGCTCACATACAACGGAGCCGCTACATGTTCGTAACGGCTCCGGAGTACAGGTCCCTCTCGACTCGAGAGCTACAGACCGAGGAGCTCCTTCTTCTTAAGGTCGAACTCATCTTGGGTCAGGATGCCCATATCAACGAGTTCCTTCAGCTTCTTCAGCGTCTCAATCTTCTCGTCCGTAGACATCTCAGGAGCGGAAGATTTCGCGGGCTGCCCCTGTGGACCAATGGCTTGCGCCATGTTCATGCCGAATAGCATACCGCCGCCTTCGCCAAGACCATTGGCCTGGATACCTTGCGCAATTTTCTGCTGAGCGGCCATGTTGCCAGCCCGCTCGGAGGTGTCCTCGTAAGCCCTCACGTTCATTCGGTTGGAAGAGAACTGGTTGACGAGCTGACGAGAATGGTCGGATAGCTCGATATTCTCAATTGCAACCTTCGTGATCTGCATACCGAAACGCTCTGACCATGAACCCGCGTTGTACGTGTCCTCAGAGATGCGCTTCGCAATCTCGACCGCCCGTGCGGGCAGTTGGGAGATGCGATATGTGCTCGACATGCCATTTAGCGCAACGATGAACGACTGCAGAAATTCGGAAACCATCTGGCCACGAACTTTGGGGTCGTCGAATGTGTAGCTGCTGACGTTCGCCGGTACGAAGTTGCGGATGAACTTATCGGCGTCGACGACTTTAACGGAGAATCCGCCATAGGCGTATATCTCAAGGTCGCATTCGTAGTAATGGTCGTTGTAGACCTGTGGGCCTCTGGTGCCGAATTTGATGTCGCGAATCTCGCGAAGATTTACGAACGCTATGCGCTTTTCGGATGAGCTGATTCCGCCATGGGAGAATCGGTCGCCCAGCTTCTGGAAGAGCGAATCCGAGTTGCCGCCGCTGAAGATACTGGATTCGCCATCTTGGTATTCGTATGAACCGGGCTCGGACACTACGGTCTCGATGCCTCCCTGGCTGAAGATATACGCCGCGGTGTTTTCTGGTACGAAAATCTTGGAACCGTTTGAGATCACGCCTTGCGATCCGAAGAGATTGTTTCCACGGCCGTTGTTGGTGGACTTCAGAATGCCCGGAGCGACAACGGTGTGCTCGTCGAAATAGCCAGCGGTTATCAGGTCAAGCCATTGGTCGGCAAGGGTTCCGCCTAGTGAATCAGTCGCTGCTTTTATAAGTCCCATGTCAATCTCACCTTCTTAGAGCACTTGCTCGGTGTCGCAATACTTGCATACAGCGGCCTTGCCCTTTACGCCCGTAATCGGGGCGTGGCAACCGGAGCACTTTGTCGAAACACGCTCGACGGAGCTTTTCTGCTGTTGGCCCGATTTGCCGAATCCGATGCCGAAGGCAGCACCGACTTCGCCAAATGCGTCCTTAAGCTGGCCAACGACCGTATCCTCGAAGTCATATTCGGGTGCATCCTGGCTTTCGAGCGCATTCTCAGAATCCCTGCCGGTTACCAAGCGGCTGATCTTGTTCGCCCAAATGCCGGCGTTCTTCTTTGCTTTGGTCCGAAACGCGAATTCCTCGGTACCCTGCTGCGTGTAAACCTGCAGGATAGCGTGTCCGTTCTGCGCTTTCCCCACAAGCGCCTGGCACTTGCCGCCAATCACCTTGACCTGGTTCAGGGGAATGTAACGAACACCCTTCGTCCCCATGAAGACGCCCTTGCGGACATGAATCAAATTGAGGTTGGTCAGAATTAGTTCGTCCGTGTAAGCGGTTGAGAGCTTATTGGGCTCGTAGCAGATACCCGTCTCTTGGAGCACAACCCCCTCGTTAGACTGTAATTGATACTTAGCCATCCGAATACCTCCGTCTATGCAATGTCGTAGCGATCCGTACCCATATATGTCTCATTCTACTAGCAAAAAAACGGCAGTGTCATAGGGTGTAAGCAATTTTCGTGTAGCGGTGATGCTGTTTGGAGGCTGATCATGGGGTGTCGTCGGATGCTTGGAGTTGAGGATCGCGCGGCGATCATGGCGGGGGTGAATGTGGGCTTGTCCAAGACGCGTATCGCTCACTTGATTGGGCGTAGTCCTTCGGTGGTGTGTCGTGAGATCGCCCGCCATATGGGCCCTGACGGGCAGTACCGGGCCGAGGAGGCTGGCAAGGCAGCCCGCGCGGCCAGGCGTCGCCCGAAGAAGCGCCTGTTGGATTGTGATGAGGTCCTTCGCCGCCGAGTGATCTCTGATTTGTCCGAGGGGCACACTCCCCGCCAGATCAGCGGGCGCTTGCGTGAGGAGGCGTGTGGCACACTGCCCTCCATGGATACTTCTCCCGACGCTCACAGCGCGATTAGCCACGAGGCTATCTACACGTGGATCTACGCCCACCCCAAGAAGACGCTCATCGAACACGGCATATGCTTGCCCTCGCGCAGGCGGATGCGCAAGAAACCCCCAGCAAGCGGACGCAAACCCCCCATTGTTGGGATGCGGCTGATTGATGAGCGCCCTGACATTTCTGATCGGAAAATCCCGGGTAACTGGGAAGGCGACCTGATCATCGGCCAAGACGGGGCCAGCGCATGCGCGACCCTGGTCGAGCGCACCACCCGCTACCTGATCATCGTCGCCCTGCCCCTGGGTAGGAAAGCCGACCAGGTCCGGCGCGCTCACCCGCCGCATCCAGAGTCTGCCCGACCAAGCGATGCGCACACTGACCTGGGACCAAGGCCGGGAAATGGCCCGCCACCAGCGCCTCACCCACGACACCGGCGTGGAGGTGTTCTTCGCGCACCCCCACAGCCCCTGGGAGAGAGGAACCAACGAAAACACCAACCGGCTTATCCGCCGCTACCTGCCCAAAGGAACCCCCATCACCAGCCACCAACCCTACCTCGACGCCATCGCCTACGAGCCGGGCAACTGCCCCAGAGCCACCCTCGGCTACCGCACCCCCACAGAAGCATTCAACGAACTCATTGCTACCACCCATTGACACCGCCGACAGTAGCACCTATACCTCGGGTATCGACGTACTCCGACACTGATCTCTAGAGGGCTATTTTGCGCTCCCAGCATCTTTCTCGAACCCAACCTGCCAAAATCCCATATCGAGCAGCTTCATCTGCGGATAGGTCAGGTCCTCGCACTGCATTCCGCGCCGCGCGTCCTCGAGGCGGTCGTTGTGTTCCTCGTAGAAGTCGACGAGCCTGAGGACGGAGTCCAGGCTGTATTCCCGCGTCGTGACCTTGTATGTCGCAACGCCATCCTGAAAGAACCTGTCGTACGCGGGCACGCACCCGAGCGTTCCCATGAGGATCTTCGTGATGAGAACCGGGGATACAGAGGAGGCAACCGCGCGCCCTGCGACCTCATTGCGGATCGGCCGGAAATGCTTGGCGATGTATTTGTGCAGCTTCTCGAGACTGTCCTGAACCTCAGACTCCCGCAAATCCGCGCACGCGAGCCCAAACAGGCAGTCGTACTCGGGCTTGAGGATCTCCTCGACGATGGGCGACAGCACCTTGTAGTCCTTCTGAAGGAGGAAGGACGAGCCCCGATACATCCCCCAGCTCGCCAAGTAGAAAGCGAGGTGCAGGCTCAAATAGTCGTAGTCCGGGGACGGGTCGGTCCGCGCATCTCGAAAGGCGCGATAGCAATGCTCCCACGAGCGGGAGCGCCCATTCTCATTCGCGCGCGCATCATCGTAGAAAGTCTGCGCAGCACTAATCAACTCATCGATGGCTTCCATATCATCTGACCTTCCAGATAGAAATCCAGCCCGTCCACTCCAAGGGAGTGGCGGGTGAACGGTTGACTAAAACGTACATCGTAGTCCGTTTGGGAATCAAGCCTATCCCGACTCTTCCGAGTTGAGTGTGGGTGACCAGGTGTTCGTCGGGTGTTGCGGGTAGAGGTCGAGGTCCTTGATGATGAGCGGACTTCCAGCCATGCAGTCACCACAGAACGCGAGCAGAGCCCCACAGGAGCATGCACCAGGCATCGATACGGATTCGCATTCACAGCCGTTCGCGGATTCCGCCATCAAGTGATCTTTGGCAGCCTAGTATCCCCGCGCCCACTCTCGGAGCGCCGCTTCGACGACCTCGGACGCATTGTCGTATCCGTCGTAGGTCGCACGTAGCATCGCCGCCTCGTACACGTCTTCGTCGATGCGCACCGTGAATTCGATGACCGATCCTCGAGGAGTGAGTCTCTCGACCATGTCTTCCTGCTGGCCCAGCCTCGACCCTAGCGTCAGGCCATTTGCCTCCGCCCACCGCCGGATTTCGGCGTTCTGTTCCGCCATGCTTGTATCGTCACACTTCGTCATAGTCATATGTGTACACGAGGGTCGAACATCTGTCTCACGACACACCCAGCACCCCACTCGTCGTCCGAGACCCGGGGAGGCGCCACGGCCTCGTCAATCCTCGTGCGCCTCGGGCTGACACTCGACATCACGCACCCACTCGCGCACCGCGGCGCGGAGGGCTCCCGACCGTGACGTGATGCCCTCACTGGACGCGCGAGCCATCATGGCGTCGAAAATATCAACGTCAAGGCTCGTGGTTACGGCCACTCGTGGCGGGGGCACCGGATGTCGCGCCCGCTCCTCGCGTAGGAAGGCCACGAGTTCTTCAGCTTCTCCGGATTCAATGAGCCAGCGTTGGAGGTCGGCCTTCATCTTCGCATCTGCTCGGTTACTGCGCTTCCTCATGGGGACAGGTATACACGGCACATGCCTCACAAAATGCGCGACACAGTCACTGCGCACAGATTGACATGAATCAAGGCTTCTCCTGTCAGAGTGTTTCACGTGAAACAATTGCTGGCACGAGGGCGCTCCCCTATCGAGGAACTCACTGCGTACACACTCCATTCCTTTCGATTGGAAGCCCTGCATGACGCTAAATGATGCCTTTTTAAGCCTTACTGGCGACTTTGTCCACATACTGGCCCACAGTTTCACCTGTATCAGATGCGCACGTCGCGCACATAAATCAATGTTTGACAAGGTCAGACACCAGACACATACGACGAACGCACATTTGCGCCGCCCGTCACTAAATTTCGGGAAGATGTGCATCATAGTTACTTCATATTTTTAGTGTTTTATGTTGGTTCTGGGCGTAGCCTGTGTTCTTAACAGGGCGTGTTTCCGATGGTGGGGGTGCGCTGGAGGATAGCTACCTCATTGTGGAGGGTGAGAGAACATGATGGTTCCACCGTTGTCCGAGCGGCCCGTGACTGAGGAGGACGAGGAGCAGTTCCGGCGCGAGTCCATGCCGCGCAAGTACACGCTGCGTCAGCGGTGGGCCGACTATCGAGCCGACGCGAGAGCCAACCGGCCCAAGGGCGTGAAGGCTCGGGTGCGGGCCTGGTTGCACGTTGAGCCGTTCTATTGGGGGATGCGCGCCGCCTACGTCGTGCTTGTCGTTGGTGCAGTCTTCGCCGTCTACATCAACGGAGTCGCAGAAGGCTGGTGGCACGCGTGGGGTGACAAGCCAGGCGTTGCTGCCACGACGCCCGCCGCCAAGCCTGCACCATCCGCGTCGAGTCCCACCGAGGCGGCCATGTCGGGCGGCTACCAGATCGGATCCGACGGCGTCCTGGTCCGCCCCGCCGAACACGCCGCATCCACCTACACCAAACCAGAACTACCCGAAGAAGCCAAGGAGAACACCGAGAGGGGCGCGGAACTCGCCGCCGAACATTATATTGCAACTCTTTCCTACGCCTGGAACACCGGAGACACACAATCCCTAGCTAGCTTGTCCGTCGAGGGAGTCCCATTCGCTGATGGACACATCGACGCCATCAATGGACTTTATACAGACGGTTGGGCGTATGGCAATGAATCAAGGGTGACAAAAATAGTGAAGGTGGAACCTGTTACAGAAGAACTAGGGGCACAACCTAACACTATCGGAACACTATTCCATGTCACAACTACCGACGGAGTTTCATGCAAAGGGCAGAGAATAATAATCAGCAATAACGAACATACTGTAAGCTTCGCGCTCTACATGACATGGCAAAATGAACACTGGCTCGTGACCGATGGATACATCCCTCATGCAAACGGCAAATAGACAACGACGCGCATACGGAAGCATCTTCGGTGCATTACTTCTACTCATAAATGCTTCCCCTGTATTCGCCGACAGCACCCCCAGTCCTTGTGATTTGATTCGGGCACACAAGCTGGATTATGCGCTTCAACTGTCCCGGGTGGCATCGGGGTCTCTGGTTGGCTCCACGAGAATGAACAGTCGCCAGCGCAAGAATCGACCAATGACCCGTTGGCTGTCGATGACGAGCGTTCTCTGCAGACGGCTGATGCGAAGGCTAATCCTGTATCTGGTTCTTACAAAAATCGTTGTAAGGAACTGTTCATTGGGAAGGCGGCCAACAGTCCGATTGTTTCTGATGACGCCACTATCGTTCGGTGCGAGCTGCCTCCTGATCCTGAGGGTGGACCCAATCAGGACCCGGGGCGTGTACCCACCACGCGCGACATCCTCTACCTGGCCTCCACCGTGATCCACGCCGACGGGGCCGGGTTGTATAAGCGACCGCTCGGGGTCTCCTACACGAACAAGTTCATCCCCACGATTGTCGCAGTCACCGCCCCCACCCAGACCCACGTCATCAACCTGTTGGGACGCGACATTACGATCACGCTCACCGCCACGAACTACGAATGGAACTGGGGAGATGGAACTCCGAACCTGGTCACCACCTCCACAGGATCAGTGTGGTCCGAGGGCATGGATTTGAACACCGACCCGAACCTGATCCGCCACTACTACACCCACCCCAAGGCTGGCGCTCCATGCTCGATGGCCCCTACCCTCACGAAGACCGGGAAATCACCCTAACCACCACGTGGAGTGGTACAGCCACCAACCCGTTCACCGGGGAAACCCAAACCATCAACGGCCTCGTCACCACCACAGAAACAACCGGCAAGTTCCCCTTGTCCCACCTGGTCATCAACAACACCGACACCTGGGAAGAAAAACAAGGCCACTAGTAGGGCAATCAAGAGAAAAGAACCATGAACGACCCACAGTTACACCAACGCAAAACACGTCCTTGGATCATCGCGGTCATCGCCGTCGTCACGGTGATAGTGGCTTCCCTGCTTGGGTTCCGGGCATTCAACACCAAGGCGAATGCCGAGGCCGAGGATCGTCAGCAATCAGCTCAATCTGCCACCCCACAATCTACCGGCAGCCAGTCTGGGAACCTACAGTCAGGAGATACACCATCCCCGGCACAAATACCGACTGAGATTACCAAGCCCACTCCCCCAAGTGCGTAGAGCCCGTTAACACCAGTATGTTTCACGTGAAACAATCCCCGCACCAACCTCGTCACCGACGACGAAACGGGCATCAATCCGAGAATCACTTCCCCCCATCACCACCGCAGCTGTCCCGGCGCCCTGAGGCCACCGGCCCAGCGCCACATCACGGTCATGGTTTCACAGCGAGCTCGTAACGCACCCAGCGGCGCTGACCCGTGGACGTCACCAGGCCTCGTGACACGAGGTCGCGCAGCTCCGAGCGCGCTTCCTCAGCGGTCACACCAAAATGCTCCCTATATTCCCCGTTGCTCCAGGTACGCCCATGACGCATGTCAACCAGCGCCTCCTTCTGATGCCTATTCAAACCGCTCGCCGCCTCCAGCCCGAGACCGCCAAGCCACGTCAAGTCCCCATCCGGAATCAGCGCAGCATTCGGGAAACGCACCGTGAATGACACTCCATTATCGAAGAAACAGGGTTCCGCCATCCCGGCATCCTGCAACGCCCGGCGAGCCTCACGAATTCCAGTCCCCATTGCCTCGATCACACGCCCGCTTCCCCCTTCAACGTTGCGGCAAATCTGATAGAGACGCTCGTTCACCGCAGGGTGATCGCCAGTGCCAAGCCGATCAACCGTGATTCCCCACAGGCCACCCGGATTGGTCAGCCGAAATCCTTCACGCGTGATTCTCAGGTCGATCCCCTTTCCGCGTGATGCCTCGGACAGATCACGGTGAACCAACGCATTTGCGATGACCTCACGGGCCGCCAACAGTGGCACTGCATAATCTGTCACCCCGTCCCCATCACGCGTGACCACCTGCCGCGATTCCACGTTCTGCCTAACCCACTCCAAGACATCCTCCAAGATCACTGGCAGCGCCCCCGTGAAATCACGACGATTAACAGCCCGCACATCATCGGTACCTTCGACCGCAGCCGTAACGGTGAGGTGAGGCAGAAGACGCTGAGGGTACTCACCCAAAGCGTAGAGGCCTGCAACCGACAGCTCTCCACTCTCACGGTCGGCAACGACGCCCGTGAAGTAAAGGACCGCTTCATCACTGTCATTGACGAGGCGTGGGGTGGTTTGCGGACAGAGGCCAGATAGTGGGCGACCAGATCCGCATCAAGATCCTGCGAAGAACTACCGGGCACGGCCTGCGCGTCGGCGATCGGACGGCGATGACGCAGGAGCAGCATCTGTTCCTCCGACGGCGACATCTGATAGTCACCGTCATACTGACGCAGATATGCCTTCTTATCCTTTAGCCACCGCACCGGTTTTTCGTTCGCATCAGCACCCTCAACGTTGACAACACCAACTGTTTTACCGTCAACATTGATAGGTAACGCATCAATTCGAACCGGCGCGCTAAAACCCTTCCGCGCCTGATCGGCTACCCGTTGAAGCAAACCGTGAACGTCGTCGACACCGACGACGGCAATCCCATCTCGCTCAGACACCCCCAGCAGGATCACTCCACCTCCGGGCATGTTCGCAAAGGCGCTCAGTGTCGGCCCAAGCTGCTGCGCCGAATACTCTGAGAAAGTCTTCGCCTCGATTGCATCCGTGTCACCACCGCGCAGTTCGAGCACAGCCAAAGCGCCCAGCAGGCCCTCAAGATCGTTGATCATAGCTTCAATTCTATATCATAGAATCCCATTTCTATGTCATAGAAGGGGCTTTCTATGACATAGAGGCCCCTACATAGCTCATAGAAGCCCATTTTTGCGCCATAGAATCTCATAGAGGGGCATCTTCGATTCATAGAATCAAGCGACGCCCCAACCTCGAGGCTACAACGGGAATAGATACCATCCCCATGAACATGTGTTTCACGTGAAACAATCACTCCACGCCTAACACCTCACCACTCGCCCGGCGGGCAGCACAAACAACGCCGCGCGCCGCCCGCGCAGTTATTTAAAACCCAACCCAAACCCACCCAGCACCCGCCCACGCCTCGGCTCAAATCAGCCGTCATCCTCGAATTGTTTCACGTGAAACATTCGGCGCCTGCACCTACAGGCGAACACGCCCACGCACACGCCCGCAAACGCGCAACCACGCGCCAACCACGCACTCAACCACAGATAACAACAAGCGGGGTGCCACCCCTCGGCAGCACCCCGCTCAATGAGTCACGCGCACCTGCGCCGCGCAACCAACAGCAAAACCTCACCCCCGCCTCTCCCGCAGTCTCCGCGCGAGGACCCCATGCCTCGGCGCGAAGACCCAGGCGAGCACGAAGCATGCGGTGAGCACCAGAACGATCGTGGCACCCGTGGGCACGTCCAGCGACCACGACAGGTACAGGCCCACCAGGCCGCCCGACGCCCCCAGTACCGGCGACAGAATCATCATCGTCCATAGCCGGTCGCACAGGAGCCGCGCGGTCGCCGCGGGGGTCACGAGCAGCGCCAGCACCAGCACGTTGCCGATCGTCTGCACGGAAATCACAACGGCCAGAGCCACGGCGACATACAAAGACAGATCAGCAGCGAGCACGTGCACGCCCGCTGCCCGCGCGCTCTCGCGGTCCAGGGTCACGGCCACGATGGGCCGGTGCGCCAGGAACAGCATGAGCAGCACGAACAAAGCGCCAGCCAGCACCACGGGCACATCCGACGCCGGGATGCCCGTGATCGACCCGAACAGGAAGTCCTGCAAGCTCCCCGCGTAGCCGGGTGCCCGCGCGATGATCGCGACGCCGAGCGCGAAGGCGCCGACGAAGAGCACGCCGATGACGGAGTCCTCCTTGAGCCGCCGATTCTGTGCCAACAGCGCGACCAGCACGGCGGTCACGACGCCCGCGAGGGCACCGCCGAACACCAGGGACCCACCGCACACGAACGCGATGGCCAAGCCGGGGAACACGGAGTGCGCGACGGCATCCCCGATGAACGCCATGCCGCGCAGGACGACGTGCACGCCGACGCTGCCACACACGAGCGCGGCGACGACCGCGATGAGCAGCGCGCGCGGCAGGAACGCCAGCGCAGGGTTCGTCAGGTCGCGGAAGAAGTCGTAGGGGCTCAGGAAGTCCGCCGCGGCGACGAGGCCGTGGCCGCCCGCGTGGATCACGGTGCTCATGCGTGCACTCCTAGGGCGTCGAGGATCGGGTTGTCGGGTCGCACGTCGAAGGCGCGGATCCAAGGGTCAGCGTCGGCGAGTTCGTCGGGTCGCCCGGACGCGATGATCGTGCGCCGCAGCAGGTAGAGGCGATCGCAGCCGGCGCGCGCGCCGATGAGGTCGTGCGTCGTCATGAGGAGGGCTCGCCCCCCGTCGGCGAGCGCGCGGAACAGGTCCATGAGCATCTCCTGGGTGGGCATGTCGAGGCCGGTGAAGGGTTCGTCGAGGAGCAGCACGGCGGGCCGGATCGCGAGGGCGCGGGCAACGAGGACGCGCTGGCGCTGCCCACCGGACAGCTCGCCGATAGGCCGCTTCGCGAGGTCGCGCATGCCGACGAGGGACAGGGCCTCCTCAACGGCGCGGAAGTGCGGCGTCCGTGCGCGCCCGAGCAGCCCGCGCCGCACGGTGACGGCCTGGAGGACGGCGTCGCGGACGCTGATCGGGAAGTCCCACGCGAATTCGTGGCGCTGCGGCACATAGCCGATTGCGCCGTCGGTCTCGACACTGCCGCTGGAGGGGATGAGCCCCAGGATCGAGCGGATCAGCGTGGTCTTCCCAGCACCGTTGGGTCCGATGAGTCCGACGAGCTCCCCGGCCTCGACCTCCAGGTCGACGCCTGTCAGGACGCTGCGCCCACCCAGGGACGCCCCCAAAGAGGTGACGCGCAGCTGGCTCACTGCTTCCCTCCCCCATTGCCGAGGCCGTAGCCCTCAGCGCTCTCACCCGCACCGGGCACTCCGGCACTCTGGGACGAGGCCGTGGCTGCTTCCACGTTCCCCTCACCCCGGGCGGTGGGCAGGGGCGCGAGGAGGGAGTCGGCCTCGGCGATGGCGGCGGCCTGTTCGGCGCGGCTGCGGCGTGAGCGGGCGACGACGAGCGCGCCGATCACGAGGAGGGAGAGGGCGACGCTGACGATGATCGCGAGGAAGGCCCAGTCGGGCAAGCCGCCCTCGGGTGAGGACGACGTCGACTCGGAGGAGACGGGGCCCTGGGAGGCACCCACAGACGGAACCGCGGAACCAGAACCGGAAGCGGCGGGCGCAGCCATGGCCAGGGCTTCGGACGCGGAAGCGGCGTCGCCCACGGCGAAGCGCAGGGTCGTGGAAGCGTTGACGGCTTCGCCGGCGGTGGTCGTGCCCAGGAAGGTTACGGTCGCCGTGTAGGTACCAGGCTGAGAGAACGCCCAGTTGGCGTGCACGTGCGTGCCCGAGTCGATCCACACGTCGCCGGGGGCGGCACCCGAGTCGGCGAGCAGGAGGGGCTTGCCGAAGGTGCCGGATTGCAGGAACAGCCACGCGCGGCCGGGCCCGCTCACGGGGCCGACGCGCATGGTGAGGCCGCGGTCGATGGTGGCCGTGACGGCGGGATCCTGCGTGTTCCATCCGAGCCACACGACGCTCGGGTTCTGCGTCTGGGGGATGACGTGGACGGGCTTGCCTGCGACGTCGGCCAGGAACGGGTAGTCGGCGGAGTCGGGCGCGGTCATGATGGCCGCGTCGCTGACCCGGAGGACGGTCTGGTTGGGGTCGCGCCACACGGCACCGCTCTCGGCGTCGTGGCGCAGTCCGGCCCGCCACTGCCCGTCGATCAGTCGGGGTCCGAGGTCGACGTGTCCGGCGCTGATCTCGCTGGCCTCATTCGACCACTCCTCGTGCGCGGCGACGCTTTGCGCGAGGTCGGGGTCGGGACTCGGGTCAGCAACAGAAGAGGGGGCACCCACGATGAAGAGGAGAGCTGACACGAGCAGGGCACTCAGCGTCATGCCTAGACGGGGCCGTCGGCTAGCCCCGGGGGCGGCGACAGGGCCTGGCTGGGCTTCGAGATGAGACGCCCGCCCGCTCTGTTCCGTGGGCGGCATGATGGTTTGCCACATGAGGTCGGCGCGGGGCCTGCAGGGCCTGTCCGGGCTTCGAGACGACACGCCGAGCGATGCTCGCGTCGTGGCGGCGAGCGGGCGGGCAGGCCCCGCGTCGGCCGGAAGAGGTAGTCCCGTGGCGAAGAGCCGACGGCCGTCAGCAGACTGGGAAGAAAAGAGTTTCATGGCATCTCCTTGCCGCCCAGGCAGCGTGCCAGTGAGCGGGCGTTGTGTTGCATCATGTCGATGTAGGTGGGTGCTTGGTCGTCGAGGGTGTCGCCGTAGAGGGGGCAGATGTCCACGCCCGCGTCGGTGGCGGCGGTGCGCAGGGTGGAGCGGGTGCGCGCCAGGTTGGGTTCGAGGAACACCGCGGGGATTGAGGAGTCGGTGAGGGTGGCTTGGAGTTTGATCCGGTCGGCGATGGAGGGTTCGACGCTGGGGTTGGGTGCGACGAATCCGGCGACGGTGAGTCCGTAGGCGTTCGCCAGGTAGGCATACGCGTCGTTGGTGGTGACGAGTTTGCGTCGCTCGGATGGGATTGTCGCGATGGTCGAGGCCATGGTGGCGTCGAGTTCGTCGAGGCGCGTCAGGTAGGCGGCGGCGTTGGTCCGGTAGGTGGCCTCGCCGCCCGGGTCGACGGAGATCAGCGAGTCGCGGATGACTCGCACGTAGGCTTGGGCGTTGTGGACGTCGTGCCATAGGTGGGGGTCGATGTCGCCGTGGACGTGCTTGCCGAGGACGGCTTGGGGCAGCATGTAGACGTTCGCGCCGGGCTCGCCGATGAAGCGGAACGAGGCTTCCCCGGGGATGGTTGTGAGCGCGCGGGTGGGCACTTCGATGACGACGTGGTCGAGGTCTGTGCATTCCATGGTGGAGGCTACGACCGCCCCGGCGCTGGATGCGCCGACGCAGGGGGCCGAGGCCTCGTCCCCGATAAGCGCGTCGGCGTCGGAGGCGAGTTCGACGCGCTTGGTGGTGAGGTTGACGGTGATGTCAGCGTGGCCGGCGGAGAGGACACGGCGGTCTTCGGCGGCGGCGACGTCTTCGGGCGGGGTGCCGACGGCGAAGACAGCGGTGCCTTCCCCGACGGGTGTGGGAGTGGCACCGGGGGTGGTGCGCAGGTTGGCGCGGAAGTGGACGCGGTACACGCCGGGGGCGGTGAACGCCCAGCTCATGTGTTGGTGGGCGTCGGCGGGCAGCTGCGCGGTGTCGGTGTCGTATCCGGTGGCGGCGTTGAAGCCGTCGGAGGAGGCGAAGGCGATCTCGGGCTGCCCAAATGACGTGGTGAGGTACGCGGCGGCCTGGCCGGGTCCGTCAACGCCGGTGGTCGTCAGGTCGATCTGCGAGGCGCGGGTGGCTCCCATGTCGGTACCGTTGCCCCACACGCGCATGCCGAGCCACGGGGTGTCGAGGGCTCGATCTTCGACGAGGGGGAGAATGGTAGCGCCGTTCTTGGCGGCCTCTTCGGCGACGGAGACGGAGCGTGAGCCGGCGGGCAGGTTGGAGTCGAGGGCACGGATGAGGGCGTGTTCTTCGAGCATGAGGTAGTTGGAAAAGGCGACGTCCGCGTAGGCCACGTCGCGGATGGTGCGCAGGGAGGGTTCCCACGAGTGCGGGTCTGCCCCGTTGGGAACCATCTGGGTGACGTGGGCGCGGTCTCCGGCGACGTTGCGGACGAGGTCGGCAAGGATGCCGGTCGTGGCGACGACGCGCAGCTCGCCATCGTGAGCGGGGTCGGGCGCGGGCGCGCACCCGGCGACCCCCGACGTAAGTGCTAACGTCGCTGCGGCGAGCCCACACCCACTCCCCCGCCACCCACGGGAGGGGTGGCGGGGGATGAAGGAAAGAATGCCTCGTGAATGAGTGCTCACGAGAACGCTCGCGCGTTTCTGCGTCGGCCGATCGAACTGACCCACACGCAGGCCGCGCCGGTCAGCGCCCACGTGAGCGAGACGACGGCCAGCGGAATGGTGTCGGCGCCGGTGATGGCCAGGGAGAGGTCACAGTCTTTGCCGGAGGCGGTGCGGCCGACGACCTGGGAGGCCATGGGTCGGCTGCTCGTGCCGAGTGCGCCGGTGGCGGTGACTTCGCCGCTGCTGCCGTAGCCGGAGCCGGTCAGGGCCGCGCCGGTGGGGGTGACGCGCATGGAGATGGTGAGCGTGTAGGTACCGGGGGCGGTGAATACCCAGTTCTGGTGGGCGTGCGTATTGGGGCCGAGCGTGTAGCTGGAGCCGGGCCCGTCGAACACGTGCTCGCCGACGCCGGAGCCGAGCGCGCCCGCGTTAAAGACGGCGACGCGGCCGGGGCCTTCGACGGCGTCGAGGGTGAATTGGACTCCGCCAGTGGTTCCGGTGACAATCTCTTCGCGCTGGGAGTTCAGGCCCAGCCACGGCACGCCCGCGATTTGGGTGGAAGGGATGAGCCACACGCTGGAGCCGGCGGTGGCAACGAAGCCGAGGTCTGCGGGCGCGGTGATGCGCGCGGCCTCACCGAGTGCGAAAGTCAGGGTTGAGGGATCGACCCACTGCGCGGGCTGCGTACGGTCGTCTTTGATGCGGGCGACGAGGCTTCCGTTTTCGATGGCGGGCCCCAGGTCGAAGTGTCCCTCGGTCGCGTTACCGGATGCACCCTCGCCGACGCTGACGGTCAGCGTGGTGCGCGCGGTGTTGGCGGGAGCTTGGGACGAGGCCGGGGCAGCAGATTCGGTTCCCGTTGCCTCGCGGGTGACGCGGGTGGGGATGCAGCGTTCGCCTGACGACGTGGTGGTGCGAGCGCCCGAGGTCGTGGTGCCTGAGGTGGTGACGCCATAGGTTGTGCCCGCTCCCCCGCTGCTGCCCGCGCCCAGACCTGTGCCCGAGGTCTGGGCGGGGTCGTTCGCTCCAGCGCCGGTGTCGGAAGCGGAGCGGTCTGTGGTGTCCGGGGCCGAATCCCCGTCAGCGCCCGACTGCCCGGCTCCCGACTGGGCATCCGTGGAACCTGGGTCGACGCCGGGTGCGGGGGCTGCGGGGTTGCCATTACCGCCGGGGGTAAGGCCGGCCTCGGCGAGGCACGCGGCTTCGTCAGCCACGTCGATCGTGTAGGTGCGGGTGGGTGCGACGGCGTTGGCGGTGCCGGTGTTGCCGGGGGTCCAGGCGCTGGCTTGGACGGTCAGCGTGTAGCGGCCGGCGCGCGTGAACAGCCAGTTGACGTGCTTGTGGGCGGCGTAGGGCTGGTCGATGTCGTCGCCGCCCGGGGCCAGGTCGTAGCTGCCGTCGGCTGTGACCGCCTTCAGGCCTTCTGCGAAGCTGGATGTGAAGGCGTAGATGCGCCCGTCGGCTGGCCCGGAGTAGGTGATGTGGAAGCGCGCGGCGTCGTATCCGCCGGCGGCGATGCCCAGGGTGTCCCACCCGGGCCACAGGACGGTGGCTTGGTTGTCGCCGGACTGGCCGAGTAGGTACGCGGCGGTGGGCGCGCCGGTCGTCTGGCTGACGGCGTCGGGAATCTGGGTGAGCGTGCTCGCGGGGATCGCGAGGAGGGTCTGCTCGGGTTCGCGCAGGACACCGGAGCCGGTGGCGTCCTCCTTGATGCGCAGGGTGAGCGCACCGGCCGCGTCAGAGGTGAGGTCGAAGATGTCGGCGTGGCCGCGGTTCAGGGTGGCGGTGGTGCCGTCGGGCGGGGTGCGCATGACGTCGCAGGTGGTCACTCCCCCGGTTCCCGAGGCCGTGGCGGCGTCCGTCGCAACCGACTCCAGCGCGATCGAATTCGTCGCGGCCGCTTCTGCGTTGTCGGCGGCCGCATCGGTTGTAACTGTGGTGGCTGCGTTGTCGGTGGCTGCGTCGGACGTAACTGTGGTGGCCGCGTCGGTTGTGGCTGCGTTGTCTGCCTGGGTGTTGGAGGCGTCGGAGGCTTCGTGTGCCACTTCCTCGGCTGCTGCTGTTTCGGTGGCGGAGTCGAGTCCAGTGCTGCCTCGTCGGCGGCGTGCGCTCCTGTTGGTGCAAGGAAGGATGCTGCCGCGAGGCTCATTGCGGCGAGGGCCCGGGCAGCTGCGCGGCCCGGGCTCCTGTATGTCGTGGGGTTCATGGGTCCTCTAGATACAGTCATTGAATGAGAATCGTTATCATTCTAGTCCTGACATGACTCCCCCGCCACTACGCCCACCACAAACACCCCTCAAAATACCTGTTCTGCACAACCAGACCGTCTACGCAGTGACTTGTATCCACTCACCATCGCTCGAAAGCTATGCTGGCAGCGTTTTTCCTTTGCAATTGCTTGATTCTCGCTGCGACGGATCTAACTGTCCGAACGATTGATTGCCAAAAAACCGAGGCATAAACTATAGCCATTAAGCGCCTGACACAGCTGCCAAGCTCGTCCGGCGCTTTTTCTTGTTTGACACGCAGGGTCGCGCTGACGCTACCCGCGTTGGCGCGCTCCACGTACGAGAACCGCCGGGCGATCCCCGGCCTCGTCAAGCAGGGACACAATCACCGATACGATCCCACGAGGAGCCCACTCATGTTCTCCACCATCGACGTCATGGTTGCCCAGGCCCACATCGACCAGCTCAACGAGCTCGCCGACGCGAAGCGTTCGCGCAAGGCCGACCGCCACTGAGCGAATTCCGCCACGCCGGAATTTCACGCAAGTCCGCAGACCCCTTGGGCTGCGGACTTTTTTGTATCCACTCACGACGACGCTCCCGAAAGCTACGGACAGACCTTTCCTGACGACTTCCCCACTCCCCCATGACCGGCAAGTCCATCGGGCGGATCCGCTCACTCTCCTTCGATTTCGTCACCGTCAGCAGCTAGTTCACCTATCGACACGTCGGCCACTTCCTAGCCCTTTCCGCGTCTGCACTGAGCCGGAGACCCGGGATTGTTTCACGTGAAACAATCCGCGTGCGCGCCCCCGGTTGAGACCAGCCACGACTAGCCGCGGCTACTCGTCCTCTGAGATGTACCCCTTGGCAACCAAGCGCGCATACTCACTCTCAGTAAACATAAGATTAGGTGACTTAATGTAGCACTCAATGAGTGACCGATTACCGCCAATACTGATACCAACGCCGAGCGAAGTAATATACGTTGAACGATAGTATTCGCCCTTATTCCTACGCTTCTTCGGCTTATCATACCGCCGCGTCAAAATCTCACAGAAATGCCGATAAATCACCAGAGCATCCGCCAACGACTCCCCACGAGCCTCCTCAGGCGCAATATCAGTAACCGGAAAAGTAAGTGAATTAATCGAGTCATTTGACTCCGTGAAGTAAGCCGACGGCTCATCTGGCTCAACATCTGAAGTGAATAGGGCCGGATCTTTAGAATCTGGCTTCCATCCGAAGTGGTCGCGCAGCGCGTAGCCGTCTTCGGCGGTTTTGGGCCAGGGTGAGTCCACCCACGCATCGAGAATCTCGATGAAACGCTCATCCGGCAAAACAGTGAACTCGAACGACATGATGCTCCTCTAGTAGCCCTTGATGGCCTGGTCGATGCGGGTGATGTGGGCTGGGTCCAGCTCAATCGGCACGGTCTTAAAGTCTATTCTCCCAGCGTTCCCGCTGCGGGCGATCGCGATGTCGGAATGCACCGTGACGCACCCGTCCTTGATGGCCTCCCACAACGCCGGGTTCTCACGCATCTTCTGGTGAAAATCCACGTCCGTGGCCAGGCGATCCCCCACGTAGGCAGCCGACCCCTGCTCAACCTTGCCCCCATCAACCTCATAGGTCCCGACCTTGGCACTCGTGCCGCCCTTGCACTCCCCCACGTGCAACTCCCCAGGCCGGTACCCGATCGCGTCCACGCGACCACTACCAGTGCCCGGACCACCTACGCCCCCGGCCAGACCCACGCGGCACCCGGAACACCGGCCGCGCCACCGACAATGTTTCACGTGAAACATGTGACCGTCACCTGGGCCTCGTCGCCCCGTGCGGCCAGGAAAGTGGCACACTTTACCTATACGCATAACGCGACTCCACGCAAAGGATGGCACCCATTGACTCAGCCTTCAACACACGGAGCGACCCCGGCCTCGTCCGGCTCGTCGCGCACGCAGGGCAACCGCCTCGACCCCTGGTACGACGTCTACGCGGACCAAGCCCTGAACCTGCGCGCATCCGAGATCCGCGCCCTCTTCTCGGTCGTCTCCCGCCCCGAGGTCGTTTCCCTCGCGGGCGGCATGCCGAACCTGAAGGATCTCCCCCTCGATAAGCTCGCGGCGTCCGCAGAAAAGCTGATCCGCAACCACGGCGCGCAGGCCATGCAGTACGGCAACGGCCAGGGCTGGGAAGTCCTGCGCGAGCACATCACGGAGGTCATGAGCTACGACGGTATCGTCGGTGCCGACCCGGACGACGTCGTGGTAACGACGGGCAGCCAGCAGGCACTCGACCTCGTCACCGAACTCTTCGTGAACCCGGGCGACGTCATCCTCGCCGAGGCCCCCTCGTACGTGGGTGCGCTCGGCGTGTTCCGCGCGCGCCAGGCGGACATCGTGCACGTGCCGATGGATGAGCACGGCATCATTCCCGAGGCCTTGGCTGAGACAATCCGCAACGTGCGGGCGTCGGGTCGGACGATCAAGTTCATCTACATCATCCCGAACTACCACAACCCGGCGGGTGTGACACTATCGGCGGAACGCCGCCCGATCATCGCGGAGATCTGCCTGCGCGAGCACGTCCTCATCGTCGAAGACAACCCGTATGGCCTGCTCGGCTTCCACAGTGATCCCCTGCCGGCCATCGCCTCGTACAGCCCGGAGGGGGTCGTGTACCTGGGTTCGTTCTCGAAGATGTTCGCGCCGGGCTTCCGCATCGGCTGGGCGTACGCGCCGCATGCGATCCGCGCGAAGCTGGTCCTGGCGCTCGAGTCGGCGATCCTGTGCCCGTCGATGGTGGGTCAGATGGCGATCGCGGATTATTTGGGCAGCTACGACTGGTACGGGCAGGTGAAGACGTTCCGCTCGATGTACGCGGAGCGCGCTCACGCAATGCTGACGGCGCTTGAGGAGTTCATGCCGTCGTGCTCGTGGACGGTGCCAGACGGTGGCTTCTACACGTGGGTGACTCTGCCTGAGGGTTTGGATGCGAAGGCAATGCTGCCGCGCGCGGTGCGCGCCCAGGTCGCTTACGTGTCGGGTACGGCGTTCTTCTACGACGGGCAGGGGTCGAATCACATGCGCTTGTCGTTCTGTTACCCCACCCCGGAAAGAATCCGCGAGGGCGTGCGCCGCCTCTCGACGGTCGTCAACGCTGAGAAGGAAATGGTTGACATGTTCGGCACGGCTTCAACGGATGAGGCCGGGGCTGGGTCGGCTCGTTAAGGTTGCGAAGGAGTAACAACACTATGGCTACGAAGGTTCTGATTATTTCGGGCGGGTTGACGCATGAGCGTGATGTGTCGGTGCGTTCGGGTCGTCGCGTCGCGAATATTCTGGCGCAGGCCGGTTACGAGGTTGTCATTTCGGATGTGGATGCGTCGCTGGCGGGGGCGATCGAGTCGTTCGCTCCTGACGTGATTTGGCCTCTCGTGCATGGGTCGATTGGCGAGGACGGCTCGTTGCAGTCGTTCCTGGAATCGGTGGGGATCCCCTTTGTGGGTTCGTCGTCGGTGCAGTCGATGTTGGCGTCGAATAAGCCGACGGCGAAGGCTCTGCTGGGTTCTGCGGGGCTGGCGACGCCGGGTTGGGTGACGCTGCCGCAGGCAATTTTCCGCCAGCTGGGTGCATCAAATGTGCTGTCGGCCCTGGAGGGGTCGGTGTCGTTCCCAGTTGTCATTAAGCCGACGGATGGCGGTTCGGCACTGGGTATTTCGACGGCGCATGATGCGAAGCAGTTGCGTCGTTCGATGGTGGATGCGTTTGCGTACGGCCAGCGTCTGATGGTTGAGCAGCGTATCGAGGGCCGCGATGTGGCCGTGTCGGTCGTGGATCTGGAGGGTGGGCCGGTAGCTCTGCCCCCGGTTGAGATTGCGACGGATGATGGCCGTTACGATTACGATGCGCGGTATACGACGGATGAGTCGGAGTATTTTGTGCCGGCGCGTTTCTCTCCCGAGGCCTTGGCTGACATGCAGGCCGCGGCTGTTGAGGCGCACACGACGCTGGGTCTGCGGGACTTGTCGCGCATGGATTTCGTGGTGGATGAGGATGGGACGTGCTGGTTTATTGACGCCAATGTTGCGCCCGGTATGACGGATACGTCGCTTCTCCCCCAGGCGGCGGATGCTCTTGAGGATTCGTCGTTCGCGCAGCTGTGCGCCGACATCGTTGATTTCGTGGCGGGTGGTCGCGTGGCTGATGGGACAGCGGATGATGCTGCCGAGTCGGCCGATCCGTCGGAGGAGTCAGAACACTCCGCTGACGCCCCCATCGAGGGCGAGTAGCGACACCGCTCCCCTGTGGGACGCACCGGGCCCGGGAGGACTGCTGTCCTCCCGGGCCCTTCGTGTCTCCGAGAACGAGCCGCGTTGGATCTCTGGCGGTATCTCAACCGTCTACGTGGGGAACGCTGCGGCGACTACAGTGCCGGGGTGTCGGCAGGGCCTGGCCGGGCTTGAGATCGACCGTCCAAGCGGAGGCCGCCGCGGGGCCTGCGGGGCCTGGCCGGGCTTCGAGACGACGCGCCGAGCCGAAGGCTCGTGGCGCGGACGGCGAGCGGGCGGGCAGGCCCCGCGGCGGCCGAAACTCACACAGGTGGCTGGGCCAGAAGGTCCCCAAGCACGGATGAGCACCACAAATTCGCTCGTCACGCGCAACAAAATGTGAACGCGTGCCTCAGAACAGGAAGCCGAGTTCCTTGAGGCGTGCCTCGGCCTGTTCGGGTCCTGTCCACAAGATGCCTTTGACGCCCATCAGTTCAGCGGCGCGAACATTTTCGCGACGGTCGTCGATGAAGGCAACGTCTTCGACGGGAGTTCCGAGGCGGTGGAGTACGTCGCGGTAGATGCCGCGGGAGGGCTTGCAGATGCCGTAGTCGCAGGAGAAGGCGAAGAAGTCGAAGAGGCTCCCCCATTCGGAGCGGCGGATTGCTTTTGCGATGGGGTACGGGGCGTTGGAGAGGATGCCGACGCGTACGCCTTGGTGTCGCAGGAGGCGGACGAGGCCGAGGGTGGATTCGTTTGCATCAGCCATACGTGAGGAATCGAGTTCCACGAGGGCTTTGAGTAGGTCTGCGGGTGGTTCGTCCTGTCCGCAGTCGCCGGCGATACGGTCCCAAAAGTCCCGGTCGGACAGGCCGGCGTCGTAGTCGCCGCGGTGTGTCCACATTGCTTGGTCGACGAGTGTTGTGAGGCCTCGCGATTCGTCTCCGAACATGCGGGCGATGACGGCGGGATCGGGGTGAGAGTCAACGAGGACTCCCCCGACATCGAAAAGCACGGTGCGCGAACTGCCTGGGGCGTGCATGCCTTTCGCTCCTTCTAGTACTGCGAGGATCCGACGCCGGATCCTTAAGAGTAGTTTAAGCGTAGTTTGAGCCACAGATCAGGCCGGAAAATGTATGATTGGAAACATACTTCGGCTGATCTGCTGAGACGTGTACGAAGCTGACTCAGTGGAGAATAAGGTCTGCGATTCGCTGGAGGTCGTCTGCTCCTGCAAATTCGATGACGATTCGACCCTTCTTTTGGCCTTCCGTGATGGAGACGCGCGTGTCGTACGCGTCGGACAGGGCCGTCACAACGCTCTCTCCCAGTGCAGACAGGGGTTCTTGCTTGCGGGCGCGCGGGCGTGGGGTGGCCTTGACCTTGCCGACTCGGACGATCTCTTCAGTGGTGCGCACTGAGAGGCCTTCCGCGACGATGCGCTCCGAGAGTCGTTCCATGTCTTCTGCTGTGTCGAGGGACAGCAGGGCGCGGGCGTGGCCCGCGGTGATGACCTGTGCGGCCACCTTCTTCTGGACGGTCGGGGGGAGCTTGAGTAGGCGCAGGGTGTTGGCGATCTGCGGGCGCGAGCGGGCGATTCGCTTGGCGAGTTCTTCCTGAGTCGCACCGAAATCGGCCATGAGCTGCTGGTATGCGCTCGCTTCTTCCAGCGGGTTGAGCTGGGCCCGATGGAGGTTCTCGAGGAGCGCGTCGCGGAGTAGATCCCCATCGTCGGTCTCCCGGATGATCGCTGGAATCGTGGTCTCGCCGGCGAGCTCGGAGGCACGCAGGCGGCGCTCGCCCATGATCAGTTCGTAACGCGCGTCAGGCTTGTCGGCGAGGTACTCCTGGAGCTTCTCGGAACGACCGGTGGCGGGAATGTTGCGAACGACGACGGGCTGGAGAACGCCGACCTCCTTAATGGAGTCGGACAGTTCCTTCAGGTCATCCTCGTCGAAGACCTCACGAGGCTGCTTCGCATTGGGGACGATCTGATCGATAGCAATTTCGGCGAAGGACGCCCCAGGCACGGGTAGAAGCTCATTCTCCTCAGATGTTTCACGTGAAACATCTGGAACAGACTGAGCGACGGTTTCGACGGGCACAACACGCGGGGTAGAACCACTCTGGTCGGGGGCTGAGCCATTGATCCCGGAGCCAAGAGGATTAGATGCATTCACCGTGCGGCGTACCGCGCCAATGTCCAGGGTAGGCATTGCGTGGCGCTTCTTGTTCGACGAGGCCGTGGCGCGCTTAGGCTGGAGGAGATCCTTTGCGGATCCTCCCCTACCGCTGGCGGCAGGGCCTTCGGGGAAGAAGACGTCGAGTGGACGTGCAGGAGGGGCGGGGGGTGTCGGTGACTTCTGCTCACCTGCCTGAGGGATGAGAGCGCCAAGACCGCGACCGAGGCCGGTGTGCTTGCGAGCACCCTTGTGGCCCTCAGTCTTCGGTGTTGCATCCGCCATTGCATAACTCCTTCAATTGCGTGCGTTTATTGTTTCACGTGAAACAATGCATTGCGCTCAGGTGATGAGCGGCTTTGATCACTTTGTTGAACTTATGGTCACGAATCGTGATGACTACGTTCCAAACTGCAGAGAACCCAGGCTGCGGGCCAATGTTTCACGTGAAACACTGTTTTACAATGCGGCGGCAAGCCGATCGCACAGCTCGAGGGCGGCCTTTCGGTATGCGATAGCACCGACGTTGCGCGGATCGTACGTAATGGCAGTCTGCGCGTAGCTGGGAGCTTCGGAAATGCGAACGCTGCGGGGAATCACCGTCTCGAACGTGTGATGCGGGAAGTGCGCACGCACCTCAGATTCGACCTCCTCGGACAGGCGGGTGCGCTTGTCGGACATGGTGAGGAGCATTCCCGACACGCGCAGGCCGGGATTCATGCTCGCACCGACGCGCTCGACCGTATTCCAGAGCTGGCTCAGGCCCTCGAGGGCATAGTACTCGGCCTGAATGGGGATTAGAACCTCGTCGGCAGCCACCATGACATTCAGCGTCACGAGGCCAAGCGAGGGTGGGCAATCAATGAGGATAATGTCAATCTCATGATGCGCCGCCACGTACCGGCTGAGCGCAGCCTTCAGGCGACTCTCACGCCCGGGCACGTCAACCAGTTCAATCTCAGCACCCGACAGGTCGATTGTCGCCGGGCACACGAGGATACCCTCAACATCGGGACACGGCTGGAGAACATCCTCCAACTCCGCTCCCCCGATCATCACGTCGTACGTCGATGGTGTGCCCACGGGGTGCGCGACGCCAAGCGCGCTGGATGCGTTGCCCTGCGCGTCCGCATCGATAACAAGCACCGACAGGCCGCCCATTGCCAGGCCAGCGGCCAGGTTGACGGCCGAGGTCGTCTTACCGACGCCGCCCTTCTGGTTGGCGATTGCAATGATGCGCGTGGACGCCGGCTTGCGATACTCGGCGTTTGCGAGCATGCGCAAATCGGCGATGTTGCGTTCGATCTGAGAGGACAGAGGGGGTGTTTTCTGTTGTCACGTGACACCTTCCTAGCTACTGCCTCTAGTCTACGGGCCACCGCCAACAGTAACAGCATCGAAAGCCCGCGATGCATGAATACACACAGGAATCACGACACAGTGCATCAAACACCGAAAAAATTGTTCTGTAGGATCGATTCTCCTGGCCGCGTGGGTCGATCACACAAGCATCAAAATGACACAACGGCACCACAAAAACATGCAGAAGAAAGGCTCACTCACAATAAAAAGTGATGGCCACCACATTAAAATGTGGCGGCCATCACTTTCAGCAAAACCTACTTGATACGGGTGCAAACCACCACGTACGTTGACTCTTCCTCCATGATCGAGGGAACCTCGTGTATCTCGGCACGCAGGTGGTGACGGCGTAGCTCAGCCGAGGCCTCGTCCACCTCAATTGGAGCGCGACGCCCCTTGAGCGCTACGAGCGAACCACCCGGCGCGATGAGCTTGGACGTCATGCGCACGAGCTTGCTCATGTTCGCCACGGCGCGGGCAGTGACCACATCGGCCTTGCCCTTGCCTCGCAGCTCCTCGGCACGCGCCTGATGCACGGTCACGTTATCCAGGCCCAGGCCCTCGACGACCTCTTCAAAGCCACTCCACGCGGCGCGCCATGGGCTCCGCGAGGTGAATGTGCAGGTCAGGCCGACACGCGGCGATCACAATGCCAGGCAAACCGGAGCCGGAGCCAACGTCCAGAACCTCGCGCCCCTCCTTGCGGGGCATGAAGTCGAGGACGGCGGCAGAGTTGACGATGTGACGCGACCAGATGCGTTCCATGTCGCGCGGACCGAGCAGGCCGCGCAGCTCGCCCTCCTCCTCGAGCATGCGCGCGTATTCCGCGACGTCAGAAAAGGCGGGGCCGAAGAAGTCACGGACTGCCTGCGTGGGTTCTTCTGGGACGAAGGGGTCGCCCACCTGGCGACCCCTTCCCGTCCCGTTCGGGTTCTCACTTCACCGTCGGAAACCTCGGGCAGGATAACGACGCGGCGATGGGGTTCGACGCCCTCGGACTCGGAGGTCAGGCCCTCCTCGGCGACGACGTCATGGCAGACCTTGCGCTCGAAGGGGTTCATGGCGTCGAGCTTGACAGCCTCACCGGTGGAGCGCACGCGGGCGATGGCCTCGCGCGTGATGTCCTGCAGCTCTTCCTTGCGCTCGGCGCGGAAGCCGGCAATGTCGAGCATGAGGCGAGAGCGCTCGCCGGTCTCGGTCTGGACGGCCAGGCGGGTCAGTTCCTGGAGCGCGTCCAGGACCTCGCCATCCTCGCCGACGAGGCGCTCGAGAGCCTCGGGATCGTCGGCGACGATCTCGACGGATGCGCGACCGTTCTCGACGTCGATCTCGATGTCGCCGTCAAGGTCAGCGATGTCGAGCAGTTCTTCCAGGTAGTCGGCGGCGAGTTCGCCTTCTTCTTCGAGGCGGGTGAGCTTGCCTGCGTTGTCGTCACTCATGACGGGTCCTCCATGATGGGAAATGGGGTCTTGCTGGGATCCAGGGTACCCGCTCGGGTTCCGGGACCGTGAATTGTCGATCAGTGCTTCTTGCCGGAGCGGCGGCGGGCCTTGCGGCGCTCAACGCGGCGGCGCTCAATCTCCTCGGCGCTCAGGGAGCTGTTTGTGCTGTCCTTCGTGTCCTGGGCAGGGGTCGACTCGGACGAGGCCTTGGCGGCCTCGCGCTCGAGAGTGCGGCGTTCGCGAACCTGCTTCTGGAGCTCGGCACGCTGGGCGGAGGCTTCCTGCTTAGCAAGGCGCTTTTCGACGGCAAGGGTCAGGCCGTGCATCCACTGCTCATCGGGCAGGGTCGTCCACTTCTGGGAGGCGAGGTTGCGGTAGACGGTGATGATTTCGCCGGTGGTCATGGAGGCCGGGAAGTCGGAGGCGACGTGCTGTTTCTTAGCCTTAGAGCGCACCGCGACGAGCGTGCGCTCGTTGAGTTCGTCGACGCGCGGGTCGGTGGACTCGGTGCCCAGGGCAGCACGCTCACGGTCATAGTTCTGGAAGAATGGCTTAGCCCACTCCTGGTAAGCGGACTCACGCGAGGAGAGCAGGTCGGCGTAGGCCGGGGAGCCGGGGGTCGGCATGACCTTGACGGTCCAGAACGACTGGCCGAGGGCCCAGAAGGAGGCGGTCACCGTGTAGATGACGACGCCCATCTGGAAGAAGACACCGGAGAAGATGAACATCAGCGGCATCACGTACATCATGGAGCGCTGCGACTGAGCTATCGGGTTGTTACCCAGGTCGGGCATGTTGCGCTGGAAGGACAGGCGCATCGAGAAGAATTGCAGGGCCACCATGAGGATAATCGCGGTGACGAAGACGCCGACGATGAGCGGATCCCCTGTGGATTCGCGCAGGGTACGCGACAGCGGAACACCGAAGACGGTCGAGTTCACAATCTCGGTGGACACGGACTCGGTGAGCGGGCCGAGGTGGTCAGCAGTCTCGCTTCGGTACGTGTAGGTGCCGGCGGAGATGGAGGAGACGGCGATGATCGCGCGGTACATGCCGAACAGGACGGGCATCTGAACGAGCATCGGCAGGCAGGAGGCAAAGGGCGAGACCTTATGTTTGCGCTGGAGGGCCTGGGTCTCTTCCATCATCTTCTGACGGCTGACCTGGTCCTTCTTGCCCTTGTACTTGTCCTGAATCTTGCGCATCTCAGGCTGGATGGCCTGCATGGCGCGCGAGGATCGGATCTGCTTGAGGAACAGCGGGATGATGGCGATGCGCACCAGGATGGTGAGCAGCACGATGGACAGGACCCACGCGATGCCGGAGCCGGAGGACATTCCAACGAGCACCAGGAAGTCATGGATCCACACCCACAGCCACGAGATGGCCCACGCGAAGGGGTGGAGAATTGCGTCGAACATAGTTTTCGCTTTCGCCGTGGCGCTTGGGCGCCGCTGTTTCGTTGTTCCTTACATTCCGAGGCCGTGGCCGGTTACTCGGTCAAGTCATGTTCCGGGTCCAGTCCCATGGGGGCGGGCCGTTCCCAGTTGTCGTGGCCTGCCCAGTCATCGGGTGGGACCCAGGCCTCTGGTTTCCAGCGCCCACGCGCGGGCACGTGGTCTACTCCCCCGTGGCTCCACGGGTTGCACCGCAGCAGGCGCCAGGCCCCGAGGATCAGTCCCTTGATGGGGCCGTGAACGCGGATTGCTTGCAGCGCGTAGGCGGAGCAGCTGGGCGCGTAGCGGCACCGGGGACCGAAGGCCGGGGAGATGTATCGCTGGTAGGCGATGATGGGCGCGGAGACGAGTGCGACAAGCACTCGCCTCACGAGTGTGATCGCGCGTTCCACTTGCGCCACGCTCGCTCCATCACGCGGTCAAGATGGGTACCGAGTTCCTTGGAGGGCACGCCAAGGGCCTTGGAGGATGCCCTCACGACGAGCTTGGTTCCTTCGGGTAGGTCGGCGATGCGTTCGCGCATGAGGTGGCGCAGCTGCCGCTTGACGCGATTGCGCCCGTTGGCGCGCTTGATTTCCCGCTTGGGTACGACGAAACCGACGAGGGGGCTGTTGCGCTCCTCGTCGGCTCGGACGTGGACGACAACCAGTGGATCTCCTGCGCGCGCTCCGTGTCGGATCGCGGCGGTGAAATCCGCTGGGTCAACCATGCGGTGCGCGCGCGGCAGCACCGGGGTGTCTCAGGCGGACAGCTTGGCACGGCCCTTGCGACGGCGGGCAGCCAGAATGGCGCGGCCGGCGCGGGTCGACATGCGCAGACGGAAGCCGTGCGTCTTCGAACGACGACGGTTGTTGGGCTGGAAGGTCCGCTTGGTGGTCACGGCAATTCTCCTCGGCGGGGAGTGGTCTCCCACTCGTTGATCGGTTGGGCTACCGGCCCGATCAGGGCACGATAGCGGGGACACACGCCCGAAATGGGCGCAAACAATTTCCAAGACTAAGCGGATGTGGGCGGGGAGTCAACGGGGCGAAATTACACACCGCGTCACACACAGTTTCCACAGCTGTGGAAATCGCTGTGGAGCAACCTCTTCCACAGCGGTGGATGACGACAGTTATCCACAAGCTGTGTGTCAATTTGCTTTCCGCGTCACTCTGCGCCCCCAAAGTTGTAACTACATACATGTGATTCTGTGATAGTTCTCCACAGCTCCATCCCCAACCTGTGTATAAGCCTGTGTGCGGACTACACTTTGAACATGTCATAAGGTCACGCACATCACCCTTAAGTCGTGACTGAATTCACCGTATATTGTGTTCGGAGATAGTCGTGGAGCCAGATTCCCTCACACGCGCGTGGGCTATCGCCCTCGACGCAGTTCCCACCGACGAACTGGGTCCCGTTGCGACGTCGATGCTGCGCTCCGCGCGCCCACTCGGCGATATCGAAGGGACGATCCTCCTGGCCGTCCCTAACAGCTTCACGAAGCAGTGGATCGAAGATAAGGCGCAAAACAAGCTGACGACCGCCCTGTCCGTGAACCTCGGACGCCCCGTACGCATCGCCATCACGGTCGATCCGTCCCTGGAACTCGTGGAAACAAAGGAAGAGGAGGAAGAAGAAGAACCCCCCGCTCCCGCGCCGGTTCCTCCGACCCCCACCCTGGCCTCGTACCACGAGAAGAAAAAGAAGGGACAGCGTTCCCCCGTCGCGGCGGACTCCCGCGCCGACGCAGTTCCCACGCACCTGAACCCGAAGTTCACCTTCGATACCTTCGTTATCGGCCCGTCGAATCGTTTCGCGCACGCCGCCGCGCTAGCCGCGTCGGAGTCGCCAGGCAACGCCTTCAACCCTCTCTTTATCTACGGCGACTCCGGGCTGGGTAAGACGCACCTGCTGCAGGCCATCGGCCACAACGCGCTGTCGATGATGCCGCACCTGAAGGTCCGCTACGTCAACTCCGAAGAGTTCACAAACGAGTTCATCAACGCGATTCGCCTCAATAAGACGGATAACTCGCAGGTCGAGGCATTCCACCGCCGCTACCGCGAACTCGACATCCTCCTTATCGACGACATCCAGTTCATCGGCAACAAGGAGCAGACGGTCGAAGGCTTCTTCCACACCTTCAACGCGCTGCACAGCGCGAACAAGCAGATTGTCCTGACCTCCGACCTGCCTCCCGCGCAGCTCAAGGGTTTCGAGGACCGCATGCGCTCGCGCTTCTCTTCGGGCTTGCTCGTCGACGTTCAGCCGCCGGACCTGGAAACCCGCATCGCGATCCTGCACAAGAAAGCGGACGCTGAAGGCTTCGAGGTGACCCCTGAAGTCTTCGAATACGTGGCCTCGCGCATCTCCTCCAACATCCGCGAGCTGGAGGGCGCGCTCGTGCGCATCGGCGCGTGGGCGTCCCTCTACAAGGAGCGCATCGACCTGAATCTGGCGCAGATGATGCTTAAGGATTTCGTGTCCAACCCGGACGATAACGAGATTACGGTCAGCCTCATCATGAGCCAGTGCGCCGTCTACTTCGGCGTGACCATCGAGCAGATGGGGTCTTCCGAGCGCAGCCACACCGTCGTCGAAGCCCGCCAGATCGCCATGTATCTGTGCCGTGAACTCACCGATCTGTCGCTACCCAAGATCGGTCAGGCCTTCGGCCGCGATCACACGACGGTCATGCACGCGAACAAGAAGATTTCGAAGCTCATGAAGGAGAAACGCGAAACCTTCAACCATGTGTCCGAGCTTACAAATCGCATCAAGCAAAAGGCCAGGGAAGCATAAAACCCGCGCGGGCGCTGACGAAAGTCGGCGCCCGCGCACCGTTCACAGGATATGTGGACAGCGCGTGGATGAACGAACAAACCCTGTGGAGAAAATGAGGCCCTCTGTGAATGACGAAAACTTGTAATTTCAGCCGTCCACACGTCCACGTGCACAGTGCACAGATCCATCCACGTAATTACACCGATGTAATTTCAAGATTTTTCAACGAAAAAATGAGTTATCCACAGAACTCACAACCCTTATGATGGAAGGAGAGTCGAAAAGAAAATTTTTTTACAGGTCTCCGCCCAACAACAGCGCTGACGCGTCGTGACCAGCGCGAGTGCCAAGCAAGAATCGCGCCCCACGTGGGCACACTTGTGGGTAAAGTAGTAATCAGTCCGTTTTGCGTTTTGGAGGCAGCTATGAAGTTCACCGTCGCCCGCGATGTTCTGGCCGAAGCCGTGTCGTGGACCGCCCGCGCGCTCCCCGTGCGTCCGGCCTCTCCGATTCTGGCCGGCGTGCGCATCAAGGCTGAGGGCGACGAACTGACCCTGTCTTCCTTCGACTATGAGGTCTCCGCGAACTCGCACATCCCCGCCACAGTCGACGAGGCCGGCGAAGTTCTGGTCTCTGGCCGTCTCCTGGCTGACATCTCCAGGTCACTGCCCTCCAAGCCGGTCTCCGTCGAGCTGGATGGCCAGAAGGTGAACTTGGTCTGCGGCTCCTCGCACTTCACTCTGGCAGTCATGCCATTGGACGAGTACCCACTGCTGCCCGCCCAGCCCAAGGGCATCGGTGCCATCGACTCATCCACGCTGTCCCAGGCTGTCTCCCAGGTGTCCATCGCGGCGTCCCGCGACGACACGCTGCCCCTGCTGACGGGCGTACGCATCGAAATCAACGGCCCGGCGATTACGCTGCTGGCCACCGACCGTTACCGCCTGGCCATGCGTGAACTCGACTGGGAACCCGCCGACACCTCGATCGAAGAGGTCGCCCTGGTCAAAGCCCGCATTCTCCAGGACGTCGCCAAGTCGATGACCTCGGGTGCCAAGGTTGAGGTCGGCCTGTCCAGCGAATCTCAGCCCGGTGCCTCGTCCCTCATCGGATTCACCGCCCAGGGCCGCCGCACCACCTCCACGCTCATGGACGGCGACTACCCTGCTGTGCGTCGCCTGTTCCCCGAATCCACGCCGATCCAGGCCGTCGTCGACCGTCACGCGCTGCTCGAGGCCGTCAAGCGTATGTCGCTGGTCGCCGAGCGCAAGACCTCCGTGCGCCTGGCCTTCACCGACGGCCAGCTGGTTCTCGAAGCCGGTCAGGGCGACAACGCTCAGGCTTCCGAAGCCATCGAGGCAACCCTGCACGGCGACGATATTTCGACCGCGTTCAACCCGCAGTTCCTCATCGACGGCCTTCAGGTCCTGGACACCGACTACGTGCGCTTCGGCTTCACGCACCCGACGAAGCCGGCCGTCATCACCGGTCAGAAGAAGGCCGACGAGGGCGAGATCGCGCAGTTCCGTTACCTGCTGATGCCCATTCGTTTCGGCGTCTGACGTGCGGGTCTCCCACCTGGCCCTCGACGACTTCCGTTCCTGGAAGCACGGGGTTGTCGAGCTGCCCGCGGGACCCACAGTCCTCGTGGGCGCGAACGGCCAGGGCAAGACCAACCTCGTTGAGGCGCTCGCCTACCTGTCCACCTTCTCGTCGCACAGGGTTGGCGCGGAGGGTGCGCTCGTGCGGATCCCCATCGACGAGGCCGAGGCCGCCCCGGGCGGAGCCGTCATCCGCGCGCGGGTCGTGGCCTCAGGCCGCGAGCAGGTCATCGAGCTGGAAATCGTGCGCGGCAAGGCGAATCGGGCGCGCATTAACCGTACGCAGGTGAGGCCCCGCGAGATCCTGGGCATCGTGCGAACGGTCGTGTTCGCGCCCGAGGACCTCTCGCTCGTGCGCGGTGACCCGTCGGTGCGACGCTCCTTCCTGGACGATCTGGCCACGCAGCTCTCCCCCATCCACGCCTCCGTGCGCTCCGACTTCGACCGGGTCGCGCGCCAGCGCGCCGCACTCATGAAGGCCGCCCAGGCCTCGATCCGCCGCGGCCAGTCCCCCGACCTATCGACGTTAGAAGTGTGGGATCAGCAGTTCGCCGCCCTGTCCGCGCGCATCACGGCCACGCGAGCGTCCATTGCGGCTTCGCTCACCGAGCCGGCCGCGCGCGCCTATGACGACGTCGCCGATTCGCCGCGCCACCTGTGCCTCGCCTTCGACGCTTCTGTCGACTGCATCATCGGTACGGATCCCGATAACCCGGCCAGCGCCGACCTCACCGACGTGGACGCGCAAACCCAGCGTCTGCTCGCAGCGCTCGCGCTCGTTCGTGAGAAGGAAACCGAGCGCGGCGTCAACCTCGTCGGTGCGCACCGCGACGACTGTCCCTCAGCCTCGGCACCATGCCCGTCAAAGGCTACGCCTCCCACGGCGAATCCTGGTCTGTCGCCCTCGCCCTGCGTCTCGGGTCCTTCGAACTACTCAGCGACGATGGCGACACCCCGATCCTCATCCTCGACGATGTCTTCGCCGAACTCGACTCCTCACGCCGGTCGGGCCTGGCAGCCCTGGCCTCGAAGGCCGAACAGATCATTGTGACCTGCGCGGTCGCCGCCGACCTGCCACCCTCCCTCGACCACCACGCCCTCCACGTGCGCCTCGACCCCGAGCGCGGCACCGTCATCGATGCCTCCGACCATGTCTGAACGCGACGAATTCACCGACACCTCGCCGATCACCGCCGTCGAGGACCGCGAAGGAGCGGGAGGCCGCGGCCCCGACGAAGACCCCGACGAATTCGTCGTCCGCGCCCTCGAACGCGCCCAGCGCGTCGCCCGCAACCACGGATATATCCGCTCCACCCTGCCCTCCTGGGGCCTCGACGAAACCCGCCCCAGGCGCACCCTCGATGGGTCCAGCGAATACGCGGCCATCGAAACCGACGGACTCGGTCGCCTCGCCGCGGACGGCACCGACGGCATCCAGGCTCGCGCCGCCGCCCGCGCCGCCGCCTACGGACACGTGAACGGAGTGCCCGCCCCGGCCTCGTCCGCCGAGGATGACCCCGAGGGCGACCTCGCCGCGCTGCGCCAAGCCCTGGCGGGAACCGAAGACTCGTGGAGCCGATCCCCCGGCATGGCCGCCATGCGCCCGCGCTACCGGTGGGCCGACTCGCTGGGTGCAATCCTGGCGCGCACGATCAAGATACGCGAATGGGACACCCCCACCAAAATGGGGTCCGTCATGGCGAAATGGCGGGACATCGTGGGTCCCAACAACGCGGACCACACGTTTATTGAGACCTTTGATGGACACAAACTCATCGTGCGTGCCGACTCCACTGCCAGAGCCAAACAGCTCCAGCTCATGCTGCCCAGCGTCGAGCGGCGCATCGCCGAGGAAGTAGGATCCGGCGTCGTCGAACAGCTGATCATCCTGGGTCCCGTCGCCCCCTCCTGGAAGAAAGGTCCCTACGTCGTTCGAGGCCGAGGCCCCCGGGCGGACTACGGATAGGCCTTGTCGCCGGGCGATCAGGTTGTCATAGGCTCGTCGGAGAGATCATCCAACGGTGAAACAACGATGAGCAAACCACACCGACCGACCAGTACTTAGTTGACCTTTCGAAGAACCTTGGGCACGTCGACATGACGAACTCGGATAATGTGAAGAAAGAGCACCAGTGGATGTGGTGCCCCGCTTCGTTTGATGGTTGATAGTCGTCGCAATGATTGAGAAAATGTGATGTGCGACATTGATCAGTCCCTTGAGGGGGAGCGGTAAACAAGATATTCTAGTAAGTTACGTTAATTCGTTCACATTCTGGGACTCGCGCCCCCGCGACGAGTGGGTTTCGGGGTCGAGCGAAATGACGGAACCTGCGCGGAATTGCAAGTAAAACCTTGATTAACTGGCGGCGGTGTATAAAAACCACTCCCCATTTCGGTCAGATTTTGCTACGCTTCCAAATGTCATCCCGCACATTGGTGCGCTTTCTATGAGGAGTCACTATGAGTAACCCGTACGCTCCCGGGGGCCAGGATCCCTGGAACCAGGGAAATGACCAGGGTGGTTACCCTGGTTCGCAGCAGCCATACGGCCAGGCTGACCCTAACGCCTATGTGCAGGGCGGCTACGTGGATCAGACCCAGCAGATGCCCGCTGGTTACATGGACCAGTATGGTGCACAGGCGCAGTACGGGGCGGGAATGCCGGGTATGCCGGGTATGCAGCATGAGGAACCCAAGTCGAAGCTTCCGCTGATCATCGGCGGCATCGCGGGCGTTCTCGTGCTCATCCTCATCGGCGTCGGCGCATACTTCTTCCTCAGTGGCGACGAAGAAGAGGATCCGGATTCGGACTCCACCTCCACCAGTGCGACGGCCGACCCGACGACCAGCGCGCCGAACCCGACGACCAGCGCGCCGAACCCGACGACCAGCGCGCCGAACCCGACGACCAGCGCGCCGAACCCGAAGCCGACGACGTCTGCTACCAGCTCTGTCCCGACCGCTGCGCCGAACCCCGGCGGCTACCACGCGAACGGCCAGTACTCGGTTGACTACTCCTCCGGTCTCCACATTGAGATCACGAAGATCGAGAAGGGTCCCGCCGACAAGGAAGGTTCCGACACGCTCGTCGTCACCTACTCGATGACGAACAACTCCAGCGAGGAGCAGTCCGCGCTGCTCAATACGCCCTCGCTGAAGCAGAAGGGTATCGACATGAACCCTGCTTACTACGCTAAGGGCAAGGAACCCGCTGGCTACGACAACTTCGCCATCGTGCGCGTCCCCGTCGGCCAGACCAAGACCTTCCAGAGGGCCTACAAGATGCCCTACCCGAACGATCCCGTCACCTTCAAGACGCTCGACTGGGACGACTTTAATGCCAACATCCCGGACTGGACTTGGCAGCCGTGACCTTCGCTCGTCAATAGGCTGAGGTGAGCCATTCGGCACCCACCACGGCGTGCTGATCTTTACCCTTATCGACACTGCGCATGCGCGCGAACGGGCCGCCCTCCCACCTGGGAGGGCGGCCCCGTGTTGTCGCGTCGCAGTAGCGCTCGCAATGCGACTGATCACAGTGTTGTTTTCGTTGCAATCTCGCAGTTTGTAAAGTAACCTTCTGGGTCTGTCAGTCCCTGGTGCAAGCCCCATTTTTGGTAGAATCTACAAGGTTAAACATCTATTTTTCGCGCAATGCGAGGGGAGCCACGTGGCTGACAACGAGAAGACCGCCGAAGGCGAGCAGTCCTACGGCGCATCGGACATCACCGTCCTCGAAGGCCTGGAAGCCGTCCGCAAGCGTCCGGGCATGTACATCGGCTCGACCGGCGAACGCGGCCTGCACCACCTCGTCTACGAGGTCGTCGACAACTCCGTCGACGAGGCCCTGGCCGGCTACGCGGACCACATCGAGGTCACCATCCAGGCAGACGGCGGCATCAAAGTCGTCGACAACGGCCGAGGCATCCCCGTCGACGAGCACCCCACCGAGCACAAGCCCACCGTCGAGGTCGTCATGACGATCCTCCACGCCGGCGGCAAGTTCGGCGGCGGCGGATACGCCGTCTCTGGCGGCCTGCACGGCGTCGGCATCTCCGTCGTCAACGCCCTGTCCACCCGCGTGAACACCGAAATCCGCCGCCAGGGCTACGTGTGGCGCATGTCGTTCGCAAACGGCGGCACCCCCATCACCCCCCCTCGAACGCGGCGAAGCAATCGACGAAACCGGCACCACGCAGGTCTTCTACCCGGACCCCGAGATCTTCGAAACCGTCGAATTCGACTTCGAGACCCTGCGTCAGCGCTTCCAGCAGATGGCGTTCCTCAACAAGGGCCTGCGCATCACCCTGACCGACGAGCGTGAGTCCGCCACCGACGAAGGCGATGAGATCGCAGGCGGTGAGGAGGCCTCGGACAAGAAGACCAAGGGCCACCGCACCGTCACCTACTGCTACGAGCACGGCCTGCGCGACTACGTCGAATACCTCGATTCCGCCAAGAAGTCCGACACGATCAACAACGAGATCATCGACTTCGAAGCCGACAATGACGAAGGCACCATGAGCGTGGAAATCGCCATGCAGTGGACCACCGCCTACTCCTCCTCCGTCCACACCTTTGCCAACACCATCAACACCACCGAGGGCGGCATGCACGAGGAGGGCTTCCGCACTGCGCTGACCTCCCTCGTCAACCGCTACGGCCGCGACAAGGGCATCATCCGCGACAAGGACGACAACCTCACCGGTGACGACGTCCGCGAAGGCTTGACTGCCGTCATCTCGATCAAGCTCACCGAACCTCAGTTCGAAGGTCAGACAAAGACCAAGCTCGGCAACACCGAGGCCCGCACCTTCGTCGCCCAACAGGTGTATTCCAAGCTCACCGACTGGTTCGACGCCCACCCCGCCGACGCTAAGGCCATCATCGCCAAGGGTCAGGCCGCCCAGGCCGCCCGCGTCGCCGCTCGCAAGGCGCGTGAGGCCACGCGCCGCAAGGGCGTCCTCGAATCCGCCTCCATGCCCGGCAAGCTGCGCGACTGTTCCTCGCGCACGCCCTCCGAATGTGAAATCTTTATTGTCGAGGGTGACTCCGCAGGCGGCTCCGCCGTCGGCGGCCGCGACCCCGAGCGCCAGGCCATCCTGCCGATCCGCGGCAAGATCCTCAACGTCGAAAAGGCGCGCCTGGACCGAGCCCTGTCCTCGGACACGATCCGCTCCCTCATCACTGCCTTCGGGACCGGCATCGGCGAAGACTTCGACATCTCGAAGCTGCGCTACGGCAAGATCGTCATCATGGCGGACGCCGACGTCGACGGCCAGCACATTGCCACGCTGCTGCTGACCCTCCTTTTCCGCTACATGCGTCCCCTCATCGAGGGTGGCCACACCTTCATTGCGATGCCCCCGCTATACCGCATCAAGTGGACCAATGCTGAGCATGAATTCGCCTACTCCGACAAGGAGCGAGACGAATTGCTTGCCGCCGGCGCCGCCGCGAACCGTCGCTTGCCCAAGGAGGGCGGCATCCAGCGCTACAAGGGCCTCGGCGAAATGAACGACCATGAACTGTGGGAGACCACCATGGATCCGGAACACCGAATCCTCAAGCAGGTCACCCTCGACGAGGCCGCAGACGCCGACGAAACCTTCACGATCCTCATGGGCGACGACGTCGACCGACGCCGCACGTTCATCCAGCGCAACGCAACAGACGTGCGCTTCCTCGACATCTGACATCACCCGCGACCAGCCCAACCCCGGCCTCGTACCGGGCGGGCCTGATCGAGCAGAAACAACGTAAGGAAAAACGTGAGCGACGAGCAGACTACTGACGCGCGGCACATCTCGGACACCGAGCGCATCCGCCAGGTCGACCTGCAAAAGGAGATGCAGCGCTCCTACCTCGACTACGCGATGAGCGTCATCGTCGGACGCGCTCTGCCCGACGTACGCGACGGCCTCAAGCCCGTCCACCGTCGCGTCCTGTACGCCATGTACGACGGCGGATACCGCCCCACCTCCTCGTTCTCCAAGTCTTCCCGCGTCGTCGGCGAGGTCATGGGTAACTACCACCCCCACGGTGACGCTGCGATCTACGACGCCCTCGCGCGCCTCGTGCAGCCCTGGTCGCTGCGCTATCCCCTCGTCGCCGGCCAGGGAAACTTCGGTACCCCCGGCAACTTGGGCCCTGCGGCCCCCCGTTACACCGAGTGCAAGATGGCACCCCTGGCCATGGAAATGGTCCGCGACATCGACGAAGAATGCGTCGATTTCCAGGACAACTACGACGGTCGCAACCAGGAACCCACCATCCTGCCCGCCCGTTTCCCCAACCTGCTGGCCAACGGATCCGAAGGCATCGCCGTCGGCATGGCCACGCGCATCCCGCCGCACAACTTGCGCGAACTCGCGCGCGGCGTCCAGTGGGCGCTCGACAACCCCGAGGCCTCGCGCGAAGAACTCCTCGAAGCACTCCTCAAGCTGATCCCCGGACCCGACTTCCCCACCGGTGCCACCATCCTCGGCCACAAGGGCATCGAAGACGCCTACCGCACCGGCCGGGGCTCTATCACGCAGCGCGCCGTCGTGAACGTTGAGGAAATCCAAGGCCGCCAGTGCCTCGTCGTCACCGAGCTGCCCTACCAGGTCAACCCCGACAACCTGGCCGATAAGATCGCCCAGCTCGTGCGCGACGGAGCAATCGGCGGCATCGCCGACATCCGCGACGAAACCTCCGGTCGTACCGGTCAGCGCCTCGTCATCGTCCTCAAGCGCGACGCCGTCGCCAAGGTCGTCCTCAACAACCTCTACAAGCGCACCAGCCTGCAGGAGAATTTCTCCGCCAACATGCTCGCGCTCGTCGACGGCGTACCCCGCACCCTGTCCATCGACGGCTTCATCCGCCACTGGATCACCCATCAGATGGACGTCATCGTGCGCCGCACGCGCTTCCGCCTGCGCAAGGCCCTCGAACGCCTGCACATCCTCGAAGGCTACCTGAAGGCCCTCGACGCCCTCGACGAGGTCATCGCCCTCATCCGCCGCTCCCCCACCGTCGACGAGGCCCGCGCCGGCCTGATCGACCTGCTCGACGTGGACGCCATCCAGGCCGACGCGATCCTGGCCCTCCAGCTGCGTCGCCTGGCCGCCCTCGAGCGTCAAAAGATCACGGACGAGTACGCCGAACTCAAGGCCCGCGTCGACGACCTCAACGACATCCTCGCCAAGCCCGAGCGCCAGCGCGCCATCATCTCCACCGAACTGTCCGACATCGTCGACAAGTTCGGCGACGAGCGCCGCACTCGTATCCTCCCCTTCGACGGGGAAATGTCGATGGAAGACCTCATCCCCGAAGAGGACGTCGTCGTCACCATCACCCGCGACGGCTTCGCCAAGCGCACCCGTACGGACAACTACCGCTCCCAAAAGCGCGGCGGCAAGGGCGTGCGCGGCACCCAGCTGCGCGGCGACGACGTGGTCGAACACTTCTTCGTCACGACCACGCACAACTGGCTGCTGTTCTTCACTAACCTCGGCCGCGTCTACCGCGCCAAGGCCTACGAGATCCCCGAAGGCGGCCGCGACGCCAAGGGCCAGCACGTCGCCAACCTGCTGGCATTCCAGCCCGACGAGCGCATCGCGCAGGTCCTCGCGATCCGCACCTACGAGGACGCCGACTACCTGGTCCTGGCCACTAAGCGCGGCCTCGTCAAGAAGACACCGCTGAGCCTGTATAACTCGCCCCGCTCCGGCGGCATCATCGCCATCAACCTGCGCGAGGATGAAGACGGCAAGCCCGACGAACTGGTCTCCGCGCAGACCATCATGGCCGACGAGGACCTCATCCTCGTCTCCCGCGACGGCCAGGCCGTGCGCTTCACCGCCACCGACGAGCAGCTGCGCTCCATGGGCCGCTCCACGTCCGGCGTGCGTGGCATGAAATTCCGCGGCGACGATGAACTCCTCAGCATGGAGGTCCCGCGCGAGGACACCGACCTGCTGATCGTCACCGAATCCGGCTACGCCAAGCGCACCCCCGTCGACGAATACCCGACCAAGTCGCGTGGCACCCTCGGCGTGCGCGTCGGCAAGCTCGTCGACGAACGCGGCGGCCTCGTCGGTGCCCTCGTCGTGCGCCCCGACGAAGACGTCATGGTCATCACCGAATCCGGCAAACTCGTCCAAGTCAACGCCTCCGACGTTCGACCCACCACCCGCAACACTATGGGCGTCATCTTTGCCCGACCGGACGAAGGCGACCGCATTATCGCGATCACCCGTAACCCCGACTCCGGCGACGATTCCAGTGACGACTCTGGTGACGAGGTCGTGGTCGATTCCGCGCAGACCGCCTCCACCGAGGATCTCCCCCAGGAGAACACCCTCACCGAGACGGATGCGCCCACCGAGGGCGGCAACACAGCCGACGACACCGATAAGTAAACGACAATCACGGGACGAGGCTTGCCCTCGTCCCGTGATCAACATTCCAAAGCGGCGCGGACCCTGCGCCGGGGCCCGGCGATACGGTAGCCTGGCTGTAGGAAGTGCGACCTGGAAGGAATCCAATGAGTGACCACGTCACGAGCGCCCGCACAGACGCTCCCCGCCGAGTTGACCTGGCGATCGCGCGCATCGACGCGTGGACCGTCATGAAGGTATCTTTCCTTCTGTCAGTCGCCCTGGGCATCGCGCTCGTCATCGCCACCATCGTCCTGTGGCTCATGGTCGACGCCATGCACGTCTTCAGCCAGATCGAAGAATTCCTCCAGACCGTCGGTGCTGGTCGCTTCGTCGACCTCCTCGACTACGCGCGCCTGCCCCGCGTCATCTCTTACGCGACCATCATCGCCGTCATCAACGTCATTCTGCTCACCGCCCTGTCGACGCTGGGTGCCATGCTCTACAACGTTGTCGCGTCCCTGGTGGGCGGCATCAAGGTGTCTCTCATGGACGAGTGAGAACATCATGCGCAAGGGGTCGGCTAATGTCGGCCCCTTTTGCTATGCCCGTGTGCGTGCATGAACCCACCTACTGGAGCGGTGGCGGGGCCGCTGAGCCACTACTAGGTGGGTTAACGTGCGCATTGGGGGCAATGGTGCGAGCCGATCCGAGGCAGCCGAAAGCCACTCGCAGAGGCCTCTCAGTGGTCTTGGACGACCCGAATCGGCCGGACCCTCAGTAGGAGGCCGACGAGGCCCCCGAGCGCAGAAGCACACGGTTACGTTCGGTGAGCATCGCGTGATCGTAGAGGGCGCGGATGGACGAGGCCTGGGCGACCTCGCGCAGGAGGCATCCCTGAGCGGAGCGGGGGCCAGTCAGAGCGTGGAAGTCCGCGTACGACAGCGTGGCGAGGGTGAGGGCATCGGCTGGCGTAAGGTCTGCGCGCAGCGGCGTCGTTGCCCTGCGAACGTAGTCGATAATCGTGGTCACGAGGTTCTCTTTTCTGCTCCGCGCCCCTGCGCGACGGCTGCGTGGTGGACGTCACCAACTCTCGATTTTACTGAAGGACTCGATGCTGTGTATTATATCCGAGTGCCCGCAGGGTGCCGGTTGGGCCTATAGCTCAGTAGGTTAGAGCGCAGTCCTGATAAGACTGAGGTCGGTGGTTCGAGCCCACCTAGGCCCACCATCCGCAGGCGAATTTGAGCGGAGGATCATCATGAAGAAGCTGGTCACGTGTTGTGTGGCTGTCGGATCCGTCGTTGCCGTTGGTATCGTCGTTCGACAAATTCTCCTTGATCTTTCTGACAATGCCGATCTGTGGATGTCCGTGACGGACGTCGTGGAGGACTGAGCTTCTCCTACGGGGCTATGGCGCAATTGGTAGCGCACCTGCTTTGCAAGCAGGGGGTTACGGGTTCGAGTCCCGTTAGCTCCACTTTTCACCCGCAACCTGGTGGTTGCGGGTTTTCTCGTATGTGAGCTTCCGCAATATGTTGGTCATGGTCTCACATGTCAGCTTATCGGAGGCTGTGTGCCGTTATTTATCCGACCAGCTGGTCATGTCTGTGGACGATGTCGATCATCGGTGGTCGCTTCTGGGACTAACGACCCGGAGCTGGTATTCCGCCAATATTTATCCACAGGTCTGTACACAATTGTGAATAAACTGTGCAATAAGTCTTTCACACAATCGGTCAGAAGTTTGAAATCTGACCTAATAAACCTTTAGTTACGAGCAGTTTTGCAATAGTCGCCACTATTTCACACTTGCTTTGAAACCGCTAAAATTGGCCTGATTCATCCCTTATACGCACAACAGGAGAACGCTGTGCACATCAACGACACATGGTCAAAGGCTTCGAGGCCGGCCCAGCTGCTTACCATGTTGGTGACGACCGCTCTCGTCATCCTTGGCGTGACGTCGCTGCCCACATATGCGGCTGCCCCCACCCTCAAACTTGCAATCAACGCCGACGAGGACTCCTACCTGTCAGGCGTCGAACAACGCTACGTCGTCGAGTTTTCCTGCGCCTCCACCACAGAGGACTGCCTGAACTCGGTCGTGACCATCACGCTGCCGCACACGATCACTCCCTCAGGTAGCTCCAACCCCGACTCGGCTCCCGACGGCGTCAACGCCACGGCCACCGTCGGCAACAAGGTCGTTACTCCCGAGATCAAGCGCCCGACAGCGACCACGGACGGCCTCGTCACCTACAACCTCGGAACCGTCGCCGCCGGTACGTCCTTCCAGACCGTGCTGACGTTTACCGCGCCTCGCGGCGTAACCCCCGACAGCTCCACGGTGACCCCCGTCGCCACCTTCTCCTCGGGCGACACCACCGTGACCGCACAGGACACTGTCACGATCTACTCCGAGCCGACGCCCCTCCTGTCGAAAACTGGCCCCGTCGCGACCCCGAAGAACGTGGACGTGACCTACCAGATCACCCCGAAGTATGACACCACGATCGACGGTCTGAACGGCAAGACCAACATGACGAACGTCGTCGTCACCGACCCGCTGCCGCAGTGTGCGACCTACGTATCCTCCACGGCCTCAGGTAACACCATCACCAACACGGCCGCGACCGTGCCCAGCTCCTACGACGCCTCGACCCACACGGTCACCTGGAACATCGGCGACGTGAACCCCGCGTTCATGAACGTGGTCCTGTCCGTCACCGTCCACTACGACGACACCTGCACCGACGACACGGTCACCAACACCGCCAAGCTCACCGGCAACGAAATGCACAACGAGACCAAGACGCTCACCGCGAATGCCTCGTTCACGCACCACTTCGATAATGAGGTTCGCTACGGCGGTGGCTTCAACAAGCGTGCCATGAGCCAGTTCGAGCGTGGCAAGCAGGGCAACTGGCTCTACAGCTACGACAACAAGTCCAACGTGCCTGTCGTCATGGAGTACACCGACTACATGACCTGTGGCCTGGTGTCCCCCACCGACGGCTCCAAGGACTGCGACAAGCCCCTCATGCGCGTCAAGACCATCGATACGCAGACGACAACACCTATCGAAATCACCTACTGGACCAACAAGGGCAACACCGGCACTCAGACCGTCTCTCGCGGCAAGGCATTCGACTTCTCCTCCTTCGCGGCCGACGAATACCTGACCGTCTTCCACTACAAGCAGACGATCCCCGCCGGTGAATCCTCCATCCTCAACGTCGCCGGCCCCATCGGCGCGGGCACGCCCACCACCGAGGATGGCGTCACCTACGTTGACGTCGATAAGAACGCCGCCGCCTGGAAGGCCGGCAAGTCCGACCAGTGGGTGCGCGTCCAGAACTGCGTCACCGACTTCTCCATGAAGTCCCTCGACGGCACGCACGACATCGCGATTCCCGCCGACGACTTCTGTGACGTCCTGACCCTGGGCACAGCGCTGCCCAAGTACTACAACGCGAAGTCGACGATCAAGGGGAGCCTGGCCTCCCCCGGCTCCGAGGTCACCTTCAGTGTCACCGCGAACAACACCTCGACCGTCGTCGACTCCCAGCCCGTCATCTCCGACCTGCTGCCCTGCGGCATGACCTTCGTCGAGGGTTCCGTCACCGGAGGCCCCGCTGGCAAGGAGAAAACCGTCACGGTCCGTGACGTCACCGACGCGACCGGCTGCACCCGCCAGCTCGTCCAGGTCACATGGCCCGGCTACCAGACCAAGGGTGGTACCACGATCCAGCTGCGCGGCAAGGTCGGTCCCTCGATGAGCGCAGGCACTCACAAGAACGAGGCCTACATCTCCGCGGCCGAACCCGAGTACGCCCTCACCTCCAAGAAGGCCACCATCTGCTTCTACGGCTCCACCGACGACACCTACGATGTCAACGGCGACGGCAACACCGCCGACCAGGTCTGCCCCGTCTCCTCGACCTTCACGGTCTCCGAGCAGGCCGGTGCCGACGTGATGCTCGAATCCCTGGGCTCCGTGCCCGGCTCCGTCTACAAGAAGTACACCGACGGACCCTCCGTCATGCGCCAAGGCGAAGACGGCCAGTTCCGCATCACGCCCACCAACTCCGGTAACGCGGACCTGTCCGACATAACCCTGTACGGCATCCTCCCCTACGTCGGAGACACCTCCGTTCAGGGCGGTGCCTCGCGCGGCTCCGAATGGGAACCCATCATGACCGGCCCCATCCAGATCGGCACCGGAGCGGGCATCGACCCCTCCCAAGTCACCATCGAGTACTCCACCTCGACCAACCCCTGCCGCGGTAAAGTCATCAACCAGGGCGACGCCATGACCGCCTCCCCCGCAGGGTGCGACAACAACTGGACCGTCACCCCGGCCTCGTGGTCGGACGTGAAGTCCTACCGCGTCTACATCAACGGACAGGCCACCCCTATCAAGGCAGGTGCTTCCATCCCGCTGATCGTGCCCATCAAGGCACCCGACAACGCGAGCGGCATCGCCTACGAATCCGTCGCGATCGCCGCCACCCAGGCCTCGAACAACCGAGCCATCCTGCCGACCGAGCCCATCAAGGTCGCCCTGGTCGTCGCGCTCGACGTGGCCCTGAACAAGACCATCGTCTCCGACGTCGACAACCTCGTGCCCGGCGACAGTGTCACCTTCCGCATCGACGCCGGCAACTCCGGCCAGGGCAAGGCCCCCGACGTCAAGGTCGCCGAGGCTTTCCCCGCCGGCACGACCTTCGTGTCCGCCGAGTCGCACCTGTGCACCTCCGGCTACACCTCTGGCGTGCCCGGCGAGTGCAACACCGGTGGCACCGCAGGCACCTTCGACGGCACCACGTGGAAGCTCGGCGACATGCACGCCGGCCAGTACGCCTCGCTGTACGTCACCGTCACGCTCGACGAGGGCACCGACGGCAAGACACTCGAGAACACGGCCTCCTTCGTGAACCCGCCCGAGTACGACCAGAACCCGGACAACAACATCGCGAAGGCCTCGATCTCCGTCAAGCACCGCCTGTCCGGCAAGGTCTACTACGACGCCAACGACTCCTCCTCCTACACCAACGGTGAAGAGGGCTTCAAGGACATCACGGTCGAGCTACTCGGCCCCGACGGTGCCGTCATCGCGACCACGACTACTGACACTGACGGCAACTACTCCTTCACGCGCCTGCCCGCCGGCGACTACACCGTCAAGGTCACCAAGGCCGGCGCAATCGCCAACCTCGACCAGACCGAGGACCTGGACTCCACGAAGGACAACACCTCCGGGACCGTGACCCTGAACGCGGACAACCCCGTCCAGGAGAACATCAACTTCGGCTACGTCAAGAAGCACGCGATCTCCGGCAACGTCTACCTCGACCAGAACCGCGATAAGACGAAGGACGGCGGCGATATCCCGCAGTCCGGCATCACCGTGAACCTAGTTGACGCCTCCGGCACCGTCGTGGCCACCACCACGACCGACGCTGACGGCAACTACTCCTTCACCGGCCTCGGCGACGGCACCTACACCGTCCAGGTCGACAAGACCGGCCCGCTCGCTTCCACCGAACAGACCGAGGACCCCTCCGGTCAGGGCGACTCGCGCTCGCAGGCCATCACCTTCACGCGCTCCGACCCCGACGTTACCAATGTCAACTTCGGCTACGCGGAGGACTACACGATCTCCGGCACCGTCTACTACGACAAGGACCGCTCCGAGACCCTGAACAACGGCGAGCCTGGCTTTGACGGCATCACTGTTAACCTCCTCGACGAGGCCGGGGCAACAGTCGCAACGACCACGACGAAGGCGGACGGCACGTACTCCTTCGCCAAGCTGCCCGCCGGTAAGTACACCGTCAAGGTGGAGCCCTCCGACCTGCTGAAGAAGCTTGAGCAGACCGAGGACCCCGACGGCACGAAGGACCACACCTCCGGCCTGGTCCAGGTGAATCACGACAGCCCCTCCGTGCAGAACGTGAACTTCGGTTACGCCACGAACTACACAATCAAGGGCACGATCTACCGTGACGCCGACCGCTCCGAGTCCCTTGAGGACGGCGAGAAGCTCTACCAGGGCGTGACTGTCGACCTCCTCGACAACGCCGGTAACGTCGTGGCTACCACGACCACCGACGCTAGCGGTGCCTACGCCTTCACCAACCCGGAGGAAGGCACCTACAAGGTTCGCGTCCGCAAGGAAGGTCCCATCGCCGACCTCGACCAGACCGAGGACCCCGACGCCACCAAAGGACAACACCTCCGGTGACATCACCCTCGAACTGAACGACCCGATCAAGGAGAATGTCAACTTCGGGTACATCTCGGACAACTCAATCTCCGGCACCGTCTATCGCGACGACAACCGCTCCGGTGCTCTGAACTCCGGCGAGTCCGGCTACCCCGAGCAGACCGTGCAGCTGCTCGATAAGGATGGAACCGTCATCGCGACGACGAAGACCGACGCGAACGGCATGTACTCCTTCGACAAGCTGCCCGACGGCACCTACTCCGTGAAGGTCGTCAAGGACGGTGCCCTGGCCGACAACGAGCAGACGGGCGACCCCGACTCGACGCTGGACAACGCGTCCGAGCCGATCACCCTGGACGAGGCCAACCCGACAAAGGAGGACGTCGACTTCGGCTACGTGCCCGACTACTTCATCAAGGGCACGATCTACCGCGACGGCAACTGCTCCGGCGCGCTGGACACGGATGAGAAGCTCTACGAGGGCGTGACCGTTCAGCTGCGCGACGCGGACGGCACCGTCGTCGCCACGACCACGACGGACGCGGACGGTGCCTACTCCTTCGAGAAGCTGCCCGCCGGCGACTACACCGTCACGGTCGTCAAAGGACGGTGCCCTCACCGACCTCGACCAGACCGAGGACCCGGACTCCACCAAGGACTCCGCCTCCGGCGTCATCTCGCTCAGCAACGATCACCGCACCCGCACGGACGTCAACTTCGGATACATCGCCAACAACTCCATCAACGGCAGCATCTACCGCGACGGTGACCGCGACGGACGCAAGGGCGACACCGAAGGACGCTACTCCGGCGTGACCGTCCAGCTCCTCGACGAGAATGGCACCGTCATTGCCACCACAACGACCGACAAGGACGGCACTTACTCCTTCGAGCACCTGCCCGACGGCACCTACTCGATCAAGGTTGTCAAGGACGGCGTACTCGCTGATGCTGACCAGACCGGCGACCCGGACACGACGCTTGACAACGCGTCTAAGCCGATCACCCTCGACGAGAACAACCCCACCAAGAGTGACGTCGACTTCGGCTACGTCCCGAACAACACGATCACCGGCACCGTCTACCGCGACGATAACCGCGACAAGATGATCGACGGTGACGAACCCGGCCTTGAGCACGTCAGCGTCCAGCTCCTGGACGAAGATGGCAACGTCGTGCAGACGCTCGACACCGCCGCTGACGGCACCTACGCCTTCCAGCACCTCAAGGACGGCAAGTACACCGTGAAGGTCGTGCGCTCCTCGGCCATCAAGGACTACGACCAGACCGAGGACCCCGACGCCGCCATCGACGACACCTCCGCGGTGTACACGATGAGCCCGGAGAACTCCCTCCAGGAAAACGTCAACTTCGGTTACGTGCCCGACTACTCGATTGCCGGCCGCGTCTACCGCGACGCCGACAAGTCGGGTTCCTACACCGACGGTGAAGAAACCTTCGAGGGCGTGACCGTCGACCTGATCGACGCTTCCGGTACGGTTGTCGCCACCGCAACGACCACCGCGGACGGCACATATTCCTTCGAGAAGCTGCCCGCTGGCACCTACCGCGTCAAGGTCCACGCCGACGGTGCCCTGGCCGGCCTCGACCAGACCGAGGACCCGGACGGCATCGCCGACTCCATGTCCGGCGAGATCACCATCGGCTTCGATAACCCGACGGTCACCGGTGTGAACTTCGGGTACGTCGCACCCGACGCGCCGGCCACGAAGCCCAGCACGAGCCTGGCGCAGCGCCTCGCGCGCACCGGCTTCGATGGCCTGGTCGGCACCGCCGGCCTGGGTTCCGCAGCCGCGGGTGGCCTCCTCCTGTGGATGCGTCGCCGCCGCCAGGGCTGAGCCTGATTCAGCCTGAGCCTCGACGAGGTCGTGGCTGAGTGAGGGGCGGGTACTTCGGTACCCGCCCCTTTGGCGTGCCCGGGTGGTCGTGTGGGTGTTGCTTGTGGCGCTGCTGGTGTTCCCGGGCGCCGGTTGCCTGACCTTCGGGCCGGGTCGCTGTATGTGCCCGTGGGCGGCGGCCCGCCCGCTCGCCGTCTGCGCCGCGAGCGTCGCTCGGCGCGTCGGCTCGTTGTCCGGCCAGGCCCTGCCGCCGTCCACGGACACCGCGGCCATGCCCTCCAGGGCCTCTGCGGACCTTTTGGAACCGAGGCGGGTGCGAGTCAATGTTGGGGTGTGATCGGGCCTCACAGACGCATACAGAAGCGCCCGGGGCCGTAGCCCCGGGCGCACCAGCAGCAATCAGATGTGACCTCAGCGAACCCAACGCAACGCGTTCGGTCGCAGCATGAACGGCGACAGGATCAGCGTGGAACCCAGGCCGACACCGAAACCGCCCAGCACGTCCGTCACCCAGTGGACACCCAGGTACAGACGCGTCACGCAGATAAACACGATGAAGACGACCGCGGCGACCCACAGCAGGTGACGAATCTGGCGCCCGACGCGCGTCATCGTCATCACCATCACGAGGGAGACCACCAGCGCCGTGACGACCGTCGCGTGACCCGACGGGAAGGAATAGCCGTCCTCAGTGATCAAGCGGTAAGCCTCTTCGGGGCGGGGACGCTCGTACAGGTGCTTAATCACGAAGCTATTCGCAGCCGAGAGCACAACCGACGACAGGACGTAGAGCGCGTGCACGACCTTCTTGATGAACCACCAGACGGCGGCCGCGACCAACAGCGCCAAGACGATGGCGCGCTTTGGATCAAACAGCCAGGACGCGCCCGTCATGAACGTATTCATCGCGGGAGAGCGTGACTCGATGAAGTTGGACCACACGGCGGTGTCGATCGGCAGGGGATTTGAAATGAAATCACCGGCGATAGCAACCGCCATGACGAGAAGAACCCCGACGATAACGGGGGGTGACAGGAGTCGACGAACAAGCATATGAAAATCCTACCGTAGTGTCAGTCGTTTGCGCCGTACTCGTAGACCCAGCGCCCGGCCCTACGCGAGAAGCGCGAATGCTCCCGCATCTGCCCGGTTTCACCGGTCGATGCGTCCCACCATGAGGCCACGAACGTCACGGTGCCCTCCTCGTCGGAAGGACCCCCGGCCTCGGCCCCCAGGATCTGCAGACCCGTCCATTGCGTCCCCTCCACCCAGTAGGGGGGAGCGGGGCGCGTGCGCGGGTGCCACGTGCGGAACAGATAGTCCTCGTCGCGCAGCGCGAATGCCGCGTAGCGCGACCGCATGAGCGCCTCAGCGGTCGGAGCTGCCTCGCCGTCCAGGTATCGCCCGCAGCATTGCGCGAGCAGTGCCCCCGACCCGCATGGGCAGATACGAGGACGGGGAGAGCCAGTGCTGGACGCGCCGGTGGGAGTGGGAGAGATCATGCCTGGTCGCCCAGGGACGCCAGCCAGCGCTCAGCGTCCATGGCCGCGCGGCAGCCCGAGCCGGCCGCCGTGATGGCCTGGCGGTACATGTGGTCCACGGCGTCACCGCACGCGAACACGCCCGCCACGGACGTGCGCGTCGACGGCTCGTCGACCGTGATGTAGCCGGCCTCGTCGAGGGCGACCTGGCCGCGCAGGAAGCCCGTGCGGGGCAGGTGTCCGATCGCGACGAAAACACCGTCCACGGCGATCTCACGGGTCGAGTCATCCACCGTGGAGGCCAGTCGCAGGCCGGTCACGGCCTCGTCACCCAGGACTTCGGAGACGGTCGCGTTCCACTCGAAGGAGATCTTCGGGTTGTTCAGGGCGCGCTCAGCCATGACGCGCGAGGCGCGCAGGGCGTCGCGGCGGTGCACGACGACGACCTCGGACGCGAAGTTCGTCAGGAAGGTCGCCTGCTCCATCGCGGAGTCGCCGCCGCCGATGACGGCCAGGCGACGATCCTTGAAGAAGAAGCCGTCGCAGATCGCGCAGTAGGAGACGCCGCGGCCGGAGAACTTGTCCTCGCCGGGCACGTTCATGTGGCGGTACTCCGAGCCGGTGGCCAGGATGACGGCGCGCGCGTAGAAGACCTCGTCCTCGGTCGCCACGGCCTTCACGTCACCCTCGAGATTGACGGCGACGACGTCCTCGTAGCGAATGTCCGCGCCGAACTTCTCGGCCTGCTCGCGCATGTTGTCCATGAGCTCGGGGCCCTGAATGCCCTCGGGGAAACCGGGGAAGTTCTCGACCTCGGTCGTGGTCATGAGCGCGCCACCCGCGGCCAGCTGGCCGGCCAGCACGATGGGGGCGAGGTCGGCGCGGGCCGTGTAGACCGCAGCCGTGTAACCGGCGGGGCCCGAGCCGACGATGACAACGTCGTGGACGGTGGCGCCCTCGGGGACCTCGGTCGAGGGGATCGAGGCATCGACGGGAGCGGCGGCCTCGGTAGGTTCGGCCGTTACGAGGCCCGGAATCGTCACGAAAGACATGTACCCTCCTTCAGGGTTACTGGACGGTGAGCTCGGAGATCCACGCCCAGTTGCGTCCGTCCTGGCCCTTGGGCATCGAGCGGAACTGCAGCGCAATCGAGTCGGTCTCGACGGGCTGGGGCAGTGTAATCGTCGTCGTCGGGGACAACGACGAGGTGGCCAGTTCTGTTCCCTCGCGCGGCTTCGTCGGATCGGTGATGTTACGCACGACGAGCTCGCCGTCGGAGGTGGCTGAATCCATGTGCAGGGTCACCGAGGACACAGTGGCCTTCTGCTGCAGCTTGACGACGATGGTCACGGAGGTGTCGTCGCGGAACTGATTGTTATCAAACCAGCGCGAACTCCACGACGTCGACGAGTTCGAGTCGATCATGTTGATCGCGCGGTCCGGGTGGTCGCCGTCGTCGTTGTTCCACGACAGGACCTGCACGGAGGAGATCACGGGCGTCACGGAGGGCGCGGGCGGGGGAGTGGTCGTCAGGTTTGGCGCGGGAGTGTTGTCAGACTGCACCTGCGTGGTAGCCTCGCGCAGCGACTGTGCCAGATTGAGATCGGTGACCGGGCGGGTCGCCATCCACGGACCCCAGATCGCGCCGAAGAGGAACACGATGACACCGAAGATCAGCGCGGGCTTCGTCGGGTCGATGAGCTGATCGGAACTCTCGGGTGTCTTCTTCTCATCTGACGAGGTCGGGGCAGCCTCAGCGGCCTGCTGCTCGGCTTTGGGCGGCTGCCCGGGCGGCCACAGCGGCGGTGATCGGGGGGATCACTGCCGTGGCGTCAGCGGGGGCGTGCATACCGTCAGGGATCTTCGCAGAGGCGGGCGGCTCGGGTGCGAGCGGCTGGATGCGCGGGATCTGGTGGGTTGAGGGCGCATCGGTAAGCGGCTCCGGGTGCGGGAAGTCCGTCTGGAAGACGGCACCCTCGCGTTCGTAGCCGCTGGCGGTGGACTTGGGTGGCGTGGGAGCGACCGGGAAGGCAGTGGCGGGAACCTCGGCCGCGTCCGCGGCCTTGTCACTCACCGGCTTGACGCCGACCTCAGCCGAGGTCTCGGGGATCGGCTGCGCGCTGGCGGCATCCGTCGCTTCAGCGACGGCATCGACAGCGGGCGCGACCACTGCCTCGATGAAACCCGGGTTCACGGCAGGAGCCTGCGTCGCGGGTGCGATGGCCGGAGCTACGACGGGCGCGGGGGTCGGCAGAGCATCTGGAATTGGCGGAACGGAGGTGTCTTCCGAGGCGGGGGAGGGACTCGCCGGAGGCGCAGGGATCGGCGAGGGGGGCAACGACCTCGTCGAACGACGGCATCTTCTTCTCGTCGCCGGTCGGTTCAGGCGTGGGGGCCATCGATTCCTCCGTCTGGTCGGATGCGTTTGACACCATTATCGCAGCTCCGTCAGCGGTCGGCGTAGAAGACGCTGCCAGGATGTTCACCACAGAGGTGGGGACACGCAAGCGGGTCAGGAGGGGGCGCATCATCGTCGCGGATTCGTGTGGAGAAACGAAGCGCAGGAATACCAGGTACACGACGCCGGTGATCGTCGAGACGATGGCGAGCTTGACAGCGGCGATACCCATGCGTGCCAGGGTCGAGGAAGTATCCGTGTGGATGCCCATCAGGGACAGGACACCGAATCCGACGATACCTGCCACGATGGCGGCCACCAGGAACGACACGTAGGAGCGCAGCAGGCCCACTCGATCCACGTAGCGGTTCTCGCGGGAGACCCACACGACGGCGATGATGCCCTGCGTGAGACGGCAGACCGTCTCGCCCAGGGACGCAGCAATAACCCACCAGCGCGCGCCGGTCACCGCGTACAGGGACCAGCCCACGATCACCTGGATGATCGTGGGGCCAATACCCATGAGGAACACGGGCTTGACGTCCTCGTAGGCGAAGAAGACGCGCTGGCTCATGAGGACCATGCCCGTGGAGGCGACGCCGGGCATCAGCGAAGTCAGGACGAGGGCGTAGGCTGTCACAGCCTCGGGATCCCCGCCCTTGGCGGCCATCGCGATCTCCATCATGGGCACCGAGCCGGCCATGAGCATGGCCGCGGCCACGAGGGTCAGCGACGTGATTGTGCGGACGCCCAGATGGTAGCTGTCGGCCACCGCCCGGTCGTCGCCATCGGCGACGGCACCGGCCATGCGCGTGAAGATTGCGGTCGTCAGGGACACGGTGATGAGCGACTGGGGGACCATGAAGATCATGAACGCCGTCGAATAAGCGAGGATGCCGACGACGCCGCCCTGGGTACCGTTGCGACCGATGAAGCCGTCGGCCATCGCGGCCAGGTTGTTGGTCGACAGGACGCCGACCTGCGAGACGCCAAGGGTCGCGAACGTCCAGCCGGCCACGCGCGGCATCGAGCCGAAGGAGGTGCCGCGGAAGTGGAAGTCCAGCCTGAAAGAGATGCCCGCGCGACGCATCGGCCACAGCAGACACAGGGCCTGGCAGATGACGCCGAGGGTCGCCGAGCCAGCCAAGACCCAGAACTGGGCTGAGGTGATGTCGCCTGCGGGGATACCGCCGTTGGGGGCACCGCCCCAGATACCCAGGAACAGGGCGAGGCCGGCGATGCCCACGACGTTGTTGACGACGGGTGCCCACATGTAGGGGCCGAAGATTTCGCGGGCGTTGAGAAGCTCACCGAGCAGGTTATACAGGCCGTAGAAGAAGAGCTGCGGCAGACACAGAAGCGCGAAGAGGATCGCGAGGTTACGGATGTCCTCGGTGTAGCCCGCGGCCGTGATGATGACGAGCAGGGGCGCGAGCACCATCGTGATGAAGGTGACGACGAACAGGACCGTGCCAGCGAGCGTCAGCAGGCGGTTCACGTAGGTGTCACCGTCGTTACGTCGCTTGATCGCGCCGACGATCTGGGGAACTAGCACCGCGTCGAAGATGCCGGAGGCAAGCAGGTTAAACACGGTGTTGGGCAGCGTGTTGGCGGTCTGGAAGGCCGCACCCACGCCACCTGCGGTGGCGCCGACTGCGGCGATCAGCATCGCGTTTCGGATAAAGCCGAGGATGCGCGACACCATGGTTCCCGACGCCATCAGCGCCGATGCCTCAGGATCGATCGGCCTGGCGTTTTCGAGCTCATGGGGTCTCCTTCGTCGTGGCGGTCTTCGAGTCAGTGTTCTCGTCTGCGGTGTCCGAGGCCTTCTCTGGGTCCTCGGGGTGTATCTCGGGGGCGGATGCCCCCTGGGGTGCCTCGGTTGAGCCGACGGGTTCGTCGGTACTCCCGGAAGCGGTGGAGGCCTCGGCCTTACGCCTGAATCGCCCGCGGACCGAACGCGTGATGCCGACGAGGAACAGGAGGCCGAAGAGCGCGGCGATAACCGCGGTGATTGCGTCTTCCCAGCCGGCGCGCATGCGCACGAAAACGGTTTGTGAGTCGTCCAGGATGTGGCCGTCGGGGGTTGTGACCTTGTAGGTGACTTCGATGTCGCCACTGCCGATCGCGCCGACGGGCACTTCGATCGTGGTGGCACCGCGCGCGGCCAGCAGCTGGGATTGTGCGGGGGTGGCACGCAGTCGCGGGTCGTCGGGGATGAGGGTGACGTCGACGCGCACCGGCCAGTCCAGGTTGTTGCGGATCAGGACGGGGAAGTTCGCGGACTTGTTGATGAGGTTGACCGCCGAGGAGGGTTCGACGGTCACCGAGGACAGCATGGTCGTCACTTGGCTGGTCATGGCGGTCGCGGAGTCCAGCTGCTCGGAGGGGGTGCGCCCGGCAGTCAATGCTGGAAGGACCTGGGGCGTGACCGAGTCGAAGACCGCGTCGGGGTCGTCCGTTGCGTTCGCCAGTGGAATGAGCAGCGTCAGCGAGGTCGACATCTCGGTGATGGCGGTTGCCGTGTCGTCGGCGAGGGTGCCCGTGCCGACGGTGGCGCGCTCGACGTCCGTGGGTTCGCTGGTGGCCATGTCCGTGAAGCTCGTGGCGGTGACCCAGCGCGGGGAGAAGAGCGCGCTGGCACGGCTGGAGAGGCGGTCGTTGATGGTGGTTCCGCGCGCTGCCGTCGCGAACAGGGTGCGCGAGGTGGAGGGGCGTTCGCGCGTGATGATCGCCGTGATGGCGGTGAGGGCCTGCTCGGCGTCGAGCGCGTCGCCGCCGGAAGCATTCCACGACAGGATCGAGGAGATGTCTGCCTGCTGGGCGAGGATGTGCGCGCCCGTCCCGTTTGTCGAGGTCTCACCGGTCGTCGGGTTGACGTTGACGCGCGCCATGGAGGTGAAGGGAACCTCGTCAGTGGGGGTCAGTGCTGAGGTCGGGGCGATGGCGATCTGGTCGGCCGCAGCGAAGTTCGACAGGAAGGTTGTGCCGAAGGTTGCATCATCGGGCCAGCCGACGTTGCGCAGGATCGTGGGACCCGAGTCGGGCTTGGGAAGTCATGGTTCCGCTCGGACCGGTCGCGGAGGGCGTCGGGTTCGGTGTCGCGGATGCCGATGGCGAGGCGGTGGGGGATGTCGACGGGGTCGCGGAGGGACTCGGAGCGTCGGGATTGTGGGCGTGACTCGGCGCGACCCAGCCGGCCGCGCGCGGCGTGCCCGGGAAAGCGTCGATGGATTCGGAGGCCAGGCCCCAGAAGCCGGTGTTGCCGGACAGTGCGAGGGCCCCGAGATCCGCATCGGCGTCGGGCAGGGCGATGATCTCGGAGGCGGTCGACATAAACGAGGACACGAAGGCCTCGGCCTGGAGGTCGCGCGAGCGCTGTGCCGGGTCGGTCGCGGTGGGCGCGGGCGTCGGTGCGGCGGAGGCGGACGGACTCGGCGAGGCCGTGGGGGCGTCGGACTGCCCCGACTGCCCCGACTGTCCCTCCGACTGTGCCTCATCGTCGGTCACAGACGCGGACGCGGATGGGGAGGGGCTGTGCTTGGTCGTGGGCTGGGGGCCGCGAGGGATCAGGAGAGGATCGACGGCGAGGGTGACGCCCGAGGTTCCGGCCAGGGTCAGGACCGCGGAACGCTCGGCCTGAGTTGATGCGGCGTTTCCTGAGGTCCAGGGAACTACCGCCGACACGCGGGAGGGGGAGACCTGTGCACCGGAGTCCCACACGAGGATCGTGCGGTCGTTGCCGGAGAAGTCGCCGGAGGTCGCAGTGACGGTCGTGACGCGAGGCCCCCACTCCTCGGTGTCGGTCAGCGGCAGGGAGGAGGTGGGGATACGAATCTCAAAAGGTGTGGTCACACTGCGGCGTACGTCGGTCAGCGTCGAGGAAGCGGCGTGCGTGGCGTCGGGTTCGTCCTCGCTGAGCTGTGTCGTCATCGACGAGATGGAGATGGGCGTCTCGTTAGCGACGAACACCTCGACGGAGACGGAGGCCAGCGTCGTCGGCGAATCGTTGCGGATCGTGCCAGAAATAACTACTTCTTCCTCGGTCGTAATGATCCGAGGCGACAGAGAATCAATCGATACCGAGAGTCCCGAATCTGCGGACACAGTGCCCATCACGGAGGGGCGCGACTGATCCTGCGCGGACGTCGCCGAATGTACGGGAGCTGCCTCGGCCTCGTGAACGAAGAGACCGAGCGGAACCATCAGCGCCGCGCACAGGGCGGCGACCCACCTGCCGCGCCTAGCCACGGCTATCCCGGTACAGCAGGTCGAGGGCGATGCGCACGATGCGGCGTTCGTTGGGGTAGGCCAGCTGACGCGACACGTCGCGCAGGGGAACCCATGCGGCGGCCTCGGCCTCGTGATCAGGATCTCCATCAACGGTGATCGTACCGGATTCGTAGTCCATTAGGTAGTGGTGAACGACCTTGTGGACGCGGCGGTCGTTGCCGGAAAACCAGTAGTCGATCGACGCCAGGTGGCGGATGATACGCCCGTGGATACCGGTTTCCTCGGCGACCTCGCGCAACGCCGCCTGCTGCGGGGTCTCGGAGCCCTCCAGGTGACCCTTGGGCAGGCACCACTCGATACGCCCCGCTCGATTGCGTCGCGCGATAAGCGCTGCATAGGGAATTCCGTCACGCACGTCCACGACAATACCGCTGCGCTGGTTTCCGCGGAAATCGGCAAGTGAGAGCGGCCCGCGCGCATGGAAGCAGACCGACGCGGGGGTCTAGGAGCCCCGGATCGGCGGTCAACTGAACGTGCAGGCATGACTCTACTTTAGCCGGTGGGCGGCCCCCGGTAGTCGGCTAGGGCGCTTTCCTGGCATGCTTAGAGGCGATGAGTACCCAGTCAGCTTCCCCGATCAAGGGCCCCGTGACCGCGCAAAATGCCGGAACGACGGACATTCCTACCCTCATGGCCAACGCCACGAAGACATTCGCGGCACTTCCGCCCGCAATTATGGAACTCGGCACGATTTTTGACGAGGCCGGGGAGGAACTCGCGCTCGTCGGTGGACCGGTGCGCGATGCTTTCCTGGGTGTGACTCCGCACGACTTTGACATGACGACCTCCGCGCGTCCCGAGCGCACAGAGGAACTGCTGGCCCAGTGGGGCAACGCGACGTGGGACATCGGCAAGGAGTTCGGCACGATCGGCGGGCGCCGTGGCGACGTGGTCGTTGAAGTGACGACGTATCGCACCGACGAGTACGAGATCGGGTCGCGCAAGCCCGAGGTGACCTTCGGCGACACGCTCGAAGGTGATCTGACGCGCCGCGACTTTACGGTCAACGCGATGGCGATGCGCCTGCCGCAGATGGCCCTGGTCGACCCCTGCGGCGGCCTGACGGACCTCGCGGACGGCAACCTACGCACCCCCGTGTCCGCCGAGCAGTCCTTCGACGACGACCCGCTGCGCATCATGCGCGCCGCGCGCTTTAGCGCCCAGCTGGGCCTTGACGTGGACCTGGACGTCATGAACGCCATGGAAACCATGGCCTCGCGCCTGGAGATCGTGTCCGCTGAGCGCATCCGCGCCGAGCTCGAGCGCCTCATCATCTCGCCCTACCCGCGCCGAGGCATCGAGCTGATGGTGCACACGGGCGTCGCCGATATCGTCCTGCCCGAGGTCGCCGCACTGGTCTCCACGGTTGACGAGCACAAGCGCCACAAGGACGTCTACGAGCACACCCTCACCGTCGTCGAGCAGGCCATGGACCTGGAGACCGGCCCGGACGGCCCTGTGCCCGCCCCCGATTTCGTCCTGCGCTTCGCGGCACTCATGCACGACGTCGGCAAGCCGGCGACCCGCCGCTTCGAGAAGAACGGCACCGTGTCCTTCCACCACCACGAGATCGTGGGCGCGAAGATGACGCGCAAGCGCATGAAGGCCCTGCACTTCGACAAGGCGACAATCGAGGCCGTGTCCACGCTGGTCGCGCTGCACCTGCGCTTCCACGGCTACGGCGAGGCCGCATGGTCCGATTCCGCAGTGCGCCGCTACGTGGCCGACGCGGGCGACCTCCTCGAACGCCTCCACCGCCTCACGCGCGCCGACTGCACGACCCGAAACCGTCGCAAGGCCAACTTCCTGTCGTCGGCCTACGACGACCTCGAGGCCCGCATCGCTGCCCTGCGCGAACAGGAGGAACTCGACGCGATCCGCCCCGACCTCGACGGTGACCAGATCATGGACATCCTGGGGCTTCGCCCCTCGCGCGCCGTCAAGATCGCCCGCGACTACCTGCTGGAGCTGCGCATGGAGCGCGGACCGCTGGGCGAGGAGGCAGCCCGCGAGGCGCTCCTAGAGTGGTGGGCCTCCGACGACGTGCGCGCCCTGGCCGAGGAATACCAGGCGCAGCAAGCCCGCTGGGAAGTAAAGGTCGCCGACAAGAAGGCCCGCAAGGCCGCTGCGAAGGCCGCCCGACAGGCCCAGGACTAGACTCGCAGACCCCGCGCGCAGCCCCGCCGAAACGTAAGCGCGCCGGTGAGTGCGGCGGTGAGCGGCTTCGTCTGTGGAGCGGGCGCGACCATCCTCACGCCCGCGCGCGGTGCACCCCCACCTGCCACGGACGTACTCTGGTGACAACTGACCTATACGTTAGGAGAGTCACCGCATGAGCACGTTTACCCCCGAGAAGGCCTCCGCCGACATCGGCGTGTACGGCCTGGGAGTCATGGGCGCGAACCTCGCCCGCAACCTGGCTCGCAACGGCTACGCGACCGCCGTCTTTAACCGCACGCCCGCGCGCACCGACAAGCTCATGGCCGAGCACGGGGACGAGGCCACCTTCGTGCCCGCCTCCACGCTCGAGGACTTCGTCGCATCGCTTCGCACCCCCCCGCGTCGCCATCATGATGGTCCAGGCCGGCCCCTCGACGGACGCCGTCATGGGCCAGCTCGCCGACCTCATGGACGAGGGCGACATCATCGTCGACTGCGGTAACTCCCTGTTCACCGACACGATCCGCCGCGAGAAGTGGACCGCCGAGCGCGGCCTGCACTTCGTGGGCGCGGGCGTCTCCGGCGGCGAGGAGGGTGCCCTGTGGGGTCCCTCCATCATGCCCGGCGGCACCCCGGCCTCGTACGATCGCCTCGGCCCCATGTTCGAGGCCATCGCCGGCACCTACGACGGCGTGCCCTGCTGCACGTACATCGGCGCGAACGGTGCCGGCCACTTCGTGAAAATGGTGCATAACGGCATCGAGTACGCGGACATGCAGTCATCGCCGAAGCCTACACCCTCCTGCGCGAGGGCCTGGGCGCGACACCGGCCGAGATCGCCGACATTTTCGCCGCCTGGAACGAGGGCGAGCTCAACTCCTACCTCATGGAGATCACCGTCGAGGTCCTGCGCCAGGTGGACGCCGAGACCGGCAAGCCCCTCGTCGACCTCATCGTGGACGCCGCCTCACAGAAGGGCACCGGTAAGTGGACGGTGCAGACCGCCCTCGACCTGGCCGTCCCCGTCACCGCGATCGGCGAGGCGACCTTCGCGCGCGGTGCGTCCTCCGAGCCCGCCCAGCGCGCAGCCGGGCAGACGCTCGCGGGCAACGCCTCCGCGCTCGTCATCGAATCGGACGAGGCCCGGGCTGCGTTCATCGAGGACGTGCGCCAGGCGCTCTTCGCCTCCAAGATCGTCGCCTACTCGCAGGGCTTCGACGAGATCGAGGCCGGGGCTTCCGAGTACGAGTGGGGCATCGACAAGGGTGCCCTGGCTCGCATCTGGCGCGCGGGCTGCATCATCCGCGCCGCCTTCCTCGACGACATCACCCGCGCCTACGAGGCCGATCCGGATCTGCCTCTGCTGCTGGCCGCCGAGCCGTTTGCGACCCGCTTCCAGGAGTGCACGCCCGCGCTGCGTCGCGTCGTGTCCCAGGCGGCCCTCGCCGGCGTTCCGATCCCCGTGTTCGCCTCGTCCCTGGCCTACTTCGACCAGATCCGCGCGACGCGCCTGCCCGCCGCCCTCATCCAGGGCCAGCGCGACTTCTTCGGCTCCCACACCTACCACCGGGTAGACAAGGAGGGTGTGTTCCACACCCTGTGGGCAGTCGATGGCCGTCCCGAGGAACAGTGGTCCTGATCAGGGGGCACTGACGGAAAACATCCGGGGGGTGGGCGCGCGCTATCACACGCACCCACCCCAACGTGTTTGTGCCCATTCCATGGGGAACTTTCAGGAAACCCGGCTAACCTAGAGGTACAACAATCCGCTGAAAGGGCGAACACGTGGCGACTAGCAACGGACAGAACAACGGGAACGGCAACGTCGAACCGGGCAGCCAGAGCGCGTCCGGGCAGGAACACCTGCCCCCGCGTCGCCCGTCGCATTCTGCGCATGCCTCCGGCTCATCGACGAAGGCCGCCACGGCCTCGCCGAGCGATAAGAAGAGTCCTAAGAAGAAGCGTTTCCGATGGGCCAAGCGCATCGGCTTCGGAATACTGACCATCTTCCTGGGTTTTTTCATCGTCGGCATGGCCGTGTTCCTGTACCTGTACAACACACTCAGTGTGCCTGCGCCGGCTGACCTGGCACTCGCGCAGAAGACGACCGTCTACTACGCGGACGGCACGACCGAGATGGGTAGCCTCGGCGAGATCAACAGGCAGATCGTCGACACGACCAAAATACCCGACTACGTGTCCAAGGCGATCGTCGCTTCCGAGGACCGCACGTTCTACACGAACTCCGGCGTTGACGTTAAGGGTATCCTCCGAGCGCTCGTCAATAATCTGCGGGGCGGAGCGCGGCAGGGCGCATCGACCCTCACCCAGCAGTACGTTGAGCGATACTTCGTCGGTAAGACCACGGATACCTACGGTGGCAAGCTCAAGGAATCCGTGCTCGCGCTCAAGATCAACCGTGAGAAGTCCAAGGACGAGGTCATTGGGGCCTACATGAACACGATCTACTTCGGTCGTGGTGCCTACGGCATCGACGCTGCCGCGCAGGCCTACTTCGGCCATGGTGCAGCCGACCTGACCCTGTCCGAGGCCGCGCTGATTGCCGCGGTCATTCCCGCGCCCTCCGCGTGGGACCCCGCCATCAGCCCCGGGAAGGCGAGGGAGCGCTGGGAGCGTGACCTGAACCTCATGTTGGAGGACGGCTGGATCACGCAGGCCCAGAGGGATGCGGCGGTCTTCCCCGAGACGATTGACCCCGACACGCTCAACAGCGAGTCCATGTCCGGCACTAACGGCTACCTGATGGCCCAGGTTAAGTCCGAGCTGCTGGCCTCCGGCCAGTTCGATGAGGACAAGATCAGCCAGGGCGGCCTGCGCATCACCTCCACGATCGTCAAGGACTACCAGGATCAGGCCGTCGAGGCCGCCGAGTCCATGAACCAGGTCCGCGGCTGGGACCCCAAGTACCAGCACGTCGCACTGTCCTCCATGGACCCGGCCACCGGTGAGATCTTCGCCGAGTACGCGGGTCCGGATTTCGAGGAGCGTCAGCAGAATGCGGTCACGCAGGACATCGCGATGGCGGGTTCATCTTTCAAGCCCTTCGCCCTGCTGGCCAATGCGCGCCTGGGAGGCTCGGTGTACGACATCTATTCGGGTAAGTCACCGCAGTACTTCGAAGGCCTGGATACGGCCGTCGCGAACGATGGTGGCTATTCCTTCGACAACGTGACGCTGGTGCGTGCAACCGAGTATTCGATGAACACGGCCTACGTGGCACTCAACGACGACGTGGGGCCTAAGAACACTCGCCAGGCTGCGGTCGACGCGGGTATTCCCGAGGATACGTTTGGCCTGACCGATGAACTTCTGAACGTCCTGGGGTCAGCGTCCCCGCACAACATCGACCTGGCGACCGCTTACTCGACGATCGCGAACGGCGGCGAGCGCGTCAGCGCACACATCGTCAAGAAGGTCGAGGATTCCCGCAACAAGCTGCTCTTCAGCGGCGACGTGGATCCAGTCCGCGTGTTCGATGTCGAAGAGGTGTCGTCCATCATGCCGGCCCTCGAGGCCGTCACGAAGGGCGACGGTACCGCGAACAATATCGACCCGGCGATTGATCGCCTGGTGACCGCCGGCAAGACCGGTACGTCCTCCGACCAGCTGTCCGCACAGTTCATTGGTTTCGTACCCGGCATGGTCACGGCCGTGTCCATGTACCAGTCGGATGAACTCGGTAACTCGGTGCCCCTGGACGACGTTGGTGGCCTCGACCATTTCCATGGCGGCGACTGGCCGGTGGACGTGTGGATCAAGTACATGAAGCCCGTGACGAAGAATCTGTCGGGCAGCGACTTCACCTGGAAGGTCGAGTCGAACCGCCCGGGTCAGAACTACTCGCCCATCCCGCTCCCCACCAGCACGATCGAGACCCCGCAGTCTTCGAACGAGCCTGAGAACAACCCGATCCAGTCGGGAGTTCCCTCCGATGAGCCGACCAGGGATTCCAACAACGGGAACGGAAACGGGAACGGAAACGGAAACGGAAACGGCAACGGGAACGGAAACGGGAACGGAAACGGGAACGGCAATGGAAACGGCAATGGAAACGGCAATGGAAACGGCAATGGAAACGGCAATGGAAACGGAAACGGGAACGGGAACGGCAACGGCGGCAACAACGGCGGCGGTGGAAACCACGGTGGCGGCAACAATGGTGGCGGCAACGGCAACAACAACGGTGGCGGCAACGGTGGAAACAACGGTGGCGGCAACGGCAACAACAACGGTGGCGCTAACGGTGGAAACAACGGTGGCGGCAACATTCGATGAGACTGCCACTGCCGCGTAGGTAGTCGCATAGTGCGGGTCCCGAGGAGTCCCTCGGGACCCGCACTCGTACCTGTCGGACGCCTGTGGGACGCTCCTGAGCGTCCCCCGCGAAACGCCGATGCCTCTACGGGTATCCGCATGCGTGTCAGGCGCTCAGCGTGTGTTCTGGGGCTTCATTCGCGGATAGGAAACGATGGTGCGGATAGGTTACGAGCATGCGGATAGGCCGATAACCTATCCGCGAAGCCACGACCTATCCATGAGTGAACAACGTATCCGTATGAGCGTTTAACGGGACCCAGCATGCGAGTGTACGGCAATGCCGCCCGCCCCGCGCGCAACAAACAACGCAACAAACAAAAAGTTGGCCCCCGCTCGTTCGAGCGGGGGCCAACCCTTCAGTCAATCAACCGATGCGTGAAGCCTTCACTTCTTGGCGATGACGCGGACGCGCAGGTTCGCGGATACCTCGGCGTGCAGGCCGACGGTCACCGTGTAGTCGCCGGCAGCCTTGATGGGCGAGGCGATGATGACGCGACGACGGTCGATGGTCTGGCCCAGCTGCTCCTTGACCGCGTCGGCGATCGCAGCAGCGGAGATAGCGCCGAAGAGGCGGCCGGAGTTGCCGACCTTCGCGGTGATCTCAACGACACCGGCCTGCAGCGTGTCGCGCACGACGCGGGCGTCGTCGATCGTGGCGATCTCGTGACGGCGGCGGGCAGCGGCGATCTGGTCGATCTGCTTCTGGGCACCAGCGGTCCACTTGGTGGCGAAGCCACGGGGGACCAGGTAGTTGCGGGCGTAGCCAGCCTTGACCTCGACGACCTCGCCGGCGTGGCCGAGCTTCGGAACGTCGTGGGTGAGGATCAGTTTCGTGGTAGCCATATCAGCTGTGTCCTTCCCTTATCAGCGGCCGGTCGTGGAGTAGGGCAGCAGAGCCATCTCGCGCGCGTTCTTCACGGCGCGAGCGATCTTGCGCTGCTCCTGCGTGGAGACACCGGTCACGCGGCGGGCGCGGATCTTGCCGCGGTCCGAGATGAACTTGCGCAGCAGAGCGGTGTCCTTGTAGTCGATCTTCTCGATCTTGGCCGACTTCAGCGGGTTGGCCTTCTTCTTGATGGGCTTGTTGCGAAGTTGGGGCTTCGCCATGATGGTCTCCTAGTGAATCCGGGCGGGCAATCCCGCCCCAAGCGTTGTGTCTTCGACGTGGCGCTATCCGGCAATGGGGCCGGGGCGCGCGACTTTAGAACGGGGGCTCGTCACCGAAGGACGTGGAGCCGCCGGAAGGGGTGGTGCGCCACGGGTCCTCGGGGGAGCCGCCGGTCGGGGCACCGTAGTTGGCGCCACCCTGGGCACCGTAGTTGGTGCCGCCCTGGCCGTATCCACCCTGCTGGCCACCGCCGTAACCGCCGCCTTGGGAGGCTGCCTGCTGGTAGCCGCCCTGCTGCTGGCCGCGGTTGTCGGACTGGTAGCCGCCGCCACCGGAGGGGGCGGTGCGGGTGACCTGCGCGCGTGCGCGGCGCAGGGAGGGGCCGACCTCGTCGACCTGCAGCTCAACGACCGTGCGACGTTCACCCTGCTGGGTGTCGTACGAGCGCTGGGTGAGGCGACCCTGAACGATGACGCGCATGCCCTTGCGCAGCGACTCGGCGACGTTCTCTGCGGTATCGCGCCACACGGAGCAGCGCATGAAGAGGGTGTCGCCGTCGCGCCACTCACCGGCGTTACGGTCGTAGGTTCGGGGGGGTGGAGGCCACCGTGAAATCGGCGACCGCGGCACCGGACTGCGTCCACCGCAGTTCGGGATCGGCGGTCAGGTTACCGATGACGGTAATGACGGTATCTCCGGCCATGTCGGCTCCTCGGGCTTAGGGGTGGTGTTGGCTCAGTGAGCGTCGGGGCGCAGGAGCTTCGTACGGAGAATGGTCTCGTCGATGCCCATGCGGCGGTTGATCTCGAGAGCGACCTCGGGGGTCGTGGTCATGTCGATGACGACGTAGATGCCCTCAGAACGCTTCAGGATTTCGTAAGCAAGGCGACGCTTGCCCCAGATGTCAACGTTCTCGACGGAGCCGCCATTGGCAGCCACGGGTGCCAGGTACTTCTCCATCGTGGGGGCGACGGTGCGCTCGTCGATCGAAGGATCGAGGATTACCATCAGTTCGTAGTTACGCACGTTGGTTCCCACCTCCTATGGTCTCTGCGGTCACGGACGGTCCGTGACAGGAGGGCGTTGCGTATGGCCCCTGGGAGGGGCCTGCTGGGCCGTCCACGGGTGCGGACAGTCCAGCTGCTTATTTTACACGGGCGGGTGCCTGTTCGCCAGGGCGTTTCCGGTCACGACTGGGTCCTCAGTGCGAGGCCGTGGCCGCTCAAGCGGTGCCGCTGAGCGAGCCGATTCCTCGGTCGGGGGACGAGGGCCGGGCCGCCTCCGCTGGACACCCGCAGCAGCGCGAACTGGGCGCGAGGGATGAAGCCCTCCCAGGCCTCGTCGAAGATCAGAGTTCAGAGCGTGCGCGCCGCGTAGCCGTTGGTGAAGGCCCGCATGCCCGTGTACACCGCGGAGTAGGCGAGCCAGACGAGCGCAAGGGCGAGTGCGGGGGAGCTGGCGAGCACGGAGGAGTGGGCGATAAGCCACAGGACGGGCGCGTACACGGCGAGGTTGAGGAGGGAGGCTGCGGCCAGGTAACGCCCGTGGCCCGCCCCGATGAGGATCCCGTCAAGGAGGAATACGTAGCCGGCGATGGGCTGGAAGAATGCGCTGACGATGATCGCGGTGGTCGCGTAGTCGATGACTGTCAAGTCGGTTGTGAAGATGCGGCTCATCCACGGTGCGGTGAGGCCGAGCACCACGCCAACGACCGCGCCAAAGCCGAGCCCCCAGCGGCTCAGGGTGCGCAGGAGTGGCTGCATGGCGCCGCGCTGGCCCGTGCCCGACGCGAAGCCAGCCAGTGCTTGAGCGGCAATCGCGAGGGCATCGAGGACGTAGGCGGCGAAGCTCCACAGGGTCCACACGATCTGGTGCGCGGCCAGGGCCTGGGTGGAGATCGACGTGACGGCGCTCAGGGTTGCGAGGAGAGCGACGCGCAGCGCGATCGTTCGGATGAGGAGTGGGGTCCCCTCGGCGGCCGAGGCGAAAAGTCCGTACGTGGAGGGCTTGAGGCTCACACCCTCGCGGCTGGCCGCTCGCGCGACGATCCCACCGAGAAAGAGTGCCATGAGCGTCTGCGTGAGCGCCGTACCCAGACCCGACCCGGCGACCCCCAGCCCGAGCGGGTACATGAGCACCCAGTTCACCACCGCATTGAAGGCCGCGCCCACGGAGGCCGCAATCAGCGGAGTACGCGTGTCCTGGAACCCGCGCAGGGTACCCGTGGCCGCCAGGACGACGAACATGCCGATCAGGCCCGGCGCTGAAGAACGCAGGTAGGCCAGAGCGTGCGGCAAGGTCGCAGCGTCAGCACCCAGCCAGGTGAGCAGGGGAGAAGCAAAGACGGCCAGGAGAATCGCGGCAACCGCGCCGATGCCTCCAGCCAGCCACATGGCCTCGACCCCGGAGCGCAGCGCCAGGTCACGCCGACCCGACCCCAGGTGACGCCCCGTCAGGGACGTCGTCGAATAGGCCAGGAAGATAAAAAGCCCAACCGCCGTGTTCAAGACGGTGGAAGCGACGCCCAGGCCCGCCAGCTGCGGCGTGCCCAGGTGGCCGACCATCGTGGAGTCGATGATCGTGAACAGCGGCTCGGCGATCAGAGCGCCCAGCGACGGCAAGGCCAGCGCGAGGATCTTGCCCGTCGTGATCGTCGGCATCGACGAGGCCGGGGTGGCCTCATCCGGGTCACCCGACATCTGGTTCACCCAGTCACGATTACTGCCCATTACACGCTCCACTTCTTATCCACAATATGTGCACAGGCCTGTGGATAACTGTGCACATGGAAATTCTAGACGCCCCAATGAATCACAATGATGTGACTGTGATGAGCATATCTGCCCTGACAGGGCGGTCATTACTCTTTGTGCACAGGGACAATCGGCGTTGCGCACAGGTTATCCACAATATGTGCACATGCCCGTGCACAGCGCCGGTCGCGCGATTGCCGACGACGCGTTAGTCTTCGCCTGACGGCTCTGTATCCACAGGCTCACCGGGCGCGAGCAACCCCGAGAACCCAGCCCAAGCCTCGTCACCACACACCCACAGACCCGAGAGGATCACGATGCCCGACGATCAGTTCGACCGCGTCCCCCCACAGGACATCGACGCGGAGATGAGCGTCCTCGGGTCCATGATGCTGACGACCGAGGCCGCCAACGTCGTCTCCGAGATGCTGCGCGGCCAGGACTTCTACCAGCCCAGCCACGAGACCATCTTCGACACCATCGTCGAACTCAACGGCCGCGCCGAACCCGCCGACGCGATCACCGTCGCCGGCGAACTCAAGCGTGCAGGCGTCCTCTCAAAGGTGGGCGGCGCCGCCTACCTGCACACCCTCATCGCCTCCGTCCCCACCGCCGCCAACGCCGCCTACTACGCGCGCATCGTGCGCGAACGCGCCATCATGCGCCGCCTCGTCACCGCGGGCACGCGCGTCGTCCAGCTCGGCTACGCGGACGCCGGCGGCGACGTCGACGAAATCGTCGACCAGGCCCAGGCCGAGGTCTACGCCGTCTCCGACGGGCGCGAAACCAGCGACTACGTGTCCATGAACCAGATGAGCTCAGACGTCCTCAACACGCTCGAAGACATCGAGAAGAACAAAGGCAAACTCAACGGCGTGCCCACCGGCTTCACCGACCTCGACGAACTCACCCAGGGCCTGCACGGCGGCCAAATGATCATCGTCGCCGCCCGACCCGCCATGGGCAAGTCCACGCTCGCCCTGGACTTCTGCCGCTCCGCCTCCATGAAACACGGCATCACGTCGCTGATCTTCTCACTGGAAATGAGCTCGCAGGAAATCGCGATGCGCATGCTCTCCGCCGAATCCGGCGTGCGCTTGTCCAAGATGCAGGCCGGCAAGATGAGCGACGTCGACTGGCGCAAGGTCGCCGAAACCACCTCACGCATGAGCGAAGCCCCCCTGTTCGTCGACGACTCCGCGAACATCACCATCTCCGAAATCCGTTCGAAGTGCCGCCGCCTCAAGCAACAGGAAAACCTCGGCCTCGTCGTCATCGACTACCTCCAGCTCATGACAAGCGGCCGCCAAGTCGAGTCGCGCCAGCAGGAAGTCTCCGCGATGTCGCGAAACCTCAAGCTCCTGGCAAAGGACCTCGACATCCCAGTCATCGCAGTCTCACAGCTGAACCGAAACTCCGAGGGTCGCACCGACCGTAAGCCCATGATGAGCGACCTGCGTGAGTCCGGCTCACTCGAGCAGGACGCCGACATCATTATCCTGCTGCACCGCCCCGACTACTACGACAAGGAAGACCGCCCCGGCGAAGCCGACATCATCGTCGCCAAGCACCGCGCGGGCGCGACCGCGACCGTCACCGCCCTCTTCCAGGGCGACATGGCGCGCTTCGTCAACTACACGGGACGCCCAGAGCCCGGCGTCGGCGGAGAGTAAGGGGCGGCTTGCCCGCTTGCTGGGCCGGGCTGTTTGGTGTGCCCGTGGGCGGCGGCCCGCCCGCTCGCCGTCCGCGCTGCGAGCTTCGCTCGGCGCGTCGTCTCGAAGCCCGGCCAGGCCCTGCCGCCACTCACGGGCACCGCAGCCCTGTCCTCCGGCGCCCTTCACACCGGCGGGTCCGATTGATGGCGTTGCTTGTGGCCCCACGGGTTTTCGGTCGCCGCGGGGCCTGCCCGCCCGCTCGCCGTCCGCGCCGCGAGCTTCGCTCGGCGCGTCGTCTCGAAGCCCGGCCAGGCCCTGCAGGCCCCGCGGCGGCCTGCAATCGGGCGGAGCTTGGCGCGGCTGGGTGGTCCGCCCAGGCCCTGCCGCCACCCACGGGCACCGCAGCCCTGTCCTCGGGCGCCCTTCACACCGGCGGGGTCGCGGAGGCCTCCCATCGGGCGGAGCTTGGTGCCGCCGGATGGTCCGCCCAGGCGTTGCCTCAGTCTCGGTGCGCCGCGCGCGCCAGGCGCTTAGCTCGTACGGAAGAGAGCAGCCAGTCGGCGCTCAGGCACGCCAGCGCCACCCACACGACGCCCATCGCGATCCAACGGAACGTCGGCACGGTCTCGTGGAAGATGCACACCGCGACGAGGAGCTGCAGGGTAGGTCCCAGGTACTGTAGGAAACCCATCGTCCCCAGAGTCAGGCCTCGCGCCGCCGAAGCAAACATGATGAGCGGGATCATCGTCAGTGCACCCGCGCCCACCAGGAGGGCCAGGTGAAGAGGCCAGGACACCCCGGCCTCGTCGGAAGAAGCGATCGCGTGGAAGGACGTGGCGGACGTGGCCGCCAGATACGCGTAGTAACCGAGCAGGAAGGGGGAGACCGCCGCCGTCTCAATCACCATGCCCGCCAGCGGATCAACCCGCCCGGCGACATTCTTTTTCACGAGCGAGTACAGGCCAAACGTAAGGGCAAGTGTGAGCGAGACGATCGGAACCGCGCGCTGGCCGACAACGAGGATGACGACGGCGACGACACCCAGCGCGAGAGCGATCTTTGGATTGGGGTGACCCGCTCGCGCAGCACAATCAGGCCCAGTGCTATCGTCACCAGCGGGTTGATGAAGTAACCGATCGCCGCGTCCGTCGTGTGCCCCGAGAGGACCGCGTACACGTACACCGACCAGTTGACGACGACGAGCGCGCCCGCGACCGCCAGGCGCCACAGGGCTCCCCGATCGGCGATTAGTGCGCGCACCTTCCCCAGCGACCGCGTCACAGCGAGCGCAACCAAGCAGAAAAACAGGCCCCACACCGCCCTGTGGACGATCACCTCGACGGCGCCGGCGGGGGGAGAGCAGCGAAAAGTACAGGGGAAAGAAACCCCAGATGATATAGACGGCGACGCCGAGGGCGAGTGCGCGCGGTTCGTTCTTCTGGGTGCTCATGCACCCAGTGTATGAACATCGTGTGGGCAGCGGCCCCTGACGGGACGGTCGTGGTCACCTGATGAGAATGCGTGACCACCTGCATGATCGATGGAGGTCAGGGAGGCCTCGTCGATGCCGAGGACCACGCTCAGGGCCTCCAGGTAGCGTTCCTGCTGGCTTTCCTCGCCCGCTCGGCGCGCGAGCACAGTCGGGTTGTGGATGAGGCGCGCGGCCAGGTGGCGTAGTGCTCGGGCCGCGTCCTCGGTTGAGAGGGGAGCATCGCCAAGGCGGTCGATCTCCTCTTCGACAATGCGGAAGACGCGCGAGCGAAGGTGCCGCACGACGGGGTCCATGGAGCGGGCGCCCAGGCCGCGCTCGAAGGAGGAGACCTCCTCGTCGATGATGGCGCGGGCGCGCGTCAGCGCGTCGGCATCCGCGGCCGGGACTGACGCCTGGATGGTCGGCAGGTCGATAAGCGTCACGTTCGGCAGTGAGGAGACAGCGCTTTCCGCGTCACGCATGAGCGCGAGGTCCAGGACCACGGTGCGCCCGGAAACCGCGGCCATGTCGCGGGTCAGGATGGGGCTTCCAAGTCCCCGGCAGGTCACCACCAGGTCGGAGCGCTTGAGAGCGGCGGGAAGGCTTGCGGACTCGACCCAGCTGATGCCTCGTCCCTGGGCGAATTCGCGGGCACGCCCCGAGGTCGAGTAGACGGACACGTCGGATGCGCCGAGCGCGTGCAGGGCGCTGACGGTCGCCCCCGCGTAGGCACCCGTGCCGACGATGAGCACTCGGGTGGCCTCCCACGGCCCCAGGTGAGCTGCCGCCATGTCCAAGCCGACGGCGACGACCGAGCGTCCCGCCCCCCGCCAGCCCGGTCTCGGTGGCGACGCGGCGCGAGGTGGCCGACGCCCGCTCAGCGGCACGTCCCAGGTCGCAGCTCAGGGTCCCATCCTCCCAGGCAGTGCGCGCGGCTCGGCGCATCTGCCCGGCGATCTCGCGCTCGCCGATGACCATGGACTCCAGCCCGGATGCCGTCGCGAAAAGATCGACGAGGCCGTCGTGGCCCCACAGGTGACGCAGCTGCACATCCTCGCGCGGGGTGTGCGAGGCCTGGGCGAGTTCGCGCTCCACCGCGTCCTTGAGTGCGTGGGGGTCGGCCTGGGCCGGGGCGTCGACGTAGATAGTGACGCGGTTACACGTGCGCAGGACCATGACTCCGCGCACCTGCGCCAGCGAGCGCATGAGCGTGGGGCCGAGGTCGGTCGCGCCGGAGAGTCGGGCGATATCGTCGAGGGGGGCGTAACGGTGGTCCGCGGAAAGCACATGAATAGTCACAACGCGTCCATTTAAAGGCACGCGGTTCGTGACAGCAGCTCCGAGAGGCGATTTATGTTGGTGACGCCCTGTCATTTTACAAATATGTCTCAATAAATGGCTATCTTGCGCGGATAAATCGGTCTCAAGGCCTGTCATTCCGCGCTTTTGTGGCGTATGAGAAATTGTCTTGAACTAGACTGGAAAACAACGGAAATGCGCGAATTAACGCATGAAAACATCATTAAATTAAGGGAGACACATGACGACGCCTCCGCTGCTGCGCGCCCTGACCGGGCAACGCGGGTCCACGCCCGTGTGGTTCATGCGTCAGGCTGGACGCTCCCTGCCGGAGTACCGCCAGCTGCGCGCCGACGTCGGCCTGCCCATGCTCGAGGCCTGCTTGCGCCCCGACGTGGTCGCCGAGGCGACGGTGCAGCCCGTGCGACGCCACGGCGTGGATGCGGGCATCTTCTTTTCGGACATCATGGTCCCCCTACGCCTGGCCGGTGTGGGCGTCGAGATTGAGCCGGGTGTGGGCCCGGTCCTCGATCATCCCTATCGCACGCGCGAGAGCATCGACGAACTACTGAGTCATCGCTACGGCGAGGGGTCTTGGACCGACTCCGCTGGGCGCGCGCGAGATTGCGCCGAGGGAACCCAGGCGGTGCGAGACGGCGTCGCGACGGCGGTGCGTGAGCTGGGATCCACACCCCTCATTGGCTTTGGTGGCGCTCCCTTCACCCTGGCGGCGTACATGGTCGAGGGACGTCCTTCCCGCGATCACATGGCCGCGCGGGCTCTTGCTGCGTCCGACCCGGGCGCGTGGGACGCGCTCATGAGCTGGTGTGCGCGTGTGAGCGCCGACTTTATCACCTCTCAGATTGAGGCCGGGGCCAGCGCCGTGCAGCTCTTCGACTCGTGGGTGGGGTCCCTCTCGCCTCGTACCTATCGCGAGTCCGTCGCGCTGTACTCGCGCATGGTCGTGCAGCGCGTCGCGGGTGCCGTCAGTCCGGTGACGGGCGAGCGCGCCCCGCTCATCCACTTCGGGACGGGCAGTGCCCCGATCCTGGCCGACATGGCCGAGGTTGGCGCGAACTGCGTGGGTGTCGACTGGAAGACGGACCTGTCGTGGGCCATTGCTCAGGTGCCCGGAAAGGCCCTGCAGGGAAACTTGGATCCCGCACTGTTGCAGGCCCCGTGGCCCGTTATTGAACAAGCTGTTCGAGATATTCTCGACGCGGGGCGCTCTGCCCCCGGTCACGTCTTTAACCTCGGGCACGGCGTGCCGCCCACGACCAACCCCGACGTCCTGACGCGCATCGTCGAGCTGGTCCACGAGCTGGGAGAGGCCCAATGAACCCCCGCTCGAGCCATCCCCACCCACCCCGACGCGGTCGTCGTCGGCGGAGGTATCGCCGGCCTCGTGAGCGCGTGGGAACTGGCCCGCGCGGGCGTGCGACCCCTCCTGATCGAGGCGCGCGGCTACCTGGGCGGCCTCATCGCCCGCGGCACGGTCGGCGGCGTGGACGTGGACCTCGGCGCGGAAACGTACGTCGTGCGCGGCACCGACACTTCGTCGATCGTGGAGGCCCTGGGGCTGGCCTCGGTCGAGCCCGCCGGATCGGGCGCCCGCCTGTACGCCCCCGCCCTGCGTGGCGGCTGGGAACTGCGCCCCTTCCTGCGCGACTCGTTCCTGGGCATCCCGGCCCGCCCGGACGCACCCGACTGCGCCCGCGTGCTCGGCGAGGCCGGGGTGCGCCGGGCGCTGAAGGATCAGTCGATGGTCGGCGGCGTCGGCATGGACGAGGCCGGGGATACCCTGGCCGGTTTCGTGACCGCGCGCATGGGGCAGGCCGTGCTGGAGCGCTCGGTGCGTCCCATCATCGCGGGCATCTACACCGCCGACCCCACCATGCTGGCGACCGACACGGTCGCGCCCGGGCTGCGCGCGGAGACTGCCCGTCACGGGTCCCTGGCCGCTGCGGTCGCCGCGCGCCTGGCCGCCGCGGGATCGCGCCGCACCCCCGAAGCCTGCGTCGAAGGAGGCATGTTCGTCCTCGTTGACGCGCTGCGGGCCGCCATCGAGGAGGCCGGGGGAACCGTCCTGACTCGCACGGGCGCGTTCGCGATGGCTCGCGAGGCCTCGGGATGGGTCCTTGAGTGCGGGCCGACCAAGCCCGGGCCGACTCCCGGAGCCGAACCCGTGCCGGCCGGCCCGGGCGTGAGTGTTACGACGGAGCGCCTCGTCCTCGCCTGCAGCGCCAGCGCCGCCCTGCGCTTGTTGACCGAGGCGCGCATCCCAGGCCTCGTGCCCGATGTGATCGTTCCCGAGGGCGCGCCCATCGCGCGCCTCACCCTGGCCGTGCGCGCCCCCGAGCTGGACGACGCGCCCGTCTCCCAGGGCCTCCTGGTTGCACCCGCCCCCGCCGACGAGCGGCCCGTTGCGGCCAAGGCCCTGTCCCACCTCAACGTCAAGTGGCCGTGGCTCGCCGACCAGTGTGCGCCCCACACTCACCTGCTGCGCCTGTCCTACGGGCGCTTCGGCGAGACCGAACCCGACGTCACCGTCGAAGGTGCCCTGCACGACATCCGCACGCTCACCGGCGTGGACATCGCGCCCGAGGCCGTCACCGATTACCTGCTCGCCCGCTGGAACGGCACGCTCCCACCCCTGCCTCCCGAGTATCGCGGCCTCGTCGCCGCGCTCGAGGAGCAGGTGCGGGGCCTGGGCGGCGTGGCGCTCACGGGTGCCTGGGTCGCCGGAACCGGCATCGCATCCGTCGTCTCCCATGCCCGCTCGGGCGCGAAAGGACTGCTATGACAACGCAGACATTCGTTCTGGGAACCAGGGGTTCGCGCCTGGCGCTCGCCCAATCCACCACCGTCGCGCGGGCAATCGAGGAGGTTGGGGTTCGCTTCGGCGAGGACGTGCGCGTCGAGCTGGAGGTTGTGCGCACGCACGGCGATGTGTCTGCGGCGCCCCTGGCCGCGCTCGGCGGAGTGGGCGTGTTCGCCGCGCAGCTGCGGCTCGCCCTCCTCCAGGGAGAGTGCGACCTGGCCGTCCACTCCTTCAAGGACCTGCCCACCGCCCCCACGCCGGGGCTGCGCATCGCGGCCGTCCCGCAGCGTGAAGACCCCCGCGACGCCCTGTGCGCTGCCGATGGGGCGACCCTGGCGTCCCTGCCGGAGGGCGCGCTCGTCGGCACGGGATCGCCCAGGCGCGCCGCCCAGGTGCTCGCCGCGCGCCCCGACCTGCGCGTGTGCGACCTGCGCGGCAACGTTCCCACGCGGCTCTCGCGCGTGCGCGGCATCGACCTGGGCGCCGATGCGGGCACCGCGCCTTCCGCACTCGGCACGGGTGATCACCTCGACGCGGTCGTCCTCGCCCTCTCCGGGCTGCGGCGCATCGGCCTCGACGCCTACGCCACCGACGTGCTCGACCCCACCGTCATGATGCCCGCCCCCTCGCAGGGCGCCCTCGCTATCGAAACGCGCGACGAGCTGGACCCGCTCCTGCGCACCCTCCTGGGTTCCCTCAACCACCGGGCGACCGCCCTCGCGGCCAGTGCCGAGCGCGCTGTTTTGTCCTCCCTCGGAGCGGGGTGTGCGGCACCCGTGGGCGCGTTTGGCCGCGTGGACGAGGCCTCCTCGGCCCTCCTGCTCGACGCGCGCGTGATGAGCGTCGACGGGCGCGAGCGGGTCGAGGCGAGCGGCGCGTTAGCGCTCACGGGCACGGTTGGTCGCGGCGAGGCTGCGCCTGGCGAGGCCACCCTGGGCGAGGCGGCCCGGCTCGGAGCCGACGTGGCGCGCCAGCTGCTCCAGCGAGGTGCCGCCGAGGTCACCGACCTGGGGGCGACGAAAGCGCCGAGGCAACCATTGTGAACGAACCCTTCGTGAGAGCGCCCCTGAGCGGGCGGCGAATCCTCCTGACCCGAGTCAAACCCGATGACGCCATCGCGCGCGCCCTGCGCCTTGCCGGGGCGCGGGTGGATGCTCTCGCCCTCACCGTGTCGACGCCGCTGGACTCCGCGCAGCTCGACGCGGCCCGTGACCGACTTGTCGACGGGGAGTACGCGTGGGTCGTATTCTCCTCCTGGAGGTCCGCGCGTGCCGTTGCGGACGCCCTTCCACGGGCGCGCTCGCTCGGCACACGCCTCGCCGCCGTCGGAGAGGTCACGGCCCGATGGATCAGCGACCACGCGGGAATCAGCGCCGACCTGACCGGTGGCGGGTCTGCCGCCGAACTGCTTCAGTACTTCCCAGCCCCGGACTCTGGCGCGCGCCCGATCCTCATCCCCCGGTCGGCGCTCGCCCCCGATACGCTGCCGGAAGGGCTATGCGCCCTCGGTTGGAGCGTCGAGGCCGTCGACGCCTACACCACTCTCCCCGCGGGCGCCGGTGATATTGACGCAGATATCGCGGAGAATTTCCGCGCGGGGTACTACGACGGCGCGGTGCTCACTGCATCCTCCCAGGCGCGCGCCCTCCCCGCTCCTCGGCCTGCCGCCCCCTCAACCCGGGTTGTGACCATCAGCGCGCCCACCGCCGCCACCGCCAGGCGTCAGGGGATCGCGGTCGCAGCCCAGGCCTCGTCCCCCACACCCGAAGCCATCGTCTGCGCCCTCGTCGACGCCCTCACCCGCCCCACCCAAGCCGACGCACCCGAAGAAAGAAACTCATGACTACCGTCCCCGAATCCGTTACCTCCTACCTCGCCGAGGCCGGGGTGGACTGCGCCCCGATCCCGACGATCCGCCCGCGCCGCCTGCGTTCGACCCCCGCGATGCGCGCCCTCGTGCGCGAAACCCACGTTGACCCGGCCAAGCTCATCTGGCCCGTCTTCGTGCGCGACGACATCGACGAACCCCGCGAGATCGCGGCTATGCCTGGCCAGTATCAGCACACGATCGACTCGCTGCGCCGGGCCGCCGCCGAGGCCGCCGAAGCCGGCGTGGGCGCCATCGACCTGTTCGGCGTGCCCGCCCACCGCGACGCGATCGGCTCCCAGGCGTGGGCGGAGGACGGGATCCTCAACCGTGGTCTCGCCGCCGTGCGCGCGGAGGTTGGAGACGCCCTGGTCGTGTGCGCGGACACCTGCCTGGATGAGTTCACCGATCACGGGCACTGCGGCCTCCTCGATGCCGAAGGCGGCGTCGACAACGACGCGACCCTACCGCTCTACCAGGCGATGGCGATTTCCCAGGCGCGCGCGGGTGCACACATGGTGTCGCCCTCGGGCATGATGGACGGCCAGGTTGCCGCGATCCGCGCCGCCCTCGACCAAGCGGGACACGCGGACGTCGCCATCCTCGCCTACTCCGCGAAGTACGCGTCCGCCTACTTCGGGCCCTTCCGCGAGGCCGTCGGATCCACGCTCAAGGGCGACCGACGCACCTACCAGCAGGACCCCGCCAACCGACGCGAAGGCCTCTTCGAGGCGCTGCTCGACGCGGCCGAGGGCGCCGACATGCTCATGGTCAAGCCCGCCGGACCCTACCTGGACGTGCTGGCCGACGTGGCCGCCGCGTCCGACATCCCGGTCGCCGCCTACCAGGTGTCCGGCGAGTACGCGATGGTTGAGGCCGCCGCCGCCAACGGGTGGATCGACCGCACGCGCGTCATCGACGAATCCCTCACCGGTATTTTCCGCGCGGGCGCGGATTCTGTCCTCACCTACTGGGCCCTCGAGGTCGCCCGCCGGACCCGCTGAGCGCGCATCCCCGTGCTCCTGTTTCCTCTTACTCCTGATGGAGGTTGCTATGACCACTAACGAAACCGCATTCTCCCAAGCCAAATCCGTGATCCCCGGCGGCGTTGACTCGCCCGTGCGCGCCTTCGGCGGTGTCGGCGGCACCCCACGCTTCATCGCGAGCGCGAGCGGCGCGCGCGTCACCGACGTCGAGGGACGCTCCTACGTGGACCTGGTCGGGTCGTGGGGCCCGGCGTTGCTCGGCCACGCGCACCCCGAGGTGGTCGCCGCCGTCCAGGAGGCCGCCTCGCGCGGCCTGTCCTTCGGCGCACCCACCGAAACTGAGACGCTGCTGGCCGCCGCCGTGCGCGAGCGCGTGCCCTTCGCGCAGCGCGTCCGCTTCGTGTCGACGGGCACCGAGGCGACGATGACGGCGATCCGCCTGGCGCGCGGTGCCACGGGGCGCGACCTCATCGTGAAATTCGCCGGCAATTACCACGGTCATTCCGACGGCCTGCTCGCCGCCGCCGGCTCGGGCGTCGCCACCGGCGGCCTGCCCGGTTCCGCGGGCGTCCCCGAGGCCATCACCGCGCAGACGATCGTCCTGCCCTACAACGACGTTGATGCCCTGCGCGCGTGCTTCGAGCAGGCGGGTGAGAGTATCGCCGCCGTCATCTTCGAGGGTGCCCCCGCCAACATGGGCACGGTCCCTCCCCACCCCGGGTGGAACCGCGAGATTCGCCGCCTGTGCACCGCGCACGGCGCGCTCATGATCCTCGACGAGGTCCTCACCGGCTTCCGCGTCGACCCCGCCGGCTGGTGGGGCCTCGAGGCCGTGGCCGGGTGGGTTGATGGCGCGCCCGCGGGCGGCTACGGCGCTGGTTTCGTCGATGCCTCCTCCGTTGAGCGTGCCGACTGGGTGCCCGACCTTGTGACCTTCGGCAAGGTTGTGGGCGGCGGCATGCCTCTTGCCGCCGTCGCCGGGCGCGCGGACGTCATGGACCTGCTGGCCCCCCTGGGCCCCGTCTACCAGGCTGGCACGCTGTCGGGCAATCCCCTGGCCACGGCCGCTGGCCTGCGCACCCTCGAACTGGCCGATCAGAGCGTGTACGACCGCGTCAACGCCTCGGCGCAGGAAATCAGCATGATCGTGTCGGACGCGCTCAGCGCTGCCGGTGTCGCCCACCGCGTCCAGCGCACGGGGTCCCTGTTCTCCGTCATGTTTGGCGAGGCCGCGGCTGCCTCGGGCGTGTACGACTACGACCAGGCGCGCGCCCAGGAGGCGTGGCGTTACGCTCCCTTCTTCCACTCCTTCCTGTCCTCGGGCGTGGCCCTGCCACCCTCGGTGTACGAGGTGTGGTTCGTGTCCGGCGCTCACGGGGAGGCGGAGCTGGAGGCCATCGCCGCTGCAGCTCCGGCCGCCGCGCAGGCTGCCGCTGCGGCTCAGCCCGAGTAGCCAACCGCGCCGCGGCGTCTGTGCCGTGGATGGGCGAGGGGGCGGGAACCCTGTCGGAGTCCCGCCCCCTCGCGCGCGTGCAAACGTCAGTTGAAGCTCTTCATGAAGTTCCACGCGATGACAAGCATCGCGCCGACCGGCTTGTTGGTCGTTGCCATGTCGCGCATTTCGTCAGGCGAGACGTCGGAACCATAGCCGAAGGAGCTGCTCATGCCATCGACGGCCTGATTGACCGCGTCATCAGTCGCTTCCAGCAGGTTCAGGTTGCCCGCAGTTCGAATGAAGGACACGTGCCAGCCGTTCTTGTCCTTCACCGTGAACACGCCGAGGCGCTCGGGGTTGACCAGACCCTCCGTGAAGCGAACAGTCAGGTTCTGAGACTGGCTGCTCGTGTTCTTGTTGGACGAGCCGTAGCTGGAGCTAAAATCGGGGAAACCGAAGGTAACCGTGTCGTTGTTGAAATCGACCTTGTAGTCGCCGTCGAAGGTGATGGACGTCGTACCGAAGCCGACGATCGCGCCGTCGGTGACCGTCGTGGAGGTCAGACCCCAGTGCACCTGAATACCTGCGCCGATGTTCGTGTCCGAGCCGGAGCCAGCGCCTCCGTAGACCGCGGCAATGCGGCGCTCGGGCAGGTCAAGGTAGCGGTAGAAGTCCTTGTCACCCATGCCAGCACCGTTACGCAGGGCGTCAACCAGGCCAGAGACGGCCTCCTCGGCGGAGGAAGCCCCCTTCACATCGGTGAAGTCAGCGTCGTAGTTGGGACGGATGGAGCTGGTCGGGTACATCTGTTCGGCCATCGTCATCGCCGGGGAGATGTACCACTTGCCATCTTCCTTCACGGAGACGATCGTCAGCGTGTCCAGATCGAGCTGACCCAGGATGTTGCCACTAAACGTGGATTCCTTCGAGAGCGAGGACTTCATGTCGTCGAGCATCGAGGATTCGTTTGCCGTGAGCTTCTCGCCCTTGGCCTTCTCGTAGTTCTGACGAATCTTATCGACGAGCTCCGGCTTGATCGTGACCTCACCCTCCCACTTCGTGATCGTGATGAGGCTCAGGTTCTCCGACTTCTCGTCGACCGTATACTCGATGGTGGACTTGCTGAGGTCGATTTGGCCGATGTAGTCGGCCAAAGCTTCGGGACTCACCAGCTTCGACCAGTCGGCCTTGCCGTTGGCCTTGTAATCCTTCTGCCAGGTCGTTGCTGCCTTCAGCTCCGAGGGCGACAGGGCCGTGGCCAGCGACGTCAGTTTGTTGGAGTTGAACGCCGAATTAATGGAGTTGGCCAGCGCATTGGGGCTGGCGAAACCGCCGGACGCGGAGAGCGAGCGGGTGAGGGCGAATGCGCCGCCGCCGATGATGACCAGGACTGCGGCGATAATCGCGGCGATCAACGCCGTCGCCTTGTTGTTCTTCTTGCGGGGAGCCTGGGGCATCTGGCCGTTGAAACCCGTCTGCTGGGGCATCTGACCCTGGAATTGCTGACTGGACTGGGGAACTTGGCCCTGGAACTGGCCGGTGTTTCCGGCTGACCGAACTGGCCGCCGTAGTGAGGGTTTGACATTGTTGACACCTTTCGCAGACAGGAAGTTAACTGTGCATTGTGTCACGCTTGTCAGGAATTGGCAATCCTTCTATCAGATGGTCAATATGCGCATGTCGGGGCCATAATCACTGCTTGTCATATTGCCCTTATTGTTGAGTCGAGTGTTTATGTAAAGAAAAAGCGCGGCACCTCGGTGGTGCCACGCTGGCAGGGGAGGGGCGCGCGGAACTCACGCGCCCCGCAGTGTCTCAGGCGCGCGTGCGAGCGATCGAGAGGAGCGCGGGGGAGACGATCAGAGCAGTCAGAGCGACGACGACAGCGAGAACAGCGGAAGCGACCGAGCCGACCTGGAGGGCGGCGGCCATGCCGAGGCCGGCGAGGATGACGACGAGGGCGATGAAGACGGAGGCCGAGGTGGTGGCCTGGCTCATGGTGGGGGCGGTTTCAGCCTTGACAATCTGGTTCATGAGGTTCTCCTTGTGAGTGTCTTCGCACGGATGCGCGAAGCGCGCCCCGCACGCCAGCGTGTTGTGTGGGCCTCTTGGCCCGCGCCGCCCGGGTGGGCGGCTCTGCATCAAAAAACGGGGCCGACGTGTTGTCGCCCCCGTTGGTGCATCACCAATTCTACGCGCAAATAACCGCATGGTCTATACCGCGCAAGTGCTTGTTAGGGAGTGCACAGACGTCGCATCAAGAGTCTTTCAAGGATGGCTGCGACGCGAAAAAATAGGGTTCCGATGAATATGTTGCTTCATGCACGTGTGCCCGAGTGGATGATCCACCCGGGCACACAATGTCACTCGGTTCGTGCCACATTCATGGCTTGGAGACCCTTGGGTCCCTCAATCACCTCATATTCGACCCTCTCGCCCTCAAGAAGAGTGCGGCGCCCAGATTGGCCGATGATGGTTGAATAGTGCACGAAGACATCGCCAGATTCGTCATCGGGAGTGATGAACCCGAAGCCTTTGGCGTCGTTGAACCACTTAATGGTCCCGGTAGCCATGGGCCCTCCTTCGTGTTCGCCCCAACGCTGGGGCACCGGTCGGTCTCGCCTGCGGAAACCGACGCGATCCCGCCCGCGCGCCCCGGTGTCTCTCACACACCCGCGCGCAGCGTGTGGAATCACACTCTTACGGTACCGCACTTCGACACAAAATGTGTCTGACCTGCGAAAACGTGACCAAGTATCGTCTGTGGCGGCGGGTTAGTTTGTTGAGGTGAGACGAACCGGAACGATAGCCTGCACGTCCTCACCCTCGAAGGTCACGTTTCCGATCACCACGTCCACCCCGAAGACGCTCGCGAGGGTGTCCGCGTTCATCACGGAGGACGCCGGGCCGACCACGGCCTCGTGCGTGGAGGAGAAGAGCGCGACCTGGTCCGCGACGCGCAGGGCGTGCGCCGGGTAGTGCGTGTTCATGATAACGGCGAGGCCTCGATCCCTCACGAGGCGCTCGAGGAGGCCCAGGACGATGAGCTGGTTGCGGAAATCCAGGCCGGTCTCCGGCTCGTCGAGCACGAGGACGCGCGGGTTGGCGACGAGCGCTCGGGCGATGAGGATCATCTGGAACTGGCCGCCCGACAAGGTCGCGCAGGGCATCTCGGCCAGGTGGGAGGCGCCCACCTCGTCGAGGACGTCGCGGGCCATGCGTTCCTCGCGCGCTCCGGGCTGTGCGAGGGTGCGCATGTGCGGGGCGCGCCCGACCATCACCATCTCGAGGCCGGTGAGCGCCACGTTCGATGCGTTGCGGGCCTGCGGCACGTAGGACAGGACACGGCCCAGAGCCCGGGTTGACATCGACGAAATGGGGGTGCCGTCGATGAGCGTGCGTCCGCTGTCCCACTTCTGCAGGCCGATCATGGTGCGCAGCAGCGTCGTCTTTCCCGCGCCGTTGGGTCCCAGGATCGCCAAGAGCGAGCGCTCGGGCACCTCGAAGGACACGTTCCTCAGGATCGGGGAAGTGGCACCCGGATAGGTGAAGGTCGCGTTTTCGACGCTGATCATCGCGCTCCTCCCGTCCGGCGCAGCAGCACGATAAAGAAGGGGGCGCCGATGATGGCCGTCAGGATCGAAATGGGAATTTCCGAGGCCGATAGGGAACGTGCGAGCGTATCGATGACGATCATGAGCGCCGACCCGAGCAGCAGCGACACGGGGATGACCGCGCGGTTGTTCTGTCCGCACAGCATGCGCGCACAGTGTGGCACGAGCAAGCCGACCCAACCGACCTGGCCACACATCGAAATGACCGAGGCCGTGATGACCGTCGAGGCGACGATGAGGATCGCGCGCATGAGGGAGACGTTGACGCCGGCTGAGCGGGCCTCGTCCTCTGAAAGGGAGAGAATATTGAGCTGCCAGCGCAGTGCCACGATGACGACGATGCCCGCGATGATGAAGGGGGCACCCAGCGCGATCTGGTGGTAGGTGACCGCGGCGAGCGAACCCATGAGCCAGTAGGTGATCTCGGGGAGCTGACTCGTCGGGTCGGCCGTGAGCTTGAGGAGCGAGAGGACTGCGTTCGCCAGGGCGGAGACGATGACGCCGCCGAGCACGAGCGTGACGACGTTGAACGCGCCCGTGCGCGTGCGCGAAATTGCCGTCGTGAAAGCCATCGTCGCCAGGCCCGCCGCGAGGGCCGCGGCCTGCACGCCGATCAGGTTCCAGTCCAGTAGCAGGGCGATGACCGCGCCGACGCACGTGCCCGCCGCGACGCCCAGGGTGTCCGGCGTGGCCAGGGGGTTGGAGAAAAGCGACTGGAACGAGGCGCCGGCAACCGACAGGCCCCCGCCGATCAGGATCGCCACGATGATGCGCGGCGCTCGCAGGTCAAACACGACTGAGTTGATGCGGGGCGACACCGATGGTCCGCCCCAAAACCTCGCGCGCAGCGCCGCGACCACGTCCTCCAGAGACACGGAGAAACGACCAATCAACATGGCCGCCGCCGCGCACGCGACGATGAGCACGACCAGCGTGGGGACCACCCATACGCGCAGTCGCCCATTCCTGGTCAGCACAGATGTCATGATCTCCTCTCCCCGATGCTTACCGAGCGTCTCACCGCACAAGGGACCCCGGCCTCGTCGAAGGGAAAAACGAGGCCGGGGACGGGTATCAGGACGCGGCGTCCGGGTTGACGATCTGGCGTGCCTGCTCGTCCGTCAGCGTGAAGTTGTACATCTTCTGGTAGTAGTCCTTCGTCATCGACGCGAGGTCAACGTCGGAGAACTGCTCCGGGTACAGGGACGCGCCGATCCAGTTGGCGACGATGGGAGCATCCGGGTTCGGGGTGAACCAGTTCCACATGCCCAGGCCGGTGGAGTAGACGCGGCCGGACTTCACGGAGCTGAGGGTCGAGAAGTCCACGCCCTGCACCGAGTTCGTCAAGACGGAGTTCGCCGTCATGTTCGACATGCCCTTGCCGGTGACGAGGAGGACCTGGGGATCCCACGTGAGGACCTGCTCGAAGGTGACCGGCGTATGCGAGGTGTCCGTGTCGCGCGAGACGTTCGTGTAATTCAGCGAGTCGGCCCATTCGTTGGTGAACCAGCCGTCCTTTCCGCCCGCGACCGCGAGCTGGCCGTCGGCCGCGCCCATGAGCACCATCGTAGAGACGCGCTGGTCCTCGGGCACCTTCGCGGTGCGTGCGCGGGCATCGGCGACCAGGTCCTTGCCGAGCGCGATCTTGTCAGCCATATGGCCGTCCTCGTTAAAGACGTCCTCGAGGAGCTCCATCCACTCCGTGTACGTTTCCGACGGGTTCCCCATCGTCGTGAAACCGACGGCCGGGATGCCCGCCTTGCGGAACATTTCGCCGTGTTCCTTGTTGAAGGCATTGTAGAAAACGACGTCGACGTCCAGGTTGAGCAGGGCCTCGGCGTTGAGCTCACCCTTGTCGTAATAGCTGGTGTCCACCTGCATCATCTCGGGTGCCATCTCGGCGGCGATCGTCTGGCTCATGGCCTTCACGCGGGCGGCGCTCATGCCCACCAGGTAGGGGGCCTTGCCGTCGAAGTAGGCCAGGTAGGTGGATTCGATGGGGATCTGGTCGATGGCGACGCGGGTGATCGTGGCGGGCAGGACGACCTCGTTGCCCGCGTGGTCGGTGATCGTGCGCGTCGACGATGCGTCCGGGGTGGTGGTCTGTGACTGGGCGGCGGAACCGGAGCTGCCCGCGCAGGCGGTGAGGGCCAGGGCGGCAGTGGCCAAGATTGCGGTCAGTGTGGTGAGGCGTGTCTTCATCGCGTCCTCTCGTGTGTTGTGGATTACGAGGGAGATACTACACAAAATAAGGTGTTCCTTACAAGGGTGAGTGCGGCATTATGACATGGTGTTTTTTCCTTGGTTTCTTGCGCGTGTTGTTGGTGCGCGAGGCACGGCCACGGCCTCGTCGATAAAGGACGAGTCCCAGGCTGGGACGCAGATGTGCACGCCTCCTTTTACTCTGGCGGCGTCGGGTGAGGTGCCTGGCGTGAGTGGAAGGAGCGTATCGTGGGTGAGAGTCTGGACCTGGAGCGTGCCCTCGTCGTCGGGGTTGCCTCCAGCGCCCTATTCGATCTGGCGGAGTCGGACGCGGTGTTCCGCGAGCAGGGCGAAGAAAAGTATCGGGAGTATCAGCGCGAGCATCTCGATGATGTGCTCGAACCGGGCGTCGCGTTTCCTTTCATTCGGCGCCTCCTCGACCTGAACGACCTGTCGGATCGTGAGCGCCTGGTGGAGGTCGTGATCCTCTCGTGCAACGACCCGGAGACTGGGATGCGCGTCATGCGGTCGGTCCAGAGCCACGGCCTGGACATCACGCGCGCGATCTTCATGCAGGGGCGTGCCCCCTATCGCTTCATGAGGCCGCTGCGCATGTCCCTCTTCCTCTCCGCGAACGAGGCCGATGTGCGCGAGGCGATCGACATGGGATTCGCGGCCGGGCACGTCGTTGGCCACGCCGCTGAGGACGATGGGGGTGCCGACCTGCGCATTGCCTTCGACTTTGATGGGGTGCTGGCCGACGATTCGGCTGAGCGGGTTTTCCAGAGTGAGGGGCTGGAAGAATATCAGGACAGCGAGAGCGCCCTGGCCGACGTGCCTCTGTCGCGTGGGCCGATGGCCGATTTTCTGGAGAAAATCAACCGCATTCAGGGGATCGAGGACGCCCGGTGCGTCAGCGAGCCACAAGGGTATCAGCGCAGGGTCCGCGTCGCGGTCGTCACTGCCCGCAGCGCACCCGCCCACGAACGAGCGATCAACTCGATCCGAGAGTGGGGGCTGCGCGTCAACGACGCCTTCTTCCTGGGCGGTCTCCCGAAGGGGCCCATCCTGGAGGTTTTGGAGCCTCACATTTTCTTCGACGACCAACGACGCCACGTCGAGGGCACGTCGCGCTCGACCCCGAGCGTCCACATCCCCTTCGGGGAGATCAACCGGGAGTAGGGGTGGCGGCGAACCTTCGGGTCGCCCGGCCTGGCGGTCGCAGATGAGGGTGGGTCCTGGGAGACTAGGTACATGAGTAACTACGCGCGTGACGCACGCCGCCTCACTCCTGTTGAGGTGGCGACCGCCGGCGCGCTCTCGGGCCTGGCTGTTACCTTCGGCCTCATCGCCGCCGTCACGCCCGTCTTCCAACTCTTCTTCCAGGTAGCCACGGCCGTCCCCCTCGCCATGGTCTCCCTCAAACTGCGCGCCCGCGCCTCCATCGCGGCCTTCGCCTCCACCGTTCTTCTGGCCATCGCCGTCGGTGGATTCGCTACCGCCGGTCGAGCCTTCCAGGCCGCCCTCATCGGCCTCATCATTGGTGTTCTCCACAAAAAACACGCCTCCTGGCTGAGCGTCGGTGCGGTCGCCGCCGGCCTCGGCGTCGTCTGGGGCATCGGGACCGGCATCGCCTTCTGGTTCCTCGTCGACCTGCGCAACCTCGGCCTCGAAAGCATCCAAAAAACACTCAACGGCTTCCTCACACTCGTCGGCCGCATCCCCGGATTCAGTTGGTTCGTCGACGGAGGCCATTTTCTGAGCCAATGGTTGGTCGACTTCTGGTGGGTGTGGCTGCCCATCACCCGATTCATCGGCGTTGTCTTCCTGGTCCTCGCCGCGCGCTGGCTCCTCGGCGCGATCCTGCGCCGCATCACCCTCGATGCCGGATGGGACCCGCTCCTGGAAGCGCCCGGCCGCCCCAAATCTGCTCCCGCCGGAACCGCACAATCCGAGGAGGATGCAGGACCCGGGGAGGGGACCCCAGCCTCGCCCCTGCCCCTGACCCTCACCGACGCCGCCTTCACCTACCCGGGCACCGACCACCCCGCGCTGCGCGGCGTCACGCTCCGCTTCGAGCGCCCCGAATACACAGTCATCGTCGGGCACAACGGCTCCGGCAAATCCACCCTCGCCCTCCTCCTCGCCGGTGCTACCCCCGGCGAAGGGACGCGCACCGGCGGTGGCATGCTCGGCCAGGTCGGCGGCACCGCCCTGGTCGGACAGCGCTCCGAACTGCTGGTCCTCGGACAGAACGTCGCCGAAGACGTCACCTGGGGCATGAGTGCCAGCGACGCGCGGGTCCTCAACCTCGAAGACCTCCTGGCGCGCGTGGGTCTGGGCGGCCTCGCCGACGCCGACCCGCGTTCCCTCTCCGGCGGGCAGCTGCAACGCCTCGCGCTCGCAGGGGCACTCGCCCGCTCGCCGCGCCTGCTCATCTCCGACGAATCCACCGCCATGATCGACCGCGACGGGCGCGCCGACATGCTCGATCTCCTCGCCTCCCTGCCCGACACCGGCATCGCCGTCGTCCACATCACCCACGACCCCGCCGAAGCAGCGCGCGCCGACCGCGTCATCACAGTCGATGGAGGGCGTGTTCTCTCCGACGTGCCCGGCTCCTCCTCCATCAACGAGGCCGTGGCCGGGAATGCGCGTCCCGTTACCCCCGAGGAGGAATCTCGGGGAGTAACCCGCGACGCAAGCAAGACACGAGAAGCGACCACGGCCTCGTCCGCTAAAGAGGGGGGTGAGCGCGCGTGGGGAACACCGACCCTCACGAATACGGAGCACCTGTGGGCGGACCGAGTCGCACACACCTATGACTTCGGAACGCCGTGGGAGAAACCCGTCCTGCGCGACGTCAGCCTGATCCTCGAACCCGGGCAGGCGATGCTCATCACCGGCGACAACGGGTCGGGCAAGACGACACTCTCGCGCATCCTCACCGGGCTACTGATCCCCACGTGGGGAAATGTGACGCTCGGCGGGACCCCCATGGAACGCCGGGTCGGCGACGTCGCCCTGTCCATGCAATTCGCGCGCCTCCAACTTCAGCGTCCCTCCGTGCGTTCTGACATTCTTGCCGCCGCCGGGCACGGCCCGCGCATCGGCAGCGGTGCGGGGCATCGTAAGAAGGGACTGAGCCGTGAGGACGGCGATCAGATCGTCGCGCAGGCTATGAACCTGGTGGGACTTGACCCCGCCCTGGCCTCGCGCGGCATCGACGATCTCTCCGGCGGGCAGATGCGGCGCGTCGCCCTGGCCGGGCTGCTCGCCTCCAATCCGAGCGTCCTCATCCTCGACGAACCCATGGCGGGACTCGACATGGCCTCGCGCGAACTGCTCATCTCCGTGCTCGACGAACGCCGACGCGCCGGGCTGTCCATTCTTGTCATTTCTCACGACCTCGAAGGCATGGACGCGCTGTGCGACACCCACCGACACCTGCATGAAGGGGTGCTCGCATGAACGATCCTCACTCCTCATGCGGGGCGACCGGCCCCGGCGGTGGCACCACCCACGGGTGGTTTCCCGCCGATCCGGTCCAGAGTTCCGGCGTGGGCGGCGAACACGCTCCGCGCCGCAAGCCGCGGCGAAGCACGGGCATGAGTCTGCCTCGTCCATTGCCGTGGCAGACCGTCCTCGGGCGCGCGTGGCCCGGTACGCTCATCGCCTGCTGGACGGCACTCACGACGTGCGTCATCCTGCAACCACGCTGGTCAACCCTGGTGATCGTCGGCGGTCTCCTCGCCGTCGCCTCCATGGCTATTCGCCTGCCGCGCAGCGTCGCACCGCGCCCTCCCATGTGGCTGATCTCCGGCTTCGCCGGCGGGTGTATCGGCGCGTGGCTGGGCGATGGACTCGAGGTGTTCCTGCGGATCTCTGTCCTGGCACTCGTCGTCCTGTGGGGATCCGCGCTCATCGCCTGGGTGACGCCCACGGCGGCGCTCGCAGGAGCGCTACGGGTCTTCCTGCGGCCGCTGCGCGTGGTTGGCGCGCCCGTCGATGAGTGGTCACTCGTCATGGCTTCCGCCCTGCGTGGCCTGCCGATGCTGCGCGACCAGGCCCAGGCCGTGCTCGACACGGCGAAGCTGCGCCTCGGCCAAGATGTTGCCACCCTGTCCCTCGGCGGCTACGCGCGTCTCAGCGTCGACGTGATCACGGCAATCCTGTCCGCGGCCTCGCGCGGTGCCGCCGAGACCGGGCGAGCCATGTCCATGCGCGGTGCCCTGGATGCCGTCGGCGAGGTTGGCGGCAGTGCACCGAGGCGACGTACTCGGCTTGGATGGGTAGACGCGTGCGTGTTCGCTGCGACCCTGTTGGGTATTGGTGGCGTCGTTGCGTGCACGTTGATGCTGTAGGATTTATGTCGATTTTCCCTTGAGATTGCAATGGTTGTATGTCCTGTGGGTTCAATATGTGTCCCGGGTCATGTTCTGCTGATTTGACGTGAGGTGCTAAAACCCCCTATTCTTTCTGGGTACGCGCGAGTGGCGGAATAGGCAGACGCGCACGGTTCAGGTCCGTGTTCCAGTGATGGAGTGGGGGTTCAACTCCCCTCGCGCACGATGAAACCGCAGATCCTTCGGGGTCTGCGGTTTTTGTTTTTCCTCGCCGTGCGTGGCCAGTGCGCGGGTTATGGGGATTAAAGGGTTAAAGGACAAAAACGTGTTGGTTTTGTGGTGACTTTTCGGCTTGTTGGTGCGGGAAAGTCGTTATTTTTAGTTGGTTGGGACCAGCTATGAGGACGGACAAATCGTGTTGCTAGCAGGGTGACTTTTCGGCTTTATCGCGCGGGAAAGTCACTATTTTAGGTGGTCGTGCTTGCCTCGTTCCTGGGATTATAGGACACTGCGTGTTGCTGGGGGTTATAGGACACTACGTGTTGCTGGAAGGGTAACTTTTCGTTGTGTTGGTGCGGGAAAGTCGGTGTTTTAGTTGGTTGGGACCAGCTATGAGGATGGACAGATCGTGTTGCTGGTAGGGTGACTTTTCGGCTTTATCGCGCGGGAAAGTCACTATTTTAGTTGGTCGTGTTTGCCTCGTTCTTGTGAATACTGCATCATGCCCTGTGTGTGGCCGCCCTATGATCCGTCACGGTCAGACGTTAACAGGTCGTCAGCGCTGGTGGTGTAAACCCTGCAAAATCACGACGTTGAACGAAATAGACTCCACGGCCAAGCACCTTGATGAGTTCGTGGCCTGGCTGCTGGGTCGGCGTCGTCAGGTGGATTTGCCTGGCGGGGGCCGCTCGTTTCGTAGGCGTTGTGAGCCGTTGTGGCAGTTATGGCCTTTCAGCCCGATCATCGATGAGGTTCATGAGGTCATCTTCGTTGACGGTATCCACCTGGGCCGAGGCGCCGTGGTGCTCATCGCTCAAACTCCCGATTGTGTGCTGGGTTGGTATGCGGCTAGGAGTGAGAATTCCCGTGCCTGGGGCGCGCTCATGAGCCGGATCGCGCCCCCGGCCCTGGTCGTCACTGACGGGGGCAGTGGGTTCGCGCGGGCGTGCAAGAGAATCTGGCCCGCCACGCGTGTGCAGCGCTGTACCTTCCATGCGTATTGCCGTATCCGCCAAGCCACCACAACGCGCCCCAAACTGGAGGCCTCGCGTAGCTTGTACGCTCTTGGACGCCAGCTCACGCACGTGCAAGATATCGATGGGGCCCAGGAATGGATAGGTGCCTACCAGGGGTGGTGTACGCGCTGGAAGGGCTTCTTGGAGGAGAAAACACGCAGACCTGACGGAGGGTGGGAATACACCCACGAACGTCTCGTTCGGGCTCGTAACAGCCTCAACAAGCTCATCAGGCAAGGCCTGTTGTTCACGTACCTGGACCCCACCTGGACACATCAGATGCCCGCGATGACCAACCAGATCGAAAGCACGAACGCGCGCCTGCGCCAGATGCTGCGCGACCACCGCGGCATGCGCCTAACCCGACGCATCAAAGCCGTGTTCTGGTGGTGCTACACCCACTCTCCCCACCCCCAACCAGCAGCAACAATCCTGGCGACCATGCCCACCGACGAAGCCCTCGAAAATGCCTGGTACCACGCCAGCCAAACCCACCAAGCCACCGGCACCATCCCCGGCTGGGGCGACGCAATCTGCTTCAACGAACTCCATCACACCACCCCCTACCACAACACCTGGGACTAACCCCAGCAACACGAAATGTCCTATAACCCGTTGCTGGAGGGTGGCGGTCTGCCCCGCTCGCCTTCCGCCCCGCGAGCTTTGCTCGGCGTGTCGGCTCGAAGCTCGGCCAAGCCCTCCCACAATACCTGTTGCCTACCCCAACCAACACGTTTCGCCCTCTCGCACCTATACTCAGTAATCTCGCACGTAATTCCCCTGCGGCTCCTTCAAACATTGAATTTGCATCGTTGGAATTGCAACGTTTTCCCGCTGTCTCGAAAAATTACCGTCTTAAATTATGTGCGAAATTTGTCTGGGTCAGGCCTGCCATCGCCCGCCGTCGTCGCGGCCAGGCCCTCTCACCGCCTACGGGCACTTCGGCCTGGTCCGATAGCCGTGGGCTCTTCGGCACCTTCCATGCCAGAAGCAGTGGAAGTTTTGCAGCAGAAGCCTCGCCGCGGCGCGCCCCTAATGGTGCAATTCCCCCGTTTGGTGGTGGTGAAGCTGGATCTCAGACTGGTGTGGTGCCCAAAGTGCAGTCCACCTCGGCGAATAACGGTAAAAATGGGGTGTTGTGGGCGAAGTGGTCTGCGTTTTGGGCACAACTGTGTCGGACATGGTGTGTGTCCACCTAGGGCCTGCGCGCTGACTTGAAACGCCGAAATTGGCTCCAGGTAGCCCTGCTATCTCGCATCCCACACCCCGTATAGTTGAAGATTCAACTGTAGCCCCATAGGCTGAACCCATGAAATACTTCGGATTCCTGAGCTTCGGCCACTACTCGAACGGCGGCCGCCACGGCATCACCGCCGCCGAGTCCCTTCACCAGGCGATCGACCTGTCCGTCGCCGCCGACGAGCTCGGCGTCAACGGCGCCTTCTTCCGCGTTCACCACTTCGCCCCGCAAGCGGCCGCGCCGATGCCGCTTCTCTCCGCCATTGCCTCGCGCACGAAGGCCATCGAGGTCGGAACCGGCGTCATCGACATGCGCTAGCGCATGTCTGAGTTATGGCGTTGGACGGAACACCTATTGCTTGCGGGCACGCGCAGCCCGCAGTCCGTTGGCGATGACGACGACTTCGGCGACCTCGTGCACGAGGACGACCGCTGCCAGGCCGAGCACGCCGGTGATCGCCAGCGGCAGCAGCACAGTGATGATCGCCAAGGACAGCACGATGTTCTGGTTGATGATCCTGCCGCCGCGGCGGGCGTGGCGCAGAGCCTGCGGGATGAGGCCGAGGTCATGGCCGGTGAAGGCGACGTCGGCGGACTCGATCGCGGCGTCGGAGCCGGTCGCGCCCATCGCGATGCCCACGGTCGCCCCGGCCAGGGCGGGCGCGTCGTTGATGCCGTCGCCGATCATCGCGGTCGGCGACGTCTCCGAGAACCCGGCGACGATGCGAGCCTTGTCCTCGGGACGCAGCTCGGCGTGCACGTCGCCGATCCCGGCCAGCTTCGCCAGCGCAGCAGCGGTGCGGAAGTTGTCGCCGGTGAGCATGCTCACCTTGACGCCCTGGTCGCGCAGGGTCCGCACGACCTCGGGGACCTCGGGGCGCAGCTCGTCGCGGACGCCGATCGCCCCGGCCAGGAAGCCGTCGACGGTGACGAGCACGCAGGTCTGCCCCTCGGCCTCCAGGTCCTCGACCCGGGCCTTGAGCGGACCGGCGTCGATCCAGCGCGGACTGCCCACCGCCACCCTGCGGCCGTCGACCAGGCCACCGATGCCGTGCCCGGCCTCCTCGGCCACGTCCTGCGCGGCGGGGGTTCCCCGGCCCGCGGCGGCGATGGCGGCGGCGAGTGGGTGCGTCGAGTGCTGCTCCACGGCGGCAGCCCAAAGCAAGCACCTGCGCATCGTCGAACCCATGGGCGGCGACGATGGCGGTTACCTCGGGCCGGTTGCGGGTCAGAGTGCCGGTCTTGTCCACGGCCAGGTGCCGGATGCCGCCGAGGCGCTCGAAGGCAGCCCCGCTCTTGATGACGACGCCGAACTTGGTCGCCGCGCCGATCGCGGAGACCACGGTGACGGGCACCGCGATCACCAGCGCGCAGGGGCTGGCCGCGACGAGGACGACCAGGGCGCGGGTGATCCAGGTCTCCGGGTCGCCGAGCAGAGACCCGAGCACGCCGACGAGGACGGCGAGGACCATCACGCCGGGCACCAGCGGGCGGGCGATCCGGTCAGCGATCCGGGCTCGGTCGCCCTTCTCGGCCTGGGCTTGCTCTACCAGCTCCACGATCGTGGTCAGCGAGTTGTCGGTGCCCGCGGCGGTCGCCTCGACCTCCAGCACGCCGGCGCTGTTGATCGCGCCCGCCGACACCGCTTCTCCGGGCGCGACCTCGACCGGGATCGATTCACCGGTGATCGCCGAAGTGTCCAGGCTCGACCGGCCCGAGCGGACCAGCCCATCGGTCGCGACCCGCTCGCCAGGGCGGACCAGCAGCACGTCGCCGACGGCGATCTCCCTGGCCGGGACCGAGGCGGAGGTCCCCTCACGCAGCACGGTCGCGGTCTCCGGCACGAGCTTCAGCAGCGCGCGCAGCCCGCCGCGGGCGCGGTCCATCGCCTTGTCCTCCAGGGCCTCGGCGATCGAGTAGAGGAACGCCAGCGCGGCCGCCTCCTCGACGTAGCCGAGGATCACCGCGCCCACGGCGCTGATCGTCATCAGCAGCGCGATCCCGAGCTTGCGCTTCACAACGAGATTCCGGATCGCACCGGGCACGAACGTGTACGCGCCCAGCAGCAGGCCCGCCCAGAACGCGACCAGCGCCGCGATGTGCAGCCCCGACCACTCCAGCGCCAGGCCGGTGCCGAACGCGACGCCGGAGAGGATCGGCACGACCAGGCCGGGATCACGCCACCACGGGCGCTCTGCCTCTTCTGCCTCGTCCGCGGGGCTGGTCGTTGGCTCGTCGCAGCCGCAGGCGGCGCTCACGAGGCGTCCCCCGAACTGCTCGCGGCGCAGCAGCCCGGCACCGAGCAGGCCGGGTCGATGCACGGCGCGCTCTCGTCCACGGCGAGGGTCACATCGACCAGTGCCGTCAGCGCCGCGGCCAGGTGCGGGTCGGCGATCTCGTAGCGAGTCTGGCGGCCCTCGGGCTCGGCGACCACGATCCCGCAGTCGCGCAGGCAGGTCAGGTGGTTGGACACGTTCGAGCGGGTCAGCCCCAAGCTCGCGCGAGAGCACCGCGGGGTGGCTCGGGCTGTCGAGCAGGGACATCAGGATGCGGGAGCGCGTCGGGTCGGCCATGGCCCGGCCGAGCCGGTTCATGACGTCAAGACGCGAAGCAATGGTCAGCATGCACTGAACTATACAGCAGCTGCTGACCTAATGTCCAGTTGTCGCGGCTGCCGCACGCGCTGCGCGCGCTTGCCCTCGTGAGGCGTGATCACCTCTTGCGCCAGCGGGGCCACTTCGGCATCCCGCGGCCCTTCCAGGTCTCCACGAGACCCGCAACCCAGCGGACGGACGCGAAGACCCCGTAGCCGGCCCCGGCGAGGCCAGTGCCGACCACGAGCCACCGACCGATGCCGAGCCACACGCTCACGTCCACGTCCAGCGCACACTGAACACCCGTGATGAGCCCGGCGATGCCCATCCAGAGACCGGCGACGACCATGGCCACCGGCAGGAGAACGAGGCACATCGCGGCGGCGGACCAGAGCTGTCGCGCCTCCAGCTTCGCCGTCGCGGCGATGATCCGCTCCGCCCGCGCGTTCGAGGCGTCGAGGCTCGCGGTCATCGTGGCCGAAGCCTCCCCGGCGACCTGCTCGACAGCCTTCTCGACCCGTTCCTCGGTGCGCTTCTCGATCCGCTGGACCGCGCCGCCGACCTGGCTCACGAGCTTCTGGTTCGCTGTGACCTGCGCCTTCAGACCCTCAATCGCCGAGGCTGCGCCCCTGCACGAGCAGTACCCGACCCAGCTCAACCCGGGTACGCCCCTGCCGGTCCTCCCGCATTCGCCCGGCTTGCGCTCCCGGATCTGGTACGGCGCTGGATCCAACGCCTCCGCGGTCCAGGCCGCGCGCGACGGCGTGAACCTCATGAGCTCTACCTTGGTCTTCGAGCATGGCGACAAGCCTTTCGGAGATATCCAGGCCGAGCAGCTGCGCGCCTATCGCCGTGCCTGGCTTGAGGTCGGCCACGACTGGACGCCGCGCGTGTCCGTGTCGCGTTCGATCTTCCCGCTCCTGTCCGAGCGTGACCGCGGCCTGTACGGTCTCAGTGCCTCGGGTGATCAGGTTGGCCACCTTGACTCCGGCGTCGCCACCTTCGGGCGCACGTACGCGGCTGACCCCTCGACGCTCATTAAGCAACTGAGTCAGGATCGCGCCCTCGCGGAGGCTGATACTCTCCTGCTGACTATCCCCAATCAGCTCGGTTTCGAGGAGAATTGGTCGATCATCCGCAACTTCGCGGAGTATGTGGCACCCGCCCTCGGGTGGGAGCCGGCGCGTCCTGGCGTGGTGCCGACGGGCTACGACATCGACGAGGCCGTGGCTGAGTAGGAGACCGCAGGACCGCGAGTGGGCAGAGAAGACTGACGGGAAGCGTTAATCCGGGGTGGGAGCATCCGAAAGCTCTCACCCCGGTTTCACTTTCTGTGTGTGCTGTCCTACACTAATTGGACAGTATCCACGCAAGACAACGAGGTCTCTTCGTAATGGCTCGACGCTCCAAGGGCGCGGTGTCAATCAATCCGCGGTCCGCTCAGAATATGTCCACCCGACAGGCAGATTTCTCTAAGAAGAAGGGGGAAGATCAGTCCGGTCAAGGCTTTTGGTGCTATCGGTGCGCTGATCTGCATCGTGGCATCCCTGTTTATCCAGCTGCCAGGCCTGGATGTGTCAGGCACTCGCATGTTTGGTATCTTCCTGGCGGCGATTCTGCTGTGGGTGACGGAGGCGGTGCCGCTCGCGGGCACGGCGGTCCTGGTTATTTTCCTGGAGGTCCTGTTCATTTCGGACCACGCGCTGCTGAGCGTGGGTGAGGGTGCCCCGGCGTACACGAAGTTTTTCGGGGCGCTGGCTAACCCGGTGATCATCCTGTTCCTGGGTGGCTTTATGGTGGCCGACGGTGCCGCCAAGTACAAGCTGGATCGCGCCCTGTCGGCGGTCCTCCTCAAGCCCTTCATGGGCAAGCCTCGTCTGACGGTTATGGGCGTCATGTTGATCACCGCGATCATGAGTATGTTCATGTCGAATACGGCGACCACGGCGACGATGTTCGCCGTCATGATGCCGGTCATCATGGCCCTGCCCGAAGGCAAGGCGCGCACCGGCATTGCCCTGTCGATCCCCGTGGCCGCAAACGTCGGCGGTATGGGCACGCCGGTTGGCACGCCCCCGAACGCGATCGCCCTGGGCGCGTTGGAGAACGCGGGCGTCAAGGTCACCTTCCTGCAGTGGATGCTCGCGGCTGTGCCGCTCATGCTGGTGCTTCTGGCCCTGTCGTGGGCGTTCATCGCGTGGCGCTACATTCCCTCCGACGCGAAGTTCGATATCGACACGTCGGCGCGCTTCGAGAAGTCGCGCAACGCGATCATCTTCTACTCGGTTGCGGGTCTGACGATCCTCCTGTGGATGACGGAGTCCCTGCACCACATTTCGGCCAACGTCGTTGGCTTCCTGCCGGTCGTCGTCCTCCTGATGACGAAGGTGATGAGCGGCGACGACCTGCGCGCCCTGGACTGGCCGGTCCTGTGGCTGGTTGCGGGCGGTATCGCGCTGGGATCGGGTGTGTCCGCGACGGGCCTCGATAAGTGGATGCTCGGTTCGATCCAGTGGGCCTCGATCCCCGGTGTTCTCCTGATCTTCGTGTTGGCCCTCGTGGGCTGGGTGACTTCGAATGTCATTTCGCACTCGGCGTCGGCGAACCTGCTGATCCCGATGGGCATGGGCCTGGCGGCGACGGTGTCCACGAGCGCCGCGGAAATCGCGATCGTCATCGCACTGGGCTGCTCGTTGGGCATGTGCCTGCCGATCTCGACCCCGCCCAACGCGATCGCGTACTCGACGGGCACGACTCCAACCCGCGAGATGGCGGTCGTCGGCATTGTTGTCGGCGTCGTCGGCATTATTCTCCTGGCGTTTGTGGCACCGCTGACCTGGGGATTCATCGGGGTGATGTGACGTGTCCATGGACGAGGCCGTGGTCGGCTCGGGCGCGAACGGTCGCCCCAGGCCGGGGCTGGCCCACGGGTGGACGCAGGGTCCCGCGCAGGAGGATGCCTCGGTCATGGCGCGCACGGATGTGCGCTGCGGAGGTCACCGCGCGGGGTACCCGATTCATATGCTGGTGGTCGGCGACGATTCGCGGCATATTGCGGCTCCGGTAACCAGGGACCTGTCGCATGCGTTCCCGCGCTTATGCCTGGATCGAGTGGACGGCATTGGGGACTTGGCGGCCTACGAGGCGAGCCTGCGCCCCGGCGATCATGTGCTGATGGGTCTGGTGACCTCGGAGGTTTCCGACATTGACGCGATGATCGAGCATGCGGCGTCGATTCCCGTGCTGACACGCGTGCAGTGGGTGGTCGTCACGGATAAATTCGAGCATCGTGATCTCACGGGCTGCATGCAGTCGGGGGCGCTGTCCTCGGTGTTGAAGGCACCGTGGACGGTGCCGCTGCTGGCGGGCCAGGCGTATTCGACGATGGTGCGTTACCTGAGCGGGTGCGGCTATTCGCAGCGCCAGATCCGCAACCTCATCGCGGATCCGCCGCCGTTCGCCGTCCAGGGTCCGCTCTTGGAGGGCCTGGACCGTGACGAGCGCGAGGTCGTTATGGAGCTCCTTGCGGGCGTCGAGCGGGTGCTTGGCCAGCGTCCGCGCCTCATCATCCCGGAGGGTACGCAGCTGGTGACGCAGGGTCAGCCGGTGGGTGCCGTGTACCTGGTGCTTGACGGGCAAGTGTCCCTGCACAGGGATTCCCCGCAGGGTGAGGTGCTCGCGCACTTGGCGACGTCGGGTCCGCTCATTGGCCTGGTGTCGCTGGCCAGGGCGGAGGACGCGTTCTTCACGGGCGAGACGGCGACCGAGGCGACGGTCGTGCGCCTGACGACCGAGCAGCTCCAGATCGTCATCTCCGAGGACCCGTCGATCGGCGGAACCTTGACGGCGCTTGCGATCCGTTCGCTGACGCGCCGCCTCATGCGCGCCGAGGACCTTCACTTGCAAAACGCGATGCTCGCCGAGGACCTTGAGGCCCAGAAGGAGGCCCTGGCGGCCACCCTTGAGGACCTGCGCGCGACTCGCGCCGAGCTGGTCGAACGTGCGCGCTTCGCGATGCTCGGTGAGCTGAGCGCCGGTATCGCCCACGAGCTCAACAACCCGGTGACCGCTCTCGTGCGCGCCGCCAAACACCTGTACGAGGACGTCGATGCGGCCCTCGCGGTCCCAGCCACGGCCTCGTCGAGGGAGGCCATGTCCCGGGCGTTGACCGCGCCCCCGCGCTCCACGTCGGTCGAGCGCGCCCTCATGAAGGAGCTCTTGCCCGTCGTCGGTGACCGCACGCTCGCACGTCGGCTCGTGCGCGCGGGGATCCAAGGGGCGGACGGTGCGCGCGCGCTCGCGCAGATCCCGGGAGGCATTGACGCCTACGAGGCCGGGGCGCGCCTGGGTGGGTCCCTGCGCTCGGTGCTCGCCGCGGGTGACCGAGTCATCGAGCTCACCCAGTCCCTGAAGGGCTACGCGCGCCCGGACGCCGAGGATCTCAAGCCTGTGGACGTGCGCGAGGGCATCGACGACGTGCTGCGGCTGACCGCCCACAGGGTACGGGGTATCCGCATCGACTGCGACTACGAGGACGTGCCGCTCGTGCGCGCGCATCCCGCGAAGCTGCAACAGGTGTGGACGAACCTCATCGTCAACGCGGCCGAAGCCATTGAAGACGAGAACGCCGACTTGATCGCGGCGGCGGAGGCGTCGGGCGGCGTACCCGAGCTGCCGGCACGCGGCGAGGCCGAGGCGCTGATCCGCATCACCGTGCGGCCGACGCCTGAGGGAGTTGCCATCACCGTGTGCGATAACGGTCCGGGTATCGACCCGGGAATTGTTGACAAGATTATGGAGCCGCACTTCACCACTAAGGCGGGGCGCGTCCGATTCGGGCTTGGTATGGGCATGTCCATCGTCCGAAGCATCATCGCCGACCACGGGGGAACACTCGTGATCTGCTCTCACCCGGGGTCCACCACTATGAGGATCTCGTTGCCCACTCAACCACAAGAGGAGGAATCATGACCCTGACAATCCTGTCCCTCGAGGACGAGGCCGACGTGCGAGACGCGCTCGAGCGTGATCTTGAAGAGTTTTGGGACAAGATCCGGCTTGAGGTCGCCGAAGACGTCGACGACGCGTGGGCCGTGATTGATGAGATCGTCGAGGATGGGGACGAGCTGGCCCTGGTTCTCTCGGACCATCGCCTGCCCGGCAAGTCGGGGGTCGATTTCCTCGTGGAACTCATGCAGGATGATCGTTTCGCCGCGACACGAACGGTGCTGGTCACCGGTCAGGCCGACCAGTCTGATACGATCCGCGCGGTTAACCATGCGGGCCTGGATTACTACATCGGTAAGCCGTGGGACCCCGAGGAGCTACGCAACACTGTGCGCGACCAGCTCACGGAGTATGTCCTTGAGGCTGATATTGATCCCTTGCCGTACGTGACCGTGCTCGATGGCGTGCGTGTCATGGAGGCGATTCGCTGAGTATGAGTGCGGGGCCGCCGCCCGACCGTCGTTGGTCGGGCGGCGGCCCCGCACTATGCGTCTGTGAGAGAGACGAGGCCGTGGTCGCGTTGCGCTGATGGGAGTGTTCTCTGGTTTCCTGGTGCTTGAACTCGACGGATGAGGCAGAACCCCAGTCCCCGCTAGGGGGACTGGGGTTCCTATCAAGCGTTGCCTTTCAGAGCAACTCTTTTCCTGATTGAGGGTTTAATCAGGAGAAGAGGCCAAGAATGCTACCAACAAAGGTGAGGAACGCGTTGATAACTGCGGTGATCTGCTCAAACATCGCTGCTTCTTTCTTCTGGTCAGCTCCCAGTCCACCTGGAGGGCTTGGTTCGTCGAAATTTCGTCTCCGGAGGCCTTAAATATATCTAAAGGTGTTCGCGCGGTCAAGTTTTACACCCGTTATCTTTCGTGATTTTTATCTGAGGGGTTCGAGTTATTTATTTCATTTCGTATGAGTGTAGTTTCGTAGTATTTACTTGTAATACGTGCATTCGCGCTTCATTTGTGGGGTAAGTATAGATTGCGTTTTGCAGTTGTGGAAAATGATTGCAAAATTGAACTAGAAGAGACGATTATCACTATATAGCTGACCAAGAGGTCAGTTGAGCGTGATACGCCCGGAATCTGCGCCGGTGCCCGCGTCGGCCATACGATCCGCTGAGGCTAGGTGAAGGGCCGCCACTCGACCGTGGATGGTCGAGCGGCGTCCCTTCGTTGTCTCTAGGTTCTAGTGGTGGTTGCAACGGTTCTTGGTGAAGGAGTTCGTTGTGGCTGGTGTTGGTCGTGTTTTTCGTGGGGTTGAGTACCCCTCCCGTCGTGAGGCGTGTCAGGCTCGGCATCGGGAGTATGTGCGGGCTTTGGCTGATGGTTTGAACTTCACGCAGGCAGCGCATGCTGTCGGGGTCTCGAAGCGGACGGGTAAGGTCTGGCGTAATGGTCGGACTCGCTCAAGTGGGCGGTGTGAGCGAGCCAGTATCGCTCCGCAGGCTCATTGGTACCGTCTGTACATGAAGTGCCAACCGCATCGGGTCAGTAAACGGTTCTTGTCGCTCAAGGAACGCATGCTCATCTTCGGATGGCGCGTCGAGGGGCTTTCTATTCGGGACATTGCTCGACAGTTGGGGCGTTCGCCCTCGACCGTGAGCCGGGAGCTGAAGCGCAATGGGATTACCTCCACGTGCTACAACCCCTACATTGCTCACATGCGGGCAGGCAAGCGTCTCAAACGTCCAAAGGCGCGCAAATGTGCCGATCCTCGCTTGTGGGCCATCATCTGGGACAAGCTTGAGCTCAGATGGAGTCCGGAACAGATTTGCGCGTACTTGCGTATGCGTTTCCCGCATAATCAGAGCATGAACCCGTGCGTGGAGACGATCTACCAGTCCATCTTCATCCAAGCCAAAGGCACACTCCGCAAAGAGATCGCTTCCCTCATGCGCCAAGGGCGCGCCCGCAGGCGCCCGGCCGCATACGCTCGTCGGGGTGCGGCCGCGGTTCAAAAGACCCCATGGTGATGATCAGCGAAAGGCCCTGCCAGTGTGGAGGATAGGGCGGTTCCCGGACATTGGGAAGGTGACTTGATTATTGGAGCTAAGGGACAATCCGCGGTCGGCACGCTCGTGGAACGTTCCACCCGGTACACGCTGTTGCTCTACTTGCCCAACGGACACACAGCCGTTGAAGTTCAAGATGCCATTATCGACAAGCTCGCGGGATTACCCGATTCCTTGCGCCTGTCATTGACCTGGGACCAGGGAAGCGAGCTGGCTCAGCACCGCAAGATCGCCTCCGAGCTAGGCCTTGACGTGTATTTCTGTGACCCACACTCACCCTGGCAACGCGGCACCAACGAGAACACGAACGGGCTGTTGCGCCAATACATGCCCAAAGGAACCGATCTGTCACTCCTGACCGAAGCAGACCTGGACGCCATCGCCGACCAGCTCAACAACCGTCCCCGTAAAACGCTAAACTGGGACACACCCAAGCAGCGACTTGAGCTGCTGCTCAGGGCATAACACGTGTTGCAACCACCCCTAGAATCTGCCCCGTGTTGCCCGTGGCCGGGGGGGATAGTGCGAGGCTGGCACTTCGCCGACCGCCTCGCCCTATCGTCCCTTACCGGTGCAGGAGCAGCGCAGTGTTGATGGTGCGGCGAGGCAGGCGTGTCGCGTGGCGCATGATGTGGGCGGCTTGCGCCCGATTTCCGTGTGCTTCACGCAGCGCGGCACCAGCGAGCTGGTGGAGCTCCTCGTACCTGTGTGTCGTCGCGTATGACGGCTTGCGTCGGCTGGTGAAGAAACGGGCCGTCGCCCACAGGAGAACGCCGACGAGGTAGGCAGCGAGGCCCACGCCGACGACGCTGAGAACTGCGGTGGTGCTCATCGCTCGTGCCCCGATTCGGTTGTCGCCCCGTGTGCAGCGGTCGTGCGCGTCGCGGATGCTTGCCTCGTGGCGGAATCGGGTGCCGAGGCCTCGGCCGGCTGGAACTGCGTGGTGCTCGACCGGGATGACATCGGGTAGGAGGGTGTCGTGCCGACCTGTGGTGCGGCCGAACCAGGATGCGCCATCGGGTAGGGGCTGGAGGTGAGCGGGGCGGTGGGTTCACTGCACACGAGGATCTGGGCGACGTCGATGGGCAGCCCCGCGGCTGAAGAGACGTATCGGATCGTCGGCACGATCCCGATCGTGGGGATGAGCCGGTGAATGTGCTCCATGAGCAGGGGTTCGTCCTGCCGGATGCGCTCGAGGTCGAACCCGTAGAGCTGTACCAGGCGCTCGCGCTCCATCTGGAGGTTCTTTTCACGCACGCCCATGACGACCGCGTAGAACATGGGCGCGAGCATCAGGAAAAAGAAGATGACGAAGAATATGACAAGGGTGAAGGGCAGTGCGTCGTTATGCATGATCGGTGTAGAGGGAGAGGAGGGTATTGATGGTGGCAGCGGGGAGCAGGGTCTTGCGGCGCAGCTTGCGGGCGGCTTTCGTGCGGTTGCCGTCCGTGTCGGCCAGGACTTGGCGCACGAGGGGGTCGAGCTGCGAATAGCGGGTGTTGAGAGACCTCCGCTTGAATTGGGTGCCAAGTGCCTTTCCGAGTGGCGACACAAGCACGATAAATATGATCATCATGATCATGAAGATGAAGAACAGTGTCGAGCTGGCTTCGTATGTCACGGGCGTGCCTCCTTCCAGATCATCCGCTCAGTGCGGTCCAGGTGTCACGCGTGGCGAACCCGTCTCGTACCGTGCGGTAGATGTATGCGCTACCACCATCCTATGGGCTACCGGGGCGCGGGTCTAGTTTCGGAAGAAGACATGAGAAACGGGAAAAACCTGCCCAGAACCTCCCGGTGGAACCTGCGATAACGCTGTCATAGCGGATGACACAGGGATCGCTGCAGGCCTCGACGATGGTGAGCGTAGCGGCCCAGGCTGTCAGCCTCTGGCACGAGGGGTGCCCGGGTCATTACACATGGTGATGCCCTCGAAACCAGCGGCACCCAGCACCTGGAAGATGTCGTCAAGGAGGACCATCGGCTCGGCCGTGCCCGCCGCGAACTCTGGGTGGCGGATCTCGATGGCGGCCATGCCACGGGGGTCCGAGACGGGTTCGGTGTCGAACTTCTCCGACAACAGCCGGTTCGCTTCCTCCAGGTCGGCAGGGGAACCGAACGCCCAGGTCACGGCCTTGTTGCCCGCACCCGTGGGGGTGCGATGAATGTACATGCGGGTCATGAGGATGCGACGACCGTGGCGCGGGAACACGTCACCCACGCGCATAAACAGGGCGATGTCGGCCAGCTCCCCGCCCAACGATGAATCAACGAGCGCGTACCCGTACGCACCGATACCGCGCAGGGTCAAGGCGTCCGCGAGAAGCCCGATGACCTCATCCCCGAAGGGCTCGGGCTGGAAGTACACGCCCTCGCCGACCTTCGGCGCATCCGGGCCAAGTAGCGTGATCTCGAAGCCGGCGTCCGCCAGCGCGTCCCGAAGGAGCGCCACGTTGTGCTCCGGGAAGGGGTGTAGCGCGGCCGCGTTCGCGGCGATGCGCTCGATGAACACGTAGGTGGAAAAACCAAGCTCAGCCATACATACATTGTAAGCGCGTGTCAAGCTCCGCATGCGACGAGGCCGTGGCACCCCGGGCGGTCAGGTGACCACGAGGGGAGACCACGGCCTCGTCAATGAAAACGGGTCAGCGCAGGCATAGCCCCTGCTCGTGGAGAACCTCCATGATGGGGGAGACGTGCGCACCGCCCACGCCAATGTTCGTGGCGACCAGGTGGGTGAAGGACTCGAGGCGCGAGCCCGAGCGCAGGTCGTAGTACTCGGTGACCTCGAGGTCGTAGTCGGCGAGCGTCTCGGTGTAGGACTCGACGCGCGGGTACGTGTTCTCCGCGGACATGACGGAGCGTGGCATGCGCGGCTTCTGGCCGGGCTCCTGGTCTGGGTGGCCGACGAGCAAGCCAACGATCGGGAAAGTCAGCTCCGGCAGCTCCAGCACCTTCACGACGGGGCGAGGATCGAGCCGAGGTAGACGGTGCCCAGGCCCATCGACTCGGCGGCCACGACCACGTTCTGCGCGGCCAGGAGTGCATCCTCAAGGGCTGTGAGGAACAGGTTGATCGAGCCCAGAGCCTCCGAGGAGACGCCCTGCTCGGCGCGGATGCGGCTGTTGCGGTACAGATCGGCGATGAAGATGAACAGGTCGCCCTTCGTGCCGCCCACGTAGGGCTGGCCGGACGCGGCGCCGATCGATTCGCGGACCTGTGGGTCCGTGATGTGCAGGACCGTGCAGGACTGCAGGAACGAGGAGGTCGCGGTGTGACGGGCCACGTCCATCAGCGTGGTGACCTCGGCCTCGGTGAGGGGTTGGTCCTTGTAGGCGCGGATCGTGCGGTGGGCGAGCTGGCTAGCAATCGTCTCGTTGGTCATGCGTTCATTCTACGATTGGGTGTGTGAAACGAATAGATCCCTTCGGACCTTTTGCGCTGCCAGCAAACGTCACGCCCGTCGCCGTGCCCTCCCCGGCCGGCGAGCTGAGCGGCCTGCTGACCGGTCCGAGCGCCCCCGCCCTCGTCGATGGCGCCCCCGCGATTTCCGCCGCCTCGGCCCCGGACGCAGCGGGGGAGAATCGCGCGCTCCTCGTTCCCGGCTACACGGGATCCAAGGAGGACTACGCGCCCGTCCTGCCCTTCCTGGGGGAGGCGGGCTGGGACGTCCTCGCCTACTCGCAACGAGGCCAGGGCGGGTCCGCCGCGCCCGCCGGCCTGGGTGCGTACGGGATGAGCGACTTCGTTGGCGACCTCATCGCCGTCGCCGAGGCCTGGGCTGGGACCACGGGGCGCGTGCACCTCGTGGGCCATTCCTTCGGCGGTATCGTCGCGCGTGCGGCAGTCGTCGCCCGGCCTGACCTCTTCGCCTCCGTCACCCTGTTCTGCTCGGGTCGCGCCGTCTACGACTGGATGAACACCCTGCCGATCCTCGAACCCCTGCCCACGGGTCCCGGCGCGCGTGAGCAGGTGCTGCGCACCTACTTCCCCGACATGAACTTTGACGAACCCGGCGTCGGATGGGCCGAATTCCAACGTGTTCGCGCACTGGACACGGCCTCGGAAAACCTGGTCGGCATCGCCCGCATCCTCTCCCAGCTACGCCCTGACACCCCCGCGCTGGCAGCCACGGGCGTGCCCGTGCATGTGCTGTACGGGGACCAGGATGAGGTGTGGCCGCCCGCCTGGTACGCGGAGGAGGCCTCGGATTTGGGTGCGCGAGAGAGTGTCATCCGCGGTGGCGCGCATAGCGCGCAGCTGCAGTTCCCGCAGCAGTGGGCGGACCTCGCGCGAGCGTTCTGGGCGGAGGTGGAGTCCGGGGCGCTGGTCTGGTCCCTGTGATGCGTGTGTACGTTGTCCCAAAAGCTGGCATCGTGACGCATCGTTGTAAGGTCCGCTGCCTATGATGGAGATATGAACAAGCGTTCCATCCTCACCGCAGTGCTCGCACTCGGCCTGGGCGTCACCGCCCTGACCGGCTGCTCCGACAACACCGGCGCCAACTACGTGACGCCCAGCAACGTCGAGACCATCCAGAACACCATCGCCGAAATCGGCGACCAGGGTGTCAAGGTCCCCGAGAAGCGCGACCTCAAGGTTACGCTGCCCGAGTCTGACAAGGCAGCCGACTACAAGGTTGAGGTCTCTGACCCCGAGACCCTCTCCGTCGGCAAGCCCGAGAAGAACGTCATTACCCTGCATCCCCTCAAGGTGACCGGCGAGGACGCGGATCCCGTCACCGTCACCGTCACCGACAAGGACGGCATCACCACCGACTTCAAGGTGACCGTGACCGAGGGCGCCAACTGATCTGGCACTATTGACACTGACCTTGTGAGGGCCCGGGATCGTTGCGATCCCGGGCCCTCACGTATTGATACTCAGTCGGGGTGCCTCACAGAGCATCGATAAACTCCCGCAGGGCACGTAGCGGCAACACCAGGTGGTTCTCCGCTCCGGGGCAGGGAACAAAGTTCGAGGACTGGTTGAGGTAGAACTCGCGCGCTCGGTCGTTAGCGCAATGGACGAGGAGCGCAGCGAATCCGACGTCGTTGCTCAGTCGGGTCCGCAGGAGGGCATCTGCGAGCAGGGCTGCGCCGATGCCTCGTCCTTGCGCGCGCAGATCGACGGCGAGGCGCGCAAGGAGGAGAATGGGGCACGGATCCGGACGTCGTCGCGGTTTGAGAGACTCTGGGAGTCTGATGCGCTCCACGGCTCCCGTGGCAAGGGCGTAAAACCCTAGCGTTTCCGGCCCCTGCGTAGCGACGAAGACGCGCGCGTTACCGGTCGCGTGATTCTGCCATGCGAATCGGTGGAACCAGTCGTCGATCTCGGGGGCCCCCGATTGGAAGCGTGATCGGTCATCTCGCCGCTCAAGGGGGCGAGGCTCTTGCAGGACTGCTGCGTACATCAGTTCTCGGAAATCTTCGGTGTGCTCAGGTCAATGTGAGTGCCGAAGGGCGAGGGACGATCAAAGAGTTTGCGCAGCTTGGGATCGTCCGTCGGCGGTGCCTGCAGAATCTCTTCGAAGCGGGCGTGGTCCTCTTCGTTCAGCATGAAGAAGCGCTGGTCGGCAAGACGTCGCTGTGCTTCCAGCGTGGCGGCGGAGAGAACGAAATCGCTGATGCTGCGGGCGTCCTGTTCGGCCGCCCGACGGATGAGCGCGTCCTGTTCTTCGGTGAGGCGCAGGTCCAGGCGTCGTGTCTTTGTACTGCTCATCGGCTATCTCCTCTCATCTGTACGGAATATATCCGTACAGATGAGACTCTAGCATGTTGGGACGAGGCCGTGGCCACCTTCCGGTTCAGCGCGCGGGTACAAGAAAGGGGGTGACCGGCTGTGAACTGGTCGCCCCCTTCCGTGTCGTTCATGAGTTAGCGGAGGATTCGCGCCAGGAAATCCCTGGTGGCCTGCTCGCGCGGGTCGTCGATCACCTGCTCCGGCGGGCCCTGCTCAACGATCTGCCCGTTACGGAGGAACACAACGCGGTCGGCCGCCTGGCGAGCAAAGCTGATCTCGTGCGTCGCCATGAGGATGGTCGATCCCTGAGCCTTGATTTCGCGCACGAGGTCCAAGACCTCGCCGACGAGCACCGGGTCCAGCGCAGCCGTGATCTCGTCCAGCAGAAGTAGCTCCGGGTTCGTGGCGAGCGCACGGGCAATCGCGACGCGCTGCTGCTGGCCGCCCGACAGGCGATCCGGATACTCCTTCGCCTTATCCTTCAGCCCGATGCGATCCAGCAGCTCCAGGCCGCGCTCGTGCGCGCGGCCCTTCTCCCAGCCATGCACCTTGCGGGCCGCCAACGTCACGTTATCCAGCACCGACATGTGCGGGAACAGGTTGTAGTGCTGGAACACCACGCCGATGCGCGCACGGATCTTATCTGCGTTCGCGCGCGGATCCGTGATGTCTTCGCCGCCCAAAAAGATCTGCCCGTCATCCACCCGCTCCAGCAGGTTGGCGCAGCGCAGCAGCGTCGACTTACCCGAGCCCGACGCGCCCAAAAGGACCACGACCTCGTGCGAGGCGACATCCAGGTCCAGGCCGCGGAGCACGACGTTGTCGCCGAAGCGCTTGACGACGCCCACGGCACGCAGAACCGGGGTGGCCGACCGAGCGGCGTGCACCGATGCCTCCTTCATTTCGGTGACCGACATCAGACGGTACCTCCCATCTGCTCGCGCTTACGCAGCCGGGCCGTGTACCAGTCCGACAAGCGAATGAAGGGGAACGACAAAACGATGAACAGCAGGCCAGCAACCACGTACGACGTCATGTTGTAGGTCTTGGCCTGAACCATCTGCGCCGAGCGGATCGCGTCCACCGCACCCAAGACCGAGATCAGGCCCACGTCCTTCTGCATCGAAATGAAGTCGTTCATCAGCGCGGGCGTCACCTTGCGGATCGCCTGCGGCACGATGATCATGCGCAGCGTCTGCCCGTGAGTCAAGCCCAGCGAACGGGCCGCGTAACGCTGGGACGGGTGCACCGAGTCGAGGCCGGCGCGCAGCACCTCGGCCACATACGAGGAATACGTCAGCACCAGCGCAACAGTGCCCAAAACAGCGGTCGGGATACGCGTCGTCGGATTGAGAGCGGGGATACCGAAGCCGATCAGGTAGAGGACCACCAGGAAGGGGACGCCTCGGAAAATATCCGTGTACGCCGCCGCCAGGAAACGGATCGGGAAGAACACGGGCCCGCCCAGCGTGCGCGCGGCCGCCAGCAGCGTCGCGAACACGGCGACGCCGAGGACCGCGACCAGCAGGATCCGAATATTCAGCCACAGGCCGGACAAGACCTGCGGGAAAGCCTGAACGAAGTACTTGCCGTTGAAGAAAGTGTTGCGGGTGGCCTCCCACCCGTCGGAGTTGACGACCACGGCGATGAGAATGCCCGCCACCACGATCGTGGAGGCCAGGGAAATGAGGACCGACCGGGTCGTCTGCTTGCGTCGATAAGCGCGCCGACCACGCTCCACCGCCGAAACGGGAGGCGTGGCCAGCGCGTCACTCGAGTAGTCACTCATGAGCCCGGGGCCTCACTTGAGGATCGGCACGTTCTGTGCCTCGTTCAGCCACTTCTCCTGCAGCTCGTCGAGCTTGCCGGACTCAGCCAGGCGATCAACAGCTGCGGAGACCGTGGGGGTCAGCTTCGAACCCTTGGGCAGGACGATGCCGTAGTTCTCGCCGTCCTGGGCGTCCGCGAACTGGCCGACGACCACACCGTTGTCAACCTGCGTGGCGATCATGTTGAACGCGGTGGGCAGGTCAACGACGATCGCGTCCACGCGGCCCGTCTGCAGGGCTAGAACCGTGTCGTCGGAGGAGTTGAACATCTGCAGCTTCTGGGACAGCCCGGGTTCCAGGGTGTCGGACGCGAACTGCTGCGACGTCGTGCCCGCCTGGACGCCGATCAGGACGTCCTTCAGGTCCGCGATAGACTTCGCATCGGCGGCGGGGGTGCCGGCCTTGGCGATGATGGCCTCGGACGTCGTGTAATACGGGGACGTGAAGTCGACGGCGTTGCGACGCTCGTCGGTGATGGAGAACTGCTGAATGTTCAGATCCCAGTCCTTCGCGCCGGGCGTGATTGACGATTCGAAGGTGGCGCGCACCCACTGGACGTTGTCCGCGCTGTAGCCGAGTTCCTCGGCCAGGGCGTAGATGACGGCCGACTCGTAGCCTTCGCCCGAGGCCGGGTCGTTGTTCAGGATCCAGGGTGAGTAGGCGGGATCGGAGGTGGCGACGGTGAGCTTGCCTTCCGTCACGGTCGGCAGGGCACCGGGGCCGTAGGTCTGCTCGGCGTCGGCGGAAGACGATGAACTCGTACCGCCCGAGCAGGCGGCCAGGCCGAGGGGCCGCGACGGCGGCGACGGCAGCGAGGGAACGGACAGAGCGGCGCATGGGGCCTCCCAGTAACGTGGGGGATCCCGCCATGATCGGCGGGTCTGACCTGTTGAGAGTATCGACGCTCCGACGGGCACGCTGGCGTCGTTTCAAAGCACGAAACAATGGAACAAGGTAGGGGAGAGAAAACGTTGCAAGTGCGGGGAAAACGGCCGATAGGGAATGGGACACAGTGACGCGCAGATGTAGAAAGGGACCGGGCCACGTGGGTCCGGTCCCTTTCCGTCAGGTCACTTCTGGAACTTGTCCTTCAGACCGGAGGCAACCTCGGTCGCCTTGTCCTTGGCGACCTCAACGATCTTCTCGACGTTCTCTTCGCCGATCGTTTCCTTGGCCTTCTCGAAGCCCTCTTCAGCCTGCTTCTTCAGATCTTCCAGACCCATGTGTCCTCCTTAGAAACCGCTCGAATGTTCCGGGCGGATGCGATCATCCTAGGGGGTGCGTGCACGTGAGTGCGCTGTGAACGGGTGGGGCGCGATGCCTATGGCGTTAATCAGCGGGGACACGTCGGTCATGCGGCACTCCAAACGAAGAGAAAGACCGGCTGAACGACAAGGAAACGACAGAGTCAGTGCGAGGCCGAGTAGCGCACGCGCCCGGACACGACGGTTTCGACGACGCGCCCGGCGCCGTGGCGGGCGACGGTGTCGATGGTCTCCATGATCGAGGCGACAGGCACGTCGACGACGCACATGTCGGCGACCGCGCCCGACTGGAGCTGACCCAGGCGGTCGGGACCCGTCGCCAGGCCCATCGCGGTGGCACCGCCCAGGGTCGCCGCCTGCAGGAGACGGCGCGCCAGATCCTGGTCCTGATACCCCTGAGCTCGCGCCAGATCGAAGAGGAGAGCGACGTCCTCAAGCAGGTCGAGGGAGGGGGGAGGAGGATAGGGAGTCCGTGCCCACCGCAATCATGTTGCCCTCGGTGAGGTAGGCGGCGACGGGCGGCGCATCCAGGCCGATCACCCGATTCGAGCGCGGGCACAGCGCCACGGCCGTCTGTCGTGCGCGCAGCCGTCTGCGGTCGTCGGCGCGCATGTACACGCCGTGCGCGACGTGGCAGTCGGGCCCAAGGACGCCCAGCTGATCGACAAACTGCGTCGAGGAGAAGCCGCCGCCGCGTGAACGCATCGCCGTGAACGACGAGGAGTGCTCGCTCTTCCACAGGTCGGCCAGAGTGGTCGTGCGCGTCTCGGACCATTCGGCCTCGGAGTGGGACTCGCCCAGGTGAATGTGGATGCGCATGCCGCGACGCCTGGCCATGTCGGGCAGATCCAGCAGCGGCTCGGCGTCGAGGGAGTAGGGGGCGTGCGGGGAAATACCCACGCCCGGAGGGGTCGGCATCGCGTCCAGAGAAGCGGAGACCTCGCGCTCGCCGCGAGCTTTCCACTCCTCGTTCGACCAGCCCATGACCTCCCAGTAAGCGACGCCGTGCAGCCCAGCGTCGTGCAGCGCCGAGGCCGCGGCGGCGTCCGTCACCACGTCGGCGGCGGCGGTCGTGCCGCTGCACAGGAGCAGACGCGCGCCTTCGGTCGCGTCGCCTCCCCAGTCCAGGCCACCCGCGTCGTAGACCTCGTCGAAAGCGCGTGCCCAGCTGTCGAAACCGCGATACTGCCCGGCTCCTACGGACGCCATGCCCGTGTACTGCAGGTGCGTGTGCGCATTAACGAGGCCGGGGAGCAGGACGCCGTCGAAGTGGCGTTCGGTGAAGGCAAGGCCACGCTGCGTGAGCGTGTCGATAACCCAGCCGCGCGCTCCCACGTGCTCGATGCGCCCGTCGCGCACGGCAACAGCGCCGTCGAGGATCGAGGGGGCGGTGATCGGGATGACCATGCCGGCGGACCAGACGACCACGTCGCTCATGGGGGACCTTTCGGTGGGGGACGCTAACTAACAGTGTAGGAGTGGGGCGGGCGTGCCCGCCCGCAGGTGGGCGCGAGCTGCGACTATGACAGGGACAGTGCGTGCAGCGCAGCCGCCGCGACCGCGTCGTCGGCCTCGCGCGGCAGATCGTGCACGCCGGGGGCCAGCTCGCTGCCACGGGTGAGGAGCTCGCGCAGGGACGCCAGTTGCACGCCGAAGCTCATGTCCATGATCTCGATGGGGTTTCCCTCGCCCGCCGTGTAGTTGATTCCCTCGCCGCGTTCGAGGACGCGCAGGGTCTTACCGGAGGGGCTGGCCAGGGTCTGCACATGGGGATCACCCGAGTCGGCCATGACCCAGGAGCTGGCCACGGCCTCGTCGATGGACACTTCCCCGTCGACGCCGCCGGCGACCGTGATGATCGCACCGGCAGGTGCCGCCTCCAGCGCGCTCAGTGGGATTGTCGCCCGCTCGCCCGTCGCGGAAATCAGCATGCCGGCACCGGGGGTGGCTTCCTCCATCGAGGCAACCGCGAACCCGTCCATCGACGCCTGCAGGGCGCGCACGGGGTCCACTTCCACGACGGTCACGCGGGCACCGAGCGCCGCGCCGAAACGCGCGCAGCCGCGGCCCACGTCGCCGTAGCCGATGACGACGACGCTCATCCCCGCCACGGGCGCGCCGATGCCGCGCGGGTCGATCAGATCCAGGATCGTCGTCCAGCATGACTGACCCGTCCCGTAGGCGTTGTCAAACAGGGTCTTTGACCGCGCGTCGTTCGAGGCCAGAACCGGAATACGCAGGTCGAAAGAACGCAGGGGGCGCAGCCCCGAGGTGGTCTCCTCCGCCGCGCCGACCAGCGCGTCCAGGACGCCCGGGCAGCGTTGGGTATCGTGCGCCAGGCGGATCAGGTGGGAGCCGTCGTCCAGCAGGAATTCGCTGCGCTGAGCAAGGAAATCGCGCGCGAGCTGCCACTCTCGCTCGCGGGACGCGCTCGAGTCCGCGAACACGGGGATGCCAGCGTCGCGCAGCCTGGCCGCGACGTCCTCTCGGGTCTCAGATGCCCAGCCGAAGACGCTCACGCGCGCCCCGGCCTCGGCGAGCATGAGGGCCAGGGCCGCCGTCTTCGGCTCCAGGACGAGGGAGAGTCCCACGCTCCTGCCCGCAACCAGGGGAGCCAGGGTGCGTGCCGCCGCCTCGGTGACGGGCATGTGAGTGCGCGCCCACTCGATGCGCCCCTCGTCGCCGGGGCCCGTGATGGTGCGCCCGTCGGGGGCGACGACCGCGCGGAACACGCCTCCAGGTGCCAGGACCGTGATCGCCCCGGGCGTGGGGGCCGCGTCCTCCTCGAGTGTGAAGACGACCGGGGGCGAGGCCGGGGTTCCCTCGGCGCCTAACATCGGGCGCACGTGCGCGCCAAACGCACGCAGCAGGGCAGCCAGCGTCGGGTCATCCGTCGCGAAGGAACGCCCCGCGATGAGCATGTTCGTGACCCGCGCGTAGGCGCGTAGCAGCAGCTGAGCGGCGAGGGGATCCAGGGCGGCGTTCATGCGTCAAACGTAGCAACTGCGGTACCTGCGCGTCCCCGTGAGTATGTGCGAGGATCCCTCAAGTGCCTGCCCGCGGGTATGCAAAAGGGACCGGGCCCTGAGGCCCAGCCCCTTTCGTCAGATCACTTGCCGAGCTTGTCCTTGGCCTTGTCGGCAACCTCTTCAGCCTTGTCCTGGGCGGCGTGGGCGGCTTCCTTGGCCTTGTCCTTGGCCTCGCCAGCCAGTTCGGTGAGCTTGTCCTTGGCTTCCTCGGCCTTCTCCTTGGTCGCGTCGACGACCTTCTCGATGTTCTCTTCAGTCTGCTTCTTCAGATCTTCCAGACCCATGGTGCTCTCCTTGGAGTAATGCCGTTCTGACAGCCAGAACGGATAAAACCGATCCTATCGATCATATGCCCATGTGTCGTGAGGTGTGGGAACAAAATTCCACATGCCGATAAGTGATTGACATAGTGTCGTGGGGAGGGGAGATTTCCGCCGTCTCTGTCGATGTGTCGGGGGACTCTCAGGGGGCAACCAGGGCAGCCCCTCATGGAAGTGAGATGTGCCTCGGGAATAACGTGGAGGCATGACTGAGAACAACGCGGGCCTCGTGACCCAAGCACTGACGAAAACATACATGCGCGGAAACACTCCCGTCCACGCGCTGGCGGGTGTCGACCTGACACTCCCGCAGGGCACGCAGGTGGCGATCATGGGTCCTTCCGGCTCCGGTAAGACGACCCTCCTGCATTGTCTGGCGGGCGTGCTGCGCCCCAGCTCCGGGTCGATCACCCTGGATGGCGAAGAGATGACGACCATGTCGGAACGCGCTTTGTCTACCCTGCGCCTGCGCCGCTTCGGTTTCGTGTTCCAGGATGGCCAGCTCCTGCCTGAGCTGCCCACGCAAGAGAACATTGCGATGCCCCTCATGCTGGCGGGCACACCCAAATCGCAGGCTATCTCTCGGGCCCGCGAGATCCTCACGAACCTCGGCCTCGACGGTGCCGGCCCCTACCGGCCCGGGCAGCTCTCGGGCGGCCAAGCCCAGCGTGTCGCCATCGGTCGCGCGCTCGCCACCAACCCCTCAGTGATTTTCGCCGACGAGCCCACGGGGGCCCTCGACCAGGCGACCGGTGGCGAGGTCATGTCCCTCCTGACCAGCGCCTGCACCTCCACGGGCGCATCCCTCGTCCTCGTCACCCACGACCCTGCGGTCGCCGCGCGCCTGCCGCACACGATCCACGTGCGTGATGGCCGCGTTTCCCTCGAGGGACGAGGCAGTGGCGCGCCCAGCCCGGCCCCGGCCTCGTCGGGAACGACCCTGGGCACCCCCACGGTGGCCGACGCGGCGGGCCAGGGGGTGGCCCGATGAGCGCGGTGCGAACCGCCGCCGGGGCGCTCCTGCGGTCGCGCGACCGGGCGACGAGTGCCCTGACGGTCGCGGCCTTCGCCCTGCCGCACGCGTTCCTGCTCGCGGTCACAGGCGGCGTCATGGCTTTCGGGGCGCGGGCGGCCGAGGCTGCGGCCTCCGGCACGGGTGACGATCCCTCGACCCTGGATGGGATGGGACCCTTCTACGTGATTCTTGCGTACTTCGCGGCGACCCTGCTGATCGTCCCCATCATTTCGATGGGGGCTGCGGCCGCTCGACTGGGCATGAGCAGGCGCGAGCGCGACCTGGCGGTCCTGCGCCTCATGGGCCTGGCACCGGGGGCGACGAAGCTCTCCTGCATCCTCGAGACCTGCATGTTCGCGGGCGTCGGTGTCGTCGTCGGCACGATCCTCTACGCGGTCACGCTGCCCGCGTGGGGTGCCCTGTCCTTCCAGGGCCGCCCTATGGGGGTCGGCGAGATGTGGGTGGGAGTCATTGCCCTCCTCGCCGAGGGCCTCGCCATGATCCTCTTGGCTTCCCTGTCTTCGTGGCTGGCCATGCGCAAGGTCGCCATCACGCCCCTGGGTGTTGCGCGGCGCGACCGTGCCGACCGGGTCAGCGCGGTTGGGCCGATTATCGGCCTGGTCCTCCTCGTCGTATGGCTGACCGTCGGTGCCCTCGCGATGAACCTCGGCACCGCCATCGGCATGGCTGTGTTCATGGGCTTCATGGGCGCGATCTTCCTCATCATCAACCTGGTGGGTGTGTGGTCGATCAGCCTCATGGGCCGACTCATGGCCTCCATGGCGCGCACCCCCCAGATGATGGTGGCCGGGCGTCGCATGGCCGACGACCCACGCGCCGTGTGGCGTTCCTTCGGGGCGGTGGCCCTCGTGGGGTTCCTCGTCGGCATCATGTACCCGGCCACAAGCGCGATTTCGATGAGCGGGGACGCCTCGGACGAGGTCGGGCGCATCGTCATCGGCGACATCAACCGGGGCATGCTGCTGACCTTCGCGATCACTCTCGCCCTGGGTGCCGTGTCGACCGCAGTCAACCAGTCGATCCGCGTCCTCGACTCCGCCGACCAGGTGCGTGCCCTGTCCTACATGGGCTCTCCGAACGGTTTCATGGACCGCAGCCGCCGACTCGAGGTCGCGATCCCCGCGTTCGTCATGATCGTCGGCTCGATGCTGCTCGGCATGGTGTTCCTGTCGCCACTGCTCGCGGCTGACGGAGCCAAGGGGGTCCTCGTGGCCCTCGCCTCCGCGCTCGTGGGCGTGCTCCTCATCGTTGCCGCCTCCGAGGCGACCGTGCCCCTGCGCCGCCGCATCCTCGCCAGCGTGCGCGAGGGACGCGAGTAACGCGCTGCTTCCTTGTGTCGAATAACTGGCCACGGCCTCGTCCCCCTATCGACGAGGCCGTGGCCGCCCGAGCGACGATCCGCACAAGTGCAGTGTCAACCCCTGGTGGCGAGCGTCTGGTCGGGCATACCATGGAGCTGTATCGGAATGCACGACCTCAGCGCAGGGCGTGCGCTTATTCTGTCGTGCCTCCCCTTCGCCGGTGAAAGGCGCGGACACGAGCGTGGCATGTGAGTGGCCTGCGTTCCGGTTTATGCAGGGATCACTCCAATGCGAACGAAGAGGTTCGACGATGACCAATAACGCTATCGGCTCGATGCCCGGCACGATACCCGAACAGATGACGGCGACGGGAATGAAGCGGCCACTGTCCTCCACGCTGGTGTGGTCGAGTGCGGGTCCAGGTTGCGCTCCCGTGCCTGCCCACCACGTTCGGAGAAAGCCGCGAATCCCCAAGATTTGGCTCATCTTTGCACTCATCGCAATCCTGGTCATCGTGAGCCCGACCATCCTGAAATTCTTGCTCGACTTGCAGCCAGGGGATCACACTGACAACGGCGACGGAACATACTGGCTATACGGGCTACACTTGGTCTTCGTTCTATTTACGGCCCCACCGCTGGTGGCCCTGACGTTGTGTGTCGCGATCACGGAGGGCGTCATGTGGATGGTAGACGAATGGCGGATACACGGTATAACCGTCCGCCTATGGCTTTTGCCCTTGCTCGTCGTCGCTACATTGATGGGTGGGGTCATGTACTGGTTGCATAGTCTGAATCTTCTCTTCATATGACGGAAATAGATCCGGTGCACGGGAGGGGCTGTGTCTTCGCGACAACGAGGCGAAGTCCGCGCCCGGCGGCGTGACGTTACCCCGGCCTCGTTGTAGGTCGTGAGCACCCGGCCCTGCGGTCAGGCACAATGGAGACATGACGACCCCCACTGACCCCGCGCGCTACGCGGGCGCTGACCTGCGCCTGGCCGCCATCGACATGGACGGCACCCTCCTGGACAACGACAAGAACTTCCCGCCCGGCATGGATGAACTCCTCGATCTGATGGACGAGCGCGGCGTCACCTTCGCGCCCGCGTCAGGGCGCCAGGTGTGGACCCTCATCGACATGTTCCCTGGTCGCCCCGGCATGACGGTCATCGGGGAGAATGGTGGCATCGTCATGCGCGACGGCGTCGAGGTCTCCTCCAGCCCCGTCGACGCCCCCACCGTGCGCGAGGTCATCCGCCTGGTCCGCGAGGCCACGTCGGGTCCGAACGGGATCGACGGCGGCCTAGTCATGTGCGGCAAGCAATTCGCCTACGTCGAGCGTACCGACGACCTCTTCGTCGAGGGTGTCGCCCCCTACTACCACCGCACCCAGTGTGTGGATGATCAGATCGCCGTCATCGACGCCATCGAGGCGGGTACTAGCGACGACGCGATCGTCAAGCTGGCGGTTTACGCCATCGGCCCGGTTGGCGCGCTTGCGGAGGCGACGCTGGCGCACTTCGCCGACACCCACCAGTACGCGATTTCCGGCGCGAACTGGGCCGACTTGCAGATTCGTGGCGTCGACAAGGGCAGCGCCGTGCGCGACCTGCAGCGTTTCCTCGGCGTGGATCGCTCCCAGACCGCGGTCTTCGGCGACGCGGGTAACGACCTGTCGATGATGAGCGAGGGCGACCTGTCCTTCGCGATGGCGAATGCCTCGCAGGACGTCATCGAGGCCGCGCGCTTCGTCGCGCCTTCCAATAACGAGGCCGGGGTGGCCCAGGTGCTGCGCGCTCTCCTTGGGTGAGTGCATCTTGCGCGGGTCTTCCCTCTTCGATAATCTCAATTCTTGAAAGAATTTTCGGAAAGGGGATGTGGGGGCTCTTCACAGCATCGTTGTCTGTGCTGCGCATGTGTGGCACACCAGTCGAGAGACGGATTGTCACCGCATGTCAGTGCAACAGAGGAGGAACTCGATGAGCATGCCTTATCCTCAGCAGCCTGCGGGACAACCCGCGGCTCCCTACGCGCCCGGACAGCCCGTCTATCGGGGGGTGCCCCAGGGGTATTCGACTGCGCCGCAGGGATTTGCGCCGGGCTATGCGCCTGTGCCTCAAGGGCCTGTGACTCGGAAGGTGAACTGGGTATCGATCATCTTGGGTGTTGTCGGGTGGACTCTCATCGGCCTGACGGTGCTGGCCATGTGGATGGCCCTGCGAGCTAGCGCGTCCGATCCTGACCCGAGTGGCAAAGATATAATCGGCTTCTTTCCGCTCTTCGCCATGATTTTTATTGGCCCGGTGAATCTCGCCGGTGGCATTATTGGAATCGTGGGGGCTACGGGGACGCCGAAGGTACGGAAGCTCAACTGGCTGGGGATTCTCCTCAACGCAAGCCCCTACGTTATGTTCGTTGTCTTAATGCTCGCGCTGATGCTTTTCGCGTAGGTCGCTGAGGCGAGGCTCAGCCCATGCGTCCAACAACGTTTGTGGGTGCATGCCCGCCGTCGGCGTACTCGCAAGGGCTGCGGCTGCGCTGGAATTTCCGCGATGATCAACTCATGAAGGAGCGATTGTGACAATGTCGGATTCTCGCGCCCCGAACTCAAACACCTATCCGAGCGGAGGATATCAGGGCGGGATACCCGCGGTTCCCTACGCGCCCGGGCAGGCTGCGCCGCAGGGAGCCAACCCGTACCAGGCTGCTGGCCCCTACCGGGGGTATCCGCAGTCCTACCCGGTCGGCCCCCAGGTGCAGATGCCCCCGCGGGTCAACTGGGTGTCCATTGCTTGCGGGGCGGCGGTGTGGGCGCTGCACCTGACAACCTATCTGGGGCTTTGGCTGCTGACCAGCACGGAATTTGGAAAGACCCATCACTCAGTCTTACATTTCGTCGGCTTTATTCCGCAGATGACAATTTCGGTCATGGTCCCCCTCAACATGACTGGCCTGATCATCGGTATCATGAGGCTCTCGGATCGGTCGAGGAAGTGGCGGTTGAATTGGTTGGGGATCGTCCTCAATGTGAGTCCATATATCTATTTCTCTATTTCGCAATCTGTTTTATCCTCTGGGTGATGGGCGGCAGCACGCACTAGACATAAGGGCAAGGAAAAGTGAATGACTGTGCCGATCAACAATCCTCAGCCGGACAGCTACGGGGATAGTGTGCCGTATCAGGGGAGTATGCCCTACCAGAGTGGCGGACTCTATCCGGGTGATGGGTTCTACCAGGGTGGTGTCCCCTACCAGAATGGCGGGTTCTACCAGGGTGGTATCCCCTACCAGAATGGCGGGTTCTACCAGGGTGGCGGACCCTATCTGGGATGCCCTCAGACCTATGTCGCCCAACCCCAGGTGAGTTTCCCTCCGCGGGTCGACCGGGTCAGCATCTCCTGTGGAATCGCAGGGTGGGTCGTCATTGTTCTGGCTCTCCTGGCCACATGGCTGTCCTCCAACGCTGATTGGACGCAGGACTCTGTGAGTGGGGAGTTGATCATCTCTCTCTACTCAGTCATTGCATGGATGCTGGTTATCCCCCTGAATCTGATTGGTGGGATCACAGGGTTGATTCGTATGCTCGACAGGTCTGGGAATTGGAGGCTCGCGTGGCTGGGACTCATCCTGAACGTCAGCCCGCTTGTCATCACAGGAGCGATCAACTCCTTTTATTCGGCGTAGCAAGCGCGCAGTACCAGGGGTAGGGGTAGTATCCTCAGCCGAACGCGGACACAATGCAGCAGACCGTCACACGAAGGAGAGACAATGAGCGCACCATGCAATCGTCCCTATTTCGGATATTCGGGGTATCAGCAGCAGCCAGGTTTTTCCCAGCAGGAGAAACTGCGGGGAAGCGACAAGGTCGCGCTCTGGTGCGGAGTCGCGGGATGGATCATGATCATCCTCTTTCTTGCCTGCGGATTCGTACTCTACGTGGCTTCCGTCAACGGTGAACACTCCGAGTACGCTGGGCTTTCCTTCATCGTCCCCTTCATTTTCGGTGGAAGCTTCCTGGGAATCGTGAACTTCGTGGGTTTTCTCGCGGGATTCATCGGCATTGGGTCGAGTGTGACGCAGCGTCAGCGGTCGTGGTGCCGACGAGGGGATCATCCTGAACGCGGCCCCGTGGGTCATCGTCGGCGTCGTCTATGTCCTGATCGACGTGTGGGTGCGGATAAGCATCTTGTCATATTGAGCGCTGCCGATACTGCGACAACGGAAAGGATAGTAAGAAACATGAGCACCCCGAATCAGCCCGTGAATCCTTTCTCGGCACATGCGACGCAAGAGGTGGACCTCCAGCAGCCGGGTCCGGTCTATCAGGGATATCCCCAGAACGACCAGAGCTTTCATCAGGGGATGACATTTCAGTCGAAGAAACCTCGTAGCGCCGCGTCGGGATTCGCCACGTTCTTTGTAGTGATCGGGTTTGTCATCATGTTGTCTCCCATGTTATCGGCGATCTTCGTCGGTATGATTCCCGGTGACCATGGCGACAGTGACGATGCGCTGGGATGGCTGCCCGTCCTGTTCCTCTTCTGGGTGGCCCCCTGGGGCCTTCTGATGGTGATCATCGGTGGCATTATCGCGATAATTAGATACTTCTCTTCGCGATGATCGCATCGGAGGGCACGCACAGCGACGCCCGGGTCAGCGACGGCTAACGCGCACCGAACACATGGGGGCCGCGACGCGTTGCGTCGCGGCCCCCAGAGGCGCAAGAACCTCAGAGCATCAGCGCTCGAAGGTAGCCTTCTCGGCGTCCGTCTCCGGCACGAAGGAATCCGTGTCCAGATCCGCCCAGTACTCCTCGGCCCACGGATCCTCAATCGGCTGCGAACGCTTCCAGAGGATGTAGCCCGCACCGGCGGCCGTGCCGACCAGGGCGGTCAGGCCGACAGCGCGCAGGAAACGGCACTTGCGGCGCTTGCGGGTGGGCGTCGCCAGGGCGGCGGCCGACACCTCGGAGGCGCGGCGTGCGCGATCAGACAGCGAACCGCGTGCCGACAGGGCGGCACCCGCCTGGTTCACGGCGAGGGACGCGCGCGGCAGGTAGTCCTCCACCAGGTGCTCGCGGGCGTTCTCAATCGCGGGGCCGGCGTGCGCGGCAGCGGCCTGCGCGCGAGCTGCAGCGTTCTCAATCGCGGGGGCTGCGTGCTCGATCGCGCTGGTCAGTGCAGCCTGGGCACGGGGAGCGGCCCAATCGACGCCCTGGTTCGCCAGATCGGCAGCCCGAACGGCAACCCTCCCGGCGTAAACGGCGGCAGCGTCGCGAAGCTGCTCAGAGGTAGCGCGCAGCTTATCTGCATCGAAAGTCGACGAGGTTGCCATGTTGTCTCCGATCCTGTCCATATTAACGGGGGCGCACATGCGCCACTCACGTCCTATTGTGCTACATCCGCCTGTGATGTGCAGCCCACTAGTCGGCGTGAGCTGAACGACCGTCAGGAAACACACAGGAAAAGATGACACCATTGTCAACATGAAAGCTATTCTGCACACCACCGTCGGCGACATCACCGTCGAGCTGTTCCCGAACCACGCTCCCAACACCGTCACCAACTTCGTGACGCTGGCCAAGGGCGAGCGCGAATGGGTCGACCCCAAGACCGGTCAGAAGACGTCCCGTCCCCTCTACGACGGCACCATCTTCCACCGCGTGATCCCCGGCTTCATGATCCAGGGTGGCGACCCCCTCGGCACCGGTACCGGCGGTCCCGGCTACCAGTTCAACGACGAGATTCACCCCGAGCTGAACTTCAACGAGCCCTACCTGCTCGCCATGGCCAACGCCGGCAAGCGCATGGGGCGCGGCACCAACGGCTCCCAGTTCTTCATCACCGTGGCCCCCACCCCGTGGCTGCTCGGCAACCACACGATCTTCGGTAAGGTCGTCGACGAGACCTCCAAGCGCGTCGTCGACGCCATCGCCACCACCCCCACGGGCGCGAACGACCGCCCCGTGACGGAGCAGGTCATCAACTCGATCGAGATCGTCGACTGACCTTTTCTCTTGTCAGTGACGAGGCCGGGGCCGTTCCCGCTGCTCAGTGCAGTTGGCGGGATGAGGGACCCCGGCCTCGTCCCTTACCCACGAATGAAAGGGACGCTATGAGCCTGCCGAGCTACGGCCAGCGGTCCGACCCGCGGGCCGCCCCCGACTGTCCGCGCCACCCGGGCGTGCGCAGCGTTGACTACTGCAAGCGCTGCAACCGGCCAATGTGCGTGGACTGCTTAATTCCGACCGAGGTGCGCTCGATCTGCGTGGACTGCACATCCTCGAAGCGCGGATGGGTGCGCCAGGCGTCGCGCGCGGCGCGGATGGGTGCGCCGGTCGTCACCTACGTGATGATGGCGATCTGTATCCTCATGTACCTGGCGACCTGGGTGTTCCCCTCCCTCAAGTCATCTCTCGCGTTGGTTCCGCTCTTCCTCATGTCGCGCCCGTGGACGATCCTGACGGGCGCGTTTCTGCACGGCGGGCTGCTGCACATCCTGTTCAACATGCTCTCCCTGTACTGGGTGGGCCGCGCGATCGAACCCGTCCTGGGCTGGTGGCGTTTCCTCACCGTCTACCTGGTGAGTGCGCTGGGTGGATCCGCCTTCATCCTCGCCTGGTGCCTCATTCAGCCGTCGGAACTCCTCGTGGGCACGGTGGGGGCGTCGGGCGCGGTGTTTGGCCTCTTCGGCGCCGTGTTTATCCTGCAGCGATTGGGGGGAGCCGATACGACACCGATCCTGACGTTGCTGGGCATCAACCTGGTGTACGGTTTCTTGGCCAGCGGCATCTCGTGGCAGGCGCACATCGGGGGCGCGGTCGCCGGCGTGGCCGCTACGTGGGTGCTTGCACGCCTGGCTCGCCCGCGCTCGGGCATCACGGAGGCGGCGCAGAATCGTCGACAGCTTCTGGTGGCTCTCGGCATGATCGCGGGTATCGTCGCGCTCAACGCTCTGGTGTTCCGCCTCCTTGTCGAGGTCTATGGCGCGTAATCGGGGTGCCGTCGCCTCTGCAGGGCCTCGGCAAGTCTTCTGAGGATGACCTAACATAGGGAGGGTCCGGCACAGTGCCGGACCCTCCCTCATGCGCCCCACAGGAGACACTATGACCAGCCCCTGGGACCTGTACGACCAGCTCATCGACGAGATCCCCTCCGACATCACCGTCACCCAAATCCACACCGACGGCAAGTGGCGCCGCGTCGCCTCCAGCGACGACGGCGTCGGCATGGCCTTCGGCATGAACGTCCAGTCTCGCCCGCGCGCCACCGAGGACCCCTCCGACCTCGTCGGACGCCCCCTGCGCGACGTCGCCGCCCTGGCCAAATCCTGGAACTTCGAGGACGCGGGCATCGGCATGGCCGCCATCAACGCCTACCACTCCCACCCTGAGGTCGCCCTCGCCCGAGGATTCACCCCCTGCGAAGAAAACAACTGGGCGCGCACCTTCCACCCCTACGCGCCCCTCGTCGCTGGCAAGCGCGTCGCCATCATCGGACACTTCCCCTTCGCGGCCGCAGCCATGCCCGACGCCGCCGAACTCAACATCCTCGAACGCAACCTCTTCGAGGGCGACTACCCCGATTCCGCCTGCGAATACCTACTCCCCGACATGGACTACGTCTTCATCTCCGGCTCCGCCTTCGTCAACAAAACCATGCCGCGTCTCCTCACCCTCGCTTCGAACGCCCACACCGTCGTCCTAGGACCCTCCACGCCCGCGTCCCCCGCGCTCCTTCACGCCGGTGCCACGACCGTCATATCCTTCGCCAGCGCCCACCCCGCGCGCCTCGAAGACGGCCTCGCCGGACGCTCCCTCCGGGGCATGTACGACGCCGGCATGCGCGTCCAGCTCAGTCGAGCATAATCACCCGGCCAGCCACGGCCTCGTCCATACGTGACGTGGGGCGTCTCGGCCACAACCGGAACGCCCCACACTCACGTTTCACGCGAAACGACGCGCGCTCAGCGCCAACGCAACGTCATCAGGAAACCCACCATCATCGTGCCCAGGCCCACCGCAATATTCCACTGACCGATCTTCGGAATCGGGTACACGCCCTGGGAAATGTAGAACACGACAACCCACAGCAGACCCACAATCATGAGTGTCACGAACGTTGGAGCCCACCAGACCGGGCTGAGCGGAATACCATCCGTCCAATTCTTGATCTCGGTATCGTCCTCGACCTCGTGCCCATTCTTCTTGCGCTTTTTCGATTCGGCCACGTCGGGTCCTTTCTACTGGCCCGCGCGGGAAGACAAACCGCCCGGCGGTGATGAATTAGTCGATACTCTAGCGTAGTCTCGGACATAGGAAGTACCCAAACGCAGCGCCACAGAAGGGAGAACGATGCAGCCACGCAAAGTCCGCCACACGGCCGCCATCCTCACCGTCACCATCGCCTCCGGCCTGCTCTTCTCCATCTCCTCCCTCAACGAACGCAAAAACCCCGCCGGGACCTCGGACCTCACAACCCTCGTGCACACCCGACAAGCCCAGGTCGCTGCCCTCGACGCCGAGGTCGGTGCCCTCGACGCGCAGATACAAAACTTCTCCACCTCCCAACCCGGCGCGCCCACCCCCGACGAAGACGCCTTCACCGCCAAATCCACGCGCCCCGTCTCCGGTCCCGGCGTCCAAATCACCCTCAACGACGCGCCCCCCGGACGCATCCCCGTCGGCGCAACCCCCAACGACCTCGTCATCCACCAGCAGGACATCGAAGACACCATGAACGCCCTGTGGGCTGGCGGCGCTGAAGCCATGACAGTCCAAGGCGTACGCATCACCAACCGAACCGTCATCCGATGCATCGGTAACGTCATCCTGGTCGACGGAACCAGCTTTCCCCGCCCTTTGTGATTCAAGCAATCGGTGATCCTGACACCCTGCGCGCGACGGTTACTGCAAACCCACGTATGGTGAATTATCAGGCTTATGTGTCAAAGTACGGCCTCGGGTGGGACATGCAGACCAAAGACTCCCTAAGCTTCGCGCCTGCAACAACCTCGCTCACCGTCAACTATGCAACCGTGGAGGAAACGAATGGGTGAACACATCGCTCGAGCCACTCCGACAAAGAAAAAGAGCTCCAACATCTTCTGGAACATCGTCGGCGTCATCGGCGAGCTGCTCATCACCTTCGCGTTCGTCATCGGCCTGTTTTCCGTGTGGCAGCTCTACTGGACGACCTACCAGGTCGCCGGCCAGGTCACCCAGACCATTGCCTCGTACGAAGAAGAACACCAGCCCTCCAAGCGCACCCAAGGCGAGACCCGAACGGACGCACCACCCGAGTTCACGCGCGAGGTTGCATCCGGCGAGGTCTACGGCCTCGTCCACGTACCCACCTGGGACTGGATGAAGATCCCGCTGGCCGAAGGCACCACCTCCTACGTCCTCGACCAGGGCTGGGCCGGCCACTACGACATGACCACCCAACCCGGCGGCGTCGGCAACTTCTCCGTCGCCGGCCACCGCCGCACCTACGGCAACAACTTCCGCTGGATCGACCGCCTCACCCAGGGTGACAAGGTCGTCGTAGAAGTCGACGACCGCTACCTCGTCTACTCTATGGTCTCCTCCGAGATCATCGACGCCACCGACCCCACGCAGATGCGCGTCGTCGCTCCCGTCATCGACGACCTCTCCTGGTCCAAAACCCCCACCGAGCGTTGGATGACCATGACGACTTGCCACCCCGAATACGGCAACTGGCAGCGCTACATCGTTCACCTCAAGTTCGAATCCTGGACCCCCAAGGACACGGGCGTCCCCGCCGAACTCGTCGACGAACCCACGAACTAAAGGACCCCACATGTACGCATGGATCTTCCGCCACCTGCCCGGCCCCACCTGGTTCAAGGTCATCGAATCCCTGGCCCTCATCGCCGCGGCCATCGCCGCCCTCTTCACCTGGGTCTACCCCTGGGTCCAGTCCTACCTGGAACTGGGACAGTCCTCCGTCGGCGGCGCCTGAGGCGCTCGCTTATAGATGGGACGAGGCCGGGGCCACCCCGGCCTCGTGTCGTATCCGCGGGCGTTGGGCGGGGTCGCGAACCCTGGATGTGGGTTTTTCTGCTCGGCTGTACCCACGGGTGCGGGGTCGGTCTCCCATCTCTCATTCGTGCATGCGTCGCCGCTTTCCACGCCGCCGCTTTCCGCACCGCATCGCCCGTTTGTCGGACAGCGGTCGCGCGCCCACTGGGGGAGCGCCCTACGATGGAGGCCGGAGAAGGGGCTACGGCCTCGTACATGAAAGGACCGGCGATGGCACGAATCCTCTGCGTTGACAACTACGACTCGTTCGTCTTCACGATTGTGGGCTACCTGCGTCACCTGGGCGCTGTTGTGGACGTCGTGCGTAACGACGTCGTGGATCCCGCGTGGTTCGAGGCCGGCTACGACGGCGTCCTCATTTCCCCCGGACCCGGCGACCCCAAGAGCGCCGGCGCGTCCCTGCAGACTATTGCCGACTGCGCCGAGCACGGCATTCCGATGCTGGGTGTGTGCCTGGGCCATCAGGCCCTGGGCGAGCTGTTCGGCGCGACCGTGGGACACGCACCCGAGTTCATGCACGGCAAGACCTCCGTCATCACCCACGACGGGCGCGGCGTGTTCGAAGGCGTCCCCTCGCCACTGACCGTCACCCGCTACCATTCCCTCACGATCGACCCCGCGACCATGCCCGACGAACTCGAGGTCTCCGCGAGCACCGAATCCGGCATCATCATGGGCGTGCGACACCGCTCCCTGCCCCTCGAAGGCGTCCAGTTCCACCCCGAGTCCGTCATGACACAGTCCGGACACCTCATGTTCGCCAACTGGCTGGCCGCCTGCGGCGACATCGCTGCTCGAGAGAGGGCGGTGTCCCTGAAGCCCGTCGTCGCGGAGCGCTTCAAGCTGTAGGTTGCGCGGGGGTTTCTTCTGGGCCTGGATCTGGTGATTCGTCGTTCTGTGCGGACTCCAGGTCTTGTGCGGACTTCGGATCGTCTTTTTCTGAGGCCTCTATTTCGTCCCTCTGAGTGTCGGCAAGCTCAGGCTTCATCGGCGGCTGGAGCTGTGCCGGATCGTCGACGAGCATTTCTGCGATGCTGCGCGCTTCGGAGCGCGCAGTGCTCGGAAAGCGCCACTCGCGGCATTTTTTCTCGCCTTGCGTGATGTGCAGCTCCGGGAGTGCGTCTTCCGTGTCTGCCTCCGTGAACGTGTCTGTGTCCGTGAATGTTGGAGTCACATCGTTGATGGAGAACTCTTCTTTGACAATGCCCTTCTGAATGAACTCCTGTGGGTCAGCGGTGATGATACGGCGGTCCGTGACTGCAACCATTTCCGGTGAAACCCCTACTCGTAGGGCAGCACGTTTAGCCCAGCCCGGGCTCCATTCTGTTGTATCTGCCGGTTTTGGCAGATTGGACCATGCTAAGTTGATCGATGAGTTCACCTTGTCGAGTTGTGGGCTGAAGAACCTATGGGTCAAGGTGTTGAGGGGGAATGCTAATGCCCTAAGTTCTTCGCCTTCCTCTAGGTACCAGCGCAGGATCTTCGTGTACGGGTTTGTGTCGTAGTCGGCGGGCGCGCATGTGACAGCGGGGGCGGGCATTGGATTGTCTTGGATGCCCAGTTGCTGTGCAAGCGGGTTGAGTTCCTCGAGGAGTTTTGTCGCCGTGTCGCGGGAAACTGTCTTGTCTTGCCATTTCTGAAAGTAGGGGAGCGTCCATTCCCCGGGAAGCTCAGAGATGATGCGGAGCTCGCGCATGAGGCCCATGAGGAGCATGCGCTGAGTCTCTAGGTCAGCTTCAATTTCCTGGCGAATCTGAGGTAGTTCGGCGTGGGGATGTTCGCCTTGAGCCTGGGCCCGTGCGCGGCGCAACACAGATAGATTCGCCCATGTCTGAAGCGCCTCGAATGCCGCAAATGAGTCCGTGAGGATATTGCTGACGTTGTCCTGTAGGTACTTTCTTCTTCCCGACAGATCTCGCTGAGTGTCGTTGAGTGCCTGCTGGTGGTTCGCCACCTTTCTTGTAGTGGTGTCTGTGGGATTTGATGCGAGGAACGAGGGCTGAGATGATCGACCAGTCGGTTTCTGACACGTACCCATGGCTAGAGCTAGCCCGATAGATCTCATCGATGGTTTGACAGTCGCCCTGGTAATCAGCATTCCTCGAGTCGGTTAGTACCTGAAGCGTTTGCAGAGAGGTCTGCTGGACTGTGCGCACCTGTTTGGAGATGCTGTTGAGCTGCATCTGCACAGCAACCATCGCGATTGCAGGGCCGATGGCTGCGATGGCTCCTGCGATCTGGGGAGCTGACACGGGAATGAGGCGTGCTTGGCGAGTGATTTGACCACCAGCATTTCTGACGGTGCCGATCAATCGACCATCGGCGGTCTTCGTGAGTGCGTTGCCTGCGGCTAGTTGTGCCTTGGTGACGGCATCCAGCTTGTAGAGGCCGGACATGTGCTGGATTGCGTTGGCCGCCGAGGCCGCACCTCCGGTTAGTGAGGCGCCCTCACCGATTGATGCGATGAGATCGTTGAGTGCCTGATTGGCTACCAGTGAATTCTCGATCTTTTCGAGGCCCTTTGTGTTGGACCCGACCACGAGGGTGTAATCATTGTCGAGGGGGACGATGATGGTGTCATCCTCGTTGGGGTCCCATTGCTCAACGTCCTGCGTTGTGTCACTCATGTCTGCGCTCCCGGTTCGACTGGGAGTCCCACCTATGGATCTCAGTCATATGGTGATGAAGTAACCATATGCTAGCACGATGGTCGGCTGCCCCTGTTGGTCCGTTTGCTGTCTATGTGGCAGAACTTCGGCTCGGCGCGTCGTCTCAACGCTTACCTAGGACAGGTGTCCATCTACGGGTGTCTCAGATGCACCTGTGGGTGGCCGCATGCGGATAGGACATGACGTCACGGATAGGTTACGAGCACGCGGATAGGCTAATAACCTATCCGCGAACGCATAACCTATCCGCGTAGTCGCAACCTATCCGCGTAGGGGTGTGCCCGGCGCGGAAACGTCGTCGTCCTGTGCATCCGCCGACGAGGCCGTGGAAGGGATCGCGGCAACTCGTGATTGTTGAGTGGAGTGTGAGGCCGCTAGTCGGAGACTGGGACATCTAGCTGGAGTGTGGGCCTTCTGGGTCGAGCGTGGGCGACCCCGCCCACGCTCGACCCAGCGGGTTAACGTGCGCATCAGGGGTTCAACCGCCGGTGAGCAGGCTAAGGCTCCCAGTTAGGCGTCCCGCGTGCGGGGAGAATCGCGAGGACGCGCAGGCACCGCGTGGAACCCGCACAGCTGTCACGGCCTCGTATTCGCACTGAAGGCCAGAACAGTCCTCGCAAGCCGCCCGAATGACGCACCGAAGCTCAAGACAGTCCGCGCACGCTGCGCGAATCCCGCCACGGCCTCGTACCCGCCCTGACCATTGCAGGCGGCCCGTACCGATGCGGGAACCGTGCCACGGCCTCGTACCCGCCCTGGAAGCCGTGACAGGGACGCATGCACGCGGAGCGGAACCCACCCCGCATACGACAGGGCCCGCACCCCGCACGCAAGGCCAGCATCGCACACGACGGGCCCGCACCCCGCACGCAAGGCCAGCACCGCATACGACAAGGCCCGTACCCCAGGAGGAATCCTGTCGGTGCGGGCCCTGATCGTTGGGTGAGTCGGACTATTTCTTAGTGGAGGGCGACGGGCTGGGCGTCGAGAATATGGAACCCTTCGAGACCTTGAGCTTCACAGTCGAGTTCTTGTCCACCTTCGAACCCACGCCGGGTTCAACGGCGGTAACCTGGCCGGCGGGCTGGGTACCGGTGACTTCCTCGACGGTCACGGTCAGGCCCAGGGCCTTGAGCTGCGCCTCAGCGTCCTCGCGGCCGATGCCGACGACGGAGGGGATCTCCACCTGTGCGGGCTTGCCACTGGACACGGACACGGCGATGCTGGTGCCCTTCTTGACCGTGGAGTCGCTATCGGGATCCTGCGCGACGATACGGTCCTTCTCCTTGTCGGAGTCGACGGTCGACACGTTGCCGAGTTCCAGGCCGACTGCCTTGAGGGCGCTGCGCGCCTGGTCCTGGCTCATACCCGACAAGTCGGGGACCTCAACCTGGTTGGAGCCGGAGGACAGGTAGGCGGTGATCGTCTGGCCGGTCTTGACCTTCGAGCCGGGGGAAGGGTTGGTCTGCGCGACCTTGCCCTCGGGCACGGTGTCGGAAGCGACCTTACTGGAGTTGACATCCCACTTCAGGCCCAGCGCCTCGACGGCCTTACGGGCGTCGTCGGGACTCATACCGACCAGGTTGTCGGGCAGGGTGACCGAGTCGGGGCCGGATGAGATAGTGACGCGCACGGTGGCGCCCTTCTCGGCCTGGGTGCCGCCTGCGGGGTCCGTTGAGGCGACCGAGTCCTTGTCGACGGTATCGGAGGCGACCTTGTCAGGGTTGAGTTCCCAAGTCAGGCCGGCGGCTTCGATCTGGGACTTTGCGTCTGCTTGAGACAGTCCAACGACGTTGGGGACGGCGACGGTCTCCGGCTCAGCGGCGCTGCGGCTCAGTGCCCAGACGCTGCCGCCGATGAGGAGCAGCGCGATGGCGACGAGGGTCGCGATGATCGCGGTGCGGCGCTTGCGGGCAGCGGCAGCATTACTCGTCCCATCGTCGTCGGAGGAGACGGCGGGCAGCGATGTTGACGTCGATGTCGAGGGGGTCCCTGCCGCGGACTTGCTCACCCTGGAGGTGGTCGTCGGTGCTGCGGCGCGCGCACCGACGAGACCGGCTGCGGGCAGCACCTCGGTCGCCCACGAGTCGGCAGGCGGGGCACCCACGTCCATGCCGCGTGCAACGCGCTGCAGGTCCGAGAGCATCGCGGTGGCGCTCGAGTAGCGGTCGTCGCGGTTCTTCGCGAGCGCCTTGAGGACTACTCGATCCAGGGAATCCGGGATGTCGGACAGGATCGACGAGGGGGTGGGCGGGATCTGCTCGACGTGCTGGTAGGCGACGGCGACGGCCGAGTCGCCCTTGAAGGGCGGGCGGCCCGTCAGCAGCTCGAAGAGCACGACGCCCGTCGAGTACAGGTCGGAGCGCTCGTCCACGGTCTCGCCGCGCGCCTGCTCGGGGGAGAGGTACTGCGCGGTGCCGACGACGGCATTCGTCTGCGTCATGGTGGCCTGCGAGTCGGTCAGGGCACGGGCGATGCCGAAGTCCATGACCTTGACCTTGCCGTCCGACGTCAACATGATATTGCCCGGCTTGATGTCGCGATGCACCAGGTGGTTGTCGTGCGAGTACTGCAGGGCGGACAGGACGCCCGACACGATCTCGATGGCTTCGTTGATCGGGACGGCTGTGCCGTCGGCGATCAGCTCCTTGACGGTGTGCCCCTCGACGTACTCCATGACGATGTAGGGGATCGCGATGGACCGGTTGGTCGCGTCCGAGACGATTTCTTCGCCGGTGTCGTAAACGGCGACGATGTTTGGGTGATTCAGCGACGCTGCCGACTGAGCCTCGCGGCGGAACCGCGCCTGGAAGATCGAGTCCAACGCCAGGTCGCGTCGTAGCATCTTGATGGCGACGACGCGCGACAGGCGAGTGTCGAAGCCCAGGTGGACTTCGGCCATTCCGCCTCGCCCGATGAGCGAGCGGACCTCATATCGGCCAGCTAGACGGTGGGCCATGGGCTGTGCCATGTCCTAACCTCCTCGGTGATGGTTGCCCCCGCGTTGCTTGGGATGAGGGAGCTCAGCATGGATTTGATCGTAAAGGCTGCAAGTACGGTCAGCGCAATCACGATGAGTGCGATGACCGCAATGCGGGTTAATTTCTTAGATGCAGGGACGGGCGGTGCAACGACGCTGCGAGAGTAGGCGGTCTTCGCTGCCGGGCGCTTGTGCTCGGTGGTCCGGGCGTCGAGTTTGTGCCAGTGTGGGCCGCGCGAGTCTTTCTTGGGCTTGGACTCGTACACGGAGCGGCGTGGGCGCGTGGACGCATTCTTGTTTTTCTTGTCCTTGCCGCGGGGTTGGGGAACGGTCCCGAAGACGCGCGGCGTGGAGCTGGTGGTCGTCGTGGTCTTCGACGAGGCCTTGGTGGGCTTTGCGCGCTCGTCCTTGACGTCGCGGGACGGCTGGGGGTCGGGCGCGGAGGAGGCACGCGCGGACTCGCGCTGAGCCTGCTCGGCTTCGCGCCGTTGGCGGGCCTCGCGGCGTTGGCGCGCTTCGCGGGCTTCACGTAGCTCACGCTGGCGGGCCTCTTCTTCGCGGGCGACCTGGGCGCGACGATGTGCTTCGGCGGCGTCCTCGGCCTGGCGGTCTTGTGCCCGCTGGCGCAGGCGCTCGTTGAGGGCTGCGCGTCGTTCGGCTTCCGTGGGCGCAACGAGCGTAGCGGGTGTCTGTGTGCGCGCGGGGCTTGGGTCCTTGCGCGGGGTCGACGAGGCCGCGGTCGGCTTTTTGGGAGCCGGTGCCTCGGCGCGCGCGGGTGTTGTCGGGCGCTCGGTGGCCGTGGGGCGCGCGGGCGTTGTCGGACGTTGGGACGGCTTGGGGGCCGCGGGTGTTGTCGGGCGCTCGGCGGCCGTGGGACCCATGGGCGTTGTCGGACGTGGGGACGGCTTGGAACGCACCACTGGTTTCGTCGGTGTAGCCGCTTGCGTTGGGTCGACGGGCGTGGCAGGAGTCGGGGTGGGGGTCGCAGTTGGCACCGCGGCCTTCGCGGTGGGGGTCTTGGTGGTGGGGGTCTTGGCGGTGCGGGGTGAGGGTGACTCGGGAACCGCCGTGGGCTTGGAGACGACGCGCGTGGGGATCGAGGCCGAGATCGGCCCCTGTGGACTCGAGGGCACAGCCGTGTGGCGTCCCGTAGATGTCAGGGAACGCACGGAATCGGACACCAGTGTCTGTTCGCCGGTCGTATCGGGGATGATGCGACGCACCCGCGTGGGTGGAGACAGGGGGTTGGTGGACGGCGGCGGTGCGGTTTCGTCGATGATGCGTGGGAGCATGGTGTGGCGTCCTGTGATCGGGATCATCGAGGACGAGGGTGCGACGGTCGTCGCCTCGTCGATGATGCGGGGAACGACGGCGTGGCGACCGGTCGCGGCCGGCACGCGGGGTACGAGGCCCGACGGGGGCTGGAGCATCTCGTCGGGGAGCGTGCGGCGAGTTAGGTGACGCACGGGTGCGAGGATCGGGACGGAGGGCTGGACGGGCGTGCGTGTCTCGGGGGCGAGCTGCGCGGCCTTGGGCAGCGGCAGCGGGCGAGGCGTCACGGATATGCCCATGGCCTTGGCGGCACCGGCGATCTCGCGGACGGCGGCGGCACCGGATTCGGGGCGTTTCGCGGGGTCCTTTTCCAGCAGGTGCAAGATGACGTCGGCGAGGGGTTCCGGGACGAAGTCAGGCAGCGGAGGTACCGGGTCGTTGACGTGCGAGAACGCGATGTCGACCTGGGTTTCGCCCGTGAAGGGGCGGCGGCCAGCGGCGGCCTCGTAAGCGATGACGCCGAGGGCGTAGAGGTCGCCGATGGGCGTGGCGGTCTCGCCCATCGCCTGTTCGGGCGGCAGGTATTGGGCGGTACCCATGACCATGCCCGCGGCGGTTAGGTTGACCTGGTCTCTCGCGCGGGAGATGCCGAAGTCGGTCAGCTTCACCATGCCGTCCGGGCGAACGAGGATGTTCGCCGGCTTAATGTCGCGGTGCACGACGCCCGCGCGGGCGGCGGCACCGAGCGCCATCGCGACCTGCACGAGGATCGGCAGGAGGTATTCGGGTTCGATGCGTGTGCCGCCGCGCAGATAGTCCGTCAGCGGGTAGCCGTCGACGAGTTCCATGATGATCCAGCCGATGCCGTCTTCTTCGCCCGAATCCTGGGTGTTCGCAATGTTCGGGTGCGAGATCGACATCGAGTTGCGGGCCTCGAGGCGCAGGCGCGACAGTGAGAGTTCCTCGCCTGTCAGCTCGGGGCGTAGAACCTTTGCGGCGACGATGTGGCCGCTGACGCGGTCGCGAGCCTTCCACACCTCACCCATACCACCCTGTGCGATGGGGGTGAGCAGTGTGTAGCGGCCCCCAAGGACGCGGCCGGCGCCGGATGTCATGCGCGGGACACTCACTGGAGCCCCGCTTCCAGGACGGCCCGGGCGACCGGGCCGGCCACGTCTCCGCCGTGCGGCGTGGGAACATTGTCGTCACCTTCGACGATGACGGCAAAGGCGATCTGGGGGTTGTCTGCGGGGGCGAAGCCCATGGCCCACGCGTTCGCGCGGTCGCCCTCGCCGGTCTCGGCGGTTCCGGTCTTGGCTGCCACCGACACGTTGGGGATAGCCATCGGGGTACCGGAGCCGTACGGCTGGGAGACGACGGCCTGCATCATGCTGGTGAGCTTCGAGGCTGTGTCCGCGGAGATCGGCCGACCGGCGTCCGTTGGTTTGGTCTTACGCATGGTCTGGTTGTCAGCGTCGACGATCTGCTTAATCAGGTAGGGCGCCATCATCTGGCCGCCGTTGGCGATCGTCTGCGCGACCTGGGCCATCTGCATGGGAGTGGCCTGGACCGTGTACTGGCCGATTGCGCTCATGGCGAGCTGTGCGCTGTCCGCGTCGGAGGGGAACACGGAGGGGATGACCGTCAGCGGGATTTGCTGTTCATGATCAAAACCGAAGCGGTTCGTGATGTCCGTGAGCTGCTGGTTCGTCAGCTGCTGGGAGGCCAGCACGAACGTTGTGTTGCACGAGCGTGCGAATGCCTCGGTCAGGGTCGGGTTGCCGTCGCCACAGGTCGAGGACTCGATGTTGGAAACCTGTGTAACCGTGCCCGGAAGGGTTGTTGTTACGGGCGAGGCCATGTGAGTGTCCGGATTGGCAATGCCATTCTCGATCAGGGCGATGACCGTGATGACCTTGAACGTCGAGCCGGGCGCGTAGCGTTCCGAGATCGCGCGGTTGAGCATCGGTTTCTTCGGGTCGGCTTCCAGCGCCGCGTAGGCGTCGCTCACTTTGCCCCCGTCGCTGGAAGCCAGCGTGTTCGGGTCGAAGGTCGGGGAGGAGTAGAGGGCGAGGATCGCGCCGGTCTTGGCGTCCAGCGCCACAACGGCACCCTTGCGGTCGCCGAGCGCGGTGGCTGCTGCCTGCTGCATGGAGGCGCTCAGCGTCAGCTCGACACCGCCGCCCTGGCGCTTTTCGCCCGTCAGGAGGTTGCGCAGGCGCTGCCCGAGCAGAGTCTGAGACTGGCCGTCGAGAACGTCCGCCTCAGCTTCCTCGATGCCGGTTGCCCCGTAGCCGATTGCCGAAAAGTAGCCTGTGGCCGATACGTAGAGGGGACCCTCGTCGTAGACGCGCGTGTAGCGATTGGAGTCCTCTTCGAGTTCAGAGGAGGCGATCGCCGTTTTTTCCACGATGATGGGTCCGCGGTCGACTTCCGCGGCGTGGCGGGTCGTGCGCACGTTACGCGGGTCTGCGTTCAGCGAGGGCGCGGAAATGAACTGCGTGTTTGTTATCGCCAAGCCCAGCATGGCGAACATGATCAGGACGACGACGAAGATCTTGCGAATCTGTGCGTTCATGCGTTACTCGTTCACCCCCAGTGCCGCCGGAATACCGGAGTTCCATGGGGACTGCGTGGACGCCGGGCGGCGGGCAGCGTCTGACACGCGGATCAGCAGTGCGACGGTTATCCATGAGGACACCATTGAGGAGCCACCGGCCGCCAGGAACGGTGCCGTCAGGCCCGTCAGCGGGATGAGACGGGTGATGCCACCGAGCACCACGAAGAGCTGGACGGCCAGCGAGAAGCTTAGGCCGGTGGCCAGAAGCTTACCGAATCCGTCGCGCACCGTCAGGGCTGCGCGCAGGCCGCGCTGGACGAGGATCAGGTACAGGATCAGGATTGCAGCCATGCCGGTGAGGCCCAGCTCCTCGGCCAGGGAGGAGAGAATGAAGTCGGAGTTGGCCAGCGGAACCTGGTCCGGATATCCGCGTCCCCATCCGGCACCCATGAGGCCGCCCGATGCCTGGCCGAAAATACCCTGCGCAAGCTGGTAGGAACCGCCGTAGTAGAACTCGGGTTCGAAGGCGTGCAGCCAGCCGTTGAAGCGCGTCTGCACGTGGGAGAAGAAGCGGACGGCGAGGGCGACGGCGGGAGCGAAGAGCGTGAAACCGATGAACAGCCAGGATACGCGGTTGGTGGCCACGTACAGCATTGCGACGAACAGGCCGAAGAAGAGCAGCGACGTGCCGAGGTCGCGTTGGAGAACGAGGATCGCGATGCCGATGAGCCAGACGATCATGATGGGGCCGAGGTCGCGGGCGCGTGGTAGGCGCATGCCCAGGAATTTGCTACCGCCGATCGCGAGATTGTCACGGTTGGTAACCAGGTATCCGGCGAAGAATATGGCGAGCGTGATCTTGACGAGCTCACCGGGCTGGATCGAGACGGGACCCAGGCGGATCCACACGCGCGCGCCGAAGGTCTCCTGGCCGAGGCCGGGGATCATCGGGAGGAGCAGCAGGAAGAGGGACAGTGCGCCGAAGGTGTAGGTGTAGCGGCGCAGCATGCGGTGGTCGCGCAGTGAAATCAGGATGATGGCGGCGACGACGATCGCGATGCCCACGAAGAGCGCCTGCTTGTAGCCGACCTGGGCCTCGTCGTTTTTCGCGTACGACAGGTCCAGGCGGTAGATCATCGCCAGACCCACGCCTGTCAGTGCCACCGCGATCGGCAGGATGACGGGGTCCGCGTAGGGTGCCAGGAAGTGGATGCCGACTTCGCCGATGATCGCAAGGGCGATGAGTACCCCGATCTGAGGGATCAGGTTCGCGGGCAGGGTTTTCGTCAAGTTCAGTGAGGAGAGTACGTAGCCGGAGATGCCGACGGCCAGCGCCAGGGCTGTGAGGCCTAGCTCGAGGAATCGGCGCGGCTTAGCGGGGGCGATCGAGACGGTTGCCATCAGAAGTGTTCTCCGCTCTGGGCCCCGGATTGTACCTCACCCGACTGCGGGACGGGTCCGATGTGCCCGGTCGGAGGCGTGACGGCGGAATGCTTGAGGCCCTCAATGTACTCGTCGATTTCCTCGCGGGAGGAGCGCAGCACCGGTGTGTCGAGGCGTTGGCGGTCCACGGGGGACAGGTCAGAGAGCGCGACGTCGGAGACTTCGACGGCGTGGGAGAGACGCCAGGGGCCGATGGCCTGGGGAATGCCCTGGTAGATGACGACGTATCCGTCCTGGCCGATCGCGTAGTACTGCGTCTGCGTCCACTTCCAGGACAGCCAGGACGCGGCTACCACGAGGACGGTCACGAGGGACACGAAGATGGGGGTCCACCAGGAGGTGCGGGGCTTGAGTTCGATGGGACTGGCGTCAAAGTCGGCACCGTGGCCCGAGGACTTGGCTCCTAGCGCGGCCGCGCGCGCAGCCGCTCCCTGGCCGCCGCGCGACTTGGCATTGCGATCGATGGCGGCGGCACCGACGATCTGCGGGGGTGCGGGCGGGAAAGATCCGGCGGGGACGATGTCCGCGATGACGCACGTGATGTTGTCGGGGCCACCGCCCAGGAGGGCGAGGCGGATGAGTTCTTCGGCGCATTCGCCGGGGTCGGCGAAGTCAGCCATGACCTGGCCGATCGTCTCGGGGGAGACGAGGCCGGACAGGCCGTCGGAGCACAGCATCCAGCGGTCGCCGACGACGGCCGTGCGGATGGTTTCGTCGGGGGACACGTCGGCCTGTGCGTCGCCGAGGATTTTCAGGACGACGTTGCGGTTGGGGTGGTGCTCGGCTTCCTCGGGCGTGATCTGGCCGGTGTCGACCAGGTATTGCACGAAGGAGTGGTCTGTCGTGACCTGAGTGAGCGTGTCGCCGCGCAGCACGTAGGCACGCGAGTCTCCGATGTGGACCATGGCCAGGCGGTTGCCGGAGCGCATGAGGGCGATGCAGGTGGTGCCCAGGCCTTCGAGGTCGCGGTCGCGGCTCGAGCGGTCGGTGAGTTCCTCGTGGGCGTCGAGGAGGGCCTCGCGCAGGAGGGGCAGCATGGAGTCTGCGGGGTGCGAGTCGGTGTCGAGGGGGACCAGGTGCGCGAGGGCAACTGATGACGCGATGTCGCCGCCGGCAGGCCCACCCATGCCATCGGCGAGGACCAACAGGTTCGCTCCGGCGTAGCCGGAGTCCTGGTTGTTGGAGCGCACGAGGCCCACGTCGGAGCGGGCGGCATAGTGGAATTGAACGGCATTGCCTGGCATATCAACCCACCAATTCGAGAGTCGTCTGGCCGATGCGGATGATGTCGCCGATCCTGAGTTGACGCGGCTGCATCAGGCGCTCGTCGTCGATAAACGTGCCATTTCGGCTCGAGAGGTCTTCGATCCACCAGCCGTCGGCCTGCGGAGTGAGCGCTGCGTGGCGGCTGGAGGCGTACTCGTCTTCGAGAACGAGGGTGCACGCGGGGGAGCGGCCGATGACGATGGGCGCTTCGCCGAGGGGCAGCATGGTGCCAACCAGCGGCCCGCCGGTGACCAGGAGGTCCTTGGGCATCAGCGGGTTGGTGGAGGTCCGCTTTGTCTCCTTGCGCCGGGTGCGCGAGGCCTTGCGTCGGGAAGCGGCCTTGTCTCGTCCCTTGCCGCGCGGGGTGACGACGGTGCCGAAGATATCGCGTCGCAGCGTGTTGACGGCCGCGAGCACGAGGAGCCAGAGCAGCACCAGGAACCCGATGCGGAATACGGTAAATGCGAGGTCAGTGGTCACTTCATTAAACTCCGCTCTGGTCAGGATGCGTCCAGAAGAGGATCTTGGTACGTCCGATAACGATCTGGTTGCCGTCGAGCAGGGTTGCTGCATCGATGCGATGGCCTTCGACGAAGGATCCGTTGGTGGAACCTAGGTCGGTCGCGATCACTCCGGTGGGGGTGATGCGAAGTTCGAGGTGGCGGCGCGATACGCCGGAGTCATTGACGACGATGTCGGCTTCGGAGCCGCGACCGATGACGGTGACGGGTTCGGTGAGCAGCCACTTGTCACCGTCGATGTCGATGATGGGGTGTTCGGGGGAGGCAGACGAGGCAGTGGCGGGGGCTGCGGCACCTCTGCGGTTTTCGGCGGCGACTTTCAGGGTGCCGGCGACTTCGGTCGAGTCGGCGACGAATTCGATGCTGACGGGACCGAGGAGGGAGTAGTCGTTGTTGGAGGCGTGCTCGGTGGCCTGCTGGGCGAACTCGTCGGCGAGGACGTCGAGGGAGGCTTCGAGAGAGAAGAGGTCTTCACGTGAGGCGTAGACGGTGAAGTGGTTCGCTGCGATGATGCGCGAGGCGGAGACCTCCTGGACGGAATCGTCCATGGCGCGGCGGATCGCCGTGGTGATGTCCACGGGCTTGATCCCCGACCGGAACACGCGTGAGAAGGCGCCATTGACGCCCCTCTCCACGGCATTCTCGAAGCGGTCGAAGATACTCATAGTCGTGCTCTCCTCATTCCCCCGCGCTGTGGGCGCGACGTACGGTCGGTGTGGAAGCTATTCCGCTCCCGGTCCCAGTCTAACTGCCGCGGGTGGTGCTGTGGTTGTAAGTAGCGGGATGTTCGCGATCAGCTGCCCCTCTATCTACTTGGTGAGATGCGCGTCATGACGGGGAATACTCCGACATGATGTGCCTGGGACATATGGTGCGTATGTTATATGTGTGATGTTAATTGTGCGAGAGGTAACAGTGCGTGGGGCCGTGGGTGGGTGCCATGTTAGTCCACGCTTGGAGTGTGGTCGAAGTCTGCTGCTGTCCTGTTGTGAGGGTGGATCCATACTTGCTCGTGTGGGGAGTTAACTGGGGGAACGGTAAGGGCTTGTGGAGAAGTTGTCGATCATGGGTCAATTAGAGGGGAAAACTGAAGGGTAGTAAACCTCAGTAGTTGGGCGCAAGTGCCCGGTTCAGCCCCATAATTCTACCAATCATCTGCACTTCCACCAACCAGCTGCAGGCCTCGAACCTGGGCCTCAACAAGAGCCTTGATGCGGTTGATGACGGGATGATCGATAGCATCACTGTCACCTACCGCATCACCGTGACCAGCGATGGAAACGCCAATAACGAGGCCTATGCCCCTGCTCGTCCTCGCCGCGGGATGTGGCTGGACGCGCCGCAGGGAGTACGCGCTGGCCAAGTAGTCACGCAGCGTGATGTCGCCCATCGTACGGCGGACACCCCCGTTGTGCTGCGGCACCCCCTGACGACGCCGCCGGGCCGCACACACATACAACGTGGTCGGGCTGCATGCAGCCCGACCACGAGTCGGCAGGATCAGAAGTCCCAGTCCTCGTCCTCGGTGTCCACGACCTCGCCCATCACGTAGGACGAGCCGGAACCCGAGAAGAAGTCGTGGTTCTCGTCCGCGTTCGGACTCAGGGCCGCCAGGATCGCCGGGTTCACGTCGGTCGCGTCGTGCGGGAACAGGGCCTCGTACCCCAGATTCATGAGTGCCTTGTTCGCGTTGTAGCGCAGGAACTTCTTGACGTCCTCGGTCAGGCCGAGCGGGTCGTACAGGTCCTCCGTGTATTGTTCCTCGTTCTCGTAGAGCTCGTACAGCAGCGAGTACGTGTAGTCGCGCAGGTCGTCCTGGCGCTCCTCGCTCGACTCATTCACGGCCAGCTGGTACTTGTAGCCGATGTAGTAGCCGTGGACGGCCTCGTCGCGGATGATGAGGCGGATCAGGTCGGCCGTGTTCGTGAGCTTGGCGTGCGAACTCCAGTACATAGGCGCGTAGAAACCCGAGTAGAACAGGAAGGACTCCAGCATCGTCGAGGCGACCTTGCGCTTCTCCGGGTCGTCGCCGTCGTAGTACGACTTGATGATCTCGGCCTTCTTCTGCAGGGCCGCGTTCTCGTTCGACCAGCGGAAGGACTCGTTGATCTCCTCCGTGGACAGCAGCGTAGAGAAGATCGACGAGTAGGACTTGGCGTGCACCGACTCCATGAACGCGATGTTCGTGTAGACGGCCTCCTCGTGCGGGGTACGCGCGTCCGGGATCAGCGACACTGCGCCGACCGTGCCCTGCAGTGTATCCAGCAGGGTCAGGCCCGTGAACACGCGGTTCGTCATGAGCTGCTCGTCCTTGTTGAGGGTCTTCCAGCTCGGCAGGTCGTTGGAGAGCGGAATCTTCTCAGGCAGCCAGAAGTTGCCCGTCAGGCGGTCCCAGACCTCAAGGTCCTTGTCGTCTTGGATCTTGTTCCAGTTGATGGCCTCGAACACGGGCTCGGTCGCCATGGGGACTCCTCTATGTGCGGTGTTGGATTAACGAGGCCGGGGTTGCCTCGCGCTGCTCCCACCAGGATACCTGTGGGCGCGTTTGTCGGGGTCACGTAGTGAATGCGTTATAAGGCGCATCGTGGCTGCGTGCCGCGCAGGACCGCAGAATCCTGGAATTGTGTGGACGAGGTCATGCACAGCAGCATGGGGTCGGTATCCTATCCGCATGACGATGCCCACCTTCGCCGACGCTGAGGCTGCGATTGCCGCCCACGACTACCGGGCGGCCCTGAGCATCCTCGAAGCCCTCGACGTGGTCGGCGAGGACGCCTGCTACCGGCGCGACATTCAGGCTGCCGCCTGCGCCGACCGCCTCGGCCTGTTCCCTTTGTGCGAGGAATATGCGACGCGCGCCCACTCCTACGGCGACGACATGGCCGACCCCTTTGCCCTCATGGCCAGAGCCCAGCGCCGCCAGGGCCTCATCGCCGACGCAGCAGCCACGGCCTCGTCCGGCGCGCGCATCCACCCCACCAACCCCGCGATTGCGCGTGAACTGGCCCTGGCTTTCGTCGCCCTCGGGCGATACGAGGAAGCCCGTGGCCCCGCCGACCTCGCCACCGACACCTACAAAAAGGACGTCGAGCTGCTCATGGCCTACGGGCACGTCTGGGAACCCGTCAACCCCGACGCCGCGCAGTGGGCTTTCCATCGTGCCAAGAAAGGCAACCTCGACAATGATGACGCGCGAATCGCCTTCGATTCCCTGGCTCACCCCCTCAAGGGCGCGGGACGCTCCTCTACCGGATCGAAATCCAGCCCCCCCGTCGCCGCCGCCTACCGCACCATGCTGCGTCGCGTGCGCGCCGTGCTGACCAATGCCTGGAAGGGTGCCGCCATCGCCGCCCTGTGCTGCGGACTCGTCTACCTGTTCGTCGCCCGTGGAGTCTTTCCCGGCGTCCGGTGGGGAGTCTTCCTGCTGTACGTCGCCGCCATCGTCAGCGTCTACTTCTTACGTGGGTTACCAGATCGCCGCGTTCAACCGGACCCTGCCGCGAGGCGTGCGCCTGACCTTCATGCGCTTGTGCACCCGATTCACCGAGCTGGGTGGCCGCATCTTCCTCTTCATGCGCGTCTCCCTCATCTCCGGCTTCTTCCTCATAGCTTTCATGAACGGCATCGGGTAAGCCGCCCACCGTCGCATTCGGGGCGGAGATGAGGCAAGCAACCGGTAGGCTTGCGGGCATGACCAATCCCCTCATTGACTCCCTCACGGCCGTCGTTGCCGAGCGACCTGGGGACACGCCTCTGCGCCTGCACCTCGCCGAACTTCTGATCGCCGACGGGCGAGGTGCCGACGCCGTCCCCCACCTCGGTATCGTCCTCGCGTCCGAGCCGACCAATGAACGCGCCACCGCCCTCATGCGCGCCGCACTCGGTGTGCCCACCCCCGGTCACGAGGCCGTGGCACCCCCCGCTGCGCCCGCACCGACTGCGCCCACCACCGCTGCGCCCGAGCCGAGCGTGCCCACGCAGGCCACCCAGGCCTCGCGCAGGGAACCCGAAGAGGACGCCCAGGCCTCGTCCGCCAAGCCAACCCAGGAAGGCGAGGCCCAGCGCTTCGACTGGCGCAGCGCCGAGGAACAGGTCGGCGGCCCCGCGCCCGCCTTCGTCAACGGTGCTGAACCCGTCTACAACGAGGCACCGCCCGCTGCCGAGGACGTGTGGGACGTCGAAACCGCCACCTCCACCCTGGCCGATGTCGGCGGCATGCAAGACGTCAAAGACCGCCTCAATATGGCGTTCCTGGCACCCCTGCGCAACCCCGAGCTCCGCAGGCTCTACGGCAAGAGCCTCAAGGGCGGCCTCATGCTCTACGATCCTCCGGGATGCGGCAAAACCTACATCGCGCGTGCGCTCGCCGGCGAGATCGGTGCGTCCTTTATCAACGTCACCCTCACCGACATCCTCGACCAGTTCATCGGCAACTCCGAAGCGAATCTCCACTCCCTGTTCGTCACCGCCCGCAGGCACGCGCCCGTCGTCCTCTTCCTCGATGAGATCGACGCCATCGGGCAGAAGCGCAGCCAATCCACCAGCGCCGCGTGGCGAGGCGTCACCAACCAGCTCCTCATGGAAATGGACGGCATCGGTGCCGACAACGAAGGACTGTTCATCCTGGCCGCCACTAACACGCCGTGGGACGTCGACCCCGCCCTGCGCAGGCCCGGGCGCTTCGACCGATCCGTCGCCGTCCTGCCGCCCGACGCGCCCGCGCGCCACTCGATCCTCTACCACTACCTGAAGGACAGGCCTATGGAGGGGATCGACCTGGGCGTCCTCGTGCGCCAGACCAGCGGATTCACCGGCGCGGACCTGGCCCACTTGGTCGACAGTGCCGCCGAGTTCGCCATGATGGACTCCCTGCGCACCGGCACCGTCCGCATGATGACCATGCAGGACTTTGCGAACGCCCTCAAGCAGGTGCGCCCCAGCGCGGGTCCGTGGTTCGCGTCGGCGCGCAATATCGTCGAATACGGCAACCGTGACGGCCAATACGACGACCTGGCCGCCTACATGAAGGCCAATAAGCTGCTGTGACCGCCCTTCCAGGTCTGCCCCTGCCGACGAAAGGACACAATGTCAGGCGAAAGCTCCGCCCATGAGCAGATTAAACGCGCCCAGGCGCTCATCGACCTTGGGCGACAGGAACAGGCCGTCGAACTCCTTGTCACGATCCCGCAGACGACCCCTCTTCTCGTTGCGGCCGTCAACTGTTTCCTCGCGTACGCCTTCGCGGGATTGGGCAAGAAGGACGAGGCGTACGCTTGCGCGCGGCGAGCCCTCGAAGCTGAACCCAACAACGACACCGCGCTGTTCTGGCTGGCCATCGTCGAGCCGGACGATGCGGCCGCCCTTCAGCACACGTCACGCCTGATCGAACTCGATCCCGACTGGGTCCCGTACCAGTCCCTTCATGCGATCAGCCTCTTGCGCAACGGTCGGAAAGAAGAAGCCGAAGCCGTCGCGCGTGAAGCCGCACGTCAAGCCCCGGAAGACGTCTACGTGCTGGGCAACCTCGGGGATGTCCTCCAAGATAAGCGCTCCCCGGAAGCCGAACAGGTCTACGCGCGCATCCTCGAGATGGAACCCGACGACCTTCACGCGCGCAAGGCACTCGCCCGGATCAAGCAAAAGGACGAGGCCGACGAGAGCGCCCGACTCTACACCGACATCCTCGCCACAGATCCCGACCAGGGCGATGTCGCGCTCCAACTCAACTGGATGGTCTTCGGGAACATGCTCAGCGCGTGTGCGTACGTGTCCACTCGGTACGCTATCGCGTGGCTCCTTGCCGGCCTGGTGTACGCGGTCGGCCTGCGCACGGTAGCCGTCGTGATCGGTCTGCTTGCTTCCCTCATCTTTGTGTCTCGCGTAGCCCGATCCTTCAGGTCAGACACCGCGAAGCTCGGCAAAGCCCTCGGGATGAGTCCCCGTGCAGCCTTCATCAGGATCTACGGAAAGCTCCCGATCAGCTCGATCATGGCGACACTGGCCACCATCATGATGACCCTGCCTCCGCTCATCTGGGCGGTCTTGGCGCTCGTTGGGAGGGCCTCGTCGTGGTGGGCGGCCGCGGGTCTCCCGATTCTCATCATGGCCTGCGGCTGGGGCCTGGCACACGCAGCAGTCCGGGTCGTTCGGACGTATCAGCGCTGACGGGCGCGCAGCACAATCCCCGCGCAAGACACACGCCAAGGTGTACACACACGCCCGCGCGGCCGCGGAACCCCGACACCGGAGCGCCGTCAGCCGCGCGGATCGCACATTGCTCGCCCAGGCCTCGTGAGGCCCGGTGTCGTACGTCTATGCGCCGGTCGGACAGCTGCCCCGTCCCTCGCCCGCGAGCGTTGCCACAGTTGCAACCGCCTCCAGGGCCCCGAGAGCCAGCCCCTGCCTCGTGTGAGCGAGACGAACGCCCGCGGCGCGGCGGCGCTCACCGCGGCGGAACAGCCAACGCTCCACGGCCACCGTCACGACCGCCGACCCCAGTACCGCGCCCGCCAGGACAGCCAGCTCGCGCGGCTCCGCCTCCGTGACCCCATCGAGCGGGTCGTCGGTCTTTTCCTGCGAGCAATCCGTCTCATCGTCGTACGGGGGTAGCTCGTCTCCTTCGGGCATGAGCGACACCAACGACCATCCCATCGCGCCGAGCAGACCTACCTTCATGAGGCCGCGCAGCGGGCGCGAGCGCACGACATCGGGTAGCGCGTACCAGGCGACGGTCGCCCCCGTGCCGACCGCGAGGCCTGCGGCGCGCGTTGGCGTCATCGAGAGGTTCAGGGGGCAGGGGCAGGAGCACGGCGAGGTCATAGTCAGTCCTTTCAAAGAGCGCCGTTGAGCGGGTGGTGGGGGCGTCGAATGCACGCGGGTCAGTCCGCGAGCAGGTCCAGCAGGTGAGAGACGACTTTTCCGCCCGAATAGGCGGATCCGTCGTGCTGGTACTCGTTCGTAATGTAGTGGTGGGCGCCGATCAGGTCACCCGTGTCCAGGGACAGCTCGCGCGGCACGAACATGTCATCGTAGTACACGGCAGCGGCCACCGGCACCGTGTTCTCGGCCAGCACGTCCGGCAGGTACACGGGGGTGGCCTGCGTCGTCGAGGCGAGGATCTCGGCGACGCCCTTGAGCGGTGCCAGGCCCGGGTCCTCGTCGAAGACGCGGCGCATGAAGTGCTCGCCCGTCAGGTAGAACGGCTCGCTCTCGTTCAGCGGGTCCGCGTCCTTCGCGAAGCCTGGGATCTCCTCAGCCAGTCGATCTGCCGCCCATGCCGTCGCCGTGCCCGCCAGAGACGGCGTCGCGCACGCGTAGATGTACTCCTGGAACACGCCATAGATCGGCGCGACGTCCACCTGCGAGCCGATGGCCGCCAGGAACTGGGACGAGAGGCGGCGCTCGCCGCGCACCGACGTCCACGGACCCTCGAGCAGGTAGTGCAGCTGATCCGTGTTGCCCTGCCCGCCCAGCATCATGCCGATCATGCGCAAGCGCGCGGGGAATAGGCGCTCACCCGTCGGCAGCGTTTCCTCTGTGTCCGCCAGATGCGCGCACAGCTCGCGCACCGTGCGCTCATCCCCGGGGTGGCGGCGAAAGTACGCGCGGTTGCGCGCTGCCGTACGCTCATACGTCAGGCGGTAGATGTCATCCACATGGACGAGGCCGGGCAGGCCTCCCGTGATCAGGCTGGCCTTCAAGCCCTGGGGAGCCAGCGACAGGTACGAGGTCGTGATAAAGCCGCCGAAAGACTGGCCGAGCGTCGTCCACGGCTCATCGCCGCACAGCTCGCGGCGCAGCGCCTCCGCGTCGTACACGATCTGGTCCTGACGGAAGTAGCGCAGGTACGCGGCCTTCTCCTCGTCCGTGTCCAGGTGAGAGAGCGCCTGGGCATCCATGCGGGTCGACTGGCCCGTGCCTCGTTGATCGAGGAGTACCACCCGGTAATCCTGCAAGAGACGATTCATCCATCCACCGCTAAACGTGCCGAAACGCGGACTCGGGTAGCCCGGGCCACCCTGCAGGAACACCGCGTAGGGGGAGTCCTCGCGGCCCTTGCGCACGACCTCGCGCGCAAACACCTCAATCGTCGGATTATCCTCGCCGACCGGGCGCAGGTGATCCAACGGGACTGCAAGGCGATGCTCGTAAACCGTGTGACCGTGGTGAATGTACGACTCTGTGTGCATGGACACAATGGTAGCGGTTTTGGTGTAGTGCCGTTGCCCTCGCATGATTCCAGCTGCCGCTTGTTGCCCTCGGGTTGTGGGTGCTGTCAGGCCGGGCTGCTTGATGCGCCCGTGGGCGGCGGTCCGCCCGCGCACCTATCCGCCCGCGCGGGTCAGAGCCAGTTCAGCAGCGCGATGTAGGCGAGCGTGCCGACACCGACGCTCCACAGGAGCTTGCGGCCGGACAGCAGGTGCACTGCGACGGTGATGCCCGTGGCGACCAGCGCCGCCCACCAGCGTCCGCCCGCCACCTGCATGCCCTGGGACAGCGTCGAGAGCACCAGGATCAGCATGATGCCCGGCGGCATCCACACCGCCATGTCGGAGACGAAGCGCGAATCGCGCAGCGGCTCGAGGATCTTGAACGGCAGAGCGCGCAACGTAAAGTCGATGACGAAGACGATCACCAGGAGCGCCAGCAGGTAGCCCAGCGTCGGAGTCACTGTGCACCCCCTTCCTTGGGTCCGCGAGCCGACCCATCGCTTCGGGGAAGGGAATCGGGGGGAGCGGAGGATGCCTCGGCGATGAAGGATGTGACGACCCACGAGACATGCGACGAATAGCAGGAGCGCCACCAAGAGGCGTTGCGTCGGCGCCACCACCATGGCCACCGCGAAGGATGCGCCGGCCAGGAGGACCGAGGGCAGTGTGCGCCTCGTGCGCGCCGCGTCCAGGGTCAGCGTGATGAACAGGGCCGTCAGCGCGAAGTCGAGGCCCTCAATCTGCGTGGGGATCAACGAGCCCGCGGACACGCCCACGAGGCTCGAGGTCACCCACGTCAGGTTGAAGAGAACCTGCATCGCCAATAGTCGAGGCTTCGTCCACCCGTTCGGTCGGGCGGCGGTCAGCGCGTAGGCCTCGTCCACGAGGGCGTACATCGAGAAGAGGCGCGCGACACGGCCCTCAATGACGTGCAACGGGAACGAAAAAGCGAAAAACAGGAGGCGGAAGTTCACCAGCAGCATCGTCACCGCGATGACGGCCAGCGGCGTGTTCTGCGCTGCCAGGGTGACGACGAGCAGCTCTGCCGACCCCGAGTAAGCGGACAGGGATAGCGCTGGAGCCAACCACCACGGCAAACCCAGCTGGATGACGAGAACGCCGTACGCGAGGCCTAGCGGGATGTATCCGGCGGCAACGGGCGCGGTAATCCGCAGACCTTCAATGATTTCGTAGCGGGTAGGCTTCGCCGGCACGGGGAAGTTCACTGTGCGCGGGAGCTTGGGCATGAGTGCAATTTTTGCGCGCTGATCCAGCCAATTGCGAGCGGGCGCACCATAGCATGACGGTTTTCACGTTTTTCTGGGTCTAGGTCCTGGTGCGGAATCCTGCGGATTGATAGGTCATCTGTTTGTCACATAGTTTCAAAATTGGAAACGCCCCCTCGCACATGCACGCTCGCGGTGGAAACATCGTTACCAACGCCAAGTATGCACCTCGGCATCGTTCAATCAAACCCGCAGATCAGGAGCCCACATGAGCGCCACGAACGCACGCACAACGCCATTCCGTCGACTCGCCACGGCCGCCGTCGCCGTGCTCGCAGCTCTTGGCATGGCTGCATGTTCCGGCGGTGCAGGCTCCTCATCCTCCTCGGGTTCGCAGGTCGGTGACCGCAGCCCCGAGCATATCAAGGAAGCCGGCGAGATCGTCATCGGCATCTTCTCGGACAAGGCCCCCTTCGGCTACATCGACGCCAACGGCAAGCCCGCCGGCTACGACGTCGTCTACGGCGACCGCATCGCCGCTGACCTGGGCGTCACCGCCAAGTACGTCCCCGTCGATGCCGCCGCCCGCACCGAGGTCCTCGCCTCCAATAAGGTTGACATCACCCTCGCGAACTTCACCGTCACGCCCGAGCGCGCCGAAAAGGTCGACTTCGCCAACCCCTACTTCAAGGTCTCCCTCGGCGTCGTCTCGCCCACCTCGGCCGAAATCACCGACGTGAGCCAGCTGGCCGGCAAGACGCTCATCGTCACCAAGGGCACGACCGCCGAAGCCTACTTCGAGGCCAACCACCCCGAGATCAAGCTCCAGAAATACGACCAGTACTCCGATGCCTACCAGGCCCTCGAGGACGGCCGCGGCGACGCCTTCTCCACCGATAACACCGAGGTCATCGCCTGGGCGATCCAGCATCCCGGCTTCAGCGTCGGCATCAAGAGCCTGGGCGACACCAGCTACATCGCGGCCGCCGTCAAGAAAGGCAACACCGCCCTCCTCGACTGGCTGAACAACGAACTCGTGGACCTCGGCCAGGAAAACTTCTTCCACAAGGACTACGAGCAGACCCTCGCCCCCGTCTACGGTGACGCTGCGACCGCCGACGACCTGGTCGTCGAAGGCGGCGTGGACACCACCTCCACCAACTAATGCAGGCACGAGGCAGTGGCTCCCTGACGGGTCCACCCGCCGCAGGTGATCGCTCCGCGCGGCTACGGCCTCGTCCCTTCGTGTGCATATGAATTACGAGATTCTGGCGCGATACGCGCCCCTCTACGTCGACGCAGCGATCCTCACCCTGAAGATCGCGGCTATCGGCATCGTTGGCTCCCTCGCGCTCGGCCTCCTCGTGGCTGCGATCCGACATTACCGGATCCCCGTCGCCACCCAGATCGCCGCCGGCTACGTCGAACTGTCACGTAACACGCCCCTGCTCGTGCAGCTCTTCTTCATCTACTTCGGCCTGCCGCGCGTGGGCGTCAAGTGGAGCGGCGAGACCTGCGCGATCGTGGGCCTCATCTTCCTGGGCGGTGCCTACATGGCCGAGGCCCTGCGCTCCGGCCTCGACTCGATCGCCACCATCCAGTGGGAGTCCGCATCCGCGCTCGGCCTCACGCGCACGCAGACGCTGCGCCACATCGCCCTCCCGCAGGCCATCGCGACCTCCGTGCCGCCGCTGGCCGCCAACGTCATCTTCCTCGTCAAGGAAACGTCCGTCGTCTCGGTCGTCGCCCTGCCCGACCTCGTGTACGTCGCGAAAGACCTCATCGGCATGTCCTACAACACCTCCGAAGCGCTGGTCCTCCTGGTCCTCGCCTACCTGGTGATCCTCCTGCCCGTGTCCATCGCGGCCCGACTCATCGAAAAGAAGGTGCGCCGTGGCGGATTTGGGAATTAACGTCATCTTCGAAGGCCGCAACCTTGTGCGCATCCTCGAGGGCCTCGGCGTCACCGTCGGCATCTCCGCGCTGTCCGTCGTGCTGTCACTGATTCTCGGCGTATTCGTCGGCCTCGGCATGCGCTCACGCTGGCGTGCCCTGCGCTGGCTCATGCAGCTTTACCTCGAGTTCGTGCGCATCATGCCCCAGATCGTCCTCCTCTTCGTCGCCTACTTCGGACTCACGCGCGTCGCGGGGATCAACCTGGATGGCATCACCGCGTCCGTCCTCGTCTTCACCCTGTGGGGCGGCGCCGAAATGGGCGACCTCGTACGAGGCGCGCTCATCGCGATCCCTCGCCACCAGTACGAGTCCGCCTACGCTCTGGGACTCACCCCGAAGCAGACCATGCGCCGCGTCATCCTGCCGCAAACACTGCGCAGGCTAGCGCCCCCGGCCGTCAACCTCATCACCCGCATGATCAAGACGACATCCCTCGTCGTCCTCATCGGCGTCGTCGAAGTCCTCAAAGTCGGGCAGCAGATCATCGACGCCAACCGCTTCAACTATCCCACCGCCTCGCTGTGGATCTACGGCCTGATCTTTGCGCTGTACTTCCTCATCTGCTGGCCCATCTCGCTCCTCTCACGCCACATGGAGAAAACATGGCAGAACTGACCTCCGACCCGCAGCTGCGCCTCGTCGACCTCGACAAGACCTACCCCGGCGGACACCACGCCTTGCGCGGCGTCTCCCTCGACGTCGCCGACGGTGAAGTCGTCGTCATCATCGGCCCCTCCGGCTGCGGCAAGTCCACGCTCCTGCGTACGATCAACGGCCTCGAGCCCATCAACTCCGGGCAGATCCTCTTCGACGGGACCGACCTGGCTGCGCCCGGCGTCTCCTGGCCCGAGGTTCGCCGCCGTATCGGCATGGTCTTCCAGTCCTACGAGCTCTTCCCCCACCTCACCGTCATGGGGAACCTGACGCTCGCCCCCGGCATCGTCGCCGGAGAATCGCGCGCCGACGCGAGCGCGCGGGCACTGAAACTGCTCGAACGCGTCGGCCTGGCGGACCGGGCCGACGACTACCCGCGCCAGCTCTCCGGCGGCCAACGCCAGCGCGTCGCCATCGTGCGCGCCCTCATGATGAACCCCGAGATCCTCCTCCTCGACGAGGTCACCGCCTCCCTCGACCCGGAAATGGTGCGCGAGGTCCTCGACGTCGTCCTCGAGCTGGCGCGCACCGGCATGACGATGCTCATCGTCACCCACGAGATGGGCTTCGCCCGCGCGATCGCGGACCGCATTGTCTTCATGGACGAGGGACGCATCGTCGAGGTCGACCCGCCGCGCAAGTTCTTCGCGGACCCGTCCTCGGATCGCGCGCGCAAGTTCCTCGACATCTTCAGCTTCGAGGGTGCCAAGCTCTAAGAGCTTGTCTGCTTGTTGGTGCCGGTGGGCGGCGGCCCGCCCGCTCGCCGTCCGCGCCGCGAGCTTCGCTCGGCGCGTCGTCTCGAAGCCCGGCCAGGCCCTGCCGCCGCCCACGGACACCGCAGCATGGCCCTGTGGCACGCTCGGTTGGGGTGTTCCGTGTTTGGGCTTGTTCTTAAGTGGTGTTACACCACTTAGTCGGGTATTACACCAGATAGGAGGTGGTGTAATGCTCCCTAACTGGTGCAGCGTCGCGCAGGTGATCGTTGGGGTTCGCGGATAGGAAATGACTACGCGGATAGGTTCCGATGATGCGGATACCTTAATAACCTATCCGCGTGTGCATAACCTATCCGCATGCGAGCAACCTATCCGCGTGAGGCGCTGGGTTGGGCCGGGACGCGTGCGGCTGGCTGTCGAGACGTAATCTCCGCGCTGTGGCCCGGTGCCCCGCGGGATTATCTAACGCGCCCCGTGCCTGCAAGCTGTGCACGCCCGCGAACACCTGCCCGCGATGACCCGCTCTCAGCCGATCAGCGTCGACTGGTGATGCACCATGACCAGACGTTCCTCGCCAGAGGTTGCCGGTGCCCACACGCTGGATTCCAGCGACGCGCCGCCCTCCCAACGCACCCGGTAGCGCGCCAGGAACGCTCCGCCCACATCGTGCATGTCAATGCGGCCGATGGACGGCGAGGCAGGAGACGGACCCCCCAGTGTTGTGGTCGCGCCTCCACCCGGCCAGATGCGCGTTGTGCGCTCATCCGTCATTGTCGCCAGCGCCTGCTCGTCGCCGCCGGTCCACGCCAGGATGAACTCGCGCTCGCGGGCGAGAGCATCCTCGATGGTCGGAGTGCTCACGGACGAGGCCGGGGCCGCCTCCGCAGGCTCGCTCGCCTCTGTGGGGGTGGAGAAAACACTGGGATGGGATCGGAATGTCGATGTGGTGGACTCGTCTGCGGCGTCGTCGCGTGACGCGTTCGTCGGTGCGTCAGAGATGGTGGCCTCGTCGTGCGGCTCGACCGACGCGGGCGCAGCGGACACAGAGGTCGCGCCACCGGATGCTTGGCCTGCCGACTCAGAGCCGCGCGACCCGCTTGCACCTCCCCCGAACCCCGGACCCGGCTCGGGTGTACGCCCGGCCTGGTAGGCCTCGGCGCACCCTCGCGCGAGGTCGTCGGCGCGCTCGTTCATGCGGTGGCCCGCGTGGCCCTTGACCCACTCGAAGGTGACGCGGCGCCCTTCCATGGCGCGGTCGATCTCCTGGATCAGCTCCAGGTTCTTGATGGGTTTCTTGTCGGCTTTTGTCCAGCCGCGCTTCTTCCAGCCGAGTCGCCACTTGGACACAACGTTGATCGCGTACTGCGAGTCGGCGAGGATGTGCAGCTCTTCGCCGGTCTCGGCCGTTGCCTCGAGCAAGCGCAGGATGGCGGTCAGCTCACCCAGGTTGTTGGTGCCCTTCGGCCAGCCGCCCGCGTCCCACGTGTCCTCGTCCACGTACCAGGCCCACCCCGCGGGTCCGGGATTGCCGAGTGAAGAACCGTCTGCCGCCGCCGTAATCGTCATGCCCTCATCCTATCGGCATCGCACGTGCCTGATCGGAAGAGGGACGAGGCCGGGGCGCGGTGTCGCTGCATTGCGTGGTAGGTGGGGACGAGGCTGGGGTCGTCCACTCCTCGTGCCCTAGACTCGGGGGTGGGCGTGGCCGCGCCCGCTGCCGCGATGAGAGGGATAACGGGCATGGGGGATCGCCTGGGCGAGCAGCGCCAGACGGGTGTCGATGGGAAAGTGCACGGTGGTTCGACGAGGCCGAGGCGCGCCCGCCGATGGGCGCTTTTCGTCGTTGTGCTCTCGGTTGCCGCGCTGGCGTGGAGCTGTGTTTTTCACGGGAAACTCACCCGAAAGCCGGTCAGTTTCCTCACGATGAACGATGCTGTGATCGCGCTGCGGATCGGGCGCGGATGTACGACGGTGGCCGAGGATGAACCGTACTATGACGGCTGGATCGTGCTCCTCGACGCCCAGGGGCGAGGCCAGGTGGCGTCCGTTGACGAGGTGGTCGATGGGGACGTGCTCTGGAGTGATCGTGGTGTCTTTTTTGGTTCGTCGAGCCGGGACTACGTGACGACGGACGGCGGAACGCAGCAGGTTGCGCGCAGATATGTGCGTGATGAGGACGTTCAGCGCTACGAGCTTTCCGGCGGAACACTCGCCGTCGTGAAAAAGGAGGGCGCGGGGTATCGGGTTGACTCCGTGCACTCCGATGGAACCACGTCGAGTGTCGACAATGCAGGCGTGCGCGGGGACGTCGGCCAGTGTGGGTCGCGGATCTTGGCGATTACGGACACCGTGCGTTCCGAGAGTATTAGGTCGGCGGCTTTCGAGGCTTACGCTGCCCAGTCGGGTGGCAGTGTTCCGGAGGCTCTGATGGTGGTCGTTCAGCTCACTGACCATGATGGCGACACTCCTCCGGTTCTCGCGGTCGCGCCGATGATCGATGGCTTGTCGTCGCGACAGCGCATGTTCGACTGTGAGGGGGATGTCATCACGATGCCGAGCGTGCGGGAGGACGAGGACGACGCCTCGTCCAGTGGCGTGGAGAGCGAGCGGAGAGGCCTGGTTCTTCAGCGGTGGGACCTGTCTGCGGGGCAGCGCACGATTGTTCCCGTGGTTGACGAGGCTGGAAACCCTATCGATCTGGATGAAGGTCAGGGTGTCTCTGACTATGAGGCAATCCGCGTGGGCAACGAGTACAGGTTCGTGTCGTGGGGTGGGGATGCTTTCGCCGTCGACCCAGCGAGTGGCCAGGGACGTTACTTGTTTTCGCTTGATACGCCAACGTATGGGCCAGACGGCTACCTGGCGACGTTCCAGGTGAGTGAGAGCGGTGTCTACGCGCTCAAGGACCGCCGCGCTGACCGCGTCGTGACGCTCTCGTACAGGCCGTGGGAAGGCGGGCAGTGGCGCGACATCTTCACGACACGGGATCTGGCGTGGTACCTCAGGGAGGGTGTTGTGACGGGTGCACTCGACATTCAGTCCTTTGCGCTGCGCCCCGGTTGGGACGGCGGCGCGCAGTAACGCAAGATCCTGTCCACTCCACTCGTCTGGGAGGGGCGAGGCTGGCGTAACGCCTCGTGATCGGTGTAGCGGTTGTGGTTGGGTGGGGCGTCATAGTCGCGCATGTAGCGTGCGCCGGGCTGCTTGTCAGATATGGCAAACCGTTGAAATGTAGCCACAGAATTCTATACACTTATCTCGTGGTGCTGATTGCGTCGTTCGTTTCAATGATGAGATTGGATGAGAATCATGGGCTACAAATCGAGATTTTTTGCGATGGTGGCCGCTGCTTTGCTGGTTGTGTCCCTCCCGTCTGCTGGGTATGCCGCTGGGCAGGCTGAGGAGGAGCTTGCGCGTCAGATCCAGGCATATGTGCCGGGTGTGGGCGTCGATGGCATCCTCGCAGGTGCGCGCGAGTGGTCGGCTGAGTCGGGACAGGATGTGTACTGTGCTTGAAGATGCTCTGGAACAGGCTCGTGACAATCAGACCGTTCAACGCCGGTCGGGGATTTCAGAGCACGGATCAGGTGTTCGGGGTAAGGAATGAATCCTCATCGATTGAATTGTTCGCAGCTGGTCTGGTTTGCTTATGTGAGGACGACGGGGACTGATATTGATGGTAATGACGGTATGGGAGTTTATCCCAGGGATCTTACTGTCGGGTCATTACCCTATAATTACAAGACTATTTGGTAAATTGCTAATGGTGAGAAATGCGGTGACATGCATGGTGATCGCTCTTGCTGCGTTACTTTGTGTGTCGTGTTCAGCAGGTGGGGATATTCGTGTCGTCTCGATTGAGCAGGTCAGTCCGGGCGAAGCGAACATCGTCGTGCGCATCAGCAATGGAGACTCGGCAGATAAGACGGGTTATCGCATGCGTGAAGGTTATATCGCCTTCTTGCATGATGATGGGACTGGAATTGTCGGCACTGCAGGTGCCATGGAGGGGGGCATCTGTTCTCTGGTCGCCTCGTGGCGTCACATACGGGACCGAGACCTATGAGTACCTCACGACAGATGAGGGGACAACGCGTTTCACGCGTGAAACATCGAAACCATACGAGCTGCAGCGCTATGAGTTTCCGAACGAAGATGTGGGGGCGCTCTTTGTCCTTCAAGGACAACAAACCGTCGACGTATTAGGCACTGGGGGGACGCTGACATCGGTAGCTAACGCCGGTATTTTTCAGAATAACGGGCAGTGTGGGTCTCGTATCGTGTCGATCACTGATACGAAGCTGGCTCCGTCTGTTGCATCAGCGGCTTTTGAGGCGTATTCCGCGCAGTCGAATGACGGTGAAGTACCGGAGAATATGGCGGTCGTTGTTCAGCTTACGGATCATGACGGTGATGTACCGCCGGTTCTTGCGGTCGCACCGATGATCGATGGGCTGACGTCGGGACAGAACATGTTCTCTTGTGAGGGCGATGTGGTGACGATGCCGAGTTTCCAGGCGACCTACCCCAACGCTTCGCGTGATAACGGACTCGATGCGAATGTGGGAACGATGGTTCTCCAGCGGTGGGACCTATCCACGGGCCAGCGCACGATCATTCCCGTAGTCGATGCGGAGGGAGGTGCCATAGAACTGAATGAAGAGCGCACGATCCATCTGTATGAGGGGATCCAGGTGGGTAATGAGTACAGGTTCATCAGTGCAAACGGTGACGCTTTCGCGGTCGACGTGACCAGTGGGCAGGGACGTTACCTGTTTTCTATTCCCTCGTGGAGCCGTGACCATTCGACGGTGTTCCAGGTGACTGCGACCGGTGTGTATGCACTTGAGGATCGCGGCGATGATCGTGTCGTCACCCTGTTCTACAGGCCATGGGACGGGGAAGAGCAGAGGGAACTGTTCACGACATCAGACCTCGGCCGCTACCTCAAGGGGACGGCTCTCACGGGGCAGATGGACATTCAGTCCTTCGCGCTACGCCCCGGCTGGGACGGCGGCGCGCAGTAACGCAGCACAGCCACGCCGCATCGTGCGCGGCACGACAGTGGGGGCGGTCTTCCAACGAAGACCGCCCCCACCTGCGTGTGCCGTGACAACAGGCATCGACCGCCTGGCAGCTGCCCGAACTTCTACAGCGTGACGCCCACCTGTCCCAGCGCGAAGGCGAACTCCTCGCAGCGCGCCGCCCACCGGCCCTCGCGCCCGGACGGACCGGCGTGCCCGGCGACCATCTCGGTGCGCAGGATGATCGGACGCTCGAGCGGGTCACGCGCGGGAACAGCCCCGGCCCCGGCCTCGTCCGTGGAGGGAACCTGGCCGGTGGCCTCGCGCAGGCGCTGCACCCACTTGGTGGGCTCGACGAACTCGACGCGCGTGTCGTTGACCGACGTCGTCGCCATGATCGCGGGCAGGAGCGCGCCGTCGGGCACGTTCTCGTACGGCGTGTAGCGGCTCATCGCGTCGAACACGGCGCGCGAGGTGAGCGGATTGCCCCACTCCTCCCACTCGCCGACGGTGAGCGGCAGGGTCGGATCCAGGATCGTCGTGAGCGCGTCCACGAAGGGCACGCCCGCCAGGATTGCGCGGAAGCGATCGGGGGCGGCGTTGGTGACCGCGCCCATGAGGAGGCCGCCGGCGCTGCGGCCCTCCGCGACCAGGCGGCCGGGTGCGACCCACCCGGAGTCGACCAGCCAGTCCGCCACGTCAATGAAATCTGTGAAGGTGTGCTCCTTGACCAGCTCCTTGCCGTCCTCGTACCAGGCGCGGCCCATCTCGCCGCCGCCGCGCACGTGCGCGATTGCGTAGACGACGCGGCGCAGGATCGGCAGGCGCAGGGTCTCGAACTCTGGGTCGTAGCTGACCTCGTACGAGCCGTACCCGATCTGCCAGCCCGCGTGCGTGCCGTCCGGGCGCGCGTCGCGGTGGTGGATGAGGGTGACGGGGATGCGGGTTGCGCCGTCGCGCGCGAGCACCCACACGCGCTCCTCGACGTACTGCGCGGGGTCCCAGCCGGGTGCCTCGCGGGTGCGCAGGGTGCGCACGCCAAGGGCCGCGGTCTCGCTTGTGTCCTTGGGGTGCGGGTTCTCGGGGGACGAGGCCGGGGCCGGGTTCTGCAGAGAAACCTCGGCGACCGTGGGCGGCACGGTTTGTGACTGGAACTCCACGCGCAGCGGATCCTCCCACGGGGTCGGCACAGTCGTGATCGTGCGTACCGGGGCGTCCACTTCGACGCGCCGCCACGTGGGCTTCTGCTCGCGGCGGTCCCACACGTCGACCTGCGTGAGCGAACCCGAACGCAGCGAGAGGGCCACGTAGTCCGCGTGGGCCTCGACGTCGGTGATGCGCTCGCCGGGTCCGGGGCTGCGCAGCGGCTCCCATGACTCGAACGGGGTGAGGGGCGCGGGCTCGTCCTCCGGCAGGGGAGTGCCCGGCGCGCGATTCGCCAGCGCCTGGCGGCTGTACGCGGGGGAGGACGTCATGCCTAACTGTGCCAAGGCCTCGGGTAAACCCCCTGCGGGCAGCATCGCCTGCGCGAGCGAACCCTCCTGCGTCAGCCCCGTATGCACGATGAACAGGCGATCCCCCGCCGAATCCGCCGACACCAGCGTGCGGGGCCGCACCGGCATGAGCGGCAGCGGGCGCACGGACGGGTGGGCGGGTAGCCACAGCCACGCGCGGCCCGCGGTCGACGACGACGAATGAATGACGACGTGCCCCGGGAAACCCGACGGTGCGAACCCCATCTCGAAGCCCTCGTCCGGCTCGACCAGCAGCAGCTCGTCGGCCTCACGAGGCGTGCCCACGCGGTGCAACCACACGTCGCACGCGCGCCACGCGTCGTCCACGCCCATGTAGATAAAGGAAGCGGAATCATCCGCCCACGCGAAGCCATATCCGGCGTCCACAACAGCCTCGTCAATGACGCGCCCCGACGCCTCCTGCACGACCCACGTGTAGCGCTCATCCCCGCTCGTGTCCCGTGCCCACGCAATCAGGCGCCCATCCGGGGACGGGTACAGGTCCGCCAGGCGGAAAAACTCATGCCCGCGTGCCCACTCGTTCTCATCGACGAGGAGTTCCTCGCCCCGCGTGGGCACACCCGGAGAGGGGACGAGCGGGACCGGCACTCCGGCCTCGTCGCGCTGAACCGGCGCACGGTGATGCGTCGCGTAGGACTGGCCCTCCACGAAACGCCGGAAGTACCAGAACTCGCCCTCGCGGATCGGAACCGTCACGTCAGTGAGAGCCGTGGAGGCCTTGACCTCCTCCACGAGGCGTGCCGCCGCCTCGCGCGTCGGTTCTGTCACCGCGTCCGCCCACGCGTTCTCCGCCTCCAGGTGCGCGCGGACCTCGGGGTTATCGCCGTCGCGCAACCAATCCCACGGGTCATCAAAATGCTGTCCGAACTGGTCGCGCACCCGATATCCATAACGTTTCGGGGCCACCGGGGGAGTGTTTGGCGAGGCCTGGGGTGCCTCTCGCGGGATCGTCTCAGTCATGGGGACCATCTTAAAGGCGGCGACCTGCGGAGCGGCGGCATGGCGATGCCGACATACTGAACCGACGGTAGAAGCGCATGCGCGGGCATGCGACACTAGGGGAGTGAACGACGAACAACGCCCGCGCGGATCCGCTGCCGCGCTCGATTCCGTGGCGCTCGCGGACCCGCCCGCGTCTCGTCCCCAGCCCGGCACTCCAGGACACGTGAACGAGGGGGCCGCCCCGGCCTCGTCCATCGCCCAGCGCGCCCTGACCTGGACGCGCGAATTCATCCAATTCGGACTCGTCGGAGCGACCGCGTTCATCGTCGATATGGGGCTGTTCAACCTCCTCCAACACGGGCCGCTCGGCGTCCTCGTCGGCCACCCCAACGCCGCGCAATTCATCGCAGCCGCGACCGCCACGCTCTACTCGTGGATCGCCAACCGCCTGTGGACCTACCGCGGTCGTACCCAAGACAACGCCACCCGTGAAGCCATCCTCTTCTTCGTTGCCAACATCTGCGGCATCGCCATCTCCCAGTTCTGCCTGCTGTTCACGCACTACATCCTGGGATTCACCTCGGCGCTGGCCGACAACATCGCCGTCTACGTCGTCGGATTTGTGCTTGGCACCGCATTCCGATTCTTCTTTTATCACTACGTGGTCTTCACCGGACGTACGCGCGCGTAGGTTTGACGCCCGGCGGTAGGGTCGAAAGGTGAAGGAAACGGCAGAACACTATCCGACCCCCGAAGAATCCATCGCCACGATGGTCACCATCGACGACGCCGCCCTCGTGTTCGAAGGCGGCGGCATGCGCAACGCCTACACGGCCGCGCTCGTGAGCCGACTCATCGCCGAAGGTATCAACTTCCCCCATATTTCCGGTGTGTCCGCTGGATCCAGTCACCTGTGCAACTTCACCTCCCGCGACGCGATCCGCTCCCACGCGACCTTCGTTGACCTCGTCGAAGATCCTGAATTCGGTGGCCTCAAGCACTTCCGTAAGGGACACGGCTACTTCAATGCCGAGTACATCTACCAGCAGATCTGCTACCCCGACGGTGTCCTGCCCTTCAACATGGATACATTCCTGGCAAACCCGGCCACCACGCGCGTCGCCACTTTCAATGCCTCGCGCGGTGAAGAACGCTGGTTTTCCAAGGAGGAAATGAGCACGCTGGACGCGCTCGGTCCCATCGTCCGGGCCTCCTCCACGCTGCCGATCCTCATGCCACCCGTCGAAATCGACGGCGACACCTACGTCGATGGCGCGCTCGGCCCCAACGGTGGGCTCCCCTTCGATCAGCCACTGCGCGAAGGCTACCGCAAGCTCCTCGTCGTCCTCACGCGCCCCCGCGACTACGTCAAGGCCCCCATGCCCGCCAGTGTCGGCGCGCTCCTGCGCACCGCATACCGCCAGTTCCCGTCCGTCTTTGAAGGCGTGGCACAGCGCCCCGACCGCTACAACGCCGGGCGTAAGTTCCTCTTCGAACTCGAGGAACGAGGCCAGGCCTACGTGTTCGCGCCCGACAACTTGTGGATCAATAACACCGAGTCTCGGCGCGAACGCCTGGAAGCCACCTACCGTGCTGGCCTGGTCCAGGCCGTGCGCGAAATGCCTGCGATCAAGGCCTTCCTGGGGCTGTAGGGGTTTCTGGATTCCCCGTGGCGCGTGCCCCGCGCAGCTTTCCGCGGCATGTCGAGCATTCGATCGAGATAGCGCCCAACCCCTACATCTAGGGCGCTTATCTGCCAACGACCCCTAGATGCGGGGGTGCGACACGCCCAAGACCCCTCTCATTGCTGGTGATGCGTAACACGATTCATATGGTTGGGGGCAGGTTATGCACAGCATGGTGACGACCCTGTCCACAGTGCGCACAGGGTGCTGGGGCCTCTGGAGGACTCTCGTTTTACCTGCGTGGTGAGGTGAAAACCCACGTGTTTGCGCGCATCTGCGAGGGCCTTCGTCAGGGGTGCGTCAAGCGTGTGATCAAGGAGTGTGATCCTGAGTGCCCGCTCTGTCCACAGGTGTGCGCCCCTCGTCCACAGTCGAGGCGGTGCACACAACATCTAGGGGTCGGTTGCGAGGATGGCCCCAAGGTGTAGTGTTGTGGTGTTCGCGGCGAACGAGCCGCCAGAGAGTCAATTAGGTAAGCAACGTCCGGCCCCAAGCCGCAAGGAGACACGAATATGTCGATCACCGTCTACTCCCAAGCCCCGCTGCCCGCAGTGCGACGCGACCTACCGCGCCCTCGACAAGCAGGGCATCTCCTACGAGAAGATCGACGTCACCCAGGACGCAGAATCCCTCGCCTTCATCAAGGGTCTCGGCTACCAGCAGGCCCCCGTCGTCGTGGCCGGCGAGGACCACTGGTCTGGCTTCCGCCCTGACCGCATCAAGGCCATCGCCGCCGCAGCCCTGGCGATGTCGGCCTGAGGCGCGTCGACAAGCCCCGGCCACTCGGCCGGGGCTTTCACATGTCCGGGTAGGGACGAGGCCGAGGCAACCCCGCGTAAACGCACAGATACGGGTCGCGTGGTGAGGAATGCGACAAGCCGTGTGACCAGGGGAAATGCCTGACCAGTGTGGCTAGCACACCTGCCCCATCCGGGCGCGCTCACGAGGCCTGCTGCTGCGTCAATGATCCCACAGGGGGACACGCCCCCACGTCACCGCGCCCAGGCCTCGTCAGTGAGACACTAGAAGCTCACCGTCCCGACAAGTCGGAAGGAACACCATGGGCAGCGTCGTCTACTTCTCGTCGGCGACGGGCAACACCCGCCGTTTTGTTGAAAAGCTTGGCCTCCCGGCTGCGCGGATCCCGTTGCGCCCCAAGGATGAGCCGCTGCGCGTGCGCGAGGAGTACGTGCTGATCGTGCCGACCTACGGGGGCGGCAATATTAAGGGCGCGGTTCCTAAGCAGGTCATCAAGTTCCTCAATAATCCCGAGAATCGTGCCCTGTGTAGGGGTGTCATCTCGTCGGGCAATACCAACTTCGGCAAGGCCTACTGCATCGCGGGCGACATCATCGCGGCCAAGCTGGGGGTTCCCCACATGTATAAGTTCGAGCTCCTTGGCACGCCTGAGGATGTCTCCAGAGTTCGCGAAGGACTGGAACAGTTTTGGCAGAAAACTACACCGACACAGGCGTAGAGGAAGCTCTCTCCCCGGAGCTGGACTACCACGCGCTGAACGCGCAGCTTAACCTGTACGACGCGGACGGACGCATCCAGTTCGACGCGGACCGTAAGGCCGCTCGCCAGTACTTCCTGCAGCACGTCAACCAGAACACGGTGTTCTTCCATGATCTGGAGGAGAAGCTGAAGTACCTGGTGGATGAGGGCTACTACGAGCAGCACGTCCTGGATCAGTACGACTTCGCGGATATTAAGGCGCTATATAAGCAGGCCTACGCCCACAAGTTCCGCTTCCCGACGTTCCTGGGCGCGTTCAAGTACTACACGTCGTACACGCTCAAGACGTTCGACGGGAAGCGCTACCTGGAGCGCTTCGAGGATCGCGTTGCCATGGTGTCTCTGTACCTGGCGCGCGGCGACATCGAGCTGGCTCGCAGCTTCGTTGACGAGATCATGACGGGCCGCTTCCAGCCGGCCACCCCGACGTTCCTCAACGCTGGCAAGGCGGCGCGCGGTGAGCTGGTGTCCTGCTTCCTGCTGCGCATTGAGGACAACATGGAGTCGATCGCGCGCGGCATCAACTCCGCGTTGCAGCTGTCCAAGCGCGGCGGTGGCGTCGCCCTGCAACTGACGAACCTGCGCGAGTCGGGTGCCCCGATCAAGAAGATCCAGAACCAGTCCAGCGGCGTCGTGCCCGTCATGAAGCTGCTCGAGGACTCTTTCTCGTACGCGAACCAGCTGGGCGCGCGTCAGGGCGCGGGTGCTGTGTACCTGCACGCGCACCACCCGGACATCATGCAGTTCCTGGACACCAAGCGTGAGAACGCGGACGAGAAGATCCGTATTAAGACGCTGTCCCTGGGCGTTGTCATCCCGGACATCACGTTCGAGCTGGCCCGTAAGAACGAGGACATGTACCTGTTCAGCCCCTACGACGTGGAGCGCGTGTACGGCGTGCCCTTCTCCGAAATTTCGGTGACGGAGAAGTATCACGAGATGGTGGACGACGGTCGTATCCACAAGAAGAAGATCAACGCGCGTCGCTTCTTCCAGACGATCGCGGAGATCCAGTTCGAGTCCGGCTACCCCTACATCGTCTTCGAGGACACGGTGAACAAGGCGAACCCGATCAAGGGCCGTATCACCATGTCGAACCTGTGCTCGGAGATCCTGCAGGTGTCCGAGGCCTCGACCTACAACGATGACCTGTCGTACTCGCACGTCGGCAAGGACATCTCCTGCAATCTGGGTTCGCTTAACATCGCGAAGACCATGGATTCTCCGGACTTCTCCAAGACGATTGAGATGGCGATTCGCGGCCTGACGGCTGTGTCCGACCTGTCGGACATCGGCTCGGTGCCGTCGATTGCGCGCGGCAACGCGATGAGCCACGCGATCGGCTTGGGCCAGATGAACCTGCACGGGTACCTGGCGCGCGAGCACGTGCACTACGGGTCCGAGGAGGCGCTGGACTTCACGAACATGTACTTCATGACGGTCCTGTTCGAGGCCATCAAGGCCTCGTGCACGATCGCGCGCGAGCGCGGTGAGCGCTTCGAGGGCTTCGATGACTCCGCGTACGCGTCCGGCGAGTTCTTCCGCAAGTACATCGACGAGGAGTGGGCACCCGCTACGGACAAGTGCCGCGAGCTGCTCGCCGCCTCGTCCATCAAGGTCCCGACCCAGGCGGACTGGGAGGCCCTGGCTGCCGACGTCGCCACGTACGGCATGTACAACCAGAACCTGCAGGCGGTTCCGCCGACGGGTTCTATCTCGTACATCAACAATTCGACGTCGTCGATTCACCCGATCGTGTCCCGCGTGGAGATCCGCAAGGAAGGCAAGATCGGCCGCGTCTACTACCCGGCACCGTACATGACGAACGAGAACCTGGAGTACTACCAGGACGCGTACGAGATCGGCCCGGAGAAGATCATCGACACCTACGCGGTGGCCACCCGGCACGTGGATCAGGGCCTGTCGCTCACGTTGTTCTACCCGGACACGGTGACGACGCGTGATCTGAACAAGTCCTACATTTACGCGTGGAGGAAGGGCATCAAGACTCTGTACTACATGCGCCTGCGCCAGATGGCCTTGGAGGGCACGGCGGTTGAGGGCTGCGTGTCCTGCATGCTGTGATGCTTCGTTGAGTGGCGCGGGGGTCGGGAAACCGGTCCCCGCGCCGTTTTTTGAGCGCGGACGAGGCGGGGGCGGGGCTTCGTGGGCGCGGCAAGCTGGGTGCGCTGTGGGTGTGGGACGAGGCCGGGTAGCGTGTGTGGGACGAGGCCGTGGCGGGGCCGCGCATGAGGGCTGAGCCAGCCCAGGCCTCGCCGCTGTGCATCTGGCGCGTTAGGATCGGTCGAGTATCTGCCGGACAACGATTGTGGAGTGACGCATGAGCGATCCCATCAACCCCTACGCGCAGCAGGTACCTTACGGCCAGGGGGATGCAGGCTACGGGCCGGGCTACGGGCCGCAGGGGTTCCCCGGCTACCAGGCTTCGCCTTTCGCGGTGCAGCGCGCCCAGTCGAACGCGTCGACGGTCCGCACCTTGTCCTTCCTGAGTTTTCTGTTCGGCGGCCTCATGCTGTCGGGCGCGATGTGGATCTGGTCCGACAAACTGATCGAGGAAGCCCGACTCGCGGGCGTGCCGATGCCCATTATGAACGAACTTGCGAGCGCCCGATCAGCCGCCAAGATGTGCTCGATCATTCATCTTGTGGTCCTCGGTGTTGCCCTGGTGATCCTCATCGCCATCGTGGCGGTGTGGGGATTCTTGTTGGTGTCGATCTCGCGCTGATGAGCGTTGCGCCACGCGGCTCCCGAGGTCTGTCCCCGGAACAAGAGTAGCAGCGGGGGCGGAGCGATCAGTGATTCCCAGTGGGTATCTGGGTCCGCCTACAGTGTCGACAGCGGTCTGCGATACCATGAGTCGCAGATTCATGAGAGACAGTCACTGGGAGTAATGGATGAGCGATCCCGAGAATATTTGCGCAGCAGGTGTCCGACGACTACATGGCCCTCGAACGGCAAGGGAAGAGCGGCCAGCAGGATCCCTATAGCCAGCAGGAAACGTACGGTCAGGCGGGATACGGTCAGCAAGTCGCGTATGGTCAGCAGAGTCCTTACGGTCAAGCGGGATACGGTCAGCAGGGTCCCTACGGCCAGGCGGGATACGGCCAGGCACCTTACGGCCAGGCACCTTACGGCCAGCAGGGCGCGTATGCTCAGGCGGGATACGGTCAGCAGGGTCCTTACGGCCAGGCGGGATACGGCCAGCCCGTGTATGGTCAGCCCCTGTATGCGTCGCCAGCCAACTACGAGTACGAATCGATTCGCTCCAGTGCAATGATCGTCATGTGCATGGCCGGCATGAGCTTCTTCATTGCCCCGCTTATTCTGTCTGTTCCCGCCTGGGTGTGGGGGCACTCGCTTGTCTCGAAGGCACGGTCGATTGGCGCTCCACAGGACGTTGTGGACCGTGCGCGCGCGGGCTGGCTCGCCGCGATGATCATTTCGATCCTGCAAATTAGCAGCTTCGTCTTGTTCATCGTGGTCTTTTGGATGGCCCTTGCGTCACAATCATGACCTTGTGCGGGCGGGTCCAGGAATGTTCCTGGGCCCGCCCGTTTTGTTCCTCATGTGTCTGCGATAGATGCAGCAGCGATCTGAAGGCAACCACATCTGGAGCAGCGCATGAGTAACATCAACAACGTCTTCGCGCGCCAGCCCAAAGCCGCGCAGACACTCACTTCGGCGCACGCCTGGGATCACACGGCTGTTCCAGTACAGTCCCCGGGGAATCCCCCGTTCTCGCGGCCCCCACACCTCCCGGTGCATGCCTCACGCCACGGATGCCCGGTCACCTACGGCCAGATTCTGGTGGAACAAGTCAGGGCCTCCTACGATGCCCAGGTCCGAACCTCCTCCGTCATCCTCATGACCATCTCGCTGCTGAGCATCTTTTTCTGCTTCATCATCCTGTCCGGCGCATGCCTGCCAGCCGCGCGAGCGCAGGTACGCGCCGCAGTCGACTACCGCGTCCCCGAGTCCGCCATCAAGCTCGCCCGGATTACCTTCTATGTTGTACTCGCGTGCTTTATCGTCGACCTGGCTGTCCTCATCGCCTTCATTGTCTGGCTGTTCGGCTGACCGCGCACCCCAGCCCCGGCCTCGTCCCCGAGGACCCCACGACCCGGCTACCGCGCGCGAACCCCGACGCGCGTGGATGCGCCTGTAAACTTGACGTATGACTCCCCGATACGAAGCCCCCCTCGCGCTCGATTTCCGGAACCGACGCTGACCTGCTCGATCAGCTCCGATACGCGGACGGGAGACCCTACGGGTTCTACAAGAACGCCCTCGGTGCCTGGGATTACGGCGACTTCACCCTCGCCACAGACCACGTGCAGGCCGACCCCTACGCCCCGCCCTCATCCCTGCGCGCCTGGACCCGACCCGAGGCCATGGGCCTGCCCGAGGCCGCCCTGGCCTCGCCCGACGCGCGCCTCGCCGCCGGGGACTTCATCGCCCGCGCCTTCGACGAGGCCATCCGTGCCCGCGGCGCGCGCGACGTGTCCATCGCCCGCGCCGGTGCCCTCATCCTCCAACGCTCCTACGCGACCGTTCTGCCCGACCGCGTCGAAGTCCGATTCCAGGTCAAACTCCCCGCGCGCGGACGCACGATCCTCGGCAAGAGCGCCGCACGCCTCTTCGACGTGGACGTGCCCAACATCGTCATGGACTGCTTCGACTTCGTCTCCGAAGACCCGGCCACCACCCGCAAGCGCTCCCGCCTCCTCGGCCACGTCGCCGCCTACGAAGACTACCGCGCCCTCCAGGGCATCCTCGAAGACCGCGGCTGGGTGTCCTTCGTCGCCGACGAGGCCATGCTCGCGCGACGCTCCGGCGTCTCCGAGGCACCCCTGGCCGGGGACGGCGTCGTCGCCTTCGCCGCCCCCGAGTCCTTGCGCGCCACCGTCACCTGCCGCACGCCGGCGAGGTTTCCGGCATGGCGATCCCCCCGGGCCTCACTCTCATCGTGGGCGGCGGCTACCACGGCAAATCCACGCTCCTTGAGGCCATCGCCCAAGGCGTGTACGCGCACGTACCCGGCGACGGACGCGAACTCGTCGCTACCGACCCCACCGCCACGAAGGTGCGCGCCGCCGACGGCCGAGCCGTCACCGGCGTCGACATCTCACCCTTCATCACCCACCTGCCCGGCGGTGCCGACACCACGTCCTTCTCCACCGAAAACGCATCCGGGTCCACCTCGCAGGCCGCCTCCATCATCGAATCCCTCGAGCTGGGCGCACGCACACTCCTCATCGACGAAGACACCTCCGCCACCAACCTCCTCATCCGCGACACCCGCATGCGCGACCTCGTCGCCGCCGACAAAGAACCCATCACGCCCCTCGTCGACCGCGTCACCTCCCTCACCGAGGCCGGGATCTCCCTCATTATGGTCGTCGGCGGCTCCGGCGCGTTCCTCGATGCCGCCGACCGGGTCCTCATGATGGACAACTACCACTGCCTCGACGTCACCTCCCGCGCACGCACGGTCGTCGCCAACCTGCCACGTCCCCGCACCGACGCCCCCACCAGCTGGGAGGCAGCACCCCCCGCGTGCCCGCCGCGAAAGCCCGCGTGGACCGCCCGCGCACCAAGGCCTCGGGCACGTCCGTGCTGACCATCGACCGATCAACCATCGACATCTCCGACGTCGCCGCCGTCGTCGACCCCGGGCAGGCCGAGGCCATCGCCTGGTGCGTGCGCGGCGTCCTCGAAGAAATGGCCGGCAAACAGTCGATGCCCGACCTCATGGCCAAGCTCGGCCGACGCCTCGCCTCCGAAGGCCTGGACGCCGTCTGCAAGTTCGGCGCCCGCCCCTACCCCGCGTTCTTAGCACGCCCGCGCCTCATCGACGTGGGTGCGGCCATCAACCGCTACCGCGGCCTGGCCCTGCGCGAAGCGCGCGGCGAGGGCGTTGCGGGCGAGGCAAGCACTGAGGTTTCCGAGTCGTAGTCGTTTCAGGCCCCACGGGTGTTCCGAGCACCGGAGGGACCGGCCGCCCGCGAGGCTAGGCGACCTCGCTTCGCTCGGTGCCGCGCCTCGAAGCCCGCCCGTGCCCTCCGGTCCCTCCGGTGCCCTCCACACCTGTGGGGTCGTGGTGATTGATGTGGATCGGCCCGCCCGCTTGCTGAGCCGGGCTGCTTGGTGTGCCTGTGCCCGTGGGCGGCGGCCCGCCCGCGAGCCGTCCGCGCTGCGAGCGTCGCTCGGTGTGTCGGCTCGTTGTCCGGCCAGGCCCTGCCGCCGCCCACGGGCACCGCAGCCTTGCCTCGCTGGTATTCCAGGTGCCGTCGGGCCCGGCCACCCGTGCCCTCCGGCGCTCCCCACACCTGTGGGGTCGTGGTGATTGATGCGGATCGGCGCGTCGTCTCGAAGCATGGCCAGGCCCTGCTGCCGCCCACCGGCACCGCGGTCTGGCCCTCCGGACCCTCCGGCGCCCTCCATGCCGGTGGGCAGGTTGTTGACGTGTGGTTCGGTGCGTCGTTTCCGATGTCCGGCCAGGCTCCGTCGCCCACGGACACTGTGGCAATCCCCGTAGGCCTTGCTGCTGTCTCCACATTGGCGGTGTTGGGGATGGATGCGCCCAAAGTGCAGACCACTTCGGTGAAATTGAGCGAATTTGGGGTGTTTTGGGTGAGGTGGTCTGCGTTTTGAGCGCATGAGTGGTGCGGATGCGAGGTCGGGGCCTCTGGTGGGGGCCGGGCAGCGTGGTGTACCCGTGGAGTAGGGGTGGATGTGGCAGGGCGTTGGTTTCGCCCCGTCCCTGAGTCCCCTGCCCCGTCATGGTTTCCCACAAATGTTGCATGTGATTTCCATATAAACCTTGCAAACGCTGAGATAAGATCGTTGGAATTGCAACGTTTGTGGAGGTTAATGAAAACTGGCCACGGGAAGTTACACGCGACTTTTCTGGGGGAGTGTCGTATGTGTAGACCGATCCTGAGTCTCGTTCCTTCGCGCTGAACGGCGCTCGAATAACGTGGGACTCACACCGTGCCTGAGGACACGTCGGCCCCGGATCCCGGAATGCCCCGAAGGTACCCCGGGTGGTCTCGGGGATCAATCAGGGGAATCCTCCGTAGCGAAGACATAAGCTGACCATGCAGTATGTATACATGAACACGAACACGACAATCGCGCAGGCCCCCGCGGCCACCCAAGAGGCCCCGGCCTCGTCCATCGTCCGACTCCAGGGCGTCTCTAAGATCTACGGAAACGGCGACGCCCAGGTGCGCGCCCTCGACGACGTGAGCGTCGGCTTCGGTGCCGGCGAATTCACCGCCATCATGGGTCCCTCCGGCTCTGGCAAGTCCACGATGATGCACATCCTCGCTGGCCTCGACGCCCCCACCTCCGGGCACGTCTTCGTCGAAGACACCGACATCACCGCGCTGAAAGACACTGCGCTGACCAAGCTGCGCCGCGACCGCATCGGCTTCGTGTTCCAGTCCTTCAACCTGGTGCCCACACTGGATGCCCGATCCAACATCCTCCTGCCCATGCGCCTCGCAGGAAAGACCCCCGACAAGGACTGGTTCGACCTGATCGTCAACTCCCTGGGCATCGCAGACCGTCTGAATCACCGCCCCTCTGAAATGTCCGGCGGCCAGCAGCAGCGCGTCGCCGTCGCCCGAGCCCTCATGAGCCGACCCGCCGTCATCGTCGCGGACGAACCCACCGGCAACCTCGACTCGCACTCCACCACAGAGGTCATGGACCTGCTGCGCCGCGCCGTCGACGACCTCGGCCAGAGCGTCATCATGGTCACCCACGACACTGGCACCGCCGCCTACGCGGACCGCGTCCTCGTGTGCCGCGACGGCCGCATCGTCTCCGACCTGCGCGACGTCACCGCCGATACTCTGACCGCGGCGCTGCGCTGAACGCGTCCCCACACTGTTCCCAAGGCTCACCTCATGTCTGCAACAAACTCACTCCTGAGCGCCAACCTGCGCTCCCACGGCCGCCGTTACATCTCGACGGGCCTGGCCGTCGCTATTTCCACAGCCTTCATCGTCATCACCCTTATCGTCATGGCGGCGATGACGTCGAGCCTGACCTCCGGCGTCTACAGCCAGTATCAAGGCGGCACGATCGTCGTCTCCCAAGACAACGACGCGCCCGAGGGTGCCATCGAGAGCGCCGAAAAAGCGCTGAAGGACACCAACGGCGTCACTGCTATCAAGCACATGGCCCAGTGGCCCGTCGTCGCCCAGACCGACACGACGCGCGGGGGCCTCTACGTCTCGCCGCTGGCCCCCAAACCCTTCGCCGAGCCGGTTCTGAGCGCCGGAACGGCTCCGACCGCCGACGACCAGATCATCATCCCCGAGTCCACGGCCTCGTCCCTCTCGCTGAAGGTTGGCGACACTCTGAAAGTGCGCTCTGGATTCACCGAGGGCGATTACCGCACCCTCACCATTGTCGGCACCACGCGCTCGAACACGATCAGCATGGGCATTCCCGCCAGCTACGTGACCAACGGCGGTTTCTCCGCGATCTTTGGGAGCACCGCGTCTGGGCAGTTCATTGTCGCGACCAGTGGAGCGGATGCGGACAGCAACGAAAACCCTCCGGAGGCCACCCAGGACGAGTGGGTGGCGAAGGCGAACTCCGCGCTCAGCGACATTTCGGGCGTGAGCGTGACCAGCGTGCGCGCGGCGATCACGAAGGACCTGGATCAGGCGCGCCTGGGGGCATCGGTGACGACGGGGATCATGCTGATCTTCCCGGCGATCGCGGCGCTCGTGGCCTCTATCGTCGTCTCCTCGACCTTCCGCGTCGTGCTCACGCAGCGCACCCGCGAGCTGGCGTTGCTGCGCACGCTTGGGGCGACCAGGCGTCAGGTCCGCTCGCTCGTGACCCGCGAGGCCTTCGCGATCGGAGCGATCTCGTCGGCGATTGGCGTCGTGGTCGGCTGGCTGATTGGCGCGCTCGCGGTGGTGGAAAGCGGCCTGGGCACTAGCCTCTCCGAGGTCTTGGTCGGGGTCTCCGTCTGGCAACTCGCCCTCACGTGGCTGGGTGCGACCCTGTTCACGACTCTGGTTGGTGTCTTCCCGGCGCGTGCGGCCTCCCGCGTTGCCCCTATCGCGGCCCTCGCGCCCGTGAACGAGGCCGGGGCTGGGTCCCGGAAGAAGCACACCCTGCGCTTCATCCTCGGAGTCCTCGTTGCTGCGTCGGGTAGCGCGCTCGTTGCGTACGCGTGGCGCTTGGATAGTGCCAGCCAGAAGTTCATGCTGTCTTTCGGCGGAGCGCTCGTGGCCCTTCTTGGTGCGGTGGTTGCGATCTCCGTCCTGCTGCCCGCTCTCACTCGGGCGTTCGGCGTGGTCTTCCCTGGCATGCTGTCCGCCATGGCCCGTGAGAACACGATGCGCAACCCCGGTCGCACCTCCGCGACTGGCTCGGCGATCCTCATTGGTGTGACCCTCGTCGTCACCATCATGGTGGGTGCGGCCTCCGTGCGCACTACCCTGACGAACGCCGTGAACGACGCCCGTCCCTTCGATCTCATTGCTGTGTCCACGACCGGGGAACTCACCGACGACCAGCAGGCCGCCATCGCGTCCACCGACGGCGTCGCCGCCACCGTTGCCCAGTACGCCGCCCCCGGCGTCCTGACCCTGACGCCGAGCGCCTCCGCCTTCGAACCCGCAGAGGGTAGCGGCGCGGTGGACCCTGGCATGACGTTGCCCGTCATGATCACCGGTGAACCCGACTACACGGGCGTCACTCACTCGACCGTCACTCAGATGGGCGATGATGAGGTGCGCGTCGGCGACAAGGCCCTGGCCGGGCAGATGCTGCGCCTGTGTGCTGACACATGCACGGACCTGAGCGCCGCGTACGACAAGGACCTCAGCGCCGGGGACACCCGGGTCTCCGAGAAGACCCTGCGGTCCATCGTGACTTCACCCGAGCGGCAGGCGATCATTATTAAGCTGGCCGATGGGGCCGACGTCGAGGCTGTCCAGAGCGCGCTGCTCAAGGACTCGCAGCTCAGCATCAACGGCTCCGCCCTGGAGCGCCAGATGTACACGAAGGTCATTGACCAGATGATGATGGTCCTCGTCGGGCTGCTCGGCGTGTCCGTCGTCGTGTCCCTGGTCGGCGTCGCCAACACCCTGTCCCTGTCGGTGGCCGAACGCACCCGCGAGAACGGTCTGCTGCGCGCGCTGGGCCTGACGCGACGCCAGATGAAGAGCCTCTCGCCCTTGAGGCGCTGTTCCTGTCCCTGACCGGTGCGTTGATCGGTGTTGGCCTGGGCATCGCCTTCGGGTGGGTCGGCATCATGAGCCTGCCCATCGTCGGGGCGACGCCCGTGATGAGTGTGCCGTGGCTGCAGCTGGTCGGCGTGTGCGCCGTAGCGATTGTCTCCGCTCTGGTTGCCTCGTGGCTGCCGGGACGTCGGGCCGCGAAGGTTAGTCCCTCCGAGGCACTGGCGACCGAGTGAGTGCCGGTTGAATGACGGGCGGGGCGCTGTGGGTATGATCCACAGCGCCCCGCCCGCGTCAGCGTGCGCTTCGCGTCAGCGTGTGATCCTCCTGCGGGCCGCGCGGGTCGCCAGCGCGGAGGCGATCAGGGCCGCCGAGGCAGCCAGGTACGGGTACAGTCCCGGCCCACCCGAATAAGGCAGGGTCGGGGCCTCCCTGTCGGCGACCATGATCGTGGCCGTGAACTTGCCGTCGATGATCATGCCCTGCACGTCCAACGTCAGGTCGTTGTAGCCGGAGTTGTAGACCTGGACGGAGGCCTTCGTCCACTTGTTCTGGTCGAAGATCTCGGTGTCGGGCATGACGTTCGTGCCTGTTCCGTCGGCCAGTTGCGCGCTCAACGTGAAGCCGATCGGCTGGGGCAGGAGCAGGTGGCCGTCGGGGGCCTTGGTTTCGACCAGCCAGTACTTCTTATCCGTCGCCAGCGTCGTCACCTTCCAGTAGTACGGGAAGTCGCCGGTGTTCGACGCATCCAGCGTCAGGACCGGGGTGGCCGACCCGTTGACGCGTGGGTCCACGTCGTAGATCGCGAACTCGGAGCCAGCCAGCGGGTAGTAGGAGTAGCCCTGCGCGTCCATGTACTCGTTGGCGATCTCGGGCCACTGGAGGTTCGTGAACTGGCGGCCGGCCTTCGCGATGATGACCGTGCGCACGCGGACCGGGCCGCACACCTTGTTGTTATCTGAGCCGTCCGAATCGCGATCCGACGCGGCGATCACCTCGCTGTAGAGGCCGTACCCCGAGCGTGGAGCCCCCAGGTAGCGGCACGAGAAGCGCGACTCGTCGACGGTCGGTGCCTCCGAGCGCGTCACGTTTATGCGCACCCAGTACTCGCGCGACGAGTTCGCGGGCAGCGGGTCGCCGCCGGTAATCTGGTAACGCCCGCCCGCGCCGCTCAGCTCGGTCGCGGCGTCCAGGCCGTCCTGTGTGGCGGCCACGCGCACCGAGTTGATGGTCAGACCCGAGGGGAAGCCCGGCGCGACCTGCAAGGCCCCCGTGTCCGAGTCCAGCGATCCGCTGTTCGTGGCCGTCACCTTGTAATCCACGTCGAAGGTCACGGACCCGTTCTCGCCGCCGTTCGCCACGAGTTCCTGTTTGACGCTCACGTCCGCGCTCCTCGCGTGGTTCGTGAACGTGCAGTCAATCGTCTGCGCGGCCGCGCTCGCTACCGCCCCGACGCGCGCGAAATTCACGCTCTTCGTGTCGGTGTCCACGGTCGCTGCCACGTCCTCGCCCGCGCCATTCACACACGAGATCGACTCAAGCGTCCACTCGTCGTCCGGCGCGTCCGGGCTGGTCACGCCGCTTTCCGTGATCGTGAAGTCCGAGTGCCCCACCAGGAACGCCTGGTACGAGGCCATGGACCCCTTCTTGTCTGCGCCGACCCCGGTGGGGGTGATGGTCTGGTTGAAGGAGCCGTCCTGGACCCAGCCGGACACCGCCGTGCCGTCCGGTGTCGTCGACGAGGCCGTGGCACCGGCCGGCGCGTCAACCGCGTCGCGGGTCGCCGTGGAGGTGAAGGTCGCCGACGGCTGGGTCGCGTACGTGCGGCCGCCGTCCGTGGTGATGACCTTGTGGATGCGCACGTAGCGCTCTTGCGTGATCGAGGCGTACAGGCACGCGAAGCTCATGTTGAGTTCCGGCGTGCTCATGGATGTGACTGGCTGCGCGCCCTCTGGGGGAGCTGAGGGGCACGAGGCGCTGCGGCCGTTGTCCGTGAAGCCCCAGATCGTCATGCGGTAGCGGATCCCGTCCTTCTCCCACACCGTGTCGGGCAGCGTGGAGGTGGAGATAGAGACCGTGTCGTTCGAGGCCGGGGTGCGCAGGGAGATATCGACGGCGTCCGGCCAGTCGTTCTCCGCACGCTGCGCTTTCGCCCAGCCTAGGGTCTGGTTGATGTGGCCCTTCTGTCCCTTGTTGTACAGGTCGTGCGTGCCGTTGCCAGCGCCGACGTGCTGGGCGCACACGGTCTTACCTGTCAGCCACTGGTCGGTATTGCGGCCCTCCGGGTTGTAGAGGCGTGCCGGACCCGTGAACTTGCCCCTGATCTTGCGGCGGCTACCGTTCGCGGCCACCGATCCGTCAGGGTTCGTGTCGCACACGCTGTTGGCGACGATGGTGTAGGCACCGCCCGCGCGCGGCACGACCGTCGTCTCCGTGTCGTCCTGGGACTCCTCAACGTCCCACGGGATCGCCCCCTGCATGGCGAAACCGTCGCCCTGGATGCGCAGGTTCAGGTCCCCGTGGAAATACCGCTGCGGGCCAACATCGGTCAGCGTTTTCTGGTCCCTGCCCGTGCCTCGTTCCAAGTTATTGAAAATCGGCAGGTTGTTGTTGCGTAGCGTGCCCAGCAGGAATGGCTGTCCGGCCGCGACCGTGCCCGGCGAGGCCGGCTGGAAGCCCATCGCCGTCTGCTTCCACGGCGCGATCTTGCCCTGGACTGTCGTCTCGTTGTTGTAGAAAATGACGCCGTTCTCCTCCGGGTTTTCGCCCCACGGCAACGAGCGTGTCGTGTAGCTCCAGTAGCCCTGCGACGCCAGGGAGGATTCTAGCCACTGGGCGCGCTTCCAGCCCGTCCCGTCCTGCAGAGAGCCTCCCGGCCACGGCCCCCACTGGTCCAGGGGCTTGACCCAGCCGTCGCGCGACCACATGTTTGGGCGGTTCGTCTCCATGTAGGCGTATCGGTCCACCTGGTTGCGTGTGTCTTCGACCGTGCCGTAGTAGACCAGGCGGCGGAAGTTGTAGTCCCACACGCCCGGCTCGTCACTGGGGTCAATGAACGGGTACGTGCGCTCCGTCGGAGAATTATTGACGACCGAATCCGTGAAAATCGAGGCCACGTTCGTGATCGTGAAGGTCGCTGCACCCTCGGGTTCCTGGGCTGCCTGTGCGGGCTGCGCGGTGGGGGTCGTGACCGCGAGGCCTCCCACCGCCATCACCGCCGCGCACGTTCCGGCCATGACGCGCAGGAATCGCGGCGCGCGGTGGTGTACGTGGGTACCGGCATCGTTCCCTGCCGGGGTGCCCGTCGTGGGGGCGGTGCCCCGCGAGGCGTTTCGGTCGTGTGTGTCTGTCAGTTCCATGCCTACTCCGTCGCGGCGGGTCATTGTGCCCGCTGGTTATCGCCAAACTAACTGATGACAATGCTATCTGTGCCGGTGGGCACCTGCAAACATTTGTCACAGCAGGGTGGTTTTCGGAGTAATCGGATAGTCAGGAGTCGCAGTAAAACCAGTATTATCGGGCTATTTCTATGCGTTTGTGGGATGTGTTACATGTTTGACATGTGGAGTGCTCAGCATCCCATCGGGGGAGTGTTGGAGGCTTGTCAGTAGTGCTTGTGACCCTCGAGCCTGGTCGGTCGGCTAGCATTCGACGACGTTGACGGCCAGGCCGCCCTCCGAGGTCTCCTTGTACTTCGAGAGCATGTCGTTGCCGGTCTGGCGCATCGTCTCGATGACGACGTCCAGGCTTACCATGTGCCGTCCGTCGCCCCACAGCGCCATGCGCGCGGCGTTAATAGCCTTCACGGCGGCAATCGCGTTGCGCTCGATGCACGGCACCTGCACGAGGCCCGCCACCGGGTCACAGGTCAGCCCCAGCGAGTGTTCCATCGCGATCTCGGCCGCGTTCTCCACCTGCTGCGGGGTGCCGCCCAGCGCCTGGGCCAGGCCGGCCGCCGCCATCGCCGAGGCCGACCCGACCTCGCCCTGGCAGCCGACCTCGGCACCCGCGATGGACGCGTTCGTCTTGATCAGCGCACCGATCGCTGTGGCGGCCAGCAGGAACTCGTGCACGAGGGCTCGGCGGCGCGCCGCGCACTCCTCCACGGGCGAGGCCGTGTCCTCGTCGCCGGAATCCGTGCACCCCGCCAGCGAGTCGGCAGAAGGGCTGGGCGTCATGCGAATGTGGCGCAGCGGCTGGACCGCCCCGTCCTCCGTGGCGGGACCCGCGGCCACGCCCGGCACCGAACCCGTCTCCGGGCAGTGCGTCACCAGGTAGCCCAAGACCGCCGGGATCACGCCCGCCGCCCCGTTCGTTGGTGCCGTCACCACGCGGTGGCCGGCCGCGTTCTCCTCGTTCACAGCCAAGGCGAACAGGTTGACCCAATCCATCGCTCGCATGGGATCCGCCGTCGTCGACGCCCACGCAGCGCCCGCCGCGCGGCGAGCGCTTGAGCCGGCCCCGGCCTCGTCCATCGACTCCATGGGCGATGCGGGGATGCCCGTCAAGCGCTGGGCGAGTTTTCCGGCGAGCGCGCGGGCGCGGCGCGGCACATCCAAGCCGCCCGGGAGGATGCCCGCCGCCGACGTGCCCGCGTCCACGCAGTCGAACATCGTGTCCGCAATGCGATCCAGGTAGGCGTTGAGCGTGTCGCGCGGGCGCACCGCCTCCTCATTCATACGCACGAGGTCCGCAATGCTCAGGTCGGCCTCGTCGCACTGGGCGAGCAGCTGCGCCGCCGACGCGAAGGGGTGCGGTGCCGGAATGTCGATGCCGACGCCGGCCTGGCTGGAGGCGAGAGAGGAGACCTCGGGATTCTGCGGGTCGTCGTTCGTCTGCAGCATGACGAAGCCTCCGCCCACCGAGTAATAAGTGCGCTGGAGGATGACGTCGCCGTCCTGGCCGGTGGCCGTGAGCGTCAGCGCGTTCACGTGATAGGGGAGGACCGTGCGTGGGACGAAGCGGATGTCCTCGGCGATGTTCAGGGGAATGCGCGTGCCGCTCGGCAGCGTGAGTGTACCCGTGCGCGCCAGTGTCGGCAGAATCGCCTCCACCGTGTCGATATCCACCGTCTCCGGGTCGTAACCCGCCAAACCCAGGAGGACCGCGCGGTCCGTTGAGTGGCCTCGGCCCGTCGCGCCCAGCGAACCGAACAGGTCAATCGTGATGTGCGATGGCGGCGTCAGCGCCGTCAGCTCTGTCGTGAACGCGAGTCCCGCGCGCATCGGCCCCACCGTATGCGACGACGATGGCCCGATACCGATACGGAACATGTCGAACACCGACAGGGGGTGCGGCGCGTCGTGCGCAGCGACCTCACCCGAGACGATAGCGGCGGGCGTGGGACGCGACGGGTCGTAAGCGGTAACGGGCGCGCCAAGCGCGACGGGGCGAAGATCCATGCGCCCTATTGTGCAGGTGCTCGGCTCCTCGCGCGTGACGAGGCCGGGGTAGGGAGGGTGAGAAGGTAGTGAGTGGGAGGTTGGGGGCGGTGTGTGTTCGATGCAGTGTGGGCGTCCAGGGCCTTCGGGAGTGGGGTGACGGGGCGTGCGGTATTGTTTGTGCGAGGGTGTCAAGTTGCGTCTAGTTCCGCATTTTGATTTGTTGCCAGCCGTTAAAAATGGCAAAGCAACGATGTATGTTGCGCCGATTTAAATTGATACCATCTGGTAAAACGGCGAATTCTTGCGGAAATAGACCTTGACTGTTATTCTGTAACGTAAGACACGAGGAAGGTAGTGAAAATCGGGTTACGTTTTTCAGTAACTGCATCGTAGGCTGGGCGTCATCAGGGTTGTAGAAAAACTGAACCGGACATCCCACCGGCACCACAGCGAAGCAAGGGACCTGAGGAGAATGATCAATGGGAACGAGTCGAGCGCGCGCAGGACACGCGCGGCACACGCGAACAGGGTTCCTGACCCGCGCACTGGCCGCCCTGGCCGTCGCCGCTACCGCCGCCGGAACGATTGTCGCAACCCAGGTCACCACCCCCGAGGCAGCCCAGGCCGCCCAGGAGCCCGCCGCCGCCGGTATCGAGGTTGGCCAGGTCTACGCCAAGATGGGAAAGGGCATCACCAACGACACGGCGACATCGACGACCCCTGCGTACAACAACTTCATCCGCTACGGCATCGTGACGGGCATGTCGAGGAACCGTATCAAGAGCGACAACAACATGCTCGGTACGTGGCTTGGCGGCAACTACGCTGGAGCGAATGACGCGTGGACCTACATCGCCCGTGGTGCCCCGTGGAAGTGGGATGACCAGACGAACAACACTGGCACCGGTGATACGCAGGCTTCCAAGGACTGGATGCAGCAGCACTACGACCTGTGGAAGAACGGCGGAGATAAGACGATCTGGGTGGATGGCCAGTCGGCCATCGGCTTCAAGCCGAACAACCCGGGCACCGTTCAGCCGGGCGAGACCTTCCTGATCGGCGAGATCCGCCACAACAACCTGCCTATCCAGGGTATGAGCCCGGTGCAGCACTTCCTGCACTCGTCGCTGTGGCTTCAGTTCCTCAACCTATTCCCCAACGATCAGGGCGAGGAGTACCCCTTCGTCAACGAGGAAACCTCGAACACCCTGGCGACCACGATCCTGTACCGCAAGGGCGGTGCCTACGTGAAGACTGAGGCGCAGCGTGGCACGGGTACATGCTCGACATACTTCGGCATTAACGGCTGGCCTGCGAATCAGCAACTCAACGGAAAGTGGCCCCGTGACCTAGTCCTCGATGGGTCGTATGGTGTGCCCAAATACACGGCCAATGGCGAGTTCATTGGTCCCGCCTACGAGCCGGACCTCGTTGATGCGAGCGATCCCTCAAAGGGCTACGTCAATAAGTCTGAAAGTTCGTCCGGACGCATGTACTGCGTTAAGTACGTGGGCGAGGGTAACGGCGACTACGACCTGTACAGCCAGTACTACAACGCTGGCGCGGGTCAGCCCTATAGCACGCTGAACCCCAACGCTCCTGCGATTCTCCCGCGCGAGTGGCCCGGTGCCAAGGGCAACGTCAACCAGGCACCCTACGTGGCCGACACGATCAAGCTGAACAAGACTGTTTCCACTCGTACTTTCGAAAAGAACGGTCGAACCTACCGCCTGAGCATTTGGGGTTTCGTCCCGAATGGATCGACGCTGGTCACCTCGGACAACATCAATAACGTTCCGTCGGCAACATGTCCATCGAGTGTCCCCGAGGATACCCCGCGTACGAACACCTTCGTCGCGCAGGAACTCTCGGTCAACTACGCCTGCCTCTACGGCGTCATCACCGAGGAGCGAAGCGTGCGCATCGTGAAGTCTGTCGAGGACCCCTCGAACATGTACCCGACGATCCCCGCCGCCAACTTCACGGTGACCACGGGCTCCACTTGGGCGGACAACACTGACCGCACCCCGGCGACGACCGGCACCGTGACCGTCACGAAGCCCACGGCCTCGTCCGCCCCGGCCAAGACCTCGTACGTCTCCGCAGCCGACCCGGTTGCGAGCCTGACCCCCACCGGTTTCGGTGCGGCGAACGCGAAGTACGACTCGACCTTCATCCCCTTCGAAGTCGGTAACTCCGACTTCACCATCACGGAGAAGGACATCAGCACCGGCGGCGAGGACAAGTGGAACCTCAAGGACATCCAATGCGTCAACGGCATCGGTGAAGACGTCGCCGTGACCAAGACCGAACGCGGCGTCAACTTCAAGAACGTCGGCGGCGCAGCGTCCAACGAGGCAGCCCCCATCACCTGTACGTTCGTCAACGAGTACCAGTCCCCCGACCTGCGCGTCGCGAAGACCATCGAGACGAACGGCGGTGCGAATGGCGCCACGAGCTTCAACGTGGACTACAAGATCGTCGCCACCAACGACGGCACGCTCGCCGCCAACACCGGCAAGCTCACCGACAAGCCCGACTTCGCGAAGGGCCTGGAGATCCAGTCCGCGAAGATCGCCGAGACCCAGGCGGGCCTGGACACCGCGTCCGACGCCACCGCCACGAACGGCGTCTACACGCTGACCGATGGCGTCGAGCTGGCTGCCGGAGCCTCGAAGGAATACTGGATCCGTTTCGCGGTCACCCGTAACCCCGCGGCAACCGGCTACAACGAGGCCGACTTGGCTTGTTCCATCGATGGAAATGGTGTACGCGTCCCCGGCAAGGGCCTCTTCAACGAGGTTTTGGTCGACGACCGTAAGGACAGCGACGGCGACTACAACAACAAGGATTGTGGCCCGACCGTCCCCCACGACTTCGTCGTGCTCAAGGCCGGCACCCAGAACATGGGCACCACGTTCACCGACCCGACGAACCAGTACACATACGGCGACAACAACGACGCGATGTACCCCCTCAAGGGCGCAGAGTTCGCGATCTACAATGCCAACCCCAACGCGGATGCCAACGCCACCGTGGTCAAGACCCTGACCCAGGCCACCGCGACCGACGGATACTACTGGAGCGTGGGCGACCTCAATATCAACACCCCCTACTGGCTGGTCGAAACTAAGGCTCCCGCAGGACATTCCCTCCTGCCCCAGCCCCTCGAGTTCAAGCTGACGACCGCCCGAGCCGACGGCTCCGGAACGATGGTTGAACTCGCGGCCGACGCAACCGACTCGGCCAAGTGGGCAAAGGGTGCCGCACAGGCCTTCTCCTCCGAACTGAACACTGACTCCGTGGAGCAGGGCTTCGTCATCGACAGCACCAACAAGGCCACCCTGGTTGTCAAGGACACCGAGGTTGGCGAGCTGCCCAAGGCCGGCAGCACCGGAATCTTCCCCTACATCGGCGTCGCAACGGCGCTCATGTCCGGGGCGATGGTGATGACCGTGGTCACCACCAAGAGGCGCAAGGCATACGCCTGAGCCACCCATGAGGTCCCGTGACCACGGCGACCCACCATCAGAAAAAACTCCCGAAATCACACACACAGGAGAAAGAAAACCTATGAGCACCACGAAGACCCGCCGCAGCCTGAGCCTGCTCGCAGCCTTCGCCGTCGCCGCTGGCGCGCTGGCCCTGCCCGCCGCCACCTCCGCGACGCAGGCCGCCCCAGCCTTCGGCCTCGCTGCCACGACCGAGCGCGCCCCCTCGCTGGTCGACCTCGACGCCACCAGGACCGGTTCCATCACCATCCACAAGCTGGTGAAGGATGACACCAACGGCATGACCGCTGGCAACGGCCTCGAGGACGCCACCGCCACCGGCACGCCCCTGGACGGCGCGACCTTCACCGTCGAGAAGCTGACCAACGTCGACCTCACCACGCAGGCCGGCTGGGAGAAGCTCGCTGGCTACAACGGCAACGTTGACACCGCGAAGGCTGACGGCACCGACGCGGCCATCACGAAGACCACCGCCGGTGGCGGCCTGGCTGTCTTCGACAGCCTCCCCCTGGGTGCCTACGTCGTGACCGAGACCGCGACGCCTCCCGGCTACGTCGGCTCCAAGCCCTTCATCATCACGGTGCCCATGACGCACCCGACCGACCTCAATAAGTGGGTCTACGACGTCCACGCCTACCCGAAGAACTCGAAGGCTAACATCGACAAGACCGTCAAGGACGATACCACTCCGGCCATCGGCTCCGAGATCTCCTACACCCTGAAGTCCGACGTGCCCGCCGCCGAGGCCCTCGACTACTACGACGTCGTCGACCAGTACGACAAGCGCGTGGAGCTGCCTGAGGCTGGCGTCACCCTGAAGATCGTCGACGGTAAGACCGGAGAGGTCGCCCTGGTCAAGGACACCGACTACAAGCTGATCTCCGCTGACGGCACCGACGGTAAGACCAAGTTCTGGACCGCCGAGTTCACCGCGGCCGGCCGCCAGAAGCTGCTCGACAACCGTAAGGACGACACCACCAAGGTCCAGATGGACCTGGTCGGCACCGTCAAGGACAAGGTGGAGAACGACGGCCTGTTCAAGAACAAGGCCATCCTGCTCCCCAACGCCCCCTCCAACGGCTGGACCCCCGGCTCCGGTGAGGTTCCCCCGCCGGACTACCCGAACTCCGAGGTCGTCTCCAAGTTCGGCAAGGTGAAGATCACCAAGGTCTCCGCCAAGGACACCGCCGCCAAGCTTCAGGGTGCCGAGTTCGAGGTCTACCAGTGCACGCCTCAGTCCACCCCGACCGAGAACTTCGAGTCCGTCGACGCCACCCTCGACAAGAAGCTGAGCCCCGCCGGCACGTCCACCTACACCACCGACGCCAACGGTGAGGTCACCATCGACGGCCTGCGTAACAACGACTGGGAGAACAACGAAGCCGTCACCAACCCCGGCTGGTACTGCCTCGTCGAGACCAAGGCCCCCGAGGGCTTCGAGCTCCAGACCCGCCCGATCGCCTTCCAGGTCCTGCAGACCAACTCCACCGCTGACAACGAGTACACCCTCGCGACGACCGTCAAGGACGTCCCCACGAACGGTGGCTTCAACCTGCCGCTGACCGGTGCTGCCGGCGTCGGCGTCCTGATCGGTGCTGGTGCCCTCCTCGTGGGCGGCTCCGCTGCGATCGCGCTGGCCAACAAGCGCCGCAAGGAGCAGGCCGACGCCTGATCCTCGCTAGCTAGCGACACACAGGGGGGTGTGGACCCGCAGGTCCGCACCCCCCTCGCGTTGCCCGCAACCCGCCCACAGCGGTACTACCCTGTAACCAGACAAACTGCCCCGGCCTCGGCAATGAACGGAGAAAGCGTGAGCACCCAAGCGCCCGACAAGAAGAAGATACCCCTCAAGCGGCGTCTCCTGGCCATCGCGCCCCCCATCCTGCTGCTCGCCGGCATCCTGGTCCTCCTGTACCCCGTCTTTGCGACCCAGTACAACAACTATCGCCAGGAATCCATAGCCTCCCAATTCAGCGCCGTCGCCGAAGACGTCGGCCCCGACGCCGTCGCAGAAAACCTGCGCCGCGCCGACGAGTACAACGCCAACGCTGCCGAGTCACCGATCCTCGACCCCTGGCTGGACGCGCAGCGCCCCGGCACCGAGGCCTACCAGGAATACCTGAGTCAACTCAACATCAACGACGTCATGGCCACCGTCAAGATCCCCGCCATCAACGTCAACCTGCCCATCTATCACGGCACCGAAAGCGCGACCCTCGACAAGGGCATCGGCCACCTCTTCGGCACCGCCCTGCCCGTCGGCGGCGAGTCCACGCACACCGTCCTCACCGGACACACAGGCCTGGGCACCGCCACCATGTTCGACCAGCTCACCAGCCTCAAAGAAGGCGACGTCTTCTACATTGAGGTCCCCGGCCGTCACCTCAAATACCAAATCAACGACATCCGCGTCGTCCTGCCCAACGAGACTGAAACCCTCAACAAGGTCGCAGGCAAGGACCTGGCCACCCTCATTACCTGCACGCCCTACGGCGTCAACACCCACCGCCTCCTGGTCACCGGAGAGCGTGTCCCCATGGACGAAGAAACCGTCGCCGCCGAATCAGCTCAGGTCAAGGGAACCGTCCTGCGCCCGTGGATGATTGCTATCCTCATCGCCGTCGCCATCATCCTCCTGGTCTCCGCCATCGTCTGGGCGCGCTCGCGCAAGCGCCGCACCGAAGAACCCGCGCAGATCGACGAGGCCGTGGCTGGCACGGGTGCAGCGGGCACTGCTGCGGGTGCTGCTTCGGTTGGTGGGGCTGCCTCGGGCGTTGCTTCGCTTAGTGGGGCTGCCTCGGCTGATCGGGCTCCCGCCGCCGCACCCGACCTGCTGACCTCCGCCGACCAGATCACCGACGACGAGATCAACGCGGGGCGCACTGCGGCCCTGCGCAAGATACTGGAGGAACGCGGCCGAGAATAAGGGACTGACTTCTGTCTCAGATCCGGTCAGGTAGCCCTGAGGGGACACATGGCCAACTCCTCCACGCAGCGAGGAACCCTCCTTTCGCGGCGTCCCACGGGCCGCGCAAGATGTGTAAGCGCGCGAGTGTGAGCGACCACGCTCACCCGCGCGCTTGCGCGTATCTACATTCAAGCCATTCAGTAACTGTGAAATGACCTGAAGCCTACGCACAGAACCCGCCCCGCGCCAGCCCCGCACTGAGTGCGAGGAGCAGGCCCCGACCTCGTCCCACCCACACCCCAAGGAGCACCCCACGGGCGAGGCGAGCGAGACCCGAGGATACCTCGTCGCCTACCATGGACGCATGAACCTCAGCTTCCCCGAGCGCATCCGCGTCGACGCCATCATCCAAGCCGCCATGGACATGGAGGCCGCGCCCCTCCTGCACGCACTCACGCCCATCGGCGACGACGAAACCCCGCAGGCCCTGCTGGCTGGTACCCACAAGACGCAGCGCTACGCGCTCGGCGAGCTCGACGGGAAAACCGTCCTCGTCGTCACCTCCGGCATCGGCCTGGCCAACGCCGCCTCCGCCACCGCGCGCGCCCTCACCCTCGTCGACGCACCCATCGTCATCGCCGCCGGCACCACCGGCGGACTCGCCCGCGACATCAACGTCGGCGACGTCGCCGCCGGCACCACCGCCATCTACGGGCAAGCCGACGCCACCGCCTTCGGCTACGCCATGGGCCAAGTCCCCCAAATGCCCGTCGACTACACCACCTCCGACGCCGCCGTCGCACGCCTGGCCGAGCTGCCCGCGCTGATCACCCACGCCGTGCGCGAAGGCCGCATCGTCTCCTCCGACTCCTTCTGCACCGAGCGAGTCGCCGACCCCATGCGCGAACGCTTCCCCGACGCCATCGGTGCCGACATGGAAACCTGCGCCATGGCCCAAGTCTGCTGGTCCTCCAGCGTCGACTGGATCAGCCTGCGCGCCGTCTCCGACCTGTGCGGACCCGGCGCCAACCAGGCCTTCCACATGGACGGGCAGCGCGCCGCCGGCCACAGTGCCGAAGCCGTGCGCGCCTACCTGACGCTGCTGTAAAGAGGGCTTGCGGGCTTCCCACCGCCGCAAGGAAACGGGGACGGGCGGCCACGCCCAGGCCTCGTCCCACCACCCGACCCAGAAGGAAACCAACCATGACCCAGCCCCGACCCGCCCGCGTCCTCATGGTGTGCACCGGCAACATCTGCCGCTCGACGATGGCGCACGCGATCCTCCAGCAGGAAGCCGCGCGCGCCGACGTGGACATCGTCGTCGACAGCGCTGGCGTCTCCGACGAAGAGCAGGGCAACCCCATCGACCGTCGCGCCGCCCGCGTCCTGCGCGACGCCGGGTACGCCGTGCCTGACCACCGCGCGCGCCAGATCCGCGCCGCCGAGCTGGGGGAGTGGGACCTGATCCTCGCCATGACCTCGCGGCACCTGAGCGTCCTGGAGCGCCTCGCTGACCGCGCGGGGGTCGAACACGAGGGCGTGCCTGCGTCTGCGGAGGACCTGGGCGCGGGGCCACGCATCTGCCTGTACCGCGACCTGGACCCCGCGGGCAGCGGCGACGTGCCCGACCCGTGGTACGGCGGGCACCAGGACTTCCTGGACACTCTCGAGGTCATCGAGCGAGTCACGCCGACGATCATCGCCCTGGCTCGCTGAGCGGCGACGGGCGCGGAGTGCGGGTGCTCTGCGTCATGACCTCTGTGCACGAGGCCGTGGTTGCGCTTGTCGGCATGCGTTCGTGGATAGGTTGTGGGCACGCGGATAGGCTATGAACACGCGGATAGGCTATGAACACGCGGATAGGCTATGAACACGCGGATAGGCTATGAACACGCGGATAGGCTAATAACCTATCCGCAAGCGCGTAACCTATCCGCGTCGCGACGGTAGGACACAGCACGCGGGCGGCCACCCCTCGGTAGCCGCCCGCGTGGATGCTGGTGAGCTGTTCGCTGCGCCGCTTACTGCAACGCCCCGACAGGCTGCTCAGTCCGGAAGAGCTGCCCCGGCCTCGGCGAGGAGGGCGCGGATCTGGTCTTCGACGCCTTTGGTGCCGCGTCCGACCTCGCGCAGCTGGCCGTCGGCACCCGCAATGTAGTGTGTGGGCCAGGCGGTCGCGCCGTAGGTTTGGAACGCCGCCAAATCCGGGTCCAGCGCGACCGGGTACGTGATGCCCAGCTTCTCGATCGCGCCGCTCACCACGGAGGGGTCACGGTCGTGGGGCTGCTGCGGCGAGTGGACGCCGACCACGACCAGGCCGTAGTTCTTGTACTTCTCATAGATACGCTCAAGCTCGGGGATTTCACGCTGGCAGTTTGTGCACGAACTCGACCAGAAGTCCACGAGTGTCACCGTGCCGGTGGGCTGGCCGAGGGAGTTCATCCACTCGGAGGCGTTGATCTCGGGCAGAGCACCGCAGTCTTTACCGGTGCCGCGGGCGCACTGGGCGAAGTCGCCGCGGGCCTCGACCTCGGTCTCGGGGTCGCAGGCGCCGGTCTCGCATGCCTCGCCCGCATCCGCCTGGAGGGACGCCGTGTAGTCCGGGATCATGCGCTGCAGGGCGGCCGGTGCGTCCGTCGCGATGCCGACCGCCAAGGCGATCATAGCGACGCCGGCGGCGATACGCAGGGGGCGCTGGTGGGCCTTCAGGCTCGCGGCCACGCCCGACCCCGCCAGGGCCACGGCGAGCAGCGGGATCGACAGGCCGACCGCGAAGGAGATCGCCAGACCGATGATGCGCCACGTCACCTGGCCCGTGTTCGAGGCGACGATGACTGAGGCCAGTACCGGCCCCGCGCAGGGGACGAACGCCGCGCCGAGCACCAGGCCCAGGCCGAATCCTGCGCTGTCGCCCGTCGTACGGGGTGCCAGGCGCGCGAAGGGCCGCTCGAGGATCTCCATAACCTTCGGGACGATCATGCCGATGCCTACGGCCACGAGCAGCACGACACCCGCCCAGCGGATCGCCGTCTGCGGCAGGTGCAGCAGGCTCAGCAGCGCCGAACCCGCGACCGTGATCAGCATGAACGACGTGACGAGGCCGGCGACGATCAGGAGGGGACGGCGAGCGACACTCGGGGAGTTATCGACCTTCTTCGCGGTGACAGCGGGGGAGGAGCCGCCCCCGCCCAGGCTCACGCCGGGCGCGACGCGGAAGAGGCCGGGATCGACGGCGTTGGTCGTGTTCTCAGAGGACGAGGCCGTGGTAGCATTCGCGGAATCCTTGCCACCCGCGGCACCGAGGAACAACACGGGCAGGACAGGCAGGATGCACGGGGAAATACCCGTGACGAGACCACCAAGAAGACCAAGCAAGAGGAACATAGGTTCACCTTACTTGGTATAGGTGAGAAAAGCGCGCGACGTGACGGCTACACGCATGGACACGTCAGATGTGATGACTCGATACCACACGTCGCATGCAATTCCCCACGCGCATGTCGAACACTCAAACAAGATCGTTGACATCACGCGGATTGTGAGGGGTTGTTGCACGCCCCCCAGGGGAATTGCGCGTTACATTACAGGGACAGCACCAGGTCCGCGCGGGCCTTCGTGCGCTCCACGAGCGCCATGTTCGCCGCGTCCACCGTTCGCACCCAGTGCGCAGCATCCGCGCGATCACGCCCAAAACTCACGTGCCGATCAATGAGGCGAGAGGCCAACTCCTCAAACGGCGTATCAATGTAGACGAGCATATCAACAAGCCCACGCACGTCCGCCCACCCGGGCAACTCCAACCCCAGGTAGTTCCCCTCGGTGATCACAACGCCGTCGACCTCGATGGCCAGGGATGCGGCGACGGGTTCGTGCAGGTCGCGCCGGTAATCGGGGGCCAGAACGATGCCGTCCGCGCGGCGCACACGCCCAAGCATTGCCACGTATCCGCCCACGTCAAAGGTATCGGGTGCGCCCTTATGGTCGGCCAGTCCGCGCTCAGCCAGCAGCGCGTTCGACATATGGAAGCCATCCATCGGCACCAGGCCTGCAACCGCAATGCCCGCCTCGGGCAGGCGACCGCCAGCTGCGCCGCAATCGTGCTCTTCCCAGTCCCAGGCGGGCCAGTCAACCCCAGCATGCGCACGGGGTCGCCGCTGCGAGCGCGCTCAGCCACGGCCTCGACGATGCGCGTTGTGATCGACGAGGCTTGCATGCCCACCTGCGCCTCGCTCACGGCTTAATGACGGGCAGAGTCGACCAGGGGAAGTTAATCCACTTGTCGGTGTGCGCCCACACGTAGTCCGGCTCGATGATGGAGACAGGCTTCTTGTAGATGACGGCGCTGCGGGCCTCCACGCGGATCGAGGCGGAGCCGTCCAGAGACAGGCCGTGCTCATCGATGAGGTCCATAACCATCTTCAGGGTCTTGCCGGAGTCGGCGACGTCGTCGACAACGAGGACGCGCTTGCCGTCCATCGCGGAGACGTCCATGAGCGGGGGGAGAAGGACGGGTTCGGTGAGGGTTTCGCCGATGCCGGAGTAGAACTCGACGTTCATCGTGCCGATGGCCTTGACGTCCATCGCGTAGGCAATCGCGCCCGCAGGGATCAGGCCGCCGCGGGCGATGGCGACGATCAGGTCCGGGATCCAGCCGGATTCGACGATCTGCTGGGCGAGCTCACGGGAAGCGCCACCGAAGCCTTCCCAGGTGAGGACCTCGCGGTCGGGAGCGGTCGTGGCGTCGGGGCTGGCGATTGTACCCATGGCTTCCTTCTCTCGGGAGTTGTTGGGAACAAGGGTATCGCCGTCGGGCATGTGTGTGCGCGCTTGCGCGCGCGTGGGCCTATGACGTGGGCAGATGCACGCCGCTGATCGAGGCGAGTTCTCGCTCGTAGGCGCGCCCGGGCGAGGCCGGGGTCCCGTGATGCTCCCACGTGAGGATCAGCGCGGGGTCGAAAAAGCGCGAACACAACCCGCACGAGGAGACGCGGCGAGGTGCCCGGTAGAGGTGGCGCTTGGCCCCGCAGCGCGGGCACGTGCCAACCCAGGGCGCGTCCGGTGCGGGTAGGGATGAGGACAGTCGAGCGGAATCCGGCGCGCCGAGGGCTCGGGCTGCCCGCTTCCACGCGGCGTCATGCCCGTGGGCGGGACCGACCAGGGCATGGGCGATCTCGTGCAGGATCACCCCCCGGATCGTGTCCTCGTCATACAGGTCGGTGAGCGGCCCGGACAGGCTGATTGTGCGCGCGCCGTGCGTGCAGGCTCCGGCCCGCCGCCTCGCGTTGTCGAAACGGAAACGCCAGCCGGTCAGCCCCGCGGCGTCCATCAGGGCGCGCGCGAGGGTGCGTGCGTCCTCCCGTTTCATCGTGCCCCTGCGAGCACGCCGAGGAGGCGCTTCATGGAGACCTTGTTGGGTGTTCCCAGGGTCTGGGCGAACATGGAGACGCGCAGCTCCTCGGCCATCCACCGCGCCTGCGTGAGCGCGGCGGCGGCGCGGGCCTCGTAGGGGCGACGCTCTAGGGCCTGCCGCGCGGCGGCGATGTCGGCCTCGGCCTGGTGGATGCGGTCCATGTCCTCCAGGTCGCGACCCAGCGCCCCCGGCGAGGAGGCGGCGCGCTCGATGCGCACGGCCCCGGCGCGCAGGTAGCGGGCCAGGTGCGGGAGCGCGAAGGCGGGAGTGGCCGACACGAAGCCCTCGTAGAGCAGCGTCTTTCCGTGGAGGGCGACGTCTCGCGTCGTCTCTTCCAGCGAGGCCTGGGGGTGGGAGCGCACGGTGGCGTCGGCCTCGGCGCTGGCCTCCAGGGCCCGCACGACGTGGGAGAGGATCTGGTAGACGCGATCCTCGTGCGCGTCGCGCGCGGCCGCCACGAGGGTCTCGAAGGCCTCGGGGTCGCGCACGTTCACGGGGGTGCTTAGCTCGTCGACGAGGGATAGGGCCGAGGCCAGCTGCGCGTCCGCGACCAGGGCCGCCGTGTCCGCGTAGGGGGAGGCTGCCAGCATGAGGGCCTCGCGGCCCGTCCAGCGCGTGGTCACGCGGTTCGTCGCCAAGGCGACGCGGGTAAGCAGCAGCCGGGCGAGGCCGGCGCGGTGCTCGCGGTCGGCCTCGGCGGCGCTGGCCATGACGCGCACGCCCGCCGCCGGGGCCGCGGCGCTGCCTTGGGGGACCAGCGCGGGGAACGCCCGCAGCGTCATCGCGGACGAGGTCTGGGTGATCGAGCGAGGCAGGGTCGGCATCTCGGTGATGGCGTCCGCGTGGAAGGTGGGGTCCGGGGACGAGGCCTGGGCCGCGTCGCGGGGTCCGTTGCCCGTCGCGGCCGTGCCGCTCGTCGAGGTGGAGGGATTCTCCCCACTGTGTGATCCCGTGGAACTGTCGGTGGGGGAGGACGCTCCACTCGTGGTGCTGTTCGTGCCAGTGGTTGCGGAGCGTTTGCCTCCGTGTTCACGCTTGTTTCTGTGTGCTTGCTTCTCGCTGGCCTCCTCGAGGGCCGCGCGCACGGCTGTGCGCACTGCCTTGTTCGCATCGTGTGCGAGGGATCGCTGGAGGTAGGCCAGGTCCTTGCCCGCGCCCAGCTCCTTGCCCGACGCGTCGGTGACGACGAAGGTCATGCGCAGGTGATCGGGCAGGTGGGCGCGCGCGTGGGCGAGGTCCGCTTCGCTCAGGTCCACGCCGCGCAGGACGCGCACCGCGTGGGCGAGGGCATCCAGGACGGGGCCGTTGGTGAGCGCGCGGCGCGTGGGGGCAGCTGCGGTAGCGGTGCCGGGGGCATTGGTAGATGTGGCATCCGCACCGGTCGCGCCGGAAGCTGCGGCTCCCGCGTGACTCGCAGGGCTGGCGACCGGGTTGGGCGCGGTCGCCGGGTTCGCGCCTGGCTGCGCAGCCGCGCCCCTCGGGCCTGCACTGGTCGCGTCGCCCGCGCTCGCGGATGCCGAGGCCTGTTTCTTGGCGCCCTTCGTGGCGTTCTTCTTCGGCGAGTTGCGCGTCGACAGCTTGCCCGACGTCGCGCCCCACGCGGCCAGGCGGCCCATTGCTGCGTCCAGGCTCAGCGGGTCCGGCTCGTCGGACTGGGCGGTCTTCTTCCCGCCGCTCGCCCCGGTACCCGTTCGGGCTGGACCTGCGGGGTCGTCCGCTGACGCCGCCACGGCCTCGATCGGCTCGTCGCCCGCCTGCTCGATCCAGCGCGCGACCGACGCGGCCACGTCCGGCGCGGGGGCCAGCAGGCGGCGCACGCCCTTGGGCAGGGCGCGGATCGCCTCGGTCAGCAGGTCCTCGCGCATGCCCGGCACCAGCCAGTCCGTGCCCTTATCGCTGACGCGTTCGAGCACCTCGATTGGGATGTGCATCGACACGCCGTCGCGCGGGCTGCCCGGCGCGAACTCGTAGCTCAGCGTCAGAGACAGGTCGCCGCACTGCCACCGATCCGGGAAGCCGTCGCCGGAGGTCGCCTCGCGCGGCATCAGCAGGGACGCCGGGTAAATGAGTAGATCAGGATGAGAGCGGCGCTCGTCCTTCCACCATCGGTTGAATGCCGCCGCGCTGGTGACGTGCTCGGGGATCAGGTCGTCGAAGAAACGGAAGCGAGCCTGCTCGTCCGCGACGAGGCCGTGGGTGCGGCTGCGGCGCTCAACCTCGCGCGCTTGCTCCACCAGGGCCTCGTTTCGGCGCTGGAAACCGTGCCTCTCCCTCCACTGGCCATCCACCAGGGCGTTGCGAATGAACATCTCGCGGGCCAGCTCGCGCGCCGTCGTCCCCTCGCGTGCGGCCGCCAACTCCTCGAAATGACGTGGCTCAAACGACCCGGACGACAGCGGATCCTTCGACGCCGACACCAAGCCGGCCGCCAGCGCCTCCAGCGACCCCGCGCGCGGAGCGTGAGAGCGCGAGGCGGCCACGGCCTCGTCGATGACGAGGTCACCCAAGCGACCCAGCAGCACCTCGCGATCCGCCGCCAGCGTCAGCCCGTAGAGGGTTACGCGCTCGCGGACCATCGCCGCGCCCTTGCCGACCGACCAGAACGGCTCCGAATACGAGCGCTTGAGCAGGCCGTGCGCCGCCGGCTCCACCCACTCCGGGCGGATGCGGGCCACCGTGCGGGCGAACAGGCGCGAGGTCTCCACGAGTTCCGCGGTCATCACCCACGCGGGGTGACCGCTCACGCCCGAGCCCGGCCAGATCGTGAAGTGCGTGCCGCGCGCGCCCTCGTAGTCGCGCTTCGTCTCGTCCCACGACCCCAGGTAGGACAGCAAGCCGACCAGCAGTGAGCGGTGCACCTGGTCCGCGTCCACGCTCGCCGGGCCCTGCCCGTAGGTCAGAACCGCGCGCACAGCCGCATCCTGCGCGCCGCCGAACTGGGCGGCCTCCACGACGTCGCCCGTCGACGGCTCGCCCACAGGCCCCACGTCGATTCCGAGCGCGCGGGCCATCTGGCGCAGCTGGCCGACCACGTCGCGCCACTCGCGCCACCGCAGGTAGTGGAAGAACTCCGCGCGGCACAAGTGCCGGAACGCCGAACCCGACAGGTCGCGCGCCTGCACCGCCAGGTAACGCCACAGGTTCAGGTAGGTGACGAAGTCCGAATGCGTGTCCGCCAGGCGCGCGTGCGAGGCGTCGGCCGTGCCCTGGTGCTCGGCTGGGCGCTCGCGCACATCCTGGATCGACAGGGCCGCCACGATGACGAGGACCTCGGACGCGCAGCCCAGGCGCTCGGCCTCCAGCAGCATGCGCCCCAGGCGCGGGTCGATCGGCAGGCGCGCCAGGTCCCGGCCGATGCCGGTGAGCCTGTACTGGGACGAGGCCGGGGTTGCGTCCTCGTCCCCGCTGTCCTGCGCGAGCGCGCCGATCTCCACGAGGAGGGCCACGCCGTCGCGCACCGCCCGCCGATCCGGAGCGTCCAGGAACGGGAAGTCCTCGACCGCGCCCAGGCCCAGGGACGCCATCTGCAAGATGACGCTGGCCAGCGACGTGCGCAGGATCTCGGGTTCCGTGAAACGTGGGCGTGAAACATAGTCGGCCTGGGAGAACAGGCGGATCGCCACGCCCTCGGCGACGCGGCCGCATCGGCCCGCGCGCTGGTTCGCGCTGGCCTGGCTGACCGGCTCGATCGGCAGGCGCTGCACCTTCGTCTTGTTGGAATAGCGGGAAATGCGTGCCAAACCCGGGTCGATGACGTAGCGGATGCCCGGCACCGTCAGCGACGTCTCCGCGACATTCGTCGCCAGGACCACGCGGCGCAGGCGGTGCGGCTCAAACACGCGATGCTGCTCGGCTGCTGTTAGCCGCGCGTACAGGGGCAGGATCTCGATGTCCCCGCTTCGTGAGCCCTTGTCGTCTCCCGCGCGCCGGCCTCGTCCCTTCAGGTGATCGAGGAGGGCCGTCTCCGTGTCGCGGATGTCGCGCTCACCCGGCAGGAAGACCAGGATGTCGCCGTCGCCCTCCGCGCTCAGCTCGTCCACCGCGTGGCAGATCGCGGTCTCCACGTCGATGTCCTCGCCCATGCCGTAGCCGAGCGTCGCCAGCTCATCGTCCGGGTCCTCTAGGACCAGCTGCATGGGGCCGGACTCGGTGACGTCGGTGGTCTTAATGATCTCGATGGTCTCGTCCGCCTGCTTCGACGAGGCCTCGGACGTGTATGACGAGGGCGTCGTCGGGCCGAGCGGACGATAGCGGATCTCCACCGGGTACGTGCGGCCCGAGACCTCGATGACCGGCGCCGACTCGATCAGGTGGCCCGATCCGGGAGTGCCCTCCCACGTGCCGAAATGACGCGCGAAACGATCCGAATCGATCGTCGCCGACGTGATGATGACCTTCAAGGCCGGGCGCGCGGGCAGCAGGCGCGCCACGTAACCCAGGATGAAGTCGATGTTCAGGCTGCGTTCGTGAGCCTCGTCGATGATGAGCGTGTCGTAGCGGCGCAGCATCGGATCCGACTGGATCTCCGCCAGCAAGATACCGTCCGTCATCAGCTTGACCAGGGTCGTGGGGCCGACCTCGTCCGTGAAACGCACCTGGTAGCCGACCACCTGGCCGCTCTCGCGGCCCACGGTCTGTCCCAGCTCGTGGGCGATGCGGTCCGCGACGGAGCGCGCCGCGAGCCTGCGCGGTTGGGTGTGTCCGATCATGCCGGACACGCCGCGGCCCAGCTGCATGCAGATCTTCGGCAGCTGCGTCGTCTTACCCGAGCCGGTCTCGCCCGACACGATGACCACCTGATGGTCGCGGATAGCGCGCGCGATCTCGTCGCGCCGAGCGCTCACCGGCAGGTCCGGGAATTCGATGACCGGGATCGCTGCGGCACGCTCGGCTAGCTGCTCCGGCGTGAAGGGCTTGAAGGGGCGCGCGTGCTCGCGCTGCGGGCGGCGGCGGCCCTCGCGGCTGTTGCCCCGGCGCTCCTGGCCCCGGGTGTGCTGGCCCCGGCCCTCACGGTCCGCGCGGTTCTTGCCGGTGGTCCTGCCGAGGCCTCGGCCCGCCTGACGCGAACCCTGCGCGCGCTCGTCGGATGCCCGCTTCTCGGAACCGCGCGCGCCGCCCTGGCGTCGACGCGTGCCGTCGCGCCCGTCGGAGGGGCGACCCGCGTTGTGCGCGTGAGGGTCGCGCGCGTTGGACTCGGACGGAGGCATGGGGCGAGAGTCAGGCATGATAGTGCCAGTCTAGTCGCTGGCCAGAGGCGGATGCCGAGCGGCACCCCGCGCCCGCCCGTCGCGCCGTGGAGGATGCCGGTCAGACGGAGGGGGCCTCGCCCTGCAGGTCCTCGTCGAAGCGCGTGAGCGGTGCCTCCAGACGTAACTCCACCAGCGCGCGAGCCAGCGCGTCGATCTGCTCACCCTCATACAGGGCGTTTCTCCACGAGGCCGGGATGGCCTCGACCCCACAGTACGCGCCGCCGAGCTGCCCGTAGATCGCTGCGTTCGTATCCGCGTCCCCACCCAGGTTCGCGATGGCCAGGACGGCCTCATCGAAAGAACCGACATCGAGCAGGCCATGCACCGCGAGGCGCAAGCCGTGAATGATATAACCGCTGGTGTGTGCCTCCCACGAGGCGCGCTCGGCCGGGTCCGCGCTGATCACACGCGCGGCCACGTCATCGAACGCCGCTCCCGTTGAGGCCCACGCGACGTCCACGATCCGCTCAGGCGCCCAGCCCAGCAGCGCGCCCACGAGGAGGGCGGCGAAGACCTCGGTGGCGGCCTCGGCCTCGGCAGAAAAATGCGTCTCGCGGGCGCTCAAGCCAGCGGTCGCAACAATCTCGCGGGGGTCGCGCGCCTCGAATCCGGCGATGACGACGGGCGCCAGGCGCATGATCGCGCCGTTGCCCGCGCTGGTCGTGCGCACCGCATCCACGGGCACGCGCGGGTTTGCGCGGAAGTCCCACAGGGCGCGCGATACCTGGTTGCCGATATCGAAACACACGCCCGTCGATGAGCGGTAGCCCTCCGAGTACCAGCGCTCGTAGCGTTCCATCACGTCAAACGAATCGTAACGGCCCTGCGCCAGCAGCGAATCCGCCAGGCACAGCGCCATCGACGTGTCGTCCGTCCACTGGCCTGGTTCGAGGCCGAAGACGCCTCCGCCGACCATGCCCGTGATCGGCTCGAAAGAACCCGCAGGTTGAAACTCGTTCGTCGTGCCCAGCGCGTCGCCAACAGCCAGTCCCACCAGGGCACCGCGCGCGCGAGAAAGAAAATCCACCATGCCTCCAGTGTTGCACAGGCCGCACACGCCTGGGTCCACGCCTGCGCCGCCCGCCTCGCAAACGGCACCGATTTACACAGCGGAGGTCGTAGCCTACCTGTAAAATTGTAGGTACTCCTATTCTTCTAAAGAAAGAGGCGAACAATGGTGTCTGTGACAAAAGATGAGGTATCCCCCGATGTTCTTCGACAGGTTGCCGATGAGGAAGCTATTCCCGTTCTCGAATACGATGAGCCGCTGCTCATTATTACGCTAGGGGACTGGGTGGACGATGAGTCTGACATTCCAGGAGGAGGAACCCGTCAGGGATACGGCTACAAACGGGAGTGGCTCGAGTCCTCCGTGCGAAAACAGCACTACCAAGAAATCGGTGAGTCTACTTGCTCGTGGTGGAAATTAAGCGAGGATACGGTCCAGCAGAAAGGAATTGAGTACGTCGTCGCCGCCTATCGTGGCGTCACGCGTGCCCTCTTCCGTATCAAGCCGGACACGTGGGAAGAGACGTTCGAGCCAGATGCCGATGACGGTCACGGGCGTCGTATTGGATGGCAATTTGACATCGTCGACTCCGGCGACATCTTCGATCAAGTCGTCGGCGAACACGGGCACAGGGTAGAGCCCAGGCCGACACAAAATCAGCGTTACTGGCCGTGGTGACACGGCACCCTGTGCGCTCTCGCGCGACAACCAGTCGCGCCAATGTGACCGCGTGACGATACGGGAATGCTGGTCTGGGCTGCCTTGCGCATCCTCTGAGGTCAGGAGAAGCGCGAGGCGGCCCCGGCCTCGTCCCGTCCCGTCCCGGCCGGAGCGTCAGGACACCGACGTGCCGAATAGCAAGCCCAGCAGGTAGGTCACGCCCGCCGCGCCAAAGCCAACCAGGAGCTGGCGCAGCGCGCGAGGCATCGGAGGCTGGCCCGACAGGATACCGACCACGCCGCCCGTAAACAGCAGGGCGACTCCGACAATCGCAGCCGCGACAATGATCGCGGTCAGGCCAGTCAATCCCAGAATGTAGGGAATCAGCGGGAAGAACGCGCCCGTCGCGAAGAAGCAGAACGACGACAGGGCCGCGTTCATGGGCGTACCCACCTGCTCGCCCGCGCCGTCCGACTCTTGGCCGCCCAGCGCGGCGCGCACGGCAATCGCGCCGGATTCGCTGGTCGCGGGCTTGGCGAGCTTCGCGAAAACCTGCGCGGCGTGCGCCTCGGCCTCCTCCTCGCTCTCGCCACGCGCACGGAACACCAGGGCCAGCTCGTTCGCGTTCACGTCCAAGTCCGTGACTGCCTGATGTGCGTCCGGGTCCGGAATCGAGGCGTCCAGCAGCTCACGCTGACTGTGTACACTCACCCACTCGCCGGCCCCCATCGACAGTGCCCCCGCCAGCAGGCCTGACACGCCCGTCAGGAGAACGGCGTGCGGCTCCATACCCGACGCCGCGACGCCCAGCACGAGAGCCAAGTTCGACACGAGGCCGTCGTTCGCCCCGAAAACCGCCGCGCGGAACGTGCCCGCCAGGGTTTCTCGGGACTTCGCCGCCAGGGACCGGATGACCTCGGCGTGAATATGCTCATCCGCCTGCATGTGTGCCGGAACATCGTCATCCACGTCGCGCGAAGACCGCTGCTCCGCGCGCTGAGCCATCGCCAGAATAAAAATCGTGCCAAACAAGTGCGCCAACAGTGAGGCCGCGCGCGTACGCAACGGCGGCTTCGGCGCAGGCAAAGCGTTCTCGCCCAGACGCGCCAGCCAATACTCCTCGTGGCGGCGCTCCGCCTCCTCCAACTGGAGTAGGACCGCGCGCTCCTCACCCGTGCGGCGCTCCGACAGGTCGCGGTAGGTGCGCGCCTCCATGCGCTCCTCCGCCAAGTGCTTCCGCCAGCGCTTAATCTGCGCGCGCGTCGGCTCCCGGTTGGAGGCCACCTGGTCCGCGTTCACTGCCGAGGCATCGTTTCCCACCGCGCTCAATGCTGGGTTGGTGCCGTGGCGAACTCCCCGTCAACGGTGGCGGGCTTCGAGGCGGGGGCACCGAATAGGCGCTCCTTGACGGCGTCGGCAACCTTATCGGTCACCTGCTCGCCGCCCGCGCGCACGATGTCGGACACCTTCTGGCCGGCCGCATCCAGCGGACGAGCAACAACCGGGAAGCGACGAACCTTCGCTGCGGCGGCGCGGATCTGGTCGTAACGCGCGCGCCCGGCGCGCGCGCCCAGCACGTATCCGATGCAAACTCCAATAAGGAGACCGCTCTTGGTACCCATAACTGTCCTTCTCTCGCTGCGTGGGGTGCCCGCGTGGGCCGGACGCCGCCCGCGCAGGCAGAACGGGCGCCCTCGCGCAGGCATTCTCACCGGCGCACACTCACCTTTATCTTAGTGGTCGCCCGGCCTGGCTCGCACACCCCTGTCACCCACTGGAGATATCTCTCGGGACCCAGCCCAGGCCTCGTCCCTGTCACACATGCGCACACTGTGGGCACCCCCTTTCCTTTGAGGTGCCAAACGCGCTATGTTAACACGTGAGCCAGATAACGATTCAGACCCCTCGGGGAGTGTCCATCTCCGGAACATTCACGCGCCCGGTGGATTCCTACGATGCCGCGGTGATCTTTTCTCACACCTTTTTGTCGGACCGTCACGCATCGGGCATATTCGACTCACTCGGGCGCGTGCTGCGCCGCGCCGGGTATGCGACCCTCGCTTTCGACTACTCCGGCCACGGCAGCTCCGGCGACGAAATCATCACCTTCGACCCGCTCATCGAAGACTTCCGGGCAGCCTCCGGCTGGCTGGCCGACCAAGGCTTCACGCGCCAAGTCTGCGTGGGTCACGAATTCGGCGCTACCGTCGCCCTGCGCGCCCACTCGCCCGCCGTGCAGACCTACGTGCTGGTCTCCCCGGTGCTCGGCCCCCTCTCCTACGACTGGGACATGGTGTTCTCCGACGTGCAGCTCTCCGACCTCGAGCGTCACGGCACCACCACCGTGCCCGACGACACCGAGTCCGTGCGGCGCCACTTCACCATCAACAAGGGAACCCTCGCCGACATGTCCATGGTTTCCAGCGAGAAGGTGCTACGCGGCGTGAGCGTGCCCGTCCTCATCACGCACGACGCTTTCGATGAGGAAACCGGGCTGCTCGACCGCACCCGCGACGCCTTCCACCTCCTGCCCGATGGGTCCGTCCTCGACATGACCGCGCCGCCCGTCGGCATCGCCGTCGAATACACGCCCATCGAGGGCGTGCCCGTCAGCGACGAGGCCGTGGAACGCGTCGCGCACGCATCCTCCTCCGCGTCGGCCGCCAACCTTCCTGCCCTGCCCGACGTAGCCACCCAGTGGGCTACCCGCTGGGTGCCCGTCGGGAGGTAGCGGGCACCGTTGTCGGGTTGTGGATGGCACCGGGTGCTGTTGGTGGCCCGGCTAGGTCCGCTCGTAGGCTCGTGGCGGTGGCTGGCTTCCGCAGGCTCCTACCAGGCTCGCACCAGCTCAGCCAGGACCGGGGACGTCAGCCACTGCCTCGTGCCGAAGGACGATACCGACACCCCCGCCACCGCCGACGCGAAACGGATGAGGCGCTCCGGATCAGTGGCCCCCGCGCGCTCGAGCGCCCACACGAACGCCCCGTGAAACGCGTCGCCCGCGCCCATCGTCGAGGCGTTGGGAACCTCGTGCACGGGAACCTCGCCGTGTGCACCGTCCCACCAGTACTGCACGGGCCGCTCGCCGCGCGTGCGCACCACCCGCGTGATGCCGAAGCCGCGCAGGAAGCCCGCGACCTGCTCGCCGTCGGCGCACGCGAGGAGCGGCGGCGCAAAATCCTCCGACACGACGGCGACGTCGACAAAACCCAGCAGGGGCGTCAGCCAGTCCTTCCACGACCCCCCGTCGAGCACGCGCAGGTGCGGCGGGCGAGCCTCGAGCTGGGCGAAAGGATCCTCCCCGCCCACCTCGGGCACGCCCAGCGTCAGCGCCGCCTGCGCCAGCGCCGGGTTATGCCCGTCGATGAGGACGACGCCGACGCGCTCGGGCAGGTCCGCCGCGACGTGCTCAGGGTCGGCGTCCAGCCGCGCGTTCGTGGAGGCAACCATGCGACCGCTCGGATGCTCAATGATCGAGGACACAGCCGGCTCGCGCGGGGCCGAGGCCGTGGCCGCGTCGCGCTCGTCGGCCGGGGTCGAGCGGTAGGTCGGGGCGGCGGCTTCAGCGGGTGAGGACGAGGTCGAAGCGGGAAGGCCAGGAGTGTCGGACATAGCCGGGGCTGGGGTCGTCGCATCGAGGACTCTCACGCCAGCGGCCGCCAGGTCGGCCGCCAGGAATGCAGCCACCGGCCCCTCGCCAAGCGCCGTCAGCAGTAACGGAGCGTCCGCCCGGGTTGTGGGATCCGGGGAGTTGGCCACGGCCTCGTCGGCGGAGAGCGAGCGTGCGGCCGCCTCAAGCGCCGCGTAGGTGACCGCCGCGTTCGTCGCGGGGCCTCCCGCCGCCATCGTGAAGTCCGTGGACGTCACCTTTAGCCCCGGGTCCGGCACGTGGTCGAGTCGGTGCAGCACATCCAGGGTCGTCAGCCCGGCAAAGAGAGCGGTCATGGGGACATTGTCGCACCCCGGGCGGGTGGGCGAGGCGCGCGGGGACGCGGCGGGGCTGGCGTAGGCACGCCGGGACGAGGCCGGGGCCAGGCTGACGTGAGCACGCCGGGATAGAGCGTGCCGGGACGAGGCCGCCCCCGTCCACCTGCGCGCACCCGAGCGAAGCGACGCGGTACCATGAGGGCGACCCACACTCACCGACGTTTCGGACTGCCATGCACTTGCTTGACGCGCTGAACGAATCACTGCCTGAGGTCTTCCGAGCCATCGACCTCATGGGCGTGCTCCTCAATGGCATTCTCGGCGGAAAGGTTGCGCGAGAACGCAACTTCGACGCCGTGGGCTTCTGTATTCTCGCGATCATGACGGCGCTCGCGGGTGGCATGGTCCGCGACATGCTCCTGACCACGCGCACGGGCGCTCCCGTGGCGATCACCGACCCCTATTATTTGTGGTTCGCGATCATTGGCGCGGTCGTCGCGATGGCCTTCCGCATGGACTCGCGCGCGTGGTCGGTGCTCCTGGTGATAGCGGACGGCATGGTGCTGGGCTGCTGGAGCGCGACCGGCGCGATCAAGACCCTTGACGCGGGATTCTCGATCATGCCCGCGATCCTGCTGGGCATCATGACGGCCGTCGGAGGTGGCATGATCCGCGATATTTCGGCAGGCCTCGTGCCGCGAGTCTTCGGCGGCAACAACCTGTACGCGACCCCGGCGTTCGCCTGCTCGGTCGTGACGGTCGTCTTTTGGTACATGGGTCAGCCGGTTCTTGGCATGGGCGCATCCATCGTCGTGGGTTTGGTCTTTACAGGCATGGCGCACTGGCGTCGGTGGAGGCTCCCGCAGACCCGTGAGTGGACCATCACTCTCACATATTCGCAGTTGAAAGCTCTTCGCAGAACGAGGCGTTAGTATGGCCGTGTGAATCCCAAAGCAACACCTCCATCCGCGTCCTCCGCTGCGTCGACGCCCGGCACCTCCGCGCGCAAGCACTTCAAGACGTGGCACCTGTCCATGATGGCCCTGGGCCTGGCGATCGGTGCTGGTTTCTTCCTGGGGACCGGATCCGCGATTGCCCAGGCAGGTCCCGCGGTCCTCGTGTCCTACGCGGTCGCTGCCGTCATCGTTGTGTCAGTCATGCTGGCGCTGGCGGAACTGGCGTCGTCGCTGCCGACGACGGGTTCCTTCTCGTCCTACGCCGAGGCGGGGATCGGCCGGTGGGCCGGGTTCACCATCGGGTGGCTCTATTGGGTCATGCTCATCATGGTCTCGGGCTTGGAGGTCACGGGCGCGGCGAAGTTTTTCGTCGGCTGGTTCCCGGAGGTGCCCCAGTGGGTTGTTGCCCTCGTTATTGTCGTTGTAATTGGCGGAATTAACCTGTTGGCTGCCGGGCAGTACGGTGAGATCGAGGCCTGGCTGTCGATGGTGAAGATCGTTGCCATCATTGCGTTCCTGTGCGTGGGCGTCTTCCTGGTGGCGCGCACTGTGATCGTGGGTCCTCTGCCCGGCCATGAGGGCGTCCTGCAGAACGTTATGGGACACAACGGCCTGGCACCCAACGGCCTGTCAGGCATCGCCGTGGCGCTCCTGGCCGTCATCACGTCCTTCGGTGGCCTGGAGATCGTGACGATTGCCGCGGCCGAGGCCGAGGACCCTCGCGCGGCCATGGTGAGCGCGATCCGCTCGGTCGTCACCCGCATTCTCGTGTTCTACGTCGGCTCCGTCGTCCTCCTGACCGCTCTGCTGCCGTGGGACAGCGAGGCAATGAGCAGCAACGCCTTTGCCGCCATCCTTGAGATGGCGGGCGTTCCGGCCGTCGGCACGCTCATGAACGTCATCATTTTCATGGCGCTGGTCTCCGCGTTCTCCGCGAACATCTACGCCTCCTCGCGCATGGCCTACTCGTTGGCCGCCCGCGACATGGGTCCGCGTTGGCTCCTGGGCGCGCCGTCCGCTGAGAAGGCGCACGCGCGTGCCGTCGTCGAAGCCGCCCTCGAGGATGATGAAGCCGTCTTGGCCGCCGAGCTGGAGGGTGACATTGCGGCTGGTCGCACCCCGAAGTTCGCGGTCGGCTTGGTTGTCGTGCTGGCACTCCTGGCAGTCCTGGGCAACTGGTACCTGCCCGGCTCGATTCTGACGATACTTATCAACGCGATTGGCATGGTGCTGCTGATCGTGTGGACCTTCATCATCATCTCGCTCATGCGCCTGCACCCCTCGCTGGAGCGCTCGGGTTCCCTCGTGATCCGTATGCCCGGATGGCCGTGGCTGCCGTGGGTCGTCCTGGTGGGCCTGGCCGGTATCGCCGTCCTCATGCTCACGAGCGCCGAGGGCCGGGCCCAGCTGGTGTCGATGGGCGCGCTGACGCTCATCATCGTGTGCATCTACTTCGTGCGACAGCTCGTGAGTCCGAGGAAGTAACAGTTCCGCATGGATTCGCCGCCGAGTACGCAGATGGAGGCGGCTTGGTCCATGATGGGGGCACCCCGACGACGCGTCGGGGTGCCCCCATCCGTATGGGACGGATGGGCTTGCGCTTGGCAGAAGGAGGCCTCATGGCACGCAGACGGCGTCGCCGTAAAAATACCGGAGATCAGATCGTTCTCTCACTGATTCTCGTGGCCCTCGTGTGGGCGTTCGCGCCCGGCGTCGGCTGGGATCTGCTGGACCTGCGCTCGCGCCTGGGGTGGCCGCCGACGCGCAGCGGACAGGCCCTGTCCACCCTGCCGGACAGCGAGGCGGCCCGCCAGCTGCGAGAGCTTACCGTTCGTTCCTCAGACGATTCCTCCGGTATACCGGATTACAACCGCGAGGACTTCGGAGAGGCATGGGCGGACGTCGACCACAATGGCTGCGACACACGCAATGACATCCTGGCCCGCGACCTGGCGCGGCCCACCTTCAAGCCGGGCACACACGACTGCATCGTCCTTACGGGCACGCTCGCCGAACCCTACACGGGAAAGACAATCCAGTTTGAGAGGGGGGACAAGACCTCGTCGCTGGTCCAGATCGACCATGTCGTCGCCCTGGCGGACGCCTGGCGCTCGGGTGCCTGGCAGTGGGATGAGCAGAGCCGTCAGGAGTTTGCTAACGATCCCGAGAACCTGCTGGCGGTCGATGGAGCGGCCAATCGGGACAAGTCCGCTTCGTCGGCCGACCAGTGGCTACCGCCCAACGCCGGCTTCCGCTGCGACTACGTGAAACGGCAGATCGCGGTGAAATACTCCTACGGTCTGAGCGTCACCGAGTCCGAGCAGGATGCGATGGCGACCCAGCTGGCGACCTGTTCGGGGTGATTGATAGTCCGAAACTGTCAGCCTGTTAGAAGTGTTGCATGTGCGTGATAGACACATGCATGCAAATGCCAGGTGCGCGCGTCTGACTAAGTGATTTCAAGGAGAATCCCAGACAATTTCTCAGAATGTGTCCATCCGATGTGGAACACCCCGCAACGTGCTGCACGTTCCCGAACAATGCCGGTAATGTTCGCCTCAAGGAATGAGGTGACATGTACACAGCAATCAACTGGGCGATGGACCTGGGGTTCTACGCGGGCTTCAGCGCGCTCACGTGCACTCTGTGGTGGATCCTAGGGTGCCGCGCCGACCGCAAGTGGCTGCAAGCACACACGCACGTCATGCGTGCCGCCACGGACGCGGCATCGGCGTCTGGCCAGGACCACTCGCACCTGACTGTGTCTAAAGCGCTGCCCCTCATCTACCGCCGCTCACGGGACACCGGTGCTCTCCTCGAGCGTGAGGAGAATCCCGACACCCCCAGGACGGCGGAGATCCCCGTTGTCTCAGCCACGGCCTCGTCCATGTGGAGGCTGCCGCGCGCCCTTCCGCTCGCGTGGATCCTCTACCTGGCGGGCCTGCTCATTTTTGTCCTGCTGCCGATCCCCTCGGACCCGCAGGCCGCATGCGCTGCGATCCTGCACTGGGACAACTACATGCCCTTCGGATCGCTGAACGCCGTCGCCGACCAACTCCGCGATGGCGAGACCCTGCGCGGTACCCTGTATGCACTCTCAATCGTGCTTAATATTGCCCTGTTCATGCCGCTCGGCGCTCTTGCTGAGATGGCCTGGCGGATTCGCCGCTCCCGCAAGGCCTCCGAGAGCCTGCCCGACGACGGCGGGCGCTTGACGCGCGCGATTCCCACGCAACGAGTGCTCGTGTGGCTCATGATCGGCACGCTGCTCTCGTGCCTCATCGAGTTTACGCAGTACACGGGCCTGTTCGGCCTCGTGCCCTGCACGTACCGCGTCTTCGACATCGACGACGTCATCACGAACGCGCTGGGCACCTACCTGGGCGTGCGGCTCCTGCCCCTGTTCGCGCGCAACTCGCGCTTCATGGGCGCGTAGCTGTCCATTCTGAGAGTGTGGCGCAGACTTGCTCCATCGTTATCTGAGAGGAAGCGACAGCGATGACAAGCTCGTACACGTCATCGTTGGACACGTCTTTCTGGATCTCCAGCGCATTGAGTGATAGGAAAATCGAACATGCGGCCCACGCAAGGCGCTTGTTTCCGTCGATCAGCGCGTGATTTCGTGAGTGATTCGAGGAGGGCTGCGGCCTTGGCGGCGGTGGACGGGTAGGCGTCCTGGCCCATCAGTGTTGTTTGGGGGCGAAGTGCTGCCGCATTGAGGAGTCCGAGATCCCGGACGGGGCCGATTTTCAGTGCGGATACGATGTCCAGGAGGTCCTCAAGCGAGAGAAACTCGCACGGCATGGTGTTACTGGCCGAGTCGCTCAAGTGCGTCCCCCCAGCGCTCAACGGTTTGGTTGAGTGCGTCGGTGACGCGCTGGCGGTGGGTCATGCGGTTGAACTCCTCGTCGATGGCGCGCAGCACTGCATCGTGTTTGGACGTGCCGGAACGCTGGGCGAGCTCGTCGAGCTTGCGTGCGTGTTCCTCGTCGAGTCGGAGTGTCATAGCCATATCGTCATGGTATCACTCTGATACCACCTGCGCGGTCTGCCTACAGCCAGCCGGCCGCACGCGCCAGGGACGCGGCCTCAGCGCGGGTGCGCGCGTCCATCTTCAGCATCGACGAAGACACGTGGTTGCGCACCGTGCCCTGGCTCAGGTGCAGGGAGCGGGCGATGTCGGCGATGGTGCCGCCGCCCTCGACCTCGCGCAAAACGTCGGCCTCACGCTCCGTCAGGGGCGAGGATCCCGTCGAGAGGGCCTCGAGCGCCAGGCTCTGATCAATCGCGCGTCCGCCCGCGGCTACCGTGCGCACACCGTCGGCCAGGGTCTCAACCGGTGCGTCCTTCACCATAAAGCCCGTGGCACCCGCGTCGAGGGCGCGCTGCAGGTACCCCGGGCGTCCAAACGTCGTCACGATCAGCACCCGCACGCCCGGGAAACGAGCGCGGATCGCCTGAGTCGCCGTGATGCCGTCCATGCGCGGCATTTCGATGTCGATGATCGCGACGTCGGCGGGTGCATTCGCGCGGGTTGGGCCGGACGAGTCCGCCAGGCGTCCCAGCTCTTCCAGAGCCTGCGCGCCGTCTGCGGCCTGCGCGACGACCTCAATGTCGCGCTCCAGGTCCAGCAGCCCCGCCAGCGCCCCGCGAATCATCGCCTGGTCATCGGCCACGAGCACCCGAATCGTCACGTCACCCTCCTGTTTCTCTGTGCCTGGGGTACAAGGCTAACGCAGGTAAGAGGCTCGTTTCTCTGATCAGCTCACCCCTCAGGACGAGGCCGACCCGCCCTCCCGGGACCGCGCGGTGCTCTGGGAGGGGGGCCACGGCCTCGTCGACAGGGCTGGGGCCTCGGACAATCAGGACGAGTGGGCGGCGGATTTGGAATCGAAGGACAGAGTGAGCGTCCACGTGGAACCCGACGCGCCCCACGTGAGTGTGCCCTCGTCACCGACCAGCTCGGACAGGCCCGCGAGGCCCGCCCCCGACCCCGCGCTCGACGCGGCGTAAGCGGCTGTGTATCCGTCGTTCGTGACGGTTACGCCGCCCGGAGAGAGAGACGGACACGAACCCACGAGGGGCGCGCGTGCAGGATCGCGTTCGTGACACCCTCGCGGATCACGTGGGCGGCGGCGGTCGAACGAGGACCCGACGGCGGCTCGCCCTCATTCATGATCTCGGCGTCGATGCGCGCAACCTCCAGAAGCGAGCGGGCCTCCTCGAGCTCCTCTCCCGGGGACAGCGCCCGCGTTGCCGCCACGATGCGGCGAACGTCAGCCAAGGCCTCGTTTGATTGCGCGGTGACCGCGCGAATCTGCTCACGCGCCTCCTCCACGCGCCCCGCCTCCAGGAGGCGGCCCGCCAGCTCGGACACCATCGTGATCCCCGTCAACGAATGCCCGAGGATGTCGTGCAGATCCGTGCTCAGGCGCGCCCGCTCCGCCGCCTTCGCCCGCTGGATCGCGTCCTGGCGGCGCAGATGCTCGCGGGCCGAACGCTCCATGCGCCAGCGGGCCACCCCCACGAAGACACACAGCAACACCAGGTACCAGCCCATCCACAAGGGCTCACCCTGCGCGTAGGCGGCCACGCCCGCGATAGCGGTCACCGGCACGAGACCCGCGATGATGAACCTACCCGGTGCCTGGAACACCCACGCGACCAGCAGATACGACGTCAGCATGAACGCGTGAGGGGTGTCGAGGGAGACCGCATACACGAGGTAGGCAACCGTCGCCGCCGCCAGCGCCGCGTGGGAGAGGATGAACGGCCTCGTGAAGGAGTTACGCGCGGGCAGAGGATTGGTTAGCCACGTCGCCGAGTTAACGACCGCGAGAAGGGCACACAATCCGATGAGGCCCGCGCTCTGGGCCGGATCCGTCAGTTCCAGGGCGTAGGCGAGGGGGAACCCCATGAACAGCATCCACGGGGCCGCCCACGCCAGGGAGATCAAGCGCTCCTTCATGACACTAGCCTAGCGATCCGTGTCGTGAGACGCGCCCCACCAGGCGATGCCCGCCGTGACGACCGCCCACCCGGCGATGTTGAGCCACGCGGCGGTCGGCATCGTCACGGTTCCGGCGACCGCGTAGATCGCCTGGACGGCACCGTACAGGGGCGTGAACGGCGCGATCTGCGCGACGAAGGGCGGCAGCTGGTCCAGCGGGATGAACATGCCGGACACGAAGGCACCCATCAGCATGACGAACGCGGAGGCGCTGTAGGCGTTCTCGCCCTTGATCGTGTAGCCGCAGGCCAGGCCGATGAGGGCACCCAGGGCCGACAGTGCGATGACCACTGCGGCGCTGGCTGCCCACGCGCCGGCGGTCATTTCTGCGCCCGTGGCCAGGCCAAAGCTGAAGGTGATGAGCGTGATGAACGCGCTCAGCGCCACGAGCGCGCTTAGGCGCACCAGCAGGATCACCCACGGCTGGATGGGGGTCAGCGCGTACATGCGCGAGATGCCGGTCGTACGCTCGACGGACAGCGTCGCGCCGAGGGATCCGCCGACCAGGATGACGCCGTACGTGGTCATCATCGCGATCATCGCGGCCGCCAGGTTCCCGCGCCCGGTCTGGGTCGCGCGCGCAACGTCCGTCATGCCGAACATCGCGTACATGAACATGGGCAGGAGCACTGCAAACGCCATGTTCCACGGGTTAAGGATGTGGGACAGGAACGTCGCGCGCCACAGCTTCCCCGCGCCCGTGAAGGGGGAGGGGATCGGTCGGTCGGTGGCTCGCGAGGGTGTGTGGGTGGTCATGATTCCTTCTTCGTGTGTCGTATCTGGGGTCGTGGGGTGGGGGCCTTGGTGTCGGCCTCGGGACGGCGCCGGGCCTGTCTCGCGCGGGCCTTGGACGCCCGTGGGGACGAGGTCTGGGCTGGGTTCTCGTGTCTCGGCTGCCCGTCGCGCACGGTTGGCTTCGGGGCGGTGGCGGTTTTTCGGGGCACGTGACCCCGAGCGCTCACTCGGCGTCCGCGTGGGAGGTGATGCGCTCAAAGACGTCTTCGAGGTCCTCGTTGTCGGCGACGACCTGCTCAGTGGGTGCGTCCAGGAGGACCTTTCCGGCGTCGATGATGACGATGCGGTCGGCGTCCTTGCGTGCCTCGGTCAGGTAGTGCGTGGCGAAGAGGAGCGTGCGGCCCTCCGCGGCCTCGGCGCGCATCGTCTCCCAGAAAGCGCGGCGGGCCAGCGCGTCCATGCCGGCGGTCGGCTCGTCGAGGATCAGGAAATCCGGGTTGCCGGCCAGTGCGAGTGCGAGGCGCACCCGCTGGCGCTCGCCGCCGGATAGCTTGTTGAGTGGGCGCTTGGCGAGCTTCGTCAGGTTCGCGCGCTCCAGGAGCTCATCGGTGGGGATCGGGTTGGCGTGCATGGCGGCGACCAGGTCGATCGTGTTGCGAACCTTCCCGTCGCGTGGCATCGATCCGGTCTGGAGCATCGCGCTCACGAGGGAGCGGCGCACGGCCTCGCGTGGGCTCATGCCGTAGACGCTGATGTCGCCCTGCGTGGGGGTGGTCAGGCCGAGGACGATGTCCAGGAATGTGCTCTTGCCAGCGCCGTTGACGCCGAGGAGCGCCACGATCTCGCCGGGCATGAGGGTGAGGTTCACGCCGCGCAGCGCGTCGACGTGGCCGAAAGACTGGTGGATGTTCGTCGCCTGAAGGGCGGGCGTTGTGTTCGTGTTCATGGCTCCCAGTTTGCGCTCGTATTAATGGGGCAGGAAGTGTCCTTTGATGCAGGAGGAGCCATGACAAATGTCAGGGGTGTGGGCCTGTAACTCGCACGCGGGTCCTCTAATCCGCACGCGGGCCCTCTAATCCGCACGTTAACCGGCTAATACGTGCCTGGGCAGCCCCGCCCACACTCCAACTATCGGGTTCGCGTGCGATACAGCGGGTTCCCATTCGCAATAGCGGGTTTGCGTGCGAACAACACACTCTGCCAGACGTCGTTGTGCCCAAAACGCAGACCACCTCGCCCTCAACAGCCCATTTTCGGCGTTTTTCACCGAGGTGGTCTGCACTTTGAGCGCTGCACCACCACGAACCGCGACCTCACTGCCTCAAAACGGGGGAATGGAACTATACGAGGACCCGACACGTCGGCGACACGCCGCCAGCTAGGTCCTCAGGCTGCAAACCCTCGCTGATACCCAATTGGAGGGCGACGCGTGAGCTGTGGGACAAGAGAGGCCTGGCTGTGGTGCCCGTGGGCGGCGGCAGGGCCTGGACGGGATACGCACAGCAGCCCGGAACACCCGTGGGGCACGCACAGCAGCCCGGCCCCACGGGCACGCACAGCAGCCCGGAACACCCGTGGGGCACGCGAGAAACAGCAGGGGCCCGAAGCGCCGCAGCGCCTCGGGCCCCACACTCACGTGCGGCAGTTGCTTACAGGTTGAGCTGGATGTTGCGGCCGGGGACGGCCTCGATCAGCTCGCGCGTGTAGTCCTCGACGGGGTTGTTGAACAGTTCGTCGGTGGTGTTGGCCTCGACGAGCTTGCCCTTCTCCATGACGATGACGTCGTCGGCGATCTGGCGGACAACTGCCAGGTCGTGCGTGATGAACAGGTAGGACAGGCCTAGCTGCGCCTGCAGGTCGTTGAGCAGGTACAGGATCTGGTTCTGCACAAGCACGTCGAGCGCGGACACGGCCTCGTCCAGGACGATGACCTCCGGGTTGAGCGCGAGGGCGCGGGCTACGGCCACGCGCTGGCGCTGGCCGCCGGAGAGTTCGTTCGGGTAGCGGCGCATGGGCGCTGCGCGGCAGGGCTACCATGTCGAGCAGCTCGGCGGCGCGTTCGATGCGCAGCTTCTTCGGGTTGAGTTCGCGCTTTTCGGCGGCGGTTAGTGTGCGCTTTCCGTCGGAGGCTTCGACGAGCTTCGTCATCCACTCTTCGGGTTCGCGGCCGGTCGCTTGTGCGCGCGCGATCTCCTGCTTGGCGTACGCCAGGGGTGCCGTAGCCGTGGATCTTCAGTGGCTCCTCGATCAGGCGGAAGATCGAGTACATCGGATCCAGGGACCCGTAGGGGTTCTGGAACACGGCCTGGAGGCGGCGACGCAGCTGGAATAGTTCCGTGCGCGTCATCGTCGAGGTGTCCTTGCCGTCGAAGAAGATCTTGCCGGCGGTGGGTTCGAGGAGTTGGAGGATCATGTTCGCGGCGGTCGACTTGCCGGAGCCGGATTCGCCGACGACCGCGAGGGTCGTGCCGCGACGCAGCTCGAAGGACACGTTGTCGACGGCCAGGAAGGTGTCGTTGCCCTTCTTGGCACCGCGGATGTCGAATTCCTTGGTGAGGCCTTCGACGCGGATGATTGCTTCCGTGGAGGTCGCGCCCTTGCCAGCGCCTGTGAGTTCTTCTTCGGTGACCGAGATGCCCTGCTTGTGGGCGGATTCGATGCGGGCCGAGGCGAGGGAGGGCGCGGCTGAGACGAGGCGCTTCGTGTAGGGGTGCTGAGGGTGCTGGAGGATCTCCAGGGCGGGGCCGGATTCGACGATGCGGCCGCGGTGCATGACGACGAGCTGCTCGGCGCGTTCGGCTGCCAGGCCGAGGTCGTGCGTAATGAACAGCACGGCGGTGCCCATTTCGGCGGTCAGCTTGCCGAGGTGGTCGAGGATGCGGCGCTGGACGGTGACGTCCAGGGCGGAGGTGGGTTCGTCGGCGATCAGCAGCTTGGGGTGCGCGGCCATGCCGATGGCGATGAGGGCGCGCTGGCGCATGCCGCCGGAGAACTCGTGCGGATACTGCTTGGCGCGGCGTTCGGCGTCGGGCAGGCCGGCTTCCTCGAGGAGCTGGCTGACGCGTTCGCCGACCTCGCTCTTGGGCACGACGTTGTTTGCGAGCAGGGCCTCCTTGACCTGGTAGCCCACGCGGAGCACGGGGTTCAGGTTACTCATGGGGTCCTGGGGGACGAGGCCGATGCCGGATCCGCGCAGCTCCACCCACTGGTTGGTGGTCAGGTTGGTGATGTCCTGGCCGTCGAACTCGATGGTGCCGCCCGCGACCTTGCCGGTGCCGGGCAGCAGGCCGATGACGGCGGCGGCGGTCGTGGACTTGCCGGAGCCGGACTCGCCGACGATGGCGACGGTCTGACCGGGGTAGATGGTCAGGTTCGCGCCGCGCACGGCGGGGACGACGCCGGTCGAGGAGGTGAAGGTGACTTCCAGGTCCGTGATCTTGAGCAGGGGGCGCTCGTCGTCCGGGTGGACGTCGGACGAGGCCGGGGCCGCGCTGGGGGCGACGGCTCGTTCGACGATCTCTTCCATCTCCTTGTCGGAGAGGGCGGGGTTGTTCGTTTCGCTCACTTGCGTGCCTTCGGGTCGAGGGCTTCGCGCACGGCGTCACCCATCATGATGAAGCTGAGGACGGTCAGGGCCAGGGCGACGGCTGGGTAGAAGAGCACCATGGGGGCGTCGCTCAGCTGGTCTTTGGCCGTCGAGATGTCGGCACCCCAGGAGACGATCGTGGGCGGCAGGCCGATGCCCATGAAGGACAGGGAGGCCTCAGACACGATGAAGGTGCCCAGCGCGACGGTCGCGTACACGATGATGGGGGCCATCGAGTTGGGGATGATGTGGCTCATTAGGATGCGCCCGCGCGAGGCGCCGGTGGCGCGTGCGGCGGTGACGAATTCTTCGTTCTTGGCGCTCATGACGGAGCCTCGCGTGATTCGCGCGATGGATGTCCATGCGAAGGTCGACAGGACAATGACGACCATGGCGATGGAGCGGGATTCCTTGAACATCTGCATGAAGACGATGGCCGCGAGGAGCAGCGGGATCGCGAAGAAGACGTCGGTGATACGCGAGAGGAGGGCGTCGATCCAGCCGCCGACGTAGCCGGCGATGGCACCGATCGTGCCGCCGATGATGACGACGGCGATTGTGGTGAGCACGCCAACGGAGACGGAGGCGCGGGCGCCGTAGATGACGCGCGAGTAGATGTCGCAGCCCTGCTTGTCGAAGCCGAAGGGGTGGCTCCACAGTTCGGGTCCGCCGAGCGAGCGGGAGAGCTCGCAGTAGCGCGGGTCCTGGCTGGTGAACAGCGAGGGGAAGAGCGAGATCATGATGGCCACGAAGATGATGATGGCCGCGAACCAGAAGAGGGGGCGAACGCGCAGTCGCTTCCAGGCCTCGCCCCACATCGAGGAGGGGGCGCCCTCGTCGGGCACTGCGTCGACGGCACCGAGGCCGGTCTCGTCGATGTCGGAGACGTAGTGGTCCTGCCCGGCGCGGGTGCGGGCGATGTTGGCGGAGGGGATGATGTCACTCATAGCGGATCCTCGGGTCGAGCACGGCGTAGAGGAGGTCAACGACAAGGTTGGCCAGGATGTAGACGAGGACGAGCACGGTCGTGATGGACACGACGGTGGGGGCCTCGCCCAGTCGGATGGCCTGCCAGAGCGTGCCGCCGACGCCGTTGATGTTGAAGATGCCCTCGGTGATGATGGCGCCACCCATGAGGGCGCCGAGGTCGCCGCCGAGGAAGGTGGCGACGGGGATGAGGGAGTTGCGCAGGATGTGGCGCGACATGACGGCGCGGTTGGTCAGGCCCTTGGCGCGTGCGGTGCGCACGTAGTCGGCGGAGACGTTCTCGGAGACGGACTGGCGGGTCAGCCGGATGACGTAGGCCAGGGAGACGCCGCCGAGCACCATGGCTGGCATGGTGAGGGATGCGAAGTCGACGGAGACGCTGGCTGTGACTGGTAGGATCCCGAGTTTGATGCCGAGGAGGAACTGTAGGACGAAGCCGAGGACGAAGGTCGGCACTGAGATCAGCAGGAGCGAGAACACGAGGATCGTGGAATCGAACCAGCCGCCGCGGCGCACGCCGGCGATGGTGCCCAGCGTGATACCGAAGATGGATTCGATGGCCAGGGCGTAGATGGCGAGGGCCATCGTGACGGGGAATGCCCGCGCCATGACGTCGATGACGGGCTGCTGGTTGAAGGATTTGCCGAAGTCAAGGGTGAACACACCCTTGAGGTAGAGCAGATACTGCATCCAGAAAGGTTGGTCGAGGTGGTACTCGGCGCGGATCTTCGCAGCGGCCGCCTCGGTGAGGCCGCGGTCGCCGCCGAGCGCGGCAACGGGGTCACCTGGCATCAGGTAGACCATCGCGAAGATCAGAAAGGTGGCTCCGAAAAAGACCGGGATGGTCTGGAGGAGTCGCCGTCCGATGTAGCGGAGCATGGGCAATCCTTTAGATTCGTGTCGAGGGATGGGCGCGGTGCCGCTCCCGAGCGTACACCCCGCTGGGGGCGGGGCTGCCTATATCTCCCATCATAGGGTAAAGAATGAGCAAATGAAGTATGGGGTTCGTTATGTGGCCGGTGGATCAGGCGTGTTCCCCCTGCTGGTGGGCGAAAGTGTGGCCCACGATGCGGGCATGTACGAGGCCGGGTCGGGTTGGGTGCGCGGCTCGCCTGCCGGTGGGCTATTTGTTGCGAGAGGGGGGCGGGTGGCTCAAGCCACCCGCCCCCCTCGAGAGGTCAACTCCTAGGAGTTCACTTCTTCGCGGTCGTCTTGGTGATCTTGTAGGCGATCGGCTGGCCGTGCCAGTCGAAGCTCACATTGTCGACCTTGTCGTTCCACGCGCCGTTGGCGTTGTAGTACCACAGCGGGATGACGGGCAGGTCTTTGAGGAGGAGTTCCTGGGCCTGCTGCATGATGGCGATGCCGTCGTCTTCCGTGGCGGCACCGGCGGCCTGGGTGATCAGGCCGTCGAACTCCGAGGAGGAGTAGAAGCCCTTGTTGGAGGCTGCGCCGGTCACGTACAGCGGCTGCAGGAAGTTGTAGATCGACGGGTAGTCGGCCTGCCAGCCCGAGCGGAAGGCTGCGCCGATGGTCTTCTCGTCCTCCTGCTGGAGCATGGTCTTGAAGTCGACGATCGGCTTGCCCTCGGCGCTGATGTTCAGCGTGTTCTTGATGGAGTTCGCGGCAGCGTCCACCCATTCCTTGTGGCCGCCGTCGGAGTTGTAGGCGATCTCGAAGGTGCCGTCCCACGGGGCGATGGCGTCGGCCTGGGCCCACAGTTCCTTCGCCTTGTCGGGGTTGTAGGTCAGGACCTCGGAGCCGGGCAGGTTCTCGGAGTAGCCCTTGAGGGTGGGGGCGGTGAAGTCCTTGGCGGGGGTGCGGGTCTTCGAGTAGATCTGATCGGTGATCTCGTCACGGTTGATGGCCATGGAGATGGCCTGGCGGCGCAGCTGGCCTTCCTCGCCGGAGAAGTGATCCAGGTACTGCGGGATGGTCAGCGTCATGATGCCGGCGTAGGGCATGTTGACGGAGCGGTCTGCGAAGGTGGTCTGGTAGGAGCCGATGGCCGAGGAGGGCATGGCGTCGAGAACGTCCACGTTGCCGGCCTTGAGGTCGTTGTAGGCGGCGTCCATCGACTGGTAGAACTTGAAGACGACGCCCTCGTTCTGTGCCGGGGTGTCACCGACGTAGTTCTCGTTGGGGACCAGGGTCACCTTGACGTTGTGCTCCCACGCTGTGTCGGAGGCGAGCTTGTAGGGGCCGTTGCCGACCGGCTTCTGGCCGCCGGCCTCGGGGTTGTCGAGGGTCGAGTCGGGCAGCGGCGCGTAGGCGGTGTAGCCGAGGCGGCTGACGAGGTCGTAGCTGGGCTGCTTCAGCTTGATCGTGAAGGTGTAGTCGTCGACGTCCTCGACGCCGGACAGGTCGCCCGCGCCCTCTTCGTCGGTGCCTTCGAAGGAGTCGAAGAAGGAGGCCTGCGTCTGGTTCTGGGAGGTGATGAGCTTCCATGCGCGGGTGAAGTTCTCAGCCTTGACGGGGGTGCCGTCGGAGAACTTGCGGTCCTGGTGGAGCTTGACGGTCCAGAGGGTGTTGTCCTCGTTGGGTTCGATGGACTCGGCGACGTCGAGGACGGGGGGGTGCCGTCAACGTCGTAGCGGACGAGCTGGCTGAACATTGCGGACAGGATCTTGCCGCCGCCGTTTTCGCTGGTCATACCCGGCAGGAGCGGGTTCTGGGGTTCGGAGCCGTTCATGACGACAGCGTTAGCGTTGGTGCCGCCAGAGCAGGCGCTTAGCGCGAGTGCGGCGCCGACGGGAATGGCGAGCCATGCCTTCTTCAGGTTCATGGTTACTTCCTCCTGGTTGATGGACGGGACCGTGGGGCGGTGCCCTAGGTCATGGTCTGAGGGTAGCTCGTTGAACGTGGAAGATCCCGTGGCTGTCCATCATGTGCGCATTACATTTTGGTTACAAACGTAAAAAGAAGGTCAAAAAATGGTGTGAGTCACATAAAAGGGTTGTTTTGTGACCAAATAATCAATCGACGAGGCCGGGGTGAGGAGTGTGTGATCACCCATCCTCAGCCCCGGCCTCGTCCATAAGAGAGGACTCAGGAGAGCAGGCCCTTGGAGGTTAGCCACTCGCGCGCGATCTGCGAGGCCGACTTCTGATCCTGCGTAGACGCGCGGTTCATCTCGACCAAGTCCGAGGGCTCCAGCGCAGTACTCACCCGATTGATGACGCCGGCGGCTTTGTCATCCACTCGCGACGAGGCGAGGGGCACGACGTGCGAGGCCAGGAACAGGCCCTGCGGGTCCTTCAGGACCGTCAGCGACCCGTCGGCCAGCACCGGATCCGAAGAATAGATGTTTGCCAGCTGAATATCGCCGTCTGTCAGGGCCTTGACGGTGAGCGGGCCGCCCGAGTCCTCAATCGGCGTGAAATTGACCGACACTCCATAGATCTGCGCGAGTCCCGACGGGCCGTACGGGCGCGTCTCCAGCTCCGAATTCCCTCCCAGGGTCAGCGGCCCCGCCCCGGCCAGATCCCCGATGGATGACAGCGAATGCTCAGCTGCGAAGTCGGCCGTCACCACGTAGGAATCCTGGTCGGTCGCCGGTGCCTGATCGAGGGCCCGCAGCCCCTGTGGGAGGAGGGTGGTCAGCGCGTCGTAGACCTCGTCCGTCGAACGGGCGGTCGCGTTCTGATCGAGATATTGCAACAGGTTGCCCGTGTACTCGGGGAACACGTCGATTGTGCCGGCCTCGATCTCGGGCATGTAGACCTCACGCTGACCGATCCGCATCTGTCGGTCCACCGCGTACCCCGCGTCCTCCAGGGCCTGGGCGTAAACCTCGGCGATGATCTCGTTCGAGTAGTAGTCTGTGACCCCACGACGAGCGTTGTCGAGCCGCTCTTGGAGCCTTCTGCGCTGGCGTTGCCGCCGATCGACTCCGCCGAACCGCAGGCGGCCAGAGCCAGTGTCGAGGCCGCGAGGGCAGCCATCGTGATCATCGTGCGTTTCATAGTGACTCCTTGAGTGAGTTCTTCTCTTCAGCAGAGAAAGAATGGGTGCGGTCCCGAAGCCGCCGGGCGATGAGCGCCAGGAGCGCGTCGGTTGCCAGCGCAAGGGCGACCACGACGATCGCGCCGCCGATCATCTGCGCGTAATCGCGGGTCTTCAGGCCCGTGTACAGGAAACGGCCCAGGCCGTAGTTCGCCGTGTAGGCCGCCAAGGTGGTCGTCGCGATCACCTGCAGGGTCGCCGAGCGCACGCCCGCCGCGACGAGGCCGGCCGCGTGAGGGACCTCCACCTGCGCGAGGATTTGGGACTCCGTGAGTCCAATCGCTCGCGCCGCGTCCACGGTCGCGCGCGGCGTCGAGGCAATCCCCGAATAGGTCGCCGACAGCAGTGGCGGAACCGCCAACACCAGGAGCGCCAGCGTTGGGGCCGCGAGGCCGATGCCCAGCCACAGGCCCGCAAGCGTCAGCACTCCCAAGGTGGGGATCGCTCGTGCCGCGCCCGTCGCGCTCACCAGCCACCGGCCCCTGCCCGTGTGGCCGATCACCGTGCCCAGCGGCAGTGCGACGAGCGCCGCGAGGACGACAATTAGGAGGGTGAGGCCCAGGTGCTCGGCGCTGCGGGTCAGAATCCCCGACCCGCTCAGCCAATTCGCCGGGGTAGTCAGCCAGCTCAGGGCTTCGAGGAAGATACTCATGCGCGCTCCTGACGGACCCACGGGGTCAGTGCCCAGCCGATGACCTGTACCAATGCGTCGATGGTGAACGCGAGGAGAACCGTCGCGACCAAGCCAGCCACGACCTCGACGGTGATGCCGCGCTGAAAACCGTCTGTGAACAGCGTGCCCAGCGAACGCACCCCGATAAACGCACCCACCGTCACCAACGACACCGTGGACGTGGCGACCACGCGCGTGCCCGCCACGATCACCGGCGTCGCCAGGGGCAGCTCCACCTCCATGAAACGTCGCGGCAGCGAGTAGCCGCACGCGTTCGCGGCCTGTAGGGTCGCGCCCGGGATCGCGCGGAAACCCTCAGCCACCTGGCGCACCAGCACCGCCACGCCGTACAGCGTCAGCACCGCGATCATGTTCGCGTTTGAACGTAGCGCCACCCCGATGATCACCGGAATAACCACCAGCAGCGGCAACGAGGGCACCGCGTACAGCGCCGACAGCGCCGACAGAACCCATCCGCCGCGGCGCGAAAACGCCGCCCAGCGCGCCACCGGCACCGAAATCGCAACCGAAAGCGCAATGACCGGCAGCGCGATCCACAGGTGGGCGAGCGTGAGTTGCCCAATCAGCGCCCAATTCGAAGACAGCCAGGTCACGAGCGCTCCCCGGCGACGGGCCGGGCGCTCCCGCGCGGCGTGGGTGATACGCCCGACGCGGCCGAGGCCTCGTCCCCGTCGCGTGCGAGCATGCCCACGGGCGTCCCGTCCTCGTCAAGGACCAGACCGCCCGGACCGGCGACGCGCACCGGGCGCGCCGCCCGCGAGGCCCCCACGAACTCCGCGACGAAGGGCGACGCGGGGGAGGAGAGCAGCTCGGCGGGGGTCCCCACCTGCTCGATGCGCCCGCCCGCGGAGAGAACCGCGACCTGGTCGCCCAGCGTGAACGCCTCATCCACGTCGTGCGTCACGAACAGGATCGTCGTGCCCAGCGCCCGCTGAATCTCCTTCAGTTCCCGCTGCAAGTCCGCGCGCACAATCGGGTCCAGCGCCCCGAACGGCTCATCCATCAGCAGGATATCCGCGCGGTTCGCCAGCGCCCTGGCCACACCCACGCGCTGCCGCTGCCCGCCCGACAGCTGGGATGGGTAGCGATCAGCCATCTCGCGCTCCAGACCCACCAGGGTCAGGAGTTCGAGCGCGCGCTCGCGAGATTCTGCCTTGCTCACGCCCTCCAGGCGCGGGACGGTCGCGATATTGTCTGCGATGCTTCGATGCGGGAACAGGCCGCCCTCCTGTAGGACGTAACCGATCGAACGGCGCAGGCGCACCGGGTCCGCGCCCGTCACGTCTTGGCCGCGCACGAACACCGTGCCCGAGGTCGGGGCAACCATCGCGTTCACCATCCGCATGAGCGTTGTCTTGCCGCAGCCCGATGTGCCCAGGAACACGGTCGTTGATCCCTGTTCGATGGTGAGAGAAAAATCGTCGACGGCTCGCGTGCCGCCCGGGTAGGTCTTGGACACGTGGTCGAAGCGAATCATGCGCGGCCCCTGCGTGCTGCCGCGCTGCGGCGCGCGGGGTCCGAGGCCTCGGCAATGAGGGTGAGGGCTCGGGCGAAACTGTCCCGCTGATTGGGGGACAGGGGAGCGAAGAGGCGGTCCTGTTCGGCAGCGATGATGGTCTCTGCGCTCGCGAGGTGGTCGATGCCTGCGTCCGTCACAGTCAGGATGATGGCGCGGCGGTCGTGCTCGCAGGGCGTGCGGTGCAGCAGACCGTCACGACGCAGACGATCCACGAGGCGCGAGGCTGCGCCCAGCGTGATGCCCTGGCTCTCCGCCACCTCCTGGATGCGGCAGGCCCGGGTGTCTCGGACCGTGCGTAGGACCAGAAAGCGGCCCAGTGACAGGGGGTTTCCGGCCTCCGTGAGGGCGGCTTCGAGCGAGTTCCAGACCCGCAGTTCCGCACCCACGAGGGCGGTGAACAGGGATGACGTATTCGTTGCCATGTATATGATCCTAGGGGGAAATGATTTCTATGTCTACTTTCTGTCAGGTTGAGGATGTGTCACTCGTATGTACGGCGTGACCGCGGTGGTACAGTGCGTTATGTCGGCAACGGTGCGGGCACGCGCAGTGAGGAGGTCGCAGGTGCGACAACGGCTCTACAACCTGTTAAACGGCGATGAAGGCCTTGCGATGTGGTGCGGGCGCGTCATGACAGTCCTTATCATCGCTAGCCTCCTACCCCTGTGCTTCAAAGAATCCAGCCCCATCCTCGAAACAATCGAGTACGGGTGCGTCCTTGTGTTCATCGTCGACTACCTGGCCCGATGGGTCACGGCGGACCTGAAGCTCCGAAAAGGGGCGCTGTCTTTCGCGATCTACCCGTTCACGCCGATGGCGATCATCGATTTGCTGTCGATCTGCCCGTCTTCAACGCCCTCAACGATGCGCTGCGCACGCTGCGAGTCCTTCGCCTCTTCCGCGCCCTGCGCGCCTTCAAACTCATTCGCTACTCGAAGAGCGCCTCCGCCATCGCCGCCGTCTTCGAGAAACAGCGGGAGGCCCTGCTCGCCGTCCTCTGCCTGGCGATCTGCTACATCCTCGTCAGCGCCCTCGTCATCTTCAACGTCGAACCGGAAACCTTCAACACCTTCTTCGATGCCGTCTACTGGGCTGTCGTCTCCCCTCACGACCGTCGGCTACGGCGACCTCTACCCCTCCTCCGACGTGGGACGCGCCATCGCCATGATCTCCTCGCTCATGGGCGTCGCCGTCGTCGCGCTGCCCTCGGGCATTATTACGGCGGGCATGCTCGACGAACTGCGAGGAGACGGTGGGATGAACGATGAATCCTAGACGGTCTTCATAGTCTCTATCTGTGAGAGGAAACTCGTTGATAAGGTGAGAATCGTGGTGCTGTGTCTCCTATAATTTGCGCTCTTGCAGAGTAGGTTGGGACTCAATTGAGCGACATGTCGACGAAAGAGATCTCATGCTGATTCTTGGAATGGTTGCGGCCTTCCTGGCTGCCGCCCTCCACGTCTTTATCTTCTATATCGAGTCCTTCGCGTGGACCACGCGCGCCCTGTCCGTCTTCGGGATCGACCGCGAATCGGCTGAGGTCACCAAGGAAATGGCCTTTAATCAGGGCTTCTATAACCTGTTCCTCGCCATTGAGGTATTCGTGGGCATCGCCGTCTACTTCCTGGCCTCTCCGACCGTCGGCCTAACCCTCGCGCTCTTTGGCGTCGGCTCCATGCTTGCCGCCGCCCTCCTGCTTTTCGTGACATCCCCCGACAAACGTTCCGCCGCGATCAAGCAGGGTTTCCTGCCCCTCATCGCTGTCGCAGCCCTCGGAGTCGCTGCCCTCCTCTGAAAAGTCGCATGCAATTCTCAGGCAGTCACTTTGTGGGCACGTCTGAAAACGTTGAAATTCCAGGTATTGCGCTGATCAGACTCTCGGCGTCGTCGGGGAATTGCATGCGGAATTGGGAGGATAAACGAGGCCGGGGCTCAGCCACGCTCCCACCGCGCGGTGAGAGAATGACCGGACCCCGGCCTCGTCAATGAATGCGTCAGATCAGGCGTCAGCCCGCGGCGCGGGGGAGCGGTGGCGCTTCGAGTACGCCTCACCCTCCAGCTCCGAACCCGATGGCGCGGACGCGGGCGTCGCCGCCTCCAGGTTCGTGCCGCGCAGCTTCGAAATCAGGCGCATGCCGTGGTAGATCACCAGAGCCGAGGCAGTGCCCAGAGCGATGCCCTCGAAGGACATCCCGCCCACGTTCCACGTGAAGTTCGCGATCGCGACGATCAGAGCAACCGCGGCTGTGTTCAGGTTCACCGGGTTGGAGAAGTCCACGCGGTTCTGCACCCAGATGCGAACGCCCAGCATGCCGATCATGCCGTACAGGACCGTGCCCGCGCCGCCGAGCACGCCCGGGGGAATCGTCGCGATCAGGGCACCGAACTTCGGCAGCATCGACAGGACCAGGGCAACGGCAGCCGCAATGATGTACGCAGCCGTCGAATACACGCGGGTCGCCGCCATCACGCCGATGTTCTCCGCGTAGGTGGTCGTACCCGAACCGCCGCCGCTGCCGGCCAGCATCGTTGAGAGGCCATCCGCCATCAGCGCGCGGCCCGTCAGGTCATCCATGTTCTCGCCCGTCATCGCGGACACGGACTTCACGTGGCCGACATTTTCAGCAACCAGGATGAACACAACCGGCAGGAACAGGCCGAGGGTCGAGACGGAGAAGGCCGGGGTGTGGAACTCGGGGAAACCAATCCAAGCGGCCTGACCGACGCTCGAGAAGTCAACCTGACCCTGGATAATCGCAGCCAGGTAGCCGATCAACACGCCGATTAGGATGGAGAGGCGGCCGAGGATACCCTTAAAGAGAATAGTCACAAGGCAGATCGACACAATCGTCACGACAGCAGTGATCGGTCCCTGCTTCACCCAGTTCCACGCGGCGGGAGCCAGGTTCAGGCCGATGAGCGCCACGATCGCGCCCGTCACTACGGGAGGCATCACCGCGTCAATCCAACGCACACCCGCGAAGTGAACGATCAGGCCGACGAGCGCGAGCGTCGCACCCACGGCGATGATGCCGCCGAGCGCGTAGGAAGAACCCAGGGTCCCCGACACCGCCTGGATCGGCGCAATCAGCGCGAAGGACGACCCCAGGTACGAGGGCAGACGACCCGCCGTAATCAGGAAAAACAGCAGCGTGCCGATCGCGGTGAAAAAAAGCGTTGTTGACGGCGGGAAACCAGTCAACAACGGAACAAGGAACGTCGCACCAAACATTGCAACCACGTGCTGGGCACCAATGCCAATAGTGCGCGGCCACGAGAGTCGTTCATTCGGAAGGACGACGTCGCCGGGATTAATGGACGTGCCGTTACCGTGAAGCTTCCAACGGAACAGCGAGGTCTTCGTTTCGCTCATAAGCGTACAAATCCGATCAGTTGATGGGCGGGATGGCCGTACCGGTCGGAACAACAGGGTAGCGCGTTCAGCTACTGACCTGCGCATTTTGACGCTGAAAACGCGCATGCGCCGACAAAGTGTGGTGGACGCCCCTTTCGTTATGCGATAGTGGACGCATGAGCGCACAGGCACCCTACCCAACCCCCGCCCCCAGCGGCGCGCCTTCGGGGAAGGCAGCCACGGCCTCGTACCCGGCCACGGCCTCATACCCGGGCGCGCCCCCGTATCCCGGCGCTTCATACTCGGCCGCGCCGGTTTTTTCGGACCAGGTCGACCCGTACGCCTACATGTCAGCCACGCCCGACGCGACCAACGTGGGTACCGCCCCCTTCCCCGGCACCGAATACGTCGACTCGTACGAGGTGTTCGCCGGCGGCGGCTACACCTCGCCCAAGCCAATCACCAACCCGCTGGCGCGCACCTCCCTGTGGTTCGCGGTCTTCAGCATCCCCGGGTTGGGCATTCCGCTCGTCATCAGCGTGGTCCTGGCGATCATCGCCCTCATCAGAGCGCAGGAACTCCCCGGGCGGATCGGAACGCGCGAGGCGCTCGCCGTGCTGATTTACGACGCCTTCGTCGTGTTCTTCGTACTCGCTATGTATTCACTGGCGTAGGTGGAATGCGCGTGACTCGGCGTGCTGTGACGTGCCCCATTGGCTTGGATTGGCGCTGCGGGGGTGTTTATTGCTTATGATTGTCTGGCACGATGTGCACGGAGGATTCGCCTAGTGGCCTATGGCGCACGCTTGGAAAGCGTGTTGGGTGCAAGCCCTCGGGGGTTCGAATCCCCCATCCTCCGCCGCTAGCCCCGGAACCCATTGAGGTTCCGGGGTTTTTGTTGCTTGTAGCCCCGCCTGATCTCCGGCCGCCGCGAGTCCTGCCCGCCCGCGAGCCGTCCGCGCCGCGAGCTTCGCTCGGCGCGTCGTCTCGAAGCCCGGCCAGGCCCCGCAGGCCTCGCGGCGGCCTCCAATCGGGCGGGGCATGTGGGTTAAAGGACAAAACGTGTTGGTTTTGTAGTGACTTTTCGGCTTGTTAGTGCGGAAAAATCGGTATTGAAGTTGGTTGGAGCCAACTTGAAGGATGGACAAAACGTGTTGGTTTTGTAGCGACTTTTCGGCTTGCTGGTGCGGGAAAATTCACATTGAAGTTGGTTGTTTCATCGTGGGGGTATGAATACCCCCAAATGTCCGGCGTGCGGGCGAGTGATGACCAGGTATGGGCACTCAGCGTCAGGGGCGCAGCGATGGCGCTGCTCCCTGTGTAATATCAGCCAGGTCAGCCGCATTAATTCCGCGGCGAAGCATCTTGATGAGTTCGTGGCCTGGCTGCTGGGTCGGCGTCGTCAGGTGGATTTGCCTGGCGGGGGCCGCTCGTTTCGTAGGCGTTGTGAGCCGTTGTGGCAGTTATGGCCTTTCAGCCCGATCATCGATGAGGTTCATGACGTCATTGTCGTTGACGGTATCCACCTGGGCCGAGGCGCCGTGGTGCTCATCGCTCAAACTCCCGATTGTGTGCTGGGTTGGTATGCGGCTAGGGAGTGAGAATTCCCGTGCCTGGGGCGCGCTCATGAGCCGGATCGCGCCCCCGGCCCTGGTCGTCACTGACGGGGGCAGTGGGTTCGCGCGGGCGTGCAAGAGAATCTGGCCCGCCACGCGTGTGCAGCGCTGTACCTTCCATGCGTATTGCCGTATCCGCCAAGCCACCACAACGCGCCCCAAACTGGAGGCCTCGCGTAGCTTGTACGCTCTTGGACGCCAGCTCACGCACGTGCAAGATATCGATGGGGCCCAGGAATGGATAGGTGCCTACCAGGGGTGGTGTACGCGCTGGAAGGGCTTCTTGGAGGAGAAAACACGCAGACCTGACGGAGGGTGGGAATACACCCACGAACGTCTCGTTCGGGCTCGTAACAGCCTCAACAAGCTCATCAGGCAAGGCCTGTTGTTCACGTACCTGGACCCCACCTGGACACATCAGATGCCCGCGATGACCAACCAGATCGAAAGCACGAACGCGCGCCTGCGCCAGATGCTGCGCGACCACCGCGGCATGCGCCTAACCCGACGCATCAAAGCCGTGTTCTGGTGGTGCTACACCCACTCTCCCCACCCCCAACCAGCAGCAACAATCCTGGCGACCATGCCCACCGACGAAGCCCTCGAAAATGCCTGGTACCACGCCAGCCAAACCCACCAAGCCACCGGCACCATCCCCGGCTGGGGCGACGCAATCTGCTTCAACGAACTCCATCACACCACCCCCTACCACAACACCTGGGACTAACCCCTCAACCAACACGTTTTGTCCTATAACCCGGGCATGTCGCTGTGAGCGGCCTGGCCTTGCCGCTGCCCGCGGGCACTGCTGCCAGTTCTTGGGGGTTCCCTGGCGAGCGTCAATCGTGCGGCTATTGCCTTGCCGCGCCCCGGCCTCGTTCCCCGTGAAACGTCTAGGTTCTAGTGGTGGTTGCAACGGTTCTTGGTGAAGGAGTTCGTTGTGGCTGGTGTTGGTCGTGTTTCGTGGGGTTGAGTACCCCTCCCGTCGTGAGGCGTGTCAGGCTCGGCATCGGGAGTATGTGCGGGCTTTGGCTGATGGTTTGAACTTCACGCAGGCAGCGCATGCTGTCGGGGTCTCGAAGCGGACGGGTAAGGTCTGGCGTAATGGTCGGACTCGCTCAAGTGGGCGGTGTGAGCGAGCCAGTATCGCTCCGCAGGCTCATTGGTACCGTCTGTACATGAAGTGCCAACCGCATCGGGTCAGTAAACGGTTCTTGTCGCTCAAGGAACGCATGCTCATCTTCGGATGGCGCGTCGAGGGGCTTTCTATTCGGGACATTGCTCGACAGTTGGGGCGTTCGCCCTCGACCGTGAGCCGGGAGCTGAAGCGCAATGGGATTACCTCCACGTGCTACAACCCCTACATTGCTCACATGCGGGCAGGCAAGCGTCTCAAACGTCCAAAGGCGCGCAAATGTGCCGATCCTCGCTTGTGGGCCATCATCTGGGACAAGCTTGAGCTCAGATGGAGTCCGGAACAGATTTGCGCGTACTTGCGTATGCGTTTCCCGCATAATCAGAGCATGAACCCGTGCGTGGAGACGATCTACCAGTCCATCTTCATCCAAGCCAAAGGCACACTCCGCAAAGAGATCGCTTCCCTCATGCGCCAAGGGCGCGCCCGCAGGCGCCCGGCCGCATACGCTCGTGGGGTGCGGCCGCGGTTCAAAGACCCCATGGTGATGATCAGCGAAAGGCCTGCCAGTGTGGAGGATAGGGCGGTTCCCGGACATTGGGAAGGTGACTTGATTATTGGAGCTAAGGGACAATCCGCGGTCGGCACGCTCGTGGAACGTTCCACCCGGTACACGCTGTTGCTCTACTTGCCCAACGGACACACAGCCGTTGAAGTTCAAGATGCCATTATCGACAAGCTCGCGGGATTACCCGATTCCTTGCGCCTGTCATTGACCTGGGACCAGGGAAGCGAGCTGGCTCAGCACCGCAAGATCGCCTCCGAGCTAGGCCTTGACGTGTATTTCTGTGACCCACACTCACCCTGGCAACGCGGCACCAACGAGAACACGAACGGGCTGTTGCGCCAATACATGCCCAAAGGAACCGATCTGTCACTCCTGACCGAAGCAGACCTGGACGCCATCGCCGACCAGCTCAACAACCGTCCCCGTAAAACGCTAAACTGGGACACACCCAAGCAGCGACTTGAGCTGCTGCTCAGGGCATAACACGTGTTGCAACCACCCCTAGAATCTGCCACGCGCGTGAAACGGCGGGGGGAGAGCGGAGCGTGCCCCAGGCCTCGACCCGACGTACTTAGACCCCGAGGCCTTCGACGATCTCCGCTCCCGGGAGCGCGGCAAGGATCTCGCCCGTCACAAAGAGCTTCGAACGACGCAGACCCGAGCCGATGCAGCTCCAGCCCGACGCGCACGCTGAATCGATGAGGAGTCGCCATGAACTGGGCACGCCCACCGGTGTGATCCCGCCGTATTCCATGCCCGACGCCTCGACGGCGCGGTCCTGCGGCCAGAAGCTCGCTTTGCGCACGTCGAGACGCTTCTTCACGACGTGATTGATGTCCGCGTTCGTCGTCGCGCGCACAACGCACGCCGCGATTCGTTCCTCGCCGGCGCGCTTGCCCGCCACCAGGATGCAGTTCGACGACAGCGCCAGGTCCATGCCGAACTCGCGGGTCATGACCTCCGTGTCCGCCAGCTCCGGGTCAATCGCGACGGCGAGGGCCGACGAGGCCGTGGCAACCCCGCGCTCGGTCAGTGCGGTGAGTGCTCTCGCGACCGGCGGCGCGAGCAGGTCCAGATGCTCCAGGCGGGCACCGGCTGCAGCGAGCCGACGCCGGGAATGATGATGTCGCTCATGCCTCCCAGCGTAAGACGCGCGTCGCAGCCGCGCGGTCGGGGGCCGCTGCGTGAGTCGACGTGACAGCGGGGCTACGTGAACGCCAGGCGGGTGTGCGCTCTTGAGTCGGCGGCGTCCTGAGGGTGGCTGATTCTGCCATGATTTCGCGCGCTTGTGAGTGTTTGTGGCGGAGCGGCTGCGCGCGGGGCGGAAAACGTGATGCTGGTGGCCGGTCCTCCGCGTGACGGTATCATCCGAACCTCCCCAGGGCAGGAATGCAGCAAGGATAAGGGTGCGCTGCCGGGTGCGCGGAGGATCTCTGTATATGCTGCTCGTTTTCGGTCGGCCACAGGATGCGAAACTAGAGTGTGCTTCAGGCCATATCATTTGATTTTGCATCTCGGCGAGAAGCGTGTAAGCTTGTGCTCAGCCAAACGGCAAAGCGCCCGTAGCTCAATGGATAGAGCATCTGATTACGGTTCAGAAGGTTGGGGTTCGAGTCCCTTCGGGCGCAGCGGCCCCCTCGGTGCGATCCACCGGTGGGGGTTCTGCATTTTAGAAAGCACTCCTGCGGGAGTGCTTTTTCCATATCTGCCGACCACTGCGGCGATAGCCATGACCGGTGGGGTAGCGCGCTGCGACGCGTCACGCGCTTGGCGGCGTCACGACCCACGGCTCGGTCGGCAGCGCACGCAGCCCCTCAATCCCCAGTGCATCTGCGATATCGGAGGCGCAACGCGCCCCGGGTACTCCCAGGGAAGACCCAATGAAGGCCACGACGTCCGCGGTGGACCAGCCCAGGCCTCGTAAATCCGAGAGAGTGACCGCGCCGTCGCGCTTGGCCAGGCGCGCCCCCGAAGGGGCGAGCGCGAGGGGCACGTGCGCGTAGGTCGGCTCGGGAGCGCCCAGCAGGTGCGCGAGCTGGGCCTGCGCGGGTGCCTGAGAGAGCAGGTCGAAGCCGCGCACGACCTGGTCGACGCCCTGGTAGGCGTCGTCGACGACGGCCGCCAGGTTGTAGGCGGGCACGCCGTCCGCGCGGCGCACGACGAAGTGGTCGACGGGTCCGGTGTAGGAGCCGTGCAGCTCGTCGAACACAGTCCACTCGGGTGAGGGGGCGGCCAGTCGCAGCGCGGGCTTGCGCCCCAATGCGGCCAGTGCCGCGCGCTTCGCGTCGCGCTCTGATTCGCTCAACGACAGGCACGTCCCCGGGTAGTGGCCGGGTGGCACGTGCGGCGCGGAGGCGGCCTCGCGGATGTCGCGGCGGGTGCAGTAGCACTCGAAAATGAGGCCGCGTGCGGCCAACGATGCCAGGGCGGCCTCGTGCGCGTCGGCCCGAGCCGTCTGGATGAGGGGTTCGCCATCCCAGTCGATGCCGATCGCTTGGGAGGTCCTCGATCTGGCGCTGGGCGGACCCCGCGCGTTCTCGGTCGATGTCCTCGATGCGTAGGACGAAATGCCGCCCGGTCGTGCGCGCCCACGCCCACGCGAGGATCGCGGTGCGCAGGTTGCCCAGGTGGAAGTCGCCCGTGGGGGAGGGCGCGAATCGTCCGGTGTTCGTCATGCGCCCAGTGTACGAGGCCGTGGCCGCCTCCCCGGGATCCGCCTCCCCGGGCGGGTAGCTTGACGGGCGTACAGTGGGGGACATGACGAAATTTCGAGTGCCCGACTGGTTGGCGGTCTTCGTGGGCGGGGTCGCTGGGACGGCTGCACGCGCGGGCCTGGATGAGGTCGCGAAGGCGTCTCCCGTGCGCGGCCTCTTCCTGTCGTGGTCGACGCTGACGGTCAATGTGGTGGGAGCGTTCCTGCTGGGCGCGCTGGCCGCATGGGTGGCGGGACGCCTGGCGCGCAGCGTGGGCGATCCGGCGTCACTCAAGACGTGGAAGCTCCTGATCGGCACCGGTTTTGCGGGCGCGTTCACGACGTACGGGACGTACATCGTCGCGTCGGTGGGGTACGCGTCACTCAACGGAATTGTCGAGGCCGTCTCTCAGTCCCTTGGTCTCCTCGGCCTGGGTGCAGCTTCCGCGTGGGCGGGTGTACGCGTGGGGGAGTGGCTGTGCGGACCGTCAGCGGCCTCAACGGTCTCCGCGGCATCCGTTAATGACGAGGAGGGCCGAGCATGACGGGAGGGACCTTCCTGGGTGTGGCCCTGGCGGGCGGTGTGGGTGCGTGCGCCCGCTTCTGGCTGGACCGGGGCGTGCAGCGCGCCCTGTCGTCGTGGGGTGACCCGGCGGCCGCGAAGCTCGGCATCTTCATCGTGAACGTGATCGGTTGCTTCCTGGCCGGCGCGGCCACCCAGTTGGTGCCGGGCGCGCTCATGCCCGCTGTGTCCACGGGCTTCCTGGGTGGTTTCACGACGTTTTCGACGGCGCTCCTGGACGCGGTTGCCCTGTGGGGGTGACGGCTTCCGGGGCCGAGCACTGGCCCTCGCGCTGGGAACGTGGGCGGCCTCGTGGGCTGCGGCACTGGCGGGCATTGCTTGCGCCGGATAGGGAGTTTTCTGCGTAACTATAACCACTATGTGGGCCGATCAGTGAGGGTTTAACCACGATACGGAGTTTTGTAACGACATGCCGCGCGCGCCTGTACAACGCCCCCATATGCTGATTGTGCGGGCCAAACGGCCCAGTAACGGAGAAGCTCATGATTGACCTCACCGGGGTGTCCAAGATCTACCCCGTGAAAAACGGCGGCGAAGTCGTCGCACTCGATGGGGTGAACCTGCACGTTGACCGCGGCTCGATCCACGGCATCGTCGGTCGATCCGGCGCGGGCAAGTCCACCCTCATCCGGTGTTTGACAGCCCTCGAGAAGCCCACCGAGGGACACATCGTCGTCGACGGCCACGACCTGGCCGCCCTGTCCGGCAAGCCACTGCGCGCCGCGCGTCGCCGTATCGGCATGGTGTTCCAGGCCGCGAACCTTCTGGACGCGCGCACCGCCGCCGAGAACATCGGCTACCCCCTCAAGCTGGCGGGCGTCCCCGCTGCACAGCGCCGCGCGCGCGTCGAGGAACTCCTCACGCTCGTCGGCCTTGAGGGCCGCGGCGACTCCTATCCATCCCAGCTGTCCGGCGGTCAGCGTCAGCGCGTCGGCATCGCCCGCGCCCTGGCCGATGAGCCCGCCGTGCTCCTGTGCGACGAGCCGACCAGCGCGCTTGACACCGAGTCCACCGCGCAGGTCCTCTCGCTGCTGCGCGAGATCCGCGATGTCGCCGGCGTCACCGTCGTCATCATCACCCACGAGATGTCCGTCGCGAGAGATCTGCGACTCCGTGACTCTTCTCGGCCACGGCCAGGTCCTGCAGACCGGCACCCTCGAAGAGGTCGTCGCCGACTCGGAGACCCCGCTTGCTCGCGAGCTGGTTCCCATGCCGCTCGTTGATTCGGAGTCGACCGCTGAGGGTGCTGCCACCCTTGACGGTCGCACGAAGAACAGCGTCCTCCTCGACGTCGTCTTCACCTCGCACCCGGGCGTGCCCACGGGTGCGACCGTGCTGCGCCTAGCCTCGTCCATGGGCGCGGACGTGACCGCGGGAACCTTCGAATCCCTCGGATCCGTGCAGGTCGGTCGCCTGGCCCTGACCGTCCCCGCCTACCACGCTGACAAGATCATCGAGCAGCTGCGTAAGAACAACGTCCATGCGGAAGTGAGGGATCAATGATCACCGCACATCTCGCGAGTGCGACCGCGCAGGCCGCCGCGCAGGCGCTCGTGCCCACAGGCAAGGGCGACCCGACGTGGTTTGACAACCCGGCACTGACCCAAAAGTTTGTCCCAGCGATCCTTGAAACCCTCATGATGACGGGCCTGTCCACGCTCTTCGCGGTCATCATCGGCACGCTGCTGGGCCTCCTCCTGGTCCAGACCGGCAAAGGGTGGCCTGACCCCCAATAAGGGTGTCTACCAGGCCGTGTCCTTCGTCGTCAACATCGTGCGCTCCTTGCCCTTCATCATCGGCATTATCATGCTGATCCCGGTCACGAAGGCGATCGTCGGCAAGTCCACGGGCTCGCTGGCCACCGTCGTGCCCCTCGTCATCCTCTCCGCGCCCTTCTTCGCCCGACTCGTGGAGACGAACCTCCTGGCCGTTGACCCCGGCAAAGTCGAGGCCGCCCAGATGATGGGTGCCTCGAACCGTCAGATCCGCTGGGGTGTCCTCATCCGCGAGGCCATGCCCGCCCTCGTCCAATCGATCACGACCCTGGCGATCACCCTCATCGGCTACTCCGCGATGGCGGGTGCTGTCGGCGGCGGCGGCCTGGGCCAGATGGCCATCAACTACGGCTACAACCGATGGCAGGACGACGTCATGATCTCAACCGTCGTCGCGATCATCGTGATCGTCCAGGTCATCCAGCTGATCGGCGACCTCATCTCGCGTCGTCTCGACCACCGCGCGCGCTGAGAAGCTGAGAAACCGCGGGCACCATCTCATCCACCTGAGGTCACCCCGGCCTCGTCCCATCCCATCGAAGAACACAGAAAAGAGAAGCATCATGCGTCATCGCTCTGTCGCGGCCCTCGCCCTGGCGGCCGTTGCCTCCCTGGGCCTGGCGGCCTGTTCCGGCGGCTCCACTTCCTCCACCCCCTCCGACGTCAACACCCTGAAGGTCGGCGCGACCCCCTCGCCGCACGCGAAGATCCTGAACTACGTGAACGACAACCTGGCCGCGGATGCGGGCATCAAGCTCGAGGTCGTCGAGTACACCGACTACGTCCAGCCCAATACGGCCCTCAACGACGGCGAGCTTGACGCTAACTTCTACCAGACCGTCCCCTTCCTGGAGAACGCGGAGAAGCAGGCAGGCTACGACTTCGAGGCGGGAGCAGGCATTCACCTGGAGCCGCTCGGCATCTTCTCCAACAAGCACCAGTCGCTCGACGAGCTGCCCGATGGCGGCACGATCGGCATCATTTCGGACACCTCCAACCAGTCGCGTGCGCTCCAGCTCCTGGCCACGCAGGGCCTCGTGTCCATCCCTGAGGGTGACGGTGACGTCAACATCAACACCGTCACCAAGCTGAAGAACTTCGATTTCCGTGAGGTCGAGGGTCCGCAGCTGGTTCGCTCGCTCGATGACTTCGACTACGCGGTCATCAACGGTAACTTCGCCCAGGAGGGCGGCAAGTCCATCTCCTCCGACGCGCTCGTCGTGGAGTCTCCCGTCGATAACCCGGCCGTGAACGTCCTCGTATGGAAGGACGGGTCGAACAAGGCCGAGGCCATCGCCAAGCTCGAGGAGCTCCTGCACTCTCCCGAGGTCAAGCAGTACATCGAGCAGACCTGGCCCGACGGCTCGGTTATCCCGGCGTTCTGAGAACGAGGCCGGGGCGCGCAGCGGCGAGCGTGCGGCGGGTGGACTGCCCAGCGAATACCGCGCGTGGTCGTGAGAAGCGAGTGGGCCCCGGAACCGTGAGGTTCCGGGGCCCACCCATTTATAAGTACTTCACTTGGTGCGCGTGTCGAGCGGGAACTCGGCGTCCGGCTCGTGCGTGATGCGGTTGCGCAGGTCACGGCGGAAGACTTCGATGACCCATAGCCAGATGATGTGGCCGAAGAACTCGGAGAAATGTTCCGCGAAGGGCTGGTTCCAGGGTGCCGGGACGGTGCCCATCAGCGGCATAAGGATGACGTGGAATCCCACGTAGACGACAATGCCGAAGGCCGCGCCCTGCCAGAGCTTGATCTGGGGGAAGCGTTCGGCCAGCACGCAGTAGATGACCGCGAAGCCGATGGAGAAGGCGAAGTGAACGATGAAGGAGACCCAGGGGAGTCCCTCGTTGCCGTTGTAGGTGTAGGACAGGTGGGTGACGCTCTCCGGGACGCCCAGCTGCTGGAGCAGCTGCTGCGGTGGGTTAGTCGCGTTGCGGACGGGCGTGCGCGGAGGTAGCGGCACTTCCCAGCCGAACTTTACGATGGCGGAGACGATGCCGCCGAGAACACCTGCGAGCGCTGCTACGCCGTAGCGGCGGCGCTTGGGATTGGTCTGAATAAGTGCCATGTGTCAAGCATCCGACGTGATTGTTGAAGTTTCGAGGGCTTTGGTGACTTAGCGCTCAAGGTCACAGTCGTCCGTCACCTGTGACAACACCCGAAAACTAGCCAATCTGGTCGGATTTCCGGAGGGGATACCCTGAATATGCGGGTGGGGGAGGGACCCAGTCCCTCCCCCACCCGGAGTTGTTCGTGAGTCGCATCGACCTGAACGGCGAGTCGACGCACGCCTCGTCAGTCGACGATGCCGTACAGGCGGTCACCCGCGTCGCCCAGGCCGGGCACGATGTAAGACTTCTCGTTGAGACACTCGTCGACAGCGGCGACGACGACGTTGACGTCGGCGCGATCACCAATCGCGGCCTCGAGCGCCGCGACCCCTCGGGGCAGCCAGGATGCACACGCAGGTAACATCCTTCGCGCCGCGCTCAAACAGATAGTTCGTCGCCGCGACCATCGTGTGGCCCGTGGCCAGCATCGGATCGAGCACGAAGCACTGGCGACCCGACAGGTCGTCCGGCAGGCGGTTCGCGTAGGTCTCGATCTCGAGGGTGTTATCGTCGCGACGCATGCCCAGGAAGCCAACCTCGGCGGTGGGCAGCAGGCGGGTCATGCCCTCGAGCATACCCAGGCCAGCGCGCAGAACGGGCACGACGATCGGGCGCGGCTCGGACAGCGTCAGGCCGGTGGTCGGCGCAACGGGGGTCTCGATTGGGGTATCGGACACGGCGACCTCGCGGGTCGCCTCGTAGGCGAGCAGGGTGACCAGCTCGTCAACGAGCTGGCGGAACGTCGCCGATGGCGTGTTGCGATCGCGTAGAACAGTGAGCTTGTGAGCGATCAGGGGGTGATTAGCTACGTGGAGGCGCATGGTTATAGGCTACCTCGTACGCGTGGGCGTGCGCACCCCGGTGCTTCGGGCACGAGGCCGTGGCTGCCCGTGCGCAGCAGGTGCTGACCACCTGTCAAACTCAGAGGCCAATCGTGCCTCACAGAGACCCCGCACCTCCGGTTACCCTCAATGATGATTTGGCCGGTAAGCTAAGAGGGTGTCAGTGAATGAGCAGTATCGCGAGGCCATGGGCAAAGCCCTTTTCTTGGCCAATCGCGCCCGCGAAACGGGAGACGTCCCCGTCGGTGCCGTCGTCGTCGACGCCGATGGCCACATCATCGGTCGAGGGTGGAACTGTCGCGAGGCTCATCACGATCCCACGGGCCACGCCGAGATCATCGCCCTGCGCGAAGCAGCCCGCGCCCTGGGCACGTGGCGCCTGACTGGTTGCACCCTCATTGTTACTCTCGAACCCTGCACGATGTGCGCGGGTGCAATCTTGGCCTCGCGCGTCGACCGCGTCGTCTTCGGTGCCTGGGACCCCAAGGCTGGTGCCGCCGGCTCCCTGCGCGATGTCCTGCACGACGCCCGTATGCCCCACCCGACCGAGGTCATTGGCGGCGTCCTCGCCCAGGAAGCAGCCATGCAGCTGCGCTCCTTCTTCCTCGGACAGCGCGCCGCCAACGAAATGCCCGTCGTTGAGGCCCCCCGTCCACGAGCCCGGTGACCTGCCTGCCCCGGCCCCCCGCCCCTACCTCCCGCCGAGGATGCGCGTGCCAACAAGTCCGTCCCCGCCCCTGACCCGCGCCAGGGGTACGCGCGCCAACAAGCCCGCCCCGGCCTCGTCTCCGGAGAGCTCCGACAAGCAGGCCACGGTCTACCCGGGCGTGCCCGTCGTCGTCCCTCCCCCGCGCCCACCGGTCGCCGTGCAGTCACGGCTTCACCGTTCCCGCGCCGCGCCGGCCGTCCTTTCTCCGAGCGCGTTTCCGGCAGCGGCGACACTCCCGCCGACATCGCCGCAGGCGAGGCAGCCGCCGCAGCAGCTGCCTCCGCAGCAGTAGCAGCCGCAGCCGCCGCGGCAGCCGCCTCTGCCGCCGCCGCCACGACGCAGCCGCCTTACCGCAGCGCCGCCCCCTGTCATGCCCGCCGTGGCCCCCCAGGCCACGCGCGGCCCCATCACCAAGTCCGTGCCCAAGATCCGCCCCGTGCATGTGCGCCCCTACCGCGACTGCGCCCTCCGGGACCCTACACGCCCGCCCAGCCCAAGCGACCCGACGCCGCGGCCCCTGCCCGAACCCCCATCCCCGGTCGTCGAGGTCGTCGCGGAATCCATGCCGCCCGCGCCGCCGCAGTTCCCCCAGCGCGCCCAGCAGCGCAGCGCCACGCGCACGCAGCGCCCCCTGCCGCAGGCCTTCGAACCAGAGGAAGCACCCCGCGTCGACTACGAGTTCTTGTCGCGCCAATTCAGCGACGTTGACGCCATCACCTCCGGGATCCGCGAGCGCCGCTCCTCACGCCGCAACGGCGGTGCCCGACACTGACATGATCTCCGCGCGCGTCATCACTGTCTCCGACCGGTGCCACGCGGGCACTGCTGAAGACCTCTCCGGCCCGCTCGCCGCACGCCTTCTCGCGGAGCACGGCGTGGAAGCCTCCGTCACCGTCATCCCCGACGAGGTTGAGGCCATCCGCGCCGCGATCACGTCCGCAGCCGCATCCGGCGCACGCCTCGTATTCACAACCGGCGGCACCGGCCTCTCCCCTCGCGACGTCACCCCCGAGGCCACCGAGCCTCTCCTGGCCACCCGCATCGACGGACTCGCCGACGCTATCCGACGCCGCGGCGAAGAAAAACGTTGCCTCAGCCGCCCCTGTCACGAGGCCTCGTCGGCGTCACAGCGCGATCTGACGAGGGTGCGCTCGTCGTCAACGCCCCCGGCTCCCGCGGCGGCGTCACCGACGCCGTTGCCATCATTGGGCCTCTCGTCGCCCATATCATCGACCAGCTCGCCGGCGGAGACCACCCGCGCGCGTGAGCGCGCCTGTGTGGGCGGGCTGCTCCATGAACCCGCCGCTGTGAGCCCGCCAGTGGCCCCCGCCACCGTGCGCCCCTCACACGAGGCGACCGCCCGGCGAGCGCGAACGCCCGGGTGGCCCACGCCTCGTCGGTGAGAACCCAGCGATCAGTCCTCCGGGCGCACCCAGTCGCCGCTACGGCCACCCGACTTTGCGACAATCTTCGCCTCGGCGATGCGGGCGGAGCGGTCCACGCCCTTGACCATGTCCACGATCGCGAGAGCCGCGACCGTCACCGACGTCAACGCCTCCATCTCCACGCCCGTGCGATCCGCCGTGCGCACAGTCGCGCGGATCGCCACGTGATCGTCCTCCAGGCTCAGGTCCACCGCGCAGCCGTGCACACCAATCGTGTGCGCGAGGGGTAGCAGCTCCGGGACGCGCTTCGCCGCGGAAATACCGGCCACACGAGCCACCGCCAGCACGTCACCCTTCGGGACAGTACCGTCGCGCAGCGCCTGCATGACCTCGGGCGAACAATCCACGCGGCACACGGCGCTCGCCTGGCGCACCGTCGGGGTCTTCGCAGTCACGTCCACCATGTAGGCGGCACCCTCGTCGTTCAAATGCGTAAACTTCACAGGTTTCCTTTCACAATGACGACAACTACCAGATGTAGATTGCGGGTTGTGCGTCGTCGATTGCGGGGCAATCGGGGCACACGCGTCGTGGGACTGTAGCCCCTTCGTCGCCTGCCGCGTCAACCCACCAGCGCGACGACGGCCAGCCCTTGGCCAGCCACGACCTCGCCGAACTCCGGGACTACCACGCCAATACCCTGCGCGTGCGCCAGGGACGCCACCAGGTGCGACTTCGACCCCAGGGGGTGCACAGGCTCCACCCAACGGACCCCGGCCTCGTCCCCGGAACCGGCCCCAGCCTCGTCGACGAAACGAACCGGGATGAACTGAGTCTTGCCCTCCGGCGACTCCCACCCCACGCGTGCGCGGGCCATCGTGGCGGAGGGGACGGTCGCCCCGCGCTCGGGGCGCACGAGGCCCGACATGACCGCCAGCGCACCCGCCACATACATGTGGAACGTCGTGAACACCGACACCGGATTGCCAGGTAGGCAGATAACCGGAGTCTCGCGGCCGCGTGTGCCCACCGGCGTCGCCCCCCACGCCCTGCGGACCGCCCGGCTGCTGGGCAACATGATGGAAGCCCGCGTCCGTGCCCAGCGTCAGGCGCACCACCTCGTAGGCACCCGCCGAAATACCGCCCGCGGTGATCACCAGGTCGGCGTCGGGCGCTTCGTTGAGGGCGCGGCGCAGCTCCTCCGGCGTGTCACCCGTGCGCAGGTGAGCGACAACCCGCCCGCCCGCGTCCTCCACGAGGCTACGCAGCAGAATGCCGTTCGAGTCGGGGATCTGGCCGCGTTCCAGTGCCTCGCCTGCACGCCTGAGCTCCGTTCCCGTCGTCACCACGAGGACACGTGGGCGCGGCAGGACCGTGAGGGTCCCGTGGCCCACCGAAATCGCGGCCGCCAGCGCAGTCCCATCCAGGAGGCGGCCAGCCTCGAGGACCAGGGAACCCGCCTCGAGGGCCTCGCCCTTGACGCGCACGTTCGCGCCCAGCTTCGGGGCGACGCGAATCTCCACGGAAGCGGGGGCCTGAGCAACCCCGGCCGCGTGGTCCGTGTGCTCAACCTTGACGACTGTGTCCGCGCCCTGGGGAGGGGAGCGCCCGTCATGATACGCATCGCCTGACCGGCCTCGAGGCGGTGCTCGCGCGTATCGCCCGCCGGGACGTCAGCCACGACCGGCAGTGACCATGGGCCTTCGCCCGCCAGATCCTCACGGCGCAGGGCGAAGCCGTCCATCGCCGAGTTCGTGAACGGCGGCAGGGGAATCAGCGAGTGGAGGTCGACGGCCAGCCGACGGTCCAGGCATTCCTCGGCTGGCAGCGTGTCGTGCGGCAGGACGTGGCTGAGCGCCAGCGCCTCAATCAGGTCACGGTGCTCCATCGTGGACAGCGTCGGATCATGCATAACACCAGTGTACGGGCGCGGGTGGCTGCTGCGGGCCGCTGCGGGCCGGTGGGTAGGGCGACCGGGTGGGCGGGCGGGCTGTCGCTGGTAGCGGTCGAGGCCGTAACGCGCGCAGCGTCAGATGGTCAGCAAGACCTTCGTGGCGCGGCGATCATCCATGGCGGCGTAGCCTTCGGCGGCCCGGTCGAGGGCAGGACCATGTCGAAGACAGCACCGGGGTTGATGACGTCGCGAATGATCAGGTTGATGAGGGTTGGCAGGTACTTGCGCACGGGCGCGGGTCCGCCGAACATGTGCACCTCGGCGTCGAACATGCGGCTCATGTCGAGGGAGACGCCGTGGGGAACGCCCACGAAGGACAGGTGCCCACCGGGGCGCACGCAGCCCAGCGCCTGGTCGAACGACGCCTCATTGCCGACGGCCTCCACGACGCCGTCGGCCCCCATGCCGCCGGTCAGTGCCTTCACGCAGGCGATGCCTTCCTCACCGCGTTCCTCCACGATGTCGGTCGCACCGAACTCGCAGGCCAGCGCCTGTCGGTTCGCGTGGCGCGACATGGCGATGATGCGGGAGGCACCCAGCTGGCGGGCACCGATGATTGCGCCCAGGCCCACCGCGCCGTCACCCACGACGACGATGGTTGAGCCGGGACCTGCCCCGGCCTCGTCGGCGGCGAACCAGCCGGTGCCGAGCACGTCGGAGGCTGCCAGGAGTGAGGGGATCTGCTCGCGTGTGGGCATGCCGGGTGTCTTGACAAGCGTGCCGTCTGCGAGGGCGATGCGGGCGTACTCGGCCTGTGTGCCGCCGGCGCGCATGCCGACGAAGGCGTCGCCCTGGGCGGCCGCGGTCGCGCAGCGCGAGGGGTAGCCGGTACGGCAGATGAGGCATTCGCCGCAGGAGATACAGAAGGAACCGACGACGAAATCGCCGGGGCGCACGGTGGTGACGGCGGATCCGACCTCGACGACGGTGCCGACGTACTCGTGGCCCATGCGCTGTTCGTGGACAGGTTGGGCACCGCGGTAGGGCCACAGGTCGGATCCGCAGATGCACGTGGCGGCCAGCTTGATGATGGCGTCCGTGGGTTCCAGGATGGTGGGCATCGGCGTCTCTTCGACGGTGACGTTGCCGGGTTCGTGCATGACGACGGCGCGCATGGTGCTCCTCGCTCGGGTTCTCGTGCACTCACGCTATCCCGGCGGCGGCGTTTTCGTCTGAGCTGTCCACTGTTCGTTTTCTCTCAGGCGACGAGGCCAGGGGCAGTTTCGGGGCGACGTGACCTATTTCGGAGGGCGAAGACCGGGTAAAAAGCGGTAGGGTGTCGCCATGTCTGTCGAGTTTGTATCCGCCGATCAGGTGGCACATGCGGCCGCATGTGAGGCGCCGTTGCGGCTCGTCGACACCTTCGGTCGAGTGGCCCGTGACCTGCGCGTTTCCTTGACGGATCGCTGTAATCTGCGCTGCTCGTACTGCATGCCCCCCGAGGGTTTGGACTGGCTGCCCACTGAGGAAACGCTGACCGACGCGGAGGTTGTGCGCCTCGTGCGCATCGGCGTCGAGCGGCTGGGTATCCGTCAGGTTCGATTCACGGGCGGCGAACCGCTGTTGCGCCGAGGCCTCGAAGGGATTATCGCGGAGTGTTCCCAGCTTCGGACCGACGAAGGGCAGACTCCAGACCTGGCGCTGACGACGAATGCGCTGGGCCTGGCTAAGCGCGCCCAGGGATTGAGGGATGCGGGTCTGGACCGCGTCAATATTTCCTTGGATTCGCTGGACCGTGAGCACTACGCGGCGATTACGAGGCGTGATCGCCTGGGCGACGTCCTGGAGGGCATTGAGGCCGCCGCGCGCGCGGGCCTGAGTCCGATCAAGGTCAACACCCTCGTGCTGCGTGGCATGAACGAGGCCGACCTGCCCGACCTGGTTGACTACTGCCTGGATCGGGGCATCGAGCTGCGTGTGATCGAGCAGATGCCGATTGGTCCGGTGGACACCTGGGATCGTCAGAACATTCTGACGGCGGACGAGATTCTGCACATCATGGGGACTCGCCACACGTTGGATCCCGCGCAGCGCGAGGATCCGCACTCACCGGCTGGGCGCTGGATTGTTGACGGTGATCCGACCAAGAGGCTCGGCGTCATCGCCTCCGTGTCTGATCCTTTCTGCAATGCCTGTGATCGTACGCGCCTGACGTCGGATGGCATGGTGCGTTCCTGCCTGTTTTCTACGGAGGAAACATCGCTGCGCGATCTGCTGCGCGGGTGTGGCTCCGATGCGCAGATTGCCGCGCGATGGGCCGATGCCATGTGGGTCAAGCCGGCCGCGCACGGCCTCAACACTGATGCTTTTGCGCGCCCGTCGCGCACCATGAGCCGTATTGGTGGGTAACCTCCCGCTAATTTGATAACGCCGATGTTTTGTAACAGCGATTAATAGCAGTATTGGCGATCCGGTGATTCCGCGCGGTAACCCTGCTTTTCCTTGTTTTCACAGGGGTGATGCAGGTTACAAAATGATGATGCGATGGTTGTTATTTCACTTGGTAGCCTCCGTGTTAAAGATTGTCCGGCGCATGCCCGCGCCCGGATTTCCCTTCACGGATGAGGAGAGCCATGAGCACGACCGAACCTGCGGCTAAGAAGAGCCGCTACCTGCTCACTGACTGGAACCCCAACGATGAGTCCACGTGGGACTCGAAGCTCGCATGGCGCACGCTGTGGATCACGACCTACTCGCTGATCCTGGCCTTCTGCGTGTGGTTTCTGCCCAGCGCCATCGCGCCGAAGCTGACGCTCCTCGGCTTCAATCTGGACAAGTCGCAGCTGTACTGGCTCACCGCTCTGCCCGGCCTCGCGGCCGGCATCCTGCGCCTCATCTACATGTTCCTGCCCCCGCTCATCGGCACCCGCAAGCTCGTGGGCATCACCTCCCTGCTGTGCATCTTGCCCATGGCCGGCTGGTTCTACGTCGTCCAGGACAACACGACCCCTTACTGGGTTCTGCTGACCCTGGCCTTCATGTGTGGCATCGGCGGCGGTGCGTTCTCCGGCTACATGCCCTCCACCGGCTACTTCTTCCCCAAGCGCCTCTCCGGCACGGCGCTCGGCCTGCAGGGCGGCATCGGTAACCTCGGTATGTCCGTCATCCAGCTGGTCGGCCCCATCCTCATGGGCTTTGGTCTCTTCGGCATGACCTGGCTGGCCCCGCAGACGCAGGCCAGCGGCGACCACGCGGGTGAGCACATCTGGGTCTACAACGCCGCGGTCTTCTTCATTCCGTGGTGCCTTGTTGCCGCGATCCTCGCCTTCATCTGGCTGCGCGACGTGCCCGTCAAGGCCAACATCAAGCAGCAGCTCGATATCTTCTCCAACCCCAACACCTGGTACATGACCATCCTCTACGTCATGACCTTCGGTCTCTTCTCCGGCTTCTCTGCCGTCTTCGGCCTGCTCATCAACAACCAGTTCGGCCGCGAGTCCTCCCTTGCTCTGCCGGTCCTGGGTGCCACCTTCGCCTTCCTCGGCCCCCTCATTGGCTCGATCATCCGCATGTCCTGGGGCATCTTCTGCGACCGCATGGGCGGCGCCATCTGGACCTTTATCTCCGGTGTCGGCATGGCCATCACGCTGGCCGGTATCGCCTGGGTTCTGTACAACCCCACCGGTTGGACCGACTTCTACATCTTCATGGCGCTCATGCTCACCATGTTCCTGTTCTCCGGCTTCGGTAACGCCGGTACCTTCAAGCAGATGCCGATGATTATGCCGGCCCGCCAGGCTGGCGGTGCCATCGGCTTCACCTCCGCCATCGCATCCCTCGGCCCCTTCCTGGTCGGCGTCGCCCTCTCCGCGGTCGGCACCGGCGGTGCCTGGGCCTTCTTCCTCGGATGCGCCATCTTCTGCGCCCTGTGCTCGGTCCTGTGCTGGGTCATGTACGCGCGCAAGAACGCCCCGTTCCCTGGCTGATCCACCCGGCACTGCGCGGTGCCGACCGGACCTGCCACTGCCTCGTCACTCGACTCTTAGGAGCACCCCATGACGAATCTCGATTCCGATATGACCTTCCCGACCTACGGCGGTGAGGTCAAACCCGCGACCGGCGCGACCCTGTTTGCGCTCGGCTCGTGGCTGCGTCGCGGCAAGGCGTCCGCCGACGCGCGCAGCTCTTCCTCGAGGGCGGCCGTGACGGCGACTCCTTCTACCGCGACCGCTGGAGCTACGACAAGATCGTGCGCTCCACCCACGGCGTGAACTGCACGGGCTCCTGCTCGTGGAAGATCTACGTCAAGGACGGCGTCATCACCTGGGAAACCCAGCAGACTGACTACCCGTCGACTGGCGCTGACATGCCCGAGTACGAACCCCGCGGCTGCCCGCGTGGCGCGGCGTTCTCGTGGTACGAATACTCGCCGACCCGCATCAAGTACCCCTACGTGCGCGGCGTCCTCCTCGACATGTTCCGCGATGCCAAGAAGCGCCTCGGCGATCCTGTCGACGCGTGGGCCGCGGTCGTTGAGGATCCGGAGAAGGCACGCGCCTACAAGTCGCAGCGCGGTCGCGGCGGCATGGTCCGCGTATCCTGGGAAGAGGCGATGGAGATCGTCGCCTCCGCCTACGTGCACACGATCAAGCAGTACGGTCCCGACCGCATCGCCGGCTTCTCGGTCATCCCCGCCATGTCGATGATCTCCTACGGTGCGGGTGCCCGCTTCCACGAACTCATCGGCGCGACCATGCTGTCCTTCTACGACTGGTACGCGGACCTGCCCCCGGCCTCGCCTCAGGTGTTCGGCGACCAGACCGACGTGCCCGAGGCCGGCGACTGGTTCAACTCTCAGTACCTCATCATGTGGGGCACGAACCTGCCGCTGACCCGTACCCCCGACGCGCACTTCATGGCCGAGGCCCGCTACCACGGCCAGAAGGTCGTCGTCGTGTCCCCGGACTTCGCGGACAACACGAAGTTCGCGGACGACTGGTTGCGCGTCCAGCCCGGCACGGACGGTGCTCTGGCGCAGGCCATGGGTCACGTCATCCTCAAGGAATTCCACGTCGGCAAGCGCGAGCCCATGTTCCTGGATTACATGACGCGCTACACCGACTCCCCGTTCCTCGTGGAGATCGGCGAAGTCGGCGAGGGTGCCCACGAGGGTATCGAGGCGACGACGCTGGTTCCTGGTAAGTTCCTCACGGCCGCGAAGATGCCCGCAGGCACGACCGAGCGCACCGAGAACAACGAGTTCCATCCTCTCGTCATCGAGGCCGACGGCACGGTCAAGGACCCGGGCGGCACGCTCGCCGATCGCTTCGGCGAGGAGGGTGCCGGTCACTGGAACCTCAACCTCGATGGCGTCGAGCCGGTCATGTCCATCATGGACACGAACGAGTGGGAGCCCGTCGAGATCGCTCTGCCGCGCTTCGACCTGCCGGCAGCCGACGGTCAGGCCTCGGTCGGCGGCGGCTACGTCCTGCGTGGCGTCCCCGCGCGCCGCGTCAACGGTCGCCTCGTAACGACTGTGTACGACATCATGCTGGCTCACTACGCGGTTGAGCGCGAGGGCCTGCCGGGCCAGTGGCCCACCGACTACATGGACGCCTCCATGCCGGGCACCCCCGCGTGGCAGGAGGAGTTCACCTCGGTTCCCGCCGGAGCAGCCATCAAGATCGGTCGCGAGTTCGCGCAGAACGCGGTCGAGACGCAGGGCCGTTCCATGATCCTCATGGGTGCCGGCACGAACCACTACTACCACTCCGACCAGATGTACCGAACGTTCCTGGCCCTCACGGAAATGTGTGGCACCCAGGGCCGCAACGGTGGCGGCTGGGCTCACTACGTGGGTCAGGAGAAGGTCCGCCCGATCATGGGCTGGGGTTCCTTCACCTTCGCCCTGGACTGGGCGCGTCCGCCGCGCCAGATGATCTCCACCGGCTGGTACTACATGACCACCGACCAGTGGCGCTACGACGGGGCCTCGGCCTCGGCGATGGCGAACCCGATCAAGTCCTCGCACCTGGACGGCAAACAGCTGGTCGACACGCTCGTCGAGTCCGTCCAGCGCGGCTGGATGCCCTGCTACCCGACGTTCTCCAAGGGTTCGACCCAGCTGGGTCGCGAGGCCGCCGAGGCGGGCATTGCCCCGGCCGAATACGTGTCCCGGGAGCTGCGGGAGGGCCGCCTGCAGTTCGCGATCGAGGACCCGGACGCCCACCACAACGTCCCGAAGATCCTTGCGAACTGGCGTACGAACCTGCTTGGTTCGTCCGCGAAGGGCACCGAGTTCTTCCTCCGCCACATGCTGGGCACCGGCAACGAAATCAACGCGGAAGAGCTGCCCGAGGGTGCCCGCCCCAAGACCGTCAACTGGCGCGATGCGCACCCCGGCAAGCTCGACCTCATGTGGGTGGCGGACTTCCGTAACACGTCGACGACGCTGCACTCCGACGTCGTGCTGCCCGCCGCCACGTGGTACGAGAAGCATGACCTGTCCTCCACGGACATGCACCCCTTCATGCACTGCTTCGACGAGGCCGTGAACCCGCCGTGGGAGGCGCGCACCGACTTCGAGGTGTTCCAGACGCTGGCACACCTCGTGGGACGCCTGGCCGCCAACCACCTGGGGACGCAGACGGACGTCGTCGCGGTCCCGCTGGGTCACGACTCCCCGGACGCCATGACCATGGCGAGCGGCGTCGTCCCCGAGCAGACGTGGACGCCCGGCAAGACCATGCCGAAGCTGGTCCCGATCGAGCGCGACTACACGCAGGTCGGCTACAAGTTCGACCGCATGGGTCCGCTCCTGGAAAGGCCGGCCTGGCAGCCAAGGGCGTTGCGTTCAACGTCCAGGAGGCCTTCGACGAACTCGGCGACCTCAACGGTCGCGCCCCCGTGGACGGCAATGCCGGTGAGGGTGCGCCCCTGTGTGACACCGCGATCAAGGCGGCGAACATGGCGATGCGTTTCTCGGGCACCACGAACGGCTCCCTGGCCGTTCAGGGCTTCCGCACGCTGGAAAAGCGCGTCGGTAACCCCATGGCATTCCTGGCTGAGGGTGACGAGGAAAAGAAGATCACTTACCAGGACACCGTCCTGCAGCCGCGCAGCGTCATCACCAGCCCCGAGTGGTCGGGTTCCGAGCACGGTGGTCGCCGCTACAGCGCCTTCGTGCAGAACGTCGAGTGCCGCAAGCCGTGGCACACGCTCACGGGCCGCCCGCAGTTCTACGTCGACCACGACTGGATGATGGACATGGGCGAGGCCCTGCCGATCTTCCGTCCACCGCTCGACCTGGCGCACATCTACGGTGAGCGCCCCGTCGGCGACCACCGTCCCGGTCAGCCGGGTCAGGCCGAGGTCGCGGTGCGCTACCTGACGATCCACAACAAGTGGGCCATCCACTCCCAGTACTACGACAACCCGTACATGCTGACGCTGGGTCGTGGTGGCCAGACGGTGTGTGGATGAGCCCCCAGGACGCCGAGAAGATTGGCGTGCGCGACAACGAGTGGATCGAGGCGAAGAACCGTAACGGCACTGTGTCGGCTCGCGCTGTTGTCTCCCACCGCATCCCGGAGGGCACGGTGTTCATGCACCACGCCCAGGATCGCCAGATCAACACCCCGCTGAACGAGGGGTCCGGCAAGCGCGGCGGCACGCACAACTCGCTGACACGAATCTTTATTAAGCCGACCCACCTGGCCGGCGGATACGCGCAGTTCGCCTACGCGTTCAACTACTACGGTCCCACCGGTAATAACCGCGACGAAGTCACGGTTATCCGCCGCCGCTCCCAGGAGGTGCAGTTCTGATGAAGGTCATGGCTCAGATCGCGATGGTGATGAACCTCGACAAGTGCATCGGCTGCCACACCTGTTCCGTCACCTGTAAGCAGGTGTGGACGAACCGCGAGGGTACCGAATACATCTGGTTCAACAACGTCGAAACCCGTCCCGGCGTGGGCTACCCCCGCGGCTGGGAGGACCAGAAGAAGTGGAAGGGTGGCTGGAAGCGTACCGCCACGGGCCGCCTCGTTCCCCGTCAGGGCGGACGCGTCGCCTCGCTCGCGAAGATTTTCGCGAATCCGACGCAGCCGACCATGCAGGACTACTACGAGCCGTGGACCTACGAGTACGACAAGCTGCTCCAGGCACCCGCGAACTCCCGCGCGATCCCGACGGCCCGCGCGAAGTCCACAATTACGGGCGAGCACATCGATAAGCCCGAGTGGGGCCCGAACTGGGACGATGACCTCGGCGGTTCCATGGAGACCCTGGATCAGGACCCGGTCCTGCACCAGATGAACCTCCAGGTCGCCAAGACCATCGAGGACGCGTACATGTTCTACCTGCCTCGCATCTGCGAGCACTGCCTGAACCCGACCTGCGTGTCGGCGTGCCCCTCGGGCGCGATGTACAAGCGCACCGAGGACGGCATCGTCCTGGTCGACCAGGATCAGTGCCGCGGCTGGCGCATGTGCGTGTCGGCCTGCCCTTACAAGAAGGTCTACTTCAACCACAACACGGGCAAGGCCGAGAAGTGCACGCTGTGCTACCCGCGCCTCGAGGTCGGCCAGCCGACCATCTGCTCGGAGACCTGCGTGGGCCGCCTGCGTTACCTGGGCGTGCTGCTCTACGACGCGGATCGCGTCACCTGGGCCGCGTCCCAGGAGGACGAGCGCGACCTGTACCGCGCCCAGCGCGAGATCCTGCTCGACCCGAATGACCCGCAGGTGGTTGCCCAGGCCCAGGCCAACGGCGTTCCCCACTCATGGATTAAGGCCGCCCAGCAGTCCCCGATCTGGAAGCTCATCACCGAGTACGAGGTCGCCCTGCCGCTGCACCCCGAGTTCCGCACCCTGCCGATGGTCTGGTACGTGCCGCCGCTCTCTCCAGTCGTCGACCAGGTGACCGCGTCCGGCAGTGACGGCGAGGACCACAAGGTCCTGCTGTCCGCCATCTCGCAGATGCGCATCCCGATGGAGTACCTGGCCGGCCTGTTCACGGCCGGAGACACGGCTCCCGTGGAGCTGGCGCTGCGTCGCCTCGCCGCGATGCGCTCCTACATGCGCGACGTCTTCGTCGACAACCCGACGAACGAGGACATCCCGGCCTCCGTGGGCATGACCCCGGAGAAGGTTAAGGAGATGTACCGACTGCTGTCGATCGCCAAGTACGACGACCGCTTCGTCATCCCGACTGCCCACCCCGAGATGCCGCGCGGCATCAAGGAACTTGAGGGCTGCCCGGTGTCCTACGACGTCGAGGCCTTCCACGGCCTGGCCCCCGCCACGTCGAACCGCCCGATGGGTGGCTCGTCGCCGGAGGGACGCCAGATGCTCCCCCTTGAGGTCGTTCGATGAGTACTTTCGTCGGCATTCCGCGCATTCCTACGGCCGCTCCGGAGACGGAGATGGACCCGCAGGATGCGCGCGGCGTGCGCATGGCGGTCTCGGTCCTCCTGGACTACCCGGGGGATGACTTCGAGACCAAGCTGAACGCCGTCGAGGAGGCTCTGGCGGACCTGCCGGAGCCGGCCTCGTCGGCCCTGGCTTCGTTCGTGAGCTACGCGCGCGCCGCGGGCCTGCGTACCATGCAGACCACCTACGTCGAGACGTTCGACCAGCGCCGCCGCTGCGCGCTCGGCCTGACGTACTACACGCACGGCGACACCCGCGGACGCGGCCAGGCAATCCTGGCGTTCAAGGAGGTGCTGCGCCGCGCCGGTTTGAGATGGACCGCGAGGAGCTGCCCGATCACCTGCCGGTGGTCCTGGAGTTCGCGGCCCTCGACGAGACGGGCACGGCCGAGGGTCTGCTGCGCTCCAACCGCGAGGGTATCGAGGTGATCCGCACGGCACTGCGCGCCGCGGACTCCCCGTACGCGCCGCTGCTGGACGCGCTGGTCGCGACGCTGCCTGAGCCGGACGAAAAGACCATTGAGGGCTTCCGTAAGCTCATTAGCCAGGGGCCGCCCACCGAGCTGGTGGGCGTGGGCGATCTGTCTGCCACGCCCTCCCCGACTTCCGAAACAACGATGGGACGGTAACGTTCATGGAATCCGCACTTTTGCATGCCGCGTCCGCACCCGAGACGCAGTCGCTGTCCTTCCTGGACATTGCCCTGTGGGTGGTCCTGCCCTACGTGTCCTTCACGATTCTCATCGTGGGCCTCGCGTGGCGCTACAAGACGGACCAGTACGGCTGGACGTCTCGTTCCTCGCAGTGGAATGAGCCGACCATTCTGCGCTGGGCATCGCCGCTGTTCCACTTTGGTGTTCTCTTCGTGTTCATGGGCCACATCCTCGGCCTCGTGGTCCCGAAGACCTGGACCGAGGCCGCCGGTGTACCCCAGCACGTCTACCACTTGACGGCGACGATCCCCGGCACGATCGCCGGAATCATGACGATCATCGGCCTCGCGATGCTGATCTATCGTCGAGTGGTGTACAAGTCGGTGCGCGTGGCGACGACCCGCATAGACATCGTCACCTATGTCATGCTCTGTATCCCGGTGCTCCTGGGCGGCGCGGCGACGCTGCTGAACCAGGTGCTCGGCGGGCACGAGGGCTATGACTATCGCGAGACGATCTCCGTCTGGTTCCGCTCGATCTTCTACCTTCACCCGCAGGCGCACCTGATGGTTGACGTGCCCCTGAGCTTCAAGCTGCACATCGTCGCCGGCCTACTGCTCTTCTGCGTGTGGCCGTTCACCCGCCTCGTGCACGCGGTGAGTGTGCCGGTCGGCTACGTGGCGCGTCCCCCCGGTGGTCTACCGGTCGCGCGACGAGCGCCGCACGCACGCGATCACGCGTGGCGGTATGTCGGACTGAGTTCGTGCTTTCCTACCGCGGCCTCGAATGACGAGGCCGCGGCGGGCCAGGCGGTAGCGTGGGGCGGGCGATGGCTCGCCCCACGCTGTATATCGTGGGCGTCGGTGCCCGCGAGCCAATTGTGTGCAAGGATCCCTTCAAATGGTCCCGTTCATTGGAATTGACCGTGCGGATACGGCGACAAGCTGGGTAAAATTACTTCCTGTTTATAAGTAATGTAATGCTGCTAATGCCGTACGGAGATTCACGCAGAGCGGATTTCCGCTGATTAAAAGGGAGAGAGAGGATAGGCATGACTGACACCTCCCATTCTCGGACGCTGGCAGAAACGCTTGAGGCGATGGCTGCCCTGACGCCCGCCCAGCACGCGCTGTTGGAGCGCATTTCGCAGCACGCGGCACCCGTGACCGTCGCTGAGCTCGCTCAGGAGGCTGGCCTGCACGTGTCGAGTGTGCGCGAAACTCTGGAGGGTTTGTTTGGCGTGGGCCTTGTGGAGAAGCAGCAGCTTCCCTCGTCGGGGCGCGGTCGTCCGGCGCTCGGCTATTCGACGACGACCCCCGCCGACCCGTCGTTTGCGGCGCAGATGCTCCACCAGCTGACTTCATCGCTGCTGGCGTGGTTGCGCGCGGACGCTGTGGATCCGGCGGCTTCGGTGCGCGAAATCGGCGCGCGCTGGGCGGACGCCGCACTGGAGACCATGTCGGTGCCGGATCATAGCCATGCTACCCGCCGCGTCGCGCGCGAAAACTTCAACATCGTGGGACACCTGGGTAAGGTGCGCCTGTTCATGAACGCGATGGGTTTTGCGTCGGTGCCGCACGAGAGTGATCCAATGGCGGTCGTGTTGACGGCCTGCCCGTTCACGGAACCCGGTGCCCCCGATGACCTGGCCCTCGAGCTGCGTCGTGGTATCGTCGAGCGCATTTTTGAGCGCACGGCGACGGGCATGGCGAGCTGGTCGGTGGAGGTTGACCCGATGAACCCGCTGCGTCTGACGGTGTATCTCCGTCCGGTCAATGAGCCGAATCCGAAACTACTGTCGACGACCGTGCACTTCTTCGGTGGCGCGGCGGAGGCCGCTGGCGGCTATATGTGCGAGCTTCCCGCCACAGAGACGCCTGCGACGCTCGGCGAGCTGATCGCGCACCTCGGCGAGGAGAACCCGGCTCTGGGCCGCATCCTCGAAGTGTCGAGCTTCCTGGTGAATGAGCGCTCGGCTCGTTTGGATACCGAACTCATGCCCGGAGTACGCGTCGACGTGCTGCCGCCTTTTGCCGGTGGGTGAGAGTTTCGAGTCATTTGTGTGGATCGGCCAGGAGTTTTATAAAGTCCTGGCCGATTCCGTGTAAAATAAAAGTAATCATCTCCCGTTCTTGGAGGATCTCATGTCAGCAGAGATTGCAACAGGTATTACTGACGACCCTCTCGACTCGAGTTCACTGATCGATAGCGCGCGCCGCGACACGTGCGGCGCGGTGGCGTCTTTTATCGGCGTCGTGCGTAACCACGACGGGGGAGGAGAGAGTGTGGAAGCGATCGAGTATTCGTCGCATCCGTCGTCGTCTCAGATTTTGCGTGAGATTGTCTCCGAGTTCGCGGATCGTCCCGGGGTGCATCGCATTGTTGCGTGGCACCGCGTTGGTCACCTCGAAATTGGCGAGGACGCGATGGTTGTGGCCGTGGCTGCCGAGCACCGCGCGCAGGCCTTCCGAGCGGTGGAGGGCATTGTTGAGGACGTCAAGGCGAAGCTACCGATCTGGAAGAAGCAGGAGCTGACCGATGGTTCCCACAACTGGTCGGGTTTGTAAGCGATGACGATCGGTGATCCGTACGCGCGTGACGCTGCGGTTTCGGGGCGTTCTGTCGCGGTTCCGCTGCACTGTGCGCCTGTGAGGTACGAGGCCGGGGATCTGGCGCTGGAACGTTTCCGGCGCAATTGGCTGGTATCAGGTATCGGTGAGGCGGGCCAGGCGCGCTTGGCTGCTTCTCGCGTGCTTGTCGTGGGTGCGGGAGGCCTGGGTTCGCCCGTCCTGCTGTACCTGACGGCGGCGGGCATCGGTACGATTGGTATCTGTGACTCCGACGTCGTTGAGGTGTCGAACCTACAGCGTCAGCTGTTGCATGGTGAGGGTGACGTGGGGGTTCCGAAGCCGAATTCAGCCGTGCGTCATCTCAGTGGACTCAACTCGTCGGTTCAATTCGAGCGCTTTGGGCATGTGACGCGTCAGTGGCTGGACGAGCATGGCCGCGAGTGGGACTTGATCGTGGAGTGCACGGATAATTTCGACGCGAAGTATCTGGTGGCGGACTACTGCGCGGATTCGGGCGTGCCCCTCGTGTGGGGGACGGTCGTGCGCATGGCCTATCAGGTCAGTGTCTTCTGGTCCGCGGCTCCTGCTCCCGTGCCGTCCCTGACGCTGCGGAGCCTGCACCCGGTGCAGCCTGCCCCGGGAACGACTCCGGCCTCGACTCAGGTGGGTGTTTTGGGGCCGGTCGTCGGTCAGGCGGGCACCGCCATGGCGACCGAGGCTATCAAGATGCTGGTGGGCTTCGGTGAGCCTCTCATCGGTCGCGTCCTGATGGTGGACGCGACGACGCAGCGCACGGACGTGCTGACCTTCGCGCCGTGGGAGTGAGTGGCGTAGATTCGTCGTGTGGCGTGGGCGTGCCATGCGCGCGTCTGGCGGCGATGGTTGTTGGCGGTGGGGGCGGTGAGCGCCTGGGAGGCGTCTCGAAGCCGGACCTTGTGTTCGGTGGAGTGCGACTCGTCGACCGCGTGTGCTGTGCTTTGGGTGAAGTTGCTGATGCTGGCGTCGTTGCTATCGTTCCGCCCTCTGTGCGCGTCCCCTCCGGTGTGGCGTGCACCCTTGAGGATCCACCGGGCGGTGGTCCTCTGGCGGGGATCGACGCGGGCTTAGCGGCGCTGTCCGTGGGCGCAGATTGCTGGGTGATCGTCGTGTCCGTGGACTGCCCCGGCATTGCGGACGTTCTGCGCTGCCTCCTGACCGAACCCCTGGGTATCGCGTGCGACGGGCGCATCCTGCGCGGCGGCGATCCCGAGCCATTCGACCAGTACCTCATGGGTGTCTACCGTGCCGGGGCGCTGCGCCGTGCTATCGACGAGGCCGTGGCACGTCATGGGAGCGTGCGCGGTGTGGGGGTGCGTCGGGTTTTGCGCGCCTTGACGTTTGAGCGGGTGGGCGTGAGCGCTGATGTGTGCCGGGATGTCGATACGCCCGAGGACCGGGCCTGGTGGGAGTCTCGTCTCGACTGATGATTTGTCAGTAATGCCTGAGTGGGTATAGGTTTAGATAGTAAGTGTCAAGGCCTCTTATCTCATTCAGGTGCACTCATGAATCTTCGTCACGGTCATCTGTGGCAGCGACTCGGACTGACCATAGTATCAGGAATCGTTGCCACTTCCTATGCTCCGGCCGCCCTCGCGGCCCCTGTTGACGAGCAGGGGGCGCAGAGCGATTCCAGCATTGCCGACTCGCAGGTGTCAAGATCTGAGGAGGAAGCCCAGAGCGGCTCTGCTGCCGTGGACCAGACGAGCGTCCGCGACGCTGATACTGCTGACGCGGCCACTGCCTCGTCCGAGGAAAGGGCGGAGGAAGGGGGAAGCGCCCAGGTCCTGACGTTCCCCGGCACGAGCGGGCCGACACGCATTCATATCCTCTCAACGGCGGGGGCAGCGGATGCGATCCTCCTCGAATCGCGCGGCGTCTTCGCCATGATCGACGGCGGCGAAGGCGTCGGCGCGCCCGACGGCTCCGACCCGCGCTACCCGTGGCGGGACGGAATCGAAGGAGCAGCCAAGGGTGACACCGACTGGGTCCTCGGCTATCTGAGGCGCAACGGCGTCACCTCGTCAAACCTGGCGTTCTATCTGGGTACGCACGCGCACTCCGACCATATTGACAACGCAGACGACATCATCTACGCGTTTCATCCCCAGGCGATCCTGACCCCTGAATACTCCGACGCCTGGATCACCGACAAGTCGCGTCTGTGGGACAACCAATGGTGCTACGACAACATGATGACCGCCGCGCGGTGGGCCGCATCTGCGTACGGTGCAACCATCATTCAGCACGTCAACGACAACGACACGCACATCCAGTTGGGCGACATGGATGTCCAACTGATTCCCGTGGATCCGGACGAAAACTACAAGAAAGTTGGCGTCCGCGATGCGAATCTCATCGCCTACACCGCGAAGGTGAACGCGTTCGGTCACTCCGCGTACCTGGCTGCGGACCTCGAGGCTCGCGGCGGCTACGAGGACCGCATCGCCCCCATCGTCGGGCACGTCGACCTGCTGAAAGCCGGGCACCATGGAATGGCGAGCTCGAACTTCCCGCCATTCATGGAGACACTCAGCCCCTCCATGATCGTCCAGACGGGTCCCAAGTGGTTCACTCCTGACAGCCTCACGGACAGCGTTATTCATGGGGATACGTCGTGGGCACCGACCCTGGATCTGTGGTCGGCGGGTTCTATCCCCGCTATCGTCGCCACCTTCACCTCCTCCGGAATTTCCTACAACGACCTCTCTGCCGCGTCCTGGGGGCATGAATATGGCGGGGTCACTCCGCGCGCCTGGTGGTTCAAGGGGGCTCGCCCCTCGGCGACGACCGGATGGTGGCAAGGACGCTCCGGATACTGGTACTACTTCGCAGGTAAACCCTCTGCCGAAGCTTCGGCGTGGGTGTACGACCGGGGTTCCTGGTACTGGATGGGTGCTACCGGCGCAATGGCAAGCTCCGAGTGGATTCATGACGGAACTGACTGGTACTACATTGAGGCGTCCGGCCATCTCGCTGGAAGCGGCTGGATGTGGGATTCCGGCTCCTGGTACTACTTGAGCAACGGGAGAATGACCACCGGATGGCTGCTCGATCACGGCACCTGGTATTACATGGATCCGCACACGGGTACGATGCGCACGGGCTGGGTTCGCATCGATGATCGCTGGTACTACCTCGGGTCCTCTGGAGCCATGTCTACCGGGTGGCTGCACAGCGATGGGTCCTGGTACTACCTGTCGGGCAGTGGAGCTATGGTGACGGGGTGGCTGCGTAGCGGCGGCGACTGGTACTACCTCTCTAGCAGCGGCGCGATGGCCACCGGATGGTTCCAGGACGGGACCACCTGGTACTACAGCAGTTCCTCCGGCGTCATGATGACCGGCTGGCTGAACGGTGGGAGCTCTTGGTACTACTTGAGTGGTAGCGGCGCGATGGCAACCGGCTGGATCCTGGATCACGGTGCTTGGTACTACATGGATGAAGCAGGTGCCATGGTCACCGGCACGCAGGTCGTCGATGGGCGTCGCTCGACCTTCTCTTCGTCGGCGACGCTGGACGAGTGAGGAGAGGAGGAGGAGATGGGTGGGTGTGGTGGTGTTTAATGGCGTGGCATTCTGTGTGGCGTGTGGTGGCGGCGGCGCGCGTGTGTGGCGTGATGGCGTGGTAATGGCGGCGGAAGGCGTGATGACGGCGGTGATTTAATGGTGTGGGTGATGGTGGTGGCGTGGTGACGTGGTGAGCGGCGTGGCGGTGTGGCGGTGGTATTGTGTGTGGCGGCGGCAATGTGTTGTGCGGCGTGGCGTGGTGATGGCTGGTGATGATGGCGTGGCGGCGGCGACGGTGGTGTGGCTGTGTGTGTGTGTGTGTGGTGGCGTGTGTGGTAATGACGTGAGCGGCCTGACGTGGCGTCTGTGGTGGTGTGTGTGTGTGACGTGTGTGTGGCGTGGTGACGATGATGATGCGTGGCGTGGTGCCGGCGTAGCAATGGGTAGACGTTTGTTCTCGGGACAAGGTTCCGGCACAAGACAAGGTTCTCGAAGAGATCGAAGATCAGCTGACCGACAAGACCTCCGAAGCATACCTTACTGCTGAAAGCGGGGCTGTTTTTCGTGCTCGGCTCGGTGATGATGGTGACGTCGTGTACGAGCGCCTCGTGACCGTCCATAAGGACGGTGCTCACGAGTTTCGTCTTCCTCTCGAGCAGGAATCCGACGGGAGCATTCGTTACCTGAATCTATTGCCCATCCTGTACTGGGCGGGAAAAAGCCAGCACTCGGGGGTTTACCTGATCGACGAACTCGAAGATTCTCTTCATCCCAAGCTGACGGAGGAGCTGCTTCGGCTGTTCCTTGACTCATCGGGGCCGGGCGAGAAGCGTCAGCTGATCTTTACGACGCACGAGCTCCACCTCCTGCGTGCCGACCTGCTGCGGCGCGATGAGATTTGGCTGGTCGAGAAGAACGAACACCGGTCTGAATTGACGCGGCTGACTGACTTTCCTTCCGACGTGCTTCGAAAGGGCAGTGACCTACCGCGGATATACATGTCGGGTCGCCTCGGTGGCGTCCCACGGATCTAGGGGGCGTCATGGGTAAGAAGAAGCAGGCGCCGACGAGGCACTCCTCTCGGGGAAAACGAGGGAAATCCTTCGATAAGGCCCCTCGGCCAGTTGTTATTCTCGCCGTCGAGGGGGCAACGGAGAGGGAATACCTGAAGGCGCTCAACCAGTGGCGCTATCGGGGAGCTTTCGCCTTCGATTTCTGTCGCAATCGAGACAAGTCGTCGCTGAAGAATCTCATCGTCAGTATCAAGCGGAAGGCTGATGATGTTGGGCGTGATGGTGCTGCTGGAGCCTGGATCGTCTGCGACGTGGATGATAACGCCCCCCATATTCATGATCTGGAGAACTGGTTGGCTGGGGTCAGTGGGTATCTCCGCGCAGTGGCACTGTCGAATCCCTGTATTGAGGCGTGGTTCGTCTACCACTGCGCGGACGTCTGTTCGAGCCGGACCGCAAGTGCTGTCGTTGAGGAACTCCTCAGTAAGTGGGAACGGGGAGCTTATGAGAAAGCAATGGAGATTCCTCAGTGGTTTATCGAGGGAACCGACGCGGCTTGCTCGCGGGTAAAGCATCGACGGGCAAGCTTTGAGAAGGGGGCCACGGTGTGGGATGAGGCACCCTGGACCGACATGCCCGAGTTGATCGCATGGCTCGACCAGTTGTCGCCACGACACTCTGAATAAAACGGTCGCTGGGCCGGCTACGCCTCCTGACGCGTCCCGCAAGGCCTGCAAGGGACTCTCACGAAGCGCCGCACGCCGCACATGGAAGCGGCCGGGCGGTGCTTTACGCGGTATTCTACACACAAAAATCCCGCGCGAAAGGTCCCCCCGATGTCGTCACGCACCCGCCGCACCGTCCTCCTCGCGCTTGCCACAGTGGCGGCCACGGCCTCGTCCCTGACCCTGGTGAGCGCCCCGGCCGCCCGCGCCGACGACCCCCAAAGCGGCGCTCAGAGCGGCACCCAGTCCGGCCCGTGGGTGCCCGGCACCACGATCCCGCTGGCGAACGCGAAGTCCGTCGAGGCCTCGACCGTGAGCGCCTCCACCCTCACCTTCACGCCCAGCACAAGCGAGCAGACGAAGATTTTCGTCCTCTCCTCCGGATCCTCCGACGCGATCCTCGTCGAGAGCGGCGGCTGGTATGGCATCATCGACGGCGGCGAAGACGCGGACCTGCCCGACGGCTCCGACCCGCGCTACCCCGTGCGCACCGGCATCGCGATTGCTGCCGCCTCCACCACCGACTGGCTCCTGCAATACCTCGACGACCAGGGAGTCAACGACACCAACGTGGCGTTCTACCTGGGCACCCACGCCCACTCCGACCACATCGCCAACGCAGACGACATCATCTACAAGTACCGGCCCAAGGTCATCCTCAGCCCCGAATACTCCGACGAATGGATCACCGACGACAACTCCCTATGGGACAACCAGTACGTCTACGATCACCTCGTGACCGCCGCAAACTGGGCGGTCGACAGCTACGGTGCGACCTTCATTCAGCGCCTCGACGGCTACAACACGCACATTGCGCTCGGCGGGGCCGACATCCAGATGATCCCCTTCGATGCGGACGAGTACTACAAGACGCGTGGTACCACCGACGCGAACCTCATGGGCTGGGGGACGAAGGTCACCGCCAACGGGCACACCGCTTTCCTGGCCGCCGACCTCATGAGCACCGAATCCGACTGGGAGACCCCCAACGGCTTCGAGGACCGCATCGCCGATGAGGTCGGCGAGGTCGACATGCTCAAGGCCGGCCACCACGGCGCTGAATCCTCCAACTCCATCCCCTTCATGCAAAAACTCCACCCCGGCGCGATCATCCAGACCGGCATGTCCGACGACAGTCCCGACCGCCTGTCCTTCCTGGTCCTCCACGGCGACACCAAGTGGTTCCCAATGGGCGACATCTGGGACTCCATTAAAGTCCCCGCGCTGATCTGTGAGTTCAGTGGGGACGGCATTACCTACGACGGCGTCTCCAACTCCGAGTGGGGCCACGAATACGAATCCGAGACCCCGCGCGCCTGGTGGTTCAAGGCGGGTCGCCCCGCCGCGACAACCGGCTGGTGGGACGGCCCCTCCGGCAACCGCTACTACTTCAACAATTCCGCCTCAGCCGTAGTCGACCAGTGGCTCGATGTTGACAGCATCTCGTACCACTTCGACGCCACCGGGGCGCTCATTGAACAGAAGGACGCGGACGGCAACGTCACGGTCGTCACGACCGCGTCCTCGAGTTCCTCGGCGACGCCCATCCCTAGCCTGTGGTGGTTCATCGCCGGAGGCGGCGCGCTCGTCGTCCTCGCAGGTGGTGCTGTGTTCCTGCGTCGACGCAAGGGCTGACCTTCCGACAACGACGAGGCCGCGGTGTGCTCAGTGCCCGCCGCTGCCTGGCCGCCGCCCCCGGACACTAACGAGCCGAGGCCTCGTTTCTTGCTGCTTGGGAGAATCAGCGCTGCTCGTCGAGCTGGTGGAAGATCGCGGGCAGCAGGGGTGTGACCACCTCGAGGGTGTCGAGCGCGCCGCCGTGTGAGCCGGGGGAGGAGATGATGAGCGCCCCCGAGGAGTCGCGCGCGGTCACGCCGACGACCTCTCGGGACAGGCCCGACAGGGGAGTGTTGGTCAGGCCATGGGCGCGGATCTGCTCGGCGATGCCGGGGATCTCGACCTCGATGATCGAGCGGACGACTTCGGGCGCATAGTTGCCCACGCCGAAGCCTGAGCCCCCCAGGATCAGGATGAAACGCGCGCCAGCGGCGAGTGCCTCGCGGATTTCCGTGTCGAGGACGTCGGCGCTCTCGGGGATCGCGGCCATCGTCACCTGGTCCAGGCCTGCCGTAGTCAGCGCTCCAACGCATGCGGGGGTCGCCCGATCCTCCTTCGTGCCGCGCTGGATGCGGTCCGAGTAGGCGATGATGTGGGCGTTGATCTGGCTCAGGTCGTAGTCGACGGATGTGGGCATGGTGTCCTCCGAGAAGTGGTTACGTATGAGTGTGATCCTAGTCCCTTTCATGGGTGTGAGAGGGTGATGAGGGCACCGGGTGTGGGTGCGTTTTATGTCCGGTGGGGCCGAGGCAATTGCTGGCTTGTGCGCTCCGGGTGCGGCTCGTGTGGTGGATCGGAGGCCGGTGATCTCCCGTGAGTCTTTTTAAGCGGGTTGAGAGCAAATTAAACAGGTAGGGGTATTTTCCTTGAAAATGAAGGCGTCCAGCGTCGGCAGAGTACTGTCGTGGTAGCCTGTTGCCTGGCTGCATCGCACTTGTTAGATTTATCGCGTTCAATCCCCTCTCAAAAGGAGATCCCTGTGCGTTCCCTCCGCTTCCTCCCCCTTGCGGGTGCTGCCGCCCTGGCCCTGGCCGCCTGCTCGGGCGGAACGACCCCCCAGGCTGATTCCACGGCCTCGTCCGACAACGCAACGGTCCCCTCCCGCGAGGTCGTTCTCAACGTCTACGCCGCCGCCTCGCTGACCGAGACCTTCGAGGAACTCGAATCCTCTTTTGAGGCGGCCTACCCGGACGTCGATGTCCGCTTCAACTTCGCCGGGTCGCAGGACCTGGTCACCCAGCTCGGCGAGGGTGCAGACGTCGATGTCCTGGCCACCGCGAATGAGTCCACCATGAAGAAGGCCGCTGACGCCTCCCAGGTCGACGACCAGACCCTCTTCGCGTCTAACAGCCTCACCCTCATTACGACGCCCGGTAACCCGGCGGGCATCACCGGTCTCGGCTCCTCGCTCGACGGCGTTAAGCTGGTCATCTGCGCGCCCGAGGTCCCCTGCGGCAAGCTCACCAAGACCCTCACCGAGAAGCTCGGCGTGACCCTGCACCCCGTCTCCGAGGAACAGGCCGTCACCGACGTGCGTGGCAAGGTGTCCTCCGGCCAGGCCGACGCCGGCATCGTCTACAAGTCCGATGCCCTGGCTGAGGGCGACGCCGTCGATACCGTCGACATTCAGGGTGCCGACGAGGCCGTCAACGAGTACCCGATCGCGCTCGTGAGTACCTCCACGAAGAAGGACTACGGGCAGAAGTGGATCGACCTGGTGCTGTCCCCCGAAGGCCAGGCCCTCCTCAGTGAGGCTGGCTTTACTCCCGCCGTCAAGTAGCGTCGACGTATGACCTCACGCAGGACGCCCGCCGTCAGCCCCCTGCCCGTCTGGGCGGGGGGCCTCGGCGCGCTCGCCCTGTGCTTTCTGGTCCTGCCCCTCGCGTTCATGCTGGGGCGCGTCAACTGGGCCAGCTTGGTGACCACGCTCGCGACGCCTGAGGCCGCCGCCGCCCTGAGCTTGTCGCTGCGCACGTGCGCCGTGGCCCTCGGCGTTGACCTCCTCCTCGGGGTGCCCGCTGCCCTCATCTTGTCCCGCTCGTGGCGGGGCGTGCGCGCCGCCCGCATCCTCGTCGCCCTGCCGCTCTCGCTGCCGCCCGTCGTTGCCGGCATCGCGCTGCTCTCGGCCTTCGGCAGGCGCTCGACGCTGGGTGCCCTGCTGAGCAGTGCCGGCCTCGACATCGCTTTTACGACAACCGCCGTCGTTATCGCGCAGGTCTTCGTCTCCCTGCCCTTCCTCATCGTCACCCTCGAATCCGCGCTGCGCGCCCGTGAGCGCGGCCTCGACGAGATGGCCTCCTCCCTGGGGGCCTCGCCCTCGCGTGTCTTCTGGCAGATCACGCTGCCGACCGTTCTGCCCGGCCTGGGGCGCGGTGCTGCCCTTGCGCTGGCCCGATGCCTCGGCGAGTTCGGTGCGACCCTCACGTTCGCGGGGTCCATGCAGGGTGTGACCCGCACGATGCCGCTCCAGATCTACTTGGCACGCGAGTCCGACGCCGACCTGGCCCTCGCGCTCGGCGTCGTGCTCCTCGGTGTTGCAGCACTCGTCGTTGCGCTGACGGAAACCCCGTGGGGGAGTGTCGCCTCCCTCGTGCGTTCACGTCTGTCATCGACGAGGTCGGGGTGCGGTTCTGCGTCCGGGGTTGCCTCGGGTGCTCGCGCCGAGGGATCTCTGGCGGCTGACCCGGAATCCGGCATCGGCGATTCCGGTGACGACGCTTCCGCCGCCGCTGTCCACGTCGCCGGGACGGTGAGTGAGCGCGGCTGGGACGTGGATGTGCAGCTGAGCCCCGGCCTCGTGACAGCCGTCGTCGGGCACAACGGTGCGGGCAAGTCTACCCTCGCCCAAGTTGTCGCTGGGACCCTGCGGCTCGACTTCGGCCGCGCGCAGATCGGCGAGCGCCTCGTCGACGACGCCGCTACCTTCGTGCCTGCGCGGCGGCGCGGCGTTGCCATGGTCTCCCAGGCACCGTGCATCTTCACGCACATGAGCGTCCTCAACAACGTCGCGTTCCCGCTACGCGTGCGCGGCGTCGGTCGAGCTGAGGCCCGTGCCGCCGCCCTCGAGCAGTTGCGCGCCGTGGGTATCGCCGACCTCGCCCACAAGCGTGCCTCCGACCTGTCCGGCGGGCAGGCGGCGCGCGTCGCCATCGCCCGCGCACTCGTGTTCCGCCCCGATGTGCTCATCCTCGACGAGCCGACCGCCGCCCTCGACGTCGAAGCCACCGCCCAGGTCTCCGCTGTCCTGCGCGAGCGCCTCACGGGCGCGGGCATCACGACCCTGCTCGTCTCGCACGACATCACCGAAGTCCTGGCCCTCGCCTCCCACATGATCGTCATGGGGGAGGGGAGCATCGTCGAGGAAGGCGAACCCGCCCGCGTGCTCGCCTCGCCCACGTCGGTGTTCGCAGCCCGCCTGGCCGGACTCAACATCGTCACCGGCCCCGCTGTCGCCCGCCCCGGCCTCGTCGGCGTGCGCGTCGGCGAGGGGACGCTGTGGGCGGCCTCCGACGGTACCACCTCCGGAGAAGAGCCAACGCGCGTCGCCCTGACCTTCCCACCCGAGGCCATCGCCCTCTCCCGCGAGGAATCCCACGCCTCGCCGCGAAGCGTCCTCCCCGGCGTCGTCGCGGGCATCGACGTCGACGGCTCCCTCGTCAGCGTGCGCGTCGCGCTCGCGGGCGGAGTCTCGGTGACCGCCAGGGTCACGGCGTCCGCATGGGCCGACCTGGGCCTCGGCGTCGGTGAATCCCTGTGGGCGAGCGTCAAGGCCACCCAGGTCCGTGCAATCCCCGTCGCCGCCCGTGCGTGAGTCGGGGTGTACGTGTCGTCTCTTGGCGGATGCTTCCTACGCGACGCGCGCTCACCTGCTATTTCCAAGTGTGGGACCTCTGATCCGCACGCTAACCCGCTCTTCCGTACGTGGGCGGCCCTGCCCACGTACAGGTAAGAGGGTTTACGTGCGGAATAGAGGGCTAATGGGTGGAAGAGTGGGGCACGGCGTGCTCTGAAGGTGCACGAGGCCGTGGCGGGGCAGGCGCGGCAGGTGTGACGAGGTTGCATGCCTCATCTGTGAATGGTGGGGATTCACGTCGGAGGACGTCACGCCGTCTTTGCGGCTATTCGTTGCATTGATTGTCGATGTCGTCGGCCCAGGCGTGGAAACGTTGTTGGATTGTATGGAGCTGCGAGGCATTGATACCGTAGACCGCAACTTGTGTCAGGCTGATGCTGTGTGCTCCGCGCAGACACTCTGTAAAGAATCCTACGTCGAATCCTGCGTCGCGTTCCTGAAGGAGCTCGATGAGGCGCGCATCGCTGATCGTTCCGGTGGAGCGGATCGCATCGACGTCGAGATAGTCGCGGGGGGTAGCTCCTGGAGTACAGAGCGCACAGTTTGTTACCGACGGCATCCTCAATGTCAAGAACGGGGCCAACGTCGAGGCGAACAGGTGTGTGGGCGCGCCAGTCGATAGCGAGATCAACGCTGAGTGGAACCCCGTGCGGTGGTGTGACGGAGAGCTGGGCGAAAGAGGGGCTTACGCGTTCGACGGTGACGTCGTAGTTGTCGGCAGTGAGGTGTTCAATGAGGCTGTCTACTGCGTGAGGGAACCGCGTGGAGGCTTGCATGACCGTGAAGAGGTCAATGTCGTTGGTGGGTCGCTGCGTCATCCCGTGTTCGCGGATCGCGCCTGAACCAGCGAGGGCGAAGCCCGCATCTGCGAGGACCTCGAGTGCGCATGCGATTAGCTGGCGCTGCGTCTCTTGTGCAGAGTGAGCCATTTGTTCCTCCCACACAGTGCCTTGAAGCGGTTTTCCCATGCGGCTGTGATCGCCAGGTCAAGGCGCAGTGTTGGCCACATGTCGCTGAGGATGTCACAGTTGAGGTAGCGTCGTTGGTCTTCCACGCTGCCCTCACCGATGACGCATTGGTAGACCGTCGTTCGTTCGCCGTCGTCATCAAGGCTAAAGGAACCATCCCCCGGTGCCCAGCTCAAGCGCACGGGGAGATGCACGATGCCCGTGGATGGACCCGCGAGTTCATCAAGCGATGCGGGAACACAAAAGGGTTTCGTGTCGCGGTACGTGATACGTCCACTCATACTGATCCCCTCCCGGGCCTGTGACGTGGCGGCCTGCTCGTATGACTAGCTTAGCGTGCGATGAGGCGGGCTTGTCTGCAAGCTCATGGTAGCTACGATTCAGCCGCTTGGTGCGGGTGGTGTTCGTTGGGGATTTAACGCCGAGGCCATGGCGGGGTGAGTACGGCAGGCAGCGCGGTGCCGCGTGGGCACAGACAAGTCGGGGCGACCGCTATCTTGTCGAAGAGTCTAATTTTGAAACGCTTCACATGTTGTAATTCTTGTTGGACGTGTTGTGCTTCCCCTCCGTACCCTTCGCTGTCGGACAGGTGATTTTCCCCGGTTCTATGCCGTTTTACTGTGGTTTTTTGGGAAGGGAATCCATACCTTTGACGGGGTAACACCCGCGACCTATGTTGTTGGGTGATTCAAGGAGGTCCCATGACAACACAGGGTCACCACGAGGCCACGTGCCCTTACCAGCTCGGCATCGACGTCGGCTCCACGACGGTCAAGGCCGTCGTTCTGGATGGAAACCGTCGCCTCTTCTCTGACTACCGTCGTCACAACGCCGACGTGCGCGCATCGCTCGGGACCCTCCTCGCCGACGTCGAGCGCGCCCTGCCCGGTGCCCGCGTCCACGCGGCCATCACCGGCTCCGGCGGTCTGACGACCGCCCGCGCCATGGGAATCCCCTTCGTCCAGGAAGTCATCGCCGGGACCGAGGCCACCCAGCGCCTCCACCCCGAAGTCGATGTCGTCATCGAACTGGGCGGCGAGGACGCCAAGCTCACCTACCTGCACCCCACCCCCGAGCAGCGTATGAACGGCACCTGCGCGGGTGGCACCGGTGCCTTCATCGACCAGATGGCGACCCTCCTGCACACGGACGCCTCCGGCCTCGGCGAGCTGGCGACCCGCCACACCCAGCTCTACCCGATCGCCTCGCGCTGCGGTGTGTTCGCCAAGTCTGATATTCAGCCTCTCATCAACCAGGGTGCCGCCCACGAGGACCTGGCCGCCTCCATCTTCAACGCCGTCGCCACCCAGACCATCGCAGGCCTGGCGTGCGGGCGCCCGATCCGCGGAACTGTCATGTTCCTCGGCGGTCCCCTGCACTTCCTGCCCGCCCTGCGCGAGGCCTACAAAGCCCTCCTGCCCAAGGCCGATGCCTTCGTCACCCCCGATGACGCCCAGCTCTACGTCGCGATCGGCGCGGCCCTCCTCGCGCAGAAGGAGGCCGCCAAAAAACAACGTCAGGCCGAGGAAGCGGGCGCGACCCCCGTCGACACCCGCGGCGAGAAGCTCACGACCCTCATGGAGTGCCTCGCCGCCGCCCCCGTGCAGGTCGAGTCCCCGCGCATGGACCCGCTCTTCGCCACCCCCGAGGACCGTGAGGAGTTCATGGCTCGCCACAGCCTCGACGTCATCCCCAAGGCCAGCCTCGACGAGGCCGAGGGCCGCTGCTGGCTCGGCATCGACGCGGGTTCGACGACGATCAAGGCCGTCGTCATCGACTCCCAGGACCGCATCGTGTTCACTCACTATGCCTCCAACGAGGGCGACCCAGTGGCTGCCGCCGTCGACATCGTGCGCGCCGTGAGAAGCGCGCTGCCCGAGGGCTGCGAGATCGGCCGCTCGTGCGCGACCGGCTACGGCGAAGGCCTCGTCAAGGCCGCCCTCACCATGGACGAGGGCGAGATCGAGACGATGGCCCACTACCGCGCAGCCGAATTCATCTGCCCCGGCGTCACCTCCGTCATCGACATCGGCGGCCAGGACATGAAGTACCTGCGCATCCGCGACCACGCGGTGGACTCCATCTCCGTCAACGAGGCCTGCTCCTCGGGCTGCGGCTCCTTCCTCCAGACCTTCGCCCAGACGATGGGCACAGACGTGCGCTCCTTCGCGCGCATGGCTATGGAGTCCGAGTCCCCCGTGGATCTGGGCACCCGCTGCACGGTGTTCATGAACTCCTCCGTTAAGCAGGCGCAGAAGGAAGGCGCGGACGTGCGCGACATCAGCGCCGGCCTGTCCTACTCCGTCGTGCGTAACGCCCTCTACAAGGTCATCAAGCTCAAGGAGCCCTCGGACCTGGGTGAGCGCGTCGTCGTCCAGGGCGGCACTTTCCTCAACGACTCGGTGCTGCGCGCCTTCGAGCTGCTCACCGGCCGCGAGGTTGTGCGCCCCGACATCGCGGGCCTCATGGGCGCGTACGGCGCCGCCCTGACCGCGCGCATGCACGACACGGGGGAGGGGACCTCGTCCCTGGCCACGATCGAGGTCCTTGAAGGCTTCAGCGTCGACACGACCCGTAAGACCTGCCGCCTGTGCCAGAACCACTGCCAGATGACGATTTCGACGTTCTCCAACGGCGAGCGTCATGTGTCCGGCAACCGCTGCGAGCGCGGCGCGTCCCTGGAGCGCGTGCCCAAGAAGTCGGAGCTGCCCAACCTCTACGACTGGAAGTACAAGCGGATCTTCGGCTACCGCCGCCTCACCGAGAAGAAGGCGTTCCGCGGCGACATCGGCATCCCGCGCGTGCTCGGCATGTACGAGAACTACCCGTTCTGGTTCACGATGCTCACCGCGCTGGGCTTCCGCGTCATGATCTCGGGCCGCTCCAACCACGACCTCTTCGAGACCGGCATGGAGTCCATCCCCTCGGAGAATGTGTGTTACCCGGCCAAGCTTGTCCACGGGCACATCGAGTCCCTGCTGAACAAGGGCATCACGACGATCTTCTACCCCTGCGTCGACTTCGAGCAGAAGCTCACCGAGTCGGAGAACTCCTTTAACTGCCCCATTGTGGCGACCTACCCCGAGGTCATCCGCAATAACATGGAGCGCCTCTTGGAGCCGGGCACCCAGTTCATCAGCCCCTTCGTCAACTTCGGCAACCGCGAGTACCTGCCCGCCCACCTGTCCAAGACCTTCAAGCAGTACGGCTACGACATCCCCGTCGAGGAGATGAAGGCCGCCCTCGACAAGGCCTGGGAGGAAGACGCCGCCGTCAAGGCCGAAATCCGCGCGAAGGGCGTCGAAACCATCGAGTGGATGCGTGAGCATGGCGTGCGCGGCATCGTGCTGGCGGGCCGCCCCTACCACCTTGACCCCGAGATCAACCACGGCATCCCCGAGGTGATCGTCGGCCTCGGCATGGCTGTCCTCACCGAGGATTCCATCATCGATGCCCGCCTCGAACGACCCCTGCGCGTCCTCGACCAGTGGTCCTACCACTCGCGCCTCTACGAGGCCGCCGCCCGCGTCGGCGACGAGCCCGACCTCGAAATGGTCCAGCTCAACTCCTTCGGCTGCGGCGTCGATGCGATCACCGCCGACCAGGTCCAGGAGATCCTCGAAGGCCGTGGCGACGTACATACCGTCCTCAAGATCGACGAGGTCTCCAATCTGGGTGCGGCGAAGATTCGCCTGCGTTCCCTCGACGCGGCGATCACCGAGCGCGCTTCCCTTGCCTCCACTATTGACGAGGCCGGGGCCGGGGACGGCGAAAACGGAGCGGATGGAGCGGAACTGGCCCCCGCCTCGTCCGTGGGCTTGGTGTCGGGTTCCGTCGACACTGCCACCCTGCGTGACCCGTCCGGCGACGCCGCCCGCGAGGAGGCAGCCGGCCACATCCAGCCCCGCGCCGTCTTCACCGAGGAGATGCGCGAGGCCGGCTACGAGATTCTGGCCCCCCAGATGTCCCCGATCCACTTCCGCTTCCTCACCCCGCTGTTCGCGAGCGCGGGCCTGAAGGTGCGCGTCCTCGAGCACACGAGCCGCACCTCCATGGAAGTCGGCCTGAAATACGTCAACAACGACTCGTGCTACCCGGCGATCGTCGTCATCGGCCAGCTCCTCGACGAGTTCATCTCCGGGCGCGCCGACCCCGACCGCACGGCCGTGGGCATCACGCAGACCGGCGGCATGTGCCGCGCCAGTAACTACGCGGCCCTGCTGCGCAAGGGCCTGCGCGACGCCGGATACCCGCAGGTCCCCGTTATCGCGCTGTCCGTCCAGGGCTTCGAGGACAACCCGGGCTTCCGCCTGGGCGTCACCCACATCCACAAGGCCATCCAGGCCTTCGTCATTGGCGACGCCATCCAGTCGATGCTGCTGCGCGTGCGCCCCTACGAGGCCGAGCCCGGCTCCGCGATGGAGCTGTACCGCACGTGGGACGGCTACGTCCAGGAGTGGATCACGTCGGGACGCGTCGGTGCCCTCGGCGGACGCACCTCCTACGGGAAGCTCATCCGCGAATGCGTACGCGCCTTCGACGCCCTGCCGCTGCGTGACATCCCGCGCAAGCCGCGCGTCGGCCTGGTCGGCGAGATCCTCGTGAAGTTCCACCCCGACGCCAACAACCACGCTGTCGACGTCATCGAGGCCGAGGGCTGCGAGGCCGAACTGCCCGGCCTCATGCAGTTCTTCCACAACTCGGTGGCGACCGCCGCTTGGGACAAGGAGAACCTGGGCATCGACGGCAAGCAGCGCTACATCATGCCGATCGTTTTGTGGGCGCTCAAGAAGTACGAGAAACCCGTGCACCGCGCGTTCGCGGCCACGAACGGCAAGTTCGAGGCGCACCGGCCCATCGAAGAAATGATCGAGCATTCCCAGGACATCGCGCGCCTGGGCAACCAGGCTGGCGAAGGCTGGTACCTGACCGCCGAAATGGTCGACATGATCGAACACGGCTGCCCGAACATCATCTGCGCCCAGCCCTTCGCGTGCCTGCCCAACCACATCGTCGGCAAGGGCATGTTCCGGGCGCTGCGCACCCGATACCCCGAGGCCAACATCGTGGCCGTCGACTACGACCCGGGCGCCTCCGAGGTCAACCAGCTCAACCGCATCAAGCTCATGCTCGCCACCGCCCTACAGGACCCGGAGGCGCGCGACGGCGACGTGTTGCAGCTCGTGGACGTCGAAGAGCCGGCATCGTGCGGCGGGTCCGGCTCCGTCATGCTCGGTATGCCGACCATCCCGACGAGGCGTGCAGCCTTCCGCTGAACGTTTCGTTCCTTCGTTGACGAGGCCTGGGTTCCCTCCAGGGCCTCGTCGCCTGAGGAGGCCCTCCCCGGTTCCTGGCCACGGCCTCGTCGCGCACAGACAGACGTGGGGGGCGACTCGAGCGAGTCACCCCCCACGCATCTATCCGACTGTTGGCACGACTACATCGACAAGTCTCCGTGTGCGATTTCAAAGCCCGCCGGTGCCCACCCCGTGCTGTAGGACAGGCGCACCGAGACCTCGCGCAGCCCCGGCGAAGGCCACGGCACCGAGAGGAAACCCGTCTCTCCGGGTGCCACATCCAAGGATGCCGAGTACTCCCACGTCACGCGACCCTCGTTGACGACGCGGCACAGGAACTCCAGATCCGCCGTTGACGTAAACGTCATGTGGTTACGCACCATCACCCCCGAATACGAGGGCGCAACCGTCACCGGCGCGTAGTGCAGCTCCTCGCCGCGCACTTTGCGCAGGTCCGGGAAGCAGGCCTGGGAGTACTCCGCTCGTGTCGGATCGAGCGAGCGGGCGGCGCGGACCTCGTCCTCCTCATCACCCATCGCCCAGGCGATGACGCTCGGGTGCGCGCGGTCGCGGCGGATCGCCGCTTCGATTGCCTCGTCGCGTGCGACCCCCGGGCCATACAGGGCTGACGTGCAGTCGATGATGTACAGGCCGTACTCGTCGGCCAACTCCAGGAAACGAGCATGCCCGGGTGCGTCGGTGATCACAACCGTGTTGACGCCGTGGCGCTTACACCACACGATGTCGTCGAGCATCTCCGGCAAGTTGACCGCCAAGCCCGTGCGCCCGTCGCACTCGTTGCGGGTGACGCCCCGCAAAATCAAGGCCTTACCGCCCAGGGTCACACCCTGGGACGTCGCCTCAATGCTGCGGAAACCGAGGTCAAGGGACACCGTGTCCTTGATCCCCTCCTCGTCGCGCAGCGTCACGATCAACCGGTACAGCGCCGGCTCCTCCGCGCTCCACGGGAGCACCTTGAGTCCACGAGCCTCGAACACGTCGTCAGGCGACCCGAAGGCAGACCATAGCTCCGCCTGCTCGGCCTCGTTCACTAAGGTGGCGTGCACCTCGACGCCGCCCGTGGTCTCGACGCGCAGCGTCAGAGCACCCGCGCGCCCGTCGTGGGACGCCACCGGCACAAGATCCACAATGTGTGCCGGGGGACGCGCCTCCAGCGACACCTCGCGGAACAGGCCGTGGCAGCACACCGGCGAATCCATCAGCAAAACAGCGAGCGTATGCGTGTGGGTGGGCTGTAGCGCGTGGGTCACGTCAAAGGCGGCAGGAATGAAACCATCCGCACAGAAACCAACGAAGGTTCCATCAACCCACGCGTAGAGAGGACCCGAGAACCCGCCGAAGGTCAAGGTCATCATCCAACCGCGCTCAACCGCCTCCTTCAAGGGAGCATCGAAGATGAATTCGCGACGCAGAATCGAGGCGCGCGCCAGGTCGCAGGACTCTGTGTCGTCGAAACGGGAGGCGTCCTCCTCGCGGGTCTGGACCTCACCGCGCATCCACGTGCCATCCAGCTCCAGGATGCCGGGCACGGATGTCGCGCCGAAATGTTGATAAGAAGGAGCCCTCTCAATGAGCTCCGAGGCGGTGCCAGTGACACCGGTAACCTGCCAGGTGCTGGAGAGCAGCTGGAGTGGCCTGCGTGACCTCCACGTCGCGTGCACCGTCAAACGGTTCACCGACGCCCCTGGGTCCCGCAGCCACGTGACGTCCGGTTCCAGGATGTGACTCATGTTATAAAAGTATCATTCTTTTGTTAGTCATGGGAGCTTAAATTTTACTGAATTGCAGTCAAATGTGCCTTGACATGGGCTTAGTCCCCAGGTGTCAAGCGATGCGGTGGTCACATCGTGGGATTTATGTCCGTCCCAGTGGGCGTAAGTTCCCACCCGCTGGGGGCAGATGAGCACATAAGGAACCCCGGCCTCGTCCATGGTGAGTGAACGAGGCCGGGGAAAAGTGAGTGACCGGGTCAGCCCAGAGCGGTCTACTCCGCTGCCTTCGCCGCCGAGTCGCGATCCGCGTCGCGCGTGATCTTACGGGCAAAGCCGTACAGCAGCCACGTCGCACCCGCGAAGAACACAATACCGAGCACGTTTGCGATGGGAGTAAAGCCATCGTGAATGAACGGCAGCGCCAGCGGGGATTCCGACCCCGTCGCGCCCGCGATACCCGCGTAGACAACGCCGAACAGGGACTCGCCCACGATCAAGCCCGTCGCAGCCAGCGTGCCGAAGCGCTTCGCGCGCTCCACGTCCGCCTGCTTGTCAGCCCACCTGTTGTACAGGAAGCCAATCAGGCCGCCGATCGGGATCAGGATCGTCAGCGACGCAGGCAGGTAGATGCCCATGCCGACGGCCAGCGGAGGCAGGGCCAGCTTGCCCTTCGAGGCGGGGCGCAGGACCTCGTCAATGACGATGACGACAACGCCGATCGCCGCGCCAATACCCAGCAGCTTCCAGTCGATGCCGCCGCCGAGCACGCCCTTCGCGAGCGAGGAAATCAGCGAGGCCTGCGGGGCCGCCAGCGCGTCCGGGCCAGCGCCCGGCGCACCCTGGAAGCCGAAGGAGTTCTGCATCAGCTCCAGAACCGGAGGAATGATCAGCGAGCCGAAGACGACGCCGATGACCAGGGCAACCTGCTGCTTCCACGGGGTCGCGCCCACCAGCTGGCCGGTCTTGAGGTCCTGCAGGTTATCGTTCGCGATCGTCGCAATGCAGAACACGATTGCGGAGGTGAACAGCGTGTAGGCGATGAGCGCTGTGTTCTCTTCTGTGGTCGAACCGCGACCGTGCACCGCCAGGATGACGACCGCCGTGATGACGACGACCAGCAGGCCCACGCCCGACACGGGCGAGTTCGACGAGCCGATGAGGCCCGCCATGTAACCGCACACTGCCGCGACCAGCAGGCCGGCGAGCAGGATGAAGAGGACCGAGACGGCGATCAGGACGGCCGTGTTGTGCTCGATCTGCGTGCCGCGCATGAACCACCACAGCAGTCCGGCGATCGGAACCATGGCCACGAAGATGGAAACGATGACCCACTTGCCGGGGATGTCCTGCTCGGTGCGGTCGATCTGGGCGCCCGCCTCCTGTGCGCCGCGTGAGGCGCGCAGTGACTCGGACATGCCGCGGACAATCGGACCCATGATCTTGATGAGCGTCCAGATAGCGGCGATCGCCATGACGCCCGCACCGATGAAACGCACATCCGTCTTGAAGACCGTCGACAGAGCATCGGTCAGGTCCTCAGCGCCCTCCAGCTGGCCGTTCGCGTACAGGGGCAGCAGGACACCGTAGGAGATCACCATGCCGATGAGCATCGCAACGCCCACCGTCATGCCGACCAGGTGGCCCACGCCGATGAGCGCGAGCGACAGGGAAGTCGAGAGCATGGTGCCCGTCGAGCCGATCCTGAAGGCGGCGCCGACCTCGGAGGCCGTCACCTTCAGGTAGCCGAACAGGGCCATCGCCGCCGAGGCCAGGGCACCCCAGGTGATCGCCAGCAGGCCGCGCTTGTTGTCCTCGCCGGCCTCCTGGGAGTCGCCGACCTTGAGGATCTCAGCGCCGGCCACACCCTCGGGGTATGGCAGGTCCGAACCCGTCACGAGCGCGCGACGCAGGGGGATCGAGTACATGACGCCCAGTGAACCGCCGACCGCGCATACGAACATGGTCTGCCAGTAGGGGAAGCCACTCCACCAGCCCACGATCACGAGGCCGGGGAGGACGAAAATGACAGCCGACAGCGTGCCCGCCGCCGACGCAATCGTCTGGACGATATTGTTCTCCTGGACCGTGTGGTCGCCCCAGAATCGCAGAACTGCCATCGAAATGACGGCTGCCGGGATCGAGGTCGCGAAGGTCAGACCAACCTTCAGACCCAGGTACACGTTCGCGGCCGTGAACACCAGCGTGATAATGCCGCCGATGATGATGCCGCGGAGGGTCAGTTCTTTGAGCGACGTTTGCTTCGCCGCAGTTGGCGCAGACACGAAAAATCCTTTCGCTGCGTTGAATAGATACCCTGCAAGAGTAGAGCATGTATGCGTTGTCGTGAATGGTATGCGGTTACCTAATTGTGTTTTCAACCGTTCTAAATGCTGAGGTGGTGCCCGTGTTGCGTGCTGCAGTGTGATCTTGTGACGTTGTGTGGCCCTGATCCCAGACTTCCCGGTCGATTTGCGCTCTGTGGGGGTCCATGTAGTAGAGTATCCGGGTAAGGTAGCGTGTCCGAGCGGCCGAAGGTGCAGCACTCGAAATGCTGTGTGGTGTCACAGCCACCCTGGGTTCAAATCCCAGCGCTACCGCCACTGCCGCCCGGCCCCGATGGGGCCGGGCGGTTTTGTTATGCCTGGATGGTGTGTGGGCGCGTGTGTGCGTGCTGCGGGATGTTGGGGTTATAGGGTTATAGGACACTACGTGTTGCTGGAAGGGTAACTTTTCGTTGTGTTGGTGCGGGAAAGTCGGTGTTTTAGTTGGTTGGGACCAGCTATGAGGATGGACAGATCGTGTTGCTGGTAGGGTGACTTTCGGCTTTGTCGCGCGGGAAAGTCACTATTTTAGTTGGTCGTGTTTGCCTCGTTCTTGTGAATACTGCATCATGCCCTGTGTGTGGCCGCCCTATGATCCGTCACGGTCAGACGTTAACAGGTCGTCAGCGCTGGTGGTGTAAACCCTGCAAAATCACGACGTTGAACGAAATAGACTCCACGGCCAAGCACCTTGATGAGTTCGTGGCCTGGCTGCTGGGTCGGCGTCGTCAGGTGGATTTGCCTGGCGGGGGCCGCTCGTTTCGTAGGCGTTGTGAGCCGTTGTGGCAGTTATGGCCTTTCAGCCCGATCATCGATGAGGTTCATGAGGTCATCTTCGTTGACGGTATCCACCTGGGCCGAGGCGCCGTGGTGCTCATCGCTCAAACTCCCGATTGTGTGCTGGGTTGGTATGCGGCTAGGAGTGAGAATTCCCGTGCCTGGGGCGCGCTCATGAGCCGGATCGCGCCCCCGGCCCTGGTCGTCACTGACGGGGGCAGTGGGTTCGCGCGGGCGTGCAAGAGAATCTGGCCCGCCACGCGCGTGCAACGCTGTACCTTCCATGCGTATTGCCGTATCCGCCAAGCCACCACAACGCGCCCCAAACTGGAGGCCTCGCGTAGCTTGTACGCTCTTGGACGCCAGCTCACGCACGTGCAAGATATCGATGGGGCCCAGGAATGGATAGGTGCCTACCAGGGGTGGTGTACGCGCTGGAAGGGCTTCTTGGAGGAGAAAACACGCAGGCCTGACGGAGGGTGGGAATACACCCACGAACGTCTCGTTCGGGCTCGTAACAGCCTCAACAAGCTCATCAGGCAAGGTCTGTTGTTCACGTACCTGGATCCCACCTGGACGCATCAGATGCCCGCGATGACCAACCAGATCGAAAGCACGAACGCGCGCCTGCGCCAGATGCTGCGCGACCACCGCGGCATGCGCCTAACCCGACGCATCAAAGCCGTGTTCTGGTGGTGCTACACCCACTCTCCCCACCCCCAACCAGCAGCAACAATCCTGGCGACCATGCCCACCGACGAAGCCCTCGAAAATGCCTGGTACCACGCCAGCCAAACCCACCAAGCCACCGGCACCATCCCCGGCTGGGGCGACGCAATCTGCTTCAACGAACTCCACCACACCACCCCCTACCACAACACCTGGGACTAACCCCTCAACCAACACGTTTTGTCCTATAACCCTGGCTGCCTGCGTGGTGTGCCTTGCTAGGCCGGGCTGCTTGGTGTGCCCGTGGGCGGCGGCCCGCCCGCGAGCCGTCCGCGCTGCGAGCTTCGCTCGGCGTGTCGTCTCGAAGCCCGGCCAGGCCCCGCCGCCGCCCACGGGCACCGCAGCCTGGCCCTCCGGACCCTCCGGCACCCTCCACACCGGCGGCGCTTGTGTCGCTGTGACTAGCCCGGCCCGGCCCCGCCCATGGGCGCCGCAGCCATGTCCGCTGGTCTTGCGGTGCCCTTCATGCCTGCGGGGTTGGGATTAGCCCACTGTGCAACGGTCTCCAAGTGGGCGGCGATGGGTCTTTGTGGTATGAGGAGCTGGCTGACGGAGTGTCGCCGACGTGTCGGAGTCTCGAGTAGTGCAAGCCCCCCTTCGGGTGGCGGTGAGATCACGGTTCGCGGTGGTGTCGTGCCCAAAGTGCAGACCACCTCGGCGAAAAACGCTGAAAACGGGCTGTTATGGGCGAAGTGGTCTGCGTTTTGGGCGCATCGGTACCTGTCACAGCGCGTTGCTCGCACGTGAGCCTGCTATTGCGAGTGTTAACCCGCTATGTCGCACGTAAACCCGCTATCTGGAGCGTGGGCGGGGCTGCCCACGCTCGTATTAGCGGGTCCACGTGCGGATTGGAGGGTCGACGTGCGGATTGGAGGGTTGGCGCGTGCGTGAGCGGTCCCACGTGCGAAATGTTGGGGGCACAATGTGACTGAACTGATTCGCAACGGCTCCCCTTGCTGCTCTGGAAGAGATTGCGCGGGCAGTGATGGCAGGCGGACCCGAGCGCGAATTAGTGGGCCCGCGTGTGGCTGAGTTGGTCTGGAAGAGCTGGAATCGTCACTGTGGCGGGGTTTGTGTGCGCCGCCCGCTCCGTAATCTTTGCCCGGAATGCGACGAAAGAGGCGGGATCCCGAAGGATCCCGCCTCTGCTGCGTGTGTGTAGGCGTGGTGGTCGCGTCGTCAGCGTCACCAGCGCCCGGGCCGCGTGCGGGGGCATGGGGGAATTGCGTCATGAGAGCCACGACATGCCGACGACACGCCGTCACGAGGCGTCTAATGGTGCAAAACCCCCATCTCGTCGCGGCGACTGGCGCGCAGGGTGACCACGGTCACAGGACGTGGATGCTCAGTTCTTCCACCAGCCCTTGACGGTGTCGACCGCGTGGGCACCGAGGTCGGACAGCGCGGAGTGGGCGTTCACCAGGCCGGAAGACAGGCGAGCGGCCTGGAAGCGGGACGCGACGTTCTCCCAGTTCACCAGGTTCCACCAGGCCTTGACGTAGTCGGCCTTGACGTTGAGGTAATCCAGGTAGAAGGCGTGCTCCCACATGTCGATCATGAGCAGCGGCACGGCCGCGACCGGGATGTTGCCCTGCTGGTCGGTCATCTGGTAGGTCACGAGGCGCTTGCCGACGGTGTCCCACGCGAGGACGGCCCAGCCGGAACCCTGCAAGCCCAGGGCGGCGGCGGCGAACTGAGCCTGGAAGGACTCAAACGAGCCGAAGAACTCGTCGATGGCGGCACCGAGCTCGCCCTCGGGGCGTGACACGCCCTCGCCGGTCATGTTGGTCCAGAAGATGGAGTGGTTGGTGTGGCCGCCAAGGTTGAAGGCCAGGTTCTTCTCCCACAGGTTGATCGCGGCGAAGTCGCCGACCTCACGGGCGGCGGCAAGCTTCTCCAGCGCGGTGTTCGCGCCGGCCACGTAGTTCGCGTGGTGCTTGTCGTGGTGCAGCTCCATGATGCGCCCGGAGATGTGGGGCTCGAGAGCGGAGTAGTCGTAGGGCAGGTCGGGCAGGGTGTAGATGGTCATGATGCTCCTCCTGGGCGTCGTCATCATTTGGCTGTTGACTCCAAGGGTAGTACTTTAGTCCCGGATTGCGAAGGGGTTGTGTGTCACCTTTCGCGGATCGCGATCAACGACGAGGCCGGGGCAGGGGAACGCGATCACGCATCCTCCGCCCCGGCCTCGTGAAAAAGAGGGGGGAAACTCAGGCCTTTCCGCGCACGCGACGCACGAGCGCGGAAGCCCCGACGACGATCCACGCGACGACGGCACCGAGAATGACACCGAAGACGCCAGACAGGACGGTCTCGACGAGCCAGGTCACGAAGCCGCCCGCTGCGGACACCGCGTGCTCGGCGGTCTCGAGGATGTGGTGGAAGACGCCCACGCCGACCTCGGCGAGGTTCGCGATGACGAGGTGGCCGCCGACCCACAGCATCGCGACCGTGCCGACGACGCCGATGACGTTGAAGATGTGGGGCATGATGCGCACGATGGTGCGGCCCATGTTGTCGACGGGGCCGGGACGGTTGTCCTCGGGGTCGAGTGCGCCGCGAGCCAGGTGGACGCCGAAGTCGTCGGCCTTGACCAGCAGGGCGACCAGCCCGTACACGAAGAAGGTCATGAAGAATGCGACCGCGATGAGGACGGCGACGCGCATCACCCCGTGCTCATTCGACAGGTTGGCCATGGAGACGAGCATGATTTCGGCGCTGAGGATCAGGTCGGTGCGGGTCGCGGAGGACACGATGCTCTTTTCGAGTTCCTCGGCGGAGGCAGCACCCCCTCTCTTCGTGGTCCTCGTGATGGCCGGGTAGCCATCCGAGCTTCTCCAGGACCTTCTCGCCGCCCTCGAAGCACAGGTACGCGCCGCCCACGACGAGCAGGAATGGCAAGACCTGCGGTGCCAGCCACGTGAGCAGCAGCGCAATCGGTAGGATGATAAAGAGCTTATTAATAAGGGAGCCGCGCGCGATCTTGGCGATGATGGGCAGCTCGCGTTCCGGACTCAGGCCCGACACGTACTGGGGAGTGACGGCCGTGTCGTCGATGACGACGCCGACCGCCTTGGACGAGGCCTTGACAGCGTTGGCCGCCACATCGTCGATGGATGAGGCCGTGACTTTCGCGAGGGTCGCGATATCGTCGAGCAGGGCGACAAGTCCTCCGGACATGGGTTTCCTCCTTTGACCCTCGTGTGGGTACCCGCGCATTGTACGCGCGGGGATAGTCTAGAGTCATGACAACTTCCGCACCCGTTCCCGCCCTCGACCGTGACATGATTGCGCGCCTGCGCGCCGACGTCATCGCGTCGAGCTGGACGACCGACACCTTGGATGAGCTGCTCAGCGATGGTGCTCTGTCCGCCCTCATGCGCGATTCACGCCTACCCGCACTGGTCGAACTCGCGGGCGTCGACGCCCCCGCAGCGACCTTGACACGTTTTTTTATCGGCGGACAGCTCGAGCGTGCCTCGGCCCTGGACGCGGCCCTGCCGACGCTGGGCGCGGCTGGCTTGGAGACCCTCGGCCTCGCAGCCACCATCGACGAGGACGAAGCCGTCTCCGCTCTCGTCATGCCCCGCCCGTGCTCTAAGTCCGCGCCCAAGCGTGAGCGCGCGCAGGCGGGCGAGGGGGAGGAGGCCTCGTTCCCGACGGCACCCGCCCTGCCGACGATGCGCGATCCCGACGAGGAACCCGAGCCCGAGGTCGTGGTGGACCCGTGGATGCGCGCCCTGTACGATCTGCGTCCTCACGCGGCGGCCCTGCCTGGCGGCGAGCGCGAGTGGTGGGTGACCTCGGACCTGGGGGAGGGACAGACCGGCAAGCCGTTGGCCGATCACCACGTGATGGGCATCGGCGGGGCGACCCGGACGCTGCTGGAGATGACCGTGCGCGATCAGGTCGACTCGGCCCTGGATGTGGGCTGCGGCTGCGGCATCCAGGCTCTCTACCTGGCCACGCACGCGCGCCGCGTCGTCGCGACCGACGTGTCGGCGCGTGCGTGCGCGCTCACCCAGTTCAACGCCGCCCTCAACGAGACGACGATTGACGTGCGCGAAGGCTCCCTGTTTGAGCCGGTCGAAGGTGAGACCTTCGACCTGATCGTCACGAATCCCCCCTTCGTGATCACGCCAGATACCGTGCGCTGCGCGTCGGGCATGCACGAGTATCGTGACGGTGGCATGGATCGCGACAACCTGATTGCCGCAGTCCTGCGCGGCGCTCCTGATTGCATGACCCCAGGCGGCACGCTCCAGATGCTCGCGAACTGGGAGATTCCCGAGAGCCGCAACCCGGACACGCAGTGGTCCCAGCGCATCGACGAGTGGCTGGACGGCCTGCCCGTGGACGCGTGGGTGGTCCAGCGTGACGTGCTCGACCCGGCGCGCTACGTGGACATGTGGATCCGCGATTCGGGCGGCCCGCTCATGGCGCGCGCCGACTACGAGCGCGCCTACACGTCGTGGCTGGTGGATTTCCGTCGCGCGGGCACGGGCGCGATCGGCATGGGCTTCGTGGCGCTGCGCAGGCTCGACGAGGCCGAGGCAGCCTCGGGCGGCAGGCGCGCCTTCGACCTGTCCCTCGATGGGCACGCCCCGCGTGGGCGCGACGTGTCGTGGGCGCTGACCTCCCTGCGCGGCCCGGAGCTGTGGGACACGGTGCTGACGCGCGCCTCGGACGTGCGCGAGGAACGCCACTACGTGCCGGGCAGCCCGGATCCGGAGCTGCTGATTCTGCATCAGGGCGGGGGCTTGGGTCGGTCTGTGCCCGTCTCGTCGGCGGTGTCTGCGGTCGTGGGTGCCTCGGATGGTGAGCTGACGGTCGGCCAGATCGTGGCGGCCGTCGCGATGCTGACTTCCGTCGAGGCCGACGACGTCCGCGCCGAGGTTGAGGCACCCCTGCGCGACCTGATCCGCTGGGGGTTCTTGACGTACTGAGTGTTGTTGCGAGCGTGGGCGGGCGCGGCTGTGAGAGGCAGTCGCGCCCGCCCATGCCGTATCAGGTGAAATGTGTAGCGTCATTTCGGGCGTGTTGTGAACGCGGGTGGGCGCGAAGTCGACTCCAGACGTGGGGACCCTGTGTTAGCCTGGCGCCACAATGACGCGAAGGAGCGACATGGACTACGAGCTGGCCTACCGCTACGGTGTCCCCTCGTGCTTGGACGAATATGCGGGACTTGCGCTGTCGACCTCGGGAGGGTCCACCCCCGAGGGGGAAGCCGCGTGCCCCTATTTCTTCTCGGGATTTATGGAGCGCCCCGAGGTGGTGGCCGCTGGCCTGCTCGCGGTCGCACGCGTGGCGCGCACCCGCTTCTACGTGCCGCCCGGCATGGTCGTTGCTCCAGGCGGTGGACTCACCCGCATCGGGATGCTCGACCCGGTCGTGACCAACACGGTCGAGGGCCTGCGCTTCGAGTCTTTTAGCGTGTGCTGCGGCGTGTACGCCAGGCTCGACGTGGAGGCCTCGGCCCTGGACGCCGCTCACTGTGCGGTCGGCGTGACCAACGTGGACGTGAACCAGCCTCTGCGCGCCGTCCTGGCGTCGCTGCGAGCGGGGGAACCCCTGCACTTGGGCGTGGGTGAGGAGGGGCTGACGGCCACGACCCTGGACGAGGAGGTCACGGAGGAGAAGGTGCCGTTGTCCCTGCGTTGGTTCAAGGGCTTCGCGGAGACGCAGATGCTCTCCTCCGCAATGATGCCCCTGCACACGTTGAACGCCGCGCAGGCCCGCGCGTTTATCCGAGGCCTGCCGAGGTCCAGCGCGACGGGAACTGTCATGTGGGCGGGCAGGGCCGTGCGCGGCTTGCGCCTGGGAACCAGGCCTGCGCCGGGGGCCGCATGCGTCGCCGGTCCCGAGCGGCTGCGGGTATTCGAGCCGCTCCTGCACTTGATCACCTCGCTCGAGGCCTACGGACCTGACGTGGACGCGGGCAGCGAGCCGGTCGCCTCCCTGTGGGTCGCCCGCATGCCGGGTGCGCGGCTGAGCGTGGGGCTCAGTCCCGCCAAGTCCCGCGGCTTCTCGGGGGAAGGGGCGGTCCTGGCTTCCCTCGGCAACCCGCGTGTCGAGGAAGACGCGGACACGCTCTCCGCCCTGCTCTCCTTCGAGCCGCGCATCGACACGCAGCTCATGGCGTCCCGCTCCGGTCTGGCCCCTGACCGGGTGGCTGGCGGCCTGGCGCTCCTCGCTTCGAGCGGGCAAGTCGGCTTCGACGTCACCGAGGGTGCCTACTTTCACCGCCCCCTGCCCGTCCGCCCCGACGCGCTCACCGCGATGCACCCGCGCCTGTCGGGCGCACGCACGCTGATTGAACGCGGCGCGATCACCCGCGAGGAGAGGGCACGCTTCCGCGTCGCCTCGGGTGCGAACCGCTACCGGGTGGAGGTGCCCGCCGACCCCTATGCCATCGGCGAGTACAGCTGCACCTGTCCGTGGTGGATGAAACACAGGGGCGGGCGCGGTCCCTGCAAACACGTCCTCGCCGTCTGTTTGGTCTTGAAGGAGGAATCGTGAGCAACATCCGTTGGCTGCCCGACACCCTGGATGAATGCATGGACTTTTGGAGGCTGCATCTGTGGGTGCGGCAGCACCCGGACCAGTGGACGCTCGACGAGGTCTACGCGCGCATGCTGGAGATCAACGGGGGCCCGCCCACGGATGGCGACCTGAGCATGAGTTCCCGGCTGTCCGGCCCGTGGTTGGACGGAATCGGCTTCCTGCGCCTGGCTGAGTTGAACGGCGACCTGGCCCTCGAGCATGACGAGCGGTACCTGACGGCGCTCATCGGCCTCGAACCCGGGCTGCAACTGCCCCTCATGCGCGCCGATCAGGAGCTGCACGAGGAGCTGGTGTGGGGGATACTCCGTCAGGAAGGCAACAGCGGCGTGTCGCTGTCCTCCTCCGACCGTTCTGCCACCATGGGTTCGAGGCTGTCGCCCGGTTGGTCACGCACACTCGAGGCCAGCGTCAATGAGGGACTTGTCGACCGGGATCGCCTCATCGATGCTCTCCTCGATATGCTCGTCGCCGACCTGCCCTCCGCTCGCGCCGGCTGGTACTCGCGCACCCTGCGCCTGCTTGCCATGACTCTTGACGAGGCCGAATCCCGCCAGGTGGTCCTCTGTACCCTCATGTCCTCTCCCGTTGGGCCGACTGTGACCCTGGCGGTCGGGCAACTGACCGCCCTTGCCAAGGCCGGTCGCCTCGACCTGGAGCTGTTTGTGCGCAGCTGCGAGGGCGCGCTCATGGGATCGAAGGCGAATGCCCTGCGAGTGTTGGGGGTCTTGCGTGACGGCCTCGGGGCCGTGGAGGACACCGAGGTCGAACCCCTGCTCGGCGTTGCGTTCTCCTTCCCGGACGCGCAAGTGCAGCGGGCGGCGCTGGGCCTCGCGCGCGACTACGTGACTGCCAGCCTCTTGACGCGCGAGAGCGTCGCAGCCATCGTGAGCCAGGCTGACCTGGACCCGCTGGTTACCCCCGAGGCACGAGAGTTCGTGTCCGCCGGAACGGTGGGCGACCGGCCCGGCCCCGGCCTCGTCCACGAGGCGCGAACTCAGGTCGAGCCTGAAGCCTTCCTGCCGCCGCCCGGGGAGGTGGCCGACCTGGTACCGATGAGCGCGGAGGACGTGAGCGGGCGGGTGGGCGTCCTGGCCGAGAAGGCGCAGATGGGGCTCGAATACGAGCTGCTGCTTGCGTTCCTGACATCCCTCGAGTTTGACCCGGCCGTGCTGGAATCGTTGCGCCCGCTCGTGCGGCGCCTGACTGGGGGTGTGCCGGGGCCGCAGCAGATGCTCGGGGTGTTCCTGCAGCTCGCCCTCAACGGGGGAACAGCAGGGACGGAGGACCCCCTGGAGTCGGCGCGGGAATGGTTCCGAATAGAGAACGTGCCGACCCACGTGGGCCAGCGCATCAGAGAGGTGACAGAGCTGCTCGCGGGAGGGCAGCGGTACCGCCTGTTGGCCACGCCTACCGATGACCGGGGAGCCGTGAATCCCCTGACACTCGTGCGCCGTGCCCTGGACAACGGGGACGCCGCGCCCCTTCCTGCAGACCTCACCCAGGCGCTGCTGCGCGTAGACACCGAGCACCCGGACTGTGCAGCGGCGCTCGCGCTCGTGGAGAAACGGGAGGAGGACCTGCCGTCCTCCGCCGTCGCCCGCATTCGCCTCGCCCTTGAGGGGGTGGTGCGCAGACGTGCCGAGGGCTACCTGTCCTCCCTTTCCGTTATGTGGGAGGGGCACCCCGCCTACGAGTCGCGCAGCGGGAAGCCGAAGGTCGCGCGTGAAGGCTCGCCCGTCTATGCGTTCTTTATTCCTCGCATCGTCGGCGCGCAGACGGGCGCGACGGGAGCGGAGCTGAGCGTGCTTGCACAGATCACGGGTGGAGCGGGGAACTACTTGTTCCATCGCTACACGTACCCCGCCTCAGCGCGTCACTTCGCGGTGTGTCTGCTCGCCTCAAGGTGGAACTTCTTCGATTCGAGCGGGCTGACCGCCGACTGCTACCGGGCCCTGTGTGAGCACGGCGGACGCTGGGATTCGCTGTCCGCGGGGCTCCTCGGCCAGGCGATGGGCGAACGCGAGGTGGAGTCGCGTGCCCTCGGCGTCGAGGCCTTGGCCTCCCTGATGGCACGCGGGGACCTTTCCTTCGACGAGGCCGTGGCCGGCTTCGCGGCTGTGGCGCACACCGTGAAACTGAACCGGTGGGCGCAGGCGTTCAAGGATTTGGGGAACGTGGACCCCCGACTCGCGCTGGACCTAGCGCTCGCGCTGCTTCCCGGTCTTGAGCGTGGGCGTACGGGCATCGGGCAGCTGCTGGGCGTCGTCACCGTGCAGTACGCGCGGGCGCAGGCCGAGGGGTGGGCGCCGCCGCTGGGCGAGGAGCTTGTTGGCTGGCTCGCCCTTTTCCGAGGGACCTCCCAGACGGCCAGGTATGCTCGCACGCTGAAAGAGAAGGGACAATGACCGCGCCTGCGACCCTGGCTGAGCGCCGCGCGGCTCTCAAACGCCTCCTTGCCTCCGGGGAGAGCGCCATCGATGCCTACGAGCGGGTGCTGGAGGGGGCATCGGAGAAGGACCGGCGCTCCCTGTTCAAGTCCGTGCCCTTCACGCGACTCATTCCGCCAGCCGTTGAGTGGGAGTGGGACGCGGTCCCCGAGGACACGGTGTGCATGTGTGCGTTCCTGCGCGCCGCCCTGGCGGGGAGCGATGACGCCGGCGACGACTACGGTGCCCGGTGGTCGGGGCGCCGCGGCGGTGACCCGCGCGAGGGAACGGACCTGGAGCGTCTGCTCGCCGCTCACAGGTGTGGCGCGGCTCAGCGCAGCGGCGAGTGGCTCGAGGAGGCCACCGGCAGCCCCGGCGGCGTTGCCTTCTGGCACACCTACCGCACCATTTTGGCCGAGCGTGGAGCGTACCTGACCTCCGCGCCCTCCCTGGAGTACTTCGCGCGCAGGATCGTTCCCGCGCCTCACCCCACCTCGGATGAGACGCAGCGCTTCTTCGAGGAAAACCCGACCTTCCTGGAGCACGAGTTCTGGCAGTTCTTCCGCGTCGAGGGCGCCCTGCCCGGCTCGGCGCTTTTCGTGTGGATGTACCGCGAGGACCCCTCCGCGCCCGGCGGAGACTTCGAGCGCCTGCACAGCCACGACCTCGTCCGCTACATGGCGACGCGCCTCCCGCACCTGCGGCCCCGCATCCTCTCCGAGTGTCTGGCCGCCCAGAGGCGCGACTTCTCCGCCTACAACGCCCGCGTCTTCTCGCTGGCCTGGGAGGCGCTCGAACCGACGCGCGAGGAGAAGGTCGCGGCGGCCTCGGACCTCATCGCCCTGCTCGGGGCCGGACCCTCGCCGACGGTGTCTCTGGCGCACAAGGCTCTCGTGGGCCTCGTCGGGGAGCTGTCGGTGGAGCAGGTGGACGCGCTCGTGCAGGTCAGCGCCCGGGTCCTCGCGCGCTCCGAGAAGAAGCTGCTGCGCGCGCACCTGCGCCTGCTTGCCGCCCTCGTCAAGGCCCATCCCGGGTGCGCGGCCGCCGTCAGCGACGTCGTGGGTGCCGTTGAGTTTCCCCTCGACTTGCGAGATCGTGCCGTCACGCTCGTTGTGGCCCCCGCGACTTCCGGGGACTCTGACGCTTCCGGTGATCCTGCGGACGAGGCCGGGGCCGGGTCTGCGGGGGCGGCCGCCCTCGGTGCGACCGCCCAGGGACGCGAACCCGGGGAGGGCGCCCAGGCCTCGTGGACGTTCCCGGACGCCCCCGCAGCGGACCAGCCGCGCACGACGCACACCGCCAAGCTTCCCGACGACAACGACGCGGCCGTCGCGGCGCTGCACGCCCTCTTCGAGGACACGGCTGCGGGCGCCTCCCTGCCCGCGCTCCTGACGCGCATCAGCGGCGAGGGCATCGAGCTGGCGGAGGCCGACAAGGTGCTGCTCGCCAAAGTACTGGCGGAGCGCGCCCAACTGGAAGGGAGCCAACCAGCTGTCCTACCTGGCCTCGCGGCTCCTGCGCGACGTGGAGGTGGAGGGCGCGCCCGAGGCCGGCCACTTCCGCGGCTACCGGCGCAAGGGCAGCGAGTGGGAGCAGCACCGCGGCCCGGTCCGCCTCCTGCACGAGCAGCTGCGCGTCGCATTGCGCGACAAGCCCTACGACAAGCCGAACGGTCAGGACATGTACCGCTTCGACCCGATCCTGACCGAGCCGCTGGAACCCATGGAGGTGCAGTGGGAGCGCCAGATTATCCGTGCCCCCTATCAAAAGCCGGTGAGCGTCGTGCGCGGCGAGTACACCAAGACCGATGACATGCACGAGACGTGGGTGATCCCCGGGCAAACCCCAGCCACGGGCGAGGACTCGCTGGCGGGCGCCCTCGCAAACGTCGCTGGGGTGGCTCCCGAGTTCACCGGGCGGCTCCTGGAATCCGGGGACTACCGGTCGAGCGGCGTCACCTACGCGTGGGCTGCCTGGGCCCTCCAACACAACCCGGATATTCTGGCCGCCCACGCGATGCCCGTCCTCCAGGGCGCGTTTGTCAAATTCCCGCAGGTCATTGCGCCCTTCGAGGTGATCGTGCGCGCGCTGGGGGAGGGGTGGCGGGCGCCGGGCGCGCCCACCTACTCGGCCCTGGCGTGGGCATCCACCGCCGCGCAGACACACTATCGGGCCATCGCCGCCGAGGCCATCGCCCGCCTCGCCGACACCGGGCGATACGACCAGGCGGCCATGGCTGGTGAGTTCGGCTACCTGCTGCGCAACGGGTGGTTCGGTCCCGGGAGGGTCACCCAGACGCTCACCGACTGCGCGTCCATCTCGGCGCTGGCCGGCTACCGCGTCGCCCAGACCATTGCGGCGTTGCTGCCGTCCTTGGCCGGCGTCAGGGGTGCGAATCGTATGGTCGAGGCCCTGGTGGCGCTCGCGGGCGACTACGGCATGAGGGTGTGCGTGCCCGATGAGCTGCGCCCCAAGATGAAGGGATCGAGTGCCCTGGCCAAAGTGCTGCGGGCGCTCGACGCTCTGCCGGACGCTCCGACGGGTCTCGCGCGCGAGGCGGCGGAAACACTCGGCGCGGCGCGTCCGCGCCGAGATTGAGATACCCCTGCGTGACCTGATCCGCTGGGGATTCCTGACGAACTGAGCGTCGTTGCGGCGCTGTGCGTCAGGGTGTCGTTGCCCGTCCTGTGGGCGTGGCCCGGTCCTCGTGAATGCTACTGGCCGTAGTGGAAGCGGCAGCAACGATTTCGACCGTATCTTCGGTGATGCGATAAACCAATCGGTTACGTCCGTCGATCCGACGCGACCAAAAGCCGGTGTATTCGTAGCGGAGAGGCTCAGGCTTGCCGATCCCCTCGTTCCCGTTGCGCTGGATATCCGCAATGAGGGCGTTGATGCGCTTGAGGGTCTTGCGGTCCTCGAACTGCCACCAGACATAGTCGTTCCAGGCGTGTGGGGTCCACAAGACTTTGAGCATCGTTAGTTCTCCTCGTCAGGGATATCGATGAGATCGTGCTCTTCGAGGTTGCCGTGTCGCAGCTGTGCGATCGATTCGCGCAGGTGGCGGGCGTTTGCGGGGGACTGCATGAGGTAGACGGTCTCCATGAGGGACTCGTACTCGTCGAGGGCGATGATGACGACGCTCTCGTGGCCCTGCCGGGTGATGACGATTTCCTCGCGGTCGTTGACGACCTGGTCGAGAACCTCGGCGTAGCGAGCGCGCGACTCGGTGTAGGTCATGATCTTCATGGGTGCTCCTCTGCTCGCCTATGTACAGAACATTGTACAGGAGGTGGGGGTGTGTGTCTTCAGTCTGTTGGCGATGCACGGAAGTACTGCCTCCGCGCGGGGGCCAGCTACTGCGGGACTGCTGGCGCGAGGCCTGCTACTGCGGTGGCCTGCATCGCGACGTCCTCCACCAGGGAGGGGAGAGGGCCGAACGTTCTGGATAGGAAATGCCGATTTGGATAGGAACCGCGATTCTGGACGGGTTATTTTCCTATCCACAACGTCGTAAGCTATCCAGTTCGTGCTTTCCTATCCACTTCGTGGTCGCCCGTGTTCGCCCACTTCCTCACGTGGACCCGATGATGCGCCCGTGGGCCTGACGATATACACCTGGGCAGCGCCGCCTACGCGCAGGTCATGGGGTTTACGTGCGTGTCAAAGGGTTAACGTGCAGCCCTTAGTGGCCGCGGTGGCGAGCTTTCGCTTTCAGGCGGGCGAGTCGTCGTTTCTCTTCAGATTTCTCTCGTTTCTCCTGCCTGGTTGTGGAAGCTCGTTCTTGTGCCGTGCGTTCGCGTTCCGCTTGAATTGATGCCTGTGACGCAGTGGAAGGAAGCGCACGGCGAGCGAGGCGAGACGCTTGGGCGCTGTGCGCGCTTAGGGTTGTGGTGCGTCGTCTGGCGTTGGGCTATATCGGGCGTCCAAGCGGCCTCGTCGAGGCGGCACAGGAGAGCGTTAGCGTGAGCGAGAAGGAACTCGTAGAACTCCGCGTCTGAGGGCTGCGCGCCGAACACGATTCTAACGGCGCGAACGCGGTCGGCCTCGTGGCGCTCAATGACGCCGACCCAGAACTGACCATCGAAATATAGTGTGGACTCCGTCTTCATTACTCGTCTCCAGGTACACCACGGTGGACCCGATGACGCTGGATTCTGCTCGGGGCAGCGACGGATGCGAGGCATCGCCCAGACTTCCTACTGGACTGTGCGGTTCGCGTATCAGGACTGACGACTTATTCTACGTCCTGTGCGCGGCGGCGTGGCTACTGGACGATCGGCTTGCCGCCGATGGACATGGGGGCGCGGGTGCGCGTCTGGGTGTCGAATTCCCTCTCCCAGGCCGAGGCATCCTCCCAGCCCGAGGGGGACAGCAGGTGCAGGGCACCCATCTCGCGCAGCGCGTCGCCTGCGGCGACAAGCCCTACGACAAGCCAAACGGTCAGGACATGTATCGCTTCGACCCCGCCGCCATGGCTGACGCCCTCTGCTACCTCCTGCGCAACAGATGGTTCGGCCCCGGGCGAGTCGCCCAGACGCTGTCCGACTGCGCGTCTATCTCCGCCTTGTCCGGGTACTGTGTCGTGCAGGTGATCGCGGCGCTGCTGCCTGATCTCGACGGAATCCGGGGTGCAAACGGCATGGTCGAGGCCCTGGTGGCGCACGCGGGAGACTACGGCATGTCCGTGCCCGAGGAGCTGTGCCCGAAGATGAAGGGATCAAGCGCATTGGCCAAGGCCCTGCGAGCTCTCGACGCTCTGCCGGCTGCTCCGACGGGTCTCACGCGCGAAGCGGGGGGCTGCCCTCAGCGCTATCGTCTCTCGTCGAGCCGATGGAGGCGTCCCCACCAGCGGGTGATCAGCCACTCGTCGTGCGTTGAGATAACCAGGGTTCCCTCCCACTCGCGCATCGTCTCTTCGAGGGACTCCAGGGCGTTCAGGTCCAGGTAGTTCGTGGGCTCGTCGATCACGAGGATCTGAGCGTTGGCCCGCGCTGCGAACGCCAGCTGTGCCCTGCGTTGGTTTCCCGCGGAGAGCTCACCGAGCGGCCGGTTCCACGCCGCTGGGGGAACGAATCCCTTCCCGGCCTCCCCGATGCCCAGGTACCACGCATCCTCGGGGATGAGGGGGTCGCCGGGCTGCGGGAGCACCTGGGGAACGAGGACGACCCCGGAGGCGGCGTCGATGCATCCGCGCGCCCCGCTGGGGGCTCCGCGTGCGATCCACTCCAGCAGGGTGGTCTTGCCCGACCCGTTGGGCCCCGCGACGAGGAGGTGCTCGCCGTAGCGCACCTCGAAGGAGGTCGGCGCGAGGCGTCCCTCCACCGACGCGCCGCGGACGGCCAGGGCGATACCCATTGCGTGTGGGTGCGGTGACGTCCCGCCCGTGGTGGTCCTCATGACGTGGGGGAAAGAGAACGCACCCTCGTCATAGCGGGGCTTGGGGACTTCGCGTGCCGCGAGAACCGACAGCCTCTGGGAGTCGTCGTTGATGCGCCTTGTCGAGGCGGCCTGGCTGCGGTCGGCGTAGTACTTCTGCGCCATCCTCGTCTCGGTGCGGGGTTTGAAGCGCGCATGCCCCACCACCGTCGAATCCCGCTGGTGAGATACGAGTCGGCGTTTCTCGGCCTGCTGATCCGCATGGATCGCGGTGTGCTGCGAGCGTGCGGCGGCCTTGTTGCGTAGGTAGTCCGAGTAGGATCCTCGTACCCTGTACGCCCCGAAGTCCGCGGGCTCTCCCTTGGGAGATTGCCACCGCTCGCCACGGTGTCGGATCCAGGTCGAGCAGCGCCGTCGCCGTGCGCTCAATGAAGGCCCGGTCGTGGCTGGTCATGAGCACCGGCCCCTGCCAGTCGTCGATTGTGTGTGCTAGGTGCTCGCGCCCGTCAGTGTCCAGGTGGTTCGTCGGCTCGTCCAGGACGAGGGCCTCTGGTCGATCGACGAGGGTGAGGGCCAGGCGCAGGCGGGCACGCTGCCCCGGGGAGAGGGAGGCGAGGGGGGCGGGAGCGGTCGAGGCCTCCTAGGTCGAGAGCCTCCAGGGTCTGTTCGAGGCGCGTGTCGATGGTCCATGCATCCCGCGTGATCATCGCCGCTAGGACGCGGTCGTACTCCGCTTCGTCGCGCGGAGAGGGGTCCCGGGCGAGGTGCTCGGTGAGGAAGTCGAAGCGCGCCGCCAGCTCGCGGGTGCCCGACGTGGCGGCATCGATGAGCTGTGCGACGGTGCGGGACTCCCTGTCCCTCGCGAGTGGAGGGCGAGACGCCAGAGGGACTCCTGGTGCTGACCATGTGGCCGCGGGCCGATGGATTGGGGGAATTAGCTGGGTCGCGGAGAGTGCCGGGCCGGTGATCGTTCCGGAGTCCGGCTGGAGTCGGCCCGCTGCGAGGGCCAGCAGCGTTGACTTGCCGATCCCGTTCGGGCCGACGACGACGAGGCGGTCGGCGGGCCCACACGTGAAGGAGACGTTAGTGAGGACGGGCAGCGTGCCGTAGGAAAAGAAGACGTGGGAAAAGACAATCGTGGACATGACGCACCGAGGACAGAAGGAGTGGGGCAGGGGCGCAATGTCAGGAGTCCATGGGGAAATTATACCGGCAACGGCGCGCAGGCGCGGTAGTTCTGCACGGAAATGGGGGCGTCCTCCCGGGTCTGTCTGATAAGACTAACGGCTTGCCGATCGACGACATGAGCATGCGGGAGGACACCCGGACAAAATTCTCCCCCGCGAGCCCTCGATGGGGCCCGCGGGGGAGGGGACAGAGCCTACTGAGAGATCCTCAGAACAGCAGCGGCGCGAAGCCAGCCACCGGGGCGAGGAACGCGGCGCCACCCAGCACAGCTGCCTTGATGTAGGGGAAGGCAACGAAGGCCGCGATGATGAGGACCACGATCAGCGCCATAAGGATCAGGTTGTTGCGCTGGCGCTTGTACTGCTCGGGCGTCAGCTCCTCCTTCTTGCGGATGAGTGGGGCCTCGCCGTGGACAGAACCGGTGTTGCCGCCGGGCTTTGCGCCCTCGTTCTCGGTCGGGAAGTGCTGGTCGGACTTGGAGGTCTCCTATTAGTTGGCAGGGGATCAGTGGACGATTGGCTTGCCGCCGATGGACATGGGGGCGCGGGTGCGCGTCTGGGTGTCGAATTCCCTCTCCCAGGCCGAGGCGTCCTCCCAGCCCGAGGGGGACAGCAGGTGCAGGCCGCCCTCGGTTGCGAGCACGTCGAGCAGGAGGAAACGAGACGTGGGGGAAGGGAGGTCCCAGGGGATCGCAGTCCACAGGCCGTTCTTTCCGATAAGGAACTCTCCGCGGTTGCGGTCGTGCAGGTCGTTCTCGGCCTCCTGTGCCTGCCCTTTGGCGGCCCACAGCCAGCGGGTGAGGCGGAAGGCATCCCAGGCCTCGTCCCATGAAGAGTAGGACATGTGAAGCGTGTGGTTGATGATCGCGAGGGTGTCCCAGGCTTCCTCGTCCGTGATGAACCCGAGGGCCGCGCCCGCGCGGATCAGCATGGCCGCGCGGATGAAGTCCCACGCGCCAAAGTCCACGTCGTTGATGCCGCGGTCGTTGTTGAGGAAGCGGTGGATGCGCCAGCGTTCCTCCCACGCGTCCGTCTGCTCGTCGGCGACCTCGTTGAGGCGCGCGAGGCGGTTCTTCACCCACGAGGGGTTGCCGCACTGCTCGCGCGTGTGTCCAAAGTCTTTGCGGTGTCCCTTCTGGAGGAGCCAATAGAGTTGGCGGAGCAGCTCTAGGCGGTTTGTGACTTCCCAGTCGTGCGACAGCATCTCCTTAGTGGAGCTGGGTTCGGACACAGCGAGCGCGTCGACCGGGTTGCCGTGGCACAGCGCGTAGGGGAAGGACGGTGCGAGCAGGCGCGCATGGACGTCGGTCGCCAGGGCCTTGCGCGATCCGCGCAACTTGGGTGTGTGATGCTTGTTGAGTTTGTCCCACTCGTTGCCTTTGCCGGCCTTGCGCACGTCCGTCGGCGCGGGCATGGCTCCCTTGGATCGGGTCAGAGCGTCCTTGATGAAGATGATCGGCAGGCCGACGAGCACCACGATGACCGCCAACATCACGGGGATGGGCATCTCAGAGACGACATTAGGAATCACGGTCACGATTGTGCCCGATGGAGACTCGCTCACACAAACGTTATGCGCGCGGGCATGGACGAGGCCTGGGTGACGTGCGCGGACCCCGACCGTTCTGCCGGTGGCGGCGCACAGCCGGGGTCCGTGCGTGGACGTCGGTGCTCAGGGCCTTGCGCGAGCCCGTGACCTTCATCGTGGGACGAGGCCGTGGCCGGCTGAGGCCAGGCCGGGCGCGGTCGCGGCGCGTCAGTGGACGATGGGCTTACCGCCCATCGCCAGGGGAGCGCGCCAGCGCGCCTGCGCGTCCAGCTCCCGCTCCCAGGCCGAGGCCTTCCGCCAGTTGCTGACGGAGAGCACCTGCAGGCGACCGATGGCGGCGACCGCGTCGAGCAGGAGGAAGCGGGACTCAGGGATCGGGGCATCCCACGGGAGGGACTTCCATAGGCCGCGCCTGCCCAGCAGGTACGCGCCTCGAGCGCGATCATGAATGTCGTCGACCGCCTCCTCTTCCGGTCCTTCGGCCGCCCACAGCCAGCGGCCGAGACGGTAGACCTCCCAGGCCTCGTCCCACGAGGAATAGTGCATTTGCAGCGCGTGGTTGATGAGTGCGAGAGTGTCCCATGCCTCGTCCTCACTGAGCCAGCCGAGCGCGAAGCCCGACCGTGTCAGCATCGCCGCGCGCATCAAATCCCAGGCTGCGAACTCCACGTCCTGGATGCCCCGATCATTATTCAGGAAACGATGGATGCGCCAGCACATCTCCACGTCCATCGTGGACTTGTCAACGGTCTTGTCCAGGTCCTCGAGGACGCGCTCCACCCACTCGGGATCGGCACACCTGCTGCGCAGGGCCGCGTACCCCTTGCTATGGTCGCCGCACAGGAGCCGATAGAGGCGCGTGACGAGGTCGGCGCGGTTCATGATCTCCCAGCTGTCTTCGAGCATCTTCCGGGTATCCTCGACGCTGGCGACCTCGAGGACGTTGACCGGGTTGTCGTTGCACAACGCGTTAGGGAATGAGGGAGCAAGCAGCCTCGCGTGCGGATCGGACGCCATCGAGGCGCGCGACCCGCTCACGACCGGCACGTGCTCTGCGCTGGCCTTTTTCCATTTCTTCGTCTTGCCGGCCTTTCGCAGGTCGGCGGGTGTGGAATCCTGCCCCGCGCGATAGCGACAAGATCGTCGAGCAGGCCGTGCAAACACCACAGGACGAAGACGCCGAGGGCGAACCACACGGGGGCTGGAATCTGAGACAGGAAGCGTAGGATCACGTCTCGCATTGTGCCCGACGGGAGGAGATTTCGCCACAATCATAGGAGATGACGACCGGCCCCTTGGCACCCAGGTCCTTGCTTGTTCTCCCAGGTGACGGAGAATCCGGAGGAAAAAAATCGGCAGAGGGGGCCTGCGAGGGGTGAGCGCGACCGGAGGAACCGATAGGGAGGTGGTCCAGCCACGACAAGCCGACCGCGATGCGTTTGTTACCGTCGTAGCGGAATACGCGCGCGCGAGAATCAGCCCCCGCCCCGTCCATGTCAAGCGCGACAGGCGTGAGACGCGCGGAGGTGGCCCAGGTACCCAGATGTGGGTGGGACGCGGTAAGGTCCTCCCAGATGCCTCGGCGCGTAGACCCGCCGGTGAGGTGCTACAAATACTGGGGAAATAACGGGGAAGGGACAGGGAATGTCAGCGACGAAGCTCGTGATCGTGGAGTCTCCTGCGAAGGCCGCCACCATTGAGGGATACCTGGGTCCCGACTACCACGTAACCGCTTCCATCGGCCACATCCGTGACCTCCCGCAGCCCTCCGAGCTGCCCAAGGATATGAAGAAGGGGCCATTCGGCCGCTTCGCTGTCAACGTGGACGAGGGCTTCAAGCCGTACTACGTGGTGAACCCGGATAAGAAGAAAAAGGTCACCGAACTCAAGAAGCTCCTCAAGGAGTCCGACGAACTCTTCCTGGCAACTGATGAGGACCGCGAGGGTGAGGCTATCGCGTGGCACCTCCTGCAGGTCTTGAAGCCGAAGGTTCCCGTGCGCCGCATGGTTTTTCACGAAATCACGAAGGAAGCGATCCAGCGCGCCCTGGAGAACACGCGCGATCTGGACACCGACCTCGTGGACGCGCAGGAGACCCGCCGCATCCTCGACCGCCTCTACGGCTACGAGGTCTCGCCCCCTCCTGTGGCGCAAGATCCGCCCGTCCCTGTCGGCCGGCCGCGTGCAGTCTGTGGCTACGCGCCTCGTGGTCGCCAAGGAACGCGACCGCATGGCCCACGTGAGCGCCCAGTACTGGTCGATCGACACGGCCTTCACGTCGGCGGGCCAGGCCTTCGGTGCGCGGGTGTCCTCCGTGGACGGCCACGCCATCGCGACCGGCTCCGACTTCAGCGAGAAGGGCGAGCTGAGCGCGAAGGCCACCAAGGCCGGCGTCCTGCATCTGGACGAGGCCACGGCCCGCTCCTACGCCCGCGCGCTGGAGGGTGCCCCGGCCTCGGTTATCGACTCGGTGACCCGCAAGCCCTACCGCCGCCGCCCGGCTGCCCCCTTCACGACGTCGACCCTCCAGCAGGAGGCGTCGCGCAAGCTGCACTGGAACGCCTCCTCGACGATGCGCACCGCCCAGTCCCTCTACGAGTCTGGTTACATCACCTACATGCGTACCGACTCTACGGCCCTGTCCAGCCAGGCGATTCACGCGGCTCGTGAGCAGGCCACCCAGCTTTATGGGGGCGAGGCCGTGGCCGAGGCCCCGCGCCTGTACGGCACCACGTCGAAGGGCGCGCAGGAGGCGCACGAGGCGATCCGTCCCGCCGGCGACCACTTCCGCACGCCGGGCGAGGTGGCGGGTTCTCTGTCGAAGCAGCAGCTGGCCCTGTACGACCTGATCTGGAAGCGCACGGTCGCCTCGCAGATGGCCGACGCTCTCGGCTACACGGCGACGATCCGCGTGCTCACCGGCATCGAGGTTGACGGGAAGCGTCACGACGTGCTGTCCTCGGCCTCGGGCACGGTCATCACCTCCCCGGGCTTCCGCCTGGCCTACCAGGAGGGCCGCGATCAGGGGCGCTACGACGCGGAAAGAACGACGCGGAGAAGACCCTGCCGGACGTCGTCGAGGGTGATCCCGCGACCCTGACCGAGGCCACCCCCGACGGCCACGAGACCCAGCCCCCGGGCCGCTACACGGAGGCCACGCTGGTCAAGACCATGGAGGAACTCGGTATCGGCCGTCCCTCCACCTACGCGGCCACCATCCAGACGATCGGGGACCGCGGGTACGTGACGCACCGCGGCCAGTACCTGGTGCCCACGTGGCTGGCGTTCTCCGTGACGCGCCTCCTCGAGGAGAACCTGGCGAACCTGGTCGACTACGACTTCACGGCCTCGATGGAGGGCGACCTGGACCGTATCGCCGCGGGACAGGAGAACGGAACGGACTTCCTGACCGGATTCTTCTTCGGACCCGACGGCACGGGCGAGCGCGGCGGCCTGCGCCACGACGTCGCCTCGCTGGGCGACGACATTGATGCGCGCGCCGTCAACTCCATCGACCTGGGCCGCGGGGTGACGCTGCGCGTGGGCCGCTACGGGCCCTACATGGAAAAGGCCGACGGGACGCACGCGAACGTGCCGCCGGAGGTCGCCCCCGACGAGCTGACGGACGAACTCATCGACCAGCTCTTCGCCCGCGCCGCCGACGATGGCCGCGAGCTGGGCGTCGACCCCGCAACCGGCCACACGATCATCGTCAAGGACGGCCGCTACGGTCCCTACGTCACCGAGGTCCTGCCCGAGCCGGCCGAGGGCGCCGAGGAAGGTGCGAAGAAGACGAAGAAGAGCGCCGTCAAGCCTCGCACCGCCTCGCTGTTCAAGACCATGGACATCGCCACCGTCACCCTTGAGGACGCGCTGAATCTGCTGTCCCTGCCCCGCGAAGTGGGCACGGACCCGGCCTCGGGCGAGGTCATCACCGCGCAGAACGGCCGCTACGGCCCCTACCTGAAGAAGGGAACGGACTCGCGCACGTTGGCCTCCGAGGACCAGCTGCTCACGATCACCCTGGACGAGGCCCTGGCCATCTACGCCCAGCCCAAGACCCGCGGCCGTGGCACTGCCCGCCCGCCGCTGCGCGAGTTCGGTGAGGACCCGATCTCGGGCAAGAAGGTCACCGTCAAGGACGGCCGCTTCGGCCCCTACGTGACGGACGGCGAGACCAACGTGACCGTGCCGCGCGCCGAGACGGTCGAGGACCTGACGGCCGAGCGTGCCTACGAGCTCCTCGCCGACAAGCGCGCCAAGGGGCCCGCCCCCAAGCGCACGCGCAAGACGATCGCGAAGAAGGCAACGACCAAGAAGACGGTGGCCAAGAAAACGACCACGAAGAAAACCACTGCGGCCAAGAAGACGACGGCGAAGAAGACGGCCACCACCAAGGCCGCGACGAAGAAGGACAGCTGATGGCGGCGCGAGGAATGTTCATCACCTTCGAAGGTGGCGACGGCTCCGGGAAGTCCACGCAGATCCAGTCCGTGCGCGACTGGTTCGAGAGCCGTGGCCGCGAGGTCATCGTCACCCGCGAGCCGGGCGGCACCGAGCTGGGAACGGAGATCCGCCGTCTCGTGCAGAACGGCCCCGAGGACGTGGATGCACGCACGGAGGCCCTCCTGTACGCGGCCGACCGCGCCTACCACGTCGCCACGGTCATCCGCCCCGCCCTCGAGCGTGGAGCGGTCGTGCTGGGGGACCGCTACATCGACTCCTCGCTGGCCTACCAGGGCGCGGCTCGCTCCCTCGGCGTCGATGAGATCGCCTCCCTGAGCGCGTGGGCGACCCAGGGCCTCTACCCGTCCCTGACCTTCCTCCTGGACCTGCCTCCGGAGGTCGGCGCGCGCCGCCGCACCGATGCCCCGGACCGTATGGAACGCGAGTCCATGGACTTTCACGAGCGCGTGCGCCACGAATACCTGCGCCTTGCCGATGCCGAGCCCGAGCGCATCGTCGTCATCGACGCGGTCGGCACGGTCGATGAGGTCTTCTCCGAGATCCGCGGCGTCCTCGTCGAGCGCTTCGACGGCGGTTCCAGCACCATCGACGAGGCCGTGGACGACTCCGCCGGATCGGTGACCGCCGCGGACACGGACGCTGAGGCTCCGACTGAGGCTCCCGCTGAGGCTGAGGATGTCGCTCCCGAGGTTGCCTCCCCCGAGGCGTCGACCGAGGAAGCCCCTCTCGCCGACGTCCCCGAGGCCTCGGCCCCCGACACCACGGACGAGGAAACCGCCACCGACGAGGCAGCCCCCATCCTCGTTGACGCCCCCGCGACAGCCGCCACCCGGAAGCACCGCGCCGCCAAGGCCTCGCACAAGGGCAGCACCGAGAAACGGTCCTCGCGTAAGCCGGCGACCATGGTGGGTGCCCTGGGCGAGTCCCAGGGCGCGCTGTGGGATGAATGATGAGCGTCTGGTCCTCGCTGGTCGGTCAGGACGCGGCGGTCGCTAAGCTCAGCGAGGCCGCGGCGTCTGCCCGTGCAATCGTCGCCTCCCGAGGCAGCGGGCGTACTTCCGACGAAGCCCGCTCCATGAGCCACGCGTGGCTCATCACCGGCCCGCCCGGATCCGGCCGCTCGGTCGCAGCCCGCGCTTTCGCGGCCGCCCTTCAGTGCACCGGAGCGACACCCGGCTGCGGGCAGTGCCCCGGCTGCCGCACGACCATGGGACGCACGAACGCGGACGTGCTCTTCGCAGCCACCGAAACCTCGATCATTAACGTCGAAACCGCGCGTTCACTCGTGCTGCAGGCGCAGTCCTCGCCCTCCCAAGGCCTGTGGCGCGTCATCGTCGTCGAAGACGCCGACCGCCTCGGCGAGTCCGGCGCGAACGCCCTGCTCAAGGCCATCGAGGAGCCGCCCGAGCACACCGTGTGGCTGCTGTGCGCCCCCAGCCCCGAGGACATGATCGCCACGATCCGCTCGCGCTGCCGTCACCTCGGCCTGCGCATCCCCACCGCGACCGCGGTCGCCGACCTGCTCGTGCGCGAGGGCATCGCCACCCCCGAGGTCGCCCTCGAAGCCGCGCGCGCCGCCCAATCCCACATCGGACTAGCGCGCGCGCTCGCCCGCGACCCCCAGATGCGCGAGCGCCGACGCAGCATCATCACCGCGCCCGCCTCCGTGCGCAGTGTCGGCGAGGCCGTCATGGCCGCCGACCGACTCCTCGAAACAGCGAAAGCCCAGGCCGACGCGCAGGTCAGCGACCGCAACGCCCGCGAAAAAGCCGACCTGCTGCGCCAACTCGGCATGGAGGAAAGCGAAAACGCCACCAAAGCCTCACGCACGATGCTCCGCCAGCTCGAAGAAGACCAGAAACGCCGCTCCAAGCGTGCCCTCACCGACGCCATCGACCGCGCCCTCATCGACCTGCTCGCCATCTACCGCGACGTCCTCATGGTCCAAGTCGGGGGAGACGGCGAACTCATCAACACGGACCTGTCCGAGCTGGTACACCAGATCGCACACGACTCCACGCCCCACCAGACCCTCGCGCGCGTCGACCACATCGAAACCGCGCGCAAACGCCTCGTCGCCAACGGCAACCCCCTCCTCGTCCTCGAAGACATGGCGGTTTCGCTGCGCCCCCAGGCCTAAATCCCGCCCGCACAAACTCCGTTACAATCGGGGCCATGAAAACACGCTCAATCGCGGCCGCAGCCGTCGCGATCCTCGCAGTCGTCGCGATCATCCTGGCCATCGTCGGCTACTACGGGATCCAACGCTTCAAGACACCCGCGCCCACCAAAACCGCCACGGCCTCGTCCGCGCCCATCGATGTCCAAGGCGGAGACATCCAGGCGTACTACAACCAGGGCATCACGTGGGGCAAGTGCGCGCAAGGCACCTTCGACAGCTACCGAGGCGTCAACAGTTCCGACCCGAACGAGTACCAGTGCGCGTTCCTCAAAGCGCCCCTGGACTGGGACAACCCCGACGGTGACCAGATCACCCTCGCCCTCGCCATCCACCGCTCCGGGGCCAAGGATGCACCCGCGCTCTTCATCAACCCCGGCGGCCCCGGCGGCCCCGTCGTCTCAGCGCTGCCCTACTACTCGGCCCAGGGCCTCGGCGAATCCGTCGTTAAGGCCTACGATATCGTCGCGCTCGACCCGCGCGGCGTCGGCGACTCCACCCCCGTCTTCTGCATGACCGACGAGGAAAAGGACGAATATAACGCCGGTGCCGAAACCGACGGCGTCGATGACAGCCCGCAATCCGCGATTGCCGAGGCCGAAGAAGGCTCGCGCGACCTCGCCGACGGGTGCCGCGACCACTCCGGCTCCATCTTCGAACACATCGACACGGTCAGCGCCGCGCGCGACTTCGACATGGTGCGCGCCGTCATCGGCCAGGACAAGCTCAACCTGCTGGGCTACTCCTACGGCACCTTCCTCGGTACCACCTACGCGGGCCTCTTCCCCGAGAACGTCGGACGCTTCGTCCTCGACGGAGCACTCGACCCCTCGATCAGCATCGAAGACGTCTCCGCCATGCAGATGCGCGGCCTTGATGCTTCCCTTCAGCAGTGGATCGCCGACTGCGCCACCCAGTCCACATGCCCGATGGGACGCACCAAGGACGAAGGCATCTCGAACGTACGAGCCTTCCTCGAATCCCTCGACAAGGCCCCGCTTCCCACCAGCGACCCCGACCGCCCGCTCACCGAGAGCCTCGCTATCACCGCCATGATCGGTGCCATGTACAACACCCAGTGGTGGCCCCAGCTCTCTGACGCGTACGCCGACGCGGTGCGCCGAGGCGACGGCAGTGCGCTGCTTGAGATCGCCGACCTCATGAACTCGCGCAACCCCGACGGCACCTACGCCGATAACTCGACCGACGCGATCAACGCGATCAACAACCTGGACTACGAACCTGAAGGCACGACCGACCAGTGGATCGAACGCGCCGACGCACTCAAGAGCGAACTGCCGATCCTGGGCCGCTACGTCGGCTACCCCTCCGCCGGCCTGTCCGCCTGGCCGACCGAGCACGCCGACCGCCAGCCCATTCACGCGACCGGTGCCGCCCCCATCCTCGTCATTGGAACCACGCACGACCCCGCCACTCCCTACCCGATGGCGCAGAGCCTGGCCGAACAGCTCGACTCCGGCGTCCTCATCACCGTCGAGGGCTGGAACCACACTGCGTACCGTCGCGGTGCCGACCAGTGCGTCGTGAGGGCCGTCGAAGACTACCTGGTCAAGGGCAACGCGCCCCAGAACGGACTCACCTGCCAGTAGGTCCAATCGGTCCGGTCGATTCAGTCAGTCCGGTCGATCCGGTAGGTAGTGACCCACGACATTGCTGGATTGGTTGTCCTGGTTTGCGTAACGGCCCGTTCGTCCAGTAGAGTTATGCCGTTGCCTGCGCGCCCCGGAAACGGCGGAACGGCAGGCGCGGCCGCCTTAGCTCAGTCGGCAGAGCGATTCACTCGTAATGAATAGGTCGTGGGTTCGATTCCCACAGGCGGCTCAGAAGCGTCCACCCCTACAGGGGTGGACGCTTTCGTCTATGTACGAGGCCCGGGCTGAGTGCGCGGGCGAGCGTGTGGGCGAGTGTGCGGGTTAGGGTTATAGGACAAAACGTGTTGGTTTTATGGTGACTTTTCCGCTTTTTGGTGCGGAAAAATCGGTATTGAAGTTGGTTGGAGCCAACTTGAAGGATGGACAAAACGTGTTGGTTTTGTAGCGACTTTTCAGCTTGTTGGTGCGGGAAAATTCACATTGAAGTTGGTTGTTTCATCGTGGGGGTATGAATACCCCCAAATGTTCGGCGTGCGGGCGAGTGATGACCAGGTATGGGCACTCAGCGTCAGGGGCGCAGCGATGGCGCTGCTCCCTGTGTAATATCAGCCAGGTCAGCCGCATTAATTCCGCGGCGAAGCATCTTGATGAGTTCTTGGCCTGGCTGCTGGGTCGGCGTCGTCAGGTGGATTTGCCTGGCGGGGGACGTTCGTTTCGTAGGCGTTGTGAGCCGTTGTGGCAGTTATGGCCGTTTAGCCCGATCGTCGATGAGGTTCATGAGGTCATCTTCGTTGACGGTATCCACCTGGGCCGAGGCGCCGTGGTGCTCATCGCTCAAACTCCCGATTGTGTGCTGGGTTGGTATGCGGCTAGGAGTGAGAATTCCCGTGCCTGGGGCGCGCTCATGAGCCGGATCGCGCCCCCGGCCCTGGTCGTCACTGACGGGGGCAGTGGGTTCGCGAAAGCCTGCAAGAGAATCTGGCCCGCCACGCGTGTGCAGCGCTGTACCTTCCATGCGTATTGCCGTATCCGCCAAGCCACCACAACGCGCCCCAAACTGGAGGCCTCGCGTAGCTTGTACGCTCTTGGACGCCAGCTCACGCACGTGCAAGATATCGATGGGGCCCAGGAATGGATAGGTGCCTACCAGGGGTGGTGCGCGCGCTGGAAGGGCTTCTTGGAGGAGAAAACACGCAGACCTGACGGAGGATGGGAATACACCCACGAACGTCTCGTTCGGGCTCGTAACAGCCTCAACAAGCTCATCAGGCAAGGTCTGTTGTTCACGTACCTGGACCCCACCTGGACACATCAGATGCCCGCGATGACCAACCAGATCGAAAGCACGAACGCGCGCCTGCGCCAAATGCTGCGCGACCACCGCGGCATGCGCCTGACCCGACGCATGAAAGCCGTGTTTTGGTGGTGCTACACCCACTCAGCCCACCCGCAACCAGCAGCAACAATCCTGGCGACCATGCCCACCGACACATACCTCGAAAACGCCTGGCAACAAGCCGCGCAAAACCACCAAGCCACCGGCACCATCCCCGGCTGGGGCGACGCAATCTGCTTCAACGAACTCCACCACACCACCCCCTACCACAACACCTGGGACTAACCCCTCAACCAACACGTTTTGTCCTATAACCCGCGGGTTATGGGGTTGGGGTGCCCCGGGCTGGGCCTCGCACCCTGCCGCTATCGCGGCTGGGCTGCTTGGTGTGCCCGTGGGCGGCGGCCCGTCCGCTCGCCGTCCGCGCCGCGAGCTTCGCTCGGCGCGTCGTCTCGAAGCCCGGCCAGGCCCTGCCGCCGCCCACCGGCACCGCAGCCTGGCCCTCCGGCAGCCTCCGCACTGGCGCTGGTGGGGTTTTCTATACGAAGCCTTTTGGTGGCGTGTCGCCGACGTGTCGGACCCTCGCGTAGCGAAATTCCCCCGTTTGGTGGTGGTGAGGTCGCGGTTCGTGGTGGTGTGGTGCTCAAAGTGCAGACCACCTCGGCGAAAAATGCTGAAAATGGGCTGTTGTGGGCGAGGTGGTCTGCGTTTTGGGCACAACGGCGTCTGGCAGGGTGTGTTGTTCGCGCGCGAACCCGATGTTGCGAGCGGTAACCCGCTACGTCGCATACAAACCCGCTATTCGGAGCGTGGGCGGGACTGCCCACGCACGCATTAGCGGGTTAGCGTGCGGTTTAGAGGGTTTACGTGTGAAATGGCGGGCTCGGATATAACTTGGGACCCACGTGCGGGTTAGGGAAACCGCGTGGGGCTGAGTTGCCTCGCGAGGATTTGAAGTGTTGCGGTGAAATAGATCGTGCGGGGCAGCGGTTGCAGCTGGGCTCATCTATTGGCAGTATTAACCCTTCAATACGCAGATAAACCCTATTGAGGCATGGTGGGCAACACGCCCAGGCAGTCACCTATCGGGTTAATGTGCGCGTCAGAAGCAGTTTGGTCAAGTCTTTGCGGTGCCCGTCGGACGAGGGCCGTTGCGTACGTGGATAGGTTGTTGTCTCATGGATAGGTTATGGGCATGCGGATAGCTTATTAACCTATCCGCAAAAGAGCTGAATTGGTCGCAGCTGTGGTCTCTCATCCGGTGGACTCGCGTGTTCTGGATAGGAACTGCTCTTTGGATAGGTTACTTTTCTATCCAGAACGCCGTCACTTATCCAGATTGACGGTTCCCATCCAGTTTGCCGATGCTCTCCGTCCGCACGGACATGGGATGTGCCTGCGATTGCTCGGCAACGGCGTCATTCCCCAACGCCATCCACACGGGCATGGGGCATGTACGCACGATCTGACAGTGTGAGCAAGGCGGCCGCCTCGCGCGGGCGCGAAGGTGCGTACGCTCAAACGCATGAAGCAACCGTAACCTTGGCGAAGATTGGTAAGGCGATCCTATCCCATAGGGCAAAGGTCCCTATGACGTAAAAACGCCTAAAACGACGGCTCTATTCCCGAGTTTGACAGTATCGTGAAACATTTGACTAAACAGTGGATAGCACTAGAAATTGTGGGACCAAGGGACCATTATGGATGTGTCTGAAGGGCACGGCCCCACAAGGGCTAACCCCGCACCGAAATGATACGTAGAGGAGATTCATCATGACCGTTGAGTCCACTGGTTTCAAGGCTTCCGACGTTCTCGCAGGTAACCTGCAGAAGGTTCTCACCGACGTGACGGCGCTGTCCCTCGTGGGCAAGCAGCTGCACTGGAACATCACCGGCGAGGGCTTCCGCTCGCTGCACCTGTACCTCGACGATGTCGTTGACATCGCCCGCGAGGCCTCCGACGAGATCGCCGAGCGCATGCGCGCCCTCCAGGTCGTCCCCAACGGCCTGCCCGAGGTTGTCGCCCAGCGCAACACCCTCCCGACCGTCCCCGAGACGATCATCAAGACCGATGATGCCGAGGAACTTGCCGTCGCCGCCATCAACGCGACCGTCGGCACCATGCGCGAGGTCCACGAGAAGGTCGACGCTGAGGACTCCGCCTCCGCCGACATCCTCAACGACTACATCCGCCGCTTCGAGCAGCAGGCGTGGTTCATCCGTTCGCAGAACGGCCAGGCCTGAGCCTGATCCCTCCGTGAGGAGGGAGCGAGTCGCGTAGGCTCGTGTGAATAGCATCGGGGTGCCCCGCCTGTGTATCAGGCGGGGCGCCCTTGTGTGTGCGTGAGTTCGCCCATCGCGGTGGATGGGGCGATGGAGTCGCAGTCGAACAAGGTTGGCGCTCTGCGGTATGCGGACGTATGTGCGCAGTGTGCGCCGCAGGTATCGCGTTCGGCTGGCGAGGCCTCGCCAGTGTTCGGGAGGAGCGCGACGGGGAGGGGACCGGCGCGAACGTTCTCCTCGGAAGGTGACACAGCGTCAGCGACATGGGGAAGCGTGAACATTAGGCTGGTGGAGTGACGAATTCCCAGGACGTAGCAGCGACCACCTCGACGTCGATCCATGCGCACCACGGAGAGGCACAGCCCGCCCTGGTTCTGGTGAACCTGGGGACGCCGACTGCCCCCGAACCCGGTCCGGTGCGCGCGTTCCTGCGCGAGTTCCTGTCCGACCGTCGCGTCATCGAGATGAGTCCGCTCCTGTGGAAGCCCATCCTTGAGGGCATCATTCTGCGCGTGCGCCCGCGCGAGGTCGCCGCCAAGTACCGCAGCATCTGGATGGAGGAAGGCTCGCCGCTCATGCACTACACCCGCGAGCAGGCCCGCCGCCTCGGCGAGCGCTTGCCGGGTGTGCGCGTCGAGGTCGCGATGCGCTACGGGCAGCCCTCCATCGGTTCGGTCCTGGACCGCCTGAACGCCGAGGGCGTGCGCCGCGTCGCGATCCTGCCCGCGTATCCGCAGTACGCGGCCTCGACGGTGGCGACGATCAACGACGCGGTCGCGAGCTGGATCGGCCGCAACCGCGACGGCTTCGAGCTACGCCTGCATCGTTCCTTCCCCGCAGCCCCCGCGTACATCGAGGCGCTTGCGACCGCGTTGGAGCGCCACTGGGAGCAGGTGGGTCGCCCGAACTTCCTGACGGGGGACCGCGTCGTCGTGTCCTTCCACTCGATCCCGGTCGCCATGGACGAGGCCGGGGACCCCTACCGCGCCGAGTGCCGCCATACGGTCGCCGCCCTCGAGTCACGCCTCGGCCTGGCAATGGGTTCCCTGACGGCCACCTTCCAGTCTGTGTTTGGGCGTGCGCAGTGGCTCGGCCCGCAGACAATCGACGAGATGGGCGAGCTCGGTGCCGCGAAGTGCCCGCGCGTGGACGTCATTTGCCCGGGCTTCATGGCGGATTGTCTGGAGACGCTCGAGGAGATTGATCAGCTGAACCGCGAGACTTTCGTCGAGGCCGGGGGCGGCGACTTCCACTACGTGCCGTGGGCGAACGACTCCGATGGTGCGGTTGCTGCCTTGGAAGAGCAGTCCCGCATCGCTCTCGCTGGCTGGGTGTAGAAGCGTACGTCAATCCGAGAGGAGACGCGGGGCTGATCCGACCGCGTGCGCATGAGAGAGTGCGTGCGTATCGCGGATAGGTTGTGCCCATGCGGATAGGTTATTCACTTGCGGATAGGTTACTAAGCTATCCGCGTGTGCATAACCTATCCGTCAGCTCTTTTCCTATCCGCGAGCGTGGTGATCCGGTTGGCAACGTGGATGTGTGAGCAGTGCCGGGCGCTGCCCTCGGATGCTGTCACAAACGACCGGCGGTCGAAACCCTCCGGCGTGGTCAGCCATGGCCTCGTACCGTGACGGTATGAGCACGACTGACTGTACCGACTTCGCGACGCTGGCCATCCACGCGGGGTTTGACCCGGACCCCGTGACGGGGGACGTGGTACCGCCGATGCACGTCGCGTCGACGTACGTGCAAGACCGGCCGGGCCAGCTGCGCAGCGGATACGAGTACGGGCGTTGTGGCAACCCGACGACCAACGCGTTCGCGGGGGCGCTGGCTGCGCTGGAGGGGGCGACGCACGGCTTCGCGTTCCCGTCGGGCATGAGCGCTGAGGACACGGTGATCCGCTTGCTGGCGCGCCCCGGCGACCACGTAGTGCACTCGACCGACGTGTACGGGGGAACTCATAAGCTCCTCAGCGTCATCAAGCCTGCCGAGGGCATCACCTCCCAGGCGGTGGACCTGACTAACCTGGCCGAGGCCGAACGCGTGATCCGCGCGCAGCGCCCCCAGATCGTGTGGGTCGAGACGCCCTCGAACCCGTTCCTGCTGGTTACTGACATCGCCGCGATTGCGGTCCTCACGCACGAGGTGGGCGGCCTGCTGATCGTGGATAACACGTTTGCGACGCCGGTGCTGCAGCGGCCCCTCGAGCTGGGTGCGGACGTCGTCGTGCACTCGACGACCAAATATGTGGGCGGCCACTCCGACGTGATCGGCGGAGCTTTCATCCTGCGCGATGGCCTGGAGCTGCCCGTGCACGTCGAGCCTTTTTTCGGCGAGCGCGACGCGGCGGCCGAGGCCGTGAAACTCCAGATGGCCCTCGGTCACGTGCCGTCCCCGCGCGACACGTACCTGGCGCACCGTGGCCTGAAGACTCTGGCTCTGCGCGTGGAGCGACACTGCGAGAATGCGCAGAGGATCGCCGAGTTCCTGGCCTCCCACCCGAAGGTGAGCGCGGTCCACTATCCGGGGCTGGCCTCGGACCCGGGCTACGAGCTGGCCCAGCGCCAGAATCCCCGAGGCATTGGCGGGGTTTTGTCCTTCCAGGTTGCCACGGAGGAGGCGGCCCTCGAGCTGACGACGCGCACGCGCATTTTCGCGCTGGCTGCGTCGCTGGGTGCGCCGGAGTCCCTTATTGAGCACCCGGCGATCATGACGCATTCGACGCGTGTTGGCGGGGTTGGCGGCGTTCCTGGCACGATTTTGCGCCTGGCGGTTGGCCTGGAGGACGCGGGTGATCTGATCGCGGATCTGGAGCAGGCGCTCGCCGGTATCTGAGGGGTGCGTGGAGCAGCCACGAGGCCGGGGTAGTTCAGCGGGCGCTGCTGAGCGAGCGGCGGCTGAGCCAGGCGGTTGCGGCGGTGGCACCGCCGACTGCGAGGGTCGCGGGGACGAGGATCGTGGGTCCCTGAGCGGTGAACTCGATGACCAGGATGAGGCCGGTGAAGGGTGCGTTCATGGACGCGCCGAGGAACGCGGCGGCCCCGATGAAGGCGAAGGCGGCGACCTGCGAGCCTGGCCACGCGGTTGCCCAGGGCAGGCCGATGACGGTACCGATGCCAGCGCCGAGGGCGACGGCGGGGGTCAGGACGCCGCCCCAGCCGCCGGCGCGGATCGTGAGGAAGGTCGTGACCGTCTTGGCGGCGAGTACCAGCGCGGCGAGGCCCAGGCCAGCACCGGTCGCCCAGACGGCGTCGAACTGGGTCTGCGCGCTGGCCTGCCCGTTGCCGAGCACGGAGGGCACCCACACGGCGATGACGCCGACGAGGAACGAGGCGGTGGGAAGTGACGCGAGCAGCCGCCAGTCGCGCGGGCGGGCGGCACCGACGCGGGTGACGGCCTGCTTGAAGGCCCACCCGGTGGCCCCCAGTAGCGGCCCGATGAGGGCCGCGAACACGGTTAGGGAGAGTGACGGCGTGAGGGTGGGGACAGAGTAAAAGGGTGTGGGCCTCGTGAATCCCGTGGAGATGAGGACGGCGATGGCCGATGTGCAGAACGCGGCGGCGACAGCGCGCCTCGAGCGTGACACGAGCAGGATTTCGAGCGTGTAAATCGCCCCGGATATGGGGATCGAATAGACGGCGGCCAGGCCCGCGCCCGCGCCGCACACGACGATGATGCGCCGGTCTTCGGGGGTGAGTTTCAGGCGGTCGGCGGCGGCCGCAGAAAACGCGGCGGCCATTTCGCGCGGGGCGACTTCGCGCCCGACGGATGCGCCGAGGCCGACGATGAGCACCTGGGTGAGGGCGTGCCAGGTGGCGCGCAGGGGCGGCATTGGTGTGCCGCCCACGGCCGCCGATACGGACGTGATTGCGCGGGAGCGCCGGAAGAGAAAAAACCACGACGCGGCACCGAGGATGCCGCCGAGCACCAGGTTAAGAACGCGGCGGGCCGGGGAAGCGGCGCTGACGGCCTCCAGGAGAGTCCCGGAGTGCATGTCCCAGGCGAGGGCCTGAATCCAGTGCAGCAGGTGGATGCATGCCAGGCCGACGAGGCCGGCGATGACTCCGGTGAGTAGCGTTGCGACCGCGAATCGCCGGTTTGTCACGGACATGGCGTGTCGTTGTCGATGCGCTCGCTGACACGGCTGAAGAGGCCGGTGAGCATGTCGATTTCCTCGGGCGTGATCTCGTTGAGGAAGAGGCGGCGGATGACGTCGCGCTGGACGATGGCGGCCTCGTCGAAGAGGCGCTTGCCGGCGTCGGTGAGGAAGACGAGGCCTCCGCGACCGTCGCCCTGGCAGGGGCGGCGGGAGATAAGGTCGCGTGATTCGAGGCGCTTCATGGTGTGGGTGAGGCGTGAGCGGGAGAAGACGACCTTGTGTGCGAGGACGGAGGGGCGGATGCCTGCCTCGCCGGCGCGGTCGGTCATGAGGAGGACTGAGTATTCGGGCATTGACAGGCCCGACTGGCATTTGAGGGCGGCTTCGATACGTTCGGTCAGGCGAGCGGTGGTGGTGAAGTAGAGCTCCCATGCCGCCGCTCGGTGGTGGTGTGCTCCGCTCACTGTGTCTCCTCGTCTCGTTGGGTGAGTCGCGTGGCCTCCCCAGCCTCGCGCGTCTGATGACGAGTATAACTTTCAATTACCGGTAGCTAGCAATCGGTGCTATATAAGTCACGTTTGACATGGAATGCGAATAGTGAGAAAGGGAGTGCGCATTGCGTTATTCTAATTAATATGAATTCCGCTGATGGTTGGAATGTGGAATTCTTGATCCCTCAGGAGGAATAGAATATGAAGAAGACGACGAAGGTTGTGGAAGTTGTTGACGATCTCGATGGCTCGCCTGCCGATCAGACGGTGCGTTTCGCCTTTAACGGCGCTTCGTACGAAATTGATCTGAACCGCGCGCATTTCGAGGAATTCGCTGAGGCTATTCAGCCTTACATTAAGGCTGGCCGTAAGGTTGGCTCGACTCGCCGCCGTGGCAATGCGGGCAACCCGAACCAGCGCCTGGAGAACGCGAAGATTCGTGCGTGGGCGCAGGGGGGAGGGCCTCGATGTTTCTGATCGTGGTCGTATTCCCGCTCCGATTGTCGAGGCGTACCGTAAGGCGCATGCCTGATCGATACATGTCATCGGGGGGTGCAGGACGACCTGCACCCCCCCGATTATTTAGTCGGTGTCACTCGACGCCTTCGATGGTGTTATTCGCGCCGGTGTCGCTGGTGACCTTGAAGTTGGTGGCCTTCTCGAACGTGATCGTGTTGTTGGATCCCGTGAAAGCTGCCGTGGCAGTGAGAGCCTCGACGTGGATGTCGTTGTTGGAGCCGTTCACCGTGATGTCGGCGACCGAGCCGCCCTCAATCGCGTTGTTGGAGCCGTTGACGATGACCTTTGTGATGCCTGCGGGGATCGTCAGGTGCTGGTTGGACTCGTCGAAGGTGATGGGTGCGGAGGTGTCCGCAGCGCCAGTTGACGGAGCTTCGGCAGACGGCGCGGCGGGAGCTGGGGTGGTCGAGGAATCGGCGGAACCCGCGGGAGCGGAGGAAGCGGGCGCGGAGGCGGCCGGCGCGGCAGAAGATGAGGAGGACTCGGCCGGGGCGGCGTTGTTCTGGGTGCAGCCGGTCAGGGCCAGGGCTGCCACGGCCACGGCGGCAGCGGCGGGGAGGAGGGGCTTGATAGACATGGCGTCTCCCTTTCGTTGGATCGAAGTTACACCTTGGTCAGGGTACTAGAAAGCGGGGATGAAGATCTCGACGCGGCGGTTGAGCGCGCGACCGGCGGGGTTGTCGGAGCCGTCCGCGTTCTCGTTGGGGGCCACGGGCTTGGACTCGCCGTAACCGGTGGCGTCCATCGTCGCGGTGACGCCGTCCTTCTTCAGCTCGCCGGACACGGCGTTCGCGCGTGCCTCGGAGAGCTGTTGGTTGAAGGCTTCGTCCGAGATGGAGTCGGTGTGCCCGTAGATGTGGGCGGTGGGGACCTTCGCGTTGTTGAGCACGTCCGCGAGCTTCTTGAGGGTCTGTGAGGCGTCGGAGCGGATCTCAGACTTGCCGAAGTCGAAGAGGACGCCGTCCTCCAGGGTGATGAGCGTGCCGCAGGATTCGACGGGCTTGAGGGATTCGACGGCCGGGAACTTGCCGAGCTTGGCGGCCTTGTCGACCTTCGGCGCGTCGGTGACCTTTTGGCCGTTGACTTGGGCGGTGCCGTCGCCGTTGTTGATGATGGTCAGGCTCGGGCTCGTGTAGCTGCCGGTGCCGTCGCCGTTGTTGATGACGGTGACGGTGCGCGTGGTGTGCGTGCCGGAGCCGTTGCCGTCGTTGGTGATGGTCTCGCCGGAGCTGGTGTTCGTGTAGGTGCCCGATCCCTTGCCGTCGAGCGTGAAGGTGGTGTCCGGGGTGGTGTAGGTGCCGGAGCCGTCAGCGTCGACGGTGATCGTGAGCATGGTCGCCATGTTCGTGTATGTGCCCGAGCCATCGCCCGCGTAGGTGATCGTGGTCGAGCCTTCGGTGATGACGCCGGAGCCGTCGCCGGCGTTAACGACGGTGCCATTGGCAGAGGAGGAGACGGCTGATCCGTCGCCGCCGAAGATCGTGGAACCGGAGATCAGGGATGATCCGTCGCACTTGGCGGGCGAGACGGTCACGCCTTCGACGGAGGAGAGCTGCGAGGAAGCGGAATCGATGACGGCCTTGTCGGCGTTGGAGGCGAACACATCGATAGCGGGCAGGGAGAACAGGGGGATCGGGGGGATCTCTCCGGGACGGTATCCGGGCACCGTCGGGGTGGACGAGGCCGTGGCTGAGGCAGTCGGGGACTGTGTCGGCTCGTCGGTGGTGGCCTCCGCGGTGGGGGCGGCTGTCAGAGTGCGTCGTGTGATGGTCATGGTTTAACCGTACGGGACAAAACAGGGGCGCATACTGTTCCGGTAATCATGTCAAGCTGCGGGTTTTCAACGAACTCAGGGGAAAAGGAAGGAGCGTTCAGGGGTTAATCAGGGGAACCCCGGGGTGCGCCCGGGGGTGGGAAACCGGGGAAACGGCCCCGGCCTCGTCCCTGACGTGGGGGAACTGCTCAACCTGTGTCGTGATCAACGACACGGAATGTAGGAGCTGGGCGTTGTCTGTGGGACAATAGAGACATGAGCTACAAACTGGTGCTGCTCCGCCACGGCGAGAGCGAATGGAATGCAAAGAACCTCTTCACCGGTTGGGTGGATGTTCCGCTGTCGGACAAGGGCCGCGCGGAGGCTACCCACGGTGGTGAGCTCCTCAAGGAATCCGGCGTTCTCCCGGACCTCCTGTTCACGTCGATGCTGCGTCGCGCCATCATGACCGCGAACCTGGCTCTCGACGCCGCTGATCGCCATTGGATCCCCGTTGAGCGCAATTGGCGTCTCAACGAGCGCCACTACGGTGCGCTCCAGGGCAAGAACAAGAAGGAAATCCGTGACGAGTACGGCGAGGAGCAGTTCATGCTGTGGCGCCGTTCCTTCGACGTGGCTCCGCCCGCCATCGAGGCCGGCTCCGAGTTCTCGCAGGATCAGGATCCCCGCTACGCCGGCGAGCCTGTTCCCATGAGCGAGTGCCTCAAGGACGTCATCGCGCGTCTGCTGCCCTACTGGGACGAAGCCATTGTTCCCGCGATCAAGACCGGCAAGACCGTCATGATCGCCGCGCACGGCAACTCGCTGCGCGCCATCGTCAAGCACCTGGATGAGATCTCCGACGAGGATATCGCCGGCGTCAACATCCCCACCGGCATTCCGCTGGTGTACGAGCTCGACGAGGAGACCCTCAAGCCCGTTAAGAAGGGTGGCACCTACCTGGATCCTGAGGCCGAGGCGAAGATCGCCGCGGTCGCCAACCAGGGTAAGTGAGCAACGCGGGCCCCGGCATCGTCTTGAACTGCGTCCCGGAACTTGGACGCGTTTAATGGTAGTCGTTATGCGGCTTGCTGTAGGGCCTGATCCCGGTATTCTGCTGGGGTCAGGCCCTTGAGCTTTACTTGGCGTCTTGTTGTGTTCCAGTAGGTGATGTAGGCGTTGAGGTCGGCTTTGAAGCTTTCGAAGGTTTGCCAGTCTTGGCCGCGGAAGAATTCGTCCTTGAGGTGCCCGAAGACCTGTTCGGTGGCGCCGTTGTCGATGCAGTTGCCTTTGCGTGACATGCTTTGGGTGAAACCGTTCTCGGCGAGCGCGCTGATGTAGGCCTTGTGTTGGTACTGCCATCCCATGTCTGAGTGCAAGATCGGCTCGGCTCCTTGGGGTTTGGCGTCCATGAGCATGTGGAGCATCTCTTGTTGTTGGGCCAGGTCGGGGCGCATGGAGATGGAGTGGGCCACGATCTCTTTGCTGGCGAAGTCGTAGACCGGCGCGAGGTAGGCCTTACCGAAGGAGAGCTTGAACTCGGTGACGTCGGTACCCATCTTCTGCCAGGGCCTATCGGCTTTGAAGTCTCGGCCGATGATGTTGTCGAAGCTTTGCCCCACCTCCCCCTTGTAGGAGTTGTACCTGTGGTACTTCCTCTCGCGGCGTATGCCGCAGCGCAGCCCCATCTCGCGCATCATCTTCAAGACCGTCTTGTCGGCGATGCGTGCTCCTTCTTCAGCGCGCAAGCACATGGCTACCTGCCTGTGACCGCACCCGTTGGGGGTGCGCGAAAAGATCTGAGCGACCTTGGGCCGCAGATGCGCCCGGGCCACGCCCTTGGGGTGAGCCAGCGCGTAGTAGTAGCTCGACCTGGCAAGGCCGGCCGCCTCGAGGAGATCGCACACCGCATGTCCACGCCCTGAAAGCTCGGCGACCGCTAGGGCTTTGTCCCGGTTTGGGAGCGCCTCTGCGCCTTCAGGGCAATCGATTTTTAGGTACGCCACCTGCGCCTCAAGCTTACGCACGCGCTCGGCGAGTTCCTCCTCACGCGTTGGTGGCACCGCCCGCACCGACCCCTTCGGTCTGCCCTTGGGCTTTGGCTTGAGCGCCTGCGCGCCGCCCTCACGGTACAGCCTGCACCATTGCTTCAACGGTGTCGCACTCACAATACCGAAACGCACCATCGCCTCAGGCTTACTCATCCCACCATCAACCACGGCCCTCGCTGCGGCGACCTTGGTCTCATAGTCGTATCTGGCCTGCTTTACTCCCATGGCAAGAAGCCCGCCCCTCCCGATCACGCGGTACATCTTCTGCCACTCTCTCACAGTCTCGGCAGACACACCGAGCCTCCTGGCGGTCAAACCATAGCCAAATCCCCTCTCAAACATCTCCACCGCCTGCTCCCGAAGCAAACGATCATGCCTCAACCGCACACCCACAGGCACGAAAAGCCTCCCATTCCCTGGACTTCAATTTCGATGTCCAAGAAACGGGAGGCAGTTCATCTGCGTGGATGAGGCCGGGGTTTCGCCATGCCCTCGGTCGCGGCGTGTGGGTGGTCAGCGAGGACCCGGTGGAGGCGTGTCTGCCGTGGCATGGACGGCGCGCGGATGCCTGAAATACGCCGTGTTTCGGGGGCTAGTGTGCATTGTGGCGCATTCCCTAAATCTGACCATGTGATCGTGACCGGGGTCGCAAGCATGGTCGTATTGTGGTCGTACTTGAAGATGGTTTGTGCCGTTCCTCTAGTGCGTGTAACGTAGGCTTTTCATGCTGTCTCGGGGATATTCGTCAGGCAACTGGTAGAATAGGCCGTGCTATCCACGCGAGCATCCAGGAGTCTTTCCATGTCGTTCGAAATCGGTCAGACGGTCGTCTACCCGCACCACGGCGCAGCCACGATCGAAGAGGTCATGACGCGCACCATCCGTGGTGAAGAGCGAACATACCTCAAGCTGCGCGTGAACCAGGGCGATCTTGAAATCCAGGTCCCCGCCGAGAACGTCGACCTGGTCGGCGTACGTGACATCGTTGACGAGGATGGGCTTGAGGAAGTCCTCACCGTCCTGCGCGCCCCCTACCTTGAGGAACCCACCAACTGGTCGCGCCGTTTCAAGGCGAACCAGGAGAAGATCGCGACCGGCGATATTGTTAAGGTCGCCGAGGTCGTGCGCGACCTGACGCGCCGCGATGACCTGAAGAAGCTGTCCACGGGCGAGAAGCGCATGCTGACGAAGGCGCGTTCTATCCTCACCTCCGAGCTGGCCCTGGCTCGCAACATTGAGAAGTCGGAGGCCGCCGCGCGTCTCGACGCCGTCCTGGCTGAGGGGCGCATCGAGATCGATGACAATGCCGCAGCTGAGTGAAGCCTGCGCGGTCCTGACGGCCGCCGGTTCGGGTTCGCGCCTCGGCTGCGAGCTGCCCAAGGCCCTCGTTTCCCTCTCGGGTCGCCCCCTGGTCTGGTGGGCGGCCCGCGGCCTACGCACCGGGGGAGTGGGAATGATCGTCGTGACTGCCCCGGCCTCGTCCATCGAGGATTTCCGCGCCGCCCTGGCCGGCATCGAGGACGTCCTCGTGGTCGCTGGCTCTGACCGCTCCCGCCAGGCGTCCGTCGCCCTGGGCTTGGCTGCCCTCGGGCACCGCGATGCGGACGCGGTTGTCCTCGTGCATGACGCGGCTCGTCCCCTGACACCCCCGGAGGTGAGCGCGCGCGTCATCGACGCGGTGCGCGGCGGTGCTGGTGCCGTCATCCCGGTCCTGCCCGTCACGGACACGCTCAAGACCGTGGACGCCTTGGGCCTCGTCACGGGCACGCCCCGGCGCGCTGACATGGTGGCCGTGCAGACCCCGCAGGGCTTCCGATGGGACGTGCTCACCCGCGCGCACGAGGCGGGTGCCACCCGAAGCGCCGACGAGGCCGTGGCCGCCACGGATGACGCGGGCCTCGTCGAGGCCGTTGGAGGCTCCGTTCAGACCGTTGCCGGTGATGAACGCTCCCTGAAGGTGACACGCCCCCTGGACCTCGCCCTCGCCCAGCTTCTTGCAGCAGAGGAGCCGAGCGCCTAGCGGCGCGGCGGATCTTGTCTGAAGGAAGGCCATCGCGCCTGCCGTACCGTTTATGGTGGCCTGCGGTGGCTCTGACCTCCGCATTTGCGCCCGCCCGCGCAGCCAGGCGTTCCCCGCGAGGTGTCCACGGCCTCGTCCCCACTGCGGCCCGAAGAGGGGGTGCGCCGCGAAACGTGGTAGTTTCGCCCTGGGCGCACCAGCGCCACCGAGCACTCCCGAGCGAAGGAGCCCGATTCCATGAGCACCACGCCCGCCACCCATCGCCGCGTCATCACGCGCAAAGTCGTCGATTGGGCGGCTTGGGACTGGGGCAGCGCCGCCTTCAACGCGGTCGCCACGACCTTTGTCTTCACGACGTACCTGACCAGCGACGGCGTTTTCACGGACGCGGGGACGGCCGCGACGTGGCTGAGCAACGGCATGACGATCGCGGGCCTGTTCATTGCGCTGCTCGCCCCGATCACCGGTCAGCGCGCTGATCGACGAGGCCGTGGCGGGGCCTGGCTCGGATGGTTCACGGGGGCGGTCGTGGTCTGCATGCTCGCCATGTACTTCGTGCACCCGGCGTCGGTCCTCGGCCCTAAGGGTGCGCTCATGCTGGGTATTGCGCTGCTGGGCCTGGGTAACGTGTTCTTCGAGTTCGCCTCCGTGAACTACAACGCGATGCTCAACCACCTGGGTGAGAAGGAAGACCGCGGCAAGATTTCGGGCTTCGGCTGGGCGGCCGGCTACATCGGCGGCATCGTCTTGCTGCTGATCCTCTACGTCGGCCTGATTGGCGTGAACGTGCTGGGCGTGCCCGCCGACGAGCACCTCAACATCCGCATCTCCATGGTGATCGCCGCCCTGTGGCTGGGCGGCTTCGCGATCCCCGTCCTGAAGAACCCGCCGCTGCCTCAGAAGGTGTCGACGGCGGACGACCATGAGACGATCCTCGACTCCTATAAGCTCCTGTGGCGCACGGTCGTCACCCTCAAGCGCGAAGCCCCGCACACCCTGTTTTTCCTCATCGCCTCAGCCGTTTTCCGCGACGGCCTGGCAGGCGTCTTCACGTTCGGCGCGGTCCTGGCCAAGACGGCGTTCGGCTTCAGCGCCAGCGATGTCATGATCTTCGCGATCGCCGCGAACATCGTTGCAGGCCTGGCGACCGTGGCGTTCGGGTGGGTGGACGACAAGATCGGCCCGAAGAACGTCATCATGCTGTCCCTGACCGCAATGGTTGTCGCCGGGTTCGGCGTTTTCTTCCTGCACTCCCACGGACCCATCGTGTTCTGGAGCCTCGGCCTGGTCCTGTGTGTTTTTGTTGGCCCCACCCAGTCCGCGTCGCGTTCCTTCCTGTCGCGCATCATCCCCGCGGGCCGCGAGGGAGAGGTCTTCGGCCTCTACGCCACGACCGGCCGCGCCGTGTCCTTCATGGCCCCCGCCATGTACGGCCTCTTCCTCATGATCGGTAAGCGGATGACCCCCGCGGGCGCGGACTACACCTACTGGGGAATCCTCGGCATCATGCTGATCCTCGGTGTGGGCCTGGCCCTGACGGCACCCGTCAAAGCCGAGCGTGCCACGCTCGACCACATGGCGGACTGAGGCCTCGGCGAGGCCCCACGCCCACGCGTGACACGTCCCCGACGCGACCGAGTGAGTCTCGGGCGTCGGGGACGTGTCGTCTATTGGGGTTATTGGACATGTCGTGTTGGCGGGACTAGTCCTAGGTGTTGTGTTGGGGTTTATTCCAGCGGATCGCTTCGTAGGTACTCCGCGGCTCGGAGCCAGAGGACAGATACTCCGCGCTCGCTTATCGGAGAGTCCCTCTCTTCGGTACAGTAACCCGCTATTCCGAAGCTGGGTCCTCTCCTCCGCACGCTAACCTGCTATTCCGAATGTGGGCAACCCCGCCCACGTGCGGAGCAGACGGCCCGCGTGCGGAGCAGACGGCCCGCGTGCGGAGCAGACGGCCCGCGTGCGAGCACAGCATGATGTCAGGTTGCGAACGTCCTGAAGCGTCCCTGGTCGGGGAATGACTCACTTGCGTTTATGAGAGGAGGGGCGTCGTGAGCCTCGTCGACGAGGATGACCACGGTGGCACCCGAGACGTTGCTCAGGGGAGCAAGCTCGTCCTTCGCACAGGGGTGGACTCGCGGGAGGAGGTCCGGAAGGGAGATCGTTGGGTGTTCACGGTCTGTGCCTGTGCTCTGTCAGTGCTTGGTGAGAGAGGATCACGAGACCTTCGGTGTGAAGGCCACGATCTGCTCGTCGGTCACGCCGATGAGGAGGTCGTCGAAGGCCCATGTCAGGTTTGTCGCCTGGTTCAGTTCGTGCGATGTGTATACGACCTCGCCGTTCATGTCGACGAAGAAGGACTGCATTCCTCGTGGTGGTCGCTGTCCCCTGATAGCCGACCGGGGTGGGATCCGCCTCGATCTGCGGGGCAGTCGCTTCCGGCGTCAGATCTGGATGACGGACGTGAATGTACGTGCTCCTCACGGAAAGCTCGTACAGAAATCCGGCGAGGGCACCGATGACGAGTACCGCAACCAAAGTAACGAGGACAACGAGCGCCTGACGGCCTAGTTTCGTTCGCCGTGGGGGCTGCTGAGCAGTGGGTTGAGGCACCTGGCGGTCCTGGGAGAACGACTGCGGAGGCTGAGGCGCGGGTGCCTGAGAGCCGCCGTTCGAGGCGTGCAACGGCTGGGGTACCGGGCTACTCGCGCGGGGGTGATCGTCGTTGCTCATGAGTCGTTTCTATCACACCCGCACACTGAGCATGACGCCGTGGCCACCCAGGCCTCGTCACGAGGAAGCAGGAACGAACGCCTTGATTTCCTTATCAGTGATGCCGATCAGCATGTCGTCAAAGACCCAGGTGAGGCGTGTGGCCTTTTTGAAGTCTTTCGTCGAGGAAGACGAACCATCGGCGGTGTTAATGATGTAGCTGTTAGTGTCCTGGGAGCTGAAGGACTTGACATACAGGGTCGATCCATCGGCGCTGACACGCAGGTCCTTCGGAGTGAAGGAGCAGTCGTCGCGCACGAACCGGCGTGCAGCGTCCGGGAGCGGGACCTCGCGCGTCGAGTCGTCGGCGGTCAGGGCGACCGTGATCGTGCACTCGCCCGTGCCGGTCATGCTCACCGTTCCCGTTGCCCACGCCGCTCGCTTGTGCGTCATGAAGGTCTGGATGTCCGACGTCGTCAGCTGCGTCCCGTCTCGGCTGAGCGCGGGCAGATCCGGTTCGGCGGTGAACGTCGCTTGAAGGACCCCGTCGCTGTCGAAGATAGACCCGCGAGAACCGGAGTTCTCGTAGACGATGAAACCGTCGGTGGCCACCTCGACCTTCCGGGAGTCGGCATTCCCGTTGGGATTGCTCAAGGTTACCGCCTCGCCGGTATGGACGTTGAGGATCTGCGGGAGTTCATTGGTGGCGGTGGGGACCAGGACCGAGGCGTGCACACCGTTCCCTGCGACCGCAGTGCCCACAGGTGCATAGCCCAGATCATGGTCACGCAACCCGTATCCGGACTGTGTCGCCGTGGACGTGGTCCACAGGTTCGTCCACTCGCCGCCCTCGCGCATCCATCCGCTGCACGTCGTTGTGGTCGAGCACGTCACCATGACGTCGTCAGCCAGAGCCAGGGGAAAATCTGTCCCCCAGGGAGCCTGAGTTTGCGCGCCCGTAGCCTTGTCGATGACGACGTCGTGGAAAAAGACCTGGTCCTCGCCCGAGACGAACGCAGGCGTGTGGAACGACAAGATCGCTGAGCTCTGTGTGGGACCCGTCGACGTCCACAGGTGGGCGGGTGTACTCCCCGACAAGTCGTAGGCTGACACCGTGACGGCCGAGCCGTTCTTGCTGCTGTTCGCAGCATCAGAGGCAATGTACAGGGTTGACCCATCCACGTGGAACTGTGGTGTCGCGTCGGCCGATTGAGCCGGCACAGGGATCGTCCACGCGGTCGTGGCACCCGATGCCCACGCAGGCGACAGGGCGTGCGTATCCTGTGCGCTTCCCTGGTATCCCGCTGATGGGAGCGACGGCAGGCTCGGTAGACTCGGCAGCGGTGCCTGCGTCAGCGGCGCGCTCGGCAGCGACCCGTGCGGCACCCGTGGGGTATGGACGCGAGGCGTGGTACTGCCACCGACGTGGCCCGCGGGAAACGCGGTACCAATCGTGGCACCAAGGGCCGCGAGCGTGGCGGCCACGGAGCGCTTGCTGGATTTGCTGGTGTCCCCGGTTTCCTTGGACGCCGGGGCGGGGCTGTCGCCGCGCGGCGGGATATCATCGAGCACCGCCCGGGACGAGGCCGTGGCCGCGCTCGCGGGTGTGGCTTTGCTCGGGGTGTGCGAGGCCTTGGTGGCTGGCGTCTTGTTCGGGAAGGTGTCGACCCCCGACGAACTGACGGTGTCCGCCTGCGCGGCCACGGCCTCGTCGAATCCTGCGAGCGGATCGGCCTTCAAAACTTCGTCAAGGTCGGGCAGCGGTGCCAAGTCCGGCAGCGGAGCGAGGCCGGGCAGTGGCACCAAATCTGGCAGGGAATCGAACTCGGGCAGGACGAAGGCGTCGGCCCCGCTCGGGGACTCCTCGCTGCGTGCGCGCGACGAACGCGGCTGCGCCTCGCCGGGAGGTGTCACGCGAAAATCGTCGTTGCTCATGAGACGTTTCTACCATGCGGCACCGGGCGTTGGGATGCGAGGGAAAGCGTTCCGAGTCGTTGCCGACGTCAGGAGGAGGCGGGCACGAAGGCCTTGACACCTGCCTTGGACACGGCGATGAGCATGTCGTCGTAGACCCAGGTGAGCTGTTCCGAGACGTTGAGCGCCGGAGACGTGTAGGCCTCGCCGTTGACGGTGTCGATGACGTATTTGTTCTTGTCGGCACCGACGAAGGCATCCATGTATAGAGCCGATCCGTCGGCGCTGATACGCACTTGCTTCGGGTCGAAGTAGCAGGTGGACGGTAAGCTGGGCGTCAGCGCATCGGGGACGGGGGACGTATGAGTCGAACCGTCGGCGGTGAAGGTGACCTCGAACATGCACTCATCCTGGTGCCTGCCAGTCATGCGCAGGGTAGCTACGGCCCACGGCGCGTTCTGGTGCGTCAGGAACTCTTTGACGTCCGGCGTGCTGCGAGGTGTCTCATCGTGACTGACGATGGGCAGGTTGCGGGCGGTCTTAAACGTGGACTGGAGGGCGGCGTCGCTGTCGAAGAGCATCCCGTAGGAATCGATATTCTCGTAGACGACGTATCCTTCGGGCGTGACCTCGACGGTTCGGTACTCGCCGTCCCCGTCGGGGTTGCTCAGGGACGCGATCTTCCCAGTGTGGATATTGATGATCTGCGGAATCCGGTCGTTGTTGATAGGAACCAGGACGGAGGTGTGCTCGCCGCTGCCGGTAATAGCGTTACGTGAGGGCGAGTATCCGAGGTCGAGCTGACGGAGCCCCGATGGATTTTGCTGCGTCGTTGTCGTGGTCCACAGGTTCGTCCACTCGCCGCCCTCCTGCGTCCATCCGCTGCATGTCGTTGTTGACGAGCAGGTCACGAGGATACCGTCGGCCATCACGAGGGGAAACGCTAGGCCCCAGGGGGCCTGGGTTTGCTCGCCGGTCTTCTTGTCGATGACGACGTCGTGGAAGAAGAGCTGGTCGTCGCTCGAGACGAAGGTGGGCGTGTAGGTCAAGGCCACGTTGTTTTTCGTGTGCCCGGTTGAGGACCACAGCTGAGTGGGCTGCGCCCCCGACACGTCGTAGGCGGTGACCGTGACGGCGTACCCTGGCTCGCCCTTGATCGTGGCGTTGGATGCAACGTAGAGGGTTGAGCCATCGACGTAAATGTGTGGCAGGAATGTGGACGATGTGTTCTCAACCGAGATCGTCCACGCGGTCGCGATCCCCGAGGCCCACTCGGGCGACAGTGTGTGCGTGTTCGTCGCGGTCCCACGGTAGCCGGGCGCGCGAGTAGGCAGATTCGGTGCCTGCGCGGGCACCTGCACGGTCGGCGTGTGCGAAGCCCGCGCCGAGGAGGCCGTAGGCGACGGAGTCGACGTCGTCGTCGGTTCGACGCTTTGCTGGCTGCAGAAAGAGAGCCCGACGCCGAGCGCAACGACGCATCCGAGCGCGATCAGGGGGCGGGGCCGGCGTTTGTGGGCGGAGGTAGCCTCGCCGATACTCTCCTCGGGCTTGAGGCGGAAGGGAGCGCGGCCGCTCACGTGTCCCGCCAGCGACGAGGCCGGGGCTGCGACCGCGGAGACGGTATCCATCTGGGTGGTGGCTGCCGAGGCCGAGGGAGCCGCGTCCGGCAGGCGAGCGGCTTCGGGGAGGGAAGCGGAGGTGGGCGTCGGAGCGGTATCTGAGAGAGGCCTGGACTCTGGCGCAACGGGTTGAGCGTCGTCGACGGTGGACGAGGTGGGAGCGTCTGCGAGTAGCTGGGTGATGTCAGGTAGCGGCGAGATCCCGGGCAGGGGAGAGACACCCGGGAACAGGTCGTCATCCCGAGAACCCGCGGCATCCGCCTGCCCGGCCCCGGCCTCGTCGCCGGGCATCGACGCGGGGGAGGAGAGGATGTCACCGATATCGGGCAGCGGGGCCAGATCCGGCAGCGGCGCGAGTTCGGGCAGCGGCGCGAAACCCGGCAGCGTCCCGAACTCCGGCAGCGCGAAGACGCCACCGCTGTCCGGGGATTCCTCGTCCCGCGAGCGCGCGGAGGGTGCCTGTGTCCCGTCGGCGGGGGTTCCGAGGACATCGTCGTTGCTCATGAGACGTTTCTATCACACCCGTGTGGAACGCGGGCGTGGGTTCTCCGCTTTCGTCGGCCGAGGCCTCGCCCCCTGTGAGCAGTGCGCTCTCAGGAGGAGGCAGGCACGAACGCCCGAATTCCGCCGTCGGTCTGGCCGATCAGCATGTCGTCGAAGACCCAGGTGAGGTGCGTGGCCTCGTTGAGGTCATTCGACGTGAAGGACAGTCCCTTGGCGGTGTCGATGACATATTTGCTCGTGTCCTGGAAGTTGAAGGTGTCGATGTAGAGAGCCGATCCGTCGACGCTGACACGCGCGTCGGTCGGGTCGAAGTAGCAGCCCGGCGTCATATTCGGGCGTGCCGCTGAGGGGGATGGAGATCGTGTGTGTGTGGCGCTGTCGGCGGTCAGCTTGTACTTGATGGCGCATTCGTCCGTGCCTGTCAGCGCAATCGTGCCCGCCGTCCACTGTGCCTTCGTGCTTGTCATGAAGGTTTGGATGTCCGACGTCGTTGGCTGCCTCCCGTCGTGGCTGACTGTCGGCAGGTGCGGCTCTGCTGTGAACGTGGACTGGAGGGTCCCGTTGGGTTCGAAGAGTAACCCGACCTGTTCGCTGCGCTCGTAGACGAGGAAGCCGTCGGTGGCCACCTCGACCTTCCGATAGTCGGCATTCCCGTCGGGATTGTTTAGGGTCGTTACTTCGCCGGTATGGACGTTGAGGATCTGCGGGAGTTCGTTGGGGGCGGTGGGGACCAGGACAGCGGCCTGTGCGCCGCTCCCGGCGAGCGCAGTGCCCGCAGGTGCGTAGCCCAGATCATGGTTATGCAACCCGTATCCGGACTGTGTCGCCGTGGTCGTCGTCCACAGGTTTGTCCACTCGCTGCCCTCGCGCGTCCACCCGCTGCACGTCGTGGTGGTTGAGCACGTCACCACGATGTCGTCGGCTACCGCGAGAGGATAATCCCTCTTCCAGGGAGCCTGGGTTTGCGCGCCTGTGTCCTTGTCGATGACGACGTCGTGGAAAAAGACCTGGTCGTCATCCGAGAGGAACGCGGGCGTGTGGGAGGACATAATCGCCGAGTTCTCCGTCGGACCCGTCGACGTCCACAGGAGAGTGGGTTCGTTACTCGACAGGTCATAGGCTGACACTGTGACGGCCGATTTCCTCCGGTCCTCCATCAGGTCGTCGGCGGCGAGGTAGAGGACCGACCCGTCGACGTATATCTGCGGTGGTGTCCCCGCCGGCCCGTTCGTGGTGGGGATCGTCCACGCAGTGGCGACGCCCGAGGCCCACTCGGGTGACAGGGAATGCGTGTTCGTCGCGGCCCCACGGTATCCGGGCACATGGAGGACCTGCTGTTTCGTATCGAGGGCCGGTGGAGGGAGTGTGGGACGCTTGTGATCGCTGCCGCCCGCGTGGACCAAGGAAATAATGCCGCTGACTACGACGACGGCACCGGAGATCGCCAAACCGACGGGGGTGGCGGAATTCGTGGTCCTCTGCTCGCCCCAGGACAGTCGACCCGCAGGGTGGGCGACGGGTTCGTTTGATTCTTGGGCGTGACTGGTTCGTGACGAGGCCGTGGCTGCGTGAGTGGGTGCGGCGTCGGCCTGGGAGGGGACGACGGTGATCGTCGGAGCTGTGTTCTGCGTCGGTGTGGTCGAGACCGCGGGCGGCGATGGGACCGCGGGCGTCGACGGACTTGTGGGTAGCGATGGGATGTCGCCTGCGGGCGCGGCGCTTAGGAGTGCGTCATCGTCGCGCGAACTGATGGCGTCCGCCTGCGCGGCCACGGCCTCGTCGAATCCTGCGAGCGGGTCGGCCTTTAAGAATTCGTCAAGGTCGGGCAGCGGTGCTATGTCCGGCAGCGGAGCGAGGCCGGGCAGCGGCGCCAAGTCCGGCAGGGAATCGAACTCGGGCAGGACGAAGGCGTCGGCCCCGCTCGGGGACTCCTCGCTGCGTGCGCGTGATGAACGCGGCTGTGTATCGTCGGGAGGCGTCACGCGAGAATCATCGTTACTCATGGGACGTTTGTACCATGCGAGGAGCGTCGGCGTGCCTGACCCGCGTCGGGCCGACGTGGGGAGCCGCGTCTAGTTGGATGCGGGGGCGATCCGGACCATGAGGACGCTCGCCAGCGCGGCCACGCCCTCGCCTCGGCCCGTGAAACCCAGGCGATCCGAGGTCGTTGCCGACACCGTCACCGTGCCGCCGGCGATCTCGCTCATGACGGCGCCGGCCTCGGGCAGGCGTGCGGCCATGCGCGGGCGGTTGCCCACGACCTGGACGGTCGCGTTGCCCAGCACCCAGCCGGCCTCGGTCGCCATGCGGCGCACCTCCTGCAGCATCGCACGGCCCGACGCGCCCGCCCACTCGGGGCGATCCACGCCAAAGACCGTGCCCAGCTCGCCCAGGCCCGTGGCCAGCAGCATCGCGTCGCACAGCGCGCGTGCGCGGCGGCGTCCGCGTCCGAGTGACCCTCGAGGGGGCGCTCGCCCGGCCACTTCCAGGCACGCGAGCATGAGGGTGCGCTGCGAATCAGGGGCTGCGAAGGCGTGCACGTCGACCGCTTGGCCGATGCGGAAAGGCAAATCAGTCATGCCACCAGAGTAGCCTCACGACGAGGTCGGTGTGAAGGCCACGATGTCTGATCCCACGACGCCGATGAGCAGGTCGTCATACGCCCACACGAGTGCCGATGCCTGTCGCGGATGATCGGTCGAGTGGGCCTGCCCGTTCGTCATGTCACAGCAATAGGTGACGCTGTCGATGTTCTTCCATACGAAGGCCGTGTTCCCGTCGGCGCTGGCGCGAAGCTGCGTCGGCTCGAAGATGCAGGGGGCAGCCTGCGATTGCGCGCCCGTCTTCTTGTCCACCAACGTGTCGCCAACGATGAGCGGATCTCCCTCGGACAGAAACTGGGTCGAATCCCAGGAAACCCCGTCCTTCCGCTGCCGCCCTCGTCTCGTCCGCTCTGACCAACCTGTCAGGGTTAGGGGCGTAAATGTTTGACTGGGTCTGTCGCGACGCGCCGGGAGGACCCGGACCGCTCCAGCGAGGATCCATGCTACTCACGCGTTGTTTCTATCACACGCTCGCGGGCTGCGCGCACACTACCGACCCCGCCCAGGCCTCGTGAAAACGTGACGAAATACGACCTATCTGGCTTCACAGGCTTTCTCTCCGATAGGATTTGTCCGTGCGTTATATTTCGACTCGACGTGGCCCCGATGCGCCCACCCGCTCCTTCAGCGACATTCTGCTGGAGGGCCTGGCGCCCGACGGCGGCCTCTACCTGCCCGAGGAATACCCGACCCTGTCGGCCTCCGACCTGGACGAGCTGCGGATCGTCCTGCGCGAGGAAGGCTACGCGGCGATGGCCGCTGGCATCATCTCGCTCTTCGTCGACGACATCCCCGCCGACGACCTGTGCGCGATCACGGCCCGTGCCTATTCCACCCCCTCCTTCTCCGACCCGCAGATCGTGCCCGTCGACGCCCTGGAAGGCACCGACCTACACATCGCCCACCTATCCAACGGCCCCACGGCCGCCTTCAAAGACATGGCGATGCAGCTCCTCGGCGAACTCTTCGAATATGAGCTCACCCGCCGCGGCGACTGGCTCACTATCGTGGGTGCCACCTCCGGCGACACCGGCTCCTCCGCCGAATACGCGCTGCGCGGCCGCCCCGGACTTTCCGTCGTCATGCTCACCCCCGCCGGACGCATGACCGCCTTCCAGCGCGCCCAGATGTTCTCCCTCCTCGATGACAACATCGTCAACGTCGCCGTCGACGGTGTGTTCGATGACTGTCAGGACCTGGTCAAGGCCATCAACATGGACGCCGACTTCAAGGCCACCTGGCACGTCGGTGCCGTCAACTCCATCAACTGGGCACGCCTGCTCGCCCAGGTCTGCTACTACGTCGCCACCTGGCTGCGCGTCACCGAGGAAGGTGCCGACGCCTCGTCCAAGGTCAGCGTCGTCGTGCCCTCCGGCAACTTCGGCAACGTGTGCGCCGCCCACATCGCCCGCCAGATGGGTGTGCCGTTGGGCACCCTCGTCGTCGCCACGAACGAGAACGACGTCCTCGACGAGTTCTTCCGCACCGGCGTCTACCGCCCTCGCTCCTCCGCAGACACGCTGGCCACCTCCAGCCCGTCCATGGACATCTCCAAGGCCTCGAACTTCGAACGCTTCATCTTTGACCTGCTCGGCCGCGACGGGGATGCCACCCGCGCCCTGTTCGACGAGGCCCTCGCCCGCGACGGCTCCTTCGACCTGTCCGGCACACCCGAGTTCGCCGCCCTGCGCGACACCTACGGCTTCATCTCCGGCACCTCCACACACGCGGACCGCCTCGCCGAGATCGCGCGCACGGAACAGGAGAGCGGCTACCTCCTCGACCCGCACACGGCCGATGGCGTGCACGTCGCCCGCGCTGTGCGCTCCCAGATCGAAGGGCCGCTCGTCGTCATGGAGACCGCGCTGCCTGTCAAGTTCGCCGACACGATCCTCGAGGCCACCGGCCACCTCCCGCCCGTGCCCGAGCGCTTCCAAGGCATCGAAGGCCGCGAGGAGCGCGTCACACCGCTCGCCAACTCCGCCGAGGACCTCAAGGCCCTCATTGCCGAGCGCGTGCGCCCCGGCGCCTGAGTTTTCTCTCACTCGATGAGGCCCGAGCCCCACCCGCGAAGCCGCGCGCTTTCGCCCGACGGGACCCGGGCCTCGTTACATACTCCCGGGACGTGCCCCTTTCCCTCGCCCCCTCTCCCTGACAGGTAGGATTGATGCCATGCTGCACCTGTACGATTCCAAGAGCGCCCGCATCCAGCCCCTGAGCCCGGTCACCCCCGGGAAGGTCGGCATCTACCTGTGTGGCGCCACCGTGCAGGGCTCCCCGCACGTCGGCCACCTGCGCGCCGCCGTCTCCTTCGACACCCTGATCCGCTGGCTGCGCCGCAGCGGCTACCAGGTCACCTACGTGCGCAATGTCACCGACATCGACGACAAGATCCTCAACAAGTCGGCCGAGGCCGGCTGGGACTGGTGGGCCTGGGCCTATCGCTTCGAGCGCGAATTCACCGAGGCGTACGAGACCCTCGGCGTGCAGGCCCCCACGTACGAGCCGCGCGCCACCGGCCACATCCCCGACCAAATTGACCTCGTCCAGCGCCTCATCGACGCGGGACACGCCTATTCGGATGGGCGCGGCAACGTCTACTTCGACGTCCGCTCCCAGCCCGACTACGGCTCGCTCACCCGCCAACGCCTGACAGATATGCGCACCACCGAGGACGACGCCCAAATCGACGAGGCCGTCGAAGCCGGCAAGCGCGACCCCCGCGACTTCGCCCTCTGGAAGGCCAGTAAGCCGTCTGAGCCGGCCACGGCCTCGTGGGACAGTCCCTGGGGACGCGGCCGACCCGGCTGGCACCTCGAATGCTCCGCCATGTCGCGCCGCTACCTCGGCGACGAATTCGACATCCACGGCGGCGGCATCGACCTGCGCTTCCCGCACCACGAGAACGAACAAGCCCAGTCCCACGGCGCAGGCTGGCCCTTCGCGCGCCTGTGGGTCCACAACGCGTGGGTCACCACCAAGGGCGAAAAAATGTCCAAATCACTGGGCAACGTCCTGTCCATCGGGGCGCTGACCGAGGACTACCCGGCAGTCGCCGTGCGCTGGGCCCTGTCCACCGTCCACCACCGCTCCGCCATCGAATGGGGCCCCGAGACCCTACCCGCCGCGCACGCCGCCTGGGAAAAGTTCTCAACCTTCGTCGCCCGCGCCATCGAGGCCTCCGGCGAGGCTCCGACCTCCGAGATTGCCCTGGGTCCCGCCGATCTGCCCGAGGCCTTCGTCGCCGCCATGGACGACGACCTCAACGTTGCCGGCGCGCTCGCGGTCCTGCACGAACACCTCAAGGCCGGTAACGCTGCGCTTGCTGCCGGTGACGTTTCCGGTCTCTACCGTGAGCAGGTCCTCGTCCGCTCCATGCTGGACGTGCTGGGCCTCGATCCCGCTTCGGAGCAGTGGCGCGGACAGGCCGGCATCGGCGCGGGTGCTTCTGGTGCGGCTGCCGCCGAGCATTCGGCGCTGGACGCGCTGATCCAGTCCGTGCTGTCTGAGCGGGCTGCTGCCCGCACCGCCAAGGACTGGGGACGCGCCGACGAGCTACGCGACCGGCTGGCCACCGCTGGCATTACCGTCGCGGATGGCCGCGACGGCGCGACGTGGAGTGTCGGCTGAGCTGCGGCTGAGGGCCGGGCTGCTTTGTACGCCCGTGGGCGGCGGCCCGTCCGCGAGTCGTCCGCGCTGCGAACTTCGCTCGGCGCGTCGTCTCGAAGCCCGGCCAGGCCCCGCCTCCCACGGGTGCCGCAGCCAGGCCCGCGTCTCGCAGATTCCGCGTTTGTTCTTGTGATTGGGTGTGCTGCACCCGATCCGTAAGCAGTGCACCCCTTCTGATCGGGTGTACCGCCCCGTAACGGGTGCAGCGGCCCGTAACGGGTGCAGCGCCCCTCGCACTGTTGTTTCGGCCGGGCTGCTTTGTGCGCCCGTGGGCGGCGGCCCGTCCGCGAGTCGTCCGCGCCGCGAGCTTCGCTCGGCGCGTCGCCTCGAAGCCCGGCCAAGCCCCGCTGCTGCCCACGGGCACCGCAGCCTGGCACCGCGATCCTCCGGATCCTCCGGCGCCCTCCGCACCGGCGGTCGTGGGGGTTTTGCACTACACGACGCCTTCTGGCGGCGTGTCGTCGGCGTGTCGGAGGCTCGTGTCGTGCAATTCCCCCGATTGGCGACGGCGAGGCCGCGACTTGAGGCGGTGTGGCGCCCAAATCGCAGACCACTTTGGTGAAACGCTGAAAATGGGGTGTTGTGGGCGAGGTGGTCTGCGTTTTGGGCGCGGTGGTGTTCTGGCAGGGTGTGCGTGCTCGTATGCGAACCCGCTATTGCGAGCGGTAACCCGCTATGTCGCACGTTAACCCGCTATCTGGAGTGTGGGCGGGGCTGCCCAAGCTCGTATTAGCGGGTTAATGTGCGGAATAAGGGGCCTGCGTGCGGGTTAGCGGGCCCACGTGGGGATGAGCAGCTCTATGCGAGCCGAGGCCATACCCTGGTAATCGACGGCGCGAGGCACTGCGGACACGGGAGGAATCGCATGGAGTACGTGGCTTTGCTGCGCGGCATCAACGTCGGCGGCAATAACAAGGTCGTCATGAGCGAGTTGCGCGAACAGGTCGCCGCTGAAGGCTTCGCGAACGTGTGCACCTACATCAACAGTGGCAACCTCTTCTTCGAGGCTGAGGCTGATGTCCCGCGTGACGAGGTGGCGGAGGCCGTCGAACGTGTCTTGGCGCGCCGCTACGACTTCCCGATACGACTGGCCCTCTTGACGGGGCAGGATTACTAGCGGAACTACACAACCTACCCGACTGGTGGCACGGTGAGGTCGCCCGCCGCGACGCGCTCTTCTACACGCGGGGCCTTGACCGTGGTCACGTGCGCGAGCGTATCGAGGCCATGGAACTGGGTGACGAAGCCCTGTACTTTGGCGAGCATGCCGTGTTTTGGGGCAAATTCGACGAGAAAAAGTTCCTGAAGACCGCCTACCACAAGCGTCTTCTACGCGAGGACTTCTACCGGCAGGTGACGATCCGCTCCGGCTCGACGGTCGAGAAGATCGCGTCGTTGCTCGCGCGTGACTGACGTGTATCCCGTCCGGGTGCGCGATTGACGAGGCCGTGGCAGGGCCCGGGTGCGCGCCTGACATGGGGTCGGTCTGGAAGAGATGAGGGTGCAGTGGGGCCACCGTGGAATATGTATGTCAGAGCGTGATTTTGGCCCCCGGACGCGCCGCTGTGGCCCCGATGCGGCCTGAACGCCGTACCCTGGTGTCAGTTCACGAGAAAACGAGGAGACACCATGGCCTCACACAGCGGGCGCCCCGGCGCCATCCGTAAGAAGGGCACCAAGAAGGGTGCGCAGGTCGGCACCGGCGGGCACTCGCGCCGACGCCTCGAAGGCAAGGGGCCGACCCCCAAGGCCGAGGACCGCACCTACCATCCGGCCTACAAGCGCAAGGTCAAGCGTGAGGCCCGCGAGGCGCAGGAGGCCGCGATTGCGCGCGCTCGCGCCAAGTCGTCGATCCGCGTTAAGCCTGGTCATGAGCTGATCGCCGGTCGTAACCCGGTCGCCGAGGCCGCCCGCGCCTCGGTCCCGATCGAGCGCGTCTTCATCCTCGACAACGTGAAGGATGATCGCGTGGAGGAGGTTGTGCGCCTCGCGAGTGCCATGGGCGCGCCCGTGTACGAGGTCACCCGCCGCGACCTGGATGTCGCGACTGACGGTGCCGTTCACCAGGGCGTCGCCATCGAGGTGCGCGGATACGAGTATGCCGACGCCTCGGAGCTGATTGCGGGTTCCCTGCAACAGCTGGGCCACCCGCTCCTGGTCGCTCTCGACCAGGTGACGGACCCCCACAACTTGGGCGCGGTCCTGCGTAGCGCGGGCGCGTTCGGCGCGGACGGTGTCATCATCCCCGAGCGTCGCAGTGCGGGCGTGAACACGACCGCGTGGAAGGTGTCGGCCGGTGCGGCTGCGCGCGTGCCCGTGGCTCGTGCGACGAACCTGGTGCGCGCCCTCGAAGAGGCGAAGTCGGCGGGCTATTTCGTGGTTGGCTTGGACGGCGGAGGCGATGCGCCCCTGCGCGGCCTGTCGCTGGCGGATGGCCCCCTCGTCATCGTGACCGGTGCCGAGGGCGCGGGCCTGTCCCGCCTCGTGCGCGAGACCTGCGACCAGATCGTGTCGATTCCGATCGCGTCGACCGTGGAGTCTCTCAACGCGGCCGTCGCCACGGGTATCGCCCTGTACGAGGTGGCTTCCCTACGCGCGCAGGGCTGAGGTTTTCCCTGTCGTGACTCTCGCCGCGGGCGCTGACCAGCGCCCGCGGCGAGAGTCTGTGTGCGAGGCCTCCGTGCGGTTGCGCTGTGGCGTTGGCCCGCAGGTCCGTTGGTTAGCGGCGGGGATTCGAGCGCGTCATCTTTTTCGCGGCCTTGCGCATCGCTCCGAGAGTCCGCAGAGTTAGGGGAACGTTGTGCGGCATATCGCGGTATCTGAGGCGCTCGGGGCGGTCATCATGAGTCCCTCGTTCCGGAAGGACTGCTCGACCCCCTCCAACATCGACGCGATGTAATCCTCCGCGAACATGGTCTCGTTGGTGGACGTGTAGTCGAAGTGACACCACAGCTCGCACATTGGTCTCATCCCGCCCGGGATCGGTCGGGCGATGACTTCGATGCGTGTCTTCTCAAGGAAGGCCCGCTTGACGCGGTCGGGTACTGCCCGTGGGAACAGTTCGGCGATGATGCCTGTCGTGGTGGTCGAGGCAATCGCATCGACGAGAAAAGCCTTCCCGGTGTTCCCGGTAGCCAGCTCGGTGCCTACCCAGCCGATTCGCGCGAATTGTTCGCGCATGCCGGGCGTTTCGGCCCGGATGCCGTTCTTGTGTAGCAGGGCGACGCAGCGCGCCACGGCCTCGTCGGGGGACACGGCCAGGCGAAAGACCGTAAACGGGTACGCAGTGAGCGAGAGGCTGCGGCCGACACTGGAGAATAACTGTTTCATGGGTGTCCTTAGCGTCGGAAATGGAGAGGGCTGGTGCCGGTCGCCTTGCGTGCCGCGCGGTGCATCGTCGCGATGTCGGCGTCGGAGAGGGGAGAATCCCCGGGAAGTTCCTTCTTTTTAACGAGGCGTGGGGGACCCAGGAGGACCCCCTGGCGGGTGAGCGTCTGAGCGAGCTTATCGAACGCGCGGTCGAGAGGAGCCTTCGTCAGGCGCGGACCCCGAATCGTGTCGTCCCAGGGGAAACACCACAGCTCGGACCTCGGGTGGCTTCCAGGGACGGGACGAGCGGCGACGATGAGGCGCGTCCAGTCGATCGGCTTGCGCATCGGCTCCGTCAGGTGAACGGCCAACAACGCAATTCCGAGGCCGGGGGCAATCGCGCCGAGATCGCCCAGATCCGCGTCGGGACCCGACCCGCGACGATGACCGATTGCGATCTCGGTGCCCGTCCAGCCGCGCATCGCGAACTGGTCACCCATCCCGGGGGGTCTCGGAACGGATGCCGACGGTCGCCCAAAAGCCCATGCAGCGTTCGAAAGCCTCGCGCGGCGGGCACAATATGTCGAACACAGTCATCGGGCGGAAAGCAAACAGAGCACTCATCAGTCTCCCTGAGAACGCGGCGTCGTAGAGGAACTAGTGTGCCTAAGCGCGCGCCCAGCAGTGAGCGTGAACCCGGCCACGGCCTCGTCCCTCCGTCGTGTGGTGGTCTCAGGCTAGCAGTGCGAGCGCTCCGCCCAACAAACACCGAGCCGCTACCATGGTCCCCATGAGTGTCCTCGGAACCGTTATCGTCGGCGTTGTTATCCTCCTGGGAGTCATCGGCGCCGTCGTCCAAGTCTGGCCCTCCGCGCCCCTCGTCGGCGGCGCGATCCTCGTGTGGGCGTGGCTGACCGGCACGACCAGCGCGTGGATCGTTTTCGCCATCGCAGCGCTCGTTCTCGTCCTCGGCACGCTCCTCAAATACGTGATCCCCGCGCGCGGCATGAACAAAGCCGGGATTCCGCAATCGACGCTCGTGTGGGGCGCGCTCGGCGGCGTCGTCGGCTGGTTCATCGGCCTGCCCCTCGGCCTCGTCCTCGGTATGATCGCCACGACCTTCGTCGTCGAATACCTGCGCAGCCGCGATACCGCCACCGCCTGGGCGTCCACCCTCCAGGCCCTCAAGGCCTTCGGCTGGACGATTGCCATCGAACTGATAGCCGCCCTGACCAGCGCAACCGCGTGGGGCATCGGCGTCGCCCTGGCCGCCGCCGGGAACTGAACCGGGCCTATCGAGGTACCCCGGCCTCGTCAATCTCCGCTAATATGGGTCTGTTGCGCACACCCGCGCGACGGACCCAAACTTTACGGAGATACTCATGCCCGCCGTCATCGTGCTCGGCGCCCAGTGGGGCGACGAAGGCAAAGGCAAGGCCACTGATCAGCTCGGCCAACATACCGACCTCGTCGTCAAGTTCAACGGCGGAAACAACGCGGGGCACACCGTCGTCATTGACGGGGAAAAGTACGCGCTGCACCTCCTGCCCGCCGGAATCCTCTCCGAAGGTGTCACCCCCATCATCGGCAACGGCGTCGTCGTCGATCTGGACGTGCTCTTCGAGGAACTCGAGGACATCACCTCGCGCGGCGTCGACTGCTCGCGCCTGCTCATCTCCTCTAACGCGCACATCATCCCTCCGTACAACCGCCTCATGGACCAGGCGAACGAGCGTGCGCGCGGCAACAACCTGATCGGCACGACCGGCCGAGGCATCGGCCCCACCTACGCCGACAAGATGAACCGTATCGGCCTGCGCATCCAGGACCTCTTCCACCCCGAGGAGCTGCGCGCTAAGGTCGAAGCCGCCCTGGCCCCCAAGAACACCATTTTCGAGGCCGTGGACCTGCAAGTGCTCGACCCCGCTGAGGTGTCCGACCACCTGCTTTCCTTCGCGGCCCGCGTCAAGCCGATGCTGTGCGACGTGTCCCTCGTCGTCAACGACGCGCTGGACCGCGGCGACACCGTCCTTTTCGAGGGCGGCCAGGCCACGATGCTCGACATTGACCACGGCACCTACCCCTTCGTGACCTCCTCCAACCCGACCGCGGGCGGCGCGCTCACCGGCTCCGGCGTCGGTCCGACCCGCATCGACCGCGTTGTTGGCGTCGCCAAGGCGTACACGACCCGCGTCGGTGAGGGTCCGTTCCCCACGGAGCTGGATAACGAGGTCGGCGAGGCCCTGCGCACCAAGGGCGGCGAGTTCGGCGTGACCACGGGTCGCCCGCGCCGCACCGGCTGGTTCGACGCCGTCGTCATGCGCTACGCGACGCGCATCAACGGCCTGACCGACATCTGCCTGACCAAGCTCGACGTTCTCTCCGGCTACGAGACGATCCCCGTGTGCGTCGCCTACGAGGTGGACGGCGTGCGCACCGAGGAAATGCCTCTCGACCAGGCTGGCTTCGAGGCTGCCGTGCCCGTGTACGAGGAGCTGCCCGGCTGGAGCGAGGATATCTCTCAGTGCCGTTCCTTCGATGAGCTGCCGCAGGCCGCCCAGGACTACATCAAGCGCCTGGAAGAGCTGTCGCGCTGCCGCATCCAGTCCATCGGCGTGGGCCCGGGCCGCGAGGCGACCATCGTGCGCTACCCGCTCATGTGAGAGGGGATGACAGGGTGAGGGCCGGTGCCGCGCTGCGGTGCCGGCCCTCACCCTATGCGCGGGATCTTGCTGACCCGCACGTGGGCCTCCTGTTCCGCACGTGGGCCTCCTGTTCCGCACGTGGGCCTCCTGTTCCGCACGTGGGCGGGGCTGCCCACACTCGGAATAGCGGGTTTACGTGCGGAATAGAGGGCCAACATGCGGACAAGCTGATTTGCGGGCCCGGTGTCTGTCGGACGCTCGCAGGAACGGAAGGACGGATCTAGCAGTCTGGCGCGAGACGGGGACAGTTGCGCAGCAGGAGACGGAAACACTCGTGCGCATCGGCGCGCAGATACGACAAAGCACGCCGAACCGAATGCGCCTGTCGGCGCGAAGGCCGCTCGTAGCGGCAGAGTTTGGAGCCCGGGGCATAACGGTCCGGCGTGCCCCTCAACCCTACGACTCACTCCATGCCAACGCGCGCCGTGGCGGCGTGGATCAACCCACACAGGGCATGCACCACAGTCGGATCCTCTCCGACGAGGCCTGGGCCGCGTCTCTCGGTTACGCACACCACAGCGCTGGGGCGGGCGCGGCGTTCCGACAACATGAGAGCACTCGCATCGCCACAATCCCGACCCGCCGCCACAGGAAGACCCGCGCGGGCGGCCATGGCCTCGTCGACTCCAGACATGTGGGACCATGGAAGCGTGATGACATCGACCTCGCCCACGCGCACACGAACCGACTCGAGCCGCGGAGTACGCCGCGACACGCTGGCCACCAGGCGAGTGCCTGTTAGCGTTGGTACGGCCACCGTCACACTTCTGGCCGCGCTGACAATCACCGCGTGGTGGCTGCCTGGCTCGCGCTGGACGGTCGGTCCGGTCATTGCACTCGCCTCGTTCCTGTTGGCGTTCGCGTGGCCGACGTTGGCGCGCCTGCACATGCCGTGGCTCGCGCAGGCTGTGCTTGCGTTCGGTGGGGCGCTCACCCCCATCGGCGTCGCGTACTGGAAGAACCTTGACATTGCGATCCCCCTGACCGGCATCATGTTCGTGTTCCTGGTGGCTGCGACGATCCTTGATGCGCCCGCACCGCGCGACCACTCGGTGGGTCATACGACCGAACACTGGGGGTCGACGTCGCTGACCGCAGCCCTTACTTCGTCGGTGACCGCGCTCCTTATCATTACAGCCGGGTCCATGTGGGTGTCCCTGACGGTCCACGCGCGCTGGTCGGTCGTCGTGCCCATGGCCGCCCTGGTCGTCATTGTCGCAGCCGTGTCTGCGCACAGCGGGCGCACCGCGACCGCGGGGGTGGCCTACTCCGCGGCTTTCGGCCTGTTCGCAGGACTCATCATTTCCTCGATCGCGTGGCTGCTCGGGCACACCTCCGACCTGCTGCCCGTCGTCTTTCCCTCTATCGCCACGAGCCTCGGTGACTTCGCCGCATTCCTCACCATGGGTGGCGTCACCGGCGTCGGCGTCGGCTTTGCCGTGTCGGTCGTTGACGCGCTCCTCGGTGAGCGCGCCGCCTCCGCTCAGCTTGCCTCCCTCCTCGGTCGCGGTGCCGCCAAATTCCTTGTCGCTGCCCTGCCCGTCTACGCGATGACGCGCATCGGTGGCATCTGAGGCGTGCCTCGCCTCGACGAGGCGGTGGCTGGCGACATTGCATTAACGAGGTAGCGGCTGGATGGCCAGGTTTACCCGCTGCACCTTCCTGAACCGCGCCTGCCCGGGGAGGCGACTCAGGCCTCGTCCCTGTTCGCCGCCAGCTGCGCGCTCCCGCGCCGCGCGGTGCCTTCCCGTCCCACGCGTTAGGCTGGAGTCATGATGGTGATACCTGCTGACCTGCCCGCACTCGTTGCTCCCGTCGCGTGGATGCTCGGAACCTGGGAGGGCTGGGGCATGCACGCAAACCCCGCAGCCCCCGGCCAGGAAGCTTCCGCCGAGGCCCCTGCTGATTCGCCCGTCGTTGAGGAGATCCGCGGCGACGTCGTCGGCGAGCAGATGCGCCTGGTGACCCGCGTGTACGCGGGCGAGGCCTCGACCCCGATCGACCCCACGTGGGACGCCGCGCAGGGCCTGGCTGCTATCAAGAAGGGCGACCTGATCAGCGAAGAGACCCTGTACGTGTCCGTCGCCCCCCTCCGACGCGCCGCTGCCGCCGCCCGGCCAGTACAACGCCCGCGAGTTCACGGCGACCTCCGCCTCCACCGAAGGTCACAGCGCCGTGTGGGACGGCGTGAGCGTCGGCCCGCGCGTGCAGATGGTCTCCGACGCGATCGCGCTCGGCGTGGACGCACCCCGTCTGACGCACGTGGGCCGCATGTTCGGCCTGGTTGCCGGCGAACTCATGTGGACGCAGGAACGCACACTCGATGGCCAGGATGAAGCTGACGTCGAGATCTCGGGCCGCCTGCACCGCACCGAGCAGGCCTCCACGGAATCCGGCGAGGTCATCGACGGCATCGACGACTCGCAGGGCGGCTTCCTTGTCTGAGCCTTCGGTTGATTCCGAGTTCGTCGACGAGGCTGTGGCCTCCTTCGGCGCGACCCCGCACTTCGGGGATCCGTCGGGGGAGCAGTGGGCCCTCGAGGCTGGTTGCGCCCTGGTGCGCCGCCCAGACCTGGCGGTCATCTCTGTTGAGGGGGCTGATCGACTGACGTGGCTGACGTCGCTGGCCTCGCAGATCGTCACCGGCCTCGTCCCCGGCGTGAGCCGCGAGCTGCTGATCCTTTCGCCCGAGGGGCGCGTCGAGCATTGGGCGGGCGCGAGCGACGATGGCGAGGCACTGCACCTGATCGTGGAGCGCTCGGACGTCGATTCTTTCGTGGCGTTCCTTGATTCGATGCGTTTCGCGTTGCGCGTCGCGGTTGCTGAGCGCGACGTTGCCGTGTTCTCCTCGGTCCGCGCGGGCGCAAACACGCCCGATTCGGTGGTGGGCTTGCCCGGGCTCCTGTGGACCTGGGAGGACCCGTGGCCCGGCGTGGTGGAGGGCGGGGCCGCCTACTTCCGGGGCGAGCGCCACCCCGGCGCGCGCACCCCCATGATGTTTCACGTTGTTTCACGGAGGGCCGCAGACGAGTTCGAGGCCGCGTGGCTGTCCGCGTTCCCCCAGGCAGGCTCGCGTCGCCGCGCCGGATACTTAGCGTGGGAGGCCATGCGCATCACTGCGTGGAAGCCGCGCCTGGGCCGCGAGACCGACGCCCGCGCGATCCCCCCTGAGGTGGACTGGCTGCGCACCGCCGTCCACACGGCGAAGGGTTGCTACCGCGGGCAGGAAACCATCGCCCGCGTCCTCAACCTGGGACGCCCCCCGCGCCGCCTGACCTACCTGCAGCTGGACGGCTCACGCGGTGACTTGCCTGCACCCGGCACGCCCATTGAGGTGGGCGGGCGTCAGGTCGGCGTCATCACCTCCTCGGCGCGCCACGCGGACGAGGGGCCGATCGCACTTGCGCTCATCGCGCGCGCCGTGCCCGTGACGACCGTCTTCGACATCGACGGCGTCGCTGCCGCCCAGGAGGAGATCGTGCCTGTCCACGGCAAGTCCTCCGTATCCCCGCAGACCCGCCCGGGTGCCGACCTCTCCCGTGAGGCCGGCCAGCGCGGCGGATCAACGGGTTTTGGCGGCCTCGGCTCGGCCCTGGGGGCACGCTGATGCGTGCCGTCATCCAGCGGGCGACTTCGGGCGAGGTTCGCGTCGACGGCGAGGTCGTCGGCCGCCTCGCGCTTCCTGCTGGTTCTGCTGGTGACGAGGCGGGGGCTGGGTCTGCCGCTCAGGTCTCGTCGCGTGGCGTGGGTATCCCCGGTGACGTCGACGTAACCATCGGTGAGACCACCCCGGCGTGGGAGAGTTCCGGCGGAGCGCGCCAAGGCCTCGTCGTCCTCCTGGGTGTCCAGCGCGGCGACGGTCCCACTCAGGTCGCGACTGTTGCTCGTAAGATCGCCGAGCTGCGTATCCTCGACGACGAACGTTCCGCGCTTGACGTGCACGCCCCGATCCTTGTGATCTCGCAGTTCACCCTGTATGGTGACACGCGCAAGGGGCGTCGCCCGTCGTGGGCTCACGCCGCGCCCGGGGACGAAGCCGAACCCTTGGTCGACGCGGTTGTGGCCGATCTGCGAGGCCGGGGCCTGCACGTCGAGACCGGCCAGTTTGGGGCGATGATGGAGGTCTCGCTGGTCAACGACGGGCCTTTCACGGTCCTCGTGGAGGCCTAGCGTCAGGGGGGCGAAGGGCCTTCCGCGTCTGTGCTCATTCGTCTGTGCGGTGACGCGCCGACGATGAGTCCACAGCTTTGCTTGTGCCTAAGTGGCGTTAGACCTCTTAGGTGGGTATTGCACCAGTGAGGAGCTGGTGTCGTGCTCCTGATCGGTTTGAATGTTCCCGATTGGGTTGAATCCTGCCGATAACTCCGCGTTTGTGCTTGTGCTGGAGGGGTCGTGCACCCGATCAGTAGGCATTGCACCCGTTCTGATCGGGTGCAGTGCTCCTTAACGGGTGCAGTGCTCCTGATCGGGTGCAATGCTCCCGATTGGGTTGAGTCCCGGACGTGGTGCCTCGCGTGCTGCTGAACTGCCCTCTGTTGTGTGTGGCAATGGGCGCTGTTTCCCAATAATCCCGCACGTCATGTCCCTGTCAACCTTCCAGATTCTGAATGATGATCATTGCAAGTCCAACGTTTGTGAGCCTAGTCGACAACCGACCCGGTGAAATTATGTGCGACTTGTGTGCGTGGACGCGCCAGTGCCCCGGCCCTGTCGTCTGGCGCTCGTGCCCGGCCCTGCCCGTCCGGCTCCGTTGGCTGTCGTGACCGGGGCTCTTCCCTGCGTAACGCGGGGGGAATCGCATCATGAGAGGCTCGACACGCCGGCGACACGCCGTTACGAGGCTTTTCATGACGCCAAACCCCCGATGTGACCGCTGAATCTGAATGACTCGCCCGGTGTGGGGACCGGACTCACCTGTCGTAGCCCTGCATGCCTCACCTGCCACGGCCTCGGACCCGGATATGTGCCCCGGCCTCGTCCCTGCGCCCAGGGCGAAAGAGCGCGCACGGCGCTCGGGCTTTCCGTAGTCTGTAACTAGTCAACTGGGACGGGTGTACGCCGAGTTCGGCGGGGCAGCTGCCCCTGAAACAAGGAGAGACATGTTCGAACGCTTTACTGACCGTGCGCGTCGTGTCGTCGTGCTCGCGCAGGACGAGGCCCGCGGTCTTAAGCACAACTACATTGGCACGGAGCACCTGCTGCTCGGCCTGATCTCTGAGGGTGAGGGCGTGGCCGCGAAGGCCCTGGAGACGATGGGGATCAAGGGCGAGGCCGTGCGCGCCTCGGTCATTGAGATCATCGGTGAGGGTGAGAAGCCGGTCGAGGGCCACATTCCTTTCACGCCGCGCGCCAAGCGCGTCTTTGAGCTGAGTCTGCGCGAGGCCCTGCAGCTGGGCCACAACTACATTGGTACGGAGCATCTGCTGCTCGGCCTCCTCAAGGAGGGCGAGGGCGTGGCCGCCCAGGTGCTCACCAAGCAGGGCGCGGACTTGGCGCAGGTGCGTCAGACCGTCATCCAGATGCTGAGCGGCTACCAGCGCGGCGATGACGAGGGCCGCGAGTCGGTGGGCGCGGGCGTGGGCGGCTCAGGCGGCCCTGAGCGCTCGAATTCCGCGATCCTTGAGCAGTTTGGTCGCAACCTGACGCAGGCTGCGCGCGAGAACAAGCTGGACCCCGTCATCGGTCGCCGCGTCGAGATGGAGCGCGTCATGCAGGTCCTCTCGCGCCGCACGAAGAATAACCCGGTCCTGATCGGTGAACCCGGCGTCGGTAAGACCGCGGTCGTTGAGGGCCTCGCCCAGGCGATCGTGCACGGCGACGTGCCCGAAACCATCAAGGATAAGCAGATTTACAGCCTCGACATGGGGTCGCTGGTCGCGGGTTCGCGTTACCGCGGCGACTTCGAGGAGCGTCTGAAGAAGGTCCTCAAGGAGATCCGCACGCGCGGCGACATCATCCTGTTCATCGACGAGATCCACACCCTCGTGGGTGCGGGTGCTGCCGAGGGGTCGATCGACGCGGCCCAGATGCTCAAGCCCATGCTGGCGCGCGGCGAGCTCCAGACGATTGGTGCGACCACGAACGACGAGTACCGCAAGTACATCGAGAAGGATGCGGCTCTCGAGCGCCGCTTCCAGCCGGTGAAGGTCGAGGAACCCAGCGTTGAGGAGACGGTGGAGATCCTTAAGGGTCTGCGCGACCGTTACGAGGCGCACCACCGCGTCATCATTACGGACGCTGCGATCCAGGCGGCCGCCGAGCTGGCAGATCGCTACATCTCGGATCGTTTCCTCCCCGATAAGGCCATCGACCTGGTCGACGAGGCCGGGGCACGCCTGCGCATTCGCCGCATGACCGCGCCGCCGGAGCTGCGCGAGCTGGATGAGAAGATCGCCGAGGTGCGCCGCAACAAGGAGGCGGCCATCGACGATCAGGACTTCGAGAAGGCCGCGTCGCTGCGCGATCAGGAGTCGAAGCTGTCCGAGGAGCGCAAGGCGAAGGAAGAGGCGTGGAAGGGCGGCGAGTCCGACGAGATCGCCGAGGTCGGGGATCAGGAAATCGCCGAGGTCTTGGCCATGTCGACGGGTATCCCGGTCGTGCGCCTTACTCAGACGGAGACCGCGAAGCTGCTCAAGATGGAAGATGAGCTGCATAAGCGCGTTATTGGCCAGGACGAGGCCGTGAAGGCTCTCGCTCAGTCGATCCGTCGTACGCGCTCGGGCCTGAAGGATCCGAACCGTCCCGGTGGCTCGTTCATCTTTGCGGGTCCGACGGGTGTGGGTAAGACGGAGCTGGCGAAGGCTCTCGCCGAGTTCCTCTTCGGTGACGAGGATGCCCTGATCCAGCTGGATATGTCTGAGTTCTCTGAGAAGCACACGGCATCGCGCCTCTTCGGTGCTCCTCCCGGCTACGTCGGTTACGACGAGGGTGGTCAGCTCACGGAGAAGGTTCGCCGTAAGCCGTTCTCGGTCGTCCTCTTCGACGAGGTTGAGAAGGCTCACCCGGATATCTTCAACTCGCTGCTTCAGATCCTGGAGGAGGGGCGCCTGACGGACTCGCAGGGCCGAAAGGTGGACTTCAAGAACACCGTCATCATCATGACGACGAACCTGGGTACCCGCGATATTAATAAGGGCGTGCTGACGGGCTTCCAGACCACGGATCACTCGACGCATGATTACGGTCGCATGAAGTCGAAGGTTGCGGAGGAGCTCAAGCAGCACTTCCGTCCGGAGTTCCTCAACCGTGTTGATGATACAATTGTGTTCCCGCCGTTGACGAAGCCGGAGATTGCACGCATTGTCGACCTGATGATCGCGAAGCTCGCCAAGCGTATGGAGGCGCAGGATATGCGTCTGCAACTGACGGACGAGGCGCGCGAGCTGCTGGCTGACGTGGGCTTCGATCCGGTGCTTGGTGCGCGTCCGCTGCGTCGCGCGATCCAGCGCGAAATCGAGGATGCGCTGTCCGAGAGGATCCTTTTCGGAGAGCTGCAACCTGGTCAGGTTGTCACGGTTGGTGTCACTGGAGAGGGTAAGGAACGGACTTTACCTTCAACGGAGAGTGATTTACTCACCAATTGTCTAAGGTTGACAAACCTTCGCCTCTGTGGGAGCGGCCCGTCGAATAACGGCGGGTCGCTCTCTGGTTGTCAAGTAATTGTGGCTCTGATAGATTCTCATTAACTATGAACGTCTTGCGAACTCATGCCACACTATTTGCGAGGCACTAATCATTGATCGAGAGAGGGTCTATGAACGCTCGAGCGCGCCGAAACCTGACCAGCGCAAGACGACGCCTGCCGGCGCTTCTTCTCATGCTGGTTGTTGTTGCGCTCTGCGTCGCTGGCGTCATCTATAAGGGTGCGGAAGTTACGCAGGTAAACGTCAATGATGGCGGAATTTGGGTAACAAATAAGTCCAAGCAGATGGTCGGTCACCTCGACTATGAGGCCCGCATCCTTGACGGCGCGCTGCGCACCGAGGCTAGCAATTTCGATGTCGGCCAGGCTGGCGAAACTGTTACGGTATCCGACCTGTCCTCACTTACTGTTGCGCCGGTCAATGTTACCCAGATCGCTTTGGGGTCCCCGACGGCCCTTCCCTCCGGTTCGGTTGCGATGCAGGGCGGGGACGTCCTGGGCGTCCTGAATGCGACAGATGGCACACTGTGGACGACGTCAGCCACCACGCCGAGCCCGGCGAACCTTTCTGACAATGCCGCCGTCGCCTCGAACATGGGTGCGAGCGCGTTTGTCACCGGTATGGACGGCACCGTCTATTCGCTGTCCTCTTCCGGATCCCTCACAACTGTTAAGCGGCAGGGTGCCGTCGATCAAGCGAAGACCTCCGTGATCGAGGGCATCCCCGCAGACGCGTCGCTGTCGATGACGGCCGTCGGAGACCAGGTCGTCGCCCTCGACTCCACCTCGAACACCCTCTTCCTGCCCGGCGGCAAGACACTCAACCTCAGCGCCGCAGGCGTCGAGGCGGGCGGAGTCCTCCAGCAGGCCGGACCGGCGTACGATTCCGTCCTCCTGGCCACGGCCTCGTCCCTGGTGAGGATCCCCCTGAAGGGCAGTGCCCCCACGATCATCCCCGCCGCCGAGGGATCCCCCAGCGGCATCCCCGCAGTACCCGTGCGCCACGAGGGCTGCTCCTACGGCGCGTGGGTCGGCTCGGGCGCGTTCATGCGCTCGTGCGACGACGCCTCCAACAACCAGCAGACAGTCGTCGATACGCTCAAGAGCGCCCAGGAAATAGTTTTCCGCACCAACCGTAAGGCCATCGTCCTCAACGACGTCGCGCAGGGCAACGTGTGGCTGCCCGACTCCAACATGGTCCTCATGGACAACTGGGATGAGGTCGAAAACCAGCTCCAGGAGTCCGAGGACGAACAGGACAGCCCGGAGCTGACGGACGAGATTGCCGACCCCGAAAAGCGCGAGGAGAACACCCCGCCCGAGGCCGTGGATGACGAATTCGGCGTCCGCCCGGGCCGTTCGACGATCCTGCCGGTCCTGGACAACGACTCCGACATTGACGGAGACGTGCTGACCGCCAGCCCGACTAGCCAGCCCGGATGGGGCGCTGTGGCCGTCGCGCGCTCCGGTCGCGCGCTGCAGATCGTGGACGTCGATGCCGATCAGGCGGGTTCCACGTCGTTCACGTACGAGGCCTCGGACGGGACCGCGACCGCCTCCGCGCGGGTGCAGGTGACGATCCACCCCTATTCGCAGAACGAGGCGCCCACGCAGCTGCGTGCGTCGTCGGTCAAGATCGGCCAGGGCGCGCAGATCCAGTATCAGGCGCTGTCCGACTGGCGTGACCCCGATGGCGACCCGTTGTTCTTGAAGAATGCCGAGGCTCCCGAAGGTCTGAACGTGTCCTTCATGGAGGACGGCTCGATGACGATCACCGAGGAAGGCTCCGCGGCTGGTCCGAAGACCGTCGTGCTGACCGTCGCCGACGATCAGGGCGCTGAGACGCGCGGCGAACTCATTGTCAACGTCCAGGAGGCCGGCAACCTGCCGCCCGTCGCGAACGGCGACCTGTTTCTGGCACACCCGGGCGAGACTCTCACTCTGGATCCGCTCAAGAACGACACTGATCCCAACGGCGACCCGCTGATGCTGGCCGCTGTGTCCGGTGCGCCCTCGGGTGCGTCGATCACGCCGGATTTGGAACGCGGGACCATTGACTTCGTGGCGTCGTCCCCGGGTTCCTACTCCTTCGCCTACACGGTCTCCGACGGCGTCGCGACGACGCTGGGTATTGTGCGCGTCGTGGTCGTTGAGACCGTTGCGCTGCCCCCGGTTGCCGAGAACGATACGGCGGTCCTGCCGCAGGGCGGGTCCGTGCTGGTTGCGCCGCTGGCCAACGACTACGACCCGACGGGTGGAGTTCTGTCGATCACGTCGATTGATTCCTCGTCCGTGCCCGGCCTGGAGGTGGCCCTCATCGACCGCCACCTGCTGCGCGTGACTGCGCCGACAGGCATCGAGGGGACGGTGTCCTTCTCTTACACGGTGTCCAACGGGCAGGGCAGCGCCAGCGCCAGCGTGACCGTCATTCCCGGTGCTTCTGACCGCACCGATTTGCCGCCGGTCCTCAAGCCGGATCGAGGCAAGGTGCGTGTCGGCGACGTGGGGACGGTCTCCGTTCTGGCGAATGATCGCTCGCCGGCCGGCCTGAACCTGCAGGTCGAGTCGACGCTCGAGTATGATCGCGCTTCCGCCCTGGGGACGCCCTTCGTGACGGGTAACCAGGTGCGTCTCGAGGCGGGGGACACCCCGGGCACGATGGATGTCACCTACTCTGTCATCGATTCCGCCGGTAACCGCGCCTCCAGCACGGTCACCTTCGAGATCCTGGCAGCCTCCGACCACAATGAGGCACCGCGTCCCCGCGACATCACCGCGTGGGCCACGGCTGGTCAGACCACCCGCATCCCGGTCTCGCTTGACGGCATTGACCCGGACGGCGACTCGGTGACCCTGCGCGGCGTGGATTCCTCTCCGCAGAAGGGTTCGGCGACCGCGAAGGCCACGTGGATTGAGTACACGCCCAACGCCTCGGAGTCCGGCACTGACTCCTTCACCTACACGGTCGAGGATCGCCAGGGTGCGCGTGCCTCGGCTCGCGTCCGTGTCGCCGTCACGCCTGTTCCCTCGCTGAACCAGAACCCGGTGGCGGTGCCCGACACCGTCCTGACGCGCCCTGATCGCATGGTGACCATCAACGTCTTGTCGAACGACGTGGACCCTGACGGCGACCCGCTCGCCCTCGAGAAGGACAGCCTCGAGACGGCCACGCCCGAACTCGACCCGCAGGTCCGATCCGACACGACCGTCCAGGTGCACACGCCCTCCAAGGTTGGCACTTACCTCGTGTCCTACACGGTCAGCGACGGTCGCGGCGGCTCCGCGCGCGGCACCCTGACGGTCTACGTCCAAGATGACGCGCCCCTCAAGGCGCCCATCGCCCGCGACGACTTCGTGGACTATGACGCGCTGCCCACGGACGGCTCCGCCGTGTCCGTCAACGTCCTCGAGAACGACGAAGACCCCGACGGCAGTATCGACGAGGTCACCCTGACCACCGCCGATGCCGGCGTGACCGTCTCCGGCTCGAACCTGCTGATTCCGACCTCGGAATCCACGCGCCTGGTCGTCTACACGATCACCGACCGCGACGGGCTGACCAACTCGGCTGTTGTCCGGGTCCCCGGTCGCGACTCGACCGCGCCGTTCCTCAGCTCGGCGAATCTGCCGATCGAGATGGACGCGGGCACCTCACGCACGATCAACCTGTCGGACTACGTCATTACTCGCTCGGGACGCAGCCCGCGCCTCGTCGAGGGGTCGAGTCCTGTGGCCCAGGAGGGCCTCGACTCGGTCGTCGCTGATTCCAACACGCAGCTGACCCTGAATGCGAACGCCGCGTTTAGCGGCAACTCCGCGTTCCTCATCCAGGTCGCGGACGGCGATTCCTCCGACGCGGGGACGCTCACCGCCTCCCTGTCGCTGCCCGTGCGCATCAAGGCCACGGTCAACCAGCCGCCGACCTTCACCCCGACCGCTATTCGTGTCGAGGCCGGGGGCGAGGCCGTGGTGCAGAACCTGGCGCTGGCCGTGCGCGACCCCGAGGGTGTGGATACCTCCACGTTCACCTACACCATGGACTCTGCGCCGAACTCGATTCAGGCCTCGCTGTCGGGCGCGACCCTGTCGGTCACGGCCGCCGAGGGAACCGCGCAGGGGTCGGCCGGCTCGATCGCCGTGAGCGTCACGGACGAGGATGGCCACACGGTGTCGGCCCAGATCCCCGTCGAGGTCGTCGCGTCGATCAAGCCCCTGATCCAGCTGCCCGTCTACACGCTGACCACTAAGGTGAACCAGACCGTGAGCGTGGACGTGGCGTTGGCTGCGACGAACCCCTTCCCGGACGCGCCGATCACCCTCGAGGGGACCCTCGTGTCCTCGGGTGAGGCGGCTGTCTCCTCGTCGGGTACGACCGTGTCCATCACGCCCAGCGCCTCCGGCGTGATCACGGTCGGCTTCAAGGTCAACGACAAGCTGGCCGACCCATCGCGTGCCGTCCAGGGCACGATCACCGTCACGGTGCGGGGTAAGCCGAATCCTCCCACAAATCTGCACGCCGAAAACACCGGAAAGGGCGGTGCGAGCGTGACCTTCCAGGCTCCCAAGTCTGGCGGGTCGACGATCACCGGCTACAGGCTCTTCGACGACACTGGCAAGCAGGTCGCCACCTGTGACAAGGAGGTGTGCGAGGTCGGCGACCTGATCACAGGTAGGACCTACTCCTTCACCGCGATTGCGGTCAGTGCGGAGGGCGAGTCCGAGCGTTCGGCACCCTCGAACCCCATTACCATCTCCAATGTCCCGAGTGCTCCCGGTGCGCCTCACCTTGAGGCCGGCGACGGAAGCATCAGGGCGACGTGGGCTGCTGCCAAGGCGAACGGCTCCGAGGTCACCGGATACACAGTGACCGCGACGACTGCCAACGGTAATGCAGGCCGCTGCGAGACGCTGGGCACGACGACCTGCACGATCGAGGGCCTGAAGAACGGCAGCCCCTACACGGTGGTGGTCGTGGCGCACAGCGACGCTGGAGATTCCGCGCCATCTGCGGGTGCTGTGGCCACCCCGCAGGCGGAGACGAAGAACCCCGATAAGCCCAGCGTGATGAATGCCGAGGCGCGTAACACCGCGGATGACAGGATAGAGATTACCGTGACCTGGAGCTATTCTGAATCGGGCAGCTCGAAGGGCTGGGGGCCGACGACGGTGAACGTCAATGGCATCCCGAAGACCGTCCCCGGTCCCGCGATCAATGAGAAGAACGGGACCGCTACCACGACCATGACAGTGGAGCGGGCTGACGCTCTGCAGGTGCGCGTGACAGTCAGTAACGCGGCCGGGCTTAGTGCGACCTCCGATGCGAAGACGATTGCAGCGCCCACACTGAAGACCATTCCTCTGGCACCCGACGCGCCGCAGCTGGGACCCACCTCGGATAACGCTGCAGAGAAGCTCGCGGTGTCGAATGCGCGCCTGAAAGAAGGCAACGGCTACACGGTCAACGACCTGGAGCTTTACTACGCGGACAGCATACCCGGGTGTATGTCGGCCGAGAGTCACAAGGTTGATCTCAACAACGGCGATCGCGGCGACTTTAATATCGGTCCGCTTCCTTCGGGTTCCTTGATGCGTTACTACTTCTGCCAGCGTGGTAAGCGAGGGCCGAATGATTACGTGTGGAGTCCAGCGACACTAGCCGCCGGCTTTGTCGGCACAGGCCAGCCTGGTGGCGGCGGTAACGGCGGCGGTGGTAACGGCGGCGGTAACGGCGGCGACGAGGAAAAGCCTCAGCCGTCGGCCAACTCGCCGATCCCGCCTTTTACAGTCTCCGCCGAGCCACATACCAACAGCGCAACAATCGTGTGGACCCCTCCTGAAGGTACCTCCGTCAAGGAGACCAACGTGTGGATCGAGGGTGCAGCGGGCACGAAGCAGACATTCGCTGGTCGATCACATCGTGGACTGCGTCGCCTCTTTGAACCGGTCCACCAGTACACGGCTGTCGTCGATCTGGTCAGTACCGGCGGGGCGCACCGAAAGGTGCCGGTCACGTTTACGACGGGTGAATCGGTTGACAAGATCGATGCATCCTTCACCGGGATGACCGCCTGCCCGAACGGCCAAGAGTGTGGCTCGATGACCCTGACGGCCTCGCGTGCCTCGCAGTTCCAGCGGGGCAAGACGCTCGTCTGCACGGTGGCGACTGGACGGCCGTCCCAAAACACGGAGTTCCGCTTCTCACAGGGGACGCCGAGTATACCGGGTATCCTTACGGAGTCGATCACCGCGCCAGAACTGAATGCGCGGCAGGTCGTGAAGAACTGCCGAGGCGAATAAAACAAAAGACTTTCACCCACTACAAGCAACGAGAGAGACAGTAGGACAACTCATGACCCTTTCCATCGAAGATGCAACTAGGTTCGCCCAGGTCTTCAAGGGCCTCGTCGATGGCGTGTCCGTCGCGGTCCTGGATAAGCATCAGGCGGTGCGCCTCGCGCTGACGACGATGTTCGCGGGTGGACACCTCCTGCTCGAGGATGCTCCCGGAACCGGTAAGACGGCCCTGGCGCGCGCGATCAGCGCGACCATTGACGGTACGCACTCGCGTATCCAGTTCACCCCCGACCTGCTGCCCTCCGACATCACCGGCGTGAACATGTTCAACCAGAAGACGGGCGAGTGGGTCTTCCACGCCGGCCCCGTCTTCGCGGAGATCGTCCTGGCCGACGAGATCAACCGTGCCTCGCCCAAGACCCAGTCCGCGCTCCTGGAGGTCATGGAAGAGGCCCAGGTGACGGTCGACGGCGTGCGCCGTCCCGCGCCCCAGCCCTTCATGGTCATCGCGACCCAGAACCCCGTCGAACAGGCAGGCACCTACCCGCTGCCCGAGGCCCAGCTAGACCGCTTCCTCATGAAGACGTCGATCGGCTATCCCTCGCGAGCCGCCATGATCGACGTCCTCGACGGCTCGGCCTCCCCCGACCGCTCGAAGAACCTCGAGCCCCTCGTGACCGGTCAGGACATCGTCGCCTGGGCAGCCCTGGCCTCGGCGAACCACACGGACCGCGCGGTCCTCGACTACGTGGCGGCGTTGGCTGAAGCGACTCGCGACGACGAGTCCTCGCTGCTGGGCGTGTCCACCCGTGGCGCCATCGGCATGGTGCGCTGCGCCCGCGTGTGGGCGGCCGCGCAGGGGCGTAACTTCGTCCTGCCCGACGACATCAAGGCCCTGGCCGTGCCCGTGTGGGCGCACCGAATTATCGTTGACCCCGACGCCGCGTTCTCCGGCGCGACCGCTGAGGGCGTCATCCAGCGCGCCCTGACGTCGGTGCCTGCCCCGGCGGTGGGCGCGTAACGCGCCGACCGGAAACGACGATGCAAGGGAAGAGTTCGAACAATGCAACGATGGTCTCGCCGCGTAAGGCGCAGGCCTCCCGTCAGCACCTTCTGAAGGCGCTGGCCGACCTAGTGACGCCCACCGGGTGGGCGCTCGTCTTCTTCGTCGCGGTCTCTCTGATTCTCGCGGCGACCCTCCGGTGGGTCGAGGCCCTGGCGTGCGCCCTCGCGGGCGTCATCGCCCTGGTGCTCGCGGCCACGCGCGTGGCGTGGAAGCCCCCGCACCTCGTGTCGATCCGTGTGCCCAATGAACGTATCGTCGCAGGCCAGACGGCGGTCGGCGAGCTCGTGGTGCGCAACGAGCGTGCCCGTCCGGTGCGCGCAGGCATCATCGAACTGCCGATCGGCACGGGAACGGGCGAGTTCGTCGTTCCTCCGCTGGGGGCGCACGCGACGTGGGACGAGATGTTCCTGATCTCCTCGCGTCACCGAGGCCTCATCAATGTCGGCCCTGCGCGCTCCGTGCGCTCTGATGCCCTCGGCCTGCTGCGCCGCGTGCGTTCCTGGGATGAACCCGTCGTCCTGCACGTCCACCCGCGCACGGTCCGCGTCCCCTTCGACGCGACCGGCTTCCAGCTGGACGTCGAGGGCGTGTCCACCGGCAAGCTCTCCAGCTCCGACGTGTCTTTCCACGCGCTGCGCGACTACGAGCCGGGCGATGACCGCCGCGCCGTGCACTGGCAGTCGACCGCTCGCCTCGGCAAGCTCATCGTGCGCCAGTACGAGGAGACCCACCGTTCCCACCACGTCATCGTCTTGGATACCTCCCGCGACGCGTGGGACCACGATTCCTTCGAGACCGCCGTGTCGGTCGCGGGTTCCCTGGGCCTGGCGAACCTGCGGGAGTCACGCCCGGTATCGGTGACGACGACCGATGAGTGGCTGCCGTCCTCGGTCGCTATGCGCCTCCTGGACTCCCTGTCCGAAATCTCGCACCGTTCCTTTCGGGGATCTGGCGCTGCGCGTGCGCGAGGCCGTGGCTCAGCGCCCCGGAGTCTCCGCACTGACGCTCATCGTCGGCCCCGAGACAACTGATTCGGACGCCGCCCACCTGGCTCGCCTGGCGCCCATCGACGTGCCCGTATCCATCATCCGTATCGGCGAGAGTAAAGCGCGCGCCCGCCGAAACCTCGGCCGAGGAGTTCTCCTCGACTGTGCAACCCTGGATGACCTGCCGCGCATTATCGTCGCCGGGGGTCTGGCATGAGCAGCAACGTGAACACCAAGCCCCGCGCCCAGCGCGTCGATCCTCAGGGCGAGGCCGTCCCCGGCTCTCCCATTAAGACGGACCGCCGCTCAGTGGATGAACCCACACAGCCCTCGGCAGCACACGCCCTCGCGGGCGCGCGCTCTGAGGCGCACATGCCCAAGCCGAGGACTACGCGCAGTCGCCTGTTGACAATTACGGAGCGCTTCGCGACATTCCGCACGCGCTTGCCGATGTGGTCTCTGCTCGTCCTCGCGGTCCTCTTCGCCGGGCCGATCGCCGCCTTCGAACCCGTCTTCGGCGGGGGAGTGGGCGCTATCGCGGCGGGCGCGGGCGTGGCCTGCGGCCTGCTCATCGCCTACGCGTCGACGAAGTGGCGCTGGGATATGCTCACGACGGTCCTGTCCATCCTGGTCGCCTACTTCCTGCTTGGGAGCGCCGCAGCCCTGCGTGCCGAGGCCCTCTTCGGGTTCTTGCCCACCGGCAAGACCCTGCAGGTCATGGTCCTGGGTTCCTTCCGCGCGTGGAAGGACCTGCTGACGCTGACCGCACCCGTGTCCGCATACTCGGGCCCCGGCCTCGTCCCGTGGATGAGCGGCCTTCTCTTCGCCGTGCTCTCAGGCCTCATCACCGCCCGTGCTGGGCGCGCCATCCTGGGGTCCATCCCGCTCGTCGCGATGGGCGTGATCGCCATCTTCTTTGGCCTGTCAGGCCACGCGCTGCCCGTGTGGGCGGTCCTGCTGTGGTGGGCGCTCCTGGGCGCATGGTGGGCCGCAGCCGCTCAGTACCAGCGCATCACGCTGGGACAGGACGTCCTGGTGGGCCGCTCCGGCGCGGCCGGGGCAGAGAATACCCTCGGGCGCAGCTCTCGCTCCACGGTCTACGTGGGCAGGCGTATTCTCGGCGCGACACTCATGCTCGCAATTTCCGTGGGCGTGGCCCTGCCTGCCGCCTCCTACCTGGGCAAGTCCGGGGCGCGCGTCGTTGGCCGCGACCTCGTGGAGCCGCCGCTGGACATCCAGGCGTACCCCTCGCCGATGGCCTCGTTCCGTCACTACACGACCGACCTGAAGGACGAGACGCTTATTACCGTCTCTGACCTGCCCGAGAACCAGCGCGTGCGCATCGCCGCGATGGACGTGTACGACGGCACTACCTTTGGCATGTCGGAAACCCGAGGGGATGGCCACTCCGGCTACATCCCCGTCGAAACGGCGATCCCCGGGCGTGCCGAAGGCAATTCAACCGTCACCGTGTCAACCAACGGCTTGTCCGGCCCGTGGGTACCCGTCCTGGGAATCCCCTCGCAGATTACTTTCTCCGGCACCGGAGCGGACACGCAAAAGGACGGCCTCTTTGTTGACACGTGGGGAAACGCGGCCCTGACGACAGGGCGCGCGGGCACGATGACCTACGACGTGCGCACCACGTTCGTCGAACCCATCCACGACGAGGAGCTGTCCTCCCTCTCAGTTTCTCCCAACACGTCGAAGGACACGCATGTGCCCGAGGGTATCGGCGCGATGGCCACGGATCTGACGCAGAATGCGTCGACGGCTCTGGCCGCCGCGCGCGCGATCGAGCACCACCTGTCGACCTACGGTTACTACCTCAACGAGAACACGCAGTTCTCGCGTCCCGGCGTGCGCGCCGACCGCCTTGAGCGCATGATTTCCGGCGACGAGAACCTGATCGGCGACGACCAGCAGTACACGGCCCTCATGGCTCTCATGCTCCACCAGCTGGGCATCAACGCTCGCGTCGTCATGGGTGCCTACCCCGAGGGCGGCTCGCAGGGCGGTGCCGCTTCCCTGCGCGGCTCTGACATCCGCGCCTGGGTCGAGGTCGAGTTCGGAGACGGCATCTGGGCCGTCTTTGATCCCACCCCTCCGCGCGACCACACGCCGCAGACGCAGGTGCCCAAGCCTCGCAGTGTACCGCGCCCGCAGGTCCTCCAGCCGCCGGAGCCCCCGGAGGCTCCCGCCGAGCTGCCGCCGTCGATGCGCGACCAGAACGCGGACCCGGTAAAGACACCGGATGAGAGCTTCCCCTGGCGCGTCGTCGCCGGTGTCGCGGGCAGCATCCTCCTGATCTTGGTGCCGCCTCTGACGATCTTGGCCTACAAGGCCGCACGTCGACGCCACCGCCGCCGAGCCGCCGCAGCCAACGCGCTGATCGGCTCGTGGGACGAGGTCGTGGACCTGGCCGCCGACTCAGGCCTGACCATCGAGGTGGGACGCACCCGCCAGGAGACCGCTTGGTCGCTGGCCTCCCAGTGGAACCTCGGCGAGCACCCGGGTGACCCCTTCAGCCTGGTGACGGGTGCGGTGCGCCATGGCGATGACGGCTCGACCGATTCGGTCGAGTTCGACGAGGCCTCGGCGACCAAGGGCCGCTATGTGATCGACGGGTGGAGCCGATTCGGTGACGACGTTCCCACCCCGGTCGTGATCGCCCGTTATGCGGACGTCGCGGACTTCGCGTCTCACGGCGCTTCCCGCGACCGCGCGCGTGACGCGTGGGTGCAGGTGAGTGCGCTGCGCTCGCAGGTCGGCAAGAACGCGGGTTTCTTTGCGCGCATGCGTCGCGCGCTGTCCCTGCGAAGCCTGCGAATGCGCCGTAAGCTGCGGTTGAGCGCAGCAGTTGCGCGCACGATGCAGGAGGAGAACGACCAGTGAGTTCAGCGGTCGCGGGCACGTGTGGCCCCCAGATTCCCGGCTTCCGGTGGGTTCGCCCACTCGGCCAGGGTGGTTTCGCCGACGTGTTCCTGTACCGCCAGGAGCTGCCCAGGCGCGACGTGGCCATCAAGGTGGTGCGCGCGAAAGGGGACGAGCGAGGCACCCTCGAGCTGCACCGCGAGGCTGACGCCATGACCCTGCTGGCCGGCCACCCCGCGGTGGTGGAGCTGCACGGCGTGGGCACGACCTCCGACGGCCGCGCCTACCTGGTGATGGAGTACTGCCCGGTTGCTGACCTGCTGACGCAGGTGCGCGCGCGGCCAATGTCGCTGGAGACGGCGCTGGACACGATGATCAAGGTGTGCGGCGTCGTCGAAATGTTCCACCGCCAAGGCTACGTGCACCGCGACATCAAGCCGTCGAACATCATGCTGGACGCCTATGGGAAGCCGGTCCTCGCGGACTTCGGTGTCGCCTCGAAGATTGGCAAGCTGGAGGTCGGCGCGTTTGACGGCTTCTCGGTGCTGTGGGCACCCCCGGAGCAGCAGGACATGAACTCGCCGGCCGTGCCGACGCAGGATGTGTGGGCGCTCGCGTCGACGATGTGGACGTTTATCACGGGCCGCAGCCCCTTCGAGGATCCCATCGGGGATAACTCAGCGGCGTCGATCGCGAACCGCGTGCAGCGCGGCCGCATGCGAGGCCTGGGCCGCGCGGACGCACCGGCGGAGCTTGAACGTGTGTTGCGCGCGGCGATGACAATCAACCCGGATGAGCGCACCCCCCTCGGCGTTGGAGTTCGGCAAGGGCCTCCAGCGCGTCCAACAAGAGCTGGGCTACGCGCGCACCGAGATGGAAATCAAGGAGAAGCGCTCCAAGGTGCAGGCCGGTCCCGCTGGCGGCCAGAATACGCGCACGCGTGGTGCCCCCATCATCGACCCGGACGACACGCGCATGCGCTCATCGTCCTATTATTCCTTCGAGGGTGGGGCGGGTTCCGGCGGCGTCGAGGCCGTGGCTGATTCGTGGAAGGCCGATCAGTCGACGGAGGAGGCCGAGGCCTCGGCTCGTCGTACGGTCGACGATCCCGACGTTTCCAAGCGGGGCTTGAATCCCGTCGCCGCGGTGGGATTGGCTCTGTTGGCCGCGGTGATTGGCGCGGGGCTGGTGGTCGGTATTCTGCGGGGCGAAGGATCCTTCACACACGCATCGCCCCTGCTGAAGAGACGACGAGTGCGTCGACGAACGCGGAGAACCCCCTCGGAGCAGCACCCCCGCAGGTCACCTCGCTCGCAGGAGAGTACTCCGACGGCCAGATGACGTGGACGTGGAGTGTGCCCGAGGGCCTGGCAACGGCGGATGTGACGTACTCCTACGAGGGGAGCAACCCCGTGGGCACGACGCGCGGCAGCGTTGAGGCGGCGACGGTGAGCGTGGATGGAGCCAGCGGCGAAAACTGCATGGAAATCACGACGGTGTCGCGTTCCTCGGGCCGTATGTCCGAGCCTGTGAGGGCCTGTCAAACTGTTCCCTGACCACCCGTGTAGCGTATTCCAGCGCGTGGCTGACCAGGGCGAATTGCGGTCCATTTTGTGTAACCATTAATGATGCACGTGTAGAATGAATGCGTTACGCGCTATCCCACGCGTACAACGTAGCGAGAAGGACAAAGGTAGATGGCTCAGGGTGAACATGCCGAGCGTGCTCCACTATTGTGGGGTGCGTCGACCGACGTCGGTCCGGTCCGCTCACACAACGAGGACTCTTGGCTGGCGGTCTCGCCCGTCTTCGCGGTCGCAGATGGGATGGGGGGCCACCTCGGCGGTGCCCGGGCCTCGTCACAGGCCGTCCTCACACTGCAGGAGTTCCTGAGTCCTGATCGACTCGGAGACCGTCCCGTCGACCTGGTCGATCTGTCCGTCGCGATTGACGCAGCCGCCACGGCCGTGGCCTCCTTGGCACCTGCTGACAATCCGATGAGTGCCCCCGGCACGACACTCTCCGGTCTGATGGTCCTGTGGACCGCCGAAGGTGCCTACTGGCTCTCCTTCAATGTTGGCGACTCACGCGCCTACGTCGTCGGTGTCGGCGGCATCCGCCAGCTCACCCACGACCACTCCGCGCTGCAGGAGGCTCGCGATCTGGCGGCCACTTCCGGCGCGCCCCAGGTCATTCCTCCAGCCAACGTCGTGACCAAGGCGCTGGGTGCCGGACAAACCGGAAGTGTGAAAGCCGACTACACCATCATGCCGATGGAAGAAGGCGACCGCGCGGTCATCTGTACAGACGGCGTGCACGGTGTCCTACAGGATTCGCAGATCCAGGCCATTGTCGCTGCTGGCAATGGGCCGCAGGGCACCGCTGACGCACTCGTGAAAGCCAGCCTCGAAGCGGGCACTCGCGACAACACGACAGCCGTAGTAGTCTACGCAGGAAAAGAATCACGAGTAACATTGACAACGAACGTCATGAATCGGATGATTCAACCAGTACGTCCGGCGTCGATTCAGACAGCGCGCCGGGTTCCTCGTAGAGAAGGCAGTGACTGATGCTTCAGATTGGACGCTTCTTGTGTCGCGGACAGGCGCGATGCTCGTCACCGGACCCCTCGGCGCGGCGTTGGTGCCGCTCGATTTCGCGGATTCCGCGGCCGACGTCGTGTGGGGGCGCGCTGACACCCAGGCATGGCTCTCCCACGTGCAGGCAGAGCACGGCGATGTTCTGCTCCTCGACTGCGCGGGCGAACAACCCTACTTGACAGTCCTCGGCAATATTCAGCTGCGCATGCGCGCCGCCGGCCAGATCACCGAGCAGGTGTGGAATGACCCGATCTGGGCCTGGCCCTTCAACCCGGGCGAGTGGCAGACGTTCGAGGCCACCATCATTGACGGTGACGAGATCACGTGGATGGTGCCCGCCGCAGACCGCGTCGAGGCTGGCGAGATCCGCATCGGTCGCGCGCTCGACGAGGTTGAGGCCCTCGCGTCGATGCCCGTTGACACGATGGGCTTCCTCATCAACCCGGATATCCCGGACCACGAGCGTCGCGCCCGTCGCGACGCCCGCGAAGAGTTGCCCGAACCCACGATCACGCACGCGCCTGCGGTTGACCTGGCTGCCGTCGAGGCCCAGTTCCTCGCGGCTACCAGCAACGGTCCTGTCTCGCTGCCCGGTGCCTCCCGCACCGCCCCCGATCCGTACGCGCCCGAGGACGCCACGGATGATGCGCAGGACGAGGCGCCCTCCGAGGACCTCGAACAGACCTCGAGCGAGCTCTACGTCGTCGCCGACGCCGTCGAGCCGCCGATCCATACGGCTGAGTCCCTCGACCGCACCGCTACCATCGACCGTGGTGCCGCCTTCGTGGAACCCGCCCAAGCCTCGTCCGAGTTCGAGTCGGAGGAAAGCACCGAACTTGCTCCTGAATCGGAAGCGGAACGTGAGTCTGCCCCCGAGTTCGAGCCTGCTCCTGAGCCGGAAGCGGAGCATGAATCCGCCCCTGAGCCGGAACCCGCGCCTGCCCCCGAGCCGGAGACGGCACCCGAACCGCCCGCCGCACCCGAGGCCATGAGCGCCGCCGGCCTGGCCGACCTGGGTGCCGAGACCGACACCGAGGCCACGATTCTGCGCCTCGCCCCCGTCAACTCCGGCCCCGCCGCGCCCGTCGCCTTCCTGATCCACGGCGGCACCGTGCCCGTTGAGGTCTCGCGTGACGTCGTCATCGGCCGCGACCCCGACGCCCGCGCCCTGACCGGCCGCCCCGTGGCGACCGTGCTGCGCGTGCCCAGCCCGGCCACCGAGATCTCGCGTTCCCACTGCGCCGTCATGATGACGACGCCGGGTTCGTGGGCGCTCATGGACCTGGGCAGCGCCAATGGCACCGTCCTGCGTCACGCAGACGGCTCCTTCCAGGACGTCACCCCCATGGTGACGATTGCCCTGAACGATGGTGACCTCATCGACGTCGGTGAGGGCACCACGATTGAGTTCCGCGTGCGCTGATCTGCTACTCAAACGCGTGTGGGGTGGACCGCTTGGCCCACCCTACACGCGTATGTACTAGGGTGGCTGTTAAGACCTGCTGGAGGTTGCGCGCGCTGATGCTTGCTGCCACCGGCCTGGCGAGAGTGAGCGTGTATCGATTTCACGACCGACGGCCGCTCGACGAGTCGCGTGATTTACCTGGAGCCTTCTGGTCTGCCCAGGCCGTACATTGGCTCCGGGAGGGTCGTTTCCAGTGCGGCGCGTAAGGTCACTGTGTTCCGATCTTAATGTTACGGATGTCGAGTCAATTGACGTAGGGGAGGTCAGCGGTAGCTTGGTCGCCTACAACATCACGGTGAGCACACGGGAGCTCCGTATCTGGCTGGACGTGAGTGGCGCGGTCTGCCGGCACCTGCGTGACAGCCTCGCCGATACCGCTGACCAACCCGCCTGACGCCCGCTCCCGCGCGAGGGTACGATACCCGACAAGCAACCACGGCCTCGTTCATGTCAGGACAATCATAAGAGGGTGTGCCTTGAAGTGACCTTAGTCCCTTGAGGCGTGTATCCTTGCCTGTGGTAGCGGCCCGGCGTCGGGCCAATCATCGCAAACATGGAAGTTGAGGACCACGATGGTCAAGTATGTGTACGACTTCTCCGAGGGCGACAAGTCCATGAAGGACCTGCTCGGAGGCAAGGGAGCGAACCTCGCCGAGATGACGAAGCTCGGCCTTCCTGTTCCCCCAGGCTTCACGATCACCACCGAGGCGTGCCGCGCATACCTCAAGGAGTCGGCCGTTCCCGAGTCACTTGCCACCGAGGTCACCCGCGCTCTGCGCGGCGTCGAGGATCAGATGGGCCGCCACCTCGGCGACCCCGCCGACCCGCTCCTGGTCTCCGTGCGAAGCGGCGCAAAGTTCTCCATGCCCGGCATGATGGAAACCGTCCTGAACATCGGCCTCAACGATGAGTCCGTTCTCGGCCTCGCAGCCGTTAGCGGTAACGAGCGCTTCGCGTGGGACTCCTACCGCCGCCTCATCCAGATGTTCGGCAAGACCGTCCTCGATATCGACGGCGACCTCTTCTCCGACGCCCTCGACGGCCTCAAGGCCGAGCGCGGCGTGAAGGGCGACACTGAGCTGACCGCCGAGGACCTCAAGGGCCTCGTCGACACCTTCAAGGGCATCGTCAAGGAACAGACCGGCGAGGACTTCCCCCAGGATCCGCGCACCCAGATGGACATGGGCATCGAGGCCGTCTTCCGCTCCTGGAACACCGAGCGCGCCCGCATCTACCGCCGCCGCGAGCGCATCCCCCACGACCTGGGCACCGCCGTCAATATCTGCACCATGGTGTTCGGCAACATGGGTGAAAACTCCGGCACCGGCGTGTGCTTCACCCGCGACCCCTCCTCCGGCCACTCCGGCGTCTACGGCGACTACCTGGAGAACGCGCAGGGCGAGGACGTCGTCGCGGGCATCCGCAACACGCTGGCCCTGTCCGACCTCGAGCGCATCAACAAGCCCGTCTACGACGAGCTGCGTGCCATCATGCGCAAGCTCGAAACCCACTACCGCGACATGTGTGACATCGAGTTCACCGTCGAGCGCGGCAAGCTGTGGATGCTCCAGACCCGCGTCGGCAAGCGCACCGCCGCCGCCGCGTTCCGCATCGCCACCCAGCTTCTGGGCGAAAAGCTCATTACCCGCGACGAGGCCCTGGGTCGCGTCACCGGCGACCAGCTCACCCAGCTGATGTTCCCGCAGTTCGACGCCAAGGCTGAGAAGGAACTCATCGCTCGCGGCATGGCCGCCTCCCCGGGTGCCGCCGTCGGCAAGATTGCCTTCGATAACGCGCAGGCCATCGAAGCCGCCGAAAGGGTATCAAGACCGTCCTCGTGCGCCGCGAGACCAACCCCGACGACCTGCCCGGCATGGTCGCCGCCGAGGGTGTCCTCACCGCGCGCGGCGGTAAGACCTCGCACGCCGCTGTCGTCGCCCGTGGCATGGGCAAGACCTGCGTGTGTGGTGCCGAGTCCCTCGTCATCGATGCTGCTGTCGGCACCGTCACCATCGGTGACCTCGTCCTGACCGCTGACGACACCATTGCCATCGACGGCCAGACCGGCGAAATCTTCCGCGGCGAGGTCCCCGTGACCGACTCGCCCGTCACCACCTACCTCGCCGAAGGCCTCGAGGCCGGCCTCGCCGCCGCCGGCGAGGATGCGGGCACCCGCGAGCTCGTCGAGGCCGTCGACAAGCTCCTGTCCCACGCCGACAAGGTCCGCCGCCTGCGCGTGCGCGCCAACGCCGACACACCCCTCGACTCCACGCGCGCCATCGAGTTCGGTGCCGAGGGCATCGGCCTGTGCCGCACCGAGCACATGTTCCTGGGTGAGCGCCGCCCGCTCGTTGAGCGTGCGATCCTCTCCGCCCCCGAGTCCGACGAGCGTCAGGCCGCCTTCAACGAGCTCGAGAAGCTGCAGAAGCAGGACTTCCTCGAGATGCTCGAGGTCATGGACGGCAAGTCGATGACCGTGCGCCTCATCGACCCGCCGCTCCACGAGTTCATGCCCGCCCTCATCGAGCTGGAGACCAAGGTCGCCGTCGGCAAGGCCACCGGCACCCTCGACCCCGCCGACGAGGCAATGCTCGTCGAGGTCCGCCGCATGCACGAGCAGAACCCCATGCTGGGTCTGCGCGGCGTGCGCCTGGGCATCTACCTGCCCGGCCTGTTCGCCCTGCAGATGCGCGCCCTGTGCGAGGCTGCCGCCGAACTCGTGGGCCGCGGCCTCAACCCGCGCCCCGAGATCATGGTCCCGCTCGTCGGCTCCGTGCGTGAGCTCCAGCTCGTGCGCGAAGAGGCCGAAGGCATCATCGCTTCCGTCGCCGCCGCCCACGGCGTCGACCTGTCCGGCATCTCCATCGGTGCCATGATCGAGCTGCCGCGCGCCGCCATGACGGCCGAGGACCTCGCCGAGGAAGCCGACTTCTTCTCCTTCGGCACCAACGACCTGACGCAGACCGTATGGGGCTTCTCGCGCGACGACGTCGAAGGCGTGTTCTTCCCGCAGTACATCGAGGCCGGCATCTTCGGCGTCTCCCCCTTCGAGTCCATCGACGTCCACGGCGTGGGCACCCTGGTTTCCGAGGGCGTGCGTCGCGCCCGCTCCACCAAGCCGAACATCAAGCTCGGCGTGTGTGGCGAGCACGGTGGCGACCCGCAGTCGATCCACTTCTTCCACAACGTGGGTGTCGACTACGTGTCCTGCTCCCCCTTCCGCGTCCCCGTCGCCCGCCTCGAGGCTGGCCGCGCCGCGGTCGAGGACCACGTGGACATGACCGCCTGATCGCTGGCGGTGCCGCTTTGCTGAGTGGCACTGATTGAGCGCGACGAGGCCGTGGCCGGGAAACTGGTCGCGGCCTCGTGTCGTTGTGAGTGCTGGTTGTTGTTGCGGGGGTGTGTGTGCCGGTGGGCGGCGGCCCGCCCCGCTTCGTGGTGCCCTCTATGCGCGAGCCTGCGGCTCGGAGTGGTCGATCTCGAAGCCCGGCCAGGCCCTGCCGCCGCCCACCGGCACCGCGGCCAGGCCCCGCTTCGTGGTGCCCTCTATGCGCGAGCCTGCGGCTCGGAGTCGTCGATCTCGAAGCCCGGCCAAGCCCTCCGACCCTCCGGCACCCTCCACACAGGTGGGGCTTTTCATTGCTGTACACATCCCATCCAGGCCCCGCCGCCCACGGGCACCGCCGCCAAGCCCCACAGCCAGGCCTCTCTCGTCCCGCAGCTCACGCGTCGCCCTCCACACCGGCGGTGCCTGGTGTATTGGTGGGTGATCGGCGTCGCTTTGAAGGTCGGCCAGGCCCCGCCGCTGCCCCCGGGTACCGCAGTTGGGCACCAGCCGGGGGCTGTATGCCCTGCGTTGGTTTCCAATCTGGCCCGCTCGGGGGGTTTGCAGCATGAGGACCTAGCTGGCGGCGTGTCGCCGACGTGTCGGGTCCTCGTATAGTTCCATTCCCCCGTTTTGAGGCAGTGAGGTCGCGGTTCGTGGTGGTGCGGTGCTCAAAGTGCAGACCACCTCGGTGAAAAACGCTGAAAATGGGCTGTTGAGGGCGAGGTGGTCTGCGTTTTGGGCACAACGGCGTCTGGCAGGGTGTGTTGTTCGCGCGCGAACTCGATGTTGCGAGCGGTAACCCGCTACGTCGCATACAAACCCGCTAGTTGGAGTGTGGGCGGGGCTGCCCAGGTTCGTATTAGCCGGTTAACGTGCGGATTAGAGGGCCCGCGTGCGGATTAGCGGGTTAACGTGCGCATGATGGGGACCAGATTGTCACCTGTCAGCTTGCGCGTGGCTGGTTGGGGTATAGCCAGTGATCGCCGGGGTGTAACGCGTGACCTGTCGGACTCGCACGTGGGTGTGGTAGTGCCCCGCCCGAAGCCGGGCGGGGCACTATCACACCCATCAATCAGGCGTTCTGCAAAGCTCCCTGCATGGTGAACATCAAGGCCACCATGATCGTGTTGTTGAGCGTGTGGAACAGCCATGAGTAGGCGACGTTCTTCCCGGACTTCACGTAGATGAGCGTCAGGACGATGCTGAGCGGCAGGTATGAGAAGAAGTCCTGCCACTGGTGAGAGTGCATGTACGCAAACAGCGCCGCTGAGATCGATGCGACGAGCCATGTGGGTGCATACGCACTGAGCTTGCCGATGAGGATGTGGCGGTAGAACATTTCCTCCACCAGGGGCACGCCAACGGTCACGAAGAAGGAGAACGCCAGGCCAAGGGTCCCGTCATTTAGGGCGTTGATGACCTGCTGTTGGTTTTCGGCAACTGGCGGGTTGCCTCCGTAGAGGGCAATGCGGGTCGCGGCCTGGACGATGACGACCAGGATCCACAGGCCGAAAAGCAGCAGGATCTTCAAGAAGGGGTGCGTGCGCAGATAGGAAAACGCTGGGAAAAACTCGCGTGCGAAGAATGCGAGGACGACGATCAACAAAACCGTGTCGATCGCTAGGTTGATGGCGGTCAGGCTCCACGATGCGGGGAAGATCCATGTCGGCACTCCTACCAGGAAGAACGCTGCGTAGGGGATCCCGAAGATCGCGATGCGCCCCCAGTCGGTGCGGGTGGGGCGCGTGGGGGACGAGGCCGGGGTGGCGTACGTCGTCGTGGTGACGATAGGCAGGGGCTGGGGAATTCGGTCGGTGTTTGTGGCGAAAGGGAGATTTCGGTGGGGCGAGGGTCGGTGGTCACGGGCTGTTGCCTGCTTCCTGTCGTTGAAGGGTGGTGCGGGGATATTCTGACAGACTTTGAAATAGAACGGCGTCTGGCGGGGGAGTGGTGACGTTGACTAATCGCTGCAAGCAAGCGCGTTTATGGCATCGTGTCACTAAACAATAATTGCGGGCCTTTGGTCCCAGAAGGTGAGTGCGAGGGGGCGCTAAATAACGTTACGACGGGGTTGCAATTTAGGAGAACCTAATCGGACTACTATCGTCCTGGCACAGATGTGTCTACGCTGCTTGATAGGAATTTCATCAACCCGGCGCGCCCATCACGCCGGTCCATCAGGAGGCAAGCGATGGCAGTGCTTCGTGCTCGCGCAGATCATGTTGTCCAGCGGTCTATTCGTCTTCTCGTCGCCCTGGTCATGGCGTCTCTCGTCGTGGCGATTGTCGCTGTGCCGTCGCGCGCGGCCAACCAGACGTGGGGCGACGTCGCGACGACGATCAACGGCCTCATCGACGAAGGCGTGTCCACTTTTAAGGCGGGCGACGCTAAGGGCGGCAAGGATAAGGTCAACGACGCCTACTACAAGCACTACGAGATCACCGGTATGGAGAAACAGGTGATGGCCCGCATCTCCGGTTCGCGTGTCTCTCAGGTCGAAATGGAGTTCTCCCTCCTCAAGAAGGCCATGACGGACGGTGATAGCGCGGGCGTCGACAGTCATGCCACGACCCTCAAGCAGTACATTGTTGAAGACGCCGCGTCCCTGGACGGTGTAGCCCCCGGTACGTCCTCCCAGGCCTCGTCGGACGACTACAGCCCCGGCGCGTGGGGCGAGGTCGCCAAGACTATCAACGGCATCCTTAATGACGGTGCCAACGCCTACAAGGGCGGCGACGCCAAGGCCGGTAAGGACAAGGTCAACGAGGCCTACTACAAGCACTACGAGATCACCGGCATGGAGAAGCAGGTCATGAGCCGTATCTCCGGTTCGCGCGTCTCCCAGGTCGAAATGGAGTTCTCTCTCCTCAAGAAGGCCATGACCGATGATGATTCGGCGGCGGTCGACCAGCACCTCGCGACGCTGACGAACTACATCCGCGAGGATGCCAACAGCCTCGACGGCTACACTGGCAAGGCCACTCAGGATTCGGGCACCTCCCCGTGGCTCGCCCAGTTCCTGCCCTCCCTCCTCGTGATCCTGCGTGAGGGCATGGAGGCGATCCTTGTCGTCGCCGCAGTCCTGGCCTACCTGGCCAAGGCCGGACACAAGAACAAGACCCCCATCGTCTGGGGCGGTGTGGCGCTCGCTTTCGCCCTGTCCATCGGCCTGGCCGTCCTCTTCAGCTACGTCACCTCCCTGGCGGGCGCGAACCAGGAACTCCTTGAGGGCTTCGCTGCGCTCTTCGCGGTCGTCATGCTCATCTGGGTCTCCAACTGGATGATCAACAAGTCGTCCAACAAGGCCTGGGACGAGTACATCAAGAAGCAGACGGATGCGTCGCTGAGCAGCGGCTCCCTGCTGGGCCTCGCCTTCATTTCCTTCCTCGCGGTCCTGCGCGAAGGTGCCGAGACGATCCTCTTCTATGTCCCGATCGTCGCCGCCGCGGGCGACAAGGTCCACTACGTGTGGATCGGCTTGGCGGTCGGCCTCGTGGCCCTCGTTGTCATCTACCTGCTCATCCAGTTCGCGGCGGTTCGCATCCCGCTGCGCCCCTTCTTCACCATTACCTCGCTGCTGATGGCTTTCATGGCCTTCACGTTCACGGGTTCTGGTATCGGGGAACTGCAGGAGGCGGACGTCGTGTCTCTGACGCCCATCTCCGGCTTCCCCACCATTGACCTCTTGGGGATCTACCCCCGAGTGGAGAACCTGGCCGCGCAAGCCATCGTTCTCGTCATCATCGTCGGTCTCTATTTCTTCGGAAAAGCTCGCCTCGCCCGCGAGGCCGCCGCCCAGTCGCGGGCTGAGGACTGACTCCTCTCGAGCGACACCGACGTTTTACCCAACCAACACGCACAGGAGATCATCATATGAAGCGTTCTCTGTTCCGCGTCGGCGCGGCCCTGGCCACGCTGGCACTCGCAGGTACTCTGGCGGCCTGCTCCGCCGGTTCCTCCTCGTCCACCTCCAAGACGGGCACCTCCACCTCCACCTCCACCTCGGCCTCCGAGGGTGCAGCGCCCGGCGAGGACGCTGGCTTCGAGGAGCAGCCCCTGGGTGACGATGTTCACGTCGGCCCGCTCGTCGTGGGCGGCGTCTACTTCCAGCCCGTCGATATGGAGCCCGAGATGGGTACCCCGGCCGCCGAGTCCTCGATGCACATTGAGGCCGACGTCTCCGCCGCCGCTGACAACAAGCTTGGCTACGGCGCGGGCGACTTCGTCCCCGGCCTGACCGTCGACTACGCGATCAAGGACAAGTCCGGCACGGCCGTCCAGGAGGGCACGCTCATGCCGATGAACGCGTCCGACGGCCCGCACTACGGCCTGAACCTGCCCAAGCTCGACGCCGGCACCTACGACGTGACCTTCACGATCAAGCCCCCCAGCGGTTGGCTGCTGCACACCGATAAGACCACGGGCGTTGAGGGCCGTTTCTGGACCGAGCCCCTCGTCGCCGAGTTCCCGGATTGGCAGTGGGACCCCACCGCCGTTTCGTGGTGATCGACGCGTAAGCAACGCGGGGACGAGGCCGTGGTTCCACCCGGGATCACTGGCCTCGCCCCGTGCCCCCGTGGGGGACTACACTCGGCACCGGAGCCGCATGACTTCGGTGTGCCTTTGGTGAGAGAGGAAAGCCAATGCTTGTGCAGATGAGTGAGGCGACGCTGACGTTGCTGCTGACGATGCTTGCCGTCGGAGTCGTCATCCGCTTCATGCCCGCAGCTGGACGGGGACGCCGCGGAAAGTTGGCGCGCTCGAGGGCCGTGTGGGGCGGCATCATCGTGGGTGTGGCGTCCTCCCTGGTCCTCACGATTATCAACGTTGAAGCCCCCAAGTCTGTTAACCGCCAGACCGTGGGCCTCTATACGCTGCTGATCGCGGTGGCCCTCGCCCTGATTTTCCTCGCTCTGGTTGCTGTACGCGCACGCCGGATGCGCGCCCACCTGACGAACACGATGGACGACGAGGCCCGGGCGGCCTCGTCCATGGAGACCGCCCTGCGCGGTGACGGCCTCGTGCGTCTGGTCGGCGCGCTTTTCATTGCTTTCGCCCTGTTCCGTGCCGTGCCCACCGCGATGAATCAGGCGCTCATGATGACGTCGGGCGGCGTGCAGCTGTATTCGACGCCGATGGTGCTCGCGATTGTCGGTTATGCGCTGGCGTGTGTGCTCGTGTGTTTCCTGACGTGGGTGTCGTACCGGCTGTGCGCGTGGAATAACCGCGTATGGCCGGCAGCCGTAATCCTGGCTGCGCTGCTGTCGAACTACGCGCTGCTGTTCGTGCGCATCCTCAAGGCGAAGCGCTGGATCAAGACGTCCAAGGAAGCGTGGGCAGTCATCTCCTGGTTCATCAACAATGAGGCCGTTTTCACCATCGTGGCCGCCGTGGCTCTGGGCGTCGTCGTTGTTTTGACGTGGGTGGCCTCGCGCTCCATTCCGACCGTTGGAGCTAACCCGGCCGAGGGCCGCCTGGGCCGTGCCCGCTCGCGCCTGTATAAGTCCATGGCGGGCACCGCCGCCATCGGCTACCTGTGCGGCGCGCTGCTCATCACCGTCGGCGTCGCCTACGGTAGCCAGGAAGTTGAGCTGTCCGCCCCCGAGTCGTACAGCGTCGTCGAGGACCAGGTGAGCGTCAACCTGGCCGACATTTCTGACGGCCACCTGCACCGCTTCGAGTACACGACCTCGGGCGGCGTGAAGGTGCGTTTCATCGTCATTCAAAAGTCCGGTTCCTCTTATGGTGTGGGTCTGGATGCGTGTGAGATCTGCGGCCCCACCGGCTACTACGAGAAGGACGGCAAGGTCATCTGCAAGCTGTGTGAAGTGGCGATGAACATCGCGACCATCGGCTTTAAGGGTGGCTGTAACCCCATCCCCATTGACTACAAGGTCTCGAACGGGACACTGACCGTGCCGATTCGGCGCTTGAGGCCTCGGCCTCCATCTTCGCGAAGTAAAGGGACTCACGTGTTTTTCCGAATGCTGCGAGGGGCCCTCACGAGGCGCGGTAACCGCCACCTCATGATCGCCCTGACCGTCGCCCTGGGCGCGGGTGTGGCCACGTCCATGCTCTCCGTCATGTTCAACGTGGGTGACAAGGTCAACCAGGAACTCAAGTCGTATGGTGCCAATATTGTTGTGCGTCCTCAGGGCGCGGCCGTCCTCGACGACCTGTACAACACGGGCGAGACCTCAGAGGCGCGCTCGTACCTGCGCGAGGATGAGCTTGGCAACATCAAAACGATCTTTTGGACCTACAACATTCTCGACTTTGCGCCGCTGCTGAACGTGTCGGCGACCGACGCCAGCGGCGAGCATGTGCCCACGACGGGGACGTGGTTCAGCCATCACCTCGAGTTGGCCACCGGTGAGAGCGTCGAGACCGGTCTGGACAAGCTGCGCGGCTGGTGGGGCCTTCAGGGCGCGTGGCCGGCGGACGATGACGCGACCGGCGCGATCATTGGCACCTCCTACGCCTCGGCGCGCGGCCTGAACGTGGGCGATACCTTCACGCTCACCCGCGAGGGCGTCTCTCAGGATTTCACGGTGCGCGGGATCATCACCAGCGGTGACGACGCCGACCGCGGCGTCTTTATCCAGCTTCCCGCCGCCCAGACATTCATTGGGCGTGAGGGGGCCGTCGGGAGCGTCGAGGTCTCGGCGTTGACGACCCCCGACAATGACCTGGCTCGCAAGGCCGCGAAGAACCCGAACTCGCTGAGCGTGTCCGAGAAGGAAACGTGGTACTGCACGGCCTACGTCTCCTCGATCGCCTACCAGATCGAGGAAGTCATGACGGACTCCGTGGCCCGCCCTGTCCGACAGGTCGCCCAGTCCGAAGGCACGATCCTGGAGAAGACCCAGCTGCTCATGGTCCTCGTGACCATCCTGGCTCTCATCGCCTCGGCCTTGGCGATCGCGAACCTGGTGACCGCCGGCGTCATGGAGCGCTCCAGCGAAATCGGCCTCATGAAGGCCGTGGGCGCGAAAGATAAACAGATCATCGCCCTGTTCCTCACGGAGACGATCATCGTGGGCCTGGCCGGCGGGGTCCTCGGCTACGGCGGAGGCCTCGCTCTGGCCCAGGCGATCGGATACATGGTCTTCCACTCGTCCATCGCGTTCGCGCCCGTCGTCGTCGGCCTTGTCGCCGTCCTCGTCATCCTCGTCGTCCTGGGAGCCTCCATCCCGGCGATCCGCTACCTGCTGCGCCTCAACGCGGCCGAAGTCCTGCACGGAAGGTGATGCTTATGTCCAGACGAGTAATGTTCTGGCGGATGGTCATCTCCTCCATCCTGCGCCGCCGCTCCCGCGTCCTCATCGCGATTCTCGCCGTCGCCATCGGCGCGACGACCCTGTCCGGCCTCGTCACTATCGCGGTGGATGTGCCCGCGCAGATGGCCCGCGAGATCCGCTCCTACGGCGCGAACCTCGTCGTTACGCCCGCTGGTGATGGGGTCCTCACGGACGAGGCCGTGGCCACCTCGACCGCTCAGGTGCCCGCGAGCGCTCTGGTCGGATCCGCCGCGTTTGATTACGAGACCGTCACCATCAACGACCAGCCCTACGTCGCGGGCGGGGCAGACCTGGGTGCCGTGCATGCCATGAACCCGTATTGGTTTGTGGACGGGGAGTGGCCCGAGGCTTCGGGCCAGGTCCTCGTGGGCGAGCAGGTTGCCTCGACCATCGACGTCAAGGCCGGAGACACGATCACAATCAGCCAACTGGACGCGAGCGCCTCGTCGAAGGCTGCCGCGCAGTCCGGGGCGCAGGCCTCGGCCCTCAAGGTTGATCCGAGGACCGTCACCCTGACCGTGTCCGGCATCCTCAAGACCGGAGGCAACGAAGACGGCTACGTGTACATGTCCACCTCGGACATGGACGCGCTGACCGGGACCAGCGGCACTGTGTCGCTCGCCGAGTACTCGATCACCCTGGAAGGCGAACAGCTCAGCGCCGTTGCGGACGCGATGAACGCTGCAAACCCTGACATTCACGCCCAGACCGTGCGACGTCTCGCCCAGTCCGACGCGGGCGTCCTCACCATGCTGAGGTCCCTGCTCATCGTCATCACCGTCATCGTCCTGGCACTGACCATGATCGGCGTATCCACCACGATGATCGCCGTCGTCACCGAGCGCCGCAACGAGATCGGCCTGCGCAAGGCCCTGGGCGCGACCGCCCGATCCATCACCCGCGAGTTCATGGGTGAGGGCGTCATGCTCGGGTTCATCGGAGGAGTCCTGGGTGCCGGGGCCGGCTACGGCCTCGCCGTCCTCATCTCCACCTCCGTGTTCCACCGGTCCATCTCGCTGCACCCCGTGATCCTCCTCGGCACGGTCGCCTGCTCCATCCTCATTGCCGTCCTCGCCTGCCTCCCGCCCGTGCGCCGCGCACTGGCCGTCGATCCCGCGCTCGTCCTGCGCGGAGAATGAGAGCCACCATGACTACCCCCGACACCCCCACCGCCGCCGATGCGCCCGAGGCCGCCCAGGCCTCGTCGGCCTCCACGGACGCGCTGCTGAGCCTGGAGAGCGTCTCCAAGATCTACGGCGACCTGCACGCCCTCGACAACGTGTCGCTGGAGATCCCGCGCGGTCAGTGGGTCTCCATCGTCGGCCCCTCCGGCTCCGGCAAGACGACCCTCATGAACATCGTCGGAGCCATGGACACGGCCACCAAGGGCACCGTCATGCTCGACGGGCACGACATCTCCGACCTGACCGCCGACGAACTCACCGAGGTCCGCTGCCGCACGATCGGCCTCGTCTTCCAGCAGTTCCACCTCATCGGCCACCTGACCGCCCTCGAGAACGTCATGGTCGCGCAGTACTACCATTCGATGCCCGACGAAAAGGAAGCCCTCGAGGCTCTCGACCGCGTGGGTCTCGCCGACCGCGCCAGCCACCTGCCCCGCCAGCTCTCCGGCGGCGAGCAGCAGCGCGTGTGCGTGGCCCGCGCCCTCATCAACTACCCCAAGCTGGTCCTCGCCGACGAACCCACCGGCAACCTGGACGAAACCAACGAGGAAATCGTCCTCGACCTGTTCAACCAGCTCCACCAGGACGGCACGACCCTCATGGTCGTCACACACGATGCGCTCGTCGCCGAACAGGGCCAGCGCGAAATCCGGCTCGACCACGGTAAAGTCGTCAAGGAAACGTGGCACGACCACGATTTTGAACAGCGCGCCTCCGGACTGGTTCTGCCTGGCCGCGATGGCGTCGCGCGCAGCGGAAAGGACAAGGTGCGATGACCACGCCCACCACGCTCGATACCCGATCCCGCTGGGTCGCCCCGGCCTCGTTCGCCGTCCTCGGCGCGCTCGGCGCGACCATCCTGGCCGCCTGCACGCCCACCACCGGCCTCGACATGAGCAAGCCGCTCAGCGACGGCACCTGGACCGCCCAGTCCAACGCCGACGACCAGGGTTCTATCGGCACCATCACCATCACCGTCGAAGGCGGGCGCATCACAGCCACCTCCTACGAGACGACGCTCGCCGACGGCACCGACAAAGGTGCCGAATACGGCAAGAGCTCGTCGGGCGAAGTCTTCAACGAGGACTACTACAAGAAGGCACAGGCCGCCGTCGCCTCCTACCAGGAGTACTCCGACAACCTCACCCAGGTCGGCGACCCCGCCAAGGTCGACGTCATCACCGGTGCCACCGTCGCCCACCAGCAGTTCGTGCAGGCCGCGATCCGCGCCATCGCCGCCGCCCAGGGTGTCTCCCCGGACGGCGCCGACGACATCGACATCCCCGGCCTGAACGACTCCATGAAGGACAACGACGTCGACGGCTCCGACAGCTGAGCCCGTGCGCGCCGTGGGCTGCGTGGACTCTGCGGTGTCTGTAGGTGCCGTGGACTCTGTGGGTCCTGTGCGCTCTGGGGGTTCCGTGGGTGCCGTGCGCTCTGCGGGCGGCTCGGGGGACGAGGCCGTGGCTATGTTCCCGTGGTCTGCTCGCGCGGCGGGTGCGTCGCATACTGCGGCTGAGACGTACGGCGATGCGGCCACCGATTCTCGCGGCGTCTCCGGCGCGCCGGGCACCGCAGAGGAATCGCACACCGGTGTCGCTGCTCATGAGGGGGCTGCGGTTCCCTCCGTCCCACCGATGTGGCGCTCTTCCTTCCCAGCGATGGGCACCCGTGTCGACATCATCGGGTGGGGCGGCGAGGGCATGGCTATCGTGAACGCTCTCGTCGAGGTCGTGGCGCGTCACGAAGATCTGTGGAGCGTGTTCCGGCCCTCCTCGGAGATATCGCGGCTCAACGCTGCGTTCCGCGTTGATACCTCGTGCGTGCCAGATTCAGGGACTCTCGCGATCAGGGGCGCGCATGGGAGCATCGGCCCGACAGACGCTGCGACAGCCGCTGGAGCGTCCGCTACGTCCTCCGACACAACCAAGAATTCTGATGCACCGCATGCCTCCTGTCACCGCCCGCAACCATCCCGCGAAGGAACCTCTAATGCGGGGGTCAGCCCAGGCCTCGTCGTCAGCGAAGAAACCGACCGGCTGCTGCGCGACGCGCTGACGCTCGCGGAGGTGACCGGGGGAGCGTTCAATCCGCTAGTCGGGCCGCTCGTTGCCGCGTGGGACGTGCGGGCCATGCGGGCCGCCTTCGTCGCGGGTGCGCCGTTACCTCCCGCGCCGTCTGCTCGTGTCGTCGAGGCGGCGGTGCATGCCTCGTCGTGGCGCTCGTTATCGCGTGTCGGCGAGAGGCAGTGGGCGCTGCCCTGCGTGCCAGGCGACGGTACCCGCGATAAGCAGCGTGAAGGCGCGTTAGGGCGGGGAAGGGCCGGTGCCGCTCGTTCCGGCGGTGCTCCTTCCGGCGGTGCTCGTTCCGGCGGTGCTCAAGACGCGGCACGCGTTGATGCCTCGGGCGCGCGTGCGCTGGTGGGCTGCGAGACGGATACGGGCGCGGCTGTGCTTCCAGGCGATCAGGGGCGTGACGCGCTGAGTCCGCGCGTGGACCTCGGCGGGATTGCGAAAGGATACACGGCCGATGCATGCCGCGATCTCGCGGTGTCTATGGGGGCGCGCGGCGTCCTCGTGTCGGTGGGGACGTCGTCGGTGTCCGTGTTTGGGACTCGCGCCGACGGTTCTGCGTGGCGGGTTGGCATGCGGGACCCTCGCGGCGCGCCCACGGCCGTCTCTGGCGTCGTGGAACTTCCCGTGGGTGATATGGCATCCCTGTCAACGTCCGGCGACAACTTGGGGCCGCTGGGCGGCCTTGGCGCCGCGCGCGACGGCGAGCGTGGGGTTGCTGATTCTGCTGATGATCATGCTCGCGAGTACGCACCCGAGCACTGCGATGCCGCTCGTCCCGTCGATGGTAGCGGCGGGGCTGGTAGCAGCGTCGCAGTAAACGCTGCCGCGCGTGAAACGTCGCGTGAAACAGGTGCGGGTGGCTGTGTGCATGGCGGTGCGCAGGGTGGTGGGGACTGTGCCGGTGGTGATGCCAGCGGTGGCGTGTCGGGCGAGGGGTCCGTCGCGGGTGGCGCTGGCTCTGATGGTGTGATTGCTGAGGCTCGCACTGATGGCCGTACTCATGCCACTGTTATTGCTGTCGAGCCGGGCGCGCCCACCGGGGGAGGGCAGGCCTCGTCCCTGCGTGAAACAACTCGTGAAACACCCGTGTACGCGACCGATGCTACCGCGTCCTCTCACGTCGATGGGGCGGCACCCTCCTCGCGCCTGCTCGATCACCACATTATCGACCCGCGCACAGGCTATCCGGCGCGTGCGGGGGTGCGCCAGGTGAGCGTGGTGGCGACGTCGGGGGTGCTGGCAGAAGCGCTGTCGACGGCGCTCCTCGTTGACCCGTCGCTGGATGTTGACGCGGTCGTGGCGCGCTGGGCTCGCGTGACGGGCACCCCGGCCTCGGCGCAGATCGTTGGCCTGGCGCGGGCAGAGCAAGGGTGAGGTCCAGGCGCGGTCCGGCCAGGTCGGTGCCTGCGGTGCGAGGGGGCGTGGCTCAGGTGGTCTACCCGCCAGGCGTGATGTGACACTGCCGAGACTCGCAACCGAAGGTTCGAAGGGCGTGTTCGTTCCAGCTGTCGCTCGGCTGACGACCTCTATGCGGCGGAAGCCATGAGTGCTGGAGCCAACCGTGTGTTGTCCGATGCCCCTGTGATCGATCACCCGTTGAGAAAGTACTGAGGCAACTGTGATGACCGTCAGCTGGGCGGTGTGAGGCACGGGATCGTTGTTGAGGTTGGCCTCGATAATTGCCGACGTGCTTCAGGAATACTTCCGCGTTATCGCCGTTGTGTGTGGACTGGTGTGCAGGGGGCGAGCCACCGGCGCTGCACCCGTTACGTGGCGCTGCACCCGAACAGAAGGGGTGTAATGCCTACGGATCGGGTGCGCTGCCCCTCAGAACAAGTGAAAGTGTGGTCGGCGTGTGCAGAGGTGACTGTGCCGCACAGGGGGGAGGGCTGCCTCGCACAGGGGGGAAGGCTGCCTCGCACTCTATCCACAGTCCCTTGTTCGTGTCGCTGGTTATCCACAGGGGTTGATCGCCTTGATGATCTCAACTCGTGGGGCTGCGAGAATCCACATATGAGCAGCCACCAATTGACAGTCATTCGTTCCTCGGAGGCGTGTCGCATGGCGCATGAGGAAAAAGAATCAGGCGCTTTCTTACACGTGATGCGAGGATGCTACGTTCGAGTCGAAGACACGCGTCTTCTTGACACTCCGTGGCGCACTTGGATAACAGTGGCGCGAGCTCGTCTCCTCGCCGTCCATGCGTTGGGGAGCGGGGATCGAGTATTCGTTGGTGCAAGTTCACTTGCTTCTCGAGGTATTCCTCTGTGGGAGGCGAATCCGGACGTATACGTCTGGACTCCTACTCGGCGTGGGAGTAAGCCTCTCCGCGCGGTTCGCGCAGCAGGGGTCCTCGTACCCGGGGTCTCGGTGCGATGGTCTGTTGTGTCACCTCTCGAGAGAGAGAGCTGCAGACTGTTGGTGGCGTCCTGGCTGAAGGCGTCATCGATGCGGCGGTTCGTATGGCTTGTTGGTCTGAGTCCCTGAGCGCATTTGTGGGGATCTGCATGGTGCTGAATAGGCAGTCGTCCTTTGACCTCTTTTCGCAGGAAGAGTGTCGCGATCGGGCACAGGGGGTTCGGTCAGAGATGCTCGTGAGGCTCACGGAGTGGCGTCAACATAACGACAACATACCGGCGCGCCGAGCAGCAGCCCTCATCCGAGCCGCTGATCCGGGGTGTGATAATCCTGCCGAGGCCGCCTTGCTATGGGTTGTGAAGTCCGTTTGTGCGTTCGAAGTGGTGACCCAGTATGAAATCGTTGTCAATGGGCGACAGTACTTTGCAGACATTGCGATTCCTGGTCTCATGATCATTTTTGAGTTCGATGGGATCGGAAAGCTCGGAAAGAATGAAGCTGACTTTGCTCAGGCGAAACGTGAATGGATTCAACGTGAAAATGATCTGCGCAGCGCTGGTTGGACGATCTATCGGGTGTCCTGGCCGGATTATGAAGACTTAGTGCGACTGAGAGCCTGGGTGACTGAGTTATTAGCGCCATACCAAGCATCGATCCCCGCATCGGCACAGCGCTTGTGGGCGGTTCCAACACAGGCCTGCGACGGACCGAATCGGCGGTTTCACACGGGGGCATCCCGACGGCGGTCGCAAGGGTCATACACATGATCGGAGGCGCTGCACCCGTTACGTGGCGCTGCACCCGAACAGAAGGGGTGTAATGCCTACGGATCGGGTGTAACGCCTCATCGGTAACAAGTGAATGCGTGGATATGTGCCCGATCAGATGCCGCAGCGGGACGATGCGCTAAACCGTACGTCAGCATGCCGAGCGCCGCTGGTGTGGAGGGTGCCGGAGGGGCCTGGAACACCCGTGGGGCAACGTAGCAATACCAGAAATCATGCGGGGCCTGGCTGCGGTGCCGGTGGGCGGTGGCAGGGCCTGGCCGGGCTTCGAGACGACGCGCCGAGCGAAGCTCGCGGCGCGGACGGCTCGCGGGCGGGCCGCCGCCCGCCGGCATGCCAAGCAACCCGGCCTCACGGCAAGGTGCGACGGTGCCCGGAGCACCCGTGGAACCACACACCACCGTCGGCAATCAGCCAGAATAACCAGCCAGCAGCGTCGCCAGGTGGACGCCCCCGCGGCCCGCGAGCTGGGCTGCCTGGGTGCGGCACGAGAAGCCGTCCGCCAGGTACACCGCGTCCGGCTGAGCATCAAGCGTGGGCAGCAGCGAATGCGATGCGACCGCGACTGACAAGTCGTAGTGGCCCGCCTCCATGCCGAAGTTACCGGCCAGGCCGCAGCAGCCTTCGAGTCGGGTCACGCGCGCCCCCAGCGACTCGAGCAGCGCCTGGTCGGTGTCCCACCCCATGACAGAGTAGTGGTGGCAGTGCGGCTGCGCGACGATCTCGACGCCCTCCAGGCTCGGCAGGCGACGCGCGGACGCTGGCACGGCCGACAGAACCTCGGCGAGCGTTCGCGTCGCGCCCGACACGAGCGCCGAGCGCGGATCCTCGGGCAACAGGTCGAGCAGGTCGTCGCGCAGTACCGCCGTGCACGAAGGCTCAACGCCGACAATTGGGATTCCTGACGCCGCGAAGGGAGAGAGCACACTGAGCAACGACGTCAAGTGTTTCTTCGCGCCCGTCAGCTGACCCGTCGTAATCCACGTGAGTCCGCAGCACGCGTCCGGAGCGACGATGGGCGCAAACCCGTTCGCCTCGAGCACGTCGACGACCGCGCGCGCGCCCCCGTGTCGTCCAGGGTCTGGCTAAACGAGTCCGCCCACACGAGCGCATACGGCCGCCCGCCCGGGTCGCGTGGGCCGTTCAGGACGGTGGAACCCGACATCGACGAGGCCGTGGCCCCCTTCGCGCTCACGAGCAGAGTCAGACGAGGCCGGGGCTGCATCGCGCTCGCGGGCAGAGTCAGACGAGGCCGGGGCTGCATCGCGCTCGCGGGCCTCAGAAATGGGATCCGATGAAGCAGACGCAGGAACGTTACCTGCCAGCAGGTTGCGACGGCGAGCCCACGCGGTGAAGGTGCCGGACTGGAGGGCGGGCATGCCTCGGCGGGGATCGAGGCCGATGATGCGGAAGGCAAGCGACCGCAGGGGAGCGACCGACATGACGATGTTCGCGATGCGTGCCAGGCCGGGCACGCGCGCGGTGACGCGGGTGAGGCGCGGCAGCCAGCCGAGCGTGTAGTGGCTGAGGGGGCGCATGCGTCCCCGGTAGGTGCGGAAGAGAGCTTCGGAACGGTAGCGTGCCATGTCGACGCCTGCGGGGCAGTCGGCGGAGCAGGCCTTGCAAGCCAGGCACAGATCGAGGGCTTCGAGGACTTCGGGGGAGTCAATGGCCTTTACGAGCTGCGAGTTCGCGGCTTCCTGGAGGATGCGGGCGCGCCCTCGTGTCACGTCTTTCTCATCGCGTGTGGCCAGGTAGGAGGGGCACATGAAGGTCCCGGAGACTCCGGCGCGGCACTTGCCCACGCCGGTGCAGCGGTGGACGGCGGCTGTGAAGTCGCCGCCGTCGTGGGTGAACGCGAAGCCGCCGTCGGCGGGCATGGGGTGCGCGGCGACGCGCCGCAGGTTGGCGTCGAGCGGGTCGACGCCGGGCTGTAGCTCGAGCGCGCCATCGGCAGGGGCGAGGCCGGTGCCGCCAGCAGCGCCAGACACGTCAGGAGACGGCGAGGAGTCGATGGCGGCCCCATCGTTGGGCTGGAGTGCGTCATCGGCAGGGGCGAGGCCGGGGCGGGTGGCGTGCGCGTCGTCATGATCGGTCAGGGCGGTGGCAGGCGCGCCGTTTGCCGCCAGCCCGTCAGGCCCCCTGCTGTGCGCCGTAAGAACCCGCGCCCGGGCGCGCGAGGCGGCCTCGGCCTCGTCCATGGGGGCGGCGAGCACCCCGGGGTTGAGGAGGTTGTCGGGGTCGAAGACGTGCTTGACGCGCGCGAACAGGTCAAGCATCTCGGGGGAGTACATGAAGCGCAGGAGTTCGCCGCGGGCGCGTCCGTCGCCGTGCTCGCCGGAGACGGAGCCGCCGTGGGCGGCGCAGATGCGGGCCGCGGACTGGAGGAACGCGCGCGAGTGAGCGACGCCTTCCGGGGTCTCGAGCGGCATGGCGAGGCGCACGTGCACGCAGCCGTCGCCGAAGTGCCCGTACAGGAGGCCGTCGATGTCGAACTCCTCCATGAGGGCGGTGAAGTCGCGCAGGTAGGCACCGAGGTTCTCGGGTGGGACGGCCGCGTCCTCGAAGCCGGGCCATGCCTGCTGGTCGCCGCCGCCCGCGCCGTCCGGCGGGGTGCGCCCGCCCAGGCCCGCACCGTCGGCGCGGATCCTCCACAGGGCCGAGGCCTGATCCCCTGGCGGGTAGACGACCCTGTCGATGGCAGCCGAGTCGGCGCACAGGGCGCGGGCGCGCTCCAGGGAGGCGGTGACGTCTTCGCCGGGGGCGCCGACTTCGACGAGGAGCCAGCCTTCGCCTTCGGGTAGGGCGGGCACGGCACCGGGGCCTTTGTGGGCGCGTACGACGTCGACGAGGCGGCGGTCCATGCCTTCCACGGCGAGTGGGGAGTGGGCCAGCAGCGCGGGCACGTCGTCGGCGGCCTCGATCATGGACCGGTAGCCGAGGGCCGCGAGCACGGGTGCGTCGGGCAGGGGTACGAGGCGCACGGTGACGGAGAGAATCAGGACGAGGGTACCCTCGGTGCCGGTGAGCATGGCGGCGAGGTTGCGCCCGCCTTCGGGGGTGAGGTGTTCGAGGGAGTAGCCGGAAACCTGGCGCTTGAAGCGGCCGAGCTGCGTGCGGATGGGGGCCAGGTTGGTGTCAATGAGGGAGGCCAGCCCCGGCACGTCGTGCAGCGCCGAATCGTGCGAGGTCGTGGCCGTGAAGCGGCGTCCCTGCCCATCGATGCACTCGAGGGAGACGATGTTGTCGGAGGTGCGCCCCCAGGCGGTTGCGTGCGGGCCGCACGCGTTGTTGGCGACCATGCCGGCGATTGTCGCGCGGTTCTGGGAGGAGGGGTCGGGGCCGAAGCGCAGGCCGTACTTGGCCGCCGCAGCCTGCAGGGTCGAGCCGACGCAGCCGGGTTCGACGGTGGCGGTGCGGGCCTCAGGGTCGATGGAGATGACGCGGTTCATGTACCGCGAGAAGTCGAGGATGAGGCCGGGGCCTATTGCGTTGGACGCGCACGAGGTGCCGCCGCCTCGGGCGGTGAGGGGGACGCCGTGGGCGCGTGCGAGGTGGAAGGCGGCGGCCGCCTGCTCGGGCGTGCACGGGAAGGCGACGGCCAGGGGCGGGATGCGCGTGAGGCCGGCGTCGGAGGAGTAGCGTGCTCGCGTGCCGACAGAGGAGTCGACGTCGATGAGTGTACGCAGGTCCGTCAGGAAGCTCTCGCTCATGATCCCAGTGTGTCACGCGCGCGTAGCGCGGGGTGGAATGTCCCGCTGTGCGGATGGTCGCGTCGGAATTGGCGAGGCCGTGGAGCGAGAGTGGTCACGCGCGGAGCGCGTGTGGAGTGCGTAGGAGGGGCCGACGGTGCTGCTGCGAGACGCCTGTTGCTCACAACGTGGACTCAGGCGGGTTCCGGGTCGTCGATAATGAGTTTTGGGAAGGGTGTCACAGGGACGGGCATGCGTTCGATCGGCGGCATATGCGGACTGACCGGTTGAGAAGTATTCGGGTAGCGTGGAGGCAGTGTCTTATTACTAACACAATATGGAGATAGTTCATTGCGCGTCTCCTCGGACGCTGGAACTCGGGGTTCTGGCGCCGAGTATTCAATGAGGCGCAGGAATTTTCTGCCCATTGCTACCCGCCTTGCCTGTCGTGTACTGCCTGCTGCGCGATGGTTTAACCAGATGGAAGATGGTGCCGAATCTGGTTTGCGCGCATCAAACCTAATTCTACACGAGATGAATCATGCCCAGTCATGCATCACAAACAGTTATTCGACACATGTCAGACAAAAAGGAGGTCGAATGGTCAAAAACCGCTCCCTATGGCCCAAAGGAGAGGAAATGCAGTGGTGCTTTTGTGGGGCCATTTTATAAATTCTGTCCGCGAGGTAAGTGTTAAAAGAGTGTCTTATAGATAAAGAGCAAGAGGGTGGTGGGCTGTCGACATAAGGCTAACATTTACACGGTATCTATTGCAATGTCTCTGTGTCTTCTGCGTTTTTTTTGGAACGTATGAAACAATGGCCACGAGCGCTCCATACACGTGAAGGATAGATCGATGGCCCTGTTTGAGTTCGAGGATGGACACCTCGTGCCTGCTCAATTCGGGTACCCGGTTTCGTATGATCTGGGTCCCGAACTGGTCGACGCTATCTGCCAGCAGGTCCTGCAGATTGTGTCGCGTCCGCTGTTCCCGGTGACATGGCGTGACATGACGGGACAAGATGATGAGGAGACGCCGCGCCTGACGGCGCTCGACGTGACGGGGCAGATAGTCTCCGTTGAGATCCTCAAGCTCCTGGATTCCGAGACCCTGATTACGTCGCTGTCACGTCTGGCCATCGTCGCTTCCCTGTCCTGGTCTGACCTGGCGGGTGAGTATCCGACGGGATCCGAGGGTTTTCGCGCTGGCTGGGCGCAGTTCCGCGATTCGATGCCCCCAGCTGTCGGCCCGGGTCCCCGTCTGATCATGGTCGCCGGTGAGATCGACCCGTCGGTGCGCCCCGCCCTGTCGATCCTGGCTACCTCCGGTGTCGAGGTGCATCTCATGAACCTGCGCCAGATGTCCAACGGTCGTCTCTTCCTGGACGTCAACGCTGTCGGCCCGCGCCTGTATGGGCATGCCCCGCAGCTTCTTGGGAGTGTGGCCGCCGCATCCGCGATTGCCGCGGGACCCGCCCCGGCCGTGCCCGAGGCGCCTGTCGACTCCGAGGAACTCGAGGCTGCCGCTGAGGAGAATCTGGACGATGCAGCCCAGGCGATCCCAGAACCGCCCGTTCTTCCAGTCACCGATGCCGATGCTGAGGCGGATGGGGACGGCGACGCTGGGGATGCGACCGAGTCCGAGACTCCGATGACTCGCCCCACCCCGAAGGTTGCTCCCCACCTACGCGACGCCTTCCACTACTCGGTCGATGAAGAACCTCCGGCCCCCTGGAAGTCCAAGGATTCCCCCGAGGAACAGAGTGACGAGGCTGGGGCTGGCTCCGATGAACTGGTCGAGGAATTCGTCGGGGAAGAGACCGAGATCGACGACCGCGTCGATGAGGCCGCCGACGCGGTAGAAGCTGACGACACGGACGGGCAAGTCGGGGAGGATTACGACGCGGCTGATGCGCACGCCACGGAAGCCTTCGACGACGCCGAGGAACGCATCGAGTCCGAGGGTGAAATCGACGGTGGCGACGAGCGCGAGCGGGTCGAGACTCTCGACGCGGAAAGCGACGACGAGGAAGCGCGTCACGACGACGCTGAACCCCACGACGAGGAACGCGACCGCGGCGAGTCCGCCGCAGGCGACGCTGCTGACGAGGCCGCCGCGGACGACAATGTCGACGCCGAATACGGTCACCCGGAGGAGCACGCGGTGCACGTGGGTGACGAGCTGGATGGCAACGAGCAGGGCGAGACCGGCGAACAACGATGGGAGCGCCCGGCACACCTCGGTAGTCGCGCCTCGCGACGCGCCCACGTCGAGTCCGCCGAGGACCTCAACGACGGCGGAGCAACCGACGCGGCCATGGCCTCGTCCGTCGACCACGAGGAAGAATCCCCCGAGGTCATCGCGGCCCGCGAAGGGGGCGTTCCCGTCCTCGGACGCGACGAGGCTGGTCTGCGCACGCTCGCGCAGATCCTCGGCGAGGATACTCCCCTCGTAGCGCGCGGCGAACTCGGCCTTCCTGGCGACCTGGTGCTCGCGGCCAGCGGTGCGATTTCATGCGCCGGCCTGACTTATCCGTCCCTCGAGACGATGCTGACCGCGCGCGGCATGGGCCACATCGACGTGTGGTCCTTCGTCCGTATCGGCGACCGCCTGGGGCCGACGCTGGCCGAGGCCCTCGACGAGGTTAACCGCGAGATCGTCCGCGAATACGCGAACGTGCCGCGCGGGCGTCGCGTCGCCAAGCACTGACGCACCGACTGTCGGGGGAGGCTCGGGATCAGATGATCCCGAGCCTCCCCCTCGTTGAGTGCAGTAACACCGCTTCTGTGCCCCCGCGCCGACCCGCCGCTCAGCCACGGCCTCGTGACCCGGCCACGGCCTCGTTGCGCGTGGGCGACGGGTGCGCGAGCGCTAGTCGACGAACGCCTCGAGCCAGCCGCGCATCGTGGCGTACACGGCCTCACGCACGGGCGCGTCCGACAAGACGAGGTCATGCTTGCCAGGAAACGCGCGATCGTCACCAGGTCGGACAGGCCGAGGCTGCGCTGCGCGATCACGACCGGATCCAGCACGGTATCGGAGGTGAAGGGCGCGCTCGCACCACGCCTCGTCGAAATATGCAGACGTGGACACCATCGATAGGACCGGGCATTCCAGGTGCACGTCCTTCTCGACCGTCTCGTGCCCCGCCATGATCGCTTCCAGCCACGAGGCGGGCACCGGGTAGGACTCGGGGCGCTTCCACTCGTGAGCGATGGGCCACCCGACAACCGACGGATCCTCAGGCGAGAGCCCCTCAGGGATCGGCAGGCCCGAGGAGGCACGCCCCGCAAGCGAACGCCCGTAGTGGCCCGCGCCTCCCGTGGGGACCTCCCACATGGGGCTGCGTGCCGCGATGCGCCCGATGACGGGGGCCATCGCCCCGCGCCAGGACGCCATCGACTGCATCTCCAGCCACGCCGAGTTCAGGATCAGACCGGCCAACACGCCCGGGTGGCGGTGCGCCCACAGGGTCGCAACCAGACCACCCGTCGAGTGCCCCATGAGGATGAGCGGCTCGTCGTCGCGCTCGGAACGGATCAGCTCGATGGCCTCGCCGATCTCCTCGTCGTACACCGACAGGTCGTCCGCGTATCCGATGGTCTGGTGGGGACGCAGGGAGCGCCCGTACTTGCGCATGTCGAGCGCGTAAAACGCGGCACCCGCCTCCCGCAGACGATCCGCCATCTCCGTCTGGAAGAAGTAATCGTTGCGCCCGTGCAGGTACAGGACCGTCACATGGGTGCTCTCGGGCGGGGTCGCGCGCACGAGGGTCGCGACGCAGGGCCCCTCAGCGTCGTCGAGCAGCTCAATCGTGCGCGACTCGTAGCCCTCACCCAGGATATCGGCACGCCACTGAAGCCCGGGAGGGCCAGCCTCGCCCCAGGGGGCCATGACGTCGCGCTCGGGGATCCCCTCGGCCGCCAAAGCGTCGGCGTCCACCCCGGACAGGTTGGGCAGGCCGCTCGTGTCCGGTATCTGCTCGCCATCGGGCGTGGGATTGCTGGTAACGCTCATGGGGTCAGCATAACGTGCGAGGCCACCCCGGCCTCGTCGATGAGGAGGCGGAAAAAGGGTGGCCTCGCGGAGAAAGAGCGCCGATCAGGCGAAGGAGGACGCGCGCGAGGGGATGCGCTCGTTGAGGAACTCGTTGAGGAGGGATGTGAGCTGGTCGTGCTCGATGAGGAATCCGTCGTGGCCGTGATCCGAGTGAATTTCGCGGTAGAACGCGCCGGGAATGCCCGACGCCATCTGCCAGACCTGCTCCGGGAAAAACAGACGATCCGAATCCACCGCGACGACAAGCGTGCGGGCGGTGACAGCCTTGAGGGCCTGTGCGACGCCGCCACGGTCGCGACCCACGTCGTGAGAGATCATCGTACGACACAGCGTGACGTATGAGCCGGCGTCGAAGCGACGCACGATCTTCTCGCCGTGATAGTCCAGGTAGGATTCGACCGCCAGGCGACCGCCATGCAGGGGGTCTTCGTCGTTCTGAGGGATGCGGCCGAAGCGCTCGTCCAGCTCGGAGGGGGAGCGGTAGGTCGTGTGCGCGATCTGGCGGGCGAGCGCAAGACCCGCGGTGGGGCCGGGACCCGCGTAGTAGTCGCCGCCACGCCACGCCGGATCCAGCTCGATCGCGCGGATCTGCGTGTGCGTCCACGCCGCCTGATCGGCCGTCGTCTGCGCGCCTGAGGCTACGACCACGAGGCGGCGCACGCGCTGCGGGTAGGTGACCGCCCACTCGATGGCGCGGTGCCCTCCCAGGGACGTGCCGATCACGATGTCCCACGTATTGATGCCGAGCAAGTCGGACAGGAGGGCCTCGGCGCGGACCTGATCACGCGTAGAGATCACGGGGAATCGCGAACCCCAGGGCGCGCCGTCCGGTGCCAGCGAAGCCGGGCCGGTCGAACCCTGACAACCACCCAGCACATTTGCGGCCACCACGAAGTAGCGTTCGGTGTCGATGATGCGTCCCGGACCCACGATCTGATCCCACCAGCCGGGGGTCGGCTGGCCGGGTGCCGCGTCGCCGTACACGTGGGCGTCGCCGGTGAGCGCGTGCAGGATCAAGACGGCGTTTGAGCCGGTGTCATTCAGGGTGCCCCATGTCTCGTAGGCCAGGGTCACGCTGGGCAAGATCGAGCCATTTTCAAGGCGCTGGGCACCCAGGTTGGCGAACTGGCGGAACGCGACCGGGTCGCCTTCACGCCACGCGCCGGAGGTGGGAGCGGGGGGCAGATTATGGCGGCTCATGGGGCCTTCTTTCGCGGGGGCGGCGGGTAGGGGAGAGCAGCGGCGGCCTCGGAGCCTCAGGAGTGTGTGTATCCCCGAGGTCGCCGGCGGGTCTGTTAGGCTGTGGCCGCGCGGGCCGCGTCGAAGCCGAGCTGCAGGTCGGCCAGGATGTCCTTGATGTTCTCCAGGCCGATCGACAGGCGCACCGTACCGGGCGCGACGCCGGCCTTGGCCAGCTCCTCCTCGGTCAGCTGCGAGTGCGTCGTCGAGGCCGGGTGGATGACGAGGGACTTCGCGTCGCCGATGTTGGCAACCACCGGCAGGAGCTTCACGCCGTCCGCGAAAGCCCGGCCGGCCTCGTACCCGCCCTTGATGACGAAGGAGAGCAGGCCGCCCGTGCCCAGCGGCGCGTACTTCTTGCCCAGCTCGTAGTAGGGGGAGGACTCCAGGCCCGCGTAGTTGACGGATTCGACGTCCGGGTGTGCCTCCAGGAAGTGGGCGACCGCCAGCGCGTTGGAGACGTGACGCTCGACGCGCAGTGACAGGGTCTCGATGCCCTGCGAAATAAGGAACGCGTTGAAGGGGGAGGTGACGGCGCCCAGGTCGCGGTTGATGAGCGTCTGGATGCGCAGCAGGAACGCCAGGTTCGCGCCCAGCGCGCCGCCCACGCCCATGTCACGGGCGTAGACGAGGCCGTGGTAGGACTCGTCCGGCGTGTTGTAGAGGGGGAAGCGCTCGGGCTGGGAGGCAAAGTCGAAGTTGCCCGAGTCGACGATCGCGCCCGCGATCGAGGTGCCGTGGCCGCCCAGGTACTTGGTGGCCGAGTGAACGACGATGTCCGCGCCCCACTCGATCGGGCGCACCAGGTAGGGGGGTGGCGACCGTGTTGTCGACGATGAGGGGCACGCCGACCTCGTGGGCGACCTTTGCGATGGGCTCGATGTCGAGGATGTCGCCCTGCGGGTTGGGGATCGTCTCGCCGTAGAAGGCGACCGTCTTGTCGTCGGCGAGCGCGCGCCAGGCCTCGGGGTCGAGAGGGTTGGGGACGAAGCGCGCCTCGATGCCCAGGCGTCCCAGCGTGTTCTTCAGCAGGGTGACGCTGCCGCCGTACAGGGAGGGGGAGGCGACCACGTTGTTGCCGGCCACGGCCAGGGCAAGAATCGACAGGGCGGTCGCGGACTGGCCGGAGGAGACGAGGAGGCCGCCGACGCCGCCCTCCAGGGCGGCGATGCGGGCGGCGACGCCGTCGGTCGTCGGGTTGGTCAGGCGCGTGTAGATGGGGCCCAGCTCCTGCAGCGCGAAGCGGCTCGCGGCCTGCGCAGTGTCCTTGAAGGCGTAGGAGGAGGTCTGGTAGATGGGCAGGGCGGTCGCGCCGGTGGCGGGATCAAGGTCGTATCCGGCGTGAATTTGCTTGGTTTCGAAGGACCAGTCGTTGGCGGTCATTGTGCGGCTCCTGGGGTCGGGGGTGGGTCGTCTCTGATTCCCCTCCGGCGGGCCGCAGATGCGGTGAAGTGAATATGCGTCAATGCGCGTCCCGCTGTCGGGGGACTGCGCGGCAGTCGCTGGTGCTGACGCGCAGTCAGCGGCACATTCGACGGTTCATGATTCCCATTCTTTGTCATGGACGAGGCTATGGCGCGTTGGTCCCGGATGGTGGACTTTTGTAACCGGGTTGGCTGGTATTCAAGAAGGAGTTATAAATGTGAGAGGGGGTACATGAGTGGTGCTCTCGGGGTAGGTTGCTCAGTAATTGCGGGGTGATTATGGTGCTGGTGTTGCTAATGTTGCGATTGGTGCATACGTGAGCTGTGTGGAGTTTGGTGTGTTTGTTGCCAAGCGTGATGAAAGTGGATAGGCTTCTTTTCAGTACTCGCCTACGGGCGTCCACCCACGCATGTACGAGATGAGACGACGATGAGACAACGAGGAACAATCCGCACGGCCCTGACGGTCTTTGCCGCCAGCGCTCTGCTGATCTTGCCGCAGATGGCACAAGCGGCTCCCTCCGAGGAGGAAATCGCAGCCGCCAAGGCGGCCGAAGAAGCCGCTTCGATGAGTGTCGCCGAGATTGAGGTCAAACTGGCCGAAGTCAATGCGACCGCCGCCACTGCGACCCAGAATGCGCAGATCGCCGGCGAAGACCTCAACGAAGCCCAGATCGCGCTGAACGCGGCAACCGCGACAGCTAACAAGGCCTCAGCCGACGCCGACGCTGCCGAAGCTGCGTTCCAGGAGGGCAAGCAGCAGATCGCCTCCGTCGCCCAAGCCACCTACCGTAATGGCGGTGGGTCCCTCGACGCCATCGCTCCCTACTTGGAAGCCGACGGCCTGCGTGGCGTCGAAACCAAACAGGTCGGCATCAACTCCTTCTCCTCGTCCGCCGAGGCAAAGATGCAGAACGTCGCCGCCCTCGAACAAGTCGCCAAGGTTACCCGCGACGCAGCAAACACCGCGCTCGATAACCAGAAGAAGGCCACCGACGAGGTTCAGGCTCGCACCGATGCCGCCAACAAGGCCGCTACCGACGCGCAGACTCAGGCCAACATCGTTGCCGCCCAGCGCGACGCCTACGTCAAGGAGCTGGCCACCAAACAGAACACCACCGTCGACCTGATCAACCAGCGCGAGGCCAGCCTCGCCGCTGAACGCACTGCCGCCGAACGTGCTGCCGCCGAGCAGGCCTCCGCAGCCGTCGCCGCCGCCGACAGCCAGCGCCGCGCCGACACCCCTGCTCCCGCGGCCGATGCAACTCCCGAGGCCCCTGCCTCGTTCCCGGCCCCCGACGCGTCGGCTGTACCCGCTGAAGAAGCGCCCGCTCCCGCACCCGCTGAAGAAGCGCCCGCTCCCGCTGAGGAGGAGCCCGCGCCCTCGTACGAGGAGCCTGACGACGAGGAACCCGCGTACGAAGAACCCGTGTACGAGGAGCCTGAGGACGAGGAACCCAGCTACTCCTACGGCGGTGCGTCCACTGCGATTGCCACGGCCATGACTTACCTGGGTGTGCCCTACGTGTGGGGTGGCGAATCCTACGGCGGCGTCGACTGCTCCGGCCTGACGATGCTCGCATGGGAGAGTGCCGGCGTGGACCTGCCACACCTCTCGCGCGCGCAGTACGGCTACGGCACGCACGTGTCCCTCGGTGACATGGAGGCGGGCGACCTGATCTTCTGGTCCTCGGATGGCACCCAGTCCGGCATCTACCACGTCGCCATGTACCTGGGCGACGGCGAGATGATCGAGGCTCCCACATTCGGTGTGCCCGTGCGCGTGACCGGCGTGTATAGCTGGGGTTCACTCATGCCTTACGCCGTGAGGCTCTGATCCTACTCGTTGCGGGGGGCCGCGCAGACTGAGTCTGCGCGGCCCCCGTTTTGCATGGTGATGTGAGTGTTGCCATGGCTGCCGTGGTTGTGCGTGTTGTCGGGTGCTTGCGTGAGCTGATGGTCTTGTCGGCTGATTGTTGCGTCTGCGGTGTCCTGGGTTGCGTGGGCATCGGGGGTTGCGTGGGGGTGGCACCCGGGGTGCGGGCACCTGCGCCGCGCGGGGCCCCTGCGGCGGCCTCGACTAGCATGGACGCATGCAGAACTCAGCGACCGGTACTGATCCTCGGAAAGACTCGCGTGCGAGCGGCGAGAGCACCCCCACGATCCTTGATAACTCGACGAAGCGCTTCATGCGTTTCATCCTGGGGTTGATGGCGCTTGGCGTGTACTGGCTGATCTGGATCTCCAACTGGCGGGACGCATGGGGTGACTGGTCGATGCGAGGCAAGATCGGGGCGGCAGTCCTGCCCGTCGGCTTCGTGCTTATCTGGCTGCCGATCGTGTGGGCGGCGTTGCGTTGGGCGATCCGCGATCTCATCAGAGTTCTGCATGTGCCCACGCGGGGAAAGCACGCGAAGAAGCCGCGGCCACGGCTTGCCATCATTTGTTTCCTGATATCCGCCGGTATCCTTGTCGGCGTCGTGTATCCGTCGTGGAATCAACACCTGATGCTCGCCCAGGACCTGTGGGAGGGGCCTGTGCGCCACGAGCGTGTGGCGTGCGAGGCCTTCAACGATGGGAACGGCAGCGTCTCACCGAAGAACAGGTCCTGGAAGTACCTTCAGTTCACGCTGGTCGGGGATGACGGTTATTCGCAGAGCTTCCGCTTCAAGCGCGTGGATCTCGATCAAGAAACCGACCGTCAGGGCAGCCCGTTCAATACGATCCTAGGCGCGTGCGAGTCACCGGAGACGCGCATGAGTGTGTCCGTTTATCCGCGTACAGGCGTCATTTCCGAGGCCCGAGCGAGCAAGTAGCCAGAAACTCAGGGAGACGGTGGGGGCACGAGTGTCGATGTTCCACAGCCGCCGACCTCTCCGCCGCCGAGCGCATCCGCGCCGAAGGGCTGGAAGCCGAAAGGATGCGGAACTGAGGCTGCGTGGGCTGTCTTGATGACCGTGGTCGCCTTAGCTGACGTCTGCGTGTGGGTGCTCGCGTGGAAGCAAGACCTCGGCGCGGTTGCGCTTAACGGGCGTGTTCGTTTCATGTGGGTCCCAATCATCTTCCTGATCGGCTGGGTTCCCTTGGGCGATGATCTCCTCCGCGCGGTGGCCCGCCTCGGAGGTGGCGAGGCCGCGTCGGCTATTGTGGGCGCATGGGAACGACCGAGACAGGCCCCGATGGGTCTGTGAGCTATCTCTTCACCTCGAAGAATTTGACGTATCGACAAAAGCTCTACAGGTGGCTCATTATCGGCTGCTGGGTCCTGATGGGTTACGCGTGCGTCGGCGTCATCGTCTTCATAGACGATTGGGGGCAGTGGAGGTTCTATGGCGGTTTCGCCGCGATGGGGCTCCCGCTCCTGGTGCTCTTCTTCTCGTTGCGCTTCGTGTGGGCGCTACTGCGACGTCTCGTGCGAGTGGTCTGTGGGCGGGCGTCGGGGGGCGTGGTGGCACCCCTCTTGGGACTCGGGGTCGTTGGTTGCGTGCTGTGGTTGGTCTGGCATATCTCGTTCGTGTACCAGTGGCCCTACATAGAGGACTGGCGTCGGGGGACTGTGCGGCACGAGAACGTGGCCTGCCAGAACTTCCATACCGAACTGAGCACAGGCAAGAGGTCGCATCGCGAATGTGTGTTCGACCTGGTCGCCGAGGACGGCACCGAGTGGAACTACCGCATTTGCGCATCAGCTATGAAAGAGAAGGCTGAGGATGAGCGGGAACCCTACGCGTCCGTCTACTACACCTGCACGGGTGAGGAGGATGGGCTGAGTATCGTGCTCTATGAGCACACGGGCATCATTACCGAGGCGTGGACGAACCAGGCGGGTCAGGTGCACTGAGTGTTCGTTCCTCCAAAAAATTGCATGCAATTCCCCTTCCCCCTGACCCGCGTGCCCCTGGCAAGTCGCGGTGAGTAAACGGTGGGGCCGCGCGAATCGTCGCGCGGCCCCACCGTGAAGTCTGACATACTCAGTGCTCGCCCTCGTGCTCCTTGAGGCGCTCGTAGGAACGACGAATCTCGGCCTCCGCTTCCTCGCGGCCGACCCAGTGTGCGCCCTCGACGCTCTTGCCGGGTTCGAGGTCCTTGTAGACCTCGAAGAAGTGCTGGATTTCAAGACGGTGGAACTCCGAGACGTCGTCGATCTCGGTGCGCCACGATGCGCGCTGGTCGGATGCGGGGACACACAGGACCTTGTCGTCGCCGCCCTTCTCGTCGCGCATGCGGAACATGCCGAGTGCGCGGCAGCGGATCACGCAGCCGGGGAAGGTGGGTTCTTCGAGGAGCACCAGTGCGTCCAGGGGGTCGCCGTCTTCGCCCAGGGTGTCGTCGATGAACCCATAGTCGTCCGGGTAGCGGGTCGAGGTGAAGAGCATGCGGTCGAGACGAATGCGTCCGGTTTCATGATCAATCTCGTATTTGTTCCGATTCCCCTTGGGAATCTCGATGGTGACATCAAACTCCATGGTCGCACCTTCCATTGTTAGCCCCGAAATTCGGGAGTCCGATTGGTTGTGTGCGAGCATGGGCGGGTACCCTAGATGCCTAGGTAACCACGAAGGGATATTCATGCATCGCACGTCTATGGGGCCAATTGTAAGCGCTAGCGCAGCGCTTGTGGCGGCAGTCGCCTTTTTGAGCGCTGGCTGCGCACCCTCCTCGGTCCCCACCCCCACGGCGGCACCGACTGCCGCCACGCTTGAGCCGGCCAGCGCGTCGGCGCCCACCCAGGCCTCGGGCAATCCGGTGAGTGAAACGCAGCTCGAGCAGCTGTGGCGGCCTGTCGCCGTTGGCGCGGACAAAGGCGATTACACCGCGTGGGGCGTTGTTGTGGATGCGCAGACGGGTGACATTCTCCTCGACGAAGACGCGGCTATCGGCCACACGCCCGCCTCCACCACGAAGACTCTTGCTGCTTTCAGCGCTCTCAAGCACCTGGATCCGACGGCGACGCTGACGACGAGCACGCTTCTGAGCGGCGACAAGCGCACCCTGTACCTCGACTCTGAGGGCGATCTGCTCCTGGGTGCGGGCGAGTCTGAGGAGACCGAGGTGTCGGGCCGCGCCGGCCTGCAGACTCTCGCAGACAAGACGGCGGCGGCCCTCACCTCGCGCGGTATTACATCCGTCACTTTGAACTGGCGGGGGACCCTCTTCGAAGGGGATTCGCACCTGCCTGCCTGGGACGTGCAGGAGGTTGGCGGCTACGAGGGGCACGTGGGTCCGATGGCGATTGACGCCGGGCGTACCGCCCCGGGCGCGTATGCGTTCCATGAGGATGCCCCCGGCTATGTTGCGCAGGTGTTTGCGAAGGCCCTGACGTCGTCGGGCGTCGCCGTGAAACTCGGCACGGACGGGAAAGCACCCGCCGGCGGCGAGACCCTTGCGTCCGTGTCCTCGGCGACGATGGGGGAGCAGCTGCGCTGGATGCTGGCGCACTCTGATAACACGCTCGCGGATCAGTACTGCCGCCTCGCGGCGAGCGCTGCTGGCCAGCCTACGACGTACACGGGCGCGGTCGCCATGGTGAAGGCTGACCTGGTGGAGGCCGGCATCCCCACCAGGGGTATGATCCTGGAGGATTGCTCGGGTCTGTCCACGAACGACAAGCTCAGTGCGAACACGCTCGTCGGTGTCCTGAAGGCCTCGTACCAGGCGCAGGGGAGCGAGGGGGACCTGATTCGCCTCCTGCCCTGGGCTGATCTGGTTGGTACGCTCGCGGATCGTATGACGGACGAACCCGCCGCTGGTAACGTTCAGGCGAAGACGGGTGCGCTTCAGGGTGTGACGACGCTGTCGGGCAGCGTGAGGACGCAGAGCGGCCGCGTTCTCCTGGTGGTCATTGGCCACGACCTGGTCGAGGGTGGCGCGTTGCCCACACGCTGGCGTTTGGACAGGTTTGAGGAAGGTCTTGCCGAGCTAGACTGAATCCATGGAAATGCCGTTTGGACCGCGCGACGTCGCGGGAGTTCTCGCTTCGATGTCCTACGCTGGCCCGTCGGCCTCGCGCGTGGGCGCGTGCGCGGTGGTGGCGCGCCTGCGCCGCTCGGCGGATTGGTCGAGTCACAGGCTCGCGAAGCTGTCCACGTTGTCCGAGGCCTCGGCGACCGTGGCGGCATCCCGCACTGTCGTCGTGGACCGTCGAGGGCTGATTCGCAGGGTGGGGGCGGTCCTGGATCGTTTCGAGGACACGCGCACGCCGATGGTTCTCGCGGTCGAGGCCGTGGTCCTGCGCGCGCTCGCGAAGAGTGCGACCGGCATTTGGGACGTGTCGTCCGGCTGTAGCGTGCTCGTGGCACCGAACGTGCTGGCGGACGCGCAGCGCTATGCGTTGGATCAGACGGATTGGTGTCGCTGGGTGTCCCTGTGTACGGGGCTGCGCGGCGTGCATCTGACGCATGCGCCTCACCTGGTGGCCTACGTCGCTGATCTTGTCCGCGCGCTGCCGGAGCGTAGCGATGAGCTGGTGCGCATCGTGTTGCTGTTGGATGCGTTGCCGACGGCTGAGATGGAGGTGTTGACTCCGCGCGATCTGCCGTCGATTCATTGGCTGCGCACGCATCGCGCGCACGCGGGCGGCGTCGCTTTGGTCCGTGCGTGCGCGGCGGCGGGCATGCCGCTGTCGGGGGTTGAACTCCTGCAGGCCCAGACCGAGGGCTTCGCGCGCACAGTCGTGCGCGAGGGTGCGATTTGCGACGCTGTTGTCCAGCGTCGAGGCCCTGCCGAGCGCCCGCGAGTACGCCGAACCTGCGGCGTGGCTGGCGCGTGTGCGCTGACGCCTCCCGCTTGGTGGGAGCGAACCCTCGGGGTTGCCTGCGTGCCTGCTCGCTTGCGGTGCGCTCGTGCCTGCGCTCGTTCATTGACGAGGCCGGGGTCCCTCCCGCTTTCATCGTTGGCTTGTCGGGCGGCGCGGATTCGCTGGCGCTTGCCCTGACGGTGATTGATGTGGCGTCGCGTGCGGGTATTGAGGTGGTGACGTTGACGGTCGACCATGGCCTGCGGGCGGGCAGCGCTCACGAAGCGCGCCGCGTCGCGGATCTCGCTGTATCCCTCGGGGCGCGCGCGCTCGTGGAGACCGTCCGCGTCGATGGGAGGGGAGGCCCCGAGGCCTCGGCCCGTGACGCTCGTCTCGCCGCCTTGCGCTTTCTTGCGCTGCGCGAGGGGGGCACCCGTGCTGCTGGGGCACACGATGGATGATCAGGCGGAGACCGTGTTGCTGCGCCTCGCGCGCGGGTCCGGCCCCTCGTCGCTGCGCGCGATTGCGCCGATTCGCCGCGACGAGGATGGGGTGACGTGGCTGCGCCCGCTGCTGGGTTTGCGCCGCGCCGATACGGCGGGTGCCTGCGCGCAGGCGGCCCTCACGCCCGTCGAGGATCCGACGAACGCCATCGACGGACCCTGGCGTGCCGCCGATGGCAGTGCCCTGCGTCGCAGCGCTGTGCGTCATAGCGCGATCCCTGCCCTGGCCTCGGCCCTGGGGGTGGACCCCGTGCCGGCCCTCGCCCGCACGGCCGCCCTGTGCGCGGCCGACGACGACGCCCTGAGCGAGTGGGCGAGCGGCCTCCTGGCTGTGAGCTGCGAGGCCTCGCCCGCGGCGGGGGAAGGGAGCCTCGCCCTGGTAGTGTCCGAGGTGTCGGGCGCTCCCCGGGCCGTGCGCGCCCGCGCGCTGCGCGAGGTGGCTAGTCGGGCAGGAATCCGCTTGTTGTCGGGGGTTCACGTGGATGCCCTCGACGACTTGATCGTTGCCTGGAGGGGGCAGGGGCCAATCCCGCTGCCGGGCGGCAGGGCCACGCGCGTCGGTCGCGGCACGCAGGCCCGTATCCTCTTCGAGGCGCGCTCTCCCGAGCCGACCCGAGACGGTGGGTGATGCTCAGGCCTGCCGAGGCCTCGTCGCTGCGATCCCACCCGCTCGGTCGCACGCGTGCGTGCGGAAGTTTGTCAGTGGAGGTCGCGGTGTACGCAGGGCGCATGTCGGCTCCCTCGGGCGCTCGGAGCGGGCGAGCGTCACCACACGGTGTTGCGCTGACAGTGAGAATAGATGCCTTTTGAGCACAAACACGTGCTCTTATGGCACGCTTATAGTGCAACCGCTCGCGGAGCACTGATAGGAAAAGAGGACACGGTGGACGCCACCGACATGGGAAACGATCTGAAGGAAATCCTCGTCACTGCCGAGGACATGGACCGTAGGCTCGGCGAGATGGCCGAGCAGATTGACCGCGACTACGCGGGTCGGGAACTGCTCATCGTCGGCGTCCTGCGAGGGGCCGTCATGGTTATGGCAGACCTGTCGCGTAAGTTGCACACCCCGATCGAAATGGACTGGATGGCCGTCTCCTCCTACGGGTCGGGCACCAAGAGTTCGGGCGTCGTGCGCATCCTCAAGGACCTCGACCAGGATGTGGCGGGCCGCCACGTGCTGATCGTCGAGGACATCATCGATTCCGGTCTGACGCTGTCCTGGCTGAAGGCCAACCTGCAGGGGCGCGGTGCCGCCTCCGTTAACATCGCGACCGCGCTGCGCAAGCCCGCCGCCGCGAAGGTCGACATCGACGTGGCGTACGTGGGCTTCGACATTCCCGACGAATTCGTCGTCGGCTACGGCCTGGATTACGCGGAAAAGTACCGCAACCTGCCCTTCGTTGGCACGCTGCAGCCGCACGTCTACTCCAACTGACAACTTCGGAACCTCTAAGGGGCATACGTGAACGACAAGACGAAGACTAAGCGCCCGAGCTGGACTTGGGTGACGCTTCCCCTCGTCATCCTCATCGTGGGCGGGTGGTTCTTCTGGCAGGCCTTCCAACCGCGGTCGATTTCGACGTCCGAAGGTATGGCGCTCATCTCGGGAACCACGGTTGAGAAGGTCGTCCTCAACGAGGGCACCCAGCAGGTGAACCTCACGCTGAGTGAGGATTACCAGCATCAGAGCACCGGTGCGGGCGATCCGACGACGAACATGGGCAAGAACGTCTACTTCACGTATTCCTACGTCCAGACGAAGGACATCCTGGACACGGTCGCCGAGCAGGCCCCCGCGAAGGGATGGAACGCGGTGCGTCCCCAGTCCAGCGCTCTGGGTGCTATGTTCCAACTGATCGTCCCGCTGTTGGTCCTCATGGGCGCGTTCTACTTCATCATGCGCTCCATGTCGGGTTCGCGGATGATGGGCGGCTTCACGGCCTCGCGCGCTAAGGAGTTTAACCAGGAACGCCCGGACGTCACCTTCGCGGATGTCGCCGGTGAGGACGAGGCCGTGGAAGAACTCGAGGAGATTCGCGAGTTCCTGGCCTCCCCCGACAAGTTCCATAAGGTGGGCGCGCGCATCCCGCGCGGCGTTCTGCTCTACGGTCCTCCTGGAACTGGTAAGACCCTGCTGGCCAAGGCCGTTGCCGGCGAGGCGAAGGCCCCCTTCTTTTCGATCTCCGGCTCGGAGTTCATGGAACTCTATGTGGGCGTGGGTGCCTCGCGTGTGCGCGAACTCTTCGAGCGCGCCAAGAAGAACGCGCCGGCCATCATCTTCGTCGACGAGATCGACGCCGTGGGCCGCCACCGCGGCAGCGGCATCGGCGGCGGCAACGACGAACGCGAGCAGACCCTGAACCAGCTCCTCGTCGAGATGGACGGCTTCGACGAGCGCGCCAACATCATCCTGATCGCCGCCACGAACCGCCCCGACATCCTCGACCCGGCGCTGCTGCGCCCCGGCCGCTTTGACCGTCAGATCGCCGTCGAGGCCCCGGACCTCAAGGGCCGCGAGGCGATCCTCAAGGTGCATGCTCAGGGCAAGCCGCTCACCGCGCAGGTTGACCTGCGCCAGATCGCCAAGCGTACCCCCGGCTTCACGGGTGCCGACCTGGCGAACGTTCTCAACGAGGCCGCGCTGCTCACCGCTCGCTCGGACATGCAGTTCATCGACGATCGCGCCATCGACGAGGCCATCGACCGCGTCATCGCGGGCCCGCAGAAGCGCACGCGCGTCATGAACGACCACGACAAGGCCGTCACCGCCTACCACGAGGGCGGCCACGCCCTGGCCGCAGCCGCCCTGAACTACACGGACCCGGTCACGAAGGTGACGATCCTGCCGCGCGGCCGCGCCCTGGGATACACGATGGTCATGCCAACCGAGGACCGCTTCAACAAGACCCGCAACCAGCTCCTCGACGACCTGGTGTACAGCATGGGTGGGCGCGTCGCCGAGGAAATCGTATTCCGCGACCCGTCGACCGGCCCCGCCAACGACATTCAGCAGGCGACGAAGACGGCCCGCGCGATGGTCACCGACTACGGCATGAGCGACCGCATCGGCATGGTCAAGCTCGGCGATGCCGACACCGAGGCCTTCGGCCACGGGTCCGGCGAAGGTTCGCGCGCCTTCTCCGACGAGACCGCCGCGATCATCGACGAGGAGGTCCGCCGCCTCCTCGACAACGCGATGCGTGAGGCCTGGGAGATTCTGACGAACAACCGCGCGATCCTCGACACCCTGGCCGCGCGCCTCCTGGAGGAAGAAACCCTCGACGAGGCGCAGCTCGCGCAGATCTTCAAGGACGTCGTCAAGGCCCCCGAACGCCCCGTGTGGAACTACCAGTCCGACGCGGCCGTGCCCGGTGCCCGCCTGGGCAACCCGGTCGGCGTCAGCTCCGCCCAGGCCTCGGCCCCCGATGTCTTCCAGACACCCTCCATCGACGTGAGCGACGTGATGGACACCACGCGCACCGAGGACGAGGAGCAATCGTGACCTACGATGCCGCAGCCGTGGAAAAGGCCTCGCGCGACCTGCTCATCGCCATCGGCGAAGACCCCGAGCGTGAAGGCCTGATCGGCACGCCCGACCGCATGGCACGCGCGTGGCGCGAAATGTGCTCTGGCCTGTTCGAGGACCCCCGTGAGCACCTGCGCACGCAGTTCCACGCGGGCACCGATGAACTCGTCCTCGTGCGCGACATCACCTTCCATTCGGTGTGCGAACACCACCTCCTGCCCTTCTACGGGCGCGCGCACGTGGGTTACATCCCGCGCGGCGGCGTCGTCACCGGCTTGTCGAAGCTCGCGCGCCTCGTCGAGGGCTACGCGCGGCGCCCCCAGGTCCAGGAGCGTCTGACCGCGCAGGTCGCCGACGCTATCGCCGAGGTCCTGGATCCCCAGGGCGTCATCGTCGTCATCGAAGCCGAGCACATGTGCATGTCGATGCGCGGCATCTCCAAACCCGGCTCCTCCACCGTGACCAGCGCCCTACGCGGCATCATGAGCGACGGTGCCACGCGCGCCGAGATGATGGCCCTCGTCCTGTCGGGGAGCCGCTGACGTGTCCGCGCTTCCCCTGCCCCCAGCCCCGGCCTCGTCCCCGGTTCCCGCGCCTCCGGCGCTGCCGGGCGGCCTAGCCCTGCCGACCGGGCGCGCGGCGATCATGGGCATCCTCAACGTCACGCCCGACTCCTTTTCCGACGGGGGCCGCTACGCGGACGTAACCACGGCGCTCGCGCACGCCCGGGCGATGATAGCCGCCGGTGCCGACCTGATCGACGTGGGCGGGGAGTCCACGCGGCCTAACTCCACGCGCATCACCCCCGAGGAGGAGTGGGAACGCATCGGTGCTGTCGTCTCCGCGCTGGCAGGCGACGGCATCGTCGTGTCCGTGGATACGCTACACGCCTCAACCGCCCGCGCGGCCGCGGACGCTGGAGCGGCGATCATCAACGACGTGAGCGGCGGGCGCTGGGACCCCGACATGAACGCCGCCGTAGCAGCGTCGGGATGCGCCTACGTGGTGCAACACTATCGTGCGCTGCCGGGAATGCCGGGGGAGCATTTCGACTACGGCGAGGACATGGTGGGGACTCTTATTGAGCGTCTCAACACCCAGGTGCGCGATGCTCTTGATGCGGGTGTGACAGCTGATAAAATTGTTATCGACCCGGGCCTCGGCTTCTCACTCACGGCCGACCAGTGCTGGCAGGTTCTCGCCGAACTGCCACGCCTGACCACCTATGGGTACCCTGTACTTATCGGAGCATCGCGCAAGCGTTTCGTCAAGGCTCTTGGAGGCAACATCGACACCGACAGCGCCGCCATCGCAGCCCACGCCGTCAGAAGCGGCGCGTGGGCCGTGCGGGTCCACGACGTAGCGGCCACCGCGGCCACCATCGCCTGAAAGGAGAACGACGTTGAGCAGCAGACGCGTCATCATCGCCCTCAAAGGACTGGGGGCGCTGGCAAACCACGGCGTCTACGATTTCGAGCGCAGCCAGGAGCAGCGCTTCAGTGCCGACGTCGTCATGTGGGTCGAGACCGCGGGTGCCACCGACGATATCGCCGCCACCGTCTCCTACGCCGACATCGCCGACGAAACCATGGCGGTCCTCACCGGCAAACCCGTTGACCTCATCGAGACTCTGGCCGAAACCATCGCCTCGAATGTCATGAGCCACGAGGGCGTGGTCGGCACCGAGGTCACCGTCCACAAGCCGGACGCCCCCATCGACCACCCCTTCACCGACGTGTCCGTCACCGTGCGCCGCGGCGAGACCGACGCCATGCCCCTCTCCCTGTCCCTCAAGGGCATCTACGAGGCCGAGGACGGCTCCGTGCTCACAGGCGAGATCGAGGCATACGGCCGCGCCCAGGCACCCAGCCCCGCGCAGCAGACGGACGTGGCCCCCACCCGCAAGCGCCGCGGCGACCACGAAGCGCCCGCGCCCCGCGCCGAGGACGCCTCGAGTCCCGCACACCTGCGTGCCCGCCGCGTCGTCCTGGCCATCGGCGGCAACCTTGGCGACGTGCCCGTCACCCTCATGCACACCGTCGAGGCCCTGTCCTACATGGAAGGCTTCCAGATCGAGGACGTCTCCCCGATCATGCGCACCAAGCCGGTCCTCGCCCCCGGACAAGCACCCCAGCCTGACTACTGGAATGCCGTCGTCGTCGGCTCTGCCATCGCCACCCCCGACGAAATCTTCGCCCAGACCAGCCGCATCGAACGCGAGCTGGGCCGCGAACGCCACGAACGCTGGGGCGCACGCACCATCGACATCGACATCATCCAGGTCGAAGGCCTCGCTTCCTCCGACCCCGCCCTCACCCTGCCACACCCGCGCGCGAAGGAACGTGCCTTCGTTCTCGCTCCCTGGCTGCTGTGCGACGCCAATGCCGTCCTCGAGGGCGTCGGCCGCGTCTGTGACCTGCTCGCCGTCGCGCCCGACCGCGAAGGCATCATCGACGCCGTCGACGACTGGCTCGAAGACCCCGCTGCCGTCATGTCCGACTCCGACCGGCTCATCGCCGAGCGCGTCGAACAGGCCAGCGCCGACATGCGCGAACTCCTCGAAAACCTGACCGGCGAAATCAGCCATCTCGCCGACCTTGGTGCACCCATCGGCGAACCTCCGATGGCTCCCAAAACAGCCGTCGAGGCCACTGTCATCCCCGCGCTCCCCGCACCTAGGGCCGAGCAGACCCCGGAGCCTGCCAGCTCCAACTCTGGCTCAGGCTCCGTCGCGGGCGAGTTCGCACTCGCCGACGACGCTGTGGCAGACAGCTTTGTGGCTGACGGGCCTGTGGCTGGCGGCTCTGTGGCCGAGGAAGTACTGCCCCTCGCCCCAGAAATCCCCACACCCGAAGCTCCCGTGCCCGTTGATGCGGTGACCGAAGACGCAGTGGGCGACGTCACCATCCCAACGCCCGTCGCCGGCACCAACATACTCACGGACAGCGGCGCCGCGCAGCGCGCCAGCCTGTGGCATCGCCGGGACTCCTCAGATTCCGCTTCCGCGGGCTCCGCGAACAGCGATCAGTCCCGTGCCTTCGACAACACCGACGACCGCGCCAGACTGGCAGCCGCTTACGCCGAATACGGCTTCGACACTGACTTCGTCACTGACTTTGACCAGGCCGTGCCCGAGGAGCCCGCGCCCCAGGTTTCCCAGTCGGTAGCCCGCACGCAATTGGCAGCCCGCGCCGACCAGAATTTCGACATAGATGACGGCGACGGCCTCGAGCCAGATGTCGATGCCTCGGACTACGCAGCCGATGCACCCGTCAACGCGCCCACTCGGCCCAGCGCACCCCGGCCGACCACCCGGGGCGGAAGAGGAGCGCGCGATGCCAAGGCCTCGCCCAAGCCCGCGTGGCACCCCGTTTCCTCCGTGCCCGCGGATTCGCCCGCTGGGCGCGTGACCCGAAGGATCGGTTCGGGCAACTACTCGCCGACCAGCGACGAAAAGCCGCGGTGGGCACCCGTATTCCAAGACAAGCATCAAGAGTCGCGCACCGAGATCAAGCTGCCCGACTGGAACTTCAACGTCGGCACCACCCACGACGTGCGCGTCGTTGACGACCGCTCGGGCCTCGGTCGCGAGGACGACGCTCCCAAGGCTACCGTTCACGCCGACGGTCGCTCCACGATCCTGGCACCCGGACTGCCCGACAACACGCTCGTCGGCCCCATCCCCGACGACGAAGCCACCCACACCGGCATTCTGCGCCGCGTCGTTGTGCGCCCCACGATGACCGGGGCAATTCCCATCGTCAAGAGGCGCTAAATGAAACCGCTGGCGATCATCTGGGTGCTGCTGGTCGGCGTCATGAGTGCTGCCCTGAGCTTCGTCGGGTTCTTCGCGCACATGCGCACCGGTGGAACCCCCATGATCGTCACGCCCGGTCCCGCCGTCGTGTTCGCCTTGGCCACGGCCATCCTCATCTGGTCCGGCATGGCTGTGCGGCGGCTGCGCGCCGGCAAAGATACGTGGATCGACGCCATCGGTGCCATGCGGGTTGCCGTCTTCGCACGCACCTCCGCGCTGGTCGGATCCAGCCTGTCGGGTATCCTCGTTGGCGTCATGGGAGTCTCCCTCACACAGCTCGAAGCCACCGCCATGGTGTCCAACGCAATTGGCTCCGGGGTCAGCGCCCTCGTCGGCGTCGTGTGGGTAGTCATCGCCGTAGTCATCGAACGCTGGTGCGTCATCACCCCCGACGACGACGCAGCCACCTCCAACAAGCGAAACGCGGCGGCTTAAACGGCTGCAGTGCCCGGCTGATCGCTGCTGCTGGCCTGGTGGGGCTAGGGGAGGGATTCGTGGATAGGTTGTGGGTGTGCGGATAGGTTATTTTCCTATCCGCGAAGGCGTTAACCTATCCACCTGCTTGTTTTCTATCCGTATCGTTTTGTCGGGGCTGGGTCTTCCTGTTGGGGTGTCGCAGTTGTGCTCTCCGGGTTCTGTGGTGCTTTGTTACAGGTGCCCGCGCCGCGCGGAGCGGCCCTGCGCCGCGCGGCTTGTCGGTGTCAATGTTGTGTGCGTTCCGAGAGTTACGAGCGCGGTTGCGCCCCGGCCCGGTATCGTGGAGGCGTGGCCGACCAGCGTAAGAATTCCCCCAGGCGATCATCCACCCGGCGTAGCCCGTCGGGCGGCTCCTCCGGGCGCGCAGCAGACCGCACATCGCGCGCTGCGGGTGCGACGTCAAGCAACAACGCGTCCTCACGTCAAAGAACAGCCGGCACCGCAGCGAGCGCCCGCTCCGCGCGCGGCGCCAAAGCGGCTGGCACAAAGGTGCGCGGCACCAAAACGGCTAGCACCAAAGCGGCATCGGGTACAAGCAAGCGCACGTCGTCAGGCGGTCCGCGTCCGCCCGTGAACCTGTGGCCCCGCCGCATTATCACGGGTCTAGGCCTGATTCTGATCCTGGCTCTCATCGTGTGGGGCGTTGTTGCTCTCGTCCGCGCTGTTATCGGCGTATTCACCTCGGATCCAGTTCCGCAGTCCAGTACGCAATCCGTTCAATCGGGCACGGTGGACGCCTCCGGTTACACGCTCAAGGGCGGTCAGGAGGCCACCGCGGATGGTCTACTGACGGACGGCACAGCGATTGAGATTCCGGTGTGCCTCGACAAGGACATCGCCGTCACCGCGACGGCGTCCGAGGCATCGGTCGGTTCACCGCTGTACGTGTCGGTGACGCTCGAAAACAGGGGATCGGTCGCCTGCTCGACCTCCCTGTCGAATTACACGTTGCAGGTGTCCACGGGCGGCCACCAGGTCTACGATTCGGCACGCTGCGCGGCGGATGATGAGTCTGCGAAAATCCTGCTGCTGCGCCCGACGGGCACGTGGTCCGGTTGGCTGAGCTGGGACGGCTACGTGTATGCGGATGGTTGTACGTCTCCCGCAGGCGGTGCCAAGGCCGCGACGGTGGGCACCTACAAGCTGGCCATCCAGCAGGGGAGCCGCGAGGTCGGCTCGGCCGTCGCTGACATCACCGCTCCGCCCGCGCCTCAGTCGGGCGCGCAGTCTGGTGCCCAGTCGGGGCAGAAGGCTGGGACGCAGGCTGGAACCCAGTCTGGTGCTCAGTCAGGGAACCCAGAAAGCTCGGTGATGTGCTCTCCTCGTTGACGAGGCCGTGGCCGCGTGCCCGCGTCAGGTGTCGGTGAATGCCCGCGACGTGTGTCGCGTCGTTGCTCAAGCGCCCGACGTGGGATTACCAGCCGACGACGCCCGCGCCGACGGCCTGGGCCTGGTGGGCCAGGTTTTCGACGATGAGTTGGGCGCGGTAGTGGCCGACGCCGTCGATGACTTCGATATCGGCGACGGAGGCGGCGCGCAGCTGTGGCAGGGTCGTGAAGTGCGCGGACACGGCTTTGATGGCGTTCCACGACAGGTGGGGGACCAGGGAGAGGGCGCGCACGCCGCGCGGCATGATTTCGCGGTCGAGGTCGGCGACCTCGTACACGTCCAGGCCGAGGATGTTCGCGATGGCGGTCAGGTCGACGATTCGTTCGGAGCCGAGGGAGGTGAGTTCGGCTTCGACGCGGGCGACGTCGGCGGGGTCGCGGATGTAGTCGCGCATGACGAGGGCGCGTTCGGAGGCGGATCCGCGTATGAGGTCTTCGACTTGGAGGGCGAGGAGGCGTCCCTCGGATCCCAGTTCTTCGAGGTATTCGGTGATTTCGGAGGTGATGCGGCGGATCATTTCCATGCGCTGCATGACGGTGGCGACGTCGCGCACTGTGGCGCTGTCGCGCATTTCGAGGATCGTGAGGGTTTGGAGGACTTCGTCGAGTCGCTGACTGTAGCGGTCGAGGGTGTCCACGGCCAGGTTGGCGCGCGAGAGCAGGGCTTCGGGTTCTTCGACGAGGCGGTGCTCGGTGCCCACGTAGATGGAGATCATGCGCATGGAGGCGGACAGGGACAGGACGGGCAGGTGCGTTTGGCGGGCGGTGCGCTGGGCGGTGCGGTGGCGCATGCCGGATTCGTCGGTGGGGATGGTGGGATCGGGGAAGAGCTGGACGTTGGCTTTGCGGATGCGCCATAGGTCGGGGTCGATGATGACGGCACCGTCCATTTTGCATAGTTCGCGTAGGCGAGCGGCCGTGAATGCGACGTCAAGGTCGAAGCCGCCTGAGCACATGGCCTGAATCTCGGGTGTGTAGCCCAGGACGATGAGGGCACCCGTGTGGGAGCGCTGAATTCGTTCCAGTCCCTCGCGAAGAGGGGTGCCGGGCGCAACCGCGCGCAGTGCTTCTCGAAGGATCGCTGCGTCTGAGGTCAATGTGCTTCCCTCCCGAATGAGTAGGTCTGCTTTCTATTATTGCGAGTCTGTAGGAAATGCGACGCGAATCGCCGTCGCTAAATCAGAGACAGTGAACACGGTGATGCCGTCGACGCGGGCGAGGTCCTCGCTGCCTTGAGCTGGGACGATGGCTGCGGCGAAGCCCAATCGGGCTGCTTCGGCGAGGCGGCGCTGGGTGCCGGTGCAGGCGCGAACTTCACCGGTGAGGGAGATTTCTCCGACTGCGACGAGGTCGGCGCGCGGGGGTACGCCCTTGAGTGAGGACACGATGGAGATGGCCATCGCGAGGTCGATGGCGGGTTCGACGGTGCGCGCGCCGCCGACAGTAGACACGTAGACGTCGGCCCCCGACGTGTCAGCACCGATTCGGGCCTGCAGGACCGCGAGGATCATGGCGACGCGCGCGTGGTCGACGCCTGAGGTTGTGCGCCGAGGCGAGCCGCCCGACGAGGGAGCGACGAGGGACTGGATCTCGGTGGGCAGCGGGCGGCGGCCCTCGAGGGAGACGGCCGCGCAGGTGCCGGGCACGCCGCGTGTCGTGCGTGACAGGAATAGGCCGGAGGGGTCGGCGAGGCCGTAGATCCCCGAGTCGGTCAGCTCGAAGCAGCCGACTTCGTCGGTGGGGCCGTAGCGGTTTTTCACGGCGCGCAGCAGGCGAAGGCGTGAGTGTCGGTCACCTTCGAACTGGCAGACGACGTCCACGAGGTGTTCGAGGACGCGTGGACCGGCGATGCCGCCGTCCTTCGTCACGTGGCCGACGAGCAGGGTGGGTAGGTCGGATTCTTTGGCGACCCGAATGAGCGAGGCGGCGACCGCGCGCACCTGGGCGACGCCGCCCGCCCCGCCTTCGACCTGGGCGGAGGAGATCGTCTGCACGGAGTCGACGATGAGCAGGGACGGAGTCGAGGCCTCGACGTGCCCCAGGACGATGCCGAGTTCCGTCTCATCGGCGATGAGCAAGTTCGGCTCGAGCGCCCCGATGCGTTCGGCGCGCCCCCGCACCTGCGCCGCTGACTCCTCGCCCGTCACGTAGAGGACGGGGCCGCGTCCGCTCGATGCCGCCGTGCGCGCGGCCTTGGCGGCCACGTCCAGCAGCAGCGTCGACTTACCCACGCCGGGTTCGCCGGCCAGGAGGATCACCGCGCCGGGGACGATGCCACCGCCGAGCACCCGGTCCAGTTCGCCCACGCCCGTGGAACGTGACGTGGCGCGCTCCCCGTCCACGTCGCCAATGGGCAGCGCGGGGCGTCGTGGGGGAGTCGCGGCGGCGCGCTGCCCGCCCGTGACCTCGCCCGCCTGGTCGACGGTGCCCCATGCCCCGCATTCGCGGCACTGGCCCACCCACTTGGGGGAGGTCCAGCCGCAGTCGGAGCAACGGTAGGTGATCTTCTCTTTCGCCATGGACCCACCGTAACGCGCACCGCCTCCATCTGCGGTTCGCCCGTGGAAGAGTGACGAGGCCGAGGCGAGGTCGTGGAGGGGTAGCGTAGGTGATGTGCGGATGTAAGACGATGTGGTCAGGTTCTCCAGATGCTGCGCAGTGGCGGGATCGTGCCGTAAAGAACGTTGACGCGCGATGATAATTCCCAAGTATCCGTAGAATGTGCGATGCTATTATCCATATGGTTAGCCGGTGCGTATCCTCGGGAACTCGCTCCGATGCCTGCGGATGCTGCTGCAGTAACGGATGCTACATGCCATCGACACTGAGGAAGTGACATGAAGAAGGGGCACAAGACGCAAAGGATCTGCTCCAAGCGACTGCTTGCCATGTCCGTCCTGCTCGTGTCTGCGATCCTGCGCACGATTGCGTTTATGTCCCGAGGTATGGAGGTCACGCAGGTTAGCGTCGATGATGGCGGTATCTGGGTGACCAATCAGGATCGCAAGCTCGTGGGCCATCTGAATTACGACGCCCGGATGCTCGATGGCACGGCGTCCGTTAAGTCGGCATCCTTCGATATTGGGCAGGCTGGCGGTGACGTGACGCTTGGGGAGGCGGGCACGCGCACGGCGTCGTCCGTGTCGTGGTTCGCACGCGTGCGCTGCGCGCTGTCGGTCAAGTCGTTGCGCTGGCGTCGCTGTGCGCGTCGCTTGGCGACAAGCGGACAGTGCCGGTCCCTGTTGTCGCGCGTCACGCGCCGTTGGAGGAGGAAACGATGAGTGACAGAGACGAGCACGTGGGGGTTGCCCCGATACTGCCCGGCTACCAGTGGATTCGACACCTCGGATCGGGTGGGTTCGCGGACGTGTACCTGTGCCGCCAGGAGATGCCCAGTCGTGATGTCGCGGTGAAGATCGCTCGCCTGGACCGTGGGGCTGAGGCGCAGGGGGACATCGCCCGCGAGGCGGATGTGATGGCGCTCGTGTCGGGGCATCCGGCTGTCGTACAGTTGTACGGCGCGGGCACCGCACAAGATGGGCGGTCTTTCCTGGTGATGGAGTACTGTCCGGTCGCGAACATCATGGATCAGGTGCGTCAGAAACCGATGTCGACGGATCGGGCGCTGTCGATGATCATCCGCATGTGTGGCGGCGCGGAGATGCTGCATCGTGTGGGTTTCGTGCACCGTGATATCAAGCCCAGCAACATCATGGTGAATGCCTACGGCTCTCCGGTCCTGACGGATTTCGGTGTAGCGGAGCATGTGGGGACAGATCCGCGCAGCGGGCCGCGATGGTTTTTCGGTCATGTGGGCGCCGCCCGAGCAGATCGCGGGTACGGCGCGTATCCATCCGACGCAGGAAGTGTGGGCGCTGGGCGCGACGCTGTGGACGCTGCTGATGGGTCGCCCGCCCTTCGAGGTGCCCGACGGCGATAACACGGCTAGGGCGGTCGCGCAGAGGGCAGCGTCGGGCCGTGTCTCGCGCATCGATCGGCCGGGCGTGCCCGATGCTGTGACCGCCATCGTGCGTCGAGCGATGAGCTTGGATCCTGAGGAGCGTTTCGGGTCGGCGGCGGCGCTCGGTTATGCGCTGCAGACCGTCGAACGTGACATGCATCGCCCGGTCACGGAAATGAAGCTGAGCGTCGTCGCGCCCACCGGTGGGCCTCCCTTGGCGCTGTCGATCCCGACGCCGGCTCTCCTGGATTCGGAGCGTACGCGCACCCGTCGCAGGGGATTCTCGGAGGGGGAGCAGGCCTCGTCGAACGAGGCCTGGTCGGGTAACTCGACGACGAATCGTCGCGGGGTGGTCGACTCCGAGTCGAAGCGTCCTGCGTGGGTGATTCCCGTGCTGGTGGTCGTCGGTGTGCTGGCCACGGCGGCCCTGGTTGTCGCAATGTTGACGGGCGGGGGGCACAGCGTGCGCCTGGGTGCGGGCGAGGGGCCGTCGGTCGAGGCGACGACCGAGCAGTGGAGTGACCCTGGTGGGTGGATCGAACTACGTGCGGGTATGCTCGCCTAAGCGCAACTAC